>Ga0308156_1000266_pt1 | contig 138391 bp, 132 predicted proteins | sample PhyAR2_FD_201041 | JGI IMG/M metagenome (GOLD analysis project Ga0308156, IMG submission 201041) | Phyllosphere microbial communities from UC Gill Tract Community Farm, Albany, California, United States - DLSL A.R2 | ecosystem: Host-associated > Plants > Phyllosphere > Unclassified | place...
GGCCCTGTTCGAACCACGCTACCGCCGCACCACGCTGAGCCTCACTCAACGAACTTCGCGTATCCAAATGACCGACCCCCGAGAGTTGGAACTGATTTCTCAGTCCAACTCCCGGGGGTCAGTTCACGAGGACGGGGCCTTCCTCATGTCGGGCGCGCTCAGGCGCCCGCTGAGTGCTGGAGCCACAGGACGCCGAGCGGCGGAAGGGTCAGTGTCGCGCTCCCGCGCGCATCCGTCGTCACGGCCCCGAAGTTGCCCTGACCCGATCCGCCGAAGGCCTCGGCGTCGCTGTTGAGCACCTCGGTCCACGTTCCCGCCTCGGGCAGGTCGATGGGGAAGTCCCCCAGCGGCACACCCGAGAAGTTGCACAGCACGGCCACCGTGTTGCCGTGGTGGTCCCGGCGCGCGAAGGCCAGGACGTTGGGGTTCCACGCCGGCGCCCCCAGACGCGAGAACGCGGCGCCGTCGTGGTCGCGCGACCAGAGCGGCGCGTGTTCCTTGTACACGCGGTTGAGCTCGGCGACGAAGCCGTGCAGTTGAGCGTGCGACGGCTGGTCCAGCATCCACCAGTCCAACCCCCGGCCCTCGGACCACTCGGACATCTGGCCGAACTCCTGGCCCATGAAGAGGAGCTGCTTGCCCGGATGCCCCCACATGTACGCCAGGAACGCGCGCATGTTGGCGAGCTTCTGCCAGTGGTCTCCCGGCATCCGTCCGAACAGGCTCCCCTTGCCGTGGACGACCTCGTCGTGGCTGATCGGCAGGATGAAGTTCTCGCTGAAGGCGTAGACGAACGAGAACGACAGCTCACCCTCGTGGTGCGAGCGGTACATGGGGTCTCGCGCGATGTACTGCAACGAGTCGTTCATCCACCCCATGTTCCACTTGAAGCCGAAGCCCAGGCCGGCGTGGCTCGTGGGGGCGGTGACGCCGGGGAAGCTCGTCGACTCCTCGGCGATCAGGGCGATGCCGGGATAGCGCTTGTACGAGGTGGCGTTGACCTCCTGCAGGAAACGGATCGCCTCGAGGTTCTCGCGTCCGCCGAACTGGTTGGGGGCCCACTCTCCGTCGTTGCGCGAGTAATCGAGGTAGAGCATGGAGGCCACGGCATCCACGCGCAGACCGTCGACGTGGAACTCCTCGAACCAGTACAGGGCGTTCGCGACGAGGAAGTTGCGCACCTCGTTGCGGCCGTAGTCGAAGATGAGCGTGCCCCAGTCCTTGTGCTCGCCGCGGCGGGGATCCGGATGCTCGTAGAGCGCCTCGCCGTCGAAGCGCGCGAGGGCGAACTCGTCCTTGGGGAAGTGACCCGGAACCCAGTCCATGATCACGCCGATCCCGGCCTGGTGCAGGCGGTCGATCAGGTAGCGGAGGTCATCGGGGTCCCCGAATCGGCTGGTGGGGGCGTAGTAGCCCGACACCTGGTAGCCCCACGAGCCGCCGAAGGGATGCTCCGCCAGCGGCAGGAACTCGACGTGGGTGAAGCCCTGGGCACCGACGTAGTCGATGATCTCGTCGGCGGCATCCCGGTACGACAGGCCCGGCTTCCACGAGCCGAGGTGCAGCTCGTAGATCGACATCGGACGGTCGATCGGGGCGGAGTTCGAGCGCTCGGTGATCCACGCGTCGTCCGCCCACGCGTACTCCGACGCGGTCACGACCGACGCGGTCGCGGGCGGCACCTCGGCGAGGCGAGCCATGGGGTCGGCCTTCTGCAGCCACGCGCCGCTGCGCGTGAGGATCTCGAACTTGTAGCGCGCACCGATACCGACCCCCGGGAGGAAGATCTCCCAGATGCCGCTGGAGCCCATGGAGCGCATCGCGCTGCCCTGCCCGTCCCAGCCGTTGAAGTCGCCGATCACGCGCAGGGCGCGAGCGTCCGGAGCCCAGACGGTGAAGGCGGTACCGGCCACGCCGTCCAGCTCGCGCACGTGTGCGCCCAGCACCCGCCACAGTTCCTCGTGGCGTCCCTCGGCGATGAGGTGCAGGTCGAGCTCGCCCACCGAGGGGGCGAAACGATACGCGTCGTCGGCGGTGTGGCCGACTCCGTCGTCGTACGTCGAGCGCACGCGATAGGCGCCGGGGTTCCCGGGGGTGGAGGCCTCCCAGATCCCCTCGCGGACGTGCGCGAACTCCGCGACCGACCCGTCCGGGAGTTCCGCCACGACCTCCTTCGCGAGGGGTCGACGAACGCGGATCACCCATCCCCGGGCGGTCTCGTGCGCGCCGAGGACGCTGTGCGGGTCGTGGTGCGTGCCGTAGGCGACGGCATCCAGGAGCTCGGGGGGAAGGGTGCTCATCGGGACTCCTTGACGTGCAGGATGTGCACGGGTTCGTCGAACGCGTCCAATCGGACGAAGTTGTGGTCGGCCCAGGTCCAGACCTGCCCCGTCACGAGGTCCTCCACCTCGTAGGGCGTCCCCGGTTCGACGCCCCAGACGGTGGTGTCGAGGTGGACGGTGCTCTGCCGGGTCGAGTGCGGGTCGACGTTGGCGACGACGATGATCGTGTCGCTCACGCCCGTCGGCGAGAGGGCGGCGTCGAGGTGCTTGGAGTAGACGAGGATCGCGTCGTCGTCGCTCCAGTGCACGTCGAGGTTGCGGAGCTGCCGGAGCGCCGGGTGCTCGCGGCGCGCCGTGTTCAGCAGGCGCAGATAGGGGGCGAGCGAATCGCCCGCCGCCTCGGCACCCGCCCAGTCGCGGAACTTGTATTCGTACTTCTCGTTGTCGATGTTCTCTTCGGAACCCGGGCGCGCGACGTTCTCGTACAGCTCGTACCCCGCGTAGACGCCGTAGGTGGGCGCGGCCGTGGCGGCGAGCGCCGCGCGGATCTTGTACGCGGGACGGCCGCCGAACTGGAGGTACTCGGTGAGGATGTCGGGGGTGTTCACGAAGAGGTTCGGACGGAGGAAGTCCGCTGTCTCGTGCGCAAGTCCGGTGAAGAACTCCTCGAGCTCCTCCTTGGTGTTGCGCCAGGTGAAGTAGGTGTAGCTCTGCTGGAATCCCGCCATGGCGAGGCCCTGCAGCGGGGCGGGACGCGTGAAGGCCTCCGCGAGGAAGACGGTGTCGGGCTCTTCCGCGCTGACGGTCGCGATGAGCCACTCCCAGAACTGCAGCGGTTTGGTGTGCGGGTTGTCGACGCGGAAGATGCGCACGCCCTGCGCGATCCAGTGGCGGACGATGCGCAGCACCTCGGCGCGGATGCCCTCGGGGTCGTTGTCGAAGTTGACCGGGTAGATGTCCTGGTACTTCTTCGGAGGGTTCTCGGCGTAGGCGATCGAGCCGTCCGGCAGCGTCGTGAACCATTCGGGGTGCTCGGTGACCCAGGGATGGTCGGGGGAGGCCTGCAGCGCCAGGTCGAGAGCGACCTCGACGCCCTGGGCGCGTGCCGAGGAGACGAAGGCGCGGAAATCGTCGAGGGTCCCGAGGTCGGGGTGCACGGTGTCATGGCCGCCCGCCGGTCCGCCGATCGCCCACGGGGAGCCGGGATCGCCGGGAGCCGTGACGAGGGTGTTGTTCGGGCCCTTGCGGTTGCTCTCGCCGATGGGGTGGATCGGCGGCAGATAGAGGACGTCGAAGCCCATGTCGGCGACGGCCGGGAGGCGATCGATCGCGGTGCGGAACGTCCCACTCACCACGGTGCCGTCCTCGGCACGCGTCGCGCCCTCCGATCGGGGGAAGAACTCGTACCAGGCGCCCACGCCGGCGCGCTCGCGCTCCACGAGGAGCTCGGTCTCGCGTCCGACCGACACGAGGCCCATCACGGGGCGGGCGGCGAAGAGGGCGGCGATCTCGGGGCTGCGGACGATCTCGAGGGCCACGTCGTCGTGCGTGTCGGGGTCGCGGAGGGAGCGAGCCGCGTCGTAGAGCAGGTCCTTGTCGCTCGCGGGGCGCTTCTTCTCGCCGCGCGCACGATCGAAGAGCTGCGCCCCGATCTCGCGCATCAGCGCGGCGTCGACACCGGCGGCGATCTTGAGGTCGGCGGCGTGCTCCCACGTGGCGAACTCATCGGCGAACGCCTCGAAGCGGAAGCGCCACACGCCCTGTTCGAGCGGCGCGACGAGGGTGGACCACCGATCGAACCCGTCGTTCAGCGGGCTCAGGCGATGCAGCGACTCGTCGCCCGAGGGCGAGAAGAGGCGCACGTGCACGCCGATGCGGTCATGTCCTTCACGGAAAGCGGTGACCGTGAAGGGAACCGCCTCGCCCACGTACGCCGAGGGACGGAAGCGCCCGCCGGGAACGCTCGGATGGGGCAGGGCGAGAGGGATGCGCGGGGTCACCACGCCCTTCGCGGTCGGCGTCGGTTTGACCGGACGTTCCGGAATCGAGGCGCCACTGCGCCAGGGACGTTCGGGCGTGAGAGTCGTCGTGGTGGCCACGGTCCGAACCTATCGCGGCCCGCCGACCTCGCCGTATCGATTCTCCCGGCCTTGACATGGCGGCCGGGTTACTCGACGCGGAACAGCCTCATCGAGGTCGCGCCGAGGTCGACGTCTTCTCCGGGCGCGAACTCCTCGCCCTGCGCCGTGGGGGCCTCTTCGTCGCTCGACCACAGCGAGACGTAGCTCGTCGCACCGTCGACGACGGGCAACGTGACCTGGACCGGGCGCTCATCGCCGTGCACGACGAGGAGGATGCGGTTGAGGGCTTCCTCCTCGGGGGTGGAGGTCGCGAGGTACTGCAGTGTCCGATGGGACGGATCCGTCCAGCGCTCGCTCGACATCGTCTCGCCGTGCTCGTCGAACCACTCCATGACGGAGGCGGAGGGGATGCTCTCACCCGCTCGGGCGAAGCGCCGGGGACGCAGGGCCGGGTTCTCACGCCGCACCTGCAGCAGACGTCGCGTGTGGGCGAACAGGTCCCGTTGCCACGGGGCGAGGTCCCACGAGAGCCAGGTGAGCGCCGAATCGTGACAGTAGGCGTTGTTGTTGCCGCGCTGGGTACGCCCCATCTCGTCGCCCGCGGTGATCATGGGCACGCCGGCCGAGAGCAGGAGGGTTCCCATGAGGTTGCGCATCGCTTTGCGCCGCGTGGCGAGCACCCGTTCGTCGTCGGTGCGCCCCTCGGCGCCGTGGTTGAAGGACCGGTTCGTGTCCGCGCCGTCGCGGTTCTGCTCGCCGTTGCCGAGGTTGTGCTTGACGTCGTAGGAGACGAGGTCGCGAAGCGTGAAGCCGTCGTGAGCGGTCACGAAGTTGATGCTCGCGAGCGGGCCACGCTCCTCGGAGAACGTGTTCGACGAGCCGGCCAGGCGCGTGGCGAACCCCCCGATGCCGACGGGTGCCGTGTCGGCTCGACGGGCGTAGTCGATGTCGCTCAGCCAGAAGTTGCGCACCCGGTCGCGGTAGCGGTCGTTCCACTCGTGCCAGCCCGCACCGAAGGCGCCGGTCTGCCAGCCGCCCATGCCCACGTCCCACGGCTCGGCGATGAGCTTCGTCCCCGCCAGCTGTTCGTCGTCGCGGATCGCACGCAGCAGCGGATGATCGGGCGTGAACGAGTGGTACTCGTCGCGCCCGAGCGTCACCGCGAGATCGAAGCGGAACCCGTCGATCTGCACCTCGTTCGCCCAGTAGCGCAACGAGTCGAGAACGAGGCGCGCAGCGGCATCCGTGGACGTGTTCACCGCGTTGCCGCACCCGGTCTCGTCGATGTAGACGCCCTCGTCGGTCTGGCGGTAGTACGACCGGTTGTCGATGCCGCGCAGGCTCGTGCGCGGGCCGCCGATGCTCTCTTCGGCGGTGTGGTTGTAGACCACGTCGAGGATGACCTCGAGGCCCGCCTCGTGGAGGAGCTTCACCATGCCCTTGAACTCGCGCAGGACCGCCTCGGGACCCTCGGCTCGACTCGCCGCGGTCGCGTAGTCCGCGTGCGGCGTGAAGAAGTTCAACGAGTTGTAGCCCCAGTAGTTGGAGAGGCCGAGCTGGAGCAGCCGGGGCTCGGTCGCGAAGGCGTGGACGGGGAGGAGCTGGACGCTCGTGATCCCGAGCGTGTGGAAGTGCTCGATCATCGCGGGGTGGGCGAGACCGGCGTACGTGCCGTGCAGGGCGGGGGGGATGAGGGGATGCCGCTTCGTCAGGCCTTTGACGTGCCCCTCGTAGATCACGGTGCGATCCATCGGGACCCGCGGCTTGACGGAGGACCCCCAGTCGAAGCCCCCGTCCACGACGACGGAGCGCCAGTCGCCGTAGGTCCCGGAGACGAGCCCGCGCGAGTAGGGCTCGACGAGCAGCGTCTGCGGATTGAAGGTGTTCCCCGGTCCGTGGGGGCCGCCGACGCGGATCGCGTAGCGCGCACCGGGACGCAGGAGCGGGGTCGTCGCCGCGAAGACACCGCCTCCCACGGGCGACATCGGGAGGGTCTCCGTCGCCCAGTCGAGGTCGACGTCGTCGAAGACGAGGAGCTGCATCGCGTCGGCGTGACCCGACCACACGCGGAGGGTGCCCCCGTCGGGGCCGAGGGTCACCCCGAGATCGTCGAGTGCACTGTCGAGCAGACCGGCGTGCGGGGGGAAGGCAGTCTCGGGTCGGACCATGAGACCTAGGGTAGTGAAGGCGACCGTCGTCGTCGGAAGGGGGAGCGCGATGCAGGTCTACCTCGATCACGCAGCGACCGCTCCTCTGCGCGCAGAAGCCCGCGAGGCATGGCTCGCGGCGCACGACGTGCTCGGCAACCCCTCGTCGATCCACGGCGCGGGGCAGGCCGCCCGGCGACTGCTCGAGGACGCGCGCGACGAACTCGCGCGGGTGCTGCGCTGTCAGCCCATCGAGATCGTGTTCACCTCCGGCGGCACGGAGGCGGCGAACCTCGCGCTGAAGGGACTGTGGTGGGCGCGTCCGGCGGGAACGGACGCGGTGGTCCTGCCCGACGGGGAGCACCACGCGACGCTCGACGTCGTGGGTTGGCTCGCCGCGAGCGCCGGTGCCGAGGTCCGGCCCGTTCCGCTCGACGGCCTCGGCCGGATCGACGCCCGTGCGTTCGCCGCCGCCGTTCCCGGCGCGGCGCTGGCGACGGCGCTCGTGGCCAACAACGAGGTCGGAACGCTGCAGGATGCCGCGGCCCTCGCATCGGCGGCATCCGGAGCCGATGTTCCCCTCCACCTCGATGCCGTCTCGGCCCTCGGAAGCGTCCCGATCGATTTCGCGGGGTGGCGCGGTCCCGGCGCCGGGAGCGGGGGACTCGTGGCGCTGTCGGTGTCGGCGCACAAGGTCGGCGGACCCGTCGGCGTGGGGGCGGCCGTCGTCTCGCGACACGCGACGCTGACGCCACTGGTCCACGGCGGGGGACAGCAGCGCGGCCTCCGGGCCGGGACCCAGGATGTGGCCGGGGCTGCCGCCTTCGCCGCCGCGGCCACGGCCGCCGAGGCGGAAAGAGAGAAAGAGGGGCGGCGCGTGGCGGAGCTGCGCGACCGGCTGGTGGACGGCATCCGCCGATCCGTTCCCGAGGCTCGTCTTCTCGGCGATCCCACGAATCGTCTCCCCGGTAACGCGCACATCCTGTTCCCGGATGCCGCGGGCGAGACGCTGCTGTTCCTGCTCGACATGGCGGGGATCGCGGTGTCCACCGGGTCGGCCTGCCAGGCGGGAGTGGCGGAGCCCTCGCACGTCGTGCTCGCCCTCGGTCTCGGCGAACGCGCGGCGCGATCCGTCCTGCGATTCACCCTGGGGCGCACTTCGACGGACGCGGACGTGGACGCCGTGCTCGCCCGGCTCCCGGACGCATACGCCCGCGCGGTGGCATCCGGAGCCCGTTCAGGTCGCGCTTCGTAGACTGGATCCATGCGAGTTCTGGCGGCGATGAGCGGTGGCGTCGATTCCGCCGTGGCAGCGGCGCGTGCCGTCGATGCGGGACACGACGTGGTCGGCGTCCACCTGGCTCTCTCCCGAGCGGGCGGCACGCTCCGCGCGGGCAGCCGCGGCTGCTGCACGATCGAGGACGCCATGGACGCGCGTCGCGCGGCCGACAAGCTCGGGATGCCGTTCTACGTGTGGGACTTCTCGGAGCGCTTCCGCGACGACGTGATCGACGACTTCGTGTCGGAATACCGCGCCGGACGCACCCCGAACCCCTGCATGCGCTGCAACGAGAAGATCAAGTTCGCCGCCCTTCTGGAGCGGGCGATCGAGCTCGGCTTCGACGCCGTGTGCACCGGGCACTACGCCACCCTCGTCGACACCCCGGAAGGGCGCGAGCTGCACCGGGCGTCGGACAACGCGAAGGATCAGTCCTACGTGCTGGGGGTGTTGACGGCGGATCAGCTCGCGCACACCTACTTCCCCCTGGGGTCGACCCCGTCGAAGGCCCTGGTGCGTGCCGAGGCGGAGGAGCGCGGGCTGACGGTCGCGCAGAAGCCGGACAGCCACGACATCTGCTTCATCCCGGACGGTGACACCCGGGGGTGGCTCGCCGACAAGGTGGGCGCCGAGAAGGGCGAGATCGTCGACCGTGCCGGCGCCGTGGTCGGAACGCACGAGGGGGCCCACGCCTTCACGGTCGGGCAGCGACGCGGGCTGCAGCTCGGCGTCCCCGCGCCGGACGGCAAGCCGCGGTTCGTGCTCGAGGTGCGGCCCGTCACCAACACGGTCGTCGTGGGGCCGAAGAAAGCGCTGGCCTGCGCCGAGATCGCGGGGGAGCGCTTCACCTGGGCGGGGCGCGCGCCGTCGGCGATGTCGTTCTCGTGCGACGTGCAGATCCGCGCGCACGCCGACCCGGTGCCGGCGTCCGCCGCCATCGAGGACGGTGTGCTGACGGTGCGCCCCGAGACACCCTTCGACGGCGTCGCCCCGGGACAGACCGCGGTGCTCTATGACGGAACGCGCGTGATGGGGCAGTTCACGATCGACCGGACGGTGTCGGCGGTGCCGGTCGAGGTCTGATCCCGTCACAGATCGTGCTCGTGTCTCGACTACTCGGTGAGAGGCGATGTCCGCCTCGCGAAGGATCCGAGGAGAACGACATGAGCAGACTCGATCTGTCCCGCACCAACCGCACCGGATACACGGCCGTCCTGGCCCTCGAGGCGTACTCGCGGACCCACGTCGATCGCACCCTGTACGAACTCGTGAAGCTGCGTGCGTCGATCCTCAACGGTTGCGGATTCTGCGTCGACATGCACGCGACGGATGCCGCCCGCCGCGGTGTGCCGCAGCGCACCCTGCACGCGGTCGCCGCGTGGCAGCATGCCGGAGGTCTGCTCGACGACCGGCAGCGCGCGGCTCTGGCGCTCACGGATGCGGTGACGCAGGTGGGACCCGCGTCGGTGACAGACGCGGTGTGGGAGCGCGCGGCGTCGTTCTTCTCCGAGAAGGAGCTGGGCTCGCTCGTGCTGGCGATCGCGACGATCAACGTCTGGAATCGCATCGCTCTCGCCACGGGGATGGTCCCGCCGGTCGACGATGCGCACCCCGTGGCGTGAGGGCGCCGCGCGATAGCGTGGGAGGGGTGACGACACCTGCCGGTCTGGCGTGGAGCCGAGAGCGCTCCCGATTGATCGGCATCGGATATCGCATGCTCGGCGATCTCGGCGAAGCCGAGGACGTGGTGTCCGACGTCGCCCTCGAGGCGCTCCGACAGGAGGCGTCCGGCCGAGCGGTGCGCTCCTGGGAGGCGTGGCTGACCACGGTGTGCGTGCGCCGCTGCATCGACCGGCTGCGGAAGCTGCATGCGTCTCGGGAGGCCTATCCCGGTCCGTGGCTTCCCGAGCCGGTGGCCACGGATCGTCTGCCCGACGAGGTGGCCGCCGGGCGCGAGCTGCTCTCGATCGCGATGCTGCACCTGGCCGAGCAGCTCGATCCGCACACCCGGGCGGCCATCGTGCTGCACCGTGCCCTGGGCCTCACGGCGAGCGAGATCGGCAGCGTCCTCGACCGGTCGCCGACCGCGGTCCGACAGCTCATCTCGCGAGGCGAGCGACGTCTGCAACCGCGCGAGCAGCTGCCGACGCGAGCCGCCGCCCGCGCGGCCGTCGAGCGTCTCGTCCGCGCGATCGAAGCCGGCGACGTCGAGGGAGTCACGGAGCTGCTGACCGATGACGCCGTGCTGTGGGCCGACGGCGGCGGTGTCGTCAAGAGTGCGCTGAACCCCATCTTCGGCGCAGAGCGCATCGCGCGGTTCTTCGCCGGGGTCCTGCAGAAGGCGGCGACCCACGGCGAGCCGGTATCGGCCCGCGCGGTCGAGGTGAACGGCGAGGTCGCCCTCTCGCTGTCGACGTACGGTCTGTCCGATGTGATCGCGTTCGAGTGGCGCGACGGCCGAATATGCGGCATCCGTCGTGTCTCCAATCCGGCCAAGCTCACTCGCGCGTGGTGAGGATCCGAGCGGCCGGGTCCGGCTCGCCCACGACAACCCCCGGCTCGATGTCGGTGGCCGTTCCTAAGATGGGCGGGTGGCTGAGCACGATCCCTCCTCCCTTTCCCTCGACGACGCGCGCGCCGAGATCGCGACCCTGACCGACCGCATCACCGAGGCGCGCGACGCGTACTACGGGCGCGACGCCGAGATCGTCGACGACGCCACCTACGACGGCTGGATGCGACGGCTCGAGGCGATCGAGCAGGCGTACCCGCAGTTGCAGGGTCAGGACAGCCCGACCCTGTCGGTGGGAGCCGCGCGCTCGAGCGACCTGGCGACCATCGAGCACGCCGAACGCATGCTCAGCCTCGACAACGTGTTCTCGATCGAGGAACTGCGCGAGTGGGCCGTAAAGACCGAGGCGTCGGCGGGGCGGGCGGTGCGCTGGCTCACCGAGTTGAAGATCGACGGACTCGCGATCAGCCTGCGGTACGAGAACGGCGTGCTGACCTCGGCCGCGACGCGCGGCGACGGACGCGTGGGCGAGATCGTCACCGAGAACGCGCTCCGTGTCGCGGGGATCCCCGCCCGCCTCGCAGGGTCAGGGCACCCTCCTCTCGTCGAGGTGCGCGGCGAGGTCTTCATCCCCATCGCCTCCTTCGAGGATCTCAACGCTTTGCAGGCGCAGTTCCGTGATCGCGCGGTCGAGGAAGCGCGCTCCCGCGCGGCCGGCCGTCTGTCCGGAGGGCGCATCTTCGACGAGGACAAGGCCGAACAGGCGGCGGCGCGGCGGTTCCCCGCGTTCGCGAATCCCCGCAACGCGGCCAGCGGAGGACTCCGACAGCAGCTCGAGAAGAAGTCGGGCCTCGAGCTCGAGGCCGCCCTCGCACGCATCTCGGCCCTCCGGCTCTACGTGCACGGAATCGGCGCCTGGGCGGAGCCCCCCGTGGCCTCGCAGAGCGAGATCTACGAGCTGCTGGCGGCGTGGGGGCTTCCGACGTCCCCTCACACGGCGGTCGAGGATTCGGTCGACGGCGTCGTCAGCTACGTGGAACGTCACGGTGCGCAGCGTCACGATCCGTCGAGCCCGGTCGAACACGAGATCGACGGGGTGGTCGTCAAGATCGACGAGCTCTCCCTGCACGATGAGCTCGGCGCCACGAGCCGCGCACCGCGTTGGGCGATCGCGTTCAAGTACCCGCCCGAGCAGGTCAACACCAAGCTTCTCGACATCGTCGTGTCCGTCGGTCGTACCGGGCGGGCCACGCCCTACGCCGTCATGGCGCCGGCGCATGTGGCCGGCAGCGTGGTGCGGCAGGCGACGCTGCACAATCAGGACGTCGTGAAGGTGAAGGGCGTCCTGATCGGCGACACCGTCGTGCTCCGCAAGGCCGGAGACGTCATTCCCGAGGTGCTGGGTCCGGTCGTCGAGCTGCGCGACGGCTCCGAGCGTGCCTTCGTGATGCCGGCCGATTGCCCCGAGTGCGGGACCCCGCTGCGTCCTGCGCGCGAGGGCGACAAAGACCTCCGCTGCCCGAACGCGCGCTCGTGCCCCGCGCAGGTGCGCGGCCGGATCGAGCATGTCGGTTCACGCAACGCTCTCGACGTCGAGGGGCTGGGCGAGGTGTCCGCGCTCGCCCTGTCGCAGCTCGCACGAGACGGCGGCCGACCGCGGCCGACACGCGTGGCGCTGCGACCCGGTCCGACGGAGAAGCCCCGGCTGCGCTGGTCGCTGCACCCACGCCGCCGACCGGCGAGCGTCGAAGCCCGCCTGTTCGATCTGACCGCCCGGGACCTGTTCCCGATCGAGATCGTCATGCGAGACGCCGAGACGGGCCTCGCCCGGCTCGGCGCCGACGGCACGCCCGATGTGCGCGCCCCCTTCCGACGGCGTCGGACGAAGAACGACCCGCCGCACACCACCGGCGGCGTGTTCGACGGCGATGCCGAGTTTGTGCCGTCGCGATCGGCGGAAGAACTGCTCGAGGGTCTCCAGCAGGCCAAAGGCAAAGACCTCTGGCGTGTGCTCGTCGCGTTGAACATCCGTCACGTCGGTCCGCCGACGGCGCGCGCACTCGCGCAGTGGTTCGGCTCGATCCGACAGATGCAGCACGCGACGCGCGAGGAGCTCGCGGCCGTCGAGGGCGTGGGCGCGATCATGGCCGACGCGATCATCGAGTGGTTCTCCGTCGACTGGCATCGCGAGATCGTCGACCGGTGGGAAGCGGCGGGCGTCCAGCTCGAGATCCCCGGCCACCCCGGTCCCGGAGGCGCCGTCGCCGAGGGCGGAGTCCTCGAGGGCCTCACCGTCGTGGCGACGGGCTCTCTCGAGGGCTACACCCGCGAAGGCGCGCAGGAGGCGATCATCCGCGCGGGCGGCAAGGCGGCGTCCAGCGTCTCGAAGAAGACGGATTTCGTCGCGGCGGGTCCGGGCGCCGGTTCCAAGCTCGCCAAGGCCGAGCAGCTCGGTATCCGGATTCTGGATGCCGCGGGCTTCCACGTCCTCGTCACCCAGGGTCCCGCCGCGTTGCCCCCGGCCCCGACGGGGGAGGCGTGAGGACCGCGATCCCCGTCGACTGACCGGGTCCCTGGGGCGTCTCGTGCGGCTGATGCAGGCCCCGGGCGTCTCGCCCGAGTGATGCGGGCCCGGGGGCGTCTCATCCAGGCACTGCGGGCCCGGGGGCGTCTCGTCCGCGTGGGACGAGAGGGCGCTGCGAGCCCGCAGCTCATCGGGCCCCCGCGATCCGGCGCCGCGATCCGGCGCCGCGAGGTCAGCGCTGGGCGAGAAGCGCCTCGCGGACTTGCCTCCGCAGAACCTTGCCGATGAGCGATTTCGGGAGCTCCTCGACGACCACGATCCGGCGCGGCACCTTGTACGGAGTCAGGATGCCGCGGGCGAACGCCCGCACCGCTTCGATGTCGAACTCGCCGGGGGTGGCGGGAACCACCGCGGCGACGACCTCTTCGCCCGAGTGCTCGCTGGGCAGGCCCACCACGGCGACGTCCGCCACCGAGGGATGCTGGCGGAGGACGTTCTCGACCTCGGTGGGTGCGACGTTGAAGCCACCGGTGATGATCAGCTCTTTGATGCGGTCGACGATCCGGACGAACCCGTCGTCGTCGATCGTGACGATGTCCCCGGTGCGGAACCAGCCGTCGACGAAGACCTCGTCGGTCGCCTCGGGCTTGCCGTAGTAGCCCGAGAACACCTGCGGCCCGCGGACGAGGAGCTCACCGCGCTCGACGTCCACGCGCGGATCGTCCGGGTCGACCACGCGGCATTCCGTGCCGGGCAGTGGCAGACCGACGGTGCCGGCGACGCGGTTGTCGGCCACGGGATTCGCCATGAGAACGGGGGAGCACTCGCTCAGTCCGTACCCTTCGACCAGATATCCGCCGGTCGCCTTCTCGAACGGGACGACGAGATCGTGCGGGAGGGCCATCGCCCCCGAGATCGCGACGTCGGTGCCCTGGAGCGAGACCCCCTTCGCCTCGGCCGCGGAGAGCAGCCTCTCGGCGATCGGGGGGACGAGCGGAAGGAACGTGGCGGGGTGCTTCTTCGTCACGGCGAGCACCAGATCGGGGTCGAACTTCGGGAACAGCACCAGCCGTGCCCCCATGGACATCGCGAAGGTCAGGCAGAGGGTGAGCCCGTAGGCGTGGAACATCGGCAGCACCGCGTAGACCACGCATCCCTCGCCGCGCACGATCTGCGGGACCCACGCCCGGGCTTGAGCCGCATTCGCGAGGAGGTTGGAGTGCGAGAGCATGGCCCCCTTCGGGGTGCCGGTCGTGCCGCTGGTGTACTGGATGATAGCGAGATCCTCGGACGCCGGGCGCGGGTGCGTCTCGGGCAGCGGCGCATGACGGACGAGGTCGCGCCAGTCGGTGGCATCCCGTGTCTTCTCGGTGAGCGCCGCGCGGGCCTCGCGCGCCTTCGCGAGCGGCAGGCGGAGCGCCACGCGCGTCCGGAGGGGCATGGCCTCGGTCACGTCCACGGACACGAGCGTGGACACCCGCAGATCGGCGGGGAAGTCCTGCACCGTTCGGACGACCTTGCTCCACACGATCGCGTGCTTCGCGCCGTGGTCTTCGAACTGCTTGCGGAGCTCACGGGCCGTGTAGAGCGGGTTGTGCTCGACGACGACCGCTCCCAGGCGGAGGACGGCGTAGAAGGCGACGATGTGCTGCGGGCAGTTCGGCAGGACGATCGCGACCGGGTCGCCGGCGCGCACCCCGTGAGCGGCCAGAGCTCCGGCCGCACGCGAGATGTCGGCCGACAGTTCGGCGTATGTCGTCTCACGGCCGAAGAACTGCAGCGCCGGTGCGTCCGGGTAGTCACGGGCAGAGGCGTCGACGATGTCGACGAGCGAACCGGTCTGGGGCTCGAGGTCCTCGGGAACTCCGGCTGCGTAGCTGTGGGTCCAGGGCCGGGGCGGATCGAAGCTGGTCACCGGGCCAGCCTAGGGCGAGCGGCCGCAGACGGGCCGTTGTTCACAGGGAGGGCGTCGCGCCTCTGACCTGTGGACGGGAGTCGTCTCTTCCTCCCCAGGTGGCGATCCGCGCGCGTGTTCGTCGCCGGGCACGGGGCGAAGGCGACGCGAACTAGGATCGGAGGGTGTCTGAAATCACTCCTGATCTCGTGCGCCATCTCGGTGTGCTCGCCCGGATCCAGTTGAGCGACGAGGAGGTCCAGATCCTCACCGGCCAACTGGATGCCATCGTCGACAACATCGCGAAGGTGTCCGAGGTGGCGACCCCCGAGGTCGTCGCGACGAGCCACCCGATCCCGCTCGAGAACGTCTTCCGCCCCGACGTCGTGCAGCAGCAGCTCACGCGCGAGCAGGTGCTCCAGAACGCTCCCGACCAGGCCGACGGCCGTTTCCGTGTGACCGCGATCCTGGGAGAAGAGCAGTGACCGACCTCACCCGTCTGACCGCGGCCGACCTGGCCGCCAAGCTCGCCGCGTCCGAGGTGTCGAGTGTCGAGGTCACGCAGGCGCACCTCGACCGCATCGCCGCCGTCGACGGCGACGTCCATGCCTTCCTGCACGTGAGCGATCACGCGCTCGAGGTCGCCGCCGACATCGATCGCCGTCGCGCCGCGGGCGAGCAGCTCCACGAGCTCGCGGGCGTCCCGCTCGCCGTCAAGGACGTGCTCGTCACCACCGACATGCCCTCCACGAGCGGATCGAAGATCCTCGAGGGCTACATGTCGCCCTACGACGCCACCGTCGTCGCGCGTTCGCGGGCCGCCGGCCTCGTGCCCCTCGGCAAGACGAACATGGACGAGTTCGCGATGGGCTCCTCGACCGAGTTCTCGGCCTACGGTCCCACCCGCAACCCCTGGGACCTCGACCGCATCCCCGGTGGGTCCGGCGGCGGGTCGGCCGCGGCCGTCGCGGCGTTCGAAGCGCCCCTCGCCCTCGGCTCCGACACGGGCGGTTCGATCCGCCAGCCCGCGCACGTGACGGGCACGGTCGGCGTCAAGCCCACCTACGGCGGAGTGAGCCGCTACGGCGCGATCGCGCTGGCGTCGAGCCTCGACCAGGTCGGTCCGGTCACGCGCACGGTTCTCGACGCCGGCCTTCTGCACGACGTCATCGGCGGGCACGACGCGAACGACTCCACCTCGCTCTCCGACGCCTGGCCGTCCTTCGCGGCCGCGGCGCGTGAGGGGGCGACCGGCGAGGTGCTAAAGGGCCTCAAGGTCGGCGTCATCCGCGAGCTCGACGACCGCGGCTTCCAGAAGGGCGTGTCGGATTCGTTCCGTGCGTCGCTGGCGGCGATGCAGGCGCAGGGTGCCGAGATCGTCGAGATCAGCGCCCCGCACTTCGAGTACGGGGTCGCGGCGTACTACCTGATCCTCCCCGCCGAGGCCTCCAGCAACCTCGCGAAGTTCGACTCGGTGCGCTTCGGTCTCCGTGTCACCCCGCAGGGCACCCCCACGGTCGAGAACGTCATGGCCGCCACGCGCGACGCCGGCTTCGGTCCCGAGGTCAAGCGCCGCATCATCCTCGGCACGTATGCGCTGTCGGCGGGTTACTACGACGCCTACTACGGCAGCGCCCAGAAGGTGCGCACGCTCATCCAGCAGGACTTCGACGCGGCCTTCGCACAGGTCGACGTGATCGCGACGCCGTCGGCGCCGACCACGGCGTTCCGCCTGGGCGAGAAGCTCGACGATCCGCTCCAGATGTACCTCAACGACATCACCACGATCCCGGCGAACCTCGCCGGCGTCCCGGGCATCTCGATTCCGAGCGGCCTGGCGGAAGAAGACGGCCTGCCCGTCGGCATCCAGTTCCTCGCCCCCGCCCGCGAGGACGCCCGTCTCTACCGCGTCGGTGCGGCGCTCGAGGCGCTGCTGATCGATCAGTGGGGCGGACCGCTGCTCGACAAAGCCCCTTCTCTCACGAACGGAGCGTCCCTCTGATGGCCAAAGACGCACTCATGGACTTCGACGAGGCGCTCGAGCTGTTCGAGCCCGTCCTCGGCTTCGAGGTGCACGTCGAGCTGAACACCGCGACCAAGATGTTCTCGGCCGCTCCCAACCCCGCCAACGAGGCCAATCACGGCGCCGAGCCCAACACGCTCGTCGCCCCGGTCGACATGGGGCTGCCGGGTGCGCTGCCGGTCGTGAACGCCGAGGCGATCCGCTCGTCGATCAGCCTGGGTCTGGCCCTCGGGTGCTCGATCGCCCCGTCGAGCCGTTTCGCGCGGAAGAACTACTTCTACCCCGACCTCGGCAAGAACTATCAGATCTCGCAGTACGACGAGCCCATCGCCTTCGAGGGCTCGGTCGAGGTCGAGCTCGAAGACGGCACCATCGTCACGGTGCCGATCGAGCGCGCCCACATGGAAGAGGATGCCGGCAAGCTCACCCACATGGGCGGCGCGACGGGTCGCATCCAGGGCGCCGAGTACTCGCTCGTCGACTACAACCGTGCGGGCGTTCCGCTCGTCGAGATCGTCACGAAGCCGATCTTCGGCGCGGAGCACTCGGCCCCCGCACTCGCGAAGGCGTACGTCGCGACGATCCGCGACATCGTTCGCGGTCTCGGCATCTCGGAGGCGCGCCTGGAGCGCGGAAACCTCCGCTGCGACGCGAACGTCTCGCTGCGCCCCCGCGGTCAGGAGAAGCTGGGCACCCGTACCGAGACGAAGAACGTCAACTCGATGCGTTCGGTCGAGCGCGCGGTGCGGTACGAGATCCAGCGCCAGGCGGCGATCCTCGCAAAGGGCGGCACCATCACGCAGGAGACGCGCCACTGGCACGAGGACACCGGTCGCACCTCTCCCGGTCGCCCCAAGTCGGATGCCGACGACTACCGCTACTTCCCCGAGCCCGACCTGCTGCCGGTCGTTCCCGCACCCGCGTTGATCGAGGAACTGCGTGCTGCGCTGCCGGAGCCCCCGGCCGCCCGCCGTCGTCGCCTCAAGGCCGAGTGGGGCTTCACCGACCTCGAGTTCCAGGACGTCGCCAACGGCGGGCTGCTCGACGCTGTCGCCGACACGATCGCCGCCGGTGCCGCTCCCGCCGCCGCCCGCAAATGGTGGACCGGTGAGATCACGCGCGTCGCGAACGCGCAGGAGCGCGACGCCGCCGACCTCGTCTCTCCCGAGAACGTGGCGGCTCTGCAGCAGCTCGTCGACGCGGGCACCCTCACCGACAAGCTCGCCCGTCAGGTGCTCGACGGCGTCATCGCCGGCGAGGGCACCCCGCAAGAGGTCGTCGATGCCCGCGGGCTCGCCGTCGTGTCCGACGACGGTGCCCTGATCGCCGCGATCGACGACGCCCTCGCCGCCCAGCCCGACGTGCTCGCGAAGATCCGCGACGGCAAGGTGCAGGCCGCCGGTGCCGTCATCGGCGCGGTCATGAAGGCGATGAAGGGACAGGCCGACGCCGCGCGCGTGCGCGAGCTCGTGCTGGAACGCGCCGCCGCGCAGTAAGCGTCTCCCGGATGCCGCGACCCCGGCCGTCTTGCGCGGCTGGGGTCGCGGCATCCGTCGTCTTCCGGCTCTCCCCGGTGGGCAGGGTGCGCGTACCGGGCCCTCCCGCACGATCGGCCCGATGTCGGAGGTCCGGGGGACAATGGAGGTATGGGACGAGGGGACGGCACCGGACGCATCGTCTCGCGTCCCGATGCCGATGACACCGGAGCAGGAATCCTCCACGTCGACATGGACGCGTTCTTCGCCTCGGTGGCCGTCCTCGATGACCCGTCGCTCGCCGGGAAGCCTCTGATCATCGGCGGGTCGGAGGGGCGCGGCGTCGTGTCGAGCGCGTCGTACGAGGCCCGTCGCTACGGCGTGAAGTCGGCGATGCCTGTCGCCATCGCCCTGAGACTGTGCCCGACGGCGATCGTCGTGAACCCGCCTTACCACCGCTACACCGAGATGTCGCGACAGGTCATGGCGATCTTCCACGACGTCACACCCCTGGTCGAGCCCCTCTCCATCGACGAGGCCTTCCTCGATGTCCGCGGTGCACGGCGACTCTGGGGAAGCCCGGGTCGGATCGCGCGCGATCTCCGCGCTCGCGTCAAGGCCGAGACCGGATTGACGTGCAGCATCGGTGTCGCGGCGACCAAGCACGTGGCGAAGATGGCGTCGACGATCTCCAAGCCCGACGGCCTTCTCGTGGTCGCCGCGGCGGACACCGAGTCCTTCCTGCGCCCCCGCTCGGTGCGGGCGTTGTGGGGCGTCGGCCCCAAAGCCGCCGAGACTCTGGAAGCCCGTGGCATCCGTCTCGTGTCCGACATCCTCGATGCGCCACGACCGGTCCTCAAGCAGGCACTGGGACCGGCGATGGCCGAGCGTGTGTGGCACCTGTCGCGAGGGATCGACGCGCGCGAAGTGCACACCGAGCGCACCGAGAAGAGCATCGGGCACGAGGAGACCTTCCACACCGACATCACCGACACCCCCACCCTTCACGTGGAGCTCCGTCGTCTCGCGGATCGCGTGGGGGCGCGGCTTCGGTCTCAGCAATACGAAGCCGCGACGGTGGCCATCAAGGTGCGGTTCAGCGACTTCACCACACTGAGTCGTTCGCGGACCCTTCCTGAACCGACGTCCGTCGGTCAACGCATCGGCGATGCGGCGATCGAGTTGTTCGACGCGATCGACCGTCGGCAGGCGGTACGTCTGGTGGGGGTACGGGGTGAAAGGCTGGCACCCGCCGCGATGGCCGCGACCCTGTGGGACGACGATGCGGAATGGCGGCGGGTCGAGGGTGCCCTCGACAGCGCCGTCGCACGATTCGGCCGGGGCGCGGTGACCCGGGGATCGCTGCTCGGTCCGACACGGGGTGGGGGAGCCCTCCCGACGAACCCGCGTCCGTCCTACGACCACTGACACGCTCCGCGCGCGGGCGCAACACCCTTGGGTCGGGCGAAACGGCCCGGGTACGGTAGGGGACATGCCCAACATCGCTTTGGAACTCGGCAAGCAGTCCACCTCCTTCGGCGTCACGGCCGCGTACGGCGAACAGCAGGACGTCGACGGCGTGCGCATCGTGCCCGTCGCCCTGACCTGGGCCGGGTTCGGTGGCGGATCCGACGAACAGGGCAACGGTGGGGGCGGGGGTGGCGGCTACACCCTTCCGCTCGGTGCGTACATCCGCCGCGGCGACGACCTGCGCTTCGACCCGAACATCGTCTCGCTGCTTGCGGTCGCCGTGCCGTTCGTGTGGGTCGCCGGTCGTGCGCTCAGCCGTGTCATCCGCGCCCTCAAGAAGTAACGCGGACGAGATCGACGACGCTCTCGCGGCGGCGACCTCCGCCGTCGTGGAGCGTGTCCGTGCGATGGACGCCACGAATCCGGTGATCATCGTGGACGGGCGAAGCGGCGCGGGGAAGAGCTCGCTGGCGCGTCGGCTCGTCGCGGCGTGGCCTCTGCGCGGCCGCGTCCAGCTCGTCGCTCTCGACGACGTGTATCCGGGGTGGGACGGGCTCGCCGAGGGGGCGGCGTACGCGTGCGAAACGATCCTCACGCCGCACGCGAAAGGACTCGTCGGTGTGTGGCGTCGGTGGGACTGGGATGCCGGCGAACGTGCCGAGGCGCGAGCGGTGGACCCGTCTCTCCCGCTCATCGTGGAGGGGGCGGGAGCGCTCACGCCCTCGACCGCCCGTCTCGCCGACGTCGCCGTCTGGGTGGATGCTCCGCCGACGTCACGGAAGCATCGGGCTCTCGATCGCGACGGAGACAGTTATCGGCCGCACTGGGACCGTTGGGCGGCGCAAGAGGACGGACATCTCGAACGAAACGACCCGGTCTCGCTGGCGACGCTCTTCGTCAGGGTGCCGTGATGCCGAGCCGCGTGGCGTCGACGGGTTCCGTGACGTCCCGGCGAGATCCGCGCGCCGGTCTCAGCGCCGGTCGAGCGCGGTGACGAGGCCGTCGAGCCGGTAGCCGATCCAGTCGTAGATCCCGAATCGCGGGTCGTCGGGCTGGTGGTCGTCGTCCTTCTGGATGCCGAGCCGCGTGGCCATGACGAGGCGCACAGCGGAGAGGGTTCGCATCCACGACAGGGCCTCGTCTTCTCCGAGGGCGACCGTGAGCGTGGCATCCGGATCGCCATCGGATGCCGGATCTCCTCCATCCATCCCCAGTGTGCGCAGCACGACCTCCGCGTCGGAGGCCCGGCGACCGAGCAGATCGTCGCCCGTGAGGCGACGGAACTCCCGCGTCGCTTCGTCGTCGTCCGGATAGGCGTCGGGGAGGAGGCGAGCGACCGCGGGGTCGTCGCCGCGACGGGTGTCGGTCACGACATCGCGGAACTGACCGACGATGCCGGCCAGGTGCAGGGCCTCGAGACCGCTGATCTCGAGGACGACGATCTTGTCGCTCACACGGGTTCCTTTCGAACGGTCGCCCAGAGCCCGTAGTCGTGCATCGCGTGCGTATGCGCCTCCATGACTTCGCGGGGTCCGCGGGCGACGACGGCGTGGCCGTCGTGGTGAACGGCGAGCATCAGGCGTTGGGCGGTCGCGGAGTCGAAACCGAAGTAGGTCCGGAAGACGTGGCTGACGTAGCTCATGAGATTCACGGGGTCGTTCCACACCACGGTCTGCCAGGAGGAGGGCGGAACCGCGGTCAGCTCGGTGTCGTCGACGGTGTCGAGATCCGGTGTGGCGATGGCGGGCATCACGCCCACCCCAGCTCGTGCAGGCGGGTGTCGTCGATTCCGTAGAAGTGGGCGATCTCGTGCACGAGCGTGGTGTGGATCTCGTCGCGGAGCTCGTCCTCGTCCGCGCACGCGGCCAGGTGCGGCTCGCGGTACACGATGATGCGGTCCGGGAGCTCGCCGACGCCGTAACGATCGCGTTCCGTGAGCGCCCAGCCGTCGTAGAGTCCGAGAAGATCGAGCGATCCGTCCTCGGGGCGATCCTCGACGACGAAGATCACGTTGTCCAGACCGTCGACCATGTCATCGGGTAGACGATCGAGTTCGTCGACGACCAGGGCCTCGAACCGTTCGGCATCGAGGTCGAGGGCGACACCGGTGCTCGCGTCATCGCTCATGTCGTCGATTCTACGGTCGATGAGGTCGGCACTTTCCGAAGAACGAAGGCCCGTCGAGGGATGTCGACGGGCCTTCGGGGGAATTGGGGTGGCTAACGGGACTTGAACCCGCGACCCCCGCGACCACAACGCGGTGCTCTACCAACTGAGCTATAGCCACCATGTGTCTGCCGCAGCGGACAACTGAACAATTATGTCATAGGTCGTGAGCGAACGACGACACGGCCGATGCCGCGACGGCTTTCGCCTCGTCGCTCGTCGGTCCCGGCTGCGGAACGAAGACCGCCTCACGGTAGTAGGCGAGCTCGCGGATGGATTCGAGGATGTCGGCGAGGGCGCGGTGGCCCCCGTTCTTCGCCGGTGCGTGGATGTAGGCGCGCGGGTACCACCGACGCGACAACTCCTTGATGCTCGACACATCCACATTGCGATAGTGCAGCCACCGGTCGACGCGCGGCATGTACTTCGCGAGGAACATGCGGTCGGTGCCGATCGTGTTGCCCGCGAGCGGGGCCTTGCCCTCGACCGGAGCGAAGCGCTGGATGTACTCGAGCGCCTGGAACTCGGCATCCGCGAGGCTGACGCCGTGGGGGATCTCGTCGAGCAGCCCCGAAGAGCGATGCATCTCGGTCACGAACTCGCCCATGTTCTCCATCGCCGACGCATCGGGTTTGATGACGATCTGGAACCCGGGGTCGAGGATGTTGAGTTCGAAGTCGGTGACGACGACGGCGATCTCGACCAGCTCGTCGACCGCGAGGTCGAGGCCCGTCATCTCGCAGTCGATCCAGACGAGCCGGTCATTCGTGGAGGCGCCTACCATCCTCCCAGTCTACTGAGGGGCTCCGACACCGGAGCCGTGTCCCCCAGACACGATTCGAACGTGTGACCGGCGGATTAGAAGGCCGCTGCTCTATCCACTGAGCTACTGGGGGTCAGGGACAAGGATATCGCCGCGCTCATCCGCCGTCATACCGGCGCACGTCGACCCCCTGGTTCCGATGCCCTGACCGAGGTACTCTGCCGCCATCGAGAGCAAAGGAGCACTCATGTCTGAAACGGTGACGCGGCGCATCTGGGTCGCCTACGGTCCCGCCGGTGTGGTGGGGAAGATCCAGAAGGATGCCGAGGGCTACGGGGTCCACATGGCGGGCAAGGACGAGCCGCTCGGCGTCTACCCCACGATGGAGATCGCCAAGAACGCCCTGCACGCGCACCTGAAGCCCGGGAGTGATCGTCCCGAGTTCCGGGAGCACTGACCCCTCCGCACCGCCCTGCCCCGCGACCTCCCGCGCGAGGCAGGGCGGTGTCGCGCGGTGCGCGGTCAGACCCGAGCCGGCACGCGGGCGCGCTCGCGGGTCGCCAGCAGGGGCAGCGCCAGGTGTACGAGGGGCCCGATCCCCAGGGCGAAGACCACCGTCCCGATGCCGACGGTTCCGCCCAGCATCCAGCCGAGCGCGAGGACGCTTCCCTCGACGCCCAGGCGGCAGGCCCAGATCGGCCACCCGAATCGTGCGTGGAGGCCGGTCATGAGCCCGTCGCGTGGGCCGGGGCCGAATCGGGCGCCGATGTACAGGCCGGATGCCGCCGCCACCACGACCACGCCGGAGACGAGCATGAGCGCCTGCAGCCACCACACGTCGGGGTGCGGCAGGAAGCCGAGGGCGACCTGCATGCTCGTGCCGACCAGGAGGATGTTCGCGACGGTGCCGACTCCGGGCTTCTGCCGCAGGGGAATCCAGAGCAGAAGGACTCCGAGCCCGACGATGTTCGTGACCCAGCCCACCCCGATGCCACTGACGCGTGCCAGCCCCTCGGCGAAGACGGTCCAGGGGTCGACGCCGAGGCCGGCGGCGACGGTGAGCGCGCAGCCGAATCCGTAGGCGATCAAGCCGACCAGAAGACGAAGGATGCGTTCGGGCATACGAAGATCCAATCATCCGATTGGCGTCTGGCGTGGATGCCAATTCGCCTATTGTGGCCTCATGGACTCTCGGATCTCCGCGCGCGCCCTGGCAGAAGCGCTGGGTGGATGGCGCGGGCGTGGCCCGGCTTACGAGGCGTTGGCAGACGCCGTGCGCCTGCTCTGCCTCGACAATCGCATCGCGCCGCGAACGGCTCTCCCCGCCGAACGCGAACTCGCGACCGCACTGGCGCTGAGTCGGACAACGGTGGCCGCGGCCTACCGGAGCCTTCGCGAGACCGGTCATATCGAGAGTCTTCGAGGCAGCGGCAGCCTCACGCGTCCCCTTCCGCGGAACGACCCGGGTGGACTGAGCGTCGAGACCGATGCGATCGACCTGCAGCAAGCGAGCCCTCCGGCGTGGCCGGGTCTGCCGGCGGTCATGGCGGAGGTCCTCCACGATGCCAGCGCGCTCGTCGCGCGCTCCGGCTACGACGTGATCGGGTCGCTGGAGCTCCGACGAGCGATCGCCGATCGGTACGACCAGCGCGGCATCCCGACCACGGCCGACCAGATCCTCGTCACCACCGGCGCGCAGAGTGCGATCCATCTCGTCGGATCGGTGCTGCTCAATCGTGCCGATCGCGTTCTCATCGAGACGCCCACGTACCCCCACGCGGCGGAAGCCTTCCGCTACATCGGCGCGCGGCTCGTCGGTGTGCCGGTGTCGGCGAGCAGGGGGTGGGATCTCGACCGGGCCGCCCAGACCTTCGCTCGGACGCTTCCGTCCCTCGCCTATCTCATGCCCGACTTCCAGAATCCGACCGGACGCACGATGTCGCCCGAGGAGGTGTCGGCATTCGTCGCGGGGGCAGAAGCCACGGGTACCTTCCTCGTCCTCGACGAGACGACGGCCGAGTTGAACATCGATCGCCGGGGGAGCGGCACGCGCTTCCCCGAATCCGACCTGGTCATCCGCATCGGTTCGCTCGGCAAGACCGTCTGGGGCGGCCTTCGTGTGGGGTGGGTCCGCGCGGAGGCCGACATCGTGCGTCGCCTCGCGAGTGGGCGACCGGTCCACGACCTCGGCACGCCCGAGGTGGAGCAGGCCGTCGCGACGCTGTTGCTGCCGCGTCTCGACGAGATCGCCGCGCAGCGGGGCGCCCTTCTGCGCGCGGGTCGAGACGCTCTCGTGCGCGCGCTGCGGTCGATGTTCGGCGACTGGGACATCCCGAACCCCGACGGCGGAGTTTCGCTGTGGCTCGGTATCGGGGAGCCGGTCAGCACGCCGCTGGTCATGAGCGCCCGCTCGCGCGGGCTGTTCCTCTCCGCCGGGTCGCGCTTCGCCACCGAGGGGGGTCACGATCGTCAGCTCCGCATGCCGTTCACGGCGCCGCCGGCGACGCTCGAACGTGCCGTCGCGGTGCTGGCGGCCTCGTGGAACGAGGTGCGGGGTGAGGGGCAAGAGCGCCTCGGCGAGCTGACGGCCGTCGTCTGACGGGGCACGTCGACGCCGGATCTCTCCTCGTCGGTCACCGCGCATACCGCAGGCACTCGAGGGCCTCGGCGGCCGACCAGAATTCGCCGAGTCGCCGAAACGCCCCCGAGGCCGTGTGGAAGCGCTCGGCGGCGTAGCGCCACCCCCGTTCCGAGGCCGTTGCGCGGACGTGACCGACCACGATCCCGCGGGGATCGGCGATGCGCCACAGACCCGCGGCGACATGCGTCGCCGCTCCCCACCCGGCCGGACGCGGTGCCGGAGCGAGGTCGTTCCACAGTGCGGTGCTCATGCCCAGAAGGTACGACCACCCTCCGACATCGGGACTCACGCGTCGCGCGACCTCTCCTCCCCATCGATCGACCTTCGGCATCGCTCCACCGATGACCCGTTCACCGACCCGCGCCAAGCGACCCGCCGGGCAGTGTGGGCCTCGCTCCGGCATCCGTCGGGCACACGGATGCCGGAGCGCACACTCCGAGGAAAGGACTCCACCATGAGCGACCACATCACCCTTGTCGGCAACATCGTCGGCGACCCCGAGGAACGCCTGACACGCGGAGGCGAGTCGATCGCCGCCTTCCGTCTCGCCGTCAGCGAGCGCCGCTTCGATCGCGAGCGCGGCCAGTGGGTCGACGGACACACGAGCTACTACGCGGTGTCGGTCTTCGGCGAGCTGGGTAAGAACGCCCTGGCCTCCGTCCGGAAAGGCGAGAGAGTCGTCGTCACCGGACGCCTCCGGCTGCGGGAATGGGAGAACGAGACCAAGCGCGGCGTCAGCGCCGACGTGACCGCCGAAGCGATCGGCCACGACCTTCGCTGGGGAGTGACACGCTTCCAACGAACGCCGCGCGGTGATGCCGCGCGCCCCGATGCAGCGGACACGGCGACCTCTGGCGCCGACGAGTGGGCGCCAGAGGCGGGCCCCGACGGATCGACGTCGTCAGAAGACCCGGGACACGCCGAGTCGAGCGAGCGAGCAACGCCCGTGGCAGCCGAATCCACGCCGTTCTGACCCGTATGCCCCGGTGGTGTCGGCGGCCGGCGCGCGAAACCGCGGCGGGCGGGGTACGTAGAATCGAGCGCGTGTCCCGTCCCGCTGGTCGTCTGCTCGCTCCCGTGGCGCTCGTCGCGCTCCTCGCCCTGAGCGGATGCACGGGCGGCTCCCCGGCGCCGGTTCCCGCCCCCGCGACCACCGCGCCGCCGGCCGCTACCGCGGCGCCCACGGCGTCGGCCACCAGCGCTCCCGCCCCCACGCTCTCTCCCGAGGGGTCGGCATCCGACAACCTGCCGTACTTCGCGCAGGTCGTCGCGACCGTCGCCGCGGGTTCCACCCCCGTTTCGGGGCGTGCCTACATCGACGCGCTGACCCAGGCGGGGTTCGACAAGGCGGCGATGCAGGTCACGCAGGACGAATCGACGATCGGGAATCCCGCCGAGAGCATCGAGTTCTCGGTGCGGTGGGGCGACGAGTGCCTCGTCGGCCAGGTGGGTCCCTCGATCGGCGCTCCCGTCAGCACGGTGCTCCCCGGGCTGAGCTCCGGCGGCTGCCTCATCGGGCAGACGCGACCCATCGACTGGTGACAGAGGGGCGTCGCTGAACGCATCGGGGCGCCACGGGCTTTCCCGCGGGGCTCGCGGGTCTCGCCGCCCGGCCGAGTCGTGCCGTCCGCGGGCCATAGACTGGTCGGGTTATGGCGGAATACATCTACTCCATGGTCCGCGCGCGCAAGGCCGTGGGCGACAAGCTGATCCTCGACGACGTCACGATGTCGTTCCTCCCCGGTGCCAAGATCGGCATGGTCGGGCCGAACGGTGCCGGTAAGTCCACGATCCTCAAGATCATGGCCGGACTCGACACCCCCTCCAACGGAGAGGCCCGCTTGAGCCCGGGCTTCACGGTCGGCATCCTCATGCAGGAGCCCGAGCTCGACGACAGCAAGACCGTGCTGGAGAACATCCAGGACGGCGTCGCGATCAAGCCGAAGCTCGACCGTTTCAACGAGATCTCGGCCCTCATGGCCGACCCGGACGCCGACTTCGACGCGCTCCTCGCCGAGATGGGCACGCTGCAGGAAGAGATCGACGCGGCAGACGGCTGGGACCTCGACTCCCAGCTCGAGCAGGCGATGGACGCTCTGCGCACCCCGCCCGCCGACGCGAGCGTCGTCCCGCTCTCCGGTGGTGAGCGTCGTCGCGTCGCCCTGGCCAAGCTCCTGCTGCAGAAGCCCGACCTTCTCCTGCTCGACGAACCGACCAACCACCTCGATGCCGAGAGCGTGCTCTGGCTCGAGCAGCACCTCAAGGCGTACAAGGGCGCGGTCATCGCGATCACCCACGACCGATACTTCCTCGACAACGTCGCGGAGTGGATCGCCGAGGTCGACCGCGGTCACCTGTACCCCTACGAGGGCAACTACTCGACCTACCTCGAGAAGAAGGGCCAGCGCCTCGACGTCCAGGGCAAGAAGGACGCCAAGCTCGCGAAGCGCCTGAAGGAAGAGCTCGAGTGGGTGCGCTCGAACGCGAAGGGCCGCCAGGTCAAGTCGAAGGCACGCCTCGCCCGCTACGAGGAGATGGCCGCCGAGGCCGAGCGCACGCGCAAGTTGGACTTCGACGAGATCCAGATCCCCGCGGGTCCGCGTCTGGGCAGCATCGTCATCGACGCGAAGAAGCTCGAGAAGAGCTTCGGCGACCGCTCGCTCATCAGCAACCTGAGCTTCAACCTGCCGCCGAACGGCATCGTCGGCGTGATCGGCCCCAACGGTGTGGGAAAGACCACGCTGTTCAAGACGATCGTCGGCCTGGAGCCGCTCGACGGCGGCACACTGAAGATCGGCGAGACGGTCAAGATCAGCTACGTCGACCAGTCGCGCGCGAACATCGACCCGGAGAAGACGCTGTGGGAGGTCGTGTCCGACGGGCTCGACATCATCACGGTCGGCAAGACCGAGATCCCCTCGCGCGCCTACGTCTCGAAGTTCGGCTTCAAGGGCCCGGACCAGCAGAAGAAGGCCGGGGTGCTCTCGGGTGGTGAGCGCAACCGTCTGAACCTCGCGCTGACGCTGAAAGAGGGCGGCAACCTGCTGCTCCTCGACGAGCCGACGAACGACCTCGACGTCGAGACGCTGAGCTCGCTCGAGAACGCGCTGCTCGAGTTCCCCGGCTGCGCCGTCGTCATCACCCACGACCGGTGGTTCCTCGACCGCATCGCGACGCACATCCTCGCGTACGAGGGCACCGAGGAGCACCCCGACCAGTGGCACTGGTTCGAGGGCAACTTCGAGGCGTACGAGGCGAACAAGATCGAGCGCCTCGGCGCCGACGCCGCGAACCCCTCGCGCTCGACCTATCGCAAGCTCACGCGTGACTGAGGACGCCGTCACGGCACCGCCCGAGGAGGGTCCGGCCACGGCCGGGCCCTCCCGGGTGCACGTCCCGATCCACCTCCGGTGGGGAGATCTCGACGCGCTTGGGCACGTCAACAACACCTCGATGCTCAAGCTCCTCGAAGAGGCCCGCCTGCGCGCGTTCTGGTTCAGCGACGGTGAGGGAGAGCCCCTCCCGACCGCGGTGTTCCACATGGACGTCCTCGAGAGCGGGGGAGACCGCGCCACCCTCATCGCCCGGCAGGAGATCGAGTACCTCCGTCCCGTCCCCTACAGCCAGCGCCCGTTGGACGTGCGCATGTGGATCGGCGCGATGGGCGGTTCCAGCGCAGACATCTGCTTCGAGGTCTACAGCCCGGAGGGCGACTCCGAGCAGATCCTCTACGCTCGGGCGACCGTGGTCACGGTGCTCGTCGACACCGCGAGCGGCCGCCCGATCCGTTGGACTGAGAACGAGCGCTCGGCCTGGGCGCCCTACGTCGGCGATCCCATCGAGTACCGTCGGCGCTCCGGTCGGAGCTGACGACCTGGCGGCATTCCGGATGCCGGGCGCCCGGCATCCGAATCAGTCGCGCGGCACCCGCACCATGACTTCCTGGGCGACGCTCGCGAGGAGTACGCCGTCGCGCGTGTAGATGCGTCCCGTCGACAGCCCGCGTCCGCCGCGCGCGTTCGGCGATTCCTGCACGTACAGGAGCCAGTCGTCGGCCCGCCCCGGACGGTGCCACCACATCGCGTGATCGAGGCTCGCGACCCGCAAGCCGGGGGTGTTCCAGGCGACCCCGTGGGCGCGCATGATCGACTCCTGGATCGTGAGATCGCTGAGGTAGGCGAGGACCGCACGGTGAACGGCGGGATCGTCGGTGAGGGGGCGGCGGATCTTCATCCACACGGCCTGGCGCGGCACGCGCGGACCTTCGACCGATCCGTACAGCGGTGACGTGACGTGGCGGACGTCCACGGGACTCTCCGAGAGGATCCGCCGACTGATCGGGTGAAGCGTGTCGACCTCGAGAGCCGGGGCGTCCTCGGGTTGCGGGATGCCGTCGGGCATGGGTTCGAAATGCTCGAGACCCGGGTCCTCGTCCTGGAAGGAGGCGATCATCGAGAAGATCGGCACTCCGGATTGGAACGCCTGCGTGCGCCGGGTCGAGAAGGATCGACCGTCGTGGATCCGGTCGACCGAGAAGGTGATGCCGTCGCTGGGGTCACCCGGTCGCAGGAAGTACCCGTGCATCGAGTGCACGGTGCGCTCGGGCGGAAGCGTGCGCGACGCGGCGACGATCGTCTGTGCGAGCACCTGCCCGCCGTAGACACGGCCGGTGGGCATCGCCTGCGAGACGCCGGTGAAGATGTCTTCCGTGGTCCGGGCGCCGGCGTCGCGGAGATCGAGGACCGCGAGCAACGACGCCACGGGATCGATGGCATCGGTCACGCTGACTCCCGTTCCTGGCGCGGCGAGGGGCGCACCACTTGCTAGTTTAGAGCGGGTGTCCGCCCGCCTGTTGTTCCCCGACCCGCAGGCCGCAGCCGACCTGCTCACCTTCGCCTCCCGGTCGATCCGCCTCGGCGACGGAACGGTCCGTCTGCGTGCCGCCGCCGGAGTCCTGGCCACGACCGCCGCTCCGCTCGCACCGCGCGGCCTGTTCGACACGACGCCCACGGTGCTGGGCATGCGCGTCTCGGCGATCGACCCCGAGCTCGAGTGCGATCTGGTCGTCGAGGCATCCGCCCTCCTTCCGGCTCCCGACGACGCGTCCGCGGTCGTCCTGCCGGAGACCGCGACCTCGCCCGCGTGGGCGGGCATCTCTCCGCCGCGGAGCGGGTGGCAGCAGACGGATGCCGTCGACGCCGCCGTCCTGGCATCCCGGGCGCAGTACGGGGTCGCCGCCGTCGCCGATGCGCTTCCCGCGGACGCGGGGGAGGACGTCGTCCGCGTGGTCCGCGCTCAGGTCTGGGGTCAGCCCGATGACGCGCTCGGGGGACTGCCGCTCGGAACCGCCTTCGCGGCGTTCGCGCTGGGATTCATCGCCGGCGGCGAGGAAGCGTCCGTCCGCACCAGCGGCGCGTGGACCCGCGTCACTCTCGCCCGAGGGCACGTGCTCGTTCGGGGGCCGGTGCGCTCGGGGCTGACGCCGGTGCGGGCGACGGGGAGCTGACCCAGGGAACCCAAAGGAACCGTGCCTACGCTGGATCACGCAAGGGGAGTACTCCCATCGCGATGCATCCGTCATCACGAGGTCACCGTTGGCCTCCGGGTGCGTCGGCCGGTTCCGGCGGAGGAGACCTTGACGTCGCAGCCGCGCGCTGCCCGTCGAGAGGTACCCCATGGTCTCGTTCTCCCGTCTGTTCGATCTCGCGTCCAAGGCCGTCGACAAGGCGTCGTCCTCCGGCTCCGGTTCGCGTCCCGCCGCGGGTGGCGGCCGCGATTGGCGCGACATGGTGCGCTCCGCCGCGGATGCCGTGACCGGTGATCGCCGTGCCGACGCTCCGGCCTCACCGGCGCCCGCCCCGGCCGGCGATGCCCGCAACCGCTACGCGCCCCCGCCCGCGGGTGCCTCGTCCGAGACGCTGTCCGCCGACGATCGCGCGGCGATCGCCCGCTACGACTACCTCCTGCGCACGGCCGACCCCGACCGCGTCGAGCAGATGCACCGCGAAGCCTTCGGCCGCCTGACACCGGCGCAGCGCGCGCACGTGCGGGCACGGATGGATGCCGAGCTCGCGCCGCACGAGCGCCCGCTCTCGGACCGCCCCGACGACCTCGCTCGCACCGCCGCCCGTGCCGAGGCGGCGCGCCCGGGCCGCATGTCGGGGCTGCTGGCCAAGGCCGGCCGCGGAGGCCTCATCGGCGCCGGTGTCGTGGGTGCCGGGGGACTGCTCGCGGCCGTCGCCGGTGGCGCGGTCCTCAGTACCGTGGCCGCACCTCTGCTCGACCAGGCCGGTCAGATGGGCGTCGACTTCGCCGGACTCGCCGAGGGGGTGGATCTCGCCGCGCTGGCGGAGGGCTCAGGTGTCGGCGAGTGGGTCGGCGGAGCTCAGGATGCCGTCACCGGGATCGGCGATCAGGTCGGGGGTTTCGGGGAGCACCTGTCGAACTTTTCGTTCCCCGGGTTCGACGACGTCGTGTGACGCTCACGGCCCGTGAGAGCGCGTTGACGACCCTGGAGGAAAAGCGCGAACAGGCGATCGCCGGCGACATCCACGCGCACGCCTCGTCAGGCGGTGAGATCTCTCCGGGTGGGAGCGCAAAGAAGCCGGCGCGCGGCCCTGACCCACGGCGCGCGGTGACTCAGGAGGGCGTTTCGCCGACGGCCCGGACGGGAAGCCCCGTGTCGGGGCGTCCGTTCTGCTGCGGCCCGATACCGCGCGGCTCGAAGGTGTTGACCATCGCGTACGCCGCGCGCTCGAGGTAGTCCCAGAGCGGAGCCTCGAAGGCCGGGGGGAGCGCGATCTCGTCGACCGCGGCGCGCATGTGCCGCAGCCACCGGTCGCGCGCATCGGGATCGACGTGGAAGGGCATGTGACGCATGCGCAGGCGCGGATGACCCCGGGTTTCGCCGTACGTCGAGGGACCGCCCCAGTACTGGGCGAGGAAGAGCGTCAGACGCTCGGCTGCGGGTCCGAGGTCCTCCTCGGGGTACATCGGCTTGAGCACCTCGTCGGAGGCGACGCCGCGGTAGAACGCGTCGACGAGCCGGCGGAAGGTGTCCATCCCGCCGACCTGGTCGTAGAAGCTGACGGGCTCGGTCACGGGGTGTCCTTCTCGTCGGCGCGGACGGCGGGCGGGGTGGGCTTCGGTTGATCTGCTCCGGGCGCGTCCGGCAGGTTCACGACGGCCGTCGGGGTGTCGTCCTGCACGGGCTTCTTCTTCTTGACCCGGGGCGTCGCCTCGGCGGTGTGGTCTTCGACCGTCTCGGACACCTCGATCTTCCGGCCTCGCGGACGCCATCGCGGACGTTCCGCCCCCGGGGCGACCTGCGTCTCCTTGGTCTTCGGCGGGTGCGCTCCCCGGACGCTCTGCGCGCCCTCCGGGCCCGTCAGCATGATCGAGTTCAGCTGCGGCAGGGCGATCCCCATCGCGTCGATCGCGCGCTTGAGGCGGGCACGCAGCTCGCGGGCCACGTCATCCTTCGCGCTCGACCGCGTCTTCATGACGAGACGGATGACGAGGGCGTCGCCGCTGATGGACTCGAGGCCCCAGATCTCGGGCTGCTCGATGATGCGCGAGCGCCACTTCGGCTCCTTGGCCATGGCCTTCGCGGCGGTGAGCATCGCCGCCTCGACGTCGTCGATGTCGGCGTCCGTCGGCACGGCGAGATCGATGATGACGCGCGACCACCCCTGCGACATGTTGCCGATCCGGGTGATCTCGCCGTTGCGGACGTACCAGAGCGTGCCGTTGACGTCGCGGACGTGGGTGATCCGGACGCTCACGAACTCGACGATTCCCGTAGCGAGTCCCAGGTCGACGACGTCACCGATGCCGATCTGGTCCTCCGCGACGATGAAGATGCCGTTGAGGACGTCCTTGACGATGTTCTGGGCTCCGAAACCGAGTCCCGCGCCGACCGCGGCCGTCAACAGGGTCAACGAAGCCAGCGCATCCGGCGCGGCGATGCTCGCGATCCAGACCAGGGCGACGATCACCAGGATGACGTTGACGATGTTCTGGAGGATCGTGCCGAGCGTGCGGGTGCGCTGCACGAGTCGGACGGCGCTGAGCGGAGAGCGGTCGAGGGCCTGCGTGTCGTCGACGCGCGCCTTGCTCTTGGCGCCGTTGACGATGCGGTCGACCACCCGCCGGATGATCGCGCGCAGAAGCCACGCCGCGACAGCGATGCCGACGATGATCCCGAGGATGCGCAGCAGCACTCCTCCGAACCCGAGCAGCTGGGCTCCGAACCACGTCCAGGTGTCGATGCTCGTCAGGTTGGCCGGGTCGACGGACGGGGTGGGCGACGGGGTGGGGACTTCGGCGAGAAGTGACATCCCTCTCATCGTAACGAGCGCCTCCTCAGCGCAGCCTGGAAACGACGGATGCCTCCGCTCCCGAGGGGGCGGAGGCATCCGAGGCGGTGAAGCGGGTGTTACGCGGCGTCGCGCTCCTGCACGGCCAGGGCACGCTCCACGCCGGCCAGGTTCTCTCCCACCAGACGGCGGAGCGCCGGCGCGGCGTCCTTGTGCTCCGCGAGCCACCCGCGCGTGGCGTCGCGCAGAGCGGTGCTCGCGAGGGCCGCGGGATACAGGCCGACGATGAGGTAGTTCGCGATCTGATAGCTGCGCGACTCCCAGATCGGCAGCAGCATCGCGAAGTACGGCTCGACGAAGTCGGCGAGCACGTCGACCGTGGTCGGGTTGGTGAACCCGGCGGCCGTGGAGCGCACGATGGTGTTGGGGGCGTCGGCGCGCGCGATGAGCGAGTCCCAGGCCTCCTGCTTGGCGTCGTGAGAGGGCAGCGACGCCTTCGCCATCGCCGCGAACTCGCCGCCCTTGGCGGTGTTGTCGGCGGCGCGCGCCTCGTCGATCTCGGCCGCGCCGACGGCGCCGGCGGAGGCGAGGGACACCAGCAGCTGCCACGACAGATCGGTGTCGATCTCGAGGCCGTCGAGCGACAGCGAGCCGTCGCGCAGGGCCTTCACCGTCTCGGCATGCGCCGGCGTGGAGGCCGCGGACGCGAAGGCGGTGACGAACTGCAGCTGGCTGTCACTGCCCGCCTCGGCGGCCTGCGCGAGCTCCCACAGGCCGTCCGCGACCCGCTGTCGCGATGCCTCGCGCTTCGCCGGGGCGACATACGAGTTGGCCGCGAGCTGCAGCTGGGCGAGCGTCGTCCGGACGGTGGTCGACTCGGTCTCGGAGCCGATGTTGCGCAGCACGAGATCGAGGTAGTCGGTCGCCGAGGCCTCGGCATCCCGGGTCTGATCCCACGCGGCGCCCCAGACGAGCGAGCGCGCGAGCGGGTCGGAGATGTCCTTGAGGTGCGCGATCGCCGTCGCGAGCGAGCGCTCGTCGAGACGGATCTTCGCGTAGGCGAGGTCGTTGTCGTTCAGCAGTACGAGGTCGGGACGACGGATGCCGCGCAGTTCCGCCACCTCGGTGCGGTCGCCGTCGACGTCGATCTCGACGTGGTGCACCCGCTCGAGCGCCCCGGAGTCGTTCAGCGAGTAGAAGCCGATGCCGAGGCGGTGCGGACGGATCGTCGGGTAGTCGCTCGGGGCTGTCTGCACGATCGCGAAGCGCGAGATGGTGCCGTCGGCGCCCTCCTCGATGAGCGGGGTCAGGGTGTTGACCCCCGCGGTCTCGAGCCACTTCTTCGCCCAGTCGCCGAGGTCGCGGCCGCTCGTGGCCTCGAGCTCGGTGAGCAGATCGCCCACCTCGGTGTTCGACCACTGGTGCTTCTGGAAGTACGCCGCGACACCGGCGAAGAACTCCTCGATGCCGACCCACGCGGCGAGCTGCTTGAGCACCGAGCCGCCCTTGGCGTAGGTGATGCCGTCGAAGTTGACCTGCACGTCTTCGAGGTCGTTGATCTCGGCGACGACGGGGTGCGTCGAGGGAAGCTGGTCCTGGCGGTACGCCCAGGTCTTCTCCATCGCGTTGAAGGTCGTCCAGGCGGCCTCCCACTCGGTGGCCTCGGCGGTGGCGATCGTCGACGCCCACTCGGCGAACGACTCGTTCAGCCACAGGTCGTTCCACCACTTCATGGTGACGAGGTCGCCGAACCACATGTGCGCGAGCTCGTGCAGGATCGTGACGACGCGGCGTTCCTTCACGGCATCCGTCACCTTGGAGCGGAAGACGTAGGTCTCGGTGAAGGTGACCGCACCGGCGTTCTCCATCGCGCCCGCGTTGAACTCGGGAACGAAGAGCTGGTCGTACTTGGCGAAGGGGTACGGGAAGCCGAACTTCTCCTCGAAGTAGGCGAAACCCTGACGGGTCTTCTCGAAGACGTAGTCGGCGTCCAGGTACTGCCACAGGCTCTTGCGGGCGAAGACGCCGAGGGGGATGACGCGTCCGTCGGCGCTCGTGAGCTCGCTGTAGGTGGCCTCGTAGGGGCCGGCGACGAGGGCCGTGATGTACGACGAGATGCGGGGCGTGGCGGGGAAGTCCCAGCGCGCGACGTCGCCGTCGAGGGCGACAGGCTCGGGCGTGGGGGAGTTGGAGACGACCTTCCAGCGTGCGGGCGCCGTGACCGAGAAGGTGAACTCCGCCTTCAGGTCGGGCTGCTCGAACACCGTGTACATGCGACGCGAGTCGGGCACCTCGAACTGCGAGTAGAGGTAGACCTCGCCGTCGACGGGGTCGACGAAGCGGTGCAGGCCCTCACCGGTGTTGGTGTACTCGCAGTCGGCCTCGACGACGAGCTCGTTCTCGGACGCCAGTCCCTCGAGCGCGATGCGCGAGTCGGCGAACACCACGGCGGGGTCGAGCACCCGACCGTTGAGCGTGACGGAGTGCACCGTGCGCGCGATGAGATCGATGAAGGTCGACGCCCCCTCGGTGGCCGCGAAGGTCACCACCGTACGGGACGAGAAGACCTCGTCGCCGCGAGTGAGGTCGAGCTGCACGTCGTAGGCGCGCGTGTCGACGATCGCGCGACGCTCCTGTGCTTCGATGCGGGTGAGGTTCTCTCCTGGCACTGGCGTACTCCCTGGGATGAGGGTGGATCGCCGCAGAAAGCGCTGGCGCGTGTGACGACGAACGCCGTCGGCGACGATGACAACCAGATAAGCCTAGTCACGAGATAACCCGCACCCGGCCCGGTCGGGCAGGTGGGAGGATGTGGGGGTGAGCACGACCGACACGGACACCACCCCTGAGACCGTCCTCTACGCGTCGCCCGCCGCGGCATCCGGACCCAAATGGGTCGAGACGCCGGTGGCGTACGACGGCATCCTCCTCGCCGGCTTCGGCGGGCCCGAGGGCCAGGACGACGTGATCCCGTTCCTGCGCAATGTGACGCGGGGGCGCGGCATCCCCGACGAGCGCCTCGAAGAGGTCGCCCACCATTACCGCCACTTCGGCGGTGTCAGCCCGATCAACCAGCACAACCGTGAACTGAAGGCGGCGCTCGAGGCGGAGATCGCCAAGCGCGGCCTGGGTCTGCCCGTGTACTGGGGCAACCGGAACTGGGCGCCGTACCTCGAGGAGGCCGTCACCGAGGCGGCCGAGGCGGGGGACACCACCCTTCTCGCGATCGCGACGAGCGCCTACAGCTCGTTCTCGAGCTGCCGGCAGTACCGCGAAGACTACGCGCGCGTGCTCGAGGCCACCGGCCTCGGCGAGACGGTGACGATCGACAAGGTGCGTCAGTTCTTCGACCACCCCGGTTTCGTCACGACGTTCGTCCGCGGAGTCACGGATGCTGTCTCGGCCTACGTCGCCGACGGCATCGCCCCCGAGAAGATCCGGGTGCTCTTCTCCACGCACTCGATCCCCACCGCCGACGCGCAGCGCTCGGGCCCCCGCGACGTCGACTTCGGAGAGGGCGGCGCATACGAGGCCCAGCACAAGGCCGTCGCGGCCTTCGTCATGGCCGAGGTCGCGGCCGCCGTCGCGGACGTCGAGTGGGAGCTCGTCTACCAGTCGCGCTCCGGCCCGCCCACGCAGCCGTGGCTCGAGCCCGACGTCAACGACGTCATCGCCGAGCTGCCCGGCCGGGGAGCCGAAGCGGTCGTGATCGTCCCGCTCGGCTTCGTGAGCGACCACATGGAGGTGCTCTGGGACCTCGACACCGAGGCCATGGAGGCGGCCGAGGAGGCCGGCATCCGCGCGGTACGCACCCCGACCCCGGGGATCGACCCGGCCTACGTCTCGGGGCTCATCGACCTCGTCGAGGAGCGTCTGAAGGGCACGCCGAAGGCCGAGCGCCCGCACCTCACGGATCTCGGCCCCTGGTACGACGTGTGCCGCCCGGGCTGCTGCGAGAACATCCGCGCCGGCTTCAAGCCCGTCGCCGCGGGCGTGCGCCCCTGACGATTCCTCCGACGCCGCCGTTCTCCCCGGGGAGCGGCGGCGTCGTCATGTCCGGCGCCGATGTCGTCGGCCCTCAATAGGATGAGCGCATGCGAATCCACCTCGGCACCGATCACGCCGGTCTCGAATTCTCGACCCAGATCCAGCACCACCTCGCCTCGCAGGGGCACGAGGTCGTCGACCACGGTCCGATCGAGTACGACCCGCTCGACGACTACCCGGCGTTCTGCATCCGCGCGGCTCAGGCCGTGGTGCGCGATCAGGCCGACGGCGTCGAAGCGCTGGGCGTCGTGTTCGGCGGATCCGGCAACGGTGAGCAGATCGCAGCCAACAAGGTCCTCGGTGTGCGTGCCGCGCTGGTCTGGAGCATCGCGACCGCCGAGCTCGCTCGCGAGCACAACGACGCGAACGTGATCGCCATCGGCGCGCGTCAGCACACCTTCGACGAAGCGTCCTCGTTCATCGACCGCTTCATCGCCACGCCGTTCTCGGGCGAGGAGCGCCACGCCCGGCGCATCGCCCAGCTCGCGGCGTACGAGCAGGACGGCGTCCTGCTGCCCGATCCGCGCGAGGGACACGCTCAGGCCGACGTCCTCGCGGCCGGCGACTCGTTCGACCCCGAGGCAGGCTGATGCCCGAAGGGCATTCCGTCCATCGCATCGCCCGGCAGTTCGCCCGGAACATCGTGGGCCGCACGGTGTCGGCATCCAGTCCGCAGGGACGATTCGTCGAGGGCGCGTCGGTGATCGACGGGCGCGAAGCCGTCGACGTGCGCGCCGTCGGCAAGCAGATGTTCCTCGCCTTCGACGACGACGTGTGGCTGCGGGTGCACCTCGGCATGTACGGCGCGTGGGATTTCTCGGGCGAGGTCGCCGTCGACGCCACCATCGCCTCGGCCAACGGCCGGATGGGGCACACGAACCAGCGCGGCACGGTCCTCGACGACGGCCCGATCATGGATGCCGCGGGCGAGAACTCGCTCAGCTCGATCGGGGCTCCGCGGCGGGCACGTGTGCGCATGTCGGAGCAGACCACCGGGCTCGAGGAGCAGACCGAATGGCCGCCTCCGGTCGTAGGGGCGGTCCGCCTGCGCCTGCTCACCGAGACCACGTGCGCCGACCTCCGCGGGCCGACCGCGTGCGCGCTGCAGACGCCCGACGAGGTCGCCGCGACCATCGCCAAACTCGGCCCGGACCCGCTCGTCGACGACGTGACCGAGGGGGAGGAGCGCTTCACGGCCACCGTGCGCAAGAAGCCGACGGCAATCGGCCTGCTGCTCATGGACCAATCGGTGGTCAGCGGGATCGGCAACGTGTACCGCGCCGAGATCCTCTTCCGGGCTCGGCAGAACCCGCACACGCCCGGCCGCGAGGTGCCCGAGGAGGTCGTGCGCGAGATGTGGCGCGACTGGGTGCGACTGCTGTCGATCGGCGTCGAGACCGGGCAGATGATGACGATGGACGACCTCGACCCCGAGGCGTACCGTCGCGCGATGGCCCACCGCGACGACCGGCACTGGGTGTATCACCGCGCGGGCCTGCCCTGTCGTGTCTGTGGCACGACGGTGCTCATGGAAGAGGCGGCGGGGCGCAAGCTGTACTGGTGCCCGAAGTGTCAGGCCTGACGCCGGGCCCTGCGCGAGGAGACGGGTTTCGCGGAAGGCCCGCGGGGTGCCCGCGTCCGACGGCTGAGCCTGTCGAAGCCGCCGAGGCTCACGTCCTAGGCTGAACCGGTGCGTCAGAACCCCAGTTTCGCCATGACCGACATCGGTGAACTCCGCCGCCTCATCGACCTCAACCCGTGGGTGACCCTCGTCGGCCACGGCGATGAGGGACTCGTCGCCTCTCACTACGCCGTCATGCTCGACGACGAGCGCGACGATCTCACGATCGTCGGGCACGTCGGCAAGCCCGACGACGCGATCCTCGGTCTCGGCACGAGGGAACTGCTCGTGATCGTGCAGGGCCCGCACGGATACATCACGCCGCGGTGGTACGGCGACGTCCCCGCGGTGCCGACGTGGAACTTCGTCTCCGCTCACCTGTCCGGCATCCCGGAGCTGCTCAGCCCCGCTGAGAACCTGCGCGTCCTCGAACGTCTCGTCGACCGCTTCGAGGGTCGCGAAGAAGGGGCGCGCGGGCTCTACACGCTGCCGAACGACGCCGCCTTCGTGGAACGGCTCGAGCACGGCACGGTCGGCTTCCGCCTCACCCCGACCCGGGTGACGGCGAAGCGCAAGCTCAGCCAGAACAAGACGGCTGACGTCGTCGAGACGATCATCGACGGACTCTCGGGGCGGAATCCCGCTCTCGCCGACGAGATGCGCCGCGCGGCCGATGCCCGGGTGCGGCCGTGATCGGCGAGACCGCGGGCTTCATCCGCGCGGTGCGCGTCGCCGGTCCGGGCCGGGAGTTCCTGCCCACCACGGAGCCGGTCGACCTCGTGATCGCGAACGGCCTCATCGCGGACATCGCTCCGACGGGGAACCTCCGACCCCGGGGTTTCGTCGTCGACGGCGAGGGCGGCTGGCTGCTCCCCGGGCTGTGGGATCACCACGTCCACGTCCTCCAGTGGGCGCTGGCCGCCGATCGCGTGCCCCTCGGCGAGGTGGCCTCTGCGGGCGACGCCGCGACGATCATGGGACTCGCCCCGGTGAGCGACGGGCGCCGCGTGGGCGCGGGCTTCCGCGACGGCCTGTGGCCCGACGCCCCGAGTCTCGAGCTCCTCGACGCCGCGAGTCCGGACGTCCCGACCTACCTGATCAACGCCGACGTCCACAGCGTCTGGATGAACACGGCCGCGTTCCGTCGCGAGGGCTTCGAGCCCGCGGCATCCGGGATCCTCCGCGAAGAGGACGCCTTCGAGATCTCGCGGCGGCTGAACGCGGTCGAACCGGACGTCGCCGACCTCGCCGTCGAGCGGATGGCACGAGCGGCGGCTGCCCGCGGCATCGTCGGTCTCGTCGACCTCGACATGACGTGGAACGACGAACCGTGGCAGCGGCGGGTGGCGCGCGGGTTCGACGCGCTCCGTGTGTCGTACGGCACCTATCCGCAGCATCTCGATCGGGCGATCGCGGAGGGGCTGCGGACGGGAGACCGCGTGCGCGGCTCGACGCACGACCTCGTGCGCGTCGGTCCGCTGAAGGCGATCACGGACGGCTCCCTCGGCACGCGGACGGCCGCGTGCGCCCATCACTATCCCGGTGAGGTCGGCAATCACGGCATCCTGACCGTGCCGCCCGAGGAGCTCGTCGACATGATGACCCGCGCGACGGCCGCGGGCCTCGAGTGCGCGATCCACGCGATCGGCGACGTCGCGAACGCGCACGCTCTCGACGCGTACGCGCTGACGGGGGCGGTGGGGACGATCGAGCACGCCCAGCTCGTCGCGCACGCCGACATCCCCCGGTTCGCACGACTCGGTGTGGCTGCGAGCGTGCAGCCTGAGCACGCCCTCGACGATCGCGACATGACGGATGCCGTCTGGGCCGAGCAGTCCGCGCAGCCCTACCCCCTGCGGGCGCTGGCCGACAGCGGCGCGAATCTCCGCTTCGGCTCGGACGCGCCGGTCGCACCGCTGGACCCCTGGGCGGCGATCGCCTCGGCGGTGTTCCGGACCCGGGACGGGCGCGACGCCTGGCAGGCGCACGAGCGCGTGGACATCGACACGGCGATCGCCGCATCCACCGCGGGCGGCTCCACGGCGCCCGCGGAGATCGCCCCCGGCGCGCGCGCCGACCTCGTCATCGTCGGGGCCGATCCGCTCACAGCCGACGAACGCGGGTTGCGCGCGATGCCGGTGCGCACGACGATGCTCGCCGGTCGCCTCACGCACGGCGTCTGAACGGTCGTCGAGGGGAACGACGAAGGGGGCGGTGCCGAAGCACCGCCCCCTTCGTGGTCGAACGTCTTACGCGGCGAGGTGCGCGAAGAGGAACCAGCGGTCCTTGTCGAGGCCGCGCTTGATCTCGATCGCGACGTCCTGGCTCGTCATGTCGATCTCGTCGAGACCCTCGATCGCCGCCTCGATGTCGACGAGAACGGCGTCGATGTCGGCGATGACGGCGCGGATGACGATGTCGGACTGCGCGAAGCCGGCGGGGACCTCGGTCGCCTTGGCCTTGGCGGCGACGGTGGACAGGCGCGAGTCGATCGGCAGGCCCAGGGCGACGATGCGCTCAGCGGCCAGGTCGGCCCAGTCCTGAGCGTGCGCGACGACCGAATCGAGGAGCTCGTGGACGCCGATGAAGTTCGCGCCGCGGACGTGCCAGTGCGCCTGCTTGCCGTTGACGACGAGGGCCTCGAGACCGAGGACGACGGGGGAGAGGAACTGGGCGGTGCCGGCGGCCATCGTGGGGTCGACGGTGGTGGCGGGGGTGTGGACGGTGCTCATTTTCTGCTCCTTCTCGCAGCGAACGAAGTCTGATGGATGCAACGCTACTCAGGCCCGCGCATTCCGCAAGCAAGTTGAGGCTCGGCTAAATCCCTGGTGAATAGGCAATCCTCACCTCACCCGCCGCGTCGGCGACACGCCCGCCGCGGGCATGTGAGGATCGGAGGATGCCGCATCACACCCCGCGCACCGAGACGTACGGACACCATCCGGATCAGTGGGTTCGAATCGTCGGGCCCGGCGATGCCGAGCTGGTCGTCTGTTTCGTCCACGGCGGATACTGGCGCCCCCGCTACACGGCGGAGCTGATGGATCCGCTCGTCGAGCGGGTCGTCCGGGACGGCCCGCTCGCAGCAGCGGTGAACATCGAGTACCGCCGGGAGGGCGACCCCGCGGCCATGCAGGACGATGTGCGCACCGCACTGCATCGCGTGCGAGAGCTGTTCCCTGACGCGCTTCGCGTGGCGGTCGGGCACTCCGCAGGCGGCCACCTCGCTCTGCTCTGCGCCGACGAGGTCGATCTCGTCGTGGCGTTGGCCCCGGTGACCGACCTCGTGGGCGGATACGGCGCGCGCATCGGGTCCGGAGCTGTCGCGGAGCTGATGGGGGCGTCGCCCGCCGAACGGCCCGAGGCCTACGCCGCAGCCACCCCCCGCCCCACGTCCACGCCCACCCTGGTCGTGCACGGCGTCGACGACGACCGCGTCCCCGTCGACCACGCGAGGGACTTCGCCCGGCAGGCGCGCGATCTGGACGCACCGGTGGACTTCTTCGAGTTCGCCCGCCTCGCGCACATGGATCTCATCGACCCGGACGGACCGCACGTCCCCCTCGTCGCGGCCTGGGTGCGTGGGCACCTGCGCGCCCCGCGGAAGGATGCCTCGTGACCATCGCCCCGGACGCCTCGGTCCTCGCCCTGCCCGATGCGGCACCGACCGTGCCCGACGACGCGTTCGTGGCATCCGGTGCTCGTCTCGTCGGGGACGTGTCGCTCGGCGCCGGCGCGAGCGTCTGGTACAACGCGGTGCTGCGCGGGGACGGGGCCGCGATCGTCGTGGGCGCGCGCTCGAACGTGCAGGACAACGTCTCGATCCACGTCGACGCGGGGCACCCGGTGACCATCGGCGAGGACGTCTCGATCGGCCACAACGCGGTCGTGCACGGCTGCACCATCGGAGACGGCTCCCTCATCGGGATGGGCAGCGTCGTGTTGTCGGGCGCCGAGATCGGTCCGGGATGCCTCGTGGCCGGGGGAGCGGTCGTGCTCGAGGGCACCGTGGTCCCGGCCGGGTCCCTCGTCGCGGGCGTTCCCGCGAAGGTGCGGCGTGTCCTGTCGGACGAGGAGCGAGCGGGCATTCACCGCAACGCGCAGACGTATCTCGGGCACGCCGCTCGGCACGTGCGGGCGGTGGATGTGATCGACCGTTGCCCACCTGGCCGCTCAGCTCGTCGCCGGCTGTTCGTCGAGGAAGACGGGTGAGACACCGACCTGGATGATGGCGTCCCCTGCGGTCAGGACGCGGTCGGCTTGCCCCGTCGCCGAGTAGATGGCCGTCTGCTCTCCCGCCGGGGTCTTGACCGGAACGGGGGTCGTGCTTTGATCGGTGCTCGCGTAAGGCTGCGCCTTCCACAGCACCCGATGAACCTGTCCGGCAGCGTTCGTGAAGGTGTACGCCGCGACCGTGCCGCTAAGCCGCGTCATAGAGGTGAAGTGGAAGCCGTCGAGCTGGCGGATCATCGCGACCAACGCCGCCGCCGCCGCCTTCGGCTGGAATGCCGTGATGCGGGAGGTCGGTTGCTGGAAGAGTCCGAAGTTCTGCTCGGGTTGGTCCGCGTCGGAGCCGTCGTTGACGGCGTCGTACCAGACAGCCTGCGTGACGGCGGGAAGTGACTTCAGCGTCGCGAACATCTGCACGAGGCCACCAGCCGCCTGATCTTCGTTGTCGACCCGGCTTCCACTGTCGATCGTCGGAACGACGGGTGTGTTCGTCAGGCCGACTTCGCTGACGATGATCGGTTTGGACTGTCCGTTGTTGTGATCCCGGATGACGCGGTCCAAGCGTTCGATGCCGTTGTGAAGATCCGTGACGTCCGGCGCATAACCGTGCACCGAGATCACGTCGGCGTACTGCAGGCCACCCGCGCTGGCGAAGTCGGAGAACCAATCGATGGGGATGCCATGGGTGTTCCCCGCGACGATCTTTATGCCGGGGTGCTGCGCTTTGACTCCCTCGGCAACCGCCTTCACCAGGGCCGCGTAGCATGCACCGCTCTGACAGCCGCTCGTGTTCCGGCGTGGGCTGTTGAACTCGTTCCAGACCTCGACCTTGTCGATGGTGGGGTTCGCGTCGAGGACGGTGTTGATGTATGCGACGTACGCCGCCCGTCCCTGGTCCGTCGTCGGCGGCGACAACACCCCCTTCATGTCGGACGGGTAGGCGTGGGGGTTGCCGTAGCCCGCAACCAACATCATGTGCATGCCCGCGGTCTGAGCAGCGGACGACAGCTGCGACGCATAGCTCGGCAGGGAGAGCGTTCCGGCGGTCCGCTCGACGGTCGTCCAGGGAGTCTCGTCCCGAATGTTCCGGATGCCGAGACCGGAGACGAGGGGCATGGTCGACGAGAGAGGCCAGGACGAGGACGCGAAGGTCTCCTTCCCCCAGTGGGTGGCGACGGCGAAGAACGGGTCCGGGCTCTGCGGAAGGTCCCCGGTGACGAGGAAGTTCGCCTTCAGCGGCCCCCGCCCGTCGTCGACCGTGAACGTGTAGAAGCCGGGATCGTGGACGGCGGGGTCTATCCGATCGGTTGCCGATGCGGCGGTGGTCCCGGAGTCGACGAGACTTCCCGAGCTGTCGCGAACCGACCAGTTCAGATCTCCACGAGCGTTCCGTACGGTCAGGTCCACCGCCTGCGGGGAGGCGAACAGCAGGGACGGACTCGTCAGCTGAAGAGCCGCCGCTGAGGGTGCGGCCGCGTAGCGATCACCCCCGACGGCCACGCCTGCGCCGAGCACGATCAGTCCGGTGACCACTGCGCCGGTCAACGCCATTCCCGTCGCCGCCAGACCCGCCTTGCTCTTCACAACCGCTCCTCCCGGACGCTCCCGCGCTCAACGTATGCAGCCGTTGTTTTGCGCACGCTGAACAAAAAGCGCCATCAGGTTCCGTGCGGTGCCCCGGCGCCGAGGTCACTCCGCCGGAACGACGGCGCGCAGCACCCAGCCGTCGGGCGTGGGACCGGCATGAAGCTCGCCTGCGATGCGTTCCAGCTTCTCCCGCAAGCGCGCCAATCCGCGGCCACCGAGGGCGCTCTCTTCCGCGGCACGTCCGCGGGAGCGATTGTTGCGCACCTCCAACGTGATCGTGCCCGAACGGGCCGCGACCTCGATCAGCGCGGTTGTCGCCCCGGGAGCATGCTTGATGATGTTCATAGCTGATTCAGTGATTGTTCCGATGAGAATCTCCGCGACGCCCGGCGGCACGTCGGTCGCCGCCGATACGTTCACGTGCGTCCGGATGCCGGCATCCCGAAGCGTCTGCGCGAGCGCCTCGGCGACTTTCGACACGTCGCCGGGCACCGCTTTCCCCGATCCGACGGGGGAGCGCCCCGGCGCTTCCCTCATGACGTCGATCAGGGACTGCGCGCTGCGGAGCGCCCGGCTCGCCGAGTCCTCGATCGTCGAGAGCGAGACCTGCCGGGACTGCTCGTCGGGCTGCTTGGGAAGAGCGCGAGCGTGGAACAGGAGCAGCGTCAGATCGTGCGCGATGCCGTCGTGAAGTTCATCCGCGATGCGATCCTGCTGAAGACGGGAGATCTCCTCGAAGGCGCGCGCGATGCGGGCGCGCTGGGCGAGCAGCGCCTCCTCGCGCGCGGTGAACAGCCTCGCGGTGATCCCTGCGAGGAGAGCGACGACGGCACAGGCGAGGATCCCGTAGACCCCGTTGGTCACGAGCGTCGATTCGGCGATCACGAGGTAAGCGCTCACACCGGCCATCAGCGCGACGTGCAGCACGATGACGGCGGGCGCACATGTCGCCGAGACGAGGACGAGCGCCACGCCGAGCTCGAGGAGGTCGCCTCCGCTGCCGGTGAGAACGGCGCTCGTCCCGCAGATCGCCATGGTCATCAGGGCGGCGCTGAGCGGATGCCACGCGAACAGCGCGAGGCCGGAGTACAGGCCGAGGGCCAGGAGGCCGCCCCGCTCGATCTCCCCTTCGGCGATCATGACGCCGACCTGCGCGCAGACGAGGACGGCGACCACGAGGAGGAGAAGCAACCGGAAGAACGGGTGCAGCTCGCGCGCACGCCAGAAGACCGGCGTCCTCAGCATGTGCACCAGAGAGATCGACGTGTCCGGCTCCAGAGCCCCGGAGGTGCTCGATCCGCGCGAAGGACGGCTTTCAGGCACAGAACCCCGGGAGCTGGCAGATGATGTCGCCGAGGTCGAGGGGCATGATCGCCCCCGCCTTGCCCGGAAGAAGGAAGTCGGATACCACGTCGTTCAGCATGTCGTCTCCTTTGCGTCGCCCTCGACCATACCCGGCCCTCGTGCGCGGCCCGGCGGTGCCGCCGGCTCCCGCGACGCGTTCTCGCGCGCATCGCGCGGGTAGCGTTGAAGAGTGAACCGGCCCGTACGCGTCCTCGTCGTCGACGACGAAGCCTTGCTCCGGCATGCCCTGCGCGCGTTCCTGTCCGCAGACGATCGTGTCGATCTCGTGGGCGAGGCGACCGACGGACATGAGGCGATCACGGCCTATTCCGCGTGCGCCCCGGACGTCGTCCTCATGGACATCAAGATGCCCCGCATCGGCGGCATCGAGGCCACGCGCCGACTCGTCGAGCAGGATCCCGGTTGTCGTGTCGTCGCGCTGACGACGTTCACCACCGAGTGGCGTGCCCTGGAGATGCTGAAGGCGGGTGCCGCCGGTTATCTCGTCAAAGATTCCACGCCCGACCAGATCGTCGACGCCGTCGTCGCGGCGCATCAGGGCGATCGCGTCGTGTCGCGCGAAGTGCAGCGGACGTTCGTTCTCGAATCCCTCGACGAGGAGAATCCCCGCTCCGCGCCCTCCGAAGCCCTCAGCGAGCGGGAGAGGGAGATCGTCGGGCTGATCGCGAGAGGGCTCTCCAACGCCGAGATCGCCGAGGCCCTGCATTACGCCGAGAGCACGGTGAAGGCGGACATCCGCAACATCAACCGCCTGTGGCAGGTCGAGAACCGTCTTCAGGTCGTCCTGCGTGCGACCCAGCTCGGAATCGTCTCCCTCTGACGCACCGCGCCGCGGTTCGTAGCCCTGGGGCTACACCTCGCCTCTCGCCTGGATTCGGGCACCCGCACGTGGACATCCTGGATCGGTACACCCATCCAAGGAGGCACGATCAAGAAGCTGCTCACATCCATCGTGTGGGGGACGACCATCGTCCTCGCCGATCACCTCTTCGGCGTGGACCGCACGCAACGGGCCTGCATGGCCGACGTCGCCTATCTGAGCGGAGAGCTCGAAGAGGCGGCGTGGCAGGACTGCCCCGGCGGAACGAACGATGACGCGCTCGAGACGTGCGCGTCCACGGCATCCGAGACGGTGCTCTCCGCCCGGCCCATCCCGCGGATCCCCTGCGACGAGCGGCTGATCGTGGCGAAGGAGCGGACGATCCCGTTCGCGTACGCCGGCCTCACGGAGCAGCGTCAGCTGCAGGTGCAGGTGATCCGCGTTGACTGCGATTAGAGAGACGCTCACACCCCGCTTCGCCGCGGCGACGGACGCCGTCGTGGCCTGGGGATCGACGGATCGTCTCGGCCGATGGCTGCGGGTCGTCCGCTCGCTGCTCGCACTGGGCACCTTTCTGACGCTCGTCGCGAACCCCGCGGCCGTCCTGCTGCACTTCCCGACGGGAACGGTGCCGGACGAGTACTGCGGAGGAGTCCTCGGGCTCGGCGCGTTCTGCGTGTCACCGTTCGATGCCGACACCACGAGGGTCCTGCTGGCGGGTCTGTGCGTCCCGGCACTGATCGGTCTTCTTCCCGCGGCGACCGGTCCGCTGCACTGGGTCGGCGTGATCCTGTTCGCTGCTCGCCTGCAAGTCGCCTACGTCTACTTCGAGGCCGCGATCGTGAAGCTGAGCAACCCGCTCTGGTCGGACGGCACAGCCATGTGGCTGTGGGTCCAGAACGGGGGATTCGGCGCGACTCCCGCGGTGTCGTCCGCGCTCCAGGCGCTGCTCTCCCATCCCGCGACGGCGGTGGCGACGACGTGGGGCACGATCGCGCTCGAGCTGTTCCTCTGCCTCACCATCGTCTTCGCCCCCGCCTCGCGACGCCGACTGCGACTCACCGCGCTCGTGTGCGGCATCCTGTTCCATCTGACGATCGCCGTCGTGATGAGCTTGGTGACGTTCGGCATCGTCATGACCGCGGCCCTGCTGGTGTCGTTGCACCGCGCGGGCGACCCCCCGCTCCACCGCCGCGCGCCCGAACCCGCGCCGCGACTTGAACCCGACACGTCCCCCCTGAACGGAGAATCCCGATGATCATCGCCATCAGTACCGCCATCCCCCTCCTCGCCGCGGGCCTCCTGATCCTGTGGACCGCCTATCGCGCCTATCGGCAGATCCTCCCGATGAACTTCTGGATCGGGATCCGCACGGCCACGACGCTGAGATCGGATGCGGCCTGGCGCGCCGGCCACGCCGCCGCAGCGGTGCCGATCTCGGTCGGGGGGATCGGGCTCATCGTCGCCGCCACGGCCGCCGTGTTCGCGGGGGAGGAGTACGCCGTCTACGCCGCCATGGCGGGCTGCGCGTGGATCGTCGTCTGGCTGATCAGAGGATCCGTGGCCGCCGGGAAGGCGGCGAGCCGCGTCCCGCAGAGCTGACCCTCCGTCGCCGAACCGGCTCCCGCCGACCTCGCACTCGTGTGGTCGACGGGAGCCGGTTCGGCGTGGACGGCAGAGGATCGCGTCCGCGTGGTCGCTCCGAACGCCGAGAGCCGGTCCGAAAACCTTGGCTCGACAGGAAGTGGAGGGGATGACGGGAATCGAACCCGCACCATCAGTTTGGAAGACTGAGGCTCTACCATTGAGCTACATCCCCGCGGCGGCGAACCGCAGCGTCGTCCACTCTACTTCACCGACGGGGATGTCACGAACATCGGCCCTCTCACGGTGCCAGGACGCGGCGGAAACGACCGGATGCCGGGCGCGCCGGCCTCCACGACCTGATCGACTAGACTCTCAGGGGTCGTTTCGTCGAACGCGCGCTGCGCGTCGCCCCGGGGCGTAGCTCAGCTTGGTAGAGCGCCCGCTTTGGGAGCGGGAGGCCGCAGGTTCAAATCCTGTCGCCCCGACGTGACGGCCCCCAGACCACAGGCCTAGCCGGCCCCCGCGTGCGCGCGGGCCACACAAGGAGAACACACCGCATGGTCAACAGCACCGTCGAGAAGCTCAGCCCGACCCGGGTCAAGCTCCACATCACGGTCTCGCCCGACGAGCTCAAGCCGAGCATCGCGCACGCCTACGAGCACATCGCGCGCGACGTGCAGATCCCGGGCTTCCGCAAGGGCAAGGTCCCCGCTCCGATCATCGATCAGCGCATGGGCCGCGGCGCCGTCATCGAGCACGCCGTGAACGAGGGTCTCGACGGGTTCTACCGCGAGGCCGTCGAGGCGCAGGAGCTGCGCGTCATCGGTCGTCCGAACGCCGAGATCGTCGAGCTCCCGGACCTCAAGGACTTCTCGGGTGACCTGGTCGTCGACGTCGAGGTCGACGTCCGTCCCGAGTTCGACCTCCCCGCTTACGACAGCATCACCGTGACCGTCGACGCGGTCGAGGCCGACGAGGCCGGGATCGACGCCGAGCTCGACCGCCTGCGCGCGCGCTTCGGCACGCTCGTCACGGTCGACCGTCCCGCCGCGAAGGGCGACTTCGTCGAGCTGGACCTCGTCGCCACGATCGACGGCGCCGAGATCGACCGCGCCGAGGGCGTGTCGTACGAGGTCGGCTCCGGCGAGCTCCTCGAGGGCATCGACGAGGCCATCGACTCGCTCACCGCCGACGAAGAGACCACGTTCCGCTCGAAGCTCGTCGGCGGCGACCACGCCGGAGAAGAGGCCGAGGTCTCGGTCAAGATCACCGCGGTCAAGGAGCGCGAGCTCCCCGAGGCCGACGACGACTTCGCCCAGATGGCATCCGAGTTCGACACCATCGGCGAGCTCCGCGAGTCGCTGAGCGAGCGTGTCTCGCAGCAGGCCGTGTTCACGCAGGGTTCGGCCGCGCGAGACAAGTTCATCGACGCCCTTCTCGAGGCCGTCGAGATCCCCGTCCCGCCGCAGCTCATCGAGGACGAGGTGCACCAGCACCTCGAGGGCGAGAACCGCCTCGAGGACGACGTGCACCGCGCCGAGGTCACCGAGGCGAGCGAGAAGCAGTTCCGTACGCAGATGGTGCTCGACAAGATCGCCGAGGACGCCAACGTCCAGGTGTCGCAGGACGAGCTGACCCAGTACCTCATCCAGTCGGCCGCGCAGTACAACATGGCGCCGCAGGACTTCGTGAACGCGCTGCAGCAGGGAAACCAGCTCCCCGCGCTCGTCGGTGAGGTCGCCCGCAACAAGGCTCTCGCCATCGCGCTCGGCAAGGTCACCGTCGTCGACAGCAACGGCAAGCCCGTCGACCTGACCGGCTTCGTCGCCGTCGAGGGCGAAGAGGCTGCCGCTGAGGACGAGGTCGTCGAAGAGGCGCAGGAGATCGCGGATGCCGCGGCCGACGCCGACGCCGTCATCGACGCCGAAGAGGCCCCGGCCAAGGCGCCCGCCAAGAAGCGCGCCCCCGCGAAGAAGAAGGCCGCCGACGCGCCGGCCGCTGACGAGGCTCCCGCCGAGGAAGCGCCCGAGAAGGCTCCCGCCAAGAAGCGCGCCCCGGCCAAGAAGAAGGCCGCGGACAGCGAGTAAGCCCTGACGAAGGGGGCGGATGCCGCGGCATCCGCCCCCTTTCGCGTTCTCGGGCGCCGCCCGGTGACCGAGAAGACATCGAAGGTCCACGACACTCGGACGAGCTTCACGACTCTCCGGGTGCCGTGGACACTCACCTCAGGAAGGGAAGTCGGAGCCGATGATGAGTGACTGGCAGGACAGGATCGACGCCGTCTGGGCCGACGAGACCCTCGATCCCCACGACGTGATCGCGCAGATCGACGCACTGGCGGCCGAGCGCCCCGAGGACGACGCGGTCGTGCTGTTCGAGCGCGCGGGCGCCCGCGACTCGGCCGGCGTCGAAGACGAAGCGGAGTCCCTCTACCGCCGCGCCCTCGCGATCGGCCTCGACGACGAGCGACGCACGCGAGCGACGATCCAGCTCGCCAGCACGATCCGCAACCTCGGCAAGACCGAGGAGGCTCTCGCGATGCTCCGGGCGGAGTACGCGCGCGAGCCCCGTGGCCCCCTCCACGACGCGGCCGCGGCCTTCTACGCCCTCGCGCTGGTGTCGAGCGGGGAGCCGGAGCGCGCGGCATCCATCGCCCTCCAGGCGCTCGCTCCGCACCTGCCGCGCTATACCCGGTCCGTGACCGGATACGCGCGAGAAATCGCCGACGATCGCGACTGATCCGCCCGCGGCGAACACGGCATCCCGGTCCGGAACGCGCCGGTAGATTCGTTGCAGATCACCGGAAGAGGAGCACACATGCCCGAACCCCTTATGGCAACGAGCGTCTTCGACAGGCTGCTGAAGGACCGCATCATCTGGCTCGGTTCGGAGGTGCGCGACGAGAACGCCAACGAGATCTGCGCGAAGATCCTCCTGCTCGCCGCAGAAGACCCGCAGAAGGACATCTACCTCTACATCAACTCGCCCGGCGGCTCGATCACGGCCGGCATGGCGATCTACGACACGATGCAGTTCGTGCCGAACGACATCGTCACCGTCGGCATCGGCATGGCGGCGTCGATGGGTCAGCTCCTGCTGACCAGCGGCACCAAGGGCAAGCGGTACATCACGCCCAACGCCCGCGTGCTGCTGCACCAGCCCCACGGTGGCTTCGGCGGAACGTCGAGCGACATCCAGACGCAGGCGCAGCTCATCCTCGACATGAAGCGTCGCCTCGCCGAGATCACCGCGTCGCAGACTGGCAAGAGCGTCGAGCAGATCAACGCCGACGGCGACCGCGACCGTTGGTTCACCGCTCAGGAAGCCCTCGAGTACGGCTTCGTCGACCACATGCGCGAACACGCCACCGACGTCACCGGCGGCGGCGGAACCGCGGCCTGAGTCGAGAGGAAAAGGACACCGATATGAACATCCCCACCTTCGGCGGCGCCGCTGCGCACATGCCCTCGAGCCGCTACGTCCTTCCTCAGTTCGAGGAGCGCACGGCCTACGGCTACAAGCGCCAGGACCCGTACAACAAGCTGTTCGAGGACCGCGTGATCTTCCTGGGCGTCCAGGTCGACGACGCCTCGGCCGATGACGTCATGGCCCAGCTGCTCGTGCTCGAGTCGCAGGACCCGGACCGCGACATCATCATGTACATCAACTCGCCCGGCGGCTCGTTCACGGCCATGACGGCGATCTACGACACGATGCAGTACGTCTCTCCGCAGATCCAGACCGTGGTTCTCGGTCAGGCCGCGTCTGCGGCATCCGTCCTGCTCGCCGCCGGCGCCCCCGGCAAGCGTCTGGCGCTGCCCAACGCCCGCATCCTGATCCACCAGCCCGCCATGGGCGAGGCCGGTCACGGTCAGGCGTCGGACATCGAGATCCAGGCCGCCGAGATCCTGCGCATGCGGACGTGGCTCGAAGAGACCATGGCGCGTCACACCGGCCAGGAGGCCGCGAAGGTCAATAAGGACATCGACCGCGACAAGATCCTCTCCGCTCAGGAGGCGATGGAGTACGGCATCGTCGACCAGGTCCTGACCACGCGCAAGCGTCAGCCGGCGGCGCTCACCGCCTGACGCGTTCCGCGTCGCCTCGACGCCCCGCAGACCCGTTTCGGTCTGCGGGGCGTCGTGTCGTCCGGGGGAGGGCGCGTCTCGACGCGCGGGGTCTCGCCTGCCGGGCGCTGTCGCACTCTCCCCGGTCGTGCCAGGATGACGGATGCCGGGCTTCGCCCTGGGCGATCAGAACAGCCCCGCGCGCGCAAATGCCCTCGGTTCGCACGGGCACGGGTTAGGCTCGTGGCACACAGGCGTGAGGGCGCCGGGTGACGAGGAGGAACAGCCATGGCACGCATCGGGGAAAGCGCCGATCTGTTCAAGTGCTCCTTCTGCGGGAAGAGTCAGAAGCAGGTGCAGCAGCTGATCGCCGGTCCCGGCGTCTACATCTGCGACGAATGCGTCGAACTCTGCAACGAGATCATCGAAGAGCGCATGGCCGAGTCCTCGGCCGGCGAGGTCGCGGAATTCGACCTCCCCAAGCCCCGCGAGATCTTCTCGTTCCTCGAGGAATACGTGGTCGGCCAGGAGCCGGCCAAGCGTGCTCTCGCGGTCGCCGTGTACAACCACTACAAGCGCGTGCGCTCGCACGGCACGCTGCAGCCCGCCGAGGCCCGTGCCGAAGAGATCGACATCGCCAAGAGCAACATCCTGCTGCTCGGTCCGACCGGATGCGGCAAGACCTACCTCGCGCAGACCCTCGCGAAGCGGCTCAACGTTCCGTTCGCGGTCGCCGATGCCACGGCCCTCACCGAGGCCGGCTACGTCGGCGAAGACGTCGAGAACATCCTCCTCAAGCTGCTCCAGGCCGCGGACTTCGACGTTAAGCGCGCCGAGACGGGCATCATCTACATCGACGAGGTCGACAAGATCGCCCGCAAGGCCGAGAACCCCTCGATCACACGCGATGTGTCGGGCGAGGGCGTGCAGCAGGCCCTTCTGAAGATCCTCGAGGGGACGGTGGCCTCCGTTCCGCCGCAGGGCGGCCGGAAGCACCCGCACCAGGAGTTTATCCAGATCGACACGACGAACGTGCTGTTCATCGTCGCCGGCGCTTTCGCCGGTCTCGAGGAGATCATCTCCGCGCGCGTCGGCAAGCACGGCGTGGGCTTCGGCGCTCCTCTGCAGCGCAAAGAAGATGCTCCGGATCTCTTCAGTGAGGCGCTGCCGGAAGACCTGCACAAGTTCGGGCTGATCCCCGAGTTCATCGGTCGCCTGCCCGTCGTGGCATCCGTCTCGCCCCTCGACCAGGATGCGCTGATGGAGATCCTCACGGCGCCGCGCAACGCGCTCGTCAAGCAGTACCAGCGCATGTTCGAGCTCGATGGCGTCCAGCTCGAGTTCGACGAGGACGCCCTGCGCGCGATCGCGGACCTCGCCGTCGCCCGCAAGACGGGCGCCCGCGGCCTCCGCGCGATCCTCGAGGACGTGCTGGGGCCGATCATGTTCGACGTGCCGTCGGCTGACGACATCGCCAAGGTCGTCATCACGCGCGCGGCGGTCGAGGACGGCGCCCAGCCGACGATCGTGCTGGCCCAGAAGCGTCGCAGCGCCTGACGCGCGTGGGTGGGTGGCGGGGGCGCGGCGAGGAGCTTCGTGTCCGACCGTTCTCTGTCGGCGGTATCGCGCGCGGCGCTCGTCTGATCGTCCGCGACACACCGGCGGCAGCCTTGGCTCTCGCGCTCGACGCCCTCCGACAGGAGCGTTTCGATCTCGGCGACGATCGTGTCGCTCGCGCGCTCGTGGAGCGGGGCTCGGAGTGGATCGCGCAGGACGTGCGCGTCGGGCACCCGGATCCGTCGTGGAACACCGGATTCATGGATGCCATGCTGTCGGACACTCTGTTGACGGTGGTCCCCGGCCTCTGGCGTCGCGTCACCCCGACCGTGGTCGTCGCGAGCGCGCGTCCTCATCCGGAGGGGGCGGAGCTCGTGGTCTTCTCGCACGTGACCGTTCGCGGGTGGACGTCATCGAACGATGCCGCACCGTTGCTGAAGGCCGCGCTCGATCGCGTCGAGGCGTCCGGCGCGGTCGTCTCGCGGGAACGGATGCACGGGATCCCCAACGACGGCTCTCCGGCTTCGCAGGCTTTCGTGCGCGAGGTGCTCGGCTGGCGGTAGCACCGGCTGCGGGGCGTTCGCTCGAGGCGGGGGCGCGGGGCGGCCGTGTCCCGGTCGCCCGGGTCCGTGCAGCCGGGTCCGGGCAACCCGGTCGGGGCGACGACTTCACCGGGTCGGGGCTTGGCGGCGATGCGGCGCGGGCTTGTTCTACACCGGCGAGAGATCAGGGGATTCGTCCCCAGCGGGGCTGTCCGGGACCCGGGAATGTCGGACCCCCTCGCTAGCATGCACACATGTTCATGGACGCGTCATCGACACCCCCGGGCTCCGGGCCGCGGGCCCTGTCCGCGGTGCTCGCGGAGGTCCTCCGCACCGGCGCCGCGGTCGCCGCCGCCGAGGCGGCGCGCGCCCGCGCTCTGGCCGAAGCAGGACACCTCGCCCTCGATGTCATGGCGGGACGGCCCGCGTCCTCCCGGGGCGCGGAGATGGCGTTGCGGGAGGTCGCGTCCGAGATCGCCGCGGCCGAGCACTCCTCCGACCGGTCCGTGCAGACCCAGATCACCCGGGCCATGACCCTCGTCGACGACTACCCCGCCACCCTCACCGCCTGGGAACACGGCGCACTCACCCGCGCCCACGTCCACACGATCCTCGACATCGGAGCACCCCTGCCCGCCGAGGCCCGCACCGAGTTCGACACCCTGGCTGTCACCACCGCCGCCGCGGGTCTCAGCCCGGGGCGACTGCGCACCCGCCTGGCCGTGCTCGCGGAGGCCCTGCACCCGACCACGATCACCGAACGCCACCAGCGCGGCCGCGACACCCGCTGCGTGCGCGTCGTCACCGGGCACGACGGGATGTCCGACCTCGTCGCGACACTACCCACCGTCCTCGCCGTGGGGATCTACGACCGTCTCACCCAGCAGGCCCGCACGATCATCGACACCCGCGGCGACACCCCCGTGACGGTCACGGACGAGCGCACCACCGCGCAGGTGCGCGCCGACATCCTCGCCGACCTCCTGCTCACCGCCGCCCCCGACGCCGACCCCACCCGCACCGACGACGGCCCCGGCACCCTCGGCACCATCCGCGCCCGCATCCAGGTCGTCGTCCCCGCCCTCACCATGCTCGACCCCGCACAAGAGAACGCCGACCCCGCAGACCTCATCGGACACGCACCCATCGACGCCGTCACCGCCCGCGCCCTCGCCGAATCAACCACCGTCCCCTGGGACCGCATCATCACCCACCCCATCACCGGGGCCGTCCTGCACACCGACACCTACCACCGCACCACCGCCATCGACCGGTACCTCCGCGCCCGCGACCGCCACTGCCGGTGGCCCGGATGCACCGTCCCCGCCACCCGCTCCGAAGTCGACCACACCCTCGACTACGCACTCGGCGGTCGCACCCACGTCGGCAACCTCGCCCACCTCTGCCAACGACACCACACCCAGAAACAGTTCACCCGCTGGACGGTAAGGCAGCTCACCGAGGGCATCCTCGAATGGACCAGCCCCACCGGCCGCACCTACCGCGACGAACCCCTTCCCTACGCACCCGCCGTCAGGTTCCTCCCCGACGACCCACCCCCACCGGAGCCGGATCCCGCTCCGTTCTGATGTACGTCCGAGTGTCTTTCCTCGGGTGCTCGGCCGCGTGGGCGGCGCATGTGCCTTCTCTTCCGTGAGCCAGGGAAGGGAACGCGGGCGCCGGTGGCCCGCGCATCGCTGCCCGCCGTGTCCTTGCGCACGCAAGCGCTCCGCGCACGCAAGCGCTCCGCGCACGCAAGCGCTCCGCGCACGCAAGCGCTCCGCGCACGCAAGCGCCCCGCACCGCGAGACGACAGAGCTCAGCCCGTGAGACCCCGACGCTCCAGCAGAGGCTGGATCTCGGCATCCCGACCTCGGAAATCGCGGTAGGCGGCGAGAGGGTCGCCGGACCCGCCGACCCCGAGCAGACGCCGGCGGAAGCGATCGCCGTTGGCGCGGGTGAGACCGCCGTTCTCGCGGAACCACTCCACCGTGTCGGCGTCGAGGACCTCGCTCCAGATGTACGAGTAGTACCCGGCGCTGTAGCCGCCCGAGAACACGTGCGCGAAGTACGTCGAGGCGTACCGGGTCGGCACAGCGGGATTGTCGAGCCCGATGTCGGCCAGGGCCCGCGCCTCGAAGTCCGCGACGTCGAGGTCGGCCGACGCGTCATCGACGGACAGGCCGTGCCACGCCTGGTCGATCCACGATGCCGCGAGGTACTCGCTCGTCGCGAAACCCTGGTTGAACGCCTCCGAGGCGTGCAGACGCTCGACGACGTCTGCCGGCAGCGGCTCACCGGAGACGTTGTGCCGGGCGTAGTTCGAGAGGATCTCGGGCCACAGGATCCACATCTCGTTCACCTGGCTCGGGAACTCGACGAAATCGCGGTGGACGGCCGTGCCGGCGAAGTGGGGGTACGTCACCGTCGCGAACAGTCCGTGCAGCGCATGACCGAACTCATGGAACAGCGTGGTCACTTCGTCGAGAGTGAGCAGCGTCGGCGTGCCCGGGGCGGGCTTGTTGACATTGAGATTGTTGACGACGACCGGAGCCGTGCCCCGGAGGCGCGACTGCGTGACGATCGAGTTCATCCACGCCCCGCCGCGCTTCGAGTCCCGCGTGTAGAGGTCGAGCAGGAACAGTCCGAGTTCGCTGCCGTCGGCGTTGTGGACCTCGAACACGCGAACATCGGGGTGATACCCCTGCAGGTCGTGCCGCTCGGTGATGCGCACGCCGTAGAGCTGTTCCGCCGCGAAGAAGACACCGTCGCGGAGCACGCGCTCCGCCTCGAACCAGGGGCGCAGCGCTGCGCGATCCAGGTCGTATTCCGCGGCGCGCACCTTCTCGGTGTAGAACGCCCAGTCATGGGCGTCGACCCGGATGCCGTCGGCGTCGGCGAGGCGCTGAAGCGCAGCCTGCTCGGACCGGGCGTTCGCGGCCGCGGGCTCGGCGAGCCGTCGAAGGAGCGCGTGCACGGTCTCGGGGGAGCCCGCCGTCTGGTCGGCGAGGATGGCGGCCGCGTGGGAGGAGTAGCCGAGCAGCGCGGCGCGCTCGGCGCGAAGACGCACGATCTCGCGAAGCACGTCGCGATTGTCGTGCGCGTTCCCGCGGATACCGCGCGACCGCGAGGCCTCGAGGAGACGACGCCGGCTCTCTCGGTCCGTGAGGGAAGCGAGATACGGGTGCCCCGTGTACAGCGTGAGTGTGACGACGTAACGCCCGTCGAGGCCGCGGGCCGTGGCCGCCTGCGCGGCGGCCGACAGCTCGCCCTCGCTGAGGCCGTCGAGTTCCGCCGCGTCGTCGAAGACGACCGCGAGGTCGTTCGTATCCGCAAGCAGGTTCTTCTCGAACGTCGTCGTGAGGACGGAGAGTCGCTGGTTGAGGTCGGTGAGACGGCGCTTGTCGGCGTCATCCAGACCGGCGCCGGCGAGCGACATCTCGCGGTGGTGACGTTCCACGAGATAGCGGCTCTCGGCATCCAGATCCAGCTCGTCGAGCTGCGCGTGGACGGCCGCGACGCGCGCGAAAAGGACGGAGTCGAGCTGGATCGCGTCGCTGTGCGCGGCCATGAGCGGCGCCAGCTCCTCTTCGATCGCCTGGATCTCCGCGGTGCCGTCCGCCGAGGTGACGGTGTAGAACGTCCGGGCGACACGGTCGAGAAGGGCACCGCTGCGCTCGAGGGCGACGAGGGTGTTCTCGAAGGTGGGAGCTTCGGTCTGCGCGGTGATGGCGTCGACCTCCGCGCGGTGCGCGGCGAAGGCCTCGTGGAACGCGGGCAGATAGTGCTCGGCGCGGATGCTGCCGTACGGGGGCAGGTCGTAGGGGAGCGCGGGCGGTGAGAGGAGGGGATTGGTCACGGCATCCGTCATCCATCCAGCGTAGCCATCCGCCTCGACGACGGATGCAAAGGTCTGTTTGCATAAAAAACGTTGCAAAGGTATCTTTGTACTCATGACCACTGATCCGCGGCCCGAAGGACGCGTCCTCGATGCGGGAGCCCTTCGCGCCCTCGCGCATCCGCTCCGCGTCCGCCTCTACGACCTGCTGAGCCAGTACGGACCGCAGACCGCCAGCGGGCTCGCCGCACTCACCGGCGAGTCGACGGGGGCGACGAGCTACCACCTGCGGGCGCTCGCGAAACAGGACCTCATCCGCGAGGTCGCCGGACGCGGCACCGCCCGGGAGCGGTGGTGGGAGCGGCCCGCCGGTGCCGTGACACTGGTGAATCCCGAGATGGCCTCGACCCCGACCGGCCGTGCCGTGATGGAGGCGGTGCACTCCGAGACGCTCACGCTCCGCCAGCAGCAGCTCATGACCTTCGTCACGCACGGGTGGGACGAAGACGAGCAGTGGCTCGACAAGAGCCTCATCTCCACCGCCAGCGCGCGCCTGACGGTCGCGCAGATGGCCGAGCTGGCCGACCGCCTTCAGGCGGTCATCTCCGAGACCGTCGCGCGGTATCGCGATCAAACGGGCGAAGGCCTCCGCGTCGTCACGATGCGCGCCGACGTCTTCCCCCTACCCGCCGAAGGAGCTGCATCATGACGACGTTCACGGCCCCGCTGCCGACCGCACCGCGCGCGTTCGCCCCGACAGCGGGAGACCGGGCGCTGCTCGCCCTGTCCCGCGCGCTCGCCCGAGCGGCCGACGCCCGCATGCGGGCACGAGCGGTCCGCGTCGAGGCGGACCGGACCCGCCAGGCCGCCCGCGACCGCGGGCGCTCCCTGCTCGCCGAAGCAGAGTTCACCCTGCGCATCCGGTGACGGCGGGGGAGCGTCCCCACCGCCACCGGCAGCAGCGCGCGCCTCAGGCGAACTCGTCGCCCTCGTCGTAGCGCACGACGACCTCGCCGGCGGCATCCTGCGTCACGATGACGCCGGTGTCGAGCTCGGCGACCGGGCGACCTTCCAGGAACGTGAGCGTCCATCGCGGGGCCGGGGCACTGAGTCCGTCGGGATTCAGCGCCTCCTCGACCGCGGCGATCTGGGCGTGCAACGCCTCGGGAACGGCCTTCGGCGGCTGCTCACGGGCGGTCCAGCGGGTTCCGAGCTGCATCAGGCCTCCTGGGGTGCGAACACGATGTCGGTGACGGTGGTGGTGTCGGCCTCGGCGAACGAGAGCGTCTCGATGCGGCCCACCGCGCGCAGGTCGCCCTCGGCGAGACGGAGCGCCTCGACGTGGGGCCCCGACACGGTGAGCGAGGTCACGGGCGTCTTCTGCGAGGCCTTGGCCTCGGTCTTGGCGCGACGGATGCCGATGAGCGCGGCGCTCACGGCGGTCAGCACCGCGGGGTCACCCTCGATGCCGAGCGGCTCGGGCCAGGAGGCGGTGTGCACCGATCCCTCTTCGAACCACGACCACACTTCCTCCGACGCGAAGGACAGCACGGGGGCGAACAGGCGCACGAGCGTCGACAGGGCCGTGCGCAGCGCGAGGGCCGCCGAGGCCTGACCCACGTCGGTCTGGTCGTAGGCGCGCTCCTTGACGAGCTCGAGGTAGTCGTCGCAGAACGTCCAGAAGAACGACTCGGTGATCTCCAGCGCGCGCGCGTGGTCGTACGCCTCGAACGCGGCGGTGGCGTCGCGCACGACGGCATCCAGGGTCGCCAGCATCGATGCGTCGAGAGCGTGCGTGACCTGGGCCCCCTCGGGCACCGGGAACGACAGCACGAACTTGGCCGCGTTCAACAGCTTGATCGCGAGGCGCCGACCGATCTTCACCTGCGTGGGGTTCTGCGGGTCGAACGCCGCGTCGGTCCCGAGGCGGCTCGACGCCGACCAGTAGCGCACGGCGTCGGAGCCGTGCTGCTTCAGGATGTCCGCGGGCGTGACGACATTGCCCTTCGACTTCGACATCTTCTTGCGGTCGGGGTCGACGATGAAGCCCGAGATCGCGGCATCCGACCAGGGGCTCCGGTCATCCTCGAGCGCGCTGCGCAGCATCGTGGAGAAGAGCCAGGTGCGGATGATGTCCTGACCCTGCGGGCGCAGATCGAACGGCGAGACGAGGTTCCACAGCTCCTCGTCGCGCTGCCAGCCACCGGCGAGCTGCGGGGTGAGCGACGAGGTCGCCCACGTGTCGAGGATGTCGCGCTCGGCGTCGAAGCCGCCGGGAACGCCCCGCTGATCCTCCGTGTAGCCCGGGGGCACGTCGGTCGTCGGGTCGACGGGGAGCGAGGCGAGGTCGGGCGTGAGCACGCGCGCGTAATCCCGCTCGCCGTTCTCGTCGAGGCCGTACCAGACGGGGATCGGCACACCGAAGAACCGCTGACGCGACACGAGCCAATCGCCGGTGAGACCGTTGGTCCAGTTCTCGAAGCGCACGCGCATGAAGTCCGGATGCCATGACATCTCGCGGCCGAGGGCCACCAGACGCTCGCGCAGCTCGGCGTCCCGAGCCCCGTTGCGGATGTACCACTGGCGCGTCGACACGATCTCGAGCGGGCGGTCGCCCTTCTCGAAGAACTTCACGGGGTGGGTGAAGGGCTTGGGGGCGCCCTCCATGGCGCCGGACTCCTGCAGGAGCTCGACGATGCGCTTCTTGGCGCTGAACACCGTCTTGCCCGCGAGTTCCGCGTAGGCCGTCTTCGCGGCATCCGTCACGATCACATCGGGGGCCTCGGCGACGATGCGACCGTCCTTGCCGATGATCGTGCGGTTCGGCAGGTCGAGCTCGCGCCACCAGATGATGTCGGTCACGTCGCCGAAGGTGCAGATCATGGCGATACCCGATCCCTTGTCCTTCTGCGCGAGGGGGTGCGCGAGCACGGGCACCTCGACGTCGAACAGCGGGGTGCGCACCGTCGTGCCGAACAGCGGCTGGTAGCGCTCGTCATCCGGGTTCGCCACGAGCGCCACGCACGCGGGGAGCAGTTCGGGACGCGTCGTCTCGATGAACACATCACCCGAACCGTCGGTCTTCGCGAAGCCCACGCGGTGGTAGGCGGCGGGCTGGTCGCGGTCTTCGAGCTCGGCCTGGGCGATCGCGGAGCGGAAGTCCACGTCCCACAGCGTGGGCGCGAGCGCCTGGTAGGCCTCGCCGCGCTCGATGTTGCGCAGGAACGCCAGCTGGCTCGTGCGGATCGAGTCGTCCGAGATGGTGCGGTAGGTCTGGGTCCAGTCGACGCTGAGGCCCAGCTCGCGGAACAGCTCCTCGAACTGCTTCTCGTCTTCGATCGTGAGCTGCTCGCAGAGCTCGATGAAGTTGCGGCGGCTGATGGGCACCTGGTCGGCGGCCTTGCTGCTCTTGTTGTCGCCGCCCGCGAACGGCGGGGTGAAGTCGGCGTCGTAGGGGAGCGAGGGGTCGCAGCGCACGCCGTAGTAGTTCTGCACGCGGCGCTCGGTCGGCAGGCCGTTGTCGTCCCAGCCCATGGGGTAGAACACCGTCTTGCCGCGCATGCGCTCGAAGCGCACCTTCACGTCGGTGTGCGTGAACGAGAACACGTGGCCGATATGGAGGCTTCCGGATGCCGTGGGCGGCGGGGTGTCGACCGAGTACACGCCCTGACGGCCGGCCTCTGCGGCGCGCAGGCGGTCGAAGACGTACGTGCCGCGCTCGTTCCACGCGGCATCCCACTTCTGCTCGAGGCCTTCCAGCGCGGGCTTGTCGGGGATGGTGGCAGCCATGGGGTACTCCTCGAGCGATATGGGCGGCACTGTGTGAGCGTGCCTGATGGGTGTGGCATCCAGGATACCGGGGCGACCGCGCGCGAGCGTGCGCGGCGCAGATCCGGAGACCGCCCCCGGATCCGGACCGATCCGCGCGATTCGTCCGGATCCGGCGACGATCTCCGGATCCGCGCACGCCACAGCCCCGCGCGACTTTCCGCACCCCGTCCAGGAACGCGGGTAGGCTGGAGGTTCCCCACCAGAAACTTCGAGGTTTCGTCATGCCTTCTCAACTTTCCCGCCGCGTGCTCTCGGCTGTCGCCGTCGCCGCGGTCGCCGCTCTCGCCCTCTCGTCGTGCGCCGGATCCGACCCCGCGGCCGACGGCGACGGCGAGCTCGTGTGGGCGATCGAGGGCGCCAACCTCTCCGCCGGGCACATGGACCCGCAGACGAGCCAGCTCGACGTGTCCGCCATGGTGCAGCGCGCCGTGCTCGACTCGCTCGTGTTCCAAGAGGCGGACGGCTCGTTCTCTCCGTGGCTGGCGACGTCATGGGACGTCGAGGACGGCGGGTCCACCTACGTGTTCCAGCTGCGCGATGACGTCACGTTCCACGACGGCACGCCGTTCGACGCGGCGGCGGTGAAAGCGAACTTCGATCGCATCGCCGACCCCGAGACGGCGTCCGCGCAAGCGGCGGCCATGCTCGGCGGCGACCTCTACGCGGGGACCGACGTGGTCGACGAGCACACCGTGCGCGTGCGCTTCTCGCAGCCGTACGCGCCCTTCCTCCAGGCGGCGAGCACGGCTCTGCTGGGCTTCTACTCGCCCGCGGTGCTGTCGACGAAGGCCGATCAGCTCAAGGCCGGAGGCCCGGGCGTCAACGTCGGCACCGGCCCCTTCGAGCTGACCGAGTACACGCCCGACCAGGACATCGTGTACACCCGCAACGACGACTACACCTGGGGCCCGGACGGTGCCGGCAAGCCGGCATTCAAGACGCTGCGCGTCGACATCCTCCCCGAGGCGTCGGTGCGCCTCGGTGCCCTGTCGAGCGGGCAGGCCGACGTCGTCACCAACCTCCCGCCGAACCTCGTGTCGCAGGTCCCGGGAGACGACACGGTCGAGTCGATCGCCTACCCGGGGCTGCCGTACTCGCTCTTCCTCAACGAGAAGTACGGCGTGTTCGGCGACCAGAAGGTCCGCCAGGCCTTCACCCGCGCGATCGACGTCGACACCGCGGTGAAGGAGATCTTCTTCGGCCAGTACCCCCGCGCCTGGAGCATCCTCGGCGCCACCACGCCCGGATACGACGCGAGCCTCGAGAACGCCTGGCCCTTCGACCCGGCCGAGGCGAACTCTCTGCTCGACGCGGCCGGCTGGACGGGACGGGATGCCGACGGCATCCGCACCAAGGACGGTCAGCGTCTCACCGCCCGGTGGATCGCGTGGACCCCGGTGCCCGATGACCGCGCGGCCCTCGCCAACGCGATCCAGAGCGATCTCAAGGCGGTCGGCTTCGACCTGCAGCGCGAGGTGCTCGAGCCCGGGGCCTACAACGAGCAGTACGGGCCGAAGACGTTCGACGTGACGGACTGGGGCTTCTCGGGCGTCGACCCCGACCTGCTGCGCAGCCACCTCGCGACCGACGGGTTCCAGAACGCCTCGCAGGTGAGCGACCCCGCCCTGGACGCCCTCATGGAGAAGGGCGCGTCGACCACGGACCAGGCCGCCCGGGCCGCCGTCTACGCGCAGGTGCAGCAGTGGAACCTCGAACACGCCGCCATCGTGCCGCTCTACAGCCCGACACTGATCAGTGCGGTCACCCCGAAGGTGTCGGGCCTCACGTTCGACCTCTACGGTCGTCCGCTGTTCGCGACCGCCTCCGTCGGCTGAGCCCACCGGGTTCCCCGCACTTTCCTCGGATGCCACGCTCTCGCACGCGCGCGATCCTGTCGCGCATCGGTGGACTCGTGGCATCCGTGGTCCTCGTGCTCTGGGGAGCCGCGACGCTTGCGTTCGTCGCTTTCCGGATCATCCCGGGCGACCCTGTCGACGTCATGCTCGGCCCGCAGGCGCAGGTGAGCGACGCGGTGAAGGACGGGATCCGTGCGGAGCTCGGCCTCGACCGACCGGTCCTCGAGCAGTACGGCGCGTTCCTCGGGCGTCTCGCGCGCGGCGACCTCGGGGAGTCGTACCAGTTGCGACTGCCCGTGACCGAGGTCATCGGACGCCAGCTCGGATCCACGCTGCAGCTGGCGGCGCTCGCACTCGTCATCGCGGCGGTGCTGGCGCTGGCATCCGCCGTGCTCGTGCGGGGGAGGACCGGCCGGGCCGTGGCATCCGGGATCGAGCTCGTCGTGCTGTCGTCGCCCGTGTTCTGGACGGGCCTCGTGCTGCTGAGCGTGTTCTCCTTCCAGCTCGGCTGGTTCCCGGTGTCGGGGGCGCGTGATCCGTCGGCCATCGTGCTGCCCGCGGTGACCCTGGCGTTGCCGGTCGCGGCGCTGCTGGCCCAGGTCCTGCGGGACGGGGTGCAAGCGGCGGAGCGCGAGCCGTTCCTCGTCACGGTGCGGGCGCGCGGGGCGACGCCCCTGCGCGAGAGCGTCCACCATACGCTCCGCCACGCCGGCGTCGGGGCGGTGACCCTCACCGCGTACCTCGTGGGCTCGCTCCTCGGCGGGGCGGTCCTCGTCGAGACGGTCTTCGCGCGACCGGGCATCGGCCGCGTCACTCTCACGGCCATCACCGATCGCGATCTGCCGGTGATCACGGGAGTGATCCTTCTGAGCGCCCTCGTCTTCGTCGTCGTCAACACGGTCGTCGATCTCGTCGTGCCCGTGCTCGACCCGCGCCTGCGCGGAGCGGCGGCGGCCGTGCAGGCGCGTGCGGGGGTACCCGCGTGAACGCGGGGCGTGTGGTGGGCCTCGGGGTCGCCGGCGGGGTCCTCGCCGTCATCGCCCTCGCGGCCGTCGACCCGGGGCTCCTCGCGACACATGACCCGCTCGTGACCGACGTCCGCGCGGCCCTGCAGCCCCCGAGCGCCGCGCACTGGTTCGGCACCGACCAGAGCGGTCGCGATGTGTACTCGCGGGTGGTGGCCGGCGCCGGACGCTCGGTCGGGATCGGGCTGCTGGCCACGACCCTCGCCTTCGTCGTCGGCGTGATCGCCGGCTCGCTCTCGGCCGTCGCGCCGCGGCTCGTGGATGCCGGGGCCATGCGCATCGTGGACGTGCTGCTGGCCTTCCCCGAGTTCCTCGTCGCCCTTCTCGTCGTCGCCGTGCTGGGACCGGGTCCCGTCAACGTCGCGATCGCCGTGACGATCGCGGCGGTCCCCGTCTACATCCGTCTCGCGCGGGCGCAGACGCGGAGCCTCGCCGCGGCCGAGCACGTCGAAGCCGCGCGGATCGTCGGTGTGCCCGCCGCCGTCGTGCACGTGCGGCACGTGCTTCCCGGCGTGATCGGGGCGGTCAGCGTGCTGGCGACGATCGGCATCGGCACGAGCATCCTCGCCGCGGCCGGGCTGAGCTTCCTCGGTCTCGGCCCCACCGAACCGACGCCGGAGTGGGGTCTGATGCTCTCGGCGGGACGCAACCTGCTCCTGCAGGCCCCGTGGGTCGCCGTCTTCCCGGGCCTCGCCATCACCGCAACGGTCGTGAGCGTGAGCGTGATCGGGCGCATCCTGCGCGCGCGGGCCGAGGAGCGGGGCGCATGAGCGGCCTCCGCGTCCGCGATCTGCGCGTCGCGGCGGGGGAGGTCCTGCTCGTCCGCGGCCTCGACCTCGATGTGGCTCCGGGGGAGTGCGTCGCCCTCGTCGGCGAGTCGGGCACCGGCAAGTCCCTGAGCGCCAGAGCGCTGCTCGGACTCCTCCCGAACTCGCTGTCGGTCAGCGCCACCGCGCTCGAGGTCGACGGCGTCGACGCCCGCGGCCTCGACGAGCGCTCCTGGCGCCGCTTGCGCGGGCGGCGCATCGCCCTCGTCTCCCAGGACGCCCTGGTCTCGCTCGACCCGCTCCGGCGCGTCGGCGCCGAGGTCGCGGAGCCCCTTCGCATCCATCACCCGTCCGTCCGCGGCGATGCCCTGCGCACCCGGGTGCGTGACGTCCTCGAACGCGTCGCGCTGCCCGAACCCGACCGGCGCGCTCGCCAGTACCCGCACGAGCTCTCGGGCGGCCTCCGGCAGCGCGCGCTCCTGGCAGCGGCCCTGGCCGCCGATCCCGCGATCCTCATCGCCGACGAACCGACGACGGCCCTGGATGCCACCGTGCAGGCGCGCGTGCTCGATCAGCTCCGTCGCATCGCCGACGACGGCGTGGCAGTCGTGTTCATCAGCCACGACCTCGCGGCCGTGCGGCGCGTCGCCGACCGCGTGATCGTCCTGCACGACGGGCGCGTCGTCGAGACGGGCATGACCGCCGAGGTCCTCTCCTCCCCGCGCGATCCGCAGACGCGCGCGCTCGTCGCCGCGACGCAGCACGAGATGCTGCACCGCGCTCCGCGTTTCGACGCGCCCCTGATCGAGGGCGACGGTCTGCGGAAGAGCTTCGGAGACCGCGTCGCGGTCGACGACGCGACCTTCGCCGTGCACCGCGGTCGGACGCTCGCGGTCGTGGGGGAGTCGGGGTCGGGCAAGACGACGCTGGCGCGAATGATGGTCGGGGTCAGCACGTCGGATGCCGGGACCCTCACGTTCGACGGACGCCCCTGGTCTCCCCACGCGGCGCGCGGGGCTGCTCGTCGCCGCGTGCAGCTCGTGCAGCAGAACCCCTGGGGCGCCCTGGATCCTCGGTGGACCGTCGCCCGGACGCTGACCGAGGCGGTCGCCGCGAGCGGCGTACCGCGGCCCCGGCGACGCGCTGAAGTGGACGCGCTCCTGCACGAGGTCGGGCTGAGTCCGGCCTTCGGGCGGCGCCTGCCCGCGCAGTTGTCGGGGGGACAACGCCAGCGCGTCGCGATCGCCCGGGCGTTGGCGACCGATCCCGACCTCCTCGTGCTGGACGAGCCGGTCTCGGCGCTCGATGCGACCGTCCGCGCGCGGATCCTCGATCGCCTCCGCACCCTTCAGCGCGAGCGCGAGCTCGCCATGGTGTTCATCACCCATGACCTCGAGGTCGTCTCGGGGATCGCCGACACCGTCATCGTCATGAAGGACGGGCGCGTGGTCGAGGCCGGCGCGGTGTCGTGCGTGTTCGCCGAGCCGCGGCATCCGTTCACCCGGGAGTTGCTGGCGGCATCCACCTTCCCGCCTCCTCCCGCATGGTGAGTGTCCAGGACGCGCCGTCACGCTCGCGGCTCGTCCGGCGTGCTCCGGACGCTCGGGGGGGTGGGGGCGGGAGGCCGGACGACGGCCCGCGGAGCGCGGAACAAGCGCGTAGAATGGAGCGATCAGCACCGATCCGGCCATCACCGGGGAGCTCGCGGAAGAAACGGGTCCAGGCCCCGAGTAGAACCGCGCGGGGCAGGCCCGTCACAGCCGCAGTGAGAGCGGCACCCTCGCGAGAGGGTGCAACGCAGGGTGGTACCGCGGTCCGCACGGATCGTCCCGGCGAGGAGACCTCGACCCGCGGAGAGACATGACCTACCCTCGCCCCTCATCCTTCGGCCCGGCCGCCGACGCCCGCGCCGCCGGCACGGCATCCGTCGTCCCGAGCCCCCGCTTCCCGGCCATCGAGCAGGACACGCTCGCGTTCTGGGAGAGCGACGACACCTTCCGCGCCTCGATCGCGAACCGCGACGGCGCCGAGGAGTGGGTGTTCTACGACGGCCCTCCGTTCGCCAACGGTCTGCCGCACTACGGACACCTTCTCACCGGCTACGCGAAGGACGTCTTCCCGCGCTTCCAGACCATGCGCGGCAAGAAGGTCGACCGCGTCTTCGGCTGGGACACCCACGGGCTCCCCGCCGAGCTCGAGGCGATGAAGCAGCTCGGCATCACCGAGAAGGACGAGATCGAGCGCATGGGCGTCGCGACCTTCAACGCGAAGGCCCGCGAGTCGGTGCTCGAGTACACGCGCGAGTGGCAGGACTACGTCACCCGCCAGGCCCGCTGGGTCGACTTCGAGCGCGGCTACAAGACGCTCGACACGACCTACATGGAGAGCGTCCTCTGGGCGTTCAAGACCCTGCACGACAAGGGTCTCGCGTACGAGGGCTACCGCGTGCTGCCGTACTGCTGGCGCGACGAGACGCCCCTGTCGACGCACGAGCTGCGCATGGACGACGACGTCTACAAGATGCGTCAGGATCCCTCGGTCACCGTGACCTTCCCGCTCGTCGGGGCCAAGGCCGAGGCCCTGGGCCTGACGGGCGTCCGCGCCCTGGCCTGGACGACGACACCGTGGACCCTTCCCACGAACCTCGCGCTCGCGGTGGGTCCCGGCATCCGGTACGCGGTCATCGAGGGCGGACCGAACGGCGCCGCCGACGTGCACCGGGCTCCGGACGGCACGGCCGACGAGGCCTTCGAGGCCGTCGCGCACCGCTACCTGCTGGCCGAGGATCTGCTGCCGAACTACGCCAAGGACCTCGGTTACGAGAGCCCGGATGCCGCTCGCGCGGCCGTGCAGACGACAATCCTGGGCGCCGAGCTCGAGGGCGTGTCGTACGACCGCCTCTTCGACTACTACGCCGACGCGTCGGTGTGGGGCACGCAGGACGCGTGGAGAATCCTCGTCGACGACTACGTCACCGTCAGCGACGGCACGGGCATCGTGCACCAGGCCCCCGCCTACGGTGAGGACGACAAGCGCCTCGCGGATGCCGCGGGCCTGCCCACGATTATCTCGCTCGACGACGGCGGCCGGTTCCTCTCGGCCGTGACCGACGTCGCGGGGGAGCTCTGGATGGAAGCCAACCGGCCCCTCATCCGCCTGCTCACGCAGGCCGGCCGGCTGCTGCGCGAGGCCTCGTACGAGCACTCCTACCCGCACTGCTGGCGCTGCCGGAACCCCCTCATCTACAAGGCCGTGTCGAGCTGGTTCGTGCGCGTGACCGACATCAAGGACGACCTGCTGGCGAACAACCAGCGGATCACGTGGGTGCCCGAGAACGTCAAGGAGGGCCAGTTCGGCAAGTGGCTCGAGGGCGCGCGCGACTGGTCGATCAGCCGCAACCGCTACTGGGGTTCGCCGATCCCGGTGTGGAAGAGCGACGACCCGAACTTCCCGCGCGTCGACGTGTACGGCTCGCTCGCCGAGATGGAGGCCGACTTCGGCCGTCTGCCGCGCAACGCCGACGGCGAGGTGGACCTCCACCGTCCTTACATCGACGACCTCACGCGCCCCAACCCCGACGACCCCACCGGGCAGTCGACGATGCGCCGCATCGAGGACGTGCTCGACGTCTGGTTCGACTCGGGTTCGATGCCGTTCGCGCAGGTGCACTACCCGTTCGAGAACCACGAGTGGTTCGACGAGCACGCCCCCGCCGACTTCATCGTCGAGTACATCGGGCAGACCCGCGGCTGGTTCTACGTGATGCACGTCCTGTCGACCGCGCTGTTCGACCGTCCCGCCTATACCGGGGTCTCGTGCCACGGCATCGTGCTCGGCAACGACGGGCAGAAGATGTCGAAGTCGCTGCGCAACTACCCCGACGTGCGCGAGGTCTTCGACCGCGACGGTTCGGACGCCATGCGGTGGTTCCTCATGTCGTCGAGCGTCCTGCGCGGCGGCAACCTCGTCGTGACCGAGGAGGGCATCCGCTCGGGCGTGCGCGAGTTCCTGCTGCCGCTGTGGAACGCGTGGTACTTCTTCGCGACCTACTCCAACGCCTCGGGCCCCGACGGCTACACCGCCGAGTGGCGCACCGACTCGACCGACGTGCTCGACAGGTACATCCTCGCGCTCACCGGCGACCTCGTGACGAACGTCGCCGCCGACCTCGAGGGCCTCGACTCCACGACCGCGGCCGAGCGCCTGCGCGACTTCGCCGAGGTGCTGACCAACTGGTACATCCGGCGTTCGCGCGACCGGTTCTGGGTGGGCGTGACCGATGACCCGACGAGCCGCGAGGCCTTCGACACGCTCTACACCGTGCTCGAGACGCTCACCCGCGTCGCCGCCCCGCTGCTCCCGCTCGTGACCGAGCGCGTCTGGCAGGGGCTCACGGGCGGGCGGAGCGTGCACCTGACCGATTGGCCGGATGCCGCGGCGTTCCCCGCCGCGGAAGACATCCGCACGGCGATGGACACCGTCCGCGAGGTCTCCAGCGTCGCCAACGCCCTGCGCAAGAAGGAGGGCAAGCGCGTGCGCCTGCCGCTGCCGCGCCTGACGGTGGTGACCCCGGATGCCGCGGGCCTGGCGCAGTTCGACGACATCCTCCGCGAAGAGCTCAACGTGAAGAGCGTCGAGCAGGTCGCCCTGCAGCAGGACACGGCCGCCGAGTACGGCATCACGCACCGCCTGTCGGTGAACGCCCGCGCCGCCGGACCCCGTCTCGGCAAGCAGGTGCAGCAGGCGATCAAGGCCGCGCGCGAGGGGGACTGGAGCGAGGTCGACGGCACGGTCGTGGCCGGCGGCATCGCCCTCGAGCCCGCCGAGTACGACCTGGTCGTCGAGACCGCGGGCCGGCCCGAGGGCGAGGCGCTCGCGGTGCTGTCGTCGGGAGGCTTCGTGCTGCTCGACACCGTCACCACCCCCGAGCTCGAGGCCGAAGGCCTGGCGCGCGACATGATCCGCGGCATCCAGGACACGCGCAAGGCGGCCGGGTTCGACGTGAGCGACCGGATCTTCCTGTCGCTGACCTTCGTCGAGGACCCGGACGCGCAGGCGGTCGCCCAGGCGTTCGACGTCGCCGGAGTGGCATCCGAGACGCTCGCCGAGGCGGTCGTCGTGGCCGGCCCCGAGGGGCGACTCGTCGAGCGCGGTTCCGCCCTGCCCGCCGAGTACGAGACGCAGATCGCCGCCAAGACGTACGCGAACGTCGGCGCCGTCACGGTCGCCGTCGCCCGGATCGGAGCCCCCGCATGAGCGACCGCACCCGCGCCGACGCCGTCTACGGCGCGCTCCTCGAGCGCCAGGGCGAGCAGTGGGTGCAGCCGCGCGTCGAGCGCACGCGCCGCGTGCTCGAACTGCTCGCCGACCCGCAGCGCACCTACCGCGTGATCCACGTCACCGGCACCAACGGCAAGACCTCGACCAGCCGCATGATCGAGAGCCTCCTGCGCGCGATGGGCCTGCGCACGGGCCTGTTCACCAGCCCCCACCTCGAGCGATTCACCGAGCGCATCCTCATCGACGGCGAGCCCGTTTCGGATGCCGCGATCGCCGACGCGTGGGACGAGATCCAGCCGTTCGTCGACATGGTGGATGCCGAGCTCTCGGCATCCGGAGACGCTCCGCTGACCTTCTTCGAGCTCCTCACGGTGCTCGCGTTCGTGGTCGCCGCGGACGCCCCGATCGACGTCCTCGTGCTCGAGGTCGGCATGGGCGGGGAATGGGACTCCACCAACACCGCCGACGGCGACGTCGCGGTGTTCACGCCCATCGACATCGACCACGTCGATCGTCTCGGCGCGACCATCGGCGAGATCGCGACGGTCAAGGCGGGGATCATCAAGCCGGGCGCGGTCGTCGTGTCGGCACCGCAGCCCTCCGAAGCCCTGCGCGCCATCCGGGCGCGAGCCGAGAAGGAAGGGGCGACCGTCACGGTCGCGGGAGAGGGGTTCGCCCTCGAGGCCCAGACCCTCGCCGTGGGGGGACAGCAGCTGAGCATCCGCGGCGTCGCCGGAACGTACACCGAGGTGTATCTGCCGCTCTACGGCGCGCACCAGGGCGCCAACGCCACCCTGGCCGTCGCCGCCGTGGAATCACTGATCGGAGGCGGGACCCAGCCGCTCGCCGCCGATGTCGTGGCCGACGGTCTCGGCACCGCGACCTCGCCCGGACGCCTGCAGCTCGTGGGAACCGCACCGACCGTCCTCGTCGACGCCGCGCACAACCCCCACGGTGCCCGTGCGCTCGTCGCTGCGCTCGATGAGTCCTTCGACATCGACGAGTGGGGCGCCGTCGTCGGCATCCTGGACGGGAAGGACGCCGTCGGCATCATGTCGGCGCTCGTCCCCGCCGTCGCGCGGGTCTTCGCCACGGCGCCCGACAGCGACCGTGCGACGGATCCCGACACGATCGCCGACGTCGCCGAGGCCGCCGACCTGCCGGTCACCGTTCATCCGACGCTCGAGGACGCGGCGGATGCCGCGCGCGCGTGGGCCGCGGAATCGGATCGTCGCGCCGTGGTCATCGCGGGCTCGGTCGTGCTCGCCGGCGAAGCGCTGCGCCTCTCGGAGCTCGAGGACTGGAAGTCCGGGTGGCAGGCGTGAGCCCGCGAGAGCCCCGCGCCCCGCGGCCGCGTCGCACGCGCGGCGCCCTCGAGTCCCTGGGCGCCGTCGTCCTCGGCTTCGAGTCGATCATCGTGTTCCTCGGCGGCCTCGTCGTCTTCGGCCTCAAGGTGCTGCCCTTCGACATCGCCCCGTGGTGGGGGATCGTCGGCGGGGTCGTCATGGCGGTGGGCATGATCGCCGTCGCCGGGCTGCTGCCGCGGCGCGGCGCGGTGCGAGCCGGGTGGGGGCTGCAGGTCCTGCTGCTCCTCGGCGGCTTCCTCGTGCCGGCCCTCTCGGTGGTCGCTCTCATTTTCGGTGGCATGTGGGCGTATGCGACGATCAAGGGAGCGGCACTGGACCGGCAGAACGCCCGACGCGCCGCTTCCCCCGACCTCTCGAACGGAGAATGACCCATGGCCACCGAAGAGACCCTCGTCCTGGTCAAGCCCGACGGCGTCGCCCGCGGCCTGACCGGAGCCATCCTGGCCCGCATCGAGGCGAAGGGCTACGCCCTCGTCGACATCCGGCTCGTCGAACCCGACCGCGAGACCCTGGCCCAGCACTACGCCGAGCACGAGGGAAAGCCGTTCTACGAGCCGCTGCTCGAGTTCATGATGTCCGGCCCCTCGGTCGCCATCCGCCTGGCGGGCAACCGTGTGATCGAGGGCTTCCGCTCCCTCGCCGGCACGACCGACCCGACCACCGCCGCCCCCGGCACGATCCGCGGCGACTTCGGCCGCGACTGGGGCCTCAAGGTGCAGCAGAACCTCGTCCACGGCAGCGACAGCGTCGAATCCGCGGAGCGCGAGCTCGCGATCTGGTTCGCCTGATCCCGAATACCGAGATGGCCGCCACCCCGAGGGGTGGCGGCCATCGTCGTATCCCGGTTCCCTCAGGTGCGCGCCACCCCGGCCCGACGCCCCGCGGCGAGCCACGACACAGGACCGAGCACCGGGACAAGCAGGATCACGAGCGCCCACACGAGCACGATCGTCGACGAGAGCTGTTTCGCTCGCCGGGAGAGGCTCACGATGGCCCACACGGCGAGACCGAACGCCACCACGGCCAGCCCCGACCACACCAGGTCGTACGCAGCCGGGATCAGCGGGTTCATGGCATCCATCCCTCGACGCTAGGGCATGGGGACCGCGCCCGCCAGGTCAGATCTGCGCGAGGACGTTGAGGCGCGACTGCGCGATCACGGCGACGACGACGAAGGCCGCGAGCGTCATCAGCGGAACCCAGGGCATCAGCCGCTCGGCGAGGTGACGGACGCGCGGTGCCGGGATCACTCCCTCGCGCAGCACGTGCAGCGTGACGACGAAGAAGGACGGAATCACGACCGACCACGTCACCATGCACCACGGGCAGAGGGTGGCGAGCACGAAGATGCTCTGCGAGATGAGCCAGATCACGAACGTCAGCGCGAACGCGAACCCGAGCCAGAACAACACCCAGAACCACCGGGCGAACCGCGCGCCGGCCAACAGCGCCATGCCGACGACGATGGGCGCCGCCCAGGCCGTGAGACCGATGATCGGGTTCGGGAAACCGAACACGCTTCCCTGGGGCGACTGGAGGTTCGCCGAGCACTGCACGAGCACGCTGAAGTCGCAGGATGCCGCCTCTCCGGGGTTCTTCAACTGCGCGAAGCGCTCCATCGTCAGGGAGAAGGCCGCCCACCAGCCGACGACGCCGGCGAAGACCAACCAGATCGCGACGACGACGGGGCGGCGAGGGGTGACGGTGTCGCTCATGGCTCGATTCTGTCACTGCGGAGTTCGCTGTCCGCTGAGGATTGCTCGGTGTCGAGCGGCACGGTGCGGCGGATTCCGGACGGACCGTGCGATAATGATGTTTCGATGTACCGCGGCCGCGCCGCAGGAGCATCACCAGAAGACTTCGGGCGATGACCGCCCTTCGCAGCATGAGCCTCCGGCCTGCTGCAGACCGAGTGAGTTCGCGGCCCCGCCGGGTGCGGCGCCGCACGAGATTTCGCCGGGCGACGCGCGGTGTCGCCCCGCCAGGGAGTACGCCACAATGGCAGACGCAAGCGACGAACAGACCCCCACCGAGCAGACGGCGCCCGACACAGCGGTCGAGCAGGAGACACCCGTCTCCGACACCGCGTCCGCCGACGCACCGACCGTCGACGAGGAGGAGGGCGCGGTTCAGGATGCCGAGAGCGCTGCGACGCTCGACACGGCCCCTCCCGCGGTGCTCGACGAGGTGCCCGCCGAAGAGGCGCCCGCCGCCGAGGGCGAGCAGGACGCTGAGCCCGCCGCCGCTGACGCAGCAACGGACAGCGCCACGCAAGGCGCCGGCGCTGACACGCCCACGTCGGAAGACGAGACGCCCGCCGAGGCCGCCCCGGTGCCGGCCCCCGCCGGCGAGGCCCCCGCCGGCGAGGCCCCCACCGCCGAGACGCCCGCCGCCGAGGCACCCGAAGCGGAGAAGACGGTCGAGGTCGCGGCATCCGCAGCGCCCGCCCAAGAAGCGTCCGCACCGCAGAAGCCGGAGCGCCCCACCGCTGTCTCGCTGGGTCTGCTGCCCGAGGTGTTCGTGTCGGCCGTGTCGACGCAGCTGCACTTCTACGCGCCCGAGCCGCTCCCGGCCGCTCTGCGCGATGACGTCGACGACCGCGGTTTCCGTGACGAGCGCGAAGACGACGCCCCCGCCGAGCGCACCTCGGCCAACGCGCGACGCCGTAACCGTCGCCGCGGGGGTGCCGCCGCCGGCGATGACCAGGACGACGCGCCTCCCGCTCCTCCGCGCCAGCGCGCGGTCGAGGTCGTCACCGAGCCCCAGCGGATCAAGGGCTCCACGCGCCTCGAAGCCAAGAAGCAGCGCCGCCGCGACGGTCGCGAAGCCGGCCGCCGCCGCCCCGTCGTGACCGAGGCCGAGTTCCTCGCCCGCCGCGAGGCCGTCGACCGCGTCATGGTCGTTCGCTCGAAGGCGGGTCGTATCCAGATCGCCGTCCTCGAAGACAACGTGCTCGTCGAGCACTACGTCGCCCGCAACCAGGACGCGTCGCTCATCGGCAACGTCTACCTCGGTCGCGTGCAGAACGTGCTGCCGAGCATGGAGGCAGCCTTCGTCGACATCGGCCGCGGCCGCAACGCCGTGCTGTACTCCGGCGAGGTCGACTGGGACGGCATCGACACCGGCAACCAGCCGCGCCGCATCGAGCTCGCGCTCAAGTCGGGCGACCGTGTCCTCGTGCAGGTCACCAAGGATCCCGTGGGCCACAAGGGTGCCCGCCTCACGAGCCAGATCTCGCTCCCGGGCCGCTACCTGGTCTACGTGCCCAACGGCACCATGAACGGCATCTCGCGCAAGCTCCCCGACACCGAGCGCGCACGCCTGAAGAAGATCCTCAAAGAGGTTCTTCCCGAGTCGTCGGGCGTCATCGTGCGCACGGCCGCCGAGGGAGCCACCGAGGAGCAGCTGACCCGCGACGTGCAGCGACTCACCTCGCAGTGGGAGCACGTCAGCACCCAGCTCAAGACGATCCAGGCTCCCGCGCTGCTGCACTCCGAGCCCGACCTGCTCGTCAAGATCGTCCGCGACGTCTTCAACGAGGACTTCACGCGCATGCTCATCCAGGGCGACGAGGCTCTGCAGACGATCTCGAACTACCTCGCGGGCGTGGCCCCCGACCTGCTCGAGCGCGTCGAGAAGTACGAGGGCGAGCAGGACCCGTTCGACGCGTTCCGCGTCACCGAGCAGATCGAGAAGGCGCTCGACCGCAAGGTCTGGCTGCCCTCGGGCGGCTCCCTCGTCATCGACCGCACCGAGGCGATGACCGTCGTCGACGTCAACACCGGCAAGTTCGTCGGCTCGGGCGGAAACCTCGAAGAGACCGTCACGAAGAACAACCTCGAGGCGGCCGAAGAGATCGTCCGCCAGCTGCGGCTGCGCGACATCGGCGGCATCATCGTCGTCGACTTCATCGACATGGTGCTCGAGTCCAACCGCGACCTCGTGCTCCGCCGCCTCATCGAGTGCCTCAGCCGCGACCGGACGAAGCACCAGGTGGCCGAGGTCACCTCGCTCGGGCTCGTGCAGATGACCCGCAAGAAGCTCGGTCTCGGCCTGCTCGAGACCTTCAGCGAGGCCTGCGAGGTCTGCGCCGGTCGTGGCGTCGTGGTCCACCACGACCCGGTCGTCCGCCACCGCACGGGCACGAGCGGCAACGGCGGCTCCAACGGCTCGAGCAACCGTCGCACGCGCGGCGGGAACGGCAACGGCAACGGCAACGGCGGTTCCTCGTCCGCGGGGAACGGCAACGGCAACGCCTCCGGGAACGGCGGGTCGGCCGGCAACGGGGGAGCAGCCGCCGCCGGCGGCACGCACGTGATCACCGAGGGCGTGAAGTCCGCGCTCGCCCAGATCGCGGCATCCACGATCCATCCCTCCGTCGAGGATCCGGCGATCGTCGAGGCGGCCGTCGTGGCCTCGGTCGAGGCGGTCCTGGATGCCAAGGCCGAGGCGCCTGTGCGCGAGAAGCGTCCGCGCAAGAAGCGCGAGCCGAAGGCGCCGCGCACCGAGAAGGACGCGCTGCTCGAGTCCGTGCTGGAGGCTCTTCCGGAGCCCAAGGCGCCGGGTCAGGGCCGGTCACGCCGTCGCGTGACCACGGCTGCCCTCACGGGCACGCCCGTGGACGCTCAGCCGTCCACCGACTGAACGCTCTCACCGTGAGGGGTCATGTTCCGGCCGCGGCCGGACATGGCCCCTCACGCGCGTTCGCGGCGTTCGCGAGCGGTGATGCGCAGGCCCGAGGCGCGCAGGCGCCGCACGAGCTCGCGCCCACCCACGTGCTCGGCTCCGGCGGCGACGAGGTCGGCGTGCCGGTCGTCCGGGACGTCGTAGTGGTCGAGGTCGAACGCCCGGCGCGGGATCCCCGCGGCGGCGGCGAACGCGTGCAGCTCGGCGAGGTCGCTGTCGCTCACCAGATGCGCCCACAGTCGTCCGTGCGCGGGCCACTGCGGGTCGTCGATCAGGATCGCCATCCCGCGATCCTACGGTCGACACGCGGGCGGATGCTTTTGCCGGATGCCGAGACGTGAGCTAAACTCGACCCTTGGTGCGTCGTGTCCGCCCTTACCGGCGCGTGACCCCGCGAGCTTGTGCTTGTTGGATCGCACCGAGATTTGGGTCGAGAGACCCTCTCGACGTCATCAGACAACCGGAGCCTCGAGCTCCCGAACGAAACAGGTGTGAAGTGGTTTACGCAGTTGTGCGCGCCGGCGGCCGCCAGGAGAAGGTCCAGGTCGGCACGGTTGTCGTGCTCGACCGCCAGAAGGCGAAGGTCGGCGAGAGCATCGAGCTGCCCGCCGTTCTGTTCGTCGACGGCGACGCTGTCACGACCGACGCCGACAAGCTCGCGAAGGTCTCGGTCACGGCCGAGGTTCTCGGCGAGGAGCGCGGTCCGAAGATCGTGATCCAGAAGTTCAAGAACAAGACCGGCTACAAGAAGCGCCAGGGCCACCGTCAGGACCTCACGCGCGTCAAGATCACCGGCATCAAGTAAGAGCCAGGAGACGCAGAGATGGCACACAAAAAGGGCGCAAGCTCCACCCGCAACGGTCGTGACTCCAACGCACAGCGCCTCGGCGTGAAGCGCTTCGGTGGCCAGGCCGTCCTCGCCGGCGAGATCATCGTCCGCCAGCGCGGCACGCACTTCCACCCCGGCGCCAACGTCGGCCGTGGAGGCGACGACACGCTCTTCGCCCTCGCCGCCGGTGCGGTCGAGTTCGGCAACAAGGGCGGCCGCAAGGTCGTCAACATCGTCGCTGCCGCGGAGTAATCCACAGCGCTGAATGCGCGATAGAGGGGGTGGGCACAGCCCGCCCCCTCTTCTTTTCTTTCCGGCATCCCCGGTTCCCGTCCCGAAAGGACTCCCATGGTCACCTTCGTCGACCGCGTCACTCTGCACCTGCGTGCGGGCAAGGGCGGCAACGGCTGCGTGTCGGTGCGCCGCGAGAAGTTCAAGCCGCTCGCCGGCCCCGACGGCGGCAACGGCGGCCACGGTGGCGATGTCGTCCTGGTGGCCGACCCGCAGACCACGACCCTGCTGTCCTACCACCACTCGCCGCACCGCTCGGCGGGCAACGGCGGCTTCGGGATGGGCGACCACCGCTCGGGTGCCATGGGAGAAGACCAGGAGCTGCCCGTGCCGCTCGGCACGGTCGTGAAGGACGTGGACGGCACGGTCCTCGTCGACATGCTCACCCCGGGCATGCGTTTCGTCGCGGCTCCGGGGGGACTGGGCGGGCTCGGCAACGCGGCGCTCGCCTCACCCAAGCGCAAGGCACCCGGTTTCGCCCTGCTCGGAACGCCGGGCTGGGAGGGCGACGTCGTCCTCGAGCTCAAGACCGTCGCCGATGTGGCGCTGGTCGGCTTCCCGTCGGCGGGCAAGTCGAGTCTCATCGCCGCCGTCTCCGCCGCGCGTCCCAAGATCGCGGACTACCCGTTCACGACGCTGCACCCCAACCTCGGCGTCGTCCAGGCGGGCGATGTCCGGTTCACGATCGCCGACGTCCCCGGCCTCATCGAGGGTGCGAGCGAGGGCAAGGGGCTCGGTCTGGAGTTCCTCCGCCACGTCGAGCGGTGCACCGCCCTCGTGCACGTCCTCGACTGCGCGACGCTCGATCCGGGCCGCGATCCGCTGAGCGACCTCGACGTCATCCTCGCGGAGCTGGGCGCGTATCCGGTCCCCGAGGGCCAGCTGCCGCTCCTGGAGCGCCCGCAGATCATCGCCCTCAACAAGGTCGACGTGCCCGAGGCCCACGAGCTCGCCGATTTCGTGCGCCCCGACCTCGAGGCGCGCGGCTTCCGCGTCTTCGAGATCTCGACGGTCAGCCGCGCGGGGCTGCGCGAACTCACGTTCGCCCTCGCCGACATCGTCGAGCAGCACCGGATCGCCACGATCGACGACGCTCCCGCCGAGCGCATCGTCATCCGCCCCAAGGGTGCCGACAAGGAGTTCGAGATCAAGGTCGAGGGCGGCACGTACGGCCCGGTCTACCGCATCCTCGGCGACAAGCCGGTCAAGTGGGTGCAGCAGACCGACTTCCAGAACGAGGAGGCCGTCGGATACCTCGCGGATCGTCTCGCGCGCCTCGGCGTCGAAGACGGACTGTTCCGTGCCGGAGCCGTCGCCGGCGCCACGGTCGTCATCGGCCCCGGCGATGGCATCGTGTTCGACTGGGAGCCCACGCTCACCTCGGCCGCGGAGCTCATGACCGCTCCCCGCGGTACCGACCCCCGCCTCGTGCAGAACCCGCGTCGTACCTCGTCGGAGCGCCGCGAGCAGTACCACGAGCGGATGGATGCCAAGGCCGAGGCCCGCGCCGAGCTCGAGGCCGAACGCCGCGCGGCGCGCGCCGCCGGAATCGACCCCGACGGCGACTCGTCCGCCCTCGCCGGTGACGGGGAGGATCGGTGACGGTTTCCACGCGCTCCGAGATCCCCCGCGCGTCCCGGGTCGTCGTCAAGGTCGGCTCGTCGTCGATCAGCGGCGACGGCGCCCACCGCATCGACACGATCGTCGAGGCGCTCTCCCGTGCGCACGCCGCGGGGGTCGAGGTCGTCCTCGTCTCCTCGGGCGCGATCGCCACCGCCCTCCCGCTGCTCGACCTCGAGGGCCGGCCGAACGACCTCGCGACGCAGCAGGCGGCCGCCGCGGTGGGGCAGAACGTCCTGATGTGGCGCTACCAAACCTCCCTCGACCGTTTCCGTCTGCTCGCGGGGCAGGTGCTGCTGACGGCCGGAGACCTCGAGAACGCCACGCCGCGCTCCAATGCGCGCCGGGCGATGGAGCGACTTCTCGGGCTCGGCATCCTGCCCATCGTCAACGAGAACGACACGGTCGCCACGCACGAGATCCGCTTCGGCGACAACGATCGCCTCGCGGCCCTCGTGGCGCAGCTCATCGGCGCCGACGCGTTGATCCTGCTGAGCGACATCGCGTGCCTGTACACCGCGCCCCCGAACGAGCCCTGCGCCCGTCCCATCACCGAGGTCGCGTGGGGTGACGACCTGTCGGACTTCGAGTTCGGAGCCGGCGTCGTCAACGGCGTGGGAACCGGGGGAGCGGCGACCAAGGCGTCGGCGGCGAAGCTGGCTTCCGCCGCCGGGGTCGGTGTCCTCGTGACCAGTGCCGACCTCGTCGCGGAGGCTCTCGCGGGGGAGTCCGTGGGCACGTGGTTCGCTCCGAATCCGGATGCCGTCACCCTGTCGACCGGCCCGGTCGGCGCCGTCGGCGCGACGGTAGACTGACGCGATGACCACGATCGCCGTCTCCGTCGATGAGCGCCTGCGTCTGGCCAAAGACGCGGCGCGCCAGATCGGTCTGCTCGACGCCGCCGCGAAGACCGCGCTCCTGCACGCGATCGCCGACGCTCTCGACGCCGCGACCGCCGACATCGTCCTCGCCAATGCCGACGACCTCGACCGGGGTCGGGCGAACGCGATCGGCGACGCGCTCCTCGACCGCCTGCGCCTCGATGCCGGCCGCGTCGCCGCACTGGCCGCCGCCGTCCGCGACGTCGCCGTCCTGCCCGACCCGGTCGGACGCGTCCTCGATCGGCGCACGCTGCCCAACGGGCTCGCGCTCGAGAAGGTCGCCGTGCCGTTCGGCGTCGTCGGCTCGATCTACGAGGCACGCCCCAACGTGACCGTCGACATCGCCGCCCTGGCGCTGCGCTCCGGCAACGCCGTCGTGCTGCGCGGAGGCTCGGCGGCCCAGAGTTCGAACGCCGCCCTGGTCGCCGTGATGCGCGGAGCCCTCGCCGCCCAGGGGCTGTCGCCGGAAGCCGTGCAGACGGTCGACGATTTCGGTCGCGACGGTGCACGCGCCCTGATGAACGCCCGCGGCCTCGTCGATGTCCTCGTCCCGCGGGGGAGCGCCTCGCTGATCGAGACCGTCGTCACCGAGTCGACCGTGCCCGTCATCGAGACCGGGGCGGGCGTCGTGCACGTCTACCTCGACGAGACGGCTCGCGACGACTGGGCGCGCGACATCGTGCTCAACGCCAAGACGCAGCGTCCGAGTGTGTGCAACGCCGTCGAGACGGTCCTCGTGCACCGCGCCGCCGCCGACCGGCTCCTGCCGGAGCTGTTGGTCTCGCTCGCCGAGGCCGGGGTCACCGTGCACGGCGACGCGACGGTCGCCGGCTACGACCCGCGGGTGGTCGCCGCGACCGACGACGACTGGGCCGCCGAGTACCTCAGCCTCGATCTGGCGGTGCGTGTCGTCGACGACCTCGACGGTGCTCTCGACCACATCCGGCGGTACTCGACGCATCACACCGAGTCGATCATCACCGACGACACCGCAGCCGCACAGCGCTTCCTCGCCGAGGTCGACTCGGCCGTCGTGCTCGTGAACGCCTCGACCCGTTTCACCGACGGGGGCGAGTTCGGCTTCGGTGCGGAGGTCGGGATCTCCACCCAGAAACTTCACGCCCGCGGCCCGATGGGCCTCGCCGAGCTGACGAGCACCAAGTGGCTCGGGCGCGGCGACGGACAGGTCCGCGCCTAACCGCCTAAAATGGCACTGCGCGTTGCGCAGACACTCGAAACGGAGCACTGATGACTTTCGCCTCACTTCTCGCCCACGCCGCCGAAGAGGCCGGCCACCACGGCGGCAACGTGCAGGCCCAGACCTTCTGGATCGGCGCCCTCGCCTTCGTGGTGTTCGTGTCGCTCAGCCTCGTCACGCTGTCGTACCGCAACGTCTCGAACCGCCACGCGCACAAGGCCGAGGCCTACACGAAGAAGCACGGGACGCCGACGCCCGAGGCGCACGGCCACTGAGGCCCACCGTATGTCGGTGACGCGCGCCCCTCGCATCGGGGTCATGGGTGGGACGTTCGATCCCATCCATCACGGTCACCTGGTGGCGGCGAGCGAGGTCGCGCAGTCGTTCGATCTCGACGAGGTCGTCTTCGTGCCCACGGGACGCCCGTGGCAGAAAGACGAGGTCACGGCGAGCGAGCACCGCTACCTCATGACGGTGATCGCGACGGCCTCGAACCCGCAGTTCACCGTCAGCCGCGTCGACATCGATCGCGACGGACCGACATACACGATCGACACGCTGCGCGATCTGAAGAGCCAGCGCCCGGGGGCCGACCTCTTCTTCATCACCGGAGCCGACGCGGTCGCGCAGATCCTCAGCTGGCGCAACCACCAGGAGCTGTGGGATCTGGCGCACTTCGTCGCCGTCTCGCGCCCGGGGCACGTGCTGACCACCGAGGGACTGCCCACCGAAGACGTGAGCCAGCTCGAGATCCCCGCCCTGTCGATCTCATCCACAGACTGCCGCGCCCGTGTGCGCCGAGGACACCCCGTGTGGTACCTCGTGCCCGACGGTGTCGTGCAGTACATCGCGAAGCACCACCTCTACCGGAGTAAGGCATGAGCACTTCCGAGAACAATGGAACCCCGCCGCTGACGCGGCGCCAGCTGCGCGAGATCCGCAACACCGGCGCGACTCCGATCATCCCCACGCAGCCCGTCGAGGCCGCTGACGCCGCCCCCGAGGCCCCGCCCGTCGAGCTCACGCCCGCCGTGCCGGAGCCTCGCGTGGCGGCGGAGGAACCCGCGGCGGCCGAAGAGCCCGCGGCACCGGCCCCCGCGCCCGAGCCCGCGCAGCCCGCGACCACGCCCGAGCCCGCGGTGATCGGCTTCGGCTCGCCGTCCGAAGACGAAGGGTCGGCTTACGCGCCGACCGGTCTCACCCGTCGACAGGTGCGCGCGCAGGAGAAGATCCGCACCGCGTCGGTGCCGGTGATCTCTCCCGACCTCGCCCCCGCGGCTCCTCTCTCCCGCCCGGAGACGCCGACGGACACGGCATCCACCGACGACGCGCAGTCGGACGGGCTTCCCGCGATCTTCCGGCCCGCGGTCGCCGACGAACTCGAGGAAGCCGAACCCGCTCCCGAGCCGTCGGTCTCGTCGACGGTCAATCCCGACCTCGGTTCGGATCTGCTCAACGGTGCGACCCCCGACATCTCGCTCCCGCCGTCCTTCGACCAGCTCATCGCCCGCAGCGGTGTGGCCACGGGATCCGTCTCCACCCCCAACGCGCTGATCCTCTCCGACACCCCGGTCGGAGGCCCGCTGGTCGCCCCCGTGACGGCGACGGGCGAGGTCATGATCACCGGCACCTTCGAGCTTCCGCAGGGCCTCGGCTCCGTCGGGCACGCTCCCGGAACCACCGACGGCCGTGAAGCGGATGCCGTTCTCCTCGACGGAGAGCTCCCCGCCGCGTCGTCGCCCACGCCGATCGCCGCCAGCGCGGCCATCAGCACCGTCAAGCAGCCCGGGGACATCATTCGTCCGCCGGCGCCGGAGAAGGGCAGCAAGCTCGTCATCGGCCTCATCATCACCACCGGCGCTCTCGCGATCGCCGTGGCGGTGGCGCTCGCCATCGCCGTCACGACAGGAGTATTCGGATGACCGCGACCCAGAACGGCCGCGAGATGGCGCAGATCGCCGCCCTCGCCGCCGACAGCAAGTCCGGCGAAGACCTCGTCGCCCTGGACGTGTCCGAGCCCCTTCCGCTCGTCGACATCTTCCTCCTGGTGACGGGTCGCAACGAGCGCAACGTCGCCGCGATCGCCGACGAGATCGAAGAGAAGCTTCTCGAGGCCGGGCACAAGCGCCTGCGCCGAGAGGGTCGCCAGGAGTCCCGGTGGGTTCTGCTCGACTTCGGCGACCTGGTCGTACACGTCTTCCACGAGGAGGAGCGCATGTACTACGGCCTGGAGCGCCTCTGGAAGGACTGCCCCGTGGTGCCGCTCGAGCTTCCCAGCCCGGCCCACGCCGCCGACTGACGGACACCCCGTCGACGCCCTCTGCCTCCGGCAGGGGGCGTTCTCGTTCGCCGGACTCATAGGCGACGGCGCGCATAGTGGGGCGGTGTCTCCGACCTCGCCCCGCGTGCGCCGCAATCGGCGTCGCCTCCTCTTCGCCGTCTCTACTCTCGTCACCGTCGCCGTCGTGGGCACGGTCGCCGTTGTCGCGATCGATCTCGCGGGGACGGCGAACGGCATCCATCACTCGGATGCCGCCCTGCCCACCGCCGCGGCCGGCGTCCCCCAGGACGAGGGGGAGCAGAACATCCTCATCATGGGTCTCGACAGTCGCGTCGATGAGGACGGCAAGCCGTACCCCCAGGAGATCTACGACGCGATCCACGCGGAGGACGCGTCGGTGGGCGGGTACAACACGAACGTCCTCATGTACGTGCACATCCCCGCGGACGGGGGCCAGGCGGTCGCCGTGTCCATCCCACGCGACGACGAGGTGGACTACGCCGGGGCTCCCGGGGGGACGCCGAGGGGCAAGATCAAGGAGGCCTACGGACGCGCGTTCGCCGCGAAGGACGACGAGCTCCGCGCGGCGGGGGTCTCGGAGGAGGACGCCTACCAGCAGGCCCGCGACGCGGCCCGCACCGAGGAGATGCAGACCGTCTCGCAGTTCCTCGGCGGCGTACCGATCGACCATTTCGTCGAGGTCACCATGGCCGCGTTCTATCGGGTCGCGCAAGCCGTCCAGCCCCTCCAGGTGTGCCTGAACCACGCGACCGCCGACACCTTCTCGGGGGCCGACTTCGCGGCGGGACCGCAGCAGATCGATGCGTCCCAGGCCATGGCCTTCGTCCGCCAGCGTCGCGACACGAAGTACGACGACGTCTTCCTCACCGATCTCGATCGGACGCGACGACAGCAGGCCTTCCTGGTCTCGCTGGCGCTGAAGCTCCGCGACGCGCAGACCTTCACCGACTTCGGCCGCCTGCAGGAGCTGCTCGACACCGCCAAGCAGTACGTCGCGGTCGACAAGGGCTTCGATCTGCTCAGCCTCGCCTCCACGGCTCAGCGTCTCGCGGGCGGCGATGTGACCTTCCAGACCCTCCCCGTGGAGCGCTTCGGGACGATCGACGGCGAGAGCGTCAACATCGTCGACCAGAAGGCGATCGCCGCGCAGATGAGCGCCCTGCTGCACCCGGCCGCCACGGCCGCACCGGATGCGACGGAGACCCCCGCCCCCGACGCCCCCTCCGCGACGCCGAGCCCGACGTCGACCGTCTACACCGACTCGCAACAGCCGCTGCGCGCGGGGTCGGTTCCCTGCGTCAACTGACCGGTGACCGCTCAGCCGTACCGTTCGCGGTAACGGCGCTCCGCCGCGGGATGGAGAGCGATCGGCGCCGTGTCGATGAGGCTCGCGGGAGTCAGATACTGGATGCCGAGGGCGTCGGCGGGAACAAGCGCCGGGGCATCGTCGATGAGGGCGTCCACGAGAGCGCGCGCGAGATCGTCGCCGAGGTCGGCGCGGGCGAGGAGGAGATTCGCGACGCCGATCGTGGGGACCGCACGCGTGGCGCCGTACACCCGCGACGGGATCGTGGTGGCGGCGTAGACGTCGGGGAAGCGATCGGTCAGAACCGACAGAGCGGACGTCGTGTCCAGGACCGTGACCGGCACCCGCTGCGCGAGGGTCGAGATCTGCGGGGTGGGAACGCCGCCCGACCAGAAGAACGCGTCGATCCGCCCGGCGGCCAGGTCGTCGACGGCTCCACGGAAGGTGCGCTCCACCGTCCGCGGTCCGGCCGAGCCCGAGGGATCGAGTCCGGCGGCGTCGAGCACCCGCCGAGCGGTGGCGGCCGCCCCGGAACCGGGAGCTCCGAGCGAGACCGTCCGCCCCGACAGGTCGGACAGGTCCGAGATACCCGCGTCGGCACGGACGATGCACTGCAGATAGTTCTGGTAGACCCGCCCGATCGCGATGACGTCACGGCCGACGTCCGCGGCGGAGTCGACGAGGGAGAGGGCGAGATCGACACGGCGCTCACCGAGCAGGCGAAGGTTGTCGATGCTGCCCTCGGTCGCACGCGGAGAGACGGACACGGCGCTCGAGGACCGGGTCGCCGCGGCCAACAGCTCCCCGAACTCGAGATAGCTCCCACCCGGTTCCCCGCACGCGAGGACGAGGGGGGTCGTCGCCGACGCCGCGCACGCGGTCAGCGAGACCGCTCCGGCACCGCCGAGGACCGCGAGGAAGCCGCGGCGGCTGATCGCGCTCATCGCGTGCTCCACGACAGGCGGACCCCGAGCCCACCGAGGGGCGATCGTTCGAGGTGGAGTGTGCCGCCGGCGGCGCGCATCAGCTCGGCGACGATCGCGAGTCCGAGACCCGTGCCCGGTCGTGAGCGATGAACACTCGCTCGCCAGAAGCGGGTTCCCATGCTCTCGAGGTCGGCGTCGGCCAGCTGCCGGCCCGAATCGTCGACGCGCAGGACGATTCCGTCGTCCTCCTCGCGGAGGGTCAGACGCACGTGCGACCCCCGACCGGCGTAGTTCGCGGCGTTGTCGAAGAGGACCTGCACCATCTCTTCGAGGTCGGCGCGTCCGCAGGGAACCTCGATCACGGTGCCGTCGGCGGCCTCGAGCATCATCCCCGCCTCGTCGAGCCGCCAGCGGTGCAGGTCTCCGAGCTCGGATGCCGAGACCCGGCAGGTGCGCTCGGCTCCCTCGTCGCGCCCGATGTCGTATCCGTGCCGCGAGGCGGAGGCGCGATGCTCGGCGTTCGCGAGGGTCAACATGCGCTCGACGGTGTGCTCGAGCCGGTCGAGGTCGTGATCGACGGCGGCCAGATCTGCAGCGGCATCCGGATCCCGAGGAAGGGAATCGATGCGAAGGCGGATCGCCGCCAGGGGCGTGCGCAACTGGTGCGACGCGTCCGCCACGAATCCGCGCTGCTGTTCGAGGGTGTTCTCGACCTCGTCGGTCATGGCCGTGAAGGCGCGGCTGAGGCGCCGGAGTTCGGGCGGACCCGTGGGGCGCAGCGGAACCGGTTCGCGGTGCGCCGTGAGAGCTGCGACAGCGGAGTCGAGGGCGCGGACGGGGCGCAGGATCCATCTCGTCCAGGCCAGCGACGCTCCCATGAGCGCCGCCAGCAGCAGCAGACCGATGAGGACGATGAGGGACCAGGCCGCCAGGACGTCGCTCTTCGCGCGAGAGAGGTCGACCCCGAGGACGACCACCCCGGTGGACAGATCGCCCGCCGCGATGACGGGAACGGCGACGAGCGCGGTGTCGGGCGCCCACGGTGTGACGCGCGGCAACGACACCTGGGGGAGCGCGCGAGACGCGGCCCCCGCGATGGAACGGACGTCGAGGTCGGGGGAGAGGCCACCCGCGGACGCGACCGCGTCACCGCTCTCGTCCAGCACGAGCACCGCCTCGCCGTAGACCGCGTGGAAGCGATCGAGGTACGTCTGCAGGCTCGCGGTGCCGCCCTGCACCAGGGCCGTCCGCGCGCGTTGGACGACCTGGTCGAGCGAGGCTTGTCGCTGCAGGGCGACCTGCTGCGTCCGGGAATCGGCGATCGCCTGGGCGACGGGGATGAGCACCGCGATCACCGCGATGAGACCGAAGACGAGCAACGGGAGCAGCACGCGCCGCTTCACACGGCATCCTCGAGGCGGTAGCCGAAGCCGCGAACCGTCGTGATGGTGAGCTCGGGCAGCTTCTGCCGTACCTGCCCCAGATGGACGTCGAAGGATCGCGAAGACGCCGCGTACGCATCCCCCCAGACTTCGTCGAGGATCACCGCGCGACTCACGACGGTCCCCGCGCGACGCGCGAGCGACACCACGATGCCGAACTCGTTCGGGGTGAGACCGACCTCGCGGTCCGCGATGCGGACCCGGCGGGCGTCGACGTCGATCGACAGCGCGGCTGTCTCGAGGCGGGTGGGCTCCGCGGGCGGGTTGTAGCGACGGGTGACGGCGACGAGTCGGGCGAGGAGCTCGTGCAGGCGCACCGGCTTGACGAGGTAGTCGTCGGCGCCCAGCGAGAGGGCGCGGACCGTTGACCGTTCGTCGCCCCGCGCGGTCACCACGATCACCGGGATCTGGCTGACCTCGCGCAAATCCCGCAGCACGTCGAGGCCGTCGCGATCCTCGAGCCCCAGGTCGAGCAGCAGAGCTTGGGCGTCTCGGTGACGAAGCAGGACGTCGCTGCCCCGCGCCACGCGGGTGCACGTGTGCCCGGCGCGGCCCAGGGCCGAGACGAGGGCCGCGGCGACGGAGCCGTCGTCCTCGGCGACGAGTACGTGCATGCTCCATCGTAGGCACAGGGTCCGTGTCGCCCGCCCCATCGAATGTAAGGGCGACGTAAGGATCTCGGTCGACATCCACGTCCCCGGCCACGATGGCCCGTACGCCTCGTCACCGTCGCCGGAGGCCTCCTCCGCCGCGATGACGGGACGACCTCGTTCCCCGACCGATCGGATTCCTCATGTCGACGACGACGACGATCCCCACGAGTCTGCGGCGTTCCATCTCGAACACCCTCAAAGGCTCGGCCGGCAACCTCGTGGAGTGGTACGACGTCTACGTCTACTCCGTCTTCGCGGTCTACTTCGAATCGCAGTTCTTCAGCTCGGACGACAAGAACTCGACGATCTACGTGTGGGCGATCTTCGCGGTGACCTTCCTCATGCGGCCGATCGGCTCGTGGTTCTTCGGCCGCTTCGCGGACCGGTACGGCCGCCGGCTGTCGCTCACGGTCTCCGTGTCGCTCATGGCGTTCTGCTCCCTCGTGATCGCGTTCGCCCCCACCGCCGAGATGATCGGCGTGGGCGCTGTCGTCATCCTCGTGTTCGCCCGGTTGGTCCAGGGCTTCGCGACCGGCGGGGAGTACGGCACGAGCGCGACCTACATGTCGGAGGCGGCGATGCCCGGTCGACGCGGCTTCCTGTCGTCGTTCCACTACGTCACTCTCGTCGGTGGACACGTGCTCGCGCAGACCACGCTGCTCATCATGGTGCTGACTCTCGATGAGGAGGCCATCACAGCGTGGGGCTGGCGCGTGGCGTTCGCCATCGGTGGCGTCGCGGCCGTCGCCGTCTTCTGGATGCGCCGGACGATGGACGAGTCGCTCGAGAAGCACGTGCTCGACGACAACAAAGCCGGACGCTCGAAGGATTCGGGCTCGATGCGCGACCTTCTCGTCAACAACTGGCGTCCGCTGCTGCTCTGCTTCGCCGTGACCGCGGGCGGCACGGTCGCGTTCTACACCTACTCGGTGACGGGTCCGAACATCGTCAAGACGGCCTTCTCCGGTGGAGACGTCGTCACGGGCACGGTGATCAACCTCATCGCCCTGACGGCCCTCATGCTCATGCAGCCCCTCGGCGGCTGGCTGAGCGACAAGGTCGGACGCAAGACCCTCCTCGTGTTCTTCGGCGTCGGCGGGGTCGTGTACACCTGGTTCCTCATCACGATGCTGCCGCAGCAGACAAACGAGTTCGCGGCGTTCGCGATCCTCCTGGGCGGTTTCGTCATCCTGACGGGATACACCTCGATCAACGCCCTGGTGAAGGCTCAGCTCTTCCCGACGCACGTCCGCGCTCTCGGGGTGGGACTCGGTTACGCCCTCGCCAACTCGCTCTTCGGCGGAACGGCGCCCCTGCTGTACGCCGGCGCGCAGTCCACCGCGCAGGTGCCGCTGTTCATCGTGTACGTCACCGTCATCATCGCCGCCTCCCTCGCGGTGTACATCTTCGCGCTGCGCAACAAGGCACCGAACTGGCTCGACGACGAGGTACAGATGCGGGACGCGGAGGCGGCGCGGAGTCGAGAGACGGTCGCGTCGCGCTGACGCGGACGGGTCCGGATGCCGGAGCTCCCGGCATCCGGACCCGGTGCCGTCTCGTGACGGCGGCGCCGCGCGGTGGGGGTGGCGTGCGCGCAGAACCGGAGATCGCCACCGGAATCGGAGCCTGGGGGCGAAAGTCTCCGAATCCGCGAACGTTTTCCGGATCCGCTGCGCCGAGGCCCCCGATCAGGCACGGCCCGGGAACGAAGAAAGCCTCCGCCGAAGCGGAGGCTTTCTTTCTGAGGTGGACCTGAGGGGACTCGAACCCCTGACCCCCTGCATGCCATGCAGGTGCGCTACCAGCTGCGCCACAGGCCCGTTTTTTGTTTTCCGCCCCGTTCGAGGCAACTCCATGAGCTTACTACACGAGATCGAGACGCAAGAAATCGGCGCGGCCGGGCGTGTCGTCGGCCGCGCCGACAGCGGCCAGCACCGCGCGCCGCAGCCCCTGCGCGCGCTCGCTCAGGGCCCGCTGCCGGGACACGTACTGCGCCTTGCCGTCGGCGGTCTCGATGCGCACGGGGGAGTACCCCCAGGCCGCCAGGTCGTAGGGCGAGGCCTCCATGTCGAGGGTGCGGATGTCTCGCGCGAGGACGAAGGCCTCGAGCAGCAGCGGGCCGGGGACAAGCGGGCCGAGCTTCACGGCCCACTTGTAGACGTCCATCCCGGCGTGCAGGCACCCCGGCTGTTCGCGCTCCGCCTGGCCCTCGCGGGAGAGCGGCTCGCGGTTGCGGGGGACGGCGTCCGGCGTGAAGAACCGGAACGCGTCGAAATGCGTGCACCGCAGGTCGTGCGCGTCGACGACGGCATCGGTCCCGTCGCGGCCCAGCCGGAGCGGGACAGCGTGACGAACCTCGTCCGCGCGATACGCCATCGCCCACTCGTGCAGGCCGAAGCATCCGAACTGGGCCGGGCGGTGCAGCGTGGCACGCAGGAGGTTCGTGATGCCGCGGTACAGCGATGCGCGCTCGGTGCGGAACGCCTCGGCGTCGACCCGCACGCCGTCGCCCTCGCGCCGGTACCAGCGCCAATCGACCCGCTCGTCGGCATCGGCGAGGACGACCCCGGGACCCGGATGCCACCGGCGCAGGATCGCGGGCTTGTACGAGTAGTAGGTGAAGAGGAAGTCCTCGACGGGGTGCTTCTCGGCTCGACTCGCACGGGCCCGGTGATCGGCGGTCAGCGCGTCGGCGCGCGCGGCGTGCTCCGCGGCCGCGGCCGTCCACTCGTCGCGGTCGAGGACGCGATCCGCGAGAACAGCGGTCACTCGACCGGCTCGATGAGAGCGGGCGAGTCGTTGCGCACGTTCCCGACCGCGGCCGACACGACGTGATCGTCGAGCGTCTCGGCCACGTCGGGAGCCGCATCGATCGCCGCGTCGAGGACGTCGCCGACGTTCTCGGTCGTCGGGTCGAGCCAGGCGTCCGCGAAGTCGGGGTCCATGAACAACGGCATCCGGTCGTGGATCGAGCCCAGTCGCCCGATCGCGTCCCGGGTGAGGATCGTGCAGCTGAGCACCCATCGGGCCGGATCGTCGTCGGCCACGGACGGGTCTTTCCACCACTCGTACAGACCCGCGAAGAAGAGCGGGGAGCCGTCTGCGGGGTGGATGTAGTGCGGGGTCTTGCCCGCGTCGGTGGTCTTCCATTCGTAGTACCCGGATGCCGGGATCACCGCGCGCCGCTTGATGAGGGCGTTGCGGAACATGGGCTTGTCTTCGACCTCCTCGGAGCGCGCGTTGAACGCCCGGGCGCCGATCTTGACGTCCTTCGCCCACCCCGGGACGAGTCCCCAGCGTGCGACCTCGAGGCGGCGCACCGGCGGCTCCGTCTTGACCGAGTCGAGCACGATCGCCACCGAGGACGTCGGCGCGATGTTGTACGAGGGCGGGGGCAGTTCATCGCTCTCGACGTCCACACGGAGAACGCCCACGAGCTCGGAGGCCACGTTGGCCACGACGAATCGACCGCACATGCTTCCACCGTACGCGTCCCCTCCGACATCGGGCGGGGGAGCGCGGCATCCCTCCTCAGCCGTCGGCCGTGATGACCCCGGCGTTCTCGAGGCGGTCGAGCAGCGCGGCCCCGTCCGACCCCGTCACCCACGGCACCTCGGCCGCGGAGTGGTCGTCGACGACCGTGCGGCCGCCGGCCAGGACGGCCTCCGCCGGGAGCAGGCGGCGGATGGCGACCGCGGCGACGTTCTGCGGGTGGTCGATCGCGAACTGCGTGTAGATCGCATCGTCGTGCTGGCCGTCGTCGCCCACGAGAAGCCACTTCACGTGGGGGAACTCGCTCGCGATGCGGCGCAGGTTCTGCTCCTTGTGGTCGCGGCCGCTCCGGAACCAGCGGTCGTGCGTGGGGCCCCAGTCGGTCAACAGGAACGAGCCCGCGGGGAACAGATGCCGCCGCATGAAGCGGGTGAGCGTCGGGGCCACGTTCCAGGCGCCCGTCGAGAGGTAGATGACGGGCGTGCCGGGGTGCTCGCGCGTCAGCCGCTCGAGCATGACGGCCATGCCGGGCACGGGCTGTCGCGCATGCTCGTCGAGCACGAACGAGTTCCAGGCGGCGAGGAAGGGGCGGGGCAGGGCCGTCACCATGACCGTGTCGTCGATGTCGCTCACCACGCCGAAGCGCACGTCGGATCCGACGATGAAGACACGGGTCTCGGTGGGCTCGCTGCCCTCCACCGACATCGTGATCGTCTGCCAACCGGGCGCGAGCGAGGCGGGCAGGCGCGCGTCGATCACCCCGCCGCGATCGGCGGACACCTCGTGGGAGACGCCGTCCACGACGACGCGCACGCGAGCCATCCCGACCGGGACCGCGGCGAAACTGCGCCAGCCCCGGAGACTCGCGAACTCACCGGTCGAGGTCCGCTTGATCGGCGGGGCGATGAGGACGCGGCCGAGCACCCGCACCCATTCCTCCGTGCCGTAGCCGGGGAACCCGGTGACCGCGGGACGCAGGCCTCGCGCACGGGCGCGCTTCTCGCGCCACCGGTGGAAGCGGCGCTCCAGTCGGGCGAACCAGAGCACTTTGGCGCGGGGAGAACGAGGCATCCGCCTCAGTCTTTCACGTCACCGTCCGCCGATTCGAGGGGCTGGACGTCGTCGGCCAGGTGACGACGCTCCACGCGCTCGATGATCTTCTTGCCGATGAAGACCAGGACGAGGAAGACGACGAGGATGCCGACGAAGATATACCCGGCGTAGTGGATGCGGTCCGCGAGCTCGCGGTACGTCCCCGCCGCGGTCGCCGCCACCGAGATGTACAGCGCGGACCAGATCGCGCAGGCCGGTGCCGTCCAGGCCAGGAAACGGCGATAGCTGTAGCCGCTCATCCCCACCGTCAGGGGCACGAGCGAGTGCAGGACCGGGAGGAACCGCGAGAGGAAGATGGCGGGTCCGCCCCGACGACGCAGGTACCGGTCGGCCCGCTCCCAGTTGCGTTCGCCGAGTCTCTGCCCGAGCCGCGACGCGCGGATCCGCGGACCGAAGTACCGCCCGAGCCAGAACCCCCCGCTCTCGCCGAGCAGCGCCCCGACCACCACGACGGCCGCGAGGATGACGCCCTCGAGCGGCGAGGCGATGGCGGTGCCCGCGACGATCACCATCGTGTCGCCGGGAACGATGAGACCGACCAGCACGCTCGTCTCGAGCATGACGGCGATCCCGGCGAGGATCGTGCGCAGCACGGGGTCGACGTTCTGGACCACGTCGAGCAGCCACGTGAGGATCTCGTTCACCTCCGTCAGCCTAGGGGCGCGGCCTCGGCCTAGCCTGGGAGCGTGCCGCGTTCCGTCCCCCCGCTCGCCCTGCCCCGGTGGGTGGATCCCGAAGCGGTGTTCACGACCCTCTGGGCCGATGCTCCCGCGGCGTTCTGGCTCGACGGCGGTGTCGACGCCGACGGCGGGTGGAGCTGGATGGGCGCGGGCCGCCCCGAGCGCGTCACCGACCCACTGGACCTCGTCGCCGCCCCCGTCGGAAGCGGCGCGTTCCGCGGCGGCTGGGTCGGGTGGATCCCCTACGACGGCGACGCCGCGTGGCTCCGCGTCGACGCCGCGCTCGCCTTCGACCACGCCGCGCGCCGGGTGTGGGCGGTCGGGACGGATCCCTCCGCCCTCGCCGCTCTGGCCGAGCGGGCGCTCGGGGTCGGACAAGCCGCACCGGTGCCGACCGCGGAGCCCCGGGGGACGGCATCCGGTCGCCATCGACCGGACGAGTACGCCGGACTCATCGCCGCGTGCCGCGCGCACATCCGCGAGGGCGACGCCTACCAGCTGTGCCTCACCACCCGATTCACCGTTCCGGGCCGTTTCCTCGCCCTCGACGTGTTCCGACGGCTCCGCCGCACCTCCTCGTCGCACCACGGCGGCTTCGTGCGCATCGGCGACACGGCCCTCGTGAGCGCGTCGCCCGAGCGGTTCCTCGAGGTGCGCGACGGAGCCGTGCACACGCACCCCATCAAGGGCACCCGTCCCCGCGCTGTCGATCCCGCCGCCGACGGCGCGCTCGCCGAGGAGCTGCGGACGGATGCCAAGGAGCAGGCCGAGAACGTCATGATCGTCGACCTGATGCGCAACGACCTCTCGCGGGTGTGCGCCCCGTCCAGCATCGGCGTCGACCGTCTGCTCGAGGTCGAGACCTACCCCCACGTCCACCAGCTCGTCAGCGAGGTGTCGGGTCGACTGCTCCCGGGGACGACGCTCCGCGCGCTGCGGGATGCGGCCTTCCCGGCGGGCAGCATGACCGGTGCGCCGAAGGCCTCGGCGATGGCGATCCTCGAACGCCTGGAGGGCGCGCCGCGGGGCATCTACTCCGGGACCTTCGGATGGATCGGCGACGACGGGTCGGCGGATCTCGCCATGGTGATCCGGAGCATCGTCGTCGAGCCGGATGCCGCCCACGTCGGCGCGGGCGGGGGCATCACGTGGCGCTCGGTCGCGGCATCCGAGGTCGCCGAGGTCGGGATCAAGGCTCGGGCCCCGCTCGCCGCTCTCGGCGCCGAGGTACCGCCGGGGTGGTGACCGGCACGGTCCGATAGCCTGGACGCCGGCCCTCGTGGCCTCCCCGACCTCACGATTGGCTTCACCCGTGTCTGAGAACACCACCCCTGTGCCCGGCGAGGGCGCTTTCGACGCCCACGCGATCCAGGCGAAGTGGCAGCGCGCGTGGGCGGACAAGGATCCGTTCCGCGCCGGCGGCGACGACGACAAGCGCCCCCGCAAGTACGTGCTCGCGATGTTCCCGTACCCCTCGGGCGACCTGCACATGGGCCACGCCGAGAACTACCTCTACTCCGACATCGTGGCGCGCTTCTGGCGCCACCGCGGCTACAACGTGCTCAACCCCATCGGGTGGGACTCGTTCGGCCTGCCCGCCGAGAACGCCGCGATCAAGCGCGGCGCCGACCCCGTCGAGTGGACGTACGCCAACATCGCCCAGCAGAAGGAGAGCCTGAAGGACTACGGCGTCTCGTTCGACTGGAGCCGGGTGCTGCACACCAGCGACCCCGAGTACTACCGCTGGAACCAGTGGCTCTTCCAGAAGCTGTACGAGAAGGGCCTGGCGTACCGCAAGGACGCGCTGGTCAACTGGGATCCGGTCGACCAGACCGTGCTCGCGAACGAGCAGGTGCTGCCCGACGGCACCTCCGAGCGCAGCGGCGCCGTCGTGGTGAAGAAGAAGCTCACGCAGTGGTTCCTGCGGATCACCGATTACGCCGACCGCCTGCTCGACGACCTCAATCAGCTCGAGGGCTTCTGGCCGAGCAAGGTCATCCAGATGCAGCGCAACTGGATCGGCCGCTCCGTCGGTGCCGACATCGAGTTCGAGATCGAGGGGCGCGACGACAAGATCACGGTCTTCTCCACGCGCCCGGACACCCTGCACGGAGCGACCTTCTTCGTCGTGGCGCCCGAGTCCGACCTCGCGGCCGAGCTCGCGGCATCCGCAGACCAGGGCGTGCGCGAGACGTTCGAGGCCTACCTCGCGCAGGTGCAGCGCGCGACCGACATCGAGCGTCAGGCGACCGATCGCCCCAAGACCGGGGTGTTCCTCGGTCACCACGCGATCAACCCGATCAACGGCGAGAAGCTGCCGATCTGGGCCGCCGACTACGTGCTGGCCGACTACGGTCACGGCGCCGTCATGGCCGTGCCCGCGCACGACCAGCGCGACCTCGACTTCGCGCGCGCGTTCGACCTCCCCGTGAAGGTCGTCGTCGACACGCTCGCCCCCGTCACCGGCGCGATCCCCGTCATCGAGCTCGACGACGAGGGCGTGCCGATCGACCCGCTGGGCGACGTCGAGGAGACCGACCCGGTGAAGACCGGGATCGCGCTCACCGGCGACGGACGCATGATCAACTCGGGCTCCCTCAACGGCCTGTCCAAGCGCAACGCCATCGCGCGCGTCATCGAGGAGCTCGAGGCGAAGGGCGTCGGCCGCGCGGCCAAGACCTATCGCCTCCGCGACTGGCTCATCTCGCGCCAGCGGTACTGGGGTACGCCCATCCCGATGCTGCACGGGGAGGACGGGTCCATCACGCCGGTTCCCGCGGACCAGCTGCCCGTCGTCCTGCCCTCGGTCGAGGGTCTCGACCTCAAGCCCAAGGGCACCTCGCCGCTCGGCGCGGCGACGGACTGGGTGCAGGTCACCGACCCCGAGACGGGCCAGACGCTGCTGCGCGACCCCGACACCATGGACACCTTCGTCGACAGCTCCTGGTACTACCTGCGGTTCCTGTCGCCGAACAGCGAGACCGAAGCGTTCTCGGGCCGCGAGGCGTCGAAGTGGGGGCCGGTCGACTTCTACATCGGCGGCGTCGAGCACGCGATCCTGCACCTGCTGTACGCGCGCTTCATCACCAAGGCCCTGTTCGACATGGGCCTGGTGGAGTTCACCGAGCCGTTCTCGAGCCTCATCAACCAGGGCATGGTCATCCTCGACGGCGCGAAGATGTCGAAGAGCAAGGGCAACCTCGTGCTCTTCCAGGAGGAGCTCGACGCCCACGGCGCCGACGCCCTGCGCGTGGCGCTCGCCTTCGCGGGTCCCGTGGAGGACGACAAGGACTGGAACGACGTCTCGACCACGGGAGCGGCGAAGTTCCTCGCCCGCGCGCTGCGCATCGCGCACGACGTCGACAGCGAGACCGACGTCGTCTGGGCCGAGGGCGACCAGTCCCTGCGTCGCGTCACGCACCGCCTGCTGGCCGAAGCGCCGAACCTCATCGAGCAGACGAAGTTCAACGTCGTCGTCGCGCGCCTGATGGAGCTCGTCAACGCGACCCGCAAGGCGATCGACGGCTCGGCCGGCGCGAGCGACCCGGCTGTCCGCGAGGCCGCCGAGGTCATCGCCATGACCCTGGACCTCTTCGCCCCGCACACCGCGGAGGAGATGTGGCAGACGCTCGGCTACGACGGCTTCGTGGGTCTCGCGACCTGGCGCCAGGCCGACCCGACGCTGCTGGTCGAGGACTCCGTCACCGCCGTCGTGCAGATCGACGGAAAGGTCCGCGGCACCCTCGAGGTCTCCGCCAAGATCGGCACCGACGAGCTCGAGGCCCTCGCCCGCGGCGACGAGAAGGTGCGCCGCGCGCTCGGCGACCGCGAGATCGTGCGCGCGGTCGTGCGTCCGCCGAAGGTGGTCAGCTTCTCGACGAAGTGAGACTCTCGGATGCCACGTCCCCGGCGCTTCGCGGAGCGGTGGGGACGTGGCATCCGTCGTTTCACGGTCCGCGGGCGTCGGCGCGACGGTAACTGAATGGTCTAGAGATGGTTCGCGCGCTGAGCTGAGGTCAGGCGGTCGTGTATCGACGGTCGATCGCGGAAGCGGATCGCCGCGGACGTTCTCAGACGGGTTCAGTCCTTCGAAGCCCGATGGATATTCGCGATGATGGTGATCATCTCTTCGAGCTCAGACGAGGTGATGCGCGGAGCGACAACAGCATCGGGAGAACCGGCCAGACTGCTGTTGAAGAACAGCCCGTCGCCGAGCACCTCGACGATACGTGCGAGAGGTGCATCTCCCAGCACGTCTTCCAGGGTCTGACGCCACTCGCGTACGACACGTTCCAGCGCCGGACGTGCGCCCGGGTGTTTCCCTGACTGATCTAGCCGGGTTACGGCCGTCAAGGCGAGATCGAGCGGAGTGCCCGTCGCGATCGCATCACGGAGAAAGTACGCTACAGGGCCCTCCTTCGCCGTTCGAATCCGGTCGCAGTGATCTCTGTTGAGGTCGGCAAGGCTTTCGATGAGTGCCTCGACGAGTGCATCTCGGGTAGGAAAGTAGTAGAAAAGTCCGCCCTTGGAGACGCCAGCGCGAGTCGCAGTGGTCGTGATAGTCGCAGAGCGTTCACCCGATTCGACCACGATGTCACGGAACGCTTCCAGGATCGCGTCCCGCGTCCTCAAGTCATTCGGCATGAGCTGATCGTAGCCTCTGTCCCGAAACATACGGGACGTCCGGTACAGTAACGGCTTGTGGAAACGACTGAACTCGCGCCGGCCCCCGCCGGGCGGCGTGCATGGGCAGGGCTGGCGGTCTTGATGCTGCCCGTGCTGTTGGTGACTATCGACAACACGGTGCTGAACTTCGCGCTGCCCTCGATCGCAGCCGAGCTTCAGCCGGGGCCGGCACTGCAGCTCTGGCTCATAGACGCCTACCCACTGGTGCTGTGCTCCCTCTTGGTTGCCGGCGGCAATTTCGGCGACCGCTTCGGCCGTCGTCGCACATTGATGATCGGGCTGACGGGATTCGCGCTTGCGTCGCTCGGCGCGGCCTTCGCCCCGACTGCCGAGCTCTTGCTGATTGGACGCATCCTCACGGGGGTCTTCGGTGCCGTCATCTTGCCTGCGACGCACTCCCTGCTGCGCAACATGTTTCATGTCCGTGCCGAACGCCGTTTAGCCATCGCGATTTGGTCGACCGGCTTCGCAGCGGGAGCAGCCCTCGGTCCGATTCTCGGTGGCTGGCTCGTCAGCATCGCCGGCTGGCCGGCCGTGTTTCTTATCGTGGTTCCGTTCGCAGTCGTACTTCTCCCGGCGGCGCCGCTGCTCGTCAGCGAGTCTCGCGACCCCGACCCCGGTCCGCTTGACCTGTGGTCGATCCTGTTATCGGCCCTGACGCTCGCCCCTCTCGTGGCTGCCATCAAGCATGCCGCCGACAGTGGGCCGGATGCTCTCTCCGGGGCGCTCGCAGCGATCGGTGCCGCAGCCGGGGCACTGTTCGTCCGGCGGATGCTCACGGCCACCAACCCCATGCTCGACCTTCGGTTGCTTCGCAAAAGCGGTTTCACCGGCCCGATACTGGTGAACCTCGTCAGCATCGCGTCGCTGACGGGCTTCCTGTTCTTCGCTGCGCAGCATCTGCAGCTGGTTGCGGGGCTATCTCCCTTGGAGGCAGCTTGGCTGCTGGCTCCTGGTGCGCTCGCGAACGTTGTCGCCGGTCTCGCTGTGGTCAAGCTGGTCAAGGTCATGCGACCGTCGACGGCCATTGCCGCAGGCCTCCTGAGCTCTGCGGTCGCCTACACCCTTACGGCGATCACCAGCGGGAGCCCTGCCATCGCCGTGATCTGCCTGGCCTACATCCTCATCGGCATCGGCGTCGGATCCGCCGGGACGCTCGCTGGCGACCTGCTGATGGCCAACATCGCGCCCGACAAAGCGGGAGCGGCGTCGGCCATGTCAGAGACCGCGTACGAACTTGGCACAGTCCTCGGTGTGACGGTGTTCGGCGGGATTCTGACAGCCACCTATCGAAGTGCTCTCGTCGTGCCAGATGGCCTGACGCAGGCGCAGGCAGACGCCGCGCGAGCGACGCTCTCGGGCGCACACGCGACAGCGGAAACACTGCAGGCAGCGACCGCGGACGCCCTCATGACCGCAGCGGGGGCGGCGTTCGATTCCGGCGCCTTGGCGACCTCGACCATCGGCGCCGTCCTCATGGCCGCCGCAGCCACAGTCGCTCTCACGACGCTACGTCGTGAGAGCGACTGACGATACCCGTGCCGCCTGGGAGGCAAACACGATGACCGATCTCACCTGTACCCGCCGCGTGCACTTCTCCGCTGGTCATCGCGTGATGAACCATGAGTCCAAGTGCGCGACCGTCCACGGGCATAACTACTATGTGTCCATCCAAGCGGAGGCGAGCGTCCTTGACGATATCGGCCGGGTAGTTGACGAGCAACCGGAGATGACGGTCTCGTGACCTGGTGACAGCTTCTCGACCACGTGAGATTCTCGGATGCCACGTCCCCGGCGCTTCGCGGAGCGGTGGGGCGTGGCATCCGTCGTTCTCAGGTGCGGGAGTAGGCGGAGCCGTCGGCGGTGCGAACGACCAGCGCGTGGTCGACGAAGGCGCGGCGAAGCCCGGCGACGTCGTCGGTGACGTCGGCGAGACGCGTGTTGATCTCGGCTTCGCTCAGGGTTTCCGTGATGCCGAGCACACGCGCCGCGAGATGCTCCAGGACCGCGCGCCGGTCGGCCGTGCGCGCCGGCATTCCGACGAGTCGGCCGTCTTCGAGGAAGCGCTCCACGCCCTCACGGCGGCCCGACGTGCCCGCGGATGCCAGAGCCCGGGCGAAGGCATCGGGCACGGCCGCCAACCCCTCGGAAGTGGCGATGACGAGCCCCGCAGCAGTCAGCGACTCCATGATGCGCTGCGACTTCTTCGCGGGAAGAGCGGACAGAGCCTCGTCGGCCTGCTGCGCGAGGACGATACGGGCATAGACCTCGCGCGCGCGGTCGTCGGCGAGAGCGGCGAGGATCGCGCGCCAGGCGTTGTGGTGCATGGGATCGAGTCTCCTCGCGGAACAACGACCCGCGAAATCCCTGCATCGTATTCCACCCCCGGTTGGTAGAGCGCCCCTCCACCCGAAACGTAGCGTCAGGACCGAGCTGCACAACCGACGGAAAGGCGGCGCGTGTCATGACCCTCTCGGTGAAGAACCTCAGCAAGCGATACGGGAAGACCTTCGCGGTGAAGAACGTCTCGTTCGAGATCGCGCCCGGAAAAGTCACCGGATTCCTCGGGCCCAACGGCGCGGGGAAGTCGACGACCCTGCGCTCGATCGTCGGTCTGGACTTCCCGACGTCCGGGGAGGCGTTGATCGATGGCCGGAGGTACGCGGAGCTGAAGGCGCCCTTGCACGAGGTCGGCACTCTCCTCGATGCGAAGGCCGCGCACCGCTCGCGGCGCGCCGTCGACCACCTTCGGTGGATCGCGGCCACCCACGGCGTCAGGCGGTCGCGGATCGACGAAGTACTCGACATCGCGGGGCTGACAACGGTCGCGCGAAAGCGGGTCGGGGGATTCTCGCTGGGAATGGCCCAGCGGCTCGGTATCGCCGCCGCGCTCCTCGGCGACCCCCATACGCTGATCCTCGACGAGCCGGTGAACGGTCTCGACCCGGACGGCGTGACATGGATCCGCGAGCTGCTTCGTGGTTTCGCCGCGGAGGGACGCACGGTCTTCCTCTCCTCGCACCTCCTGGGGGAGCTCTCGCTCATCGCGGAACACATCGTCGTCATCGGGCAGGGCCGGATCATCGCCGACGCCCCCTTGACCGCCCTCGTCCAGGCATCCCCCATCGTCCGCGTCCGCACGGCGGAGGCGGCGCGGCTCGCGGAGCTCGTGTCGGGACCCGGCGTCGTATCGACCATGTCCACACCGGACCGGCTCGAGATCGACGGGCTCCCCGTGGAGCAGATCGCCGAGATCGCCGCTCGGGAACGGATCGTGGTCTACGAGATGGGACAGCTCACGAGGACGCTGGAGGATGCGTACAACGACCTCACCCGCGGAGCCGTCGAATACGCACCGCAGCAGGCGGGGGAGCCTCACCGTGTCTGAGACGGCGACCATGACCAGCGCGAAGCGCGCGACCTGGGTGGCCCCGGTCACGTTCCCTCGCGTCCTCCGCGCGGAGGCGATCAAGCTGGCCACACTGCCGAGTTTCGTCTGGGCCTTCGTGATGGCCTACGCGCTCCTGGGCGGGTTCGGGATCCTCACCGCCGTCGCGCGGATCATGCAGCGGGACGCCGCGACGCCGACCCTTTCTGCGGGAGCGGGAACAGCGCTGACCGGGATTCAAGGCGCGCAACTGGTCATCGTCCTCGTGGGCGCGGTCTTCGCGACCACCGAGTTCGCGCACCAGACCGTGCAGCCCAGCTACCTGGCAGAACCTCGCCGGCTGCGTGTCCTGGCGAGCAAGGCCGTCCTCGTGGGTGGCCTCTCACTCGTGGTCGGGTCAGTGGGGGCGACGACGGCGTTGCTCGCAGCCGCGGCTGTGGCGCGCAGCGCGGGGCTTCCCTTCGAGATCACAGGGGCCTATGCGGCCCAACTGATCGCGGGGGCGGCGATCTACCTCGCGGCCATCGGTGTGACGGGACTCGCGATCGGTGCCCTGCTGCGCAGCACCGTGGGTGCGATCATCGCCGGGCTCGTCTTGCTCACCGTCCTGCCCCTGCTCCTCGGTGCGGCGCCGGTCGAAGGCATCCGGGATGCCGCGCGGTACCTGCCGTCCACCGCCGGTCTCATGATCCTGCAGGAGCACGTGCCCATCGGGCTCATCGCGCCGTGGTTCGGAGTCCTCATCGCCGTTGCATGGGCCGGCGTGCTCCTCGGCGCCGCTGCTCTCATGACCAGGAGGATCGACGCATGACGACCGTGGCCGGTTCGCGTCCGCCGACGCTTCGGACGACCCGACCGTTCGGATCGAGCATCCGCGCCGAGAGCATCAAGTTCTGGTCCCTCCGATCGAACAGGATCCTCGTGGCTCTGGCGATCGTGTTCGTGCCCCTCAACGCGGTGCTCCTGTCGATATCCCTGGGACAGCGCGCCGAGAGCCCCGATCCGCGGATGCGCATCTCGTCCGTGGACGCCGTCGCCTACCTCGACAGTGTCCTCTGGCTGCAGCTGCTCATTGCGGTGATCGCGGTGCTGGCCACCACCAGCGAGGGCGGCGGCAGGATCGGAGCCTCCTTCCTGGCCGTTCCGACCCGGCTGCCCGTCCTGGGGGCGAAGGTGGTCGTCGTGGGACTCGTGTCCTTCGGCATCGGTGTCGTGGGGGCGACGGCTGGTCAGCTGCTGCCTCATCTTCTGCTGTCGGGGACGGGTGTGACCTATGCGGCGGACCAGGCCGACATCCTCCGGGGGGTCATCTCATCGGGGGTCTACCTAGGTCTCATCGCCGTGATCAGTCTCGCCGTGGCGGTCATCGCCGAGAACCTCATCGTCGCTCTCCTCGTGCCGCTCGCGCTCTACACGATCGTCCCCTCGCTGATCGCGTCGTTCGGGGGAGAGATCGGAAGTCGGATCTCCGGGTACTTCCCCACGATCGCCGGACGAACGGCCCTCTCCGCGGCGGAGAACCCCGGCGGGCTCGACGGCACGACGGGCTTCCTCGTGATGGTCGCGTGGGCCGCCGTCGCGGTCGTGGGTGCGGGTTTGCGGTATCGATTCACCGATGCGTGACCCGCTGCCCGAAGGGAGCCGCTGAGTAGACTGCCCAGACACCTGAAGAGAGGGGATCGCGATGATCGACGTCGACGTGAGCGTCCCCGGGTCTCACCGGCACCGCGGCCTCGTGGACGTCGGACTCGCGGTCGTCGCCATCCTCCCGGGACTCGTCAGCATCCTCGTGGAAGGCTCCTCGCCCGCCCTCACCGTCGGCCTTCTCCTCCTCAGCGCCGTGACGCTCTGCGCGCGACAGCGGGTGCCGTGGACGGTCCTCACCGTCGTGGCCGTGCTCGCGGCGATCGGTGAGGGGCAATCGTTCACGGTGGCCCTCTGCCTGGCGGTCTATACCGTCGCACGGCGGTCGACGACCGGGCGCGCGGCGCTCGGCTACCTCCTGGCCGTCGGGGTGCCGCTGCTGGGGACCACGGTGAAGATCATGCTGGGTGTCGCGGTCACCGCGACCGACGACATCATTCCCGCGATCGGGGTGGGCACGAGCATCGTCGACCCGTACGTGGTCCTCGCTTGTGCCGCGGGCATCGTGGTGCAGAACACCCTCCAACGCCGTCGCGCGCAGGAAGCCCTCCTCCAGCAGCGCATCGACAGCGCTCGGGCGACGGAGCGCACGAGGATCACGGCCGAGATGCACGATGTGGTCGGCCACGCCCTGACGGTGATGATCTCTCTGGCGAACGGGGCACGTTCGGCGTGGGACACGGACCCCGAACGCTCGCGTCAGGCACTCGCCCACCTGGGCGAGGTCGGGGCGACAGCGCTCGACGACATGCAGCGGACACTCCGCGTGCTTCGCGACTCCGACCACAAGCTCGACGATGCGCTCCACCACTCCGGGTACGACCTCCCCGACATCGACAGCATGGTCGAGGTCTTCCACGCCGCGGGGATGCCCGTGCACCTGCAACAGCGCGGGGATGCGCTTCCGGAGAGCGCGATGCTCAGGGCCGCGGTCCACCGCATCGTGCAGGAATGCCTGACGAATGTGCTCCGCTACGCGCAGGGGGCGACCTCTGTGCTCGTCACGATCGAGTGCTCCGCTCGGACGGGTATCGTCGCCATCGATGTCGAAGACGACGGCCGTTCGGTCAGCGCCGCAAGCGTCGGCACGGGGCGCGGTCTCATCGGTGTCTCCGAGCGAGCGGCGTCGTTCGGCGGCACCTGCGTCTATGGCCCGCGAACCCCCGGCGGATGGGCGGTGCGCACGACCCTGCGAACGGAGAAGTCCCGATGATCGACGTGCTCATCGTCGATGACCAGGCACTCGCACGACTCGGCAACTCGCTCGTCGTCGAGAGCGCGGCGGACCTTCGCGTGATCGGAGAAGCCGAGACCGGAGAGCAAGGGGTCGCCCTCGCGCAGACTCTGCGCCCCGACGTCATCCTGATGGACGTCCGGATGCCGGGGATGGGAGGCATCAGCGCCACCCACGCCATCACGTCGGCCAGCCCGACCACGCGAATCGTCGTCCTGACCTCGTTCGACCTCGATCAGTACGCGTTCGGAGCCCTCGAGTCCGGCGCCAGCGCCTTCCTCCTCAAGAGCGCTGCTCCCGAACGCCTGATCGATGCCATCCGGACCGTGCATCGGGGCGATGCGGTGGTCGAGCCTCACATCACGCAGAAGTTGATCCATCGCGCCCTGAGATCGGATGACGGACAGGCGGCCTCTCGTCCGATCGGCATGCCCGCCGAGCTCTCGGTCCTCAGCCCGCGCGAACAGGATGTGTTCCTGGCGATGGCGACGGGGATGACGAACGCGGAGATCAGCGAACGACTGTTCTTGTCACCGGCCACGGTGAAGAGCCACATCAACAAGATCTTCAGCAAGCTGAAGCTTCGCGACCGCGTCCATGCCGTCATCCTCGCGCACCGACTGAAGATCACGGGGACGTGACCCCCCGCGTTCGCGGCTGAGATTCAACCCGTGGTTGGTGGTCGCCCGGTCCCGTGCGGCAATACGTTCCTCACAGAAGAGTCGCCGCCGGCCGTGAGGGATGTGAAGATGATCGGGATCGTTGTTGCATCCGTACTGGTGCTGGTCGCAGGACTGCTGTCGCTCTGGTGGGCTCGCGCTTCCTGGCGAGGCACGCTGCCGCAGAACTGGCTCTTCGGGTATCGGACGCCGCTGACCCTCTCCGACAAGGATGCCTGGAAGACGGTCAACCGCGCTCCCGCGCCCTTCGCCGCGGTCGGCGGCATCGGGGCGAGCGCCGCCGCCGTCATGGCACTCGTGCTCGCCCTTCTCGGCCTCAGGAGCATCGCCCCGGCCTTCTTCGGAGCCGGCCTGGGGTGGCTGCTGCTCTGGACGGTTCTGGGGATCGTTCCCGCGCATCGAGCGGGGAGGAACTACAAGCGGATGCGCAGCTCGGCCTGAGATCGCCGTCTCATCCGCTTCTGACCGCGGCGGCTGCGCGGTCTCACCATCTCGAGAACCCGCGCGCGTGATCGCTCGGCGCGGTTCACGCTCCGTGACGGGGATCACCGAGCGTGATGGCGGTGCCGCGCGCGCTCGTGACGAGCGACGACGGCGCCTGGCAACGGTCTCGAGTTCTGACCATCGACGCATCACCTGGGGGAGGTGATTATCCATGGACGACATCTACGAGGCGCCTTGTGCAGTGCTCGTCGCCGACTTCCGCCGAGACACGGCGTTGACCAGTCGAGGCGGCTGGCCCGACCTCTTGGGCTGGTGGTTCTGACGCCACGCCCGGCGGTCGGCGTACGACCCGAGACACAGATCATTCGCAAGGAAAGTGAGCATTCATGAAGAACCTAGGCAAACCGCTCCTGGTGGCGATCACCGCCGGAGCCCTCGTCCTGTCCGGGACGACGGCCGCTTCGGCTGACAACGCGAGCCGGGACGCGTCGGTGTCCGCTGTCGCGGACGTCACCACCCGTGACTACACCGATCGCGAGGTCGTCGAATTCCTGGCCTTCGGCGCCGGCACCATCGATGCCGAGCACCCGGGTCTGATCGCCGAGCTCGGCTATGACGGCGTCGCCGCCGAGGCCCCGCCCGCGGAACTGGTGGACGAGATCGTCGCCGGGGTGACGCAGGTCAATCCGGAGTTTCACGCTCAGGTGACGGAGCCGCTGCAGAGCGGCGACCCGGTCGCCGTAGAAGCCGCGCTCACCGTCTACAACGACTCGATGATCGAGTACGTCAAGAGCTCGGACGACTGGACGGTCGGATCGGGCGACGACGGCTCGGCAACCGCGTACTGCCTGGTCTGGCCTCTCGCCCTCGCCGTTGCTCTCGTCGTCGCCGTCGTGTCGACGCGCATCGTGGCCTACGTCGGGCCGAGCACGCCGTCGGCGACGCTCGCCTCGGACGACCGGCTCACCCGCCAAGAGGCATCAGCGGCGATCGCGTCGACCATCGCGCCGTGACCCCGACGGTGCCCGCCTACGCCGCCGTGCGCGGGCGGGCACCCTCCCCTGGAAGGAGGCATGCCCATGGACGATTCTGTTGACGACATCGTCGTCGGTCGCGGGTCCATCGTGGCGTTCGTCCTCACGCTTGCCGTGATGCTCCCCGTCCTGTTCGTGTCGGTGCTGGTCGCGGTCCCGCCGACCACGATCTCGCTCGGTATGGGACAGGACTTCCGCAACAACTACAGCGCGTTCGTCTCGCAGGGGTGGAACTTCTTCACGAAGGACCTCCAGGGGACTCAGTTCGGCGCGTACACGACGGTCTCGGGCTCCGCCCCGGTCAGTCTGCTGACGACTCCGCAGACGCGGATCGAGAACGCGTGGGGTCTCACGCGAAACCAGCGGGCACAGGGACCGGAGCTCGCGAACCTGGCCAACGCGGTGACGGAGTGGCAGGAATGCTCGACGTTGCGAATCTCCTGCGCGGTGAATCTCGACGCCGAGCCGATCGAGCTCGTCGACACGAGCCCCCTGCCGACACTCTGCGGGTCGGTGATCCTCACGCAGGAACGGCAGAGTCCCTGGAGCTACCGCACCTTCCTCTCGGCCGACGAGCAGATCGTCGACAAGGTCGCGCTCGTCGATGTCGTCTGCCCCGCGAACGGAGGAGGATCATGAGCCTGCTCGCCACGCTGTCGAGGTTCGATCACCGTCGCCCCTGGTTCGGCGTCGCGCGCACCGTTCTCGCCTCGGGCCAGATCGTGCTCCTGGCCTTCACCGACCCGCGTGCGCTTCTCGTTCCCGTGGGGGATCAGCCCGCCGCTCCGTACTGCGATGGCGTGAAGGCGATCAGCGCGTACTGCATCGGAGGCGATGTCCTCGCCCCTTCGACGAGGCACGTGATCATGCTGATCGTCCTGGTCGTCGTGGCATCCGGATTCCTTCCCCGCGCGACCGGAATCGTGCACGCCTGGGTGACGTTCTCGATCGCCGGCAGCATCGCCCTGCCTGACGGGGGAGAGCTGGCCGCCAAGGTCGTCACGCTGCTGCTCATTCCGATGTGCCTGACCGACGACCGTTGGTGGCATTGGACGCGGCCGAGATCATCCCTCAGCCCGTCGGCGCGCGGTGTCGCGTATGCGGCGCTGTGGGCCGTGCGCCTCCAGGTCGCGGGCATCTACCTGCACTCCGGCGTCGGCAAGTTCGCGAGTGCCGACTGGCTCTCGGGCACCGCGGAGTACTACGTCCTCCGCGACAACATGTTCGGTGCCGCCGGCTGGGTGCGCGACGTCGGAGTCGCGGTGATGTCGGTGCCGTCTCTCGCGTTCGCCGTCGCCTGGGGGTCGATCGTGCTCGAGATCACCGTCGGCGTGATCATCCTGTGCGGAACAGACAGGCTCCGTCGCGTCGCGCTGGCTGCCGTGATCGTCTTTCATGTCGGGATCATCGTCACCATCGGACTCTGGACGTTCGCTCTCGTGATGATCGGCTCCGTCGCCGTCGCCTGTCTGCCCGCGACACCGCGTGGCAGCGGTCCCCACCTCATCCCTGCTGTGCGGGCGGCGCTGAGGCGCAGGCTCAAGTCCGACCGCGGTGCGCCCGCGCGCTCCGGCACCCCCGAGACCGTCCCGGACGCCGACGAGGGCGCCGGCGGCATCCACTCCCCGCACCGCGCGGTGGTTCCCGAGCAGGGAAGGAGGTGAGACAGATGACCGAAACCTACGAGAAGCCTCAGGTGCTCGTCGTGGGCGACTTCCGCAAGGACACCGCCTTCACGTCCCAGGGCTACTGGACCGACGTCCTGGGCTGGTGGCTCTGAGCCGCCGCTGAACCCCCGGTGGGAGCGGACGCCTCACGACCGCTCCCACCATCCCTTCCACAGATCTGAGTCGACACCATGCGCTTCCTGCTCTATCCCGACCGCGAGGTCATCGCGCCCAGTCCCTCCGCGGCCTTGCCGAAGTATGTTCCACATATCTCCGGACGCCCGTGGATCGTCGGCGACTGGGACGACGCGGAGATCGTTCAGGCCTCGAACGCGGATTACCGAGTCGTCCTTCTCGGCACCGTCGGGAGCAGCGATGAGGAGCTCCGTTCGTGGCTCGACGCCGGCGGCCGAGACCCGGACTTCACGACGATTCACCGCACGATCGCCGGCGCATTCTTCACCCTTGTCTCCACCTCCGCCGGAACCACGCGGGCTTTCGGAACGCTGTCGAGTTTCCGGCGCTTGTCCTACTCGACCGATCCGGACGCCCCGCTGGCGTCCAACTCCCTCGGTCTGCTCATCGAGATGTTCCGCCCGCGTCTCCGCGAGGAACGCGTGCCGCTCGCTCTCGTCGCTCCGCGCGCACCCTGGCCCCTCGGCGACGCGAGCTACTGGCAGGGGATCGAGAACGTGCTGCCGACCCACCAACTGTGCGCGGATGCGACAGGTCCCCTCCGCGTCAGCGAACGATGGGCTCTCCCTCGACGCCATGTGCCACAGAACGAGGTCACGCCAGCCCTGACCGCCGCGCTCCACGCCGCCGTCGAGGCACGAGCCCGACACGCCAGATCCACCCTGAGCACGGACCTCTCCGGAGGAATGGACTCGACCTCCCTCGCGTTCTTCGCGCGAGAACACGCGAGCGAGTTGACGACCATGCACCTCGGCATCAGCGTCGAGATGAACGACGACGCCGAGTGGGCGGATGCCGCGTCCCGGGCGCTTCGCAGCCGGCACATCCGCGTATCGCACGACGAGTTCCCGCGCTGGTTCGCCGGATGGCACGTCACGAACGAGCGGTTCGCGGCGGAGCCCGAGCCGTCTATCCGCACGGAGGGGATGCACCGCGCGATGGCCGAGCGTCTCAGCGAGCACGGCTGCACGATCCACCTCGCCGGCTCCGGAGGAGACGAGCTCTTCTACCCGGACGAATCCGTCCTCCCCGGCCTGCGACGCGAGGCGCCCGCTGCGCTCTACGGGGCGATCCGGGGGATGTCGACGCTTCACCGCTGGCCCCTGGCGAAGACGGTTCGCGCCGCGCTCAACAGGGACGATCCGCGTTCATGGCTCCTGCGGGAGACCGCCTCGTTGGGGACGACGGAGTTCGAACGGCCCTCACCCGCATGGGACGTCGTGTTCTCGTTGTCACCGTGGGCCACGGACACCGCACTGTCCGCGGTCCAGGGTCTGATCCTCGAGAACACGGCGGATGCGCAACTGGATGCGGCATTCGCCAGCGACGCCGTCGCCTACGGAATGATCACACGCAACGGGCAGATCCATCGCGCCCTCGATGAACAGACGCGTGAGGTCGGCATCCGCTACGAAGCGCCGTTCCTCGATGACGCGGTCATCGAACTCGCGCTCCAGGTGCGGCTGGTCGATCGTCTGAACACCCGTCGCTTCAAGCCCGGTCTCGCCGCGGCCGCCGCGGGCGTCGTCCCCGACCTGTTTCTCAACCGACGGTCGAAAGGCGACTACATCTCGTTGATCTACACCGCGTTCAACGAGCACCGCAGATCCATCGCGGCCCAGGCCGACGGCTTCCGCCTCGGCGGACGCGGCCTGGTCGACGTCGTCCGCCTGAAAACGTACCTGCAGAGCATGCAACCCCAAGCGCAGCACTTCTTCCCGTTCGAATTCCTCCTGGCCGCGGAGCGTTGGCTTCGGGCCGCGGATCGGATGACACTCGTGAACGAAAGGTGAGCACGATGCCACACACCTACCACCTCGCCGATGACGTCCGCTTCACGGAAGTGACCCACGGGGGCGTGCTGCTCAGCCGACGCTCCGGGCAGTACCGCCAGGTGAATCCCTCTGGAACGCGCATCCTCCGCCTCCTCGTCGACGGGGAGCCCGTGGACGGCATCGTCGATCACCTCCAGAAGCGGTATCCGGATGTCGACGCCGCTCAGATCACGCGCGATCTTCACCAGCTGCTGGATGACCTCGCCGCCGAAGGAGTACTCGTCCGTGTCTGACATCGTCGTTCCCCTCGAAGCCCGTCAACCTCTTTCGGCGAACGATCGGCTTCGCGCGTTCCTCGTGCTTCCCCTCGTCTTCTTCCTGGTCCGGCAGCAGCCCGATCGACTCGAATATCTGCTCACCAAGCTGGCACGGGGCCGAGAAGCCGCAGACCGGTCTCTCGTCGAGCGCGGTCTCGACGCGGTCGTCTCCGTCAGCCGGAGATGCGCGGGACGCTACTGCCTGGATCGCGCCACGGCGACCGCGCTGTTCTGCTGGACGTACGGAAGATGGCCCGAATGGCACGCCGGCGCGGCCATCGACCCGTTCCGTGCGCACGCGTGGATCTGCGTCGAGGGCGAACCGGTCCGCGAACCCGCGTCGCTGATGAAGTACTTCGTGCCCATGGTCAGCGTCGGCCCGTCTATCGAGGCGCGCGTCCCGCGGACCTGACACCCCACGCCCTGCCATCTCCCTCGAAGGGCCCGGACCACCGTCGGCGCGGACGCGCTGCGCAGAGCGACGGCTCCTCCCCACCCGGCGAATCGAACGAACGGCCCACGGATGCCCTTCAGGTCCCCGTGCCCGGGCCCTCGCGCTTCCTAGGGTGGCCGGGTGACCGACACCCGCGAACCGCCACCGGATGCGCTCGCCGCGCGTCGCCGACTCGGCGTCGGGGCCGTGATCGTCTTGATCCTGCTCGCTTTCGCGATCACGATCGGGATCGGCATGCTGCGGGGCGTCTCCGGCACGCAGACGGTGTCCGCCTCCTCCTCACCGCTCTCCACGGCGCCCGCTCCTCCCGCGGCGGGCCTGTACGTGCACATCGCGGGTGCCGTGCGCGCTCCCGGCCTCTACCGCCTCGCCGCGGGCGACAGGGTCGCGGATGCCGTGGCCCGCGCCGGCGGCTTCACGGACGACGCCGAACGGGCCGGGGTGAACCTCGCGCGTCCCGTTGCGGACGGCGAGCAGATCGTGGTGCCCGTGATCGGTGCGACACCCGATGACGGCACGGGGACGGGCGCCGTCGCGGCCACGGGCGGCCTCGTCGACCTGAACACCGCCACGAGGGAGCAACTCGACACGTTGCCGCGGGTGGGGCCGGCGATCGCCGACCGCATCATCGCGTGGCGGAAAGAGAACGGTCGCTTCACAAGCGTCGACGATCTCGGATCGGTCCCGGGGATCGGCGAGAAGATGCTCGACGGGCTCCGCGATCGGGTGCGGGTATGACGTCCGTGCAGCGCCGCGCACTCCGCCCCGCCGCCGTGGCGGTCGTGACGTGGGCCGGGGCGGGAGTCGCGACCTCAGCCCCCGATCTGGCCGGGCTGAGCGTGGGGGCGATCGTCGCTGCGGCGCTCTGCGCGGTGGTGTTCGTGAGGGTTCGGCATCCGGCCCTCGGTGTCGCCGCGGTGGCGCTCGCGTGCGCGGCGGCCGCCGGCGGAAGCGTCGCGGCGGCGGCCCCGGTGCGCGAACAGATCGCCGCGCTCCAGGTCGACGGCGGTCGGCGGCTCGATGTCGCGCTGACCGTCGTCGGACACGTGTCCGGCTCCGCCGACGGCGGTGCCTGGTTCGACGCGGTCGCCTCGCGCGTCAGCGCGGGAGCGGTGACCGTGACAGGGGCCATCCCGGCCCGCGTCGGCGTGGATCCGAGCGGACGCGCCGCCGTCGCGGCATCCGGTCTCGGGAGCGCGATCCATCTGGTGGGCCGAGCGCTCCCGGCGAGCCCGGGGGAGAGGGCGATTCTCGTCGTGCGCGCAGAAGAGATCGTCGACGCGCCCGCGCCCGAGGGGATGTGGGCGTGGTTCGAGGAGCTCCGCGACGGTCTCGTCGCGTCGACCCGCGGTCTGCCGCAGCCCGGGGCGGGACTCGTCCCGGGACTCGCGGTGGGCGACACCTCGAGCCTCGACGCGGCGACGGAGGCGGCCATGACCGTCTCCTCGCTCTCGCACCTCACGGCGGTCTCCGGTGCGAACTGCGCGCTCGTGGTGGGTGCCGCGTTCGCCTCCTTGGCGGCGATGGCTGTCCCGCGGTGGCTCCGTGTCGTCGGGGCACTGGGCGTCCTGGCCGGCTTCGTCGTCCTGGTCACGCCCGAGCCCAGCGTCGTGCGCGCGGCGACCATGGCCGCGATCGCGCTGCTGGCCGTCGCACTCGGACGCCCCGCCGTGGGCGTGGCGGTGCTCTCCACCGCGGTGACGGCGTTGATGATCAGCGACCCATGGCTGTCGTCGTCGATCGGCTTCGCCCTGTCGGCGGTGGCCACCGCGGCGCTCCTGGTGCTCGCACGGCCGATCGCGCGCGGCCTGCAGCGATGGATGCCACGCGCCCTCGCCCTCGCCCTCGCGGTGCCGACGGCCGCCCAACTGGCGTGCGGGCCCCTCATCGTCATGATCGACCCCCACGTCCCGCTTCTCGGTATCGCCGCGAACCTCGTGGCCGACCCGGCTGCGGCACCCGCGACCATCACGGGCGTCCTCGCCTGCATCGCGCCGTTCCCCTGGCTGCGCGACGGCCTCGCCGCTCTCGCCTGGATCCCTGCCGCGTGGATCGCCGCGGTCGCACACACCACCAGCGCGATCGGCGCGCAGAACCTGCCCTGGCCCGACGGCACGTTCGGCGCGGCGCTGTTGGCCGTCGTCAGCGCGGCGACGGTCGTCGCCCTCGTGCGACCCACCCGTCTTCGACGCGTGACAGCGGTTGCGACCGCGGTCGTCGCCGTCACCGTCGGGCTGGTCGCAGGCCACACGACCGTCCGCACCGTCGCCGGAGCGCTGACCGTTCCGACGACGTGGGATGTCGCGATGTGCGATGTCGGGCAGGGCGACGCCACCCTGTGGCGCTCCGGCAGCGCGGTGGCGCTCGTCGACACGGGGCCCGAACCGCAGCGGCTCGCGCAGTGCCTCCAGACGTTCGGTGTCGATCGCCTCGACCTCGTCGTGCTCACGCACTTCGACCTCGACCACATCGGCGGGTCGGCGGCGGTCGTCGGGCGAGCGGCGCTCGTTCTGCACGGGCCCGTCGACGTGCCGGAGGACCAGCGGCTGCTCGATCGGTTCGCCGTGGCCGGAGCGCAGCTGCAGCAGGCGACGACCGGTCTGACGGGGATCGTGGGGGAGACCCGGTGGCAGGCTCTCGGTCCCGCCCCGCGCGACGAGCCCGGAAACAGCGCGAGCGTCGCCCTCGACGTGATCGGTCCGGACTTCCCGCGCACGATGCTCCTCGGCGACCTGGGCGCCGACGCGCAGGCCGCGCTCGTGCGCCGGGTCGACGTCCCGCGCGTCGACGTCGTGAAGGTCTCGCACCACGGCAGCGCGGACCAGGATCCCGATCTCTATCGACGTCTGCACCCCGTCGTCGGGCTGATCGGCGTCGGAGCCGACAATCGCTACGGGCATCCGACCGCCACGCTCCTGTCGACGATGTCCGCGCTCGGCACGACCGTCGGGCGAACGGACACGGACGGCGACCTCGCCGTCAGCATGAGCCAGGGACAGCTGACGCTGTGGCGCGCGCGGCCACCCTCATGACCCCCTCGCTCGGTGAGGGCGCGCGACGGGAGAACCCCGCCGAAGGTCGTGCCGTCCCGGACCGCCGTGTCGGACCCGATCGGTAGGCTGGGAGAGTGACCCCGGCTCCTCGACGCTCCGCCCCGGCGAAGGCCAAATCGGCGATCCCGCAGGTGTCGTGGCGCACGCCGCAGCCGGCGCCGATCGTCCTCGTCTCGGGCCCCGAAGAGGTGTGCGCGGAGCGCGCGACGGCGGGGATCCGCGAGTTCCTGAAGAGCGAAGACCCGACGCTCGAGGTCAGCGACATCCGCGCCGACGACTACGCCGCGGGGACGCTTCTCGCCGTGACCTCTCCCTCGCTGTTCGGCGAGCCGCGCCTCGTCCGCGTCGGGGGCGTCGAGAAGTGCAGCGACACGTTCCTCAGCGAGGCCCTCTCCTACCTCGCGCATCCGCAGGACGGCGCGACGGTCGTGCTCCGGCACACCGGGGCGAGCGTGCGCGGCAAGAAGCTCCTCGACGCGATCCGCGCGGGGCAGGGGAGTGGCATCGAGATCGCGTGCCCCGCGATCAAGCGGGATTCCGATCGTTTCGACTTCGCCGTCGGCGAGTTCAAGGCAGCGGGAAAGCGCATCGCGCCCGTCGCGCTGCGGTCGCTCGTCTCCGCCTTCGCCGACGATCTCACCGAACTCGCGGCGGCGTGCCAGCAGCTCATCGCCGACGTCCCCGGCGACATCGACGAGCGCACCGTCGAGCGGTACTACGGCGGCCGTGTCGAAACCTCCGCTTTCACCGTGGCCGACACGGCGATCGCCGGTCAGTACGGCCCCGCGCTTCTCGCTCTGCGGCACGCGCTGGCATCCGGAGCCGATCCCGTCCCCCTCGTCGCCGCGGTCGCCATGAAGCTGCGCACGATGGCGCGCGTGGCCGGCACGCGCGAACCGTCATCGCAGCTCGCCCAGCGCCTCGGTATGAAGGACTGGCAGGTCGACCGCGCTCGCCGCGACCTCGTGGGGTGGACCGCCGCGAGCCTCGGTCGAGCGATTCACGCGACCGCGCGCGCCGACGCCGAGGTCAAAGGCGCGTCCCGCGACCCCGTGTTCGCGCTCGAGCGCATGATCACGATCATCGCCACGCGCGCGCCGTACGGCACCTGAGCGTCGCGGCCCGCCGAGGGCCGGGAGAGCGGTCATCCCCTCGGCTCTGATCCCCGAGTCGCACGCCCACTCTTCGCTGCCGGGAATCTCCTCCCCCCGCCGGGAACGCCGGCCCCGCCCGAGCCGAAACTCGCACCGCCCACCGTCCCCGCCTGAACAGTCCCCACCCCACACCGCACTCCGGAACCACACACCGCACCCCGAAAACGACGAAGCCCGCCCCGCGAGACGCGGGACGGGCTGTCGAGGTTCGGCGGCTCAGAGAGCGGCGACCTGCTTCGCGATGGCCGACTTGCGGTTCGCGGCCTGGTTCTGGTGGATGACACCCTTGCTCACGGCCTTGTCGAGCTTCTTGGTCGCGGTGGCGAGCGCCTTGACGGCGGCTTCCTTGTCACCGGCCACGATGGCTTCCTTGGTGCGACGCACGTGCGTCTTCAGCTCGCTCTTGACGGCCTTGTTGCGCTCGTGCGCCTTCTCGTTGGTCTTGTTGCGCTTGATCTGCGACTTGATGTTCGCCACGTCATCGGTCTTTCGTTTGAGTGAGTGTTGGAAGTGCCGGGCGAGCGGTAGAGGGACGCTGCACCGGCGGTCGTGGAGGTCGGGAAAAACCCCACACGCAAGCCAAGGATCGATTCTATCAGGTCGAGGCCTCGATCGTGGTGAGCGCCACCTCCAGCAGCGCGTTGAACACCCTGGGCCGCATCGCGGTGACGAGGTGCGTGGTCCGCGGCACGACGATCAGCTCCGCGTGCGGGGCGAGCGAGGCGAACAGTCTCTCGTTCACGCGCAGCTGGTCCCACTGCCCGTTGATGAACCAGAGCGGCACGCGGATCCGACGAACGGATGCCAACAGGTCGAGCACCGAGAGCGACGCGAGCGCCGTGTCCTGTGCGTCGAACGCGTACCCGCCGGCGCCGAAGTCCGGTCTGGTCTCGGGCGGCAACGTCCGATCCAGCACGCGATTGGTCAGGCCGAGACCCCGATCGGGGAGGCTGTCGAACCGCCGCGCGAGGAACCGGTACGCCGCGAGCCCGATCCCGCGGGGGATCGAGGTGCAGGACGCCGCGATGAACGCCGCGACCGGCGGCGGCTCCTCGCGGCCGACGTACTCGATCGACAGCAGCCCGCCCATCGAATGCCCGACCAGAAGCACGGGGCCGCGGGCGGCGGCATCCTGAACCGCCCGATCGATCGTCGCGAACGCCTCGTCGAGCGTGAACTCCTCGTGGCGTCGGCTCCCGTGTCCGGGCAGATCGACGGCGGTCACGGGGGTGCCGCGTTCTTCCAGATACGCGACCTGCGCCCGCCACATCGTCGCCGACGTGCGGATGCCGTGCACGAGCACGACCTGCACGACCATACGTTCCACTGTAAGAGCCGACCGCCCCGGCGGACGGCGAAGCGCGGACGGCGAAGCGCGGACGGCGAAGCGCGGGCGGCGAGAGCGCACGATCGTGACGAGATCACGCAGCCGGATGCGGCGGCTGCGCGCGATGTCGCGCCGATCGTGTGATCTCGGGCGCGGCGTCGTCTCGGCGAAGGATCCGGATGCCGGCACCCTGAGCATCCGGGGACGGCGATGTCGGCGCGCCCCCGTAGAATCGACGGAACATGTCACCGCGCGCCCTGAAGCCCCTCGAGCCGTCCGCCACCCCGCCGGCGCAGATCCGCAACTTCTGCATCATCGCCCACATCGACCACGGCAAGTCGACGTTGGCCGACCGCATGCTGCAGATCACCGGCGTCGTCGCCGACCGCGATATGCGCGCGCAGTACCTCGACCGCATGGACATCGAGCGCGAGCGCGGCATCACGATCAAGTCGCAGGCCGTCCGGATGCCATGGTCCACGGCCGACGGCACGTTCGCGCTCAACATGATCGACACGCCCGGCCACGTCGACTTCACCTACGAGGTCAGCCGCTCGCTCGCCGCGTGCGAGGGCGCGATCCTCCTCGTGGACGCCGCTCAGGGAATCGAGGCCCAGACCCTCGCCAACCTGTACCTCGCGCTCGAGAACGATCTGACGATCATCCCGGTGCTGAACAAGATCGACCTGCCCGCGGCCGACCCCGACAAGTACGCGGCCGAACTCGCCGGCCTCATCGGCGGCGATCCCGCCGACGTGCTGCGTGTGAGCGGCAAGACCGGCATGGGCGTCGAGGAGCTGCTCGACCTCATCGTCGACAAGATCCCCGCGCCCGTCGGGGTCGCCGACGCCCCCGCGCGCGCCATGATCTTCGACTCGGTCTACGACGCCTACCGCGGCGTGGTCACCTACGTCCGCATGATCGACGGATCCCTGCAGCCGCGCGAGCGTCTGCAGATGATGTCGACGGGCGCGACGCACGAGGCGCTCGAGATCGGCGTCTCCAGCCCGGAGCCGATCCCCACGAAGGGGCTCGGCGTCGGCGAGGTCGGCTATCTCATCACCGGCGTGAAGGACGTGCGCCAGTCGAAGGTCGGCGACACGATCACCACGCACCGCAAGCCCGCCACCGAGGCCCTCGCGGGGTACACCGACCCGAAGCCCATGGTCTTCTCGGGGATCTACCCGATCGACGGAAGCGACTACGCGGAGCTGCGCGAAGCGCTCGACAAGCTCAAGCTCTCCGACGCCTCTCTGCAGTACGAGCCCGAGACCTCGGTCGCCCTCGGCTTCGGCTTCCGCGCCGGCTTCCTCGGCCTCCTGCACCTCGAGATCATCACCGAGCGCCTCTCTCGCGAGTTCGGTCTCGACCTCATCACGACTGCTCCGTCGGTGACGTACGAGGTCACCACCGACACGGGCGAGACCGTCTCGGTCACCAACCCCAGCGAGTATCCCGACGGGCGCGTCGCGTCGGTGTCGGAGCCGGTCGTGAAAGTCGGCATCCTGCTCCCGAAGGACTACGTCGGCACCGTGATGGAGCTGTGCCAGTCACGGCGCGGCACCCTGCTCGGCATGGACTACCTCAGCGAGGATCGCGTCGAGCTGCGCTACAACATGCCGCTCGGCGAGATCGTGTTCGACTTCTTCGATCACCTGAAGTCCCGCACCCAGGGCTACGCGAGCCTCGACTACGAACCGGCCGGACAGCAGACGGCCGACCTCGTCAAGGTCGACATCCTGCTCCAGGGCGAGAAGGTCGACGCGTTCAGCTCGATCGTGCACCGCGAGAAGGCGTACGCGTACGGCACCCTCATGGCCGAGCGCCTGCGCAAGCTGATCCCGCGCCAGCAGTTCGAGGTGCCCATCCAGGCCGCGATCGGCGCGCGCATCATCGCTCGCGAGACCATCCGCGCGATCCGCAAGGACGTGCTCGCGAAGTGCTACGGCGGTGACATCACCCGAAAGCGCAAGCTCCTCGAGAAGCAGAAAGAGGGCAAGAAGCGCATGAAGATGGTGGGCCGCGTCGAGGTTCCCCAGGAGGCGTTCATCGCCGCCCTGTCGGGAGACGTCGAGGCGAAGAAGTAACGACCGAATCGAGAGGGAGATCATGCGACGGCAGAACTTCACCGACGACACGGTCGACTATGCGGCGGTCGGCGCCACGCAGGCGCCCGATCTCATGCAGTATCCGCCGGAGCACTCCGTGCCGGCCGAGGACGCCTGGCGTATCGGCAGCGGCGAGGAGCGGTTCGCCGCGGCGAGCGAGCTGCTGTTGTCGTGGGCGCCGCTGCGCTCGGGCGATCTGAGCATCAGCGATGTGCGCCCGGCATCCGGAGGCGGATACTCCGGCGTCGGCTTCGATGCCGAGGGAGCCCCCGTGGCCCCCAGCAGCCTCGAACCCGAGCAGCGCTTCGCGGCCGACGGCACACCCTTCGTCAGCCCGGGCGCGGGCGTCCACCTGCACGGCAAGGTCGACGGACACCGCGCCGACGCCGACCTGCGCGTGATCTCGGTCTTCGAGGAGCCGCGTCGGGTCGGCTTCATCCTGGGCACGGTGGGGCACTCGATCGTCAGCGGCGAGGAGCTCTTCGTCGTCGAATGGCGTGACAACGACGAGGTGTGGTTCGTGGTCCGGGCCTTCGACCGCCCGACCGTGCCGTCGTACCGACTGTTCGCGAGCCGCCTCCGCCGTCGTCGACGCGCGCTCTTCACGCAGTACCTGCGCGCGATCTCCCCGCTGTACACGTCCTGATGGGCGGACCTCTTCCCCTCGGAGACCCCGCTCCCACGGACGGACGCCTGCCGGCCGATCTCACGATCGACCCGTCGACCGACTTCGGCGTCTATCTGCACGTTCCGTTCTGCCGCGTGCGGTGCGGATACTGCGACTTCAACACCTACACGGCGAGCGAGCTCCGCGGCGCCCGGCAGGACGACTTCGCCGACACCCTCGCCGCCGAAGTGCGTCTGGCCGGTCGGGTGATGGATGCCGCCGGCGGCCGCCGCGTGGCATCCACGGTGTTCTTCGGGGGCGGCACACCGACGCTCCTGCCTCCCGGCGACCTCGCGCGGATGCTCGACGCGGTGCGCGCGGAGTTCGGGATCGCGGACGGGGCCGAGGTCACGGTCGAGGCCAACCCCGACACGGTCGACGACGCGGTCATGGAGACGCTCGCCGCGGCCGGGGTCACGCGCGTGTCGATCGGGATGCAGTCGGCACAGCCGCACGTCCTCGCCGCCCTCGACCGCACCCACGATCCGGCCAACGTCGCCACCGCGGTCTCCGCCGCGCGGCGCGCGGGACTCGACGTGTCGCTCGACCTCATCTACGGCGCACCGGGGGAGTCGCTCGACGACTGGCGCTCATCGCTCGAGTCCGCCGCGGTCCTGGAGCCCGACCACATCTCGGCGTACGCGCTCATCGTCGAGGACGGCACGAAACTCGCGCGGCAGATCCGCTCGGGCGCGGTCGCCGAGCCCTCCGACGACCTCCAGGCCGACATGTACGAGCTGGCCGACGAGCTCCTCGCCGACGCAGGGTACGACTGGTACGAGGTGTCGAACTGGTCGCGGGGCGTGGAGCACCGCTCGCGCCACAACCTCGCGTATTGGCGGGGCACCGACTGGTGGGGCTTCGGCCCGGGCGCGCACAGTCACGTCGCCGGCCTCCGCTGGTGGAACGTGAAGCATCCCGCGGCGTACGCGCAGCGGCTCGCCGCCGAGGAGTCGCCGGCCGCGGCGCGGGAACGGCCTGACGAGACGGCCCGGCGCCTCGAGTCGGTGCTCCTGCGCAGCCGGATCCGCGAGGGTCTCGCGGTGTCGGAGCTGCTCGGCGAGGGCCGTCAGGCCGTGGCATCCCTCATCGCCGACGGGCTCGTGGAGGGTCCGGATGCCGTGCGTGGACGCATCGTCCTGACGCGGCGCGGTCGCCTCCTCGCGGATGCCGTGGTGCGCGCGCTCACGGCCTGATCCTGCGTTGCAGCTCCGGGCGGCGTTTACGCGCCCCTCGCGGGCGCCGACGCTTCGTGTGAACGCTCGCGCGAGGTGGGAACGCCCTGCCCGGGCGTTTGCAGCTCCGGGCGGCGTTTACTCGCACCCCTCACCCTCACTCGCGTCGCCCCGCCCGTGACACCGCCGACCTCCGCGAGCCGCTCGACGCGCGGCCGCGGCGATCGTCGTAGAATTGGCACTCAGTCGAGTCGAGTGCCAGACGGGAGGAGCAGCTCATGGTGTCGGAACGCGGCCTTCAGGTGCTCCGCGCGATCGTGCAGGACTACGTGGACACGCGCGAGCCGGTGGGCAGCAAGGCCATCGTGGACCGCCACGCCTTCGGGGTGTCGGCGGCGACCATCCGCAACGACATGGCGCTGCTCGAAGACGAAGAGCTCATCGTCGCTCCGCACACGTCGTCGGGACGCGTCCCGACCGACAAGGGCTACCGCGTCTTCGTCGATCACCTGGCCGAGCTGCGTCCGCTCTCGAGCGCGCAGCGCAGCGCCATCACCTCGTTCCTCGACGAGGCGGGGGATCTCGACGACCTCCTCGCCCGTACGGTGCGCGCCCTCACGCAGCTGACCGGCCAGGTCGCGATCGTGCAGTACCCCTCGTTCGCCCGGGCCAACGTCTCGCACGTCGAGCTCGTCGCCCTCGGGGGTCCCCGGGTGCTCGTCATCCTCGTCACCGACACCGGGCGCGTGTCGCAGCGCATCGCCTTCGTCCCCGCCGAACCGGGTGAGACCGAGATCGTGAAGCTTCGCGCGCGCGTGGGCGCGGTGCTGGTCGGTCGCAGCGTCGCCGACTGCGTGCAGCGGGTCGCCGATGCTCTCGCCGACGGCCCGCGCCCGGGCGTGGTGCTCGACGCGATCGCCGATGCGGTGCTGCGCGTGGTCGGCGAAGAGCTCGAGGAGTTCCGCCAGGACCGCCTGGTGATGGCGGGAGCGGCGACGCTCGCGAAGCGCGAGCAGGACTTCCGCGGCAGCATCTATCCGCTCCTCGAGGCCATTGAGGAGCAGGTGACGCTTCTGCGTCTGATGAGCGAGATGGTCGCGGACGACAAGGGCCTCTCGGCCAGCATCGGCCGCGAGAACGAGCCTTTCGGCCTCATCGAGGCGTCGGTCCTCGCCAGCCGGTACGACGGATCGACGGGCGGCGCCCGCGTCGGGCTGCTCGGGCCGACACGCATGGACTACTCCTCCAACCTCGCGGCGGTCCGCGCCGTCGCGCACTATCTGACCCGGATGCTCGAAGACGACGACAGCGCGCGCTGACTCCGCGCGCGACGAGCACCCCACCGAGAACGACCCCGCGCAAGCGGACAGGAAGGCGATTGTGGCTGACCACTACGAGGTCCTGGGCGTCGAACGCGACGCCAGCCCCGAAGACATCAAGAAGGCGTACCGTCGCCTGGCGCGCCAACTGCACCCCGACGTCAACCCGGGCGAGGACGCGTCCGAGCGCTTCAAGCTCGTGACGCACGCCTACGACGTGCTGAGCGACCCCGAGCAACGCCGCCGCTACGACATGGGCGGCGACCAGAACCCGTTCGGCGGTGGGGGAGCGGGCGGCTTCGGCGGCTTCAGCGACATCTTCGAGACGTTCTTCGGCGGAGCTCAGGGCGGCGGGGGCCGCGGGCCGCGACCCCGTTCGCGGCGTGAGCGCGGTCAGGACGCCCTCGTGCGCGTCACCCTCTCGCTCGGCGACGTCGTCTTCGGCGTGCACCGCGACCTCGAAGTCGACACGGCCGTCCTGTGCGAGACGTGCCAGGGCGCGTGCACGGCACCCGGCACGAGCGAGGTCACGTGCGACATCTGCCACGGCTCGGGTCACGTGCAGCGCACGGTCCGCAGCCTCCTCGGCAATGTCGTGACCAGCCAGCCCTGCAACGTCTGCCAGGGTCACGGGACCACCATCCCCTACCCCTGCAACACCTGCCAGGGCCAGGGACGCGTGCGCGCGCGGCGCACCGTGTCGGTCGACATCCCGGCCGGCGTCGAGTCGGGTCTGCGTCTGCAGCTCCCCGGTTCGGGCGAGGTCGGTCCCGCGGGCGGTCCCAACGGTGATCTCTACATCGAGGTCACCGTCGAGGCGCACGAGGCGTTCAGCCGCGAGGGAGACGACCTGCTCGCGACGCTGGAGGTCTCGATGCCGGATGCCATCCTCGGCACCACCACGACGATCGAGTCGCTCGACGGCAGCGTCGACCTCGAGGTGCGCCCCGGAGTCCAGTCCGGCGACGTGCTGACGATCAAGAACCGCGGCATCACGCCGCTGCGCGGAAGCCAGCGCGGCGACCTGAAGGTCGGCGTGCAGGTGGTCACCCCCACCCGCCTCGACCACAAGGAGCGGGCCCTCATCGAGGAGTTCGCGAAGCGGACGAAGGCCCCCAAGCCCCGCCTCGCCGAGCACCAGCAGGGCATGTTCGCGAAGTTCCGCGACCGTTTCCGGCACTGACCGTGGCTCTGCATTTCGTCACCGACGACGCGGCATCCGCTCGACCGGGCGACATCGTCGCGCTGACCGGCTCCGAAGCGCACCACGCGGCGGCGGTTCGCCGTGTGCGCGTCGATGAAGCGGTGACCCTCGGCGACGGGCGGGGAACGTGGCTCGCGGGTCTCGTGACCGCGGCGTCGCCGAAGCAGGTCGAGATCCGCGTGACCGACCGTGACGAGGTCCCCGCTCCGAGCCCGCGCTTCGTGCTCGTCCAGGCCCTCGCCAAGGGCGACCGCGACGAGCTCGCCGTCCAGGCGGCGACCGAGCTCGGCGTCGACGCCATCGTGCCCTGGCAGGCCTCTCGGAGCGTGTCGCGCTGGGATGCCAAGGCCGAGAAGGGCCTCGCCCGCTGGCGGACCATCGTGCGTGAGGCCGCGAAGCAGGCGCATCGCGCCTGGATCCCCGAGGTCGAGGGCGTGGCGCGCACGGCGGATCTCGTCCGACTCGCCGCGACGTCGCAGGTGCTGGTGCTCGAGCCGTCGGCATCCGCTCGTCTCTCCGCCGTCGCGACGGAGGCGTCGCACGGTCGCGACGTCGTGCTCGTGGTCGGCCCCGAAGGCGGGATCGCACCCGAGGAGCTCTCGGCGCTCGCGGACGCCGGTGCGCGGCTCGTCCGCCTCGGCGAGACGGTGCTGCGCACCTCCACCGCGGGGGCCGCGGCGATCTCGGTGCTGTCGGCGGCGCACGGCCGCTGGTGAGGGGCCGCCTGACGCAACCCGCCTCCCGTGTCGGAGCCCGTCGATAGACTGGATGCCATGACCGAACCCTCCATCTTCACGCGCATCCTGCAGGGCGAGATCCCGGCCGAGATCGTGGCCGAGACGGAGAACGTCTTCGCGATCCGCGACATCGCGCCGCAGGCGCCGGTGCATCTGCTGGTGATCCCGAAGACCGCGCGGTACCGCAACGTCGTCGAGCTGGCCGCGGGCGATCCCGACCTCCTCACCGAGGTCATCGGCCTGGCGAACACCGTGGCCGCCGAGCACGCCGACGGCGACTTCCGTCTCGTCTTCAACACCGGCGAAGGCGCCGGACAGACCGTCTTCCATGTGCACGCCCACGTCCTCGCGGGCGGCCTGAACGAAAAGAGCCTGGGTGGCTGATTCCCCCGAAGAGAACGTCGTCGACCGCATCGAGGTCGACGGCGTGGCCATGGTGCAGCTTCTCGGCCCGCAGGATCGACTCCTGCGCGTCGTCGAGAAGGAGCACCCCGACGTCGACGTGCACGTGCGCGGCAACGAGGTCACGCTCTCCGGCGCTCCGGATGCCGTGCGCGCGGCGCGCGGCCTGGTCGACGAGCTGCTCGCGATGACCCGCTCCGGCCACGGACTCGACCCCTCCGATGTGTCGAGCTCGAACCGCATGCTGCGCTCCGAGGGCGGTCCGCGGCCGTCCGAGGTGATGGGCGAGGCGATCCTCTCGTCGCGCGGCAAGGTCATCCGGCCGAAGACCGCCGGGCAGAAGGCCTACGTCGACGCGATCGACGAGAGCACGATCGTCTTCGGCATCGGTCCCGCCGGTACCGGCAAGACCTATCTGGCGATGGCCAAGGCCGTGCAGGCGCTGCAGCGCAAAGAGGTCAGCCGCATCATCCTCACGCGACCCGCGGTCGAGGCGGGCGAGCGACTCGGGTTCCTGCCGGGCACGCTGACCGACAAGATCGACCCGTACCTGCGCCCGCTCTACGACGCGCTCAACGAGATGATGGATCCCGAGATCGTCCCCAAGCTCATGGCGACGGGGACCATCGAGGTCGCGCCCCTGGCCTACATGCGCGGCCGCACCTTGAACGACTCGTTCGTCGTGCTCGACGAGGCGCAGAACACGACCCCCGAACAGATGAAGATGTTCCTCACGCGTCTCGGATTCGGGACGCGCATGGTCGTCACGGGCGACATCACGCAGATCGACCTCCCGCAGGGGGCCTCGGGCCTGCGTCTGGTGACGCGGGTGCTGAGCAACGTCGATGACATCCACTTCTCCTACCTGACGAGCGACGACGTCGTTCGCCACACGCTGGTGGGCCGCATCGTCGACGCGTACAGCGAGTACGACGAGAAGCGGCTCGTCGCGCGGCGAGAGCGCGACGAAGCCACCGAGTTCGCCAACCGTGCGGAGCGGCGCGGCCCCCGGGCCGCGGGTCCCCGCGATCACCTCCCGAGACGAAACCGCTCATGACGATCGAGATCAACAACGAATCCGGCTACGACATCGACGAGCAGGTTCTGCTCCGTCTGATGGAGTACAACCTCGCCGAGCTCCACGTGAGCGCCGACGCCGACGTGGCCATCGTGCTCGTCGACGAGGGCGCGATGGAGTCGCTGCACGTGCAGTGGATGGATGAGCCCGGCCCCACCGATGTCCTGAGCTTCCCGATGGACGAGCTCCGCCCGGGGTCGGAAGATGCGCCGACTCCCGCGGGTCTCCTCGGCGACATCGTGCTGTGCCCGTCCGTCGCCGAGGCGCAGGCGATCACCGCGAAGCACTCGACGCAGGACGAGCTGATCCTGCTCACCACGCACGGCCTTCTCCACCTGCTCGGCTTCGATCACGCCGAGCCCGACGAGGAGCGCGAGATGTTCGGCCTGCAGCGCGAGCTCATCACCGGTTTCCAGGCCGTCGAGCGCCGCCGTCGCGCATGACCGAGGCGCTCCTCCTCGTCGCCGCGCTCGTGCTCGTCGCCTTCGGCGGCCTGATGGCGGCGTCCGAGGCGGCCCTCGGCGTCACCTCGCGCACCGACCTGTTGGAGCTCGGGGCCTCGGGGCGTAACGCCCGCGCGCTCCAGCGCATCGCCGACGACCCGAGCGCGCACGTGACGGCCGTGGGCTTCATCCGCGTGCTCGCCGAGACCACGGCCGCCGTGCTCGTGACAGCGGCCTTCGTGCTGCTCTTCGACAACATCGGACTGGCGGTGGCCGCGGCCGCCGTCCTCATGACCGGGATCTCGTTCGTCGCGGTGGGGGCCAGTCCCCGTTCGGTCGGTCGCCAGCACGCGCGCGGACTTCTCCGCGGCGGCGCCCCGCTCATCCGCGGGATGCGCATCATCCTCGGGCCGCTCGCGCACGGCCTGGTGTCCGTGAGCAACCGTGTCACCCCGGGCCTGTCGCAGTCCACGTCGTTCGCGTCCGAGGAGCAGCTGCTCAGCATCATCGACGAGGCGGCCGAGAACGAGCTCATCGAGCAGGACGACCGCGAGCTCATCCACTCCGTCTTCGACTTCACCGACCGCTACGTCCGCGAGGTCATGGTCCCGCGCACCGACATGGTGACCGTGGATGCCACGGCCACCTCGCGCGAAGCACTCGCGCTCTTCCTCGAGAAGGGCGTCTCGCGCGTCCCCCTCGCCGATGACGAGGCCGATGACGTCGTGGGCATGCTCTACCTGAAGGATCTCGTCCAGTTCGGCTTCCGCGACGAGGCGGGCTGGCGCGACGCGCCGATCCGCCGCATCGCCCGCCCGGCCGTGTTCGTGCCGGAGTCGATGAAGGCCGAGACCCTCCTGCAGCAGATGAAGCGCGACGCCGTCCACGTGTGCCTCGCCGTCGACGAGTACGGCGGGATCTCCGGTCTGGTCACGCTCGAAGACCTCATCGAAGAGCTCGTCGGCGAGATCTCCGACGAGTACGACGCTCCCTCCACCGAGGTGGTGCCCCTCGACGACGGGCGCTACCGGGTGAACGCGCGGCTCGGTCTCGACGAGGTGGGCGACCTGTTCGGCCTCGAGCTCGACGACGAAGACGTCGACTCGATCGGCGGTCTGCTGGGCAAGGCCCTCGGGCGCATCCCGCAGCCCGGCGCCACCGCCGAGCACTCCGGGCTCGTGATGACCGGGGGAGCGTCGCGGGGCCGCAATCGCGGCATCGCCACGGTCATCGTGGAGCGCGCCGAGACACCGGACGACGACAGCGACGCGGACACCGCGCGCGAGAGGAACGACAGATGAGCGACACCCGATCCGGCTTCGTGACCTTCGTGGGGCGACCCAACGTCGGCAAGTCGACGCTGACGAACGCCCTGGTGGGGGAGAAGGTCGCCATCACGAGCGACAAGCCCCAGACCACCCGACGCGCGATCCGCGGGATCGTGAACCGTCCCGGCGGTCAGCTGGTGGTGGTGGACACCCCCGGCATCCACCGCCCCCGGACCCTTCTCGGCCAGCGTCTGAACGACCTCGTCGAGCAGGTGCTCGGCGATGTGGACGTGATCGCCTTCTGCGCGCCCGCGACGGAGAAGGTGGGTCCCGGCGACCGCCGGATCGCGGAATCGCTGTCGGGGTACCCCCGCGCGAAGAAGGTCGCCCTCGTCACGAAGACGGATGCCGCGACCCGCGACCAGATCACCGAGCGTCTCGTCGAGGTCGACGCGCTCCGCGAGGACTGGGCCGCCGTCATCCCGCTCTCGGCCGTGACGAACGATCAGCTCGACGTGCTGAGCGACGAGCTGCTCGCCCTCATGCCCGAGGGGCCGGCGCTGTACGACGCCGACATCACGACCGACGAGACCCTCGAGGATCGCATCGCCGAGATCATCCGCGAAGCGGCCCTGCACGGCGTACGCGACGAGCTGCCGCACTCGATCGCGGTGACCATCGACGACGTCGCCCCGCGCGAGGGCAGCGACCTCACCGACGTCTGGGCCAACATCATCGTCGAGCGTGACAGCCAGAAGGCGATCATCATCGGACGCAAGGGCTCCCGTCTCGCCGACGTCGGAGCCCGCGCACGCGCCGGTATCGAGCCGCTCGTCGGCGGCCGGGTGTACCTGTCGCTGCACGTGCGGGTCGCGAAAGAGTGGCAGCGCGACGCCAAGCAGCTCGGTCGTCTCGGGTTCTGAAAGGCGTGGTCATGGCGAAGAGGTGGACGGCTCCGGCTCCCGGACCGATCGACAGATGGAGCTTCGACGAAGTCGATGTCTCTCCTCCCGGCCCCGGCGAGGTGACGATCCGCGTGCGTGCCGCCGGCGTCAACCCCGCGGATGCCAAGCACGTCGCCCAGGCTCGCCCGGGTGCGACGTTCCCGGTGCCCATCGGGTACGAGCTCTCGGGTGAGATCCTCGCCGTCGGTCCCGACACCCTGGGCGGGTCGGGCGCTCTCGCCGTCGGCGACGAGGTGGTCGCTTTCCGCGTCCAGGGCGCGTACGCGACCGAGATCACCGTGCCCGCACGCGACGTCTTCGCCAAGCCCGCGACGCTGTCGCATCCCGAGGCGGCGAACCTCCTGCTGGCCGGCACCACGGCGGCCGAGATGATCCAGGTCACCCGTGTCGCTGCCGGCGACACCGTCCTCCTCCATGCCGCCTCCGGCGCCGTGGGCGTGAGTCTCCTCCAGCAGGCACGCGAGCTCGGCGTGCGTGTGATCGGGACGGTGGGTCCGGATGCCGCCGACTCGGCCGACCGCGTCCGTCGCTACGGCGGGACCCCGGTGGCGTACGGCGACGGGCTGCGCGAGCGCGTCGAAGACGCCGCGGGCGGGGACCCCCTCGTCGCCGCGTGGGATGCCGTCGGCACCGAGGAGGCGATCGACGTCTCGCTGGCGCTGGTCGCGGAGCGCGACCGCATCGTGACGATCGTCGATCCCGAACGGGCGAAGCGCGACGGATTCCTCTGGATCGCCGGCGCGCGCCCCGAGAGCGCACGGTTCCGCGACATCGCCCGGGCGAGGGTGCTCGAGCTCGCGGCATCCGGAGTCCTGGAGGTCCCGTTGTCGCGCACGTACCCGCTCGAGGAAGCCGTCGAGGCCGTCCGCTTCGTCATGACCGGGCACCCCGGGGGCAAGGTCGCGCTGATCCCGTGACCGGGTCGCCGTTCGTCCTCCCGCCCGAACCGGAGCGACTCGACGTGGTGCGCGAGCGCGTGCGGTTGCGTCCGGTCGTCGACGACGACCTCGGCGCGATGGTGCGGTATCGCGGCGACGCCGAGGTGTGCCGATTCCTGCCGTTCGAGCCGCAGACGCCGGATGACATCCGCGCGAGGATCGGCCATCTCTTCGGAGGCACCCGCCTCGACGGTGAACGCGGTGGCGTCCTCCTCGCGATCGAGGACAGGACCGACGGCACCGTGATCGGCGACCTCGTGCTGTTCCACCTCGACCGCGATGCCGGTGCCGCGGAGATCGGGTGGGTCATGGCGCCGGCGGCATCCGGTCGAGGCCTCGCGACCGAGGCGGTGCGCGCCCTGATCGACATCGCTTTCGGGGTCTACGGGCTTCGCCGCCTGGTCGCCCACATCGACGCCGACAATGCGCGGTCGCTCGCCCTGGCCGAGAGAGTCGGCATGCGCCGCGAGGCGCACCTGGTCGAGAACGCGTGGTTCAAGGGTCGGTGGAGCGACGAGATCGACTACGGCATCCTGTCGCGCGAGTGGGTGCCGGGGGAGTGAACGCGTCCGCCCGAGGCTGGTACGATCGCAGAATGCGCTTCGGTGGTCTGCTTCTTCTTAGCTGCCGCGACGAGTCCTCGATCTAGGGCCATCCTCGTCGCGGAGCTCGTCGTCGGCCCCTCCTGATGCCCGTCCCGGGCGGGAACCACGAACAAGAGAAGCGACACACCATGAAGAACACTCAGAAGCCCACGTCCGCTCCGGTGCACAAGTACCGTCCGTTCCACGAGCAGATCCGGGTCGACCTGCCCGACCGCACGTGGCCGAACAAGCGCATCGAGGTCGCACCCCGCTGGTGCGCCGTCGACCTGCGCGACGGCAACCAGGCCCTGATCGATCCGATGAGCCCCGAGCGCAAGCGGGTCATGTTCGACCTGCTCGTGAAGATGGGCTACAAGGAGATCGAGGTCGGTTTCCCGAGCGCCAGTCAGACCGACTTCGATTTCGTCCGCCAGTTGATCGAAGAAGATCTCATCCCCGACGACGTCACGATCCAGGTACTGACGCAGGCGCGCGAGCACCTGATCGCCCGCACCTACGAGGCGATCGCCGGCGCGAAGCAGGCGATCGTGCACCTGTACAACTCCACGAGCGTGCTGCAGCGCGAGGTCGTGTTCCGCACCGACCAGCAGGGCATCGTCGACATCGCCCTCGAGGGCGCACGCCTGTGCAAGAAGTACGAGGCGACCATTCCGCAGACCGAGGTGTACTACGAGTACTCTCCCGAGAGCTACACGGGCACCGAGCTCGAGTTCGCGCTGCGCATCTGCAACGAGGTGCTCGAGGTCTTCCAGCCCACGCCTGAGCGCAAGGTCATCCTGAACCTGCCGGCCACGGTCGAGATGGCCACGCCCAACGTCTACGCCGACTCGATCGAGTGGATGTCGCGTCACCTGAACCACCGCGAGAACGTGATCCTCTCGCTGCACCCGCACAACGACCGCGGCACCGCCGTGGCCGCCGCGGAGCTGGGGTACCTCGCCGGTGCCGACCGCATCGAGGGATGCCTGTTCGGCAACGGAGAGCGCACGGGCAACGTCGACCTGGTCGCCCTCGGCGTGAACCTGCTGACGCAGGGCATCGACCCGCAGATCGACTTCAGCGACATCGACCAGGTCAAGCGCACGGTCGAGTACTGCAACCAGCTACCCGTCCCGGAGCGCAGCCCCTGGGCCGGCGACCTGGTCTTCACCGCGTTCAGCGGATCGCATCAGGATGCCATCAAGAAGGGCTTCGAGGCGATGGAGGCCCGCGCGGCCGCCGAGGGCAAGCACATCGACGAGATCGAGTGGGCGGTGCCGTACCTGCCGATCGACCCGAAGGACCTCGGCCGCTCGTACGAGGCCGTCATCCGCGTCAACTCGCAGTCGGGCAAGGGCGGCGTCGCCTACCTGCTGAAGGCGGACCACGCGATCGATCTGCCGCGCAAGCTTCAGATCGAGTTCTCCGGGGTCGTGCAGGCGCGCACCGACGCCGAGGGCGGCGAGGTCTCCAGCAACCAGATCTGGGACATCTTCACCGACGAGTACCTGCCGTCGAAGGACGACGACCAGCGGTGGGGCCGCTTCGAGTTGCTCTCGACCCGGTCCTCGAGCGACATGTCGGGCGACGTGCACCTCGACGTCACCCTGCGCGACGGCGACGCGGCGCAGCCGGCCTCGGCCGTGGGCAACGGGCCGGTCGCGGCATTCCTCGAGATCATCCGCTCCCAGGGCTTCGACGTCACGCTCTACGACTACGTCGAGCACGCCCTCAGCTCGGGCGGAGACGCCCAGGCGGCCGCGTACATCGAGCTGCAGGTCGACGACCAGCGTCTGTGGGGCGTCGGCATCGACAATGACATCTCGACCGCTTCGCTCAAGGCGATCGTGTCCGGCGTGAACCGCGCGATCCGTACCCGTCAGACCAGCGGCGAGCTGGCCGGCGTCTGACCCGGCGTTCGAGAGACACGGCCGTGGCCTACGCCCACGGACACCACGAGAGCGTGCTGCGTTCCCACGCGGCACGGACCGTCGCCGATTCGGCGGCTTACCTGGTGTCCTCGCTGTTCGCCGGCGCCCGCATCCTGGATGTGGGCGCCGGCCCCGGCACCATCACCGTCGACCTCGCCGACCGGGTCTTCCCGGGGCAGGTCGTCGGGGTGGATGCCGCTGCTGACGTCGTCGAGGTCGCGCGCGCCGCGGCCGCGGAGCGCACCAACGTCAGCTTCCGTGTCGGCGACGCCTACGCGCTCGACGTCCCCGACGCGTCCTTCGACATCGTCCACGCGCACCAGACGCTGCAGCACCTCGCGCGGCCGGTGGACGCGCTCCGAGAGTTCCGCCGCGTCGCGGGCCCCGAGGGCCTGGTCGCGGTGCGGGACGTGGACTACGGCGGCGTGATCTGGCATCCGCGGATCCCCGCTCTCGACGAGTGGCTCGAGATCTATCACGGCGTGCACCGCGGGGTGTCGGGGGAGCCCGACGCCGGGAGGCGTCTCAAGGCCTGGGCCCGCGAGGCGGGCTTCACGCGCATCGAGGCGAGCGCGAGCGTCTGGGTCTTCGACACCGACGACAAGCGCGCCTGGTGGGGCGGGATGTGGGCGGATCGCGTCCTCGCCTCGGCGTTCGCCGGACACGCTCGGCGACTCGGTTTCGCCGACGACGCGCTGCTGCAGCGCATCTCGGACGCGTGGCGTGAGTGGGCGGCCGACCCCGACGGGTGGATCCTGCTTCCGCACGGCGAGGTGCTCGCGCGGGCGTGACGATCGCGCCCGACCGCGCCGGGGCGACAGCGAACGCGCGGATGGCCACGAGCGCGAAGGGGAGGGATGCCGCCACCTGAAAGGATGACGGCATGATCACCGTCTCCGCGCTTTACCGGCATCCCGTCAAAGGCTTCACCCCGGAACGCCGGGATCACCTGATCGTGCAGGACGACGGCCGGATCCGCGGAGACCGTGTCCTCGCCTTCCGCTTCGCGGATGCCGTCGAGCCCGTCGACGATGACGGACTCGACGCGTGGCCGAAGAGCGGGGGGCTCGCTCTCATGGACTTCCCTTCGCTCGCCCGCGTGTCGACGACGTACGACACCGAGACCGAACGTCTGATCCTCCGCGTGGAGGGGCGCCTCCTCGTCGACGCGGGGATCGACGCCGCGGGTCGCGCCGAGCTCGAGGATGCCGTCACCGCCTACGTCGCGACGACGCCTGAGGCAAGGGCGCTCGATCGGGACGGAGCGCTGCCTTTGCACCTCATCGGCGACGGACGCACGTCACGCTTCCAGGACAGGGCCCGCGGATTCGTCTCGTTGCACGGGGCGGCCTCGGTGGGAGTGGTGGACGACGCGGTCTCCGCCCCCGTGGACGATCGCCGTTTCCGCTCCAACATCGTCGTCGCCGGCGCGGCGCCCTGGGCCGAGCTCGACTGGCGCGGGCGCGTGCGGATCGGGGACGTCGTCTTCGACGTCCAGCGGCCGATCGGACGCTGCGCCGCGATCATGGCGAACCCCGACACCGGAGAGCGCGACGCGCGACTCCTCGGCGTCCTGACCCGTCGGTTCGGGCAGGACGAGGCGACGCTCGGCATCCTGCTCCTCCCCGCCGAGGGCGGCGGGGTCATCCGCGAGGGGGACGAGGTGCGCGTCGAGAGCGAGTGAGTGCCGACTCAGTTCGGGTCCGCCGCGCGGAACGCCGGGATCCCGGTCAGATGCGCCCCGAGCACGAGCGTGTGTATCTCGTCCGTGCCCTCGTAGGTGCGCACCGACTCGAGGTTGGCCGCGTGCCGCATCGGCGAGTAGTCCGCGGTGACGCCGTTGCCGCCGAGGATCGTGCGCGCCTCCCGGGCGACGGCGATCGCCGCGCGCGTGTTCGCGAGCTTGGCGACCGAGATCTGGTGCGGCTGGAGCCGTCCGGCATCCTTCAACCGCCCGAGACGGAGCGCGACGAGCTGCGCCCTCTCGATCTCGACGGCCATGTCGACGAGCTTCTGCTGGGTGAGTTGGAAGGCGGCGATCGGCTGCCCGAACTGCCGCCGCTCTCCGGCGTAGGCGAGCGCCGTGGCATAGCTGTCGCGAGCGGCGCCGATGACGCCCCACCCGATGCCGTAACGCGCGTTGTTCAAGCACGCGAAGGGAGCGCCGAGTCCGCGCGCGAGCGGCAGGACGGCGTCGAGCGGCACGCGCACGTCGGTCAGCGTGATGTCGCACTGGATCGACGCCCGCATCGACATCTTCGGCGCGATCGGGGTGGCGACGAATCCCGGCGTGTCCGTGGGCACGAGGAATCCGCGGACGCCCTCGTCGGTGCGCGCCCAGATCACGGCGACGGCGGCGATGGATGCCAGTCCGATCCACCTCTTCGCGCCGTCGAGCACCCACGCGTCGCCGTCCTGGCGCGCGCGCGTCGTCATACTCGCGGGATCGGACCCCGACCCCGGCTCGGTGAGGCCGAAGCACCCGATGACCTCGCCGCGCGCCATGCGGGGGAGCCAGGCCTGCTTCTGCTCCTCGCTGCCGTGCAGGTGGATCGCGCTCATCGCGAGGGAACCCTGGACCGACACGAGCGTACGCAGCCCCGAGTCTCCGGCTTCGAGCTCCATCGCCGCGAGCCCGTACTCGACCGCGCTGCGGCCGGCGCACCCGTAGCCGGTCAGGTGCATGCCGAAGACGCCCAATTCGGCGAGGCCGGGGATGAGCTCCGTCGGGAAGTACGCACGGTCGTACCAGTCCGCGATGAAAGGGCGCACGTGCGCGTCGACGAACGCCCGCACGCGGTCCCGCGTCGCGCGTTCCTCGGGCGTGAGAAGGTCGTCGAAGTCGAGCAGATCGGGGATCATCGGTGTTCCTCGGGAGTGTCGTCGAGCCAGGAGAGCACCTCGGCGGTGTGTTCGCCGAGACGCGGGGGAGCGGAGGGGACACCGGGGAAGGACGGTGTCCACGTGATCGGCATCCGGATCTGTCGGGACACCCGTCCGTCGTCGCCGACGGTGTCGATCACGGGGTGCAGACCGAGCTCCTCGGCCAGCTCGATGCCGGCACCGACCGTGTTCACGACGCCCGCGGCGACGCCGACGGCGTTCAGACGCTCGGCCCAGGTCGCCGCCTCATCCGCGCGAAGCCTGTCTTCGAGGAGCGCGGCGAGCTCGCTGCGGTGGCGGACGCGGTCGGCGTTCGTCGCGAAGCGGGGATCGGTCGCCGCCTCGCTCACCCCGAGCACGGCGGTCATCCGCGCGAACTGCGCATCGTTGCCGCAGGCGACGGCGAGAGGCGCATCGGCGCACCGCAACGCTTCGTAGGGAGCAATCGACGGATGCCTGTTGCCCAGGCGCCCCGGTTCGATCCCGGCACCGAGGTGCGCGGCGGCCTGATTCACCAACCCGCCCTGCAGGCTCGAGAGGAGGTTGACCTCGACGAGCGAACCCCGCCCGGTCGCCTCACGCCGTCGGAGAGCCGCGAGGACCCCGATCACGGCATCTTTCCCGGTGAGGACGTCGACGAGCGCGACGCCGACCTTCATGGCTTCCCCGTCCGGCGCGCCGGTCACGTGCATGAGGCCACCGACGGCCTGGGCGACGAAATCGTAGCCCGGGAGGTCGACGCCGCCGGCGGATCCGAAGCCGCTGATCGAGACGATGACGAGGTGCGGATGCCGCGCGCGCAGCGCCTCGGCACCGAACCCGAGTCGCGCGAACTCGCCGGGTCGGAAGTTCTCGATCACGACGTCGCTGCGCGCGATGAGTTCCTCGGCGCGCGCGTGGTCGTCCGGATCGCGCAGGTCGAGGACGACCGAGCTCTTTCCGCGGTTGACGGACTCGAAGTACGTCGTCATCCCCGACGGGGCGTACGGCGGTCCCCAGGCCCGCGTGTCGTCGCCGGCGCCGGGACGCTCCACCTTGATGACGCGCGCCCCGAGATCGGCGAGGGTCATCGTCGCCAGAGGTCCGGCCAGGACGCGCGAGAAGTCGGCGACGACGATGCCGTCGAGGGGAGCGACCGCGGCGTCCTCTCCGTCGCCGTCGAGACCGAGCATGGTCGCGAGTCTATCCAGCGGCGTCGTCGTCGGTCCGGATGATCGGGATGCCCGTCGTCTCGACCGCGACCTTGCGGCGGTAGAGCTTGCGTTGCTCCGGCAGCGAGAGATCGAAGATCACGGCCAGAACGCGCACGATCGTGGTGACCACCAGTCCGACGACCGCGGCGATCGGGAGCGGGACGCCGAAGGCGGCCGCCGTCGCGACGACCGCGCACCCGCCACCTGCGGCCACGGCGTAGAGCGAGCCGACGTGCATGATCGCGACGGGGAGTCCCATGAGCACGTCGCGGAGGACGCTGCCCCCGACGGCGGCGAGAACACCGACGAAGACGGCCGGAACGGCTGGAAGGCCGAGGGCGAGCGCCTTGCTGGTCCCGAACACGCCGAAGAGCCCGATGACGACCGCGTCCAGCATGACGATGGCGCGGTTCAGCCGTTGGAAGAGCCCCGACAGCAGCATGCCGACGAGAGCCGCGACGGTCGCGGTGATCAGGTACCAGTTGTTCTGGAGCGTCGCGGGCGTGAGTCCGAGGAGCAGATCGCGGATGAGTCCGCCACCCATTCCGAGCAGGATGCCGATGATCGCGACGCCGAGGAGATCGAGCCGCCGCTGCCCCTGGAAGCCGGACGCGAAGAGCGCTCCCTGCACGCCGCCGAGCGCGACCGCGGTCAGGTCGGCCCACAGCGGGATGATGAAGACGGGAGGGTTCACGGCATCCATTCTCCGGGATGTGCGCACGCAGAACCGGCTCGCGACCCCCGTGTCGTGGGTGGTCGCGAGCCGGTTCTCACGCGAGATTCCTCGCGCTGCGGAGGGGGAGCTTAGGCGCCGCCACCCGCCGAGAAGATGTTCTGGGAGATCGCGTTGAGCTGCGTGCGCAGCTCCTCGAGCTCCTGCTTGGCCTTGTCGAGCGCGGCCTTGGTCTCGGGCCACGTGGAGCCGCGGAACTGCGCGGCGAGGGGGCCGTCCCAGACGTTCGGGTCCGACAGGATGCGGCCCTGGGCGTCGAGCTGCGAGATCTGGTCGGTGAAGCCCCCGTTCACGATCGACTGGATCTGCTGAATGGCCGACTTGGCCTGCTCGGTAGAAAGAACGCGCGACATCATTTCCCCTTTTGTTTCGCGCGGCGCACCCACTGCACGCCGTTCATGACGAGACGAACATAAACAACCGGGCGAGGGGTGTCCAGGTGTTGACGGGGGGCCGGATAGGCGATTAAAGGGGGGCGATCAGGGTTTATGAGGGACCCGTGAGAACTGCCGCAAGTCCTCCGTGTCGGCGGGGGACGGGAGCTATGCTCGTGCGGTCGTGAGCGGTCATGGCGCTTGCCGACGTGACCGCCGAACCAGTGGGGGGTTTCGATGAGCGATGTCGATCTCGAGGTGTACGGGGCACCGGATCTGACCTACGACTTCGGGTTGGCCGACGCGGTGGCGTCCGCGGCCAACGCGGCGGCGTCGGCGGTGGAGGGCCAGGCCGGGACCCGCGCGTCCTATGTCACCACGGCGGGGCAGGACTTCCAGGGATACTTCAGCGAGCTGTTCGCGGCCAACGCGGCGACCGCCGCGGGCGACGCGCGAGAGCTCGCGTCGAGGCTCCGCGATGTGTCGTCGTTCATCGGCCGCTTGAGCGATGCGGCCCGCGAGGAGAACGCCCGTCGAAAGCGCGCTCGGGAGTGGAAGGCCCGCGTCGAGGCGCGTCGGTCGAACTGGCTGGATGCCACCTGGGACGACATCTTCGGCGAGGAGCCGCCGCCGCAGGGCGGCGAGATCGAGCCGCCCGTGTTCCAGGCGACCCCGGTGAACGCTTCGGCACGTCAGACACCGAGCGCGGGCGGCGGCGGGGGAGGCACGTCATCCGCACGACCGGAGAACCTCCGCACCTTCGCCACCGGCAACGCCGATCTCGACGCGGAGCTCTCCGCGCACCCCGGGAGGGTGTCGTCCGCGGCCGGCGACTTCATGTCGACCTGCGACTTCGGCGGGATCGATGTCAGTCCGGTGGTGACGGGCTTCCGGGCGTGGCTGGATGCGAATGCGAATGATTCGGCGTGGGCGAACACGATCGCGCAGGCGTTCGA
>Ga0308156_1000267_pt1 | contig 138198 bp, 141 predicted proteins | sample PhyAR2_FD_201041 | JGI IMG/M metagenome (GOLD analysis project Ga0308156, IMG submission 201041) | Phyllosphere microbial communities from UC Gill Tract Community Farm, Albany, California, United States - DLSL A.R2 | ecosystem: Host-associated > Plants > Phyllosphere > Unclassified | place...
TTTCTAGGCGCAACTATGCTATATAGCACTAGCCAATACAACAAAGAAGGAGATGATAGCAATGGAGATCAAACGTCAGATTAGAGCAACGCCCCAAGTAGGTTATGCTCCTTATAGTCAAGTACATGCTCACAGCACTGGAAATCCAAATTCTACTGTTCAAAATGAAGCAGACAACCAAACGAATAATAAACCAGTAGCATTTTTTACTCATGTAGTAGGCAATGGTCAGATTATCCAGATTGCAGAAGTAGGTCGCGGTGCTTACGATGTTGGCGGTGACTGGAACTACGAAACGTATGCTGCAGTCGAATTAATTCAAAGCCATGCCAATAGAGCGGAGTTTGATCGAGATTATCGTTTATATGTCGATTTGTTAAGGCAGTTAGCGAAAGAAGCTGGAATTCCATATACTCTTGATACAAAAGTTCTAGCGGGCATCAAAACGCATATGTTTTGCACGTACAACCAACCGGGTAATGCGAGCGACCATATTGATCCGTACCCATACTTAAATAAATGGGGCATTACAGTAGATCAGTTTGAAAAAGATTTAGCGACAGGATTCGGAAATGAAGCAAATAATACTAACAACACAGAAGAACAAAAACCACAAAAAGAAGAGGATGATGATATTATGTTTAAGTATGTAAAAAAATTGCAAAATGGTCGAGACGAAGTTTGGCTAGTATTTGGGAATAAGCGTATGTATTTAAAAGATGGGAGTTATACAAAAGATGCTAATCTCTTATTAGAACGAACAGGGCATAGCACAAAAGAAGAAGTATATCGCTATGACAATTTCGCTTTGTTGATGATTGAAAAGGCAACTGACGTTGTTAAGCTATAACATTTAAATTAAATAAAAACAGCCCTCATTTGAGGGCTAATACATAGTTGTTTTATTTTTAACGTACTTACTTCTTGATCGGAAGGTATGTTTTTTATTTTACTCTTACTGTTTGACCAGGCTCTAAAGTTTCCACGCCAGACCAGCCATTTAGTTGCATTAATTCCTCTAATGTAATTCCATTTCTTGCTGCTAATTCATTCGGTCCCTCGCCGTTTAGCGGTTGATCATAGGATGGTTCATTATTTTGAGCTGGCTGCTCTTCGCTACTCGGAATTGTTTCTTCAGTAACTGCTTCACTTTCTGACTGTTTTGTTTCTTGAAGCGTTACAGCACTTTGACTTATTTCAGAACTACTTTCTGCAACTGAACTACTTATGGATGTAGATGATTCTTTCGTGCTCAAGCTAGTTGATTGTTCAACCTTGCTACTAGAAGATGTTTCTTTTTTATCATTACCACAAGCTGTAAGTCCAAATACAGCAATTAATAGAACTCCGTATGCTACTTTTTTCATGTTAATCCTCCTAAGATAATTTTCTAAATAAGTATATCAAACAAAACGTTAAGATTAAACCGATAACTCATTTTTGCGTTCTACATCAATTTAAAAGGGGCAAAAAAGGGGCAAATATTGGACAATAGTTAACAAAAAATGGAGCTATTTGAATAGCCAATATCTACCAGAAACCCCATTTTGTCAGTAATTGAATGGCAATTGGCGAATATTTGAATAATCCATAGTTGACTACGTGCATTACATGGTAAAGCAGCTCGTATTAAAGAAATCCGTCGTTAAAAACTTGTTATTCACTAACATTGAGCCCCTTGATGATCAAGGGGTTTTTTGTTACCTTGAATTAGCTGAAATCATCAAAAAAATCTAATAAAGAAGGTAAAAAGACTTAGCATCATTGCAATGGCTCCAGTCATTAACACAATGCTAAGTAGTTGTTGTTTTGATTCTAGTGATAAATTAGTGCAGAAATAGATGTTTAAGGAGAACAAGATGAAAATAGAACGCATGTTAACGATTATTGTGATGTTACTTAATAGAAATCGTGTAACCGCAAATGAATTGGCTGAGAAATTTGAAGTATCCGTCCGAACTATTTACCGGGATATTGAAACAATCAACTTAGCTGGTATTCCCATCATTTCCCATTCTGGAAACAATGGTGGATTCAGCATTTTCGAGAGTTATAAATTAAATCATCAAGTAATACCTCTTAATAACCTGTCTTCCCTTCTTTCTATTCTTAAGGATGTCAATGCCACAGTTGATGATATTGAGTTAGAGTCATCCATAGAAAAACTAGAAAACATCGTTCCTAAAAACAAAGCTGATCACCTAAAGCTACATATGGAACAAATTATTGTTGATTTACATCCTTATGGAGACACCCCAGATCAAAAAGCATTAGTTAAAACACTAAGGAAAGCTATAACACTGACTAATTTGTTAACCATTGACTACAGAAATTATGACAATGTCGTCAGTAGAAGACAAATTGAGCCGATGTCGCTCGTATTTAAAAATTATACTTGGTATTTATTTGCCTATTGTCTGTTGAAAGAAGACTTCAGAACATTTAGAGTTTCTCGGATAAGCGATGCTCACATTGAACATCAATCCTTTGAACGTCGAGAAAAATCCTATCACGAAATTACGGCATCATTAAAAGAACAAACAACAATGACGACAATTGTCTTGAAAATTTCCCCTATAATGAAATCACGTGTGGAGGATGTTTTTAATAAAGAAGATATTACGGTGTTAGAAACAGGTGAATTTCTTATTGAAGCGACGTTCCCTGAAAAAGAATGGTTGTTCTCCCTTATATTTAGTTTTGGAGAACATATAGAAGTCTTAGCGCCAAAAGAATTGCGTCAAACAATTGCGTCCAAGCTCAAATTGATGACTGAAAAGTATTGTTAAGTGTGTTTCTCATTTCAAAGTTGACAGACCGTTGTCAAACCTCCATGCTAATATTGTTTTTGTAAGACAGTTTTAGTGTAATTACTTAGCTACGCGGACTAGTCTCTAGGAAAAAAGATAAAATCTGCCTGTGACAAAAAGCGTCACAAACCTATTTTCCTATTTTTCTACGAGACTTGACGAGCCCGCTGCGCTTTTATTATTATCTAGCTGCATGGGCTAGCTTCTCGGAAAAAAGATAAAAATGGAGTGAGACAAAAAGCGTCTCAATCAATTTTTCCTATTTTTCAGTCGAAGCTAAACGAGCCCATTCCGCTTTTAAATTTAGGAGGATATTAAATGACAAACAATAATGAATTTCCAACACCAACACTTATCTCAGTTAACGATGTGGAACTAGAGGTTTTTGAAGCAGGGCAAAAAAATGAGGGACGACCTATCGTTCTTTGTCATGGATGGCCAGAGCATGCCTATTCTTGGCGATATCAAGTGGCGCCTCTTGTAGAGGCTGGTTATCATGTTATTATTCCGAATCAACGAGGTTACGGAGCATCTTCTTGTCCAAAAGAAGTCACAAAATACGATATTGAACATCTAACGGTCGATCTTGTTGCCCTTTTGGATCACTATCAATATAAAGATGCCATTTTTATGGGGCATGATTGGGGCGCAAGTGTTGTTTGGAGCATGGCTTTGTTGCATCCAGAACGTGTGAGTAAAATGATCAATTTATGTTTGCCTTACCAAATTCGTGGCGAGAAACCTTGGATTGATTTTATGGAAGAATTTTTTGGCGATGATTATTATTTCGTTCACTTTAATAAGCAACCAGGTGTTGCAGATACTATATTAGACGACAATACAGCACAATTTCTGAAGAACTTATATCGTAAGAATACGCCAGCACAAGCTCCAGGAGCAGGCATGGAAATGATTAATCTAGCTGAAGCGACTGAGTCATTAGGTGAGCCTGTTATGAGCGAAAAAGATCTTGCTGTTTATATCGCAGGTTTCAATAAGACAGGGTTCACTCCAAGTATCAATTGGTACAGAAATCTAAATCGTAATTGGGATTTATTAGGTGAAGTATCTCCAATCATTCATCAGCCAACATTAATGGTATATGGTGAGAAAGATAGTATTCCGCCACTTCCAAATATAAAAGATTTTGTACCGAATATAGACGTTAAAAGTTTGGACACTGGACATTGGATTCAAGAAGAAAGACCTGAAGAGCTCAATCAAATGATGTTAGAATGGCTAGAAAAATGAATGAAGACCTATTTTTTAGGAATCAAATAGAATTTATTGATTGGTTAACAATCAATCATCAAACTGTTAGTGAAATTTGGGTAGTCTTTTTTAAGAAAAAAACGAATAAAGTAAGTCTTACTTGGCCCGAGTCAGTGGATTGTGCACTATCATTTGGTTGGGTTGATGGGCTGCGTAAAACAGTTGATGAAAATCGCTATAAAATTCGCTTTACACCACGTAAGCCGAATAGTGTCTGGAGTAAGGTTAATGTAAAAAAGGTGCATAAACTGATTGCGCTCAATCAAATGAGATCTGAGGGATTAGTTGTTTTCAATCAAAGAAAGGACCAAACAGGTTATTCTCTAGTCCATAGGAATGTTTCTCTAATGAAAGAATACGAGGATGAAATCAGAAAAAATCCAACTTCTTGGGAATTTTTTAATCAGCTTTCACCTTCTTATAAAAGAGATTCTATATGGTGGGTGATGAGTGCTAAAAAAGAAGAAACTAGGCGAAGAAGATTGAATCGATTAATTGTTTCATGGGAAGAAGGTAAAAGGTTACGGCCCTAGATTACAGTAGTGCAGCAGAGAGAGTTGTAATGAATGAGAAAATATCGATTTGATAGACCTAAAAATAGGCAATACTCTCGTGATACTCTACAAAATAGAAGACTGAAAATCCTTTTTGCGATTTTCGGTCTTCTATTTTATATACCCAAGCTCACTTAAAACTAACCACAACAATTGATAGAGGTTGATTAACACCTAATGCTTTTTAATTATATCCATGGTATAACGTTACCGAAAATTTTTTAATAAAATATAAACATCAACTACTGTATCAGACGAGTGGCACAGCAGTTGAGTAATAAACCGACTAAAAGGAGATTAAAATGAAAACGATCTACATTTTATTAACGCGCTCTAAAACCTATATCTCAAGATTAATTCAACTAGCAACATCAGATGACTATACTCATGTTTCGATTGCATTTGATGAAATGTTATCACAATTCTATAGTTTTGGACGGAAGCAGCCACATTTCCCATTACCTGCAGGACTTATTCAAGAAAGTTTGACCAATTGTTTTTTTGATTATCATAAAGATACACCATGCGCTCTCTATGAGCTAAAAGTGTCAAAAGTAGTCTATCAACAAGCGAAGCAAGAAGTACACCGCATGGTAACTGAAAAGCAACAGTATCGTTATAGTATCATTGGATTAATCTGTTGCAAGTTTGCAATTCCATATCAACGGGAAAAGTATTACTTTTGTTCTCAATTTGTAGCTGAAATTTTAGAAAAAAGTCAGGCACTCGTGTTACCGAAGCCCGCAGAGTTGATCAGACCAGCAGATTATATGGAGTTAGTTACAGGAGCTTGCTTGTTTACTGGGAAAGTGGGCGAGCTTGCTGCTAGTGTTAGTACCTTGTAGATTCATATTAACGATTGAAAAACTAATGGACAGAGTGAATACTTACCTGTTAAAAGCAATGAATAAAATTACGTGCACCACTATCAAAATTATTTGAGATTTTCAACTATGGCTTTCTTCAAAATGTAGAGCGGCTCCAACAAGATTTGCATCGTTTTTGAAACGGCAAATTTTTATATTAGGCAATGATAAGGGGTGATTTAAGGTTTTATAAAGACTTCTGTAAAGGTTAAGTTTACTCGTTTGATTTGTAGCTAATTCATCTATCTGTTTTTTCAACATTGGTAAAAGCTCGGGGTTATTACTAATTCCACCACCAATGCCGATAATCTCAGGTTGGAACGCTTCGTTCAAAAACACCAAAATCTCAGCCAGTGCAACGTACATTCGTTCAATTTCTTGGATAGCGATGCTATTGCCTTGTTTAGCTAATTCAAAGACGTCTTTGCCTTCGATTGTCTGAGGTAACTTAAAGCTTTTTAAAGACACACTTCGGCCAATGTGGACAGGTGAAACTTTTGCGTTGTTAATTGTTTTAATGGTATCAGCGATAAATTTTTCGAAGTTGTTTATTTTGTCAGAACTATTTTTAATAATTTGACCGTTTTCAACAACAGAAAGCCCAATACCAGAGCCAATAATGGTAAAAAGGGCCTTTTTATGCTCTTTGCCTATCCCAAAAGTCATTTCGGCGAGGGCTGCACTGTTTGCATCATTTTGCAACGAGACGGGTAAGTGCAACGTTTGCGAAAATTCATTTTGAAATTCACCCAGATGTAAAAAGGGGACATAACTTAAGCCACGCACAAACCCAGATAGTTCATCAGGCTCTCCAGGGCAGCTGACAGCGATTCCTTTGATTGAAAACTCTGAATAGGCACTGTCACATAGTTCTTGAACAGAACTATAGAAATTTTTGCGAGTTAAAGGTGTTGGGAAGCTAGCTTGGTGATGCAATTGTTCGTTGTACCAAATGCCATGTTTGACAGCGGAGCCGCCTATATCTAGCGCTAAAATAGCCTGATTATGTTGAGTCATTAGATGAAATCCTTTCTAATAGCTGTTTTTCAGTTTATTTCTTATTAAATCAACTGTTTATTTGCCATTTTAGTGCTTTTCTTATAGAAATACAAGTTATGGGTGAAATGTTATCAACCGAGACCAATTCTTAATAGCGATTGCTTCAAGTTTAATCAACACTTTTGGATGAAATAAGCCACTAATTGCGACTGTTGTGTCAGCTGGAAATGGTGATAAAAGATATTTTTACCGGAAGTCTACAATTTCAAAACAGTATCAAGAGAAGCGTTGCCAGCTTTTAAAACAGGATTAAGAATTTAAACTTTTTTCATATTTAGCATCTGCTTTTTTGTATACATTTTTACAAAGAAATGTCGAAAATTCTAAGTGTTTTAGCTAGTTCTAATTGGTGACAGACTATTTCTTTGCTATAATTATCATATCGTTGGAATTTCTACAAAAGTAATGAATGAGCAACCACGCAATTAAATAAAAGTGGTTTGATCGTACGAATTGTTTTTCCAGAAGAAGTTCCTGTAAAAGTCGAATATTCTTTAACTGATTATGGAAAACAATTCATCTCATGATTCCATCAACTGTGTGAACTTGGAAAAGCACATGCTAAAAAGCTTGATTTAGCGATTAAAAAGACAAATTATTCTTAATCTGTACTTAATTGTAAGCACAATAAACAGGACTTACTAGGTGGCGTGGAAGGAGAGTCAAATATGAATATAAAAAAAGTTAGTGAATTAAGTGGTGTGTCCGCGGACACAATCAGATATTATGAACGAATTGGTTTGATTCCACCGGTGAAACGTACGGCTAATGGGATTCGGGATTTTGATGAAGAAGATCTACGCTGGATTGTTTTTAGTCGGCAGATGAGGAATGCTGGTTTGTCTATTGAATCTATGGTGAACTATATAAACCTATTCCAAGTAGGAGACGAAACAGTTCCAGTACGTAAAGAAATTATTGCAGCGCAAATTAAAATGTTAAAAGAAAAGGCTTCTGAATTAGATACAGCGATCGATAGATTGGAGTTTAAGTTAGCCAATTATGATGAGCACATGATTCCAGCAGAAAATTCTTTACGTGCTTTTAATCTGAATAAATGAACAAAATCAATCACTTCTGAATGTTGATGATTTCTAAAAATAACTTTTAGAGTCGATCGGCATTTGGAAGTTTTTTAGCTAATGAAGAAAACGCTTGACTTAGAGTGCACTTTAAGAGATAAACTATGGTCAGGTTAAAGAAAAAAATTATTTTAAGGAGGAAATATAATGGAGTATGTAAAATTTGGTAACACTGGAATGGAGGTTTCAAGGCTTTGTTTGGGTGCGATGGGCTTTGGAGATCCTAATAGCGGATTTCATGAATGGGTCTTAGAAGAAGCCGAGAGTATGAAAGTTATTAAAAAAGCGCTTGATTTGGGCATTAATTTTTTTGATACAGCGAATGTTTATTCTTATGGTGCAAGTGAGCGTGTTCTTGGAAAAGCACTCAATCAATATGCAAATCGCGATGAAATTGTTGTTGCCACCAAGTTGTTTACAACCATGAAAAAAAATGTGCCAAACAGTGGAGGGCTTTCAAGAAAAGAAATTTTTCATCAAATCGATGCGAGCTTAGAACGTTTAGGCATGGACTATGTTGATTTATATATCATTCATCGCTGGGATTACAAGACACCGATCGAAGAAACAATGGAAGCTTTGCATGATCTAGTGAAATCAGGAAAAGTTCGCTATATTGGCGCTTCAGCGATGTTCGCTTGGCAATTTGCGAAAGCACAGGCCGTAGCTGATAAACATGGCTGGACAAAATTTGTTTCTATGCAAAATCATTTGAACCTGTTATACCGTGAAGAAGAAAGAGAAATGCTGCCATTGTGTGAGGATCAAAAAATTGCTGTTACGCCATACAGTCCATTAGCTTCTGGTCGCTTAACTCGAGATTGGAGTGCTCAAACAAAACGTTTTGAATTAGATAAAATGGCGATGTCAAAATATGATACGACAGCGGATCAAGATCACATTATTGTTGCAAGAGTTGCCGAAATTGCTGAGAGACGTGGTGTAGAACGCGTGCAAGTAGCTCTAGCTTGGTTGCTTCAAAAAGAGGCCGTTGTTGCACCTATTATTGGCGCAACAAAAGAAAGTCATTTGACTAATGCGATTCCAGCCCTAGATTTAGTTTTAACAGAGGCTGAGGTGGAATTTTTAGAAGAGCCTTATGTTCCGCACAAGGTCGTTGGCCACCAATAATTGTTTAAAAAAATAGTAGTCGGAGGGATAAGCAATGCCAAAGTTCGAAGAAGTTAAAGAGGGTGTGATTTTTCCAATAGGAGAAAAAAATGAAGCCTTTGCTAATTACTTTATAGGCCAAAGCTACTTGAAAAATTTAGTAGCAGATCCAAAAATCAATGTTGGGGTGGGCAATGTAACATTTGAACCTGGTTGTCGCAATAATTGGCATATTCATCATAACGGCTTTCAATTGTTGCTAGTAACAGGTGGTGAAGGCTGGTATCAAGAAGAGGGAAAACCAGCACAATTTTTGACAGTTGGTGATGTTATTATTATCCATGATGGTGTTAAACACTGGCATGGCGCTGCAGTCGATAGTTGGTTTGAACATCTAGCAATTACTGCTGGGACCCCAGAATGGTTAGAACCAGTTTCAGATGAAAGCTATCATCAATTGAAGAAATGAATAAAAGATGGGAGTCCTATTTCATGAAAAAACAAAAAGCAGGCAGGGATCAACTTGGAGCGTTTGCACCAAAATTTGCTGAATTAAATGACGACATACTATTTGGTGAAATCTGGTCTAGAGAAGAACAACTTTCACCTCGTGACCGTAGTTTGATCACTTGTTCGAGTTTATTAACCCAAGGTATGCCGCAACTAGAAGCACACATGAAAATGGCGAAACAAAATGGTGTGACCAAAGATGAAATGGTCGAGTTGATCACTCATCTAGCTTTTTATACCGGTTGGCCCAAAGCTTGGTCAGCGTTTTCGTTGGCCAAAGAAATATTTGGAGAATAAAATAAAAGAAGTGGGATGCTGGTGTCTAAAAGCATTCCACTGTTTTTATCATCATTTGGTCGGTAACTGCTAATTTTTTATTAAATTTATTAAAAAAGAACGGAATGAATAGATACAATCCAGTTAAAATAGTAAAGTAGAGGAAAGAGCAAACAACTGATAAGTGAAGAACTACTGTTATTTAGCTGAAAGAAAGTGAGAGACCATGAAAAAAAGAGCAATATTGATCATCCACGGGTTTGGCGGTAATGAAAAAGAAATTCTCTATTTGCACGATTACTTAAAACAAAATAATCTTGATTCATTTTGGATTCAACTAACCGGACATGATGGAAATAAAGAAAATTTTTCAAAAGCAACTTCAGATCAATGGTTGGCAGATGTTGAACAGAAATTAGATGAACTTGAGCAAACTTATACTCAGATTACTTGTGTTGGATTTTCAATGGGAGGGTTACTGACGATCCAGGCATCAGAACGAGCATCGATCGATCAATTGGTTTTGTGTAGCACACCGATTTATCTTTATAACGCAAACGTCATTAGCCAAGATCTCATAAAGGGATTCGTGTTTAAAAAACAGGAAAAATTAGATTATTATTTTGATTCGGCAAAATCGATTTCTATTCACTCATGTGTTCAATTCTTATCCTTACTTCAAAAAACAAAGAAAAAAATAAAGAAAGAACACCCATCTGAATTAAAGAAAAAAGTACTTATTCTGCAAAATAGACAAGATGAAACGACTCACTACAAGAGTGCTTATTATTTAGCCAAAAATATTAACGCACAGGTCGCTTTAAAAATATACGAGAACGGCAGACATCAGCTATTTTTAGGTGGAAATAAAGAACGTGCAGTTGAAGATATCAAGGAGTTTATCCTAAACTAAATAATTGGAACCATGACATCCTCATTGACTAGGTATTAAATCTAGTATGAGGATATTTTTGTTTTTTTATGGATAAATAGGTAGAAAAAATGCAGAGTAAAAAGCGACTATTCCAGCCATTTTTAGTGAAACGTTTCTATTTATATCTAATTCGCACAACTATTATTAGTATTATTTAACCTGATATGAATAAAGTAAACGCTTGCTTTTGATACAATTAAGGAATATAATCATTTTTGTAGAAACGTTTCACTAAATAATATTGAGGAGTGGAAGTATGAAATCATGGAAAAAGCTTTGCTTACTTGGAACAACTTTATTCGCAACTGTAGGTGTAATGGCAGCATGTTCTTCGGGAAATAAAGAAAGCGCTTCAAATGAATTGACATTTTGGTATATGGGTGATGGCGATCAAGGAATCAAGCCAATTGTTGACGAATTTACAAAAGAATCAGGAATCAAAGTCAAGATTCAAAGTATTCCATGGTCCACTTCAAGAGATAAATTACTCACAGCAGTGGCTTCTAAAGAAGGTCCTGATGTTGTTCAAATGGGTACGACATATATGAGTGAATTTGTTGATGCTGGAGCGTTAATGGATATTACAGAAGATGTTCAAAAAAGTGACGTCATGAAATCAGATAATTTCTTTGATGGTTCTGTGGCGACAACAACATTTAGCGAAAAAACTTATGCAGTGCCTTGGTATACAGAAACTCGTGGACTCTACTATAGAAAAGATTTATTGGAAAGTGTTGGCTATAAAGAAGCCCCTAAAACTTGGGATGAGTTAGCTGATGCAGCCAAAAAATTAGCTGCCCGCGGCGATAATAAATATGGATTTGGTGTAGAACTGAAAGAGCCAACATTCGGTTTTATGTTTGCTCGCCAAAACGGTTCTAAACTATTTGATAAAGACGATAAACCACTATTTAATCAACCAGAAATGGTGGACGCTTTAAAATTTTTAGATAAATTAGTGCAGGATGGTTCGGCTCCTAAAACAGATTTAGGATTAGAGATAGGTCAAAGTTTTGGTGGAGAAGGTGTTGTGCCAATGTTTATCAGTGGTCCGTGGATGATCAACAGTATTAAAGATTCAGCTCCTGATATCGATGGAAAATGGGGCGTAGCCGAATTACCGAAGGGACCTGTCAACAATATGTCCGTAACAGGGGGAGCAAATTTAGCAGTCTTTAATAGTTCTAAGAAAAAAGAAGCTTCAATGAAATTGATCGAATATCTTTCAAAACCTGAAAATCAAACGAAGTTCTTTGAAAGTACAAATTCACTTCCAACCAATAAAGAATCGTGGAATTCTGATGTGTTCAAAAACGATCCGCTGATTTCGGTATTCGGAAAACAATTAAATGAGTCACAACCTATGCCATTATTAAAACAATGGGATGAAATTTCGCAAAACTTCATGAAACAATGGGAGCAAGTCGTAGTAAGTGATAAAAATCTTCAAGAGGCAATGGATGAACTAAACGAACAAACGGAAAGCTTGATTAAATAAGTGTAAGGAGCAAAAGGAGTAAAGGGAAAGAATCGACTAAAGGCTGGGACAGAAGGAATTGCGTCTGCTCCCACCGCTTAGTCGAATACTAAGAACCTGGCCTTTTATTGAGTTATAAGGAGGAAAGCATTATGAAAAAATCAAAATCGCCTTATTTTTTTATCGCGCCAGCCGTTGCTTTATTACTTGTTTTTTCGATCATACCGATTTTTATTGCGGTAACGATTAGTTTTACCGATATGAGTTTAGCTGGCTTAGCTGATTTTTCTCGAATCAATTTTGTTGGTTTGGAAAATTATTTAAACATATTTAATGATAAAGTCTTTGGTCAGGCAATGTTTAATACGGCTTACTACGTCATAATTGGCGTGCCGCTTGTTATTCTTTCTTCTTTAGCTTTAGCCATTATGATCAATTTTGGAGAAAATAAATTTTTCTCGTTTATGCGTCTAGTATTTTATAGCCCGTCGATCACAAATACAGTAGCTGTATCTGTTGTTTGGATGTATTTATACAATCCTACGATCGGGTTATTGAATCATTTATTATCCTACTTAAATATTGGCCCAATTATGTGGCTGACGGATCCTAGTACATCGAAATTATCTTTGATTATCATTGCAGTTTGGAAGGCAATTGGATTGAACATGTTGATTTTCTTAGCGGCAATTCAAGGGATTCCGAAAGAATATTATGAAGCAGCTGAAATGGACGGAGCCAATAAGTGGCAACAAATCTTAAAAATCACGATTCCATTACTAAAGTTTTCAATTTTCTTTGTGACGGTCACAACATTGATCGGCTGGTTCCAATTCTTCGATGAACCGTTTGTTATGACGAAAGGTGGTCCGTTAGATAGCACATTATCTGTTGCGTTATTTATCTATCAAAGAGGCTTCCAATACAATAAGTTTGGTTATGCAGCAGCAGGATCAGTCATCTTATTTATTGCAATCATTATCGTGACGAGTATTCAAATGAAAATTCAAACAAAACAAAAAGAAAATGAAGGGTAAAAGGAGAGAACGAGATGAATTCACATAAAAATGCGCAAATGAGTTTTAAGCTTTTTATCGGTATCCTCTTAGGTGTTCTGGGAATTATGACCTTTTTTCCTTTTCTATGGATGATTTTTTCTTCTTTTAAGACAAACGCGGAAATCAATCAAATCGTTCCTAGTTTATTTCCAAAAGAGGCAACATTCGACAACTTCAAAGAGCTGTTTTTTAGATTAAATTTTGGGACCTACCTAAAAAACACCTTGATCATTACAGCCTGTTCGTTTGTCGGATTGTTACTGAATGCAATGGCTGGTTACGGTTTTGCTAAATTTGATTTCAAAGGGAAAAACGGATTGTTTCTCATGGTTTTAGCGACAATGATGATTCCTGGACAAGTAACGATGATTCCTGTGTATTTATTATTAAACTCTGTTGGTTTGACGAATACTTTGATCGGGATCGTTTTACCAGGTTTAGCAGGGGCTTTTGGGATCTTTTTATTCAGGCAATTTATGAATACCATCTCCAATGAAATGCTTGAAGCAGCTCGGCTAGATGGTGCTAGTGAATGGTATATCTTTTTCAAAATCATTTTACCTGTTAGTCGCCCAATCTTAGCTGTCCAAGGTATTTTAACCTTTATAGGTGGTTGGAACTCATTCTTATGGCCGTTGATCATTGCCAACGATGAAAAATATTACACGTTATCTGTTGGGTTGCAGTTGCTTCAAGGACAACATGGTAATAATTATGCGTTACAAATGGCAGGAGCGACCTTTATGGTCATTCCAATTTTGATTGTTTTTTCAATTTTTCAAAAGTACATTTTACAAGGATTTAATGTTTCTGGAATTAAGTAAGCGAACAGAATACTTACCCAAAATAAAAAGAAAAAGGTGAATGGACAATGGAACAAAAAGAACTGATTGAGTTGCTGAAGCAAATGACAGTAGATGAAAAAGTGGGTCAATTATTACAATTGGCAGCTGAATTTTATTCTGAAAAAGCAGAAGAAAAAACAGGTCCGATGACAGATCTTGGTTTAACACAGGATGACATCAATAATGCAGGAACAACCCTAGGCATTTCTGGAGCCAAAGAAGCGATCCGTGTACAAAAAGCCTATATGGAAAATAATCGTCTGGGCATTCCAACAATTTTAATGGCGGATATTATCCACGGGTTTCGGACGATTTTTCCAATACCGCTTGGGTTAGGAAGCTCCTGGGATCTTGAAGCAGCTAAAAAAGTTGCAGAGGTTTCAGCGAAAGAAGCTGCAGTCTCTGGTTTACATGTGACGTTTTCACCGATGGTTGATTTGGTTCGTGATCCTCGTTGGGGGCGTGTTATGGAGTCAACTGGGGAAGATTCTTTTTTGAATAGTCGCTTTGCTGAGGCATTCGTTAAAGGCTATCAAGGGGAGGATTTAAAAAATGACTTTTTCCGGGTAGCAGCTTGTGTTAAACATTTTGCAGCTTATGGTGCTGCAATTGGTGGTCGTGACTATAACACAGTCAATATGTCTGAAAGGCAATTACGAGATAGCTATTTACCTGGGTATAAAGCTGCGCTTGATGCGGGGGCAAAATTAGTGATGACTTCATTTAATACAGTTGATGGTGTTCCAGCTACAGGGAATAAGTGGTTGTTTCGGGATGTCTTGAGAAAAGAATTTGGTTTTGATGGGGTAGTGATTTCCGATTGGGGAGCCGTAATTGAATTAATTCCTCATGGTGTTGCACAAGATAAAAAACAAGCAGCTGAATTAGCGATCAAAGCAGGTGTTGACATTGAAATGATGACAACGTGCTATACAGAAAATTTAAAAAACTTAATTGAAGAGAAGACACTTGATGAAGCAATTCTTGACGAAGCAGTTTTACGCATTTTAACGTTGAAAAATGATTTAGGCTTATTTGAGAATCCCCATAGAGGGGCTGATATTGCCTTAGAAAAAGAAGTTGTTTTATCAAAAGAACATCGGCAAATTGCCAGAGATGTTGCAAAAAAATCGATCGTATTATTAAAAAATGAAGCGATGTTACCATTATCAAAACAAGAAAAAGTTGCAATTGTAGGACCAGCAGCTGATTCTCATGACGTTATTGGTGTTTGGTCTTGGCAAGGAAAAAAAGAAGAAGCAGTTTCATTAGCGCAAGGTGTTAGCGAACTTGCGGCAGAATATGTAATCGGAATGGAGGCTTTTGATTACTTTAAACCAACTCAAGCTGCAATTGATGAAGCGATTGCTTTAGCAAAAGAAGCAGATAAGGTTATCTTGGCTCTCGGAGAAGAAGAATGGATGAGTGGGGAGGCCTCAAGTCGTAGCGATATTCGATTACCGCAAGCTCAGCTCGATTTATTCAAAGCAATTCAAGCCGTGAACGATCAGATCATCGTAACCCTTTATAATGGCCGACCATTAGATCTACAAGGTATCGACTCAGCCAAAGCCATTGTTGAAGCTTGGTTTCCCGGGACAGAAGGTGGTGCAGCACTGGCAGATATTTTGTATGGCGAATACAATCCGAGTGCCCGTTTAAGTATGTCATTTCCAGAAACGGTGGGACAAGTCCCTGTTTATTATAATTATGATAATACAGGTAGACCATATAAACCTGGTGATGAAAAATATGTCTCAAAATATCTAGATGTATCAAATTTTGCTAAATATCCTTTTGGATTTGGATTGAGTTATAGCCAGTTTGTTTACATGGACCTCAAGCTAAGTAAGAATGAAATGAAACTACATGAAACGATCACAGCTTCGGTTACGATAGAAAACCAATCCGAACGAACTGGGCAAGAAACCGTCCAATTATATATTCGTGATCAAGTCGGCGAAGTTGTTCGTCCGGTAAAAGAACTAAAAGGCTTTGAAAAAGTAACCATAAAAGCACATGAGAAAAAGACTGTCCAATTTACGATCAGTGAAGAATTATTACGCTATGTTCATAGTGACCAAGCCTTCATTAGTGATGCTGGTACATTTGATATCATGATTGGCGCAAATAGCAGAGATGTCCAAACAACCACATTCAAATTACTGAAATAGATAGGAAGAGTGAGATGACAGATCAAAAACGAACGATTGAAAATGGCGGGACAACCTTCTCGTTTTTAGAAACAGGGGATTTATACGAAATTTTAAATGGAACGATTATGATCAATCAGCTCCATGGTAATCGACTTGATGGTAGCTGTAACCAACTCTACTTAAGAGTGTATACTCAAAATGGTATTCAAACAGCACCAATGATCGGTTCAAACGCAACAAGTACCTTTTATATCGATGAAAAACAAGCTACTTGGCAAGGAGAGTTTTTAGGGGTAGCGTATCAAGTAGAGTTTCAAATTGCAAAATCTGGTGTTTGGTTTTGGCAGGTGCGTTTAACTGGTTCTGGTCAAAAAGTAGATGTTATTTACGGACAAGATATTGGGAACGCCACAAAAGGGGCTGTTCGATCGAATGAAGCGTATATATCACAATACGTGGATCATCATGTTTCAAAAGAAGCGGGTACGATTACGATCTCTTCTCGCCAAAATCAACCGCAAGACGGTAATTTTCCAGTGATTGAACAAGGAAGTCTTAATTCGTTAGTAGCATTTTCAACAGATGGGTATCAATTTTTTGATCGTGACTATAAAGAGACAAATCAAGCAAAAGCCTTAAAACAAGATTTTTTGGCAAATGAAGTGTATCAATACGAGTTTGCTTATGTTGCGTTACAGACAGAAACTTATGATATAAACCGTGAGGCAACGTCGATCGTTTTTTATGGCGCTCCAATCAAGAATCAACGGACAGTAATTGAACAACCGCTTGTTTCGAAAGCTGAGATAAAAAAAGAGTATGATTCCTTGAATAGTCAAAAGGATGTAGGGCAGGGAACAAATAGTATAAAAACATTAGGGAAACCAATCATCGGGGCAACATTAATGGAACAAGAACTACATGAACTATTTCCTAAACAAGAGCAAATTGAAATGATCAATGGAAAAATTGCCTCTTTCTTTACGAAAGATTATCATCACGTTGTGTTAAAAGAAAAGGAAGTCGCAATGGAACGAGCGCATGGTCATATTTTATTAAGCGGCACAGAATTAGATGTGGAGTATCCCGAATTAAGCACAACGGTTTACATGTATGGTTTATTCAATTCACAAATTGTTTTAGGGAATACATCAATGAATAAATTGATGAGCAATAGTCGCAACTCATTAAATATTATGAAGCAATCAGGGCAAAGAATCTACCTCAAATCAGGGAAACAGTGGCGTATATTAACGATGCCATCCGCTTTTGAGATGGGATTAAATTCTGCTACGTGGTATTATAAATTAGAGAATGATATACTTATTGTGAGAACGTTCACGTTATGTGATACAAAAGAAATCCGTACGGAAGTAACTAGCCAAAATGGGTTACACTATACCTTTGCTGTAACGAATCAATTGGTGATGAATGCGGATGAAGAGGAACCGACAGTCAACATAACAAAAGTGGATGAACGGCTCAAAGTGACTGCAACAACAGATTCAGTCATCCACGAAGAATACCCAGATCTAACCTATTATTTTTCACTGGATAAACCTTTTGAGTTGACTGATGAGCGTCTTTTTTTATCAGGGGATTCTGAAAAAGTTTTGACCATCTTTGTCATAGAAGCGCAAGCAACGTTTTCGATGCAGATCCAAGCAAATCTGACAGCAGCTCCATTTCAAGTTATAAAGACTACTTATGCTAAGGAAAATGAGCAATTCTTAGGGTTTATAAATGGTTTGTTGAATCATTTTAAATTAACGCATGCCACTGAAGCGGTCGAATCAATGAATATTTTAGCTCGTTGGTATACACATAATATGTTAGTGCATTATCTTTCTCCTCATGGCTTAGAGCAATACGGAGGGGCGGCTTGGGGAACCAGAGATGTCTCCCAAGGACCAACAGAATTTTTCTTAGCTGTCAATAAACCAGAGATTGTGGGTTCAATCATAAAAAATGTCTATGCCAATCAATTTAATGATGACGGAAATTGGCCTCAGTGGTTTATGTTTGATCGTTATGAAAAACAAAAAGCCGATGAAAGCCATGGTGATGTAATTGTTTGGCCGATGAAAATCGTAGCGGATTATTTAGCTAAAACCAAAAATTTTGACATTCTAGAAGAAAAAATACCATACACTGATCGAAAAACATTCCTAAAAACGGATGAGACAGTTTCCTTGTTTGATCATGTGAAAAAGGAAATTCACTATATTGAAGCCAACTTTCTAGAAGGAACGTATCTATCTTGCTATAGTGATGGTGACTGGGATGACACTTTACAACCTTATGATAATAAATTAAAAAAATATATGGCAAGTAGTTGGACCGTAGCTTTAACATATCAGGTAATTAAAAAATTAGCCCATTTGTTGATAGAAGTCGATAGTGCCTATGGAAAACATTTAGAAGAACTGGCTGTAAACATAAAAAAGGATTTTGAAAAGTATCTTTTATCGACTGAAACTATTCCAGGTTTTGTTTATATGGAAGATCCAGATCATGTAGAATTGATGATTCATCCAACGGATAAAAAAACAGGGATCCAATATCGTTTACTGCCAATGACTCGTAGTATGATTGCTGAAATACTAACGGCAGAGCAAGCCGAAAAGCATGTTGCAATCATTAAAGAACATTTAAAGTTTCCCGACGGTGTTCGTCTGATGAACCGACCAGCTACTTATCGAGGTGGGGTGAGCACTAACTTCAAACGGGCTGAACAATCAGCAAATTTTGGGCGGGAAATCGGGTTACAATATGTTCACGCACATATTCGCTTTACCGAAGCCATGGCAAAACTTGGAAAAGGCGATGAAACATGGCAAGCATTGACAATTATTAACCCCATTCAGCTAAAAGATCATGTGGAAAATGCGGAAATTCGCCAAGCGAATGTCTACTTTAGTAGCTCAGATGGTGATTTTAAAACGAGATATGATGCTCAAGCCAATTTTGACCAACTAAAAACGGGGCGTGTGGGTGTCAAAGGCGGCTGGCGTATTTACTCTAGTGGTCCGGGAATCTATATAAATCAATTGTTGAGTAATGTATTAGGCATTCGGGAAGCGCAACAACAGGTAACTTTTGATCCGATTTTACCAAAAGCATTAGATGGATTAGAAATGGTCTATCGTATAGCTGATAAGGATGTCCAGATTGTGTTTCATTTGGCTAGTCAAAAATCAGCGGTAGTTGCAAATGGTCAAGAGCTGACGATAGAACGAGAACAAAATCCTTATCGTCAAGGCGGTTATATTGTGTCCCTTGAAGAGCTTGCGGCTTGTTTAGATGAGAAAGAAAATCAAATAGATATTTTTTGTTAGGAGATGAGCATTCATGGTAGGAATTAAAGAAATTGCAAAAAAAGCAGGGGTGTCGATTTCAACTGTTTCTTATGCATTAAATGGCAGTCCAAAAGTTACTGAAGCAACTCGAGCAAGAATCCAAGCGATTGCAGATGAATTGGACTATGTTCCTAACATGGCTGCTCGTACGTTAAAAAGACAGCAAACAAATATAATCGGTGTGTATCTTGCTGATTACGGCGGTAGTTTTTATGGCGAACTGTTAGATGGTATCAAAAAGGGCTTAGAAGCTCAAAATTTTGAAATGATTGTTTGTAGCGGGAATAAATCACATTTATTTATTCCTGAACGAATGATAGATGGCGCAATCGTTTTAGATTGGACTTTTAAGAATAAGGAAATTGAGCAATATGCGGATCGAGGTCACTTTTTGGTGATTTTAGATCGGTTGATTACGCATGAAAATGTGCGTAAGGTGCTACTTGACAATCGAGGCGGTGCGACTTTAGCGATTGAAAAAGCAGTTGCTTGTCAAACAGAAAAATTATATTTGATTACTGGTCCAGAAAAGAGCTATGACGGTCAAGAACGTTTGAGTGCTAGTATCAAAGAACTAGAACGGTTTAATATAGATCACGAGATCATTTTAGGTGACTTTACCGAACCTTCAGGCTACCGAGCAGCGAAAGAAATCATGGCAAAAGAACCAACATTTCCACTGGATATTTTCGCATTGAATGATGAAATGGCGATTGGTGTCTATAAATATTTTAAAGAAACACCGTATGAAATTGGGAAGGAGATCCGCTTGATTGGCTTTGATAACATTGATATCAGCGCTTTTATTCAACCGAGATTAGCGACCATATCTTATTCTAAACACCGTTGGGGCATGTTAGCAGCAGAAAAGATCATTCAGTTGATTACAGGAGAAGAAACAGAGGATGACCATATCTACACTAGTTTTATCGATGGTTCTTCATTTCCTGAAAATGAGCAATAAAAAACGATATTTTTATAGAGAGATGACGAAATTAGGATAACAGTTTAGTCGTTTTTAGGGTGTGAGCCAAAAGTGATGTTGACTTTTGGTTCACATCTATTTTTTTATTCATTATTTTTAAACAGTTGTAAAGTTAAGTGTTTTGGTTTAAACTATTGTGGTAGAGGTGATAAGGATGAGTACAAATCGAGATGGCCTAGCGGAAAAAGTTTATACGTTGGGGATTTTACAACAAAAATACGTTGTTGCAAGATTAAAAGCATTGCAATTAAATAGTTTACAAGCCCGTAGCCTTAGCTATATATCTATTCATCCTGGGACGATCCAACGGGAATTAGCAGATTATCTTGGTAAAAAACAAGCAACGGTTACCAATATTTTAAAAGGGTTAGAAGAGCGAAAAATGGTTTATCGTGAAATCCCTAAAAGTAATGAGCGACAGAAAAATATCTTTCTTACAGCGGAAGGCGAGCAGCTAGTGAAGCAAGTGAATCTTATTTTTGAACAGTTGGATCAGAAAGTTCGAAATGGGTTGACTGAAAAAGAACAAGAGCAACTAGAGGTCAACTTGTCTAAGGCTAAGCAGAACTTTGACTAGTATGAAACACTATTTTTTATAAATTAAATTAAAGGAGCTTGTTCAGAGTTTCCCTTGAAATTCTGGGTAAAAAGGGCAAAGTACATTGGGTACGTATCGTATCTAGCCTTTAAAAGATGGAGGTTTTTTTTATGATAACAGAGAAAAAATTCGCTAATGGTGAAAATATTTGGATCAATATTAATTCAGATCAGGTAGCAACAGATTCTGATTTATATAAACAATATGAGATTGACACTGAAATTATTTCGTATGCATTAGATAAAAATGAACGGGCTCGTATTGAATATGATAGCGAATTAGAAACCTTTATTTTAATTTATAATGTTCCGAGAAAAGGGAAGAGTAACAATCATTACGAAGCGATCCCAATGACCTTTTTGATCAAAGATAAACGAATGTTGACCATAACCAACAGTGAAAATATGTATATTATTCAGTATATGGAGAAGTATCTAGAAAAAAATACAGACGTATCGATTTTTAAGTTCCTTTTTTCTAGCTTATTTATTATTACAGATAAATTTTTCCCTGTAATTGAAGCAATGGATCGAGAGCGAAATCATATCAATACTATGCTGAAAGAGAAAACGACTAAAACAAATTTACTGGCTTTATCAGATGTTGAAACAGGGGTTGCGTACTTTATGTCCGCGACAAAGCAAAATGCTGTTTTATTGGATCAAATAAAAACGAATGTGATTTTTCAAAACCTAAATGATATTGAAAAGGAACAATTGGAAGATACACAGATTGAAGCGAGACAGTTAGTTGAAATGGCTCAGTTAACTTCCCAAGTTTTACAGCAATTATCAGGTACTTATAATAATATTTTGAATAACAATCTAAATGATACGATGAAAATTTTGACGATTCTCTCTATTTTATTAACGATACCAACGATCGTCACTGGTTTTTTTGGGATGAATATGCCATTGCCTTTAGAACATAATATTTTAGGTTGGGTGATTGCGATCGGGATTAGTTTGATTGGTTGGTTTGGCTTGTCCTTTATTTTACGACTTATTTTAAAATAACATGACATAACTGTATATTCCTACTTAGGAGCTGAAATAAAAGTGATTTTTACTTTTGTTTCAGCTCCTTTAACATATAGTTCTAAATAAAAAAATAACCTTCTAAATACTCACTTCCACATTAATGTGGAAGCAGAAGATGATTTACTATCGGACAAATTATTCGTATACTTCAATTATGGAAAGCGCTTTCCGGAGGTGTGGCAAATGAACAAACTGACAAAAAGAGAAAATGAGTTGATTCGCTTACTCTTGTTTCAACAGGAGTATCAAGCAACAAGTTTTTTCAGTAAGGAATTATCAGTATCGAATAAGACGATTTATAATGACTTGCAAAATATTGAAGAGTATCTTGCAGAAAATGACTTAACGGTCGATCGAGTTCCAAGAAAAGGGCTATATTTAGTAGGATCTAGAGCAGCAAAAGAACGGCTCAAAGGATATCTGTTACAAGAAAGTATCACTATTTTAGAAGATGAAGTATTTTCACCAGCGTATCGACAATTGATTATGCTATCCGAGATTTTACTTTTTGATGAAAGATTGACCTATGATGTGTATGCAAAACGATTTTTAGTTAGTAAACAATCAATCAAAAAAGACATGGACGAGGTTCTAGACTATTTAAATAGCAGTGGACTAAATAAATTAAAAAATCGTAATGTACCCACGTTTGAAAAGGAAACCCACATTCAAAAAGTTTATAAAAAGTATTTGGTTCGTTATAGCAAGAAATACCACCCGCAAGCAGAGAGAAGACAAAATGATCGTTTTTCATTTTTCTCAGAAATCTTTGAGCCAACGATTATGCAACATGTATTCGGTTTTATTGAAAAAATAATGCTGCATACGGGGAAAACTCTGAATGATTATTTTGTTTATTCGTTAAAGTTATCCTTAGTGATCTTTTTGACTCGGCTTAAAGCGGGACATCATGTAGAAGAGCAGAATGAATTTGTTTTTAAAGACTTACAGAAAATGCAGCTTTATATGGTTGCGCTAAATTTTTCTGAAGAAATGAATCAAGAAATGAACTGCATTTTTTATAAACCAGATATTCAATATTTATGCTCATTATTATTAGCACATGGTGTTGTCCCTGGGATGATCGATCTGCCGGTCGATGAAAAAATTCACCAAGTGACCAGTGCGTTGATCAAAGAGATGGCCCATTTACTTGATGTAAAAGTGGATGAAGATGAACAGTTATTTCATTCGTTGCTTGCTCATATCATGCCAATGATTCATAGATTGAAAAATGATATCTATGTGCGAAACCCACTTAAAGAAAATATTAAAAAGCAGTATACAACGATGTTTACACTCACACAATACGCAGCAGCTGTCTTTGAAAAATACGACAATTTATTCTTAAACGAAGATGAAGTTTCCTTTTTGACAATTCATTTTCAAATTGCCTTTGAGAAAATTCAGTTAACTAAACATGTATTGATTGTTTGTGGTAATGGTTTAGCGACATCAGAATTGATTTTTAATCGGATCAAACAGAACTTACCTGCAAGTGTTATTGTAGAAATTGCTTCAGAAAAGCAATTATTGGGCAATCCAATCGATGACGTTGATTTGATCATAGCAGCGGTTCCGCTCGAGGTATCAGGGATCCCGATTCTTCATGTTTCGGCGTTACCCACAGCTGAAGAGGTTTCAATGATCGCAACCTATTTATCTACAATCAGCGAGAATGAAAAAACATTTACGTATTCAAAAGAAATAAAAACAGTTTCTTTAGGACGGTTTATTGATCGAAATTTAATCTTCTTACATCAGGAGTTTGAGAAAAAAGAGGATATTTTAACCTTTTTAATTGAGCAATACCAAGATTTAGGGTTGGTAAATGATGGATTTGAAGAAGCTATTTTACAAAGAGAAGCGCTTGGTAATACTAGTATTGTCAGTGGCGTAGCAATTCCTCATGGGGCACCAGAGACAGTTAAAGAAACACGACTAGCTTTTATGACGACAAACAAAGCTGTTGAATGGGGCGTCAATCAGGTTCGGTTGATTGTGATGATTGCTATTGCAGAAAAAGATATGACGATCGCCAAAGACTTAGTTTCCGTTTTATATGACATGATCGATTCTAAAGAGAGAGTGGAAAGAATTATCGACAGTCAAGAGATTGAAGAATTAATGCGTTGTTTGAGCAGGAGGGAATGTTGAAGATGTATTTTGATAGTGAAATTGCTGAATTTCAGGTGGAAGTAAAAGATAGAAATGAGGCTTTGCAACGTTTGACAGAGCAATTAGGAGCTAAACAGTTTATTACAAATGATTTTCTTGAACATATTATTGAAAGAGAAGAAAAATTTCCAACGGGTCTTCCTGTTCACACTATCGGTGTTGCCATACCCCACACAGATAGTGAGTATGTAAAAAAATCCCAAATTGCCTTTATGTCTTTAAAAGAACCAGTTACCTTTTTTGAGATGGGTACCAATGACAAGCCAGTCGACGTTCATATGATTTTTATGTTGGCTTTAAAAGAACCTCATGAACAATTAGAAATGTTGCAAAAGTTAATTAGTATGATTCAAGAACAAGCAATCATGGAGCGTTTATATCAGTGTCAAACGAAAGCAGAATTTATTCAGATAATTCATCATGTTGGCTTAGCCTAAAGAAATGGGGGAAATGATATGTTAGATGCATTACAGTGGTTTGTTGATTTAGGGGCAATTGTTGTTTTACCGATTTTGATTTTTGTTTTTGGAATGATTCTTGGTACAAAACCGAGTAAAGCATTTACGTCTGCTTTAACGGTTGGAGTTGGTTTTGTTGGATTGAATCTGGTGATTGATTTATTGAGTACAAGCTTAGGTCCGGCAGCTCAAGCCATGGTGGAGCGTTTTGGCTTGAATCTAACCACGATCGATGTTGGTTGGCCAGCTGCTGCCGCAATTTCATACGGAACAGTTTTAGGAAGTTTAGCGATTCCGATTGGGGTTTTATTAAACGTCGTGCTGATTATTTTAGGGTTGACGAAAACATTGAACGTGGATATATGGAACTTTTGGCACGGGGCATTTATTGCTTCGTTAATCTACGCATTAACAGGGGATTTTGCAATGGGTATTGCCGCAACCGTTGTTTATATGATGATGATTTTACTATTTGGTGATATTTTAGGGCCGATCGTTAAGAAGTTTTACGGTTTTCCTAATATTACCTTCCCGCACGGAACAGCTGCCCCTGGATTCATTTTTGCAATTCCGATGAATTGGTTGTTTGACCGAATTCCCGGTATTAAAAATTGGAAGGCTGATCCTGAAACGATTCAAAAGCGTTTTGGTATTTTTGGAGATTCAACTGTCATGGGCTTTTTGATTGGTTTAGTGATTGGTCTTTTTGCAGGATATGATGTTGCAGGAGTTGGGCAATTAGCTGTTAAAACAGGCGCGGTAATGGTCTTGATGCCGAAAATGGTCGCATTGTTGATGGAAGGCTTAACGCCGATTTCAGAAGCCGCCAATGAGTTTGTAAAGAAACGCTTTCCAGGAAGAGAATTATACATTGGGATGGATGCAGCTTTATCAGTAGGACATCCAGCTGTTTTGTCATCTTCTTTGCTATTAGTTCCAATTACGATTTTACTTGCAGTAATTTTACCAGGAAACACAACCTTGCCATTTGGTGATTTAGCAACGATCCCATTCTTAGTTTGTTTGATGGCAGCTGTTTTTGCCGGAAATATTGTCCGGACGGTTATTGCAGGTTCAATTTATATGGTCAGCATTTTGTATATCACTTCGTGGGTCGCACCACTGGTAACGATGTCTGCTAAAGCCGCTAACTTTGATTTACAGGGGAATTCTAGTATTACAGCACTTGCTGAAGGCGGTCTATGGACGACCTGGCTGTACATTGGCTTAACAAAAATATTAAGTTGGGGTGGTTTAGCTATCATTGGCGGAGTCGTTTTAGTAGGAATGATCTATGTCAATAAAATTTTACCAAAGAGACAAGCAGCACAAAATAAATAAACTGAAAGGAAGTAATCAGAATGAAAAAAATGTTGATCATGTGTGGCACAGGAGTTGCAACATCGACAATCGTAACAAATAAAGTCAAAGAATGGTTAAAAACCAAAGGATATGAAAACGAGGTTAAACTCTATCAGTCAAAAGTAGCAGATGAAATGAATCGTATTGATGATTATGATATCATCGTCAGCACCACAGTTGTACCAGATAAAATCAAAGACAAAATAATTATGGGGCTGCCGCTGCTTACAGGAATGGGCACAGAAGAAATGTATCAAGAAATTGAAGCCAAAATTAAAGAATAGGGGGGATTTCGTTGTTAGTTACATCTAAAGAATTGTTTTCCAATGCTCAAAAAGAAAGATTTGCAATTCCAGCTACTAATTTTTTTGACTTAGATTCTGCTCGGTCCTATGTATCAGTAGCTGAACGACTGAATAAACCTTTGATTTTAGCATTTGCGCAAGCTCATATGGATATGATGTCACTTGAAGAAGCAGCGCTTATCGGAAATTATTTAGCGGAAAAAGCAGAAGTGCCAGTTGTATTGCATTTAGATCATGGGCAAGATGAAAAAGTCATAAAACGAGCTATTGAACTAGGCTTTACGTCAGTTATGATCGATGCTTCTCTTGATCCTTTTGAAGAAAATGTTCGACGCTCCAAAGCAATTGCCGAGTATGCTCATGCAAGAGGAGTAGTGGTTGAAGCTGAAATTGGTTTTGTAGGCTCTGGTGTCAATTATGAAAATCATGATCATAGCGATTCAATTTATACCGAGGTTCACGATGCAGTCCGCTTTGTAGAACAGACACAGGTCGATTCTTTGGCAGTTTCAATTGGCACAGCACATGGCTTTTATAAAGGGGTTCCTAAGATCAGTTTTGATCGTTTAACGGAACTTCAAGCGGCAGTGAAAATACCTCTCGTGTTACACGGTGGTTCTTCATCAGGAGACGATAACTTGCATCGCTGTGCTACCAACGGAATCAGTAAAATCAATATCTTTACTGACTTTATCACTGCTGCGATGAAGACTATCGAGCAAGAGAAGCCTACAGACTATTTTCAATTGAAAAAATTGACAAATCAGTCTATAGAAGAAACACTAGAGCATTACTATACTGTTTTTGCAACTAAATAAAAGAGGTGATTACTTTGGCTAAACGAACTATCCGTGCACCATTTTTCTGTGTAAATCCTAAAGCTTATTTGTATGGAGAAGAAGCCTTAAAGCTAGCGGAAAAAGCAGATGAACTTGCCGGCAAATATGATCTAGATATCTTTTTCACTGTCCAATATGTTGATGCATATCGAATCGCGCAGGCAACAAACCATTTGATTATTACTGTCCAACATATGGATGGATTAGTGGTGGGTCCAGGTATGGGCTATATTTTACCAGAAGGACTAGTAGAAGTTGGCGTTCAAGCAACATTTTTAAACCATGCAGAACATCCAGTCGGTGTCAATCAGTTGGTAAACATCATGAAACGAGCTGAAGAACAGGACATTTTAGTCATTGCTTGTGCCGACTCAATTGCAGAAGCAAAAGCAATCGCACTGCTTAAACCCGATGTAATGGTTTGTGAACCAACTGAATTGATTGGTACAGGTACTGTCAGCGACCTTTCATATATGAAACAAACCAATCAGGCTGTAAAATCTGTCTCGCCAAGTACATTTGTTCTTCAAGCGGCTGGAATTAGCACAGTAGCAGATGTTCGCCAAGCAATTGAATCTGGGGCAGATGGAACGGGTGGCACTAGCGGCATTGTCTGTGCACAAGACCCGTTAAAAACATTGGAAGAGATGGTAGAAGAAGTGGTAAAAGTCAGAGCAGAGTTAAAGGAGTTATGATTGATGAAAACCTATACGAAGGATCTAATATTAACGTCTAATGGACAACGTGTCAGCTATCACAATATCACAGAATCTGTGAGACAAGCTGTGAAAGAAAGCAATATAACCAATGGACTATGTGTAGTTCAGTCCCCGCATACGACTTGTTCGGTGATTTTTGAAGAGTATGTTCATGATTTGGATTTTAATGGCGATGAGTTTTTACAGGTTGATTTGAATCGGATTTTAGATAACATCATACCAAGAGAATTATCGGAAGAAACAAATTACCGCTATCCTGGACCGAAACATCTTGAATTTCTAATGGGACTTGATGATCCGAATTATCCTTGCGATCCAGGGACAATCTTAAATGGTGATGCGCATATTCGTGCTTCATTATTTGGGGCAAGTGAAACGTTTATCGTAAATGAAACGATACTTCAAATTGGATCTGTTGGCTATATTTATTTTATTGATTTTGATCAAAACCGTAAACGCAATAGGAAATGTCAGTTGATGATCATTGGTGAATAACTATGACATGAGCTAAGTCTAGAAAAAAGTGTATTTGCTTCTATTGTCTATATTTAGAGGGTGTACCCTGAGCAAAATTGTTTATTCGTTTTTGTTCAGGGTGTAAGTTAATACTGATTATAAGGAAAAGAATGGATGAATACATAATTTTTCATAGAAATAATTGTTTACTATTTAAAAACAAGGCAAGAAACATAAAGCTGCCTTGTTTTTTTGTATAGATAGATTTAAATAAGATACTACTTGACTTATAGTACACTCTAACAGATAGAATAACTCTTATAGAAGAATTTTTTTACTCATAAATTATTTCGAAAGGATGAAGGTTTATGGAAAAAAGAACATTAGGTAAAAAAGGGTTAGAAACATCTACGATAGGGTTTGGCTGTATGGGACTGAATTATCATCGAGGACCTGCAAAAGATAAGAACGAAATGATTGAAGTCGTTCATACAGCAATTGATTCAGGAATCCAAATGTTTGATACTGCAGAGGTTTATGGACCTTATACAAATGAAGAATTGGTTGGAGAAGCGTTGGCTGGAAAAAGAAATCAAGTTCAAATTGCAACCAAGGGTGGATTTAAAATCGATGGACTAAAAAATCAACCAGATAGCAGCCCTAAAACGATTATATCCGCTGTAGAAGGCTCGTTAAAACGGTTGAAAACAGATTATATCGATTTGTACTATATCCACCGAATCGATCCAAATATACCAATCGAAGAAGTCGCGCTAACGATCCAAAAACTCAAACAGGAAGGGAAAATTTTAGATTGGGGGTTATCTGAAGCTGGGGCCAAAACGATTCGAAAAGCTCACAAGGTGGAACCGTTAACAGCAGTTGAAAGTGAATATTCTATTTGGTGGCGGGAAGTTGAAGAAGAAGTTTTTCCTGTTTTGGAAGAACTGGGAATCGGTTTAGTTTCATATAGTCCATTAGGAAGAGGGTATCTTACAGGAAAGTTGGATAAAAATACTCGATTTAATGAAAATGATAATCGAGGAGAATTGCCGAGATTTACCCAAGAAGCAATGGAAGCGAATCAAGTATTGCTTGATTTTATGCAGGAAATTGCGGAAGCAAAAAATATCACAACTGCCCAACTTGCAATTGCTTGGATACTTGATCAGAAACCGTGGATTGTTCCAATTCCAGGAACAACAAAAAAAGAACGAATCATAGAGAACATTAAAGCAACTGAGATACTATTTAGCCCAGATGAAAAAGCGATATTTAGGAAGGCTTTAAATAAAATTAGAATTGTGGGAGATCGTTATCCAGAATCTGAGAAAAAACGTACTGGACACTAAAAAGTATAGGGATATGGAGAAGGATCTTCTAAAGATTTGGTGGCGTTAATACAATACTATACGTTTTATTAACGCCACCAAAAATTGTTCGGTATTGGACAAGAACTAGCTAGACAATTTGTTTATGAGATGTTTTATTGAAGTATAGATTGTGTGATAGTCTTCATCTGTAGGGATTTCATTGATATAAAGGATATTTTCTGCCTTGAACTGGCTGATTAATTCAGGTGTTTTACTGGTGGTGACTACTATTTTAAGATCAGCAATTGAATCAACAAAACCAGCAAGTGAGGTATGAATAGAAATATTTAAATAAGATCTTAGTCCGCCATCTAATGTTTTCTTTATGATATTTTCAATGAAAATACCAAATTCTGTGTTTAAAAGTATAGCTACAGTAGGCTCAAAATAACTTAAATCTTTTAACTGACTGAAAATTAACATATATTGATTTAAAACATAATTATTACTAACAATGTTAGATAAGCCGAATTTTTCTGATAAATGAAAAGCTATAGTGTTCATATTCTTATTTAACATTGGAAATTCTTCGAAATAATGATTATTCTCAGTTCCGCTCCATGAAGGATATAGCAAGATGTTCACATGCGAGGAATAGATACTAGATTCAATATTTTTTTGATCTTCGGGAAAAAGGCTAATATAGTTAGTTGAAAGATAATCGGAAAATTCTGTAGAAATTCTGGAAAGAAAAGTATTGTTCAATTTAGCATGTTTAATAAATTGCCTTCCCAGCATAGTATTCATAAATCTGGGGTAACTAAATAAACGTAAGAAAAAAAATTCTATTTCTACTTTTGAAAGCATAGATTTAAGTTTATCTAAATGAAACTTTGCGCTTATGTAATCAGCCTCGTCTCTTAAGTAATAAGGGATATCTACTTCATAGCCATTTCTATACCTAATGATTTGTATGGATAATGAATACATAGTTTGTTTAATATTAATATTATTGACATTTTTGATATAGGATTCATTTTTTTTTGATTTAATAATGTCAGATATTAAGTCTTCATCTATCTCATCAAACGGCCATACTTCACCATGAAATAATTGCCAAAAGACTTTATTCGCATATAATCGTATGTTTTTTTCATCACCAATCAGATAATTGAATCCTTTATTCGACTTTATTATTAACTTGAATGCCGAAATCTGTTTAGTTATAGTCGTAATAGATCTTCTATAAGTAGCCTCACTAATAAAATTATCTTGAACAAACTTTATTCTATTTACCTTATACCCCAACAATAATCGCAAGAATAGTTTTATACTCCAATTATCAAAAATAAGATTTCTTTTGAATTGTTTGTAATACAAAATATCTGAATATTCTAAATGAAGTGTATTATTTACACTTGTTTTAATAGAAACTTCTTGAGCAGAAGACATCAAATCAAAGTTGATGTCTTTAATGTATTTTGTAACGGTTGTAGAAGATAAATCGAGATGTTGGCTAAGCTCAATGGTAGTACTTCCTTCAGTTGAATGAAGCAAACAATCCATAATATCAATTTTTGTTTTAAGAACACTATCGTAAAGTTCATCTAAGTAATATATAAATAGCCCCCCTTTTTATTTTCACCAACTGATTCTACTATAAAATCAAATACATAACAAACTAGCCACTCAATAAAAAGCAAAATTTATACATTGAAAGATTAGAAGTCTTTAAATCTATACACCGAATTATCATTTTAAGTACAAACTGAAAAATCAATTAAATCCCATTTTAAATCATTCTTTATAAGAATAATCCTTTAATATTTTATAAAAATATCATTTTTTTGGTATTTTATAACAAAAATTGAGCAATTATTGTTATAAAATTATGTGATAATTTGAAAGAGAAAAATAGTGAAACGATGAGATTAGGAGAAGAATAAAAGGTGACTACGCTAGAAGGACATACATATTTCCTATGGAAGCAAAATGCGTTCTGATACTTTGTACAGTGTTTTAGCTATACAAAATATTTCAGTGGAAGGGACTGGAGTACCAGGGCATAATGGGAAATTAACAGTTACTTCTCCTAAAAATAAACATGTTATGAATATTAATTTAGGTGAATTTGGGTCAATTGATATTAATAATGGCGGATTTGATTTTAATACTCAATATTCATACTCTAGATTTACACCAATTTCAATGAGAAATGTTTATAGTACCGGTTTTATGAATATAAATATGGATAGTGGATTTATAGAAGGATGGAAGAATACAGGGAATATGGATACTACCGCGCCATCCAGTTTATGGCGACCTATTTCTAATATTAGCTTGACCTTAAATCAGTCTACTACGGCTTCAACTATTGCTCGATCAACTATAGATTATGCGGACAACGATCAATTTAAAGCACAGTTCTCATTGCAAAATTACGGAAGAATAAGTAACATGCGCTTTGTTCGATAAATTCAGCTTGAAAACTTTAATAGAAATGCTATTTATTTCACTAGATATCTAAACAATATTATCATCCTTAAAATAGAGTGGACTAGGCCACTCTATTTTTTCGTCCAAATAAATTGAAAGATAAAAGAAGGAGCTTCATTTTTTTTAGAATACTATTTAATTATCATCAAACAGGCTAATTGAATCAATGAAGCAAAACGCAATACTAAGAATTTTTTGTTTGGTTCAAAAAAATTAGAATCATCATCAAGCTACTTGCAGTTCGTCGACTTTTCATGGATAATAAGGAACTAGGTCTAAAAACGTTTAGATAACTAAGAGTATTGATAAGAGCACATATTAAAGTAGTTTTTAAAGTTGGCAGCATCTTTTAATCAAAAAACTACAAGAATGGGGAAACAATGAATAATATAAAGTTCAACAACTATCCACTAAGTGATGTAATCCTACAAGCAATTTCAGATTTAGGCTATGAAACACCTACACCTGTTCAGCAAGCTGTTATTCCAGCTGTATTAGAAGGAAAAGATGTTCTAGTTCAATCTCAAACAGGTAGTGGGAAAACTGCTAGCTTTGGTATTCCACTGTGTGAAAAAGTCGACTGGGTTGAAAATAAACCTCAAGTTCTTATTTTAGAGCCAACGAGAGAACTAGCCCAGCAAGTGCAAGAAGATTTGATCAACATTGGTCGTTATAAACGAATCAAAGCAACAGCAGTTTATGGAAAAGCTTCTTATGTGAAGCAAAAGTCCGAATTAAAACAGAAAAGTCATATGGTAGTTGGAACACCAGGACGAGTCCTTGACCATATTAAAAAGGGAAGCCTTCCACTTGAAAAAATCAATTGTTTAGTGATTGATGAAGCAGATGAAATGTTGAATATGGGGTTTATTGATCAGGTAAAAGACATTATCAAAGCATTGCCGGAAAGTAAAAAGACGCTATTGTTTTCTGCAACAATGCCGCAGACAATCGAAAAATTGAGTAGTGCTTATTTACATGACCCAACGGTTGTTAAAATTGCAGCAACGGAAAAAACAACGCCTAAAATTCAACACGCATATTTATCTGTAACGGAAGAAAATAAGTTAGCTGCGTTAGAAGCGGTCACAATCGTTGAGAATCCAGATACATGTATTATTTTTGCCAACACACAAGAGAAAGTCAATGATACGTATGACTTCTTGGTGAAGGCTGGTTATCCAGTAGGAAAATTACATGGGGGAATGATGCAAGAAGATCGTTTTGATGTGATGGATGCTTTTAGAAAAGCAAAATTTCGTTATCTTGTCGCAACAGATGTAGCAGCAAGGGGAATAGATATTGAAAATATCACACATGTCATCAATTTAGATGTTCCATTTGAAAAAGAAAGCTATATCCACCGTGTCGGTCGAACAGGTCGTGCCGGTAAAGAAGGGTTTGCTTTGTCCTTTGTGACGTCAAAAGATGAACCGTTAATCAATGAAATAGAATCTTTTGGTGAATTGATAATGAACCGAATCACATTACCAAACGCCAAATTAGTTGCAAGAAGTAAAGCGGCTTTTGAAATGAAAATAACCACAAAACAGAAGCCGAGATATCAAAAAGCTAAACGGGTAAATGAAGAAATCACCAAAGTTTATTTTAATGGCGGAAAGAAAAAGAAATTACGAGCACTTGATTTTGTTGGAACTATTTCAAAAATAGAAGGCGTTAATTCAGAAGATATTGGAATCATTACGATTCAAGAGAATGTGACCTACATCGATATTTTAAACGGAAAAGGTCAACTTGTGATTCAAGCGATGAAAAACCGAACAATCAAAGGCAAACAATTAAAAGTACATGTTGCAAGAAAAAAGTAATCTGATATCATTTCACTTTTTTTCTTGAGTAATAGTTTGAACAGCAATTGACTAAACCAATATTCACGAAATGTGTCATTAAATTTTCGTGAGTATTGGTCTATTTTTGATTCAATAGTTAAAAAAATCATCATTGTTTTAGACTCTAATTTTTGTTTAAGAAACTATTTTGATGCATTAATTGCAGTAAAAAAGAGGTAAAATAGAAAAGAACGATGAATCGATTTTCTACCTATGTTTAAGTAGTAATATAGAAATCTTATTGGAGATAAACTTGAATGAAAAAATTTAAAGACATGATCAATAAATATAATCTAACAACAACTAAAAATCGAAAACGAGTAGGGATTATTGTTTTAATCTTGACAATCCTGCTTTTTTTACTGTTTACGTTTCGGTTTTCTTATATTCTGATTACTGGAAAAGTTGCTGGGACGAATCTTTCTGAAAAAACAAAGGAACTCTATGAAGTTCATGAGACACTCGAAGCAAAGCGTGGGTCGATTTTTGATAAGGATGGCAATGTGCTCGTTGAGGATTCCAGTGCCTTTTCACTTTATGCCATTTTGGATAAAAATTATACTGATTTAGAAGGCAAAAAATTATATGTTCAAGAAAAAGATTGGTCAGCGATTGCGGACATTTTTGAGAAGTATGTAAAAATCGATAAAAGCATAACATTAAAGCAATTAAAACCTAGCGTAAATGAAGAAGGCGAACCTGTTACGACCGTTGAGTTCGGGACTAATGGCAAAAATCTAGATTTTGAAACAAAAAGAATGATTCAAGAAGAGTTAGATAGACAAAAGATTTCAGGTATTTATTTTAGAGAAGAGAAAAAACGTGCATACCAAGTGGGAAATTTTGCTTCCTATTTTATTGGCTATGCGCAAGAAGATGATAAGGGCAATGAGCAAGGCGTTATGGGGATTGAAGAAGCATATAATGATAAGTTGTCAGGTCAAAATGGTTCTAGGAGCTATGAAAAAAACTCTGCATTAGGCGATGTCAAGCCTGGCAGTGTAAAAGAGAAAAAGCGTGTTAATGGAAGTGATGTTTACACAACATTAGATAGTAATCTGCAGTTTTATCTGGAAGAATTACTAGATGAAGCTGCTCAAAAATATCAACCTGAACACATTACTGCAACTTTAATGGACGCTAAAACAGGAAATATTTTAGCAACATCTCAACGACCAACATTTGCACTAGATACTAAAAAAGGATTAGATGATCCTAATACTGCTCGATGGAGTAATATTTTAGTCGAAGATATCTATGAACCAGGTTCAACAATGAAAAGTATGATGGTAGCCGCTGCTTTGGAAGAAAATAAATTTAATGAAAATGAGCAATTCGTCTCAGGAAGTATCAAAGTGGATGATACAAAGATCAGTGATTGGAATAATGGTGTTGGTGAGGGGAATATGACCTTTAGACAAGGGTTGGCGTGGTCCAGTAATGTAGGAATGGTAAACCTTCAAGAACGAATGCCTGATCTATGGCAAGAATACCTTAAAAAATTTGGATTTGGGCAAACCACTAACTTTGGATTAGCTGGTGAAGCTATGGGAGAAATTCAAAATAAGACTACGGTAGATAGAGCCATGACATCCTATGGTCAAGGGATTTCTGTCACCAATTTACAGATGTTACAAGCTTATACTGCTATAGCGAATGATGGAAAAATGCTGAAACCTAATATTATCAGTAAAATTGTGTCAGAAAATGGCAAAGAAACAATGATCGAACCTGAAATTGTAGGCACACCAATTTCTAGTGAAACGGCTAGGAAGGTCTTAGACTATATGAAAGATGTTACAGTAGATCCTAAATATGGTATGGGAAAAGAGTATGCTATTGAAGGGTTGAATGTTTCGGCTAAAACAGGAACCGCAGAATTTTTTGAAAATGGTGCGTATCAAAAGCAAGAATATTTGCATTCTGTAGTGACAATCACACCAACTGAAAATCCTAAATATATTTTTTATATGACTCTGAAACGCCCTGTATTAGATGGCGTTTCAGCAAATAAGATCATTTCTGACGTATCCAATAAATTAGTAGAACGGGCAATGGTTGCTCGCGATGAATAAAATAGTTCCTTCAAAATAAGAGGGCATGTACAAAAATTGTATTTTAAATTTTTGTACATGCCCTCTTATTTTTTCAAAGCTAGATGTTTTTATTTCGATCTTTTAATGTTTCTATTAATTTTTCATCAGGTGTAACATAGATTGTTTTTTGATTTTCGTATATAACATAACCTGGTTTTGCACCATTTGGTTTATGAACGTGTTTAACTTGGACATAGTCTACAGGAACTTGAGCCGATAGGCGGTATTTAGAATAATAAGCAGCAAGATTTGCCGCTTCTATCAATGTTTCCTCTGATGGATCTGTCTCTTTAATGATTACATGAGAACCTGGAATATCTTTTGCGTGCAGCCAAATATCTGTTTTTTTAGCTGTTTTTAGCGTAAGCTGATCATTTTGGAGGTTGTTACGGCCAACAAGGATCAGGTTGCCATCGCTTGAATAAAATTCTTCTGGTTTACTTTTCTTTGGCTGTTTTTGTTTTTTTGCACCGCGTTTTTTTACATATCCTTGTTCAATCAATTCTTCTCGAATCATCTCGATATCCATCGGACCTGCAATTTCCAGTTGTGATAGGACGGACTCTAAATAGCTGATCTCTTGTGTTGCTTGCTCGATTTGTCCATGAACGACTTTCACTGCATTTTTAAGTTTTTGATATTTTTGGAAATATTTTTGAGCATTTTGGTTCGGCGTGAGTGCTGGATTTAACTTGATCTTTAATAAATGATCTTCTTCATAGTAATTCGGTAATTCAACGGATTCAGCCCCTTTTGGTACTTGAGTCATAAAGGTTGTTAAGAGTTCGCCATCTCGGCGATAATTCTCAGCATGTTCTGTGTCGGCTAATGTTTGCTGAAGTTTTACGACTTTACTTTGATTCCGCTTTAGCTCATTTTCGATTTTATGGATTAATTCGCCGCCTTGTTGCTTGACCCGATCTTTTTCGGCTTTGCCACCATAAAAGACATCAAGCAATTCACTTAATGTGTCGAAACGTTCTTGTTTTCCATTTAAAGATAGAAATGGAAGTGGGGTAAAGAATTCTTTTTTCTCCGTTATCGTTAAAGTTGGAGCAGTATCTGATACAAGTGAAGACCAAAACGACTGCCATACTAGCATTTTTTCATTGGGCCGTTCATTTAAACGAAAAGCTAACTCATCAGCTGTATCTTTACCTAAGCCTTGAAATTGACTTTGTAAATACTTTCCATTAAGCTCACTTGTTGTTGAAAGTAGCTCAAAAACTTTTTCCTTTGTTGCTAAAAATGGGTTTTGTTGGTTTTGTTTAGGTGGATCAATGTATTCAACACCTGGAAGTAAAGAGCGGTAGCTGTTTTGAGAACTACCAATATGTTTGATCGCATCCAAAATCTTCCCGTTTTCTTTGTTCATTAAGACAATTGTGCTGTGTCTGCCCATTAATTCAACTATTAATACAATATTTTGCAAGTCGCCTAATTCATCTCTTTTGCTAAACGTAAAGTGAATCACGCGATCATTATCGATCTGATGAATCTCTTCTAAAATAGCACCTTCTAAAAACTTGCGAAGCATCATGACAAAATTTGGTGGTGTATCAGGATTAGCATAAGCGATTTCAGTCAGCTGAACACGAGCATAACTAGGGTGCGCTGATAAAAGTAATTTATGATTTTTTCCTTTGGTACGGATAACGAGAACAATTTCATTTTCATAAGGCTGGTGAATTTTTGAAATTCGACCTGTAACTAATGCCTCAGATAATTCCGAGACGATTCCATGAGTAAATACGCCATCAAATGACATAAACATCCCTCAATTCTATATACATAATAGTACTATTATAACGGAGTTCTTTTTAATTATAAAGGAAGTGGAAAATAAAAGTTCGAGAATGAGAGATTGTTTCATCTGATTTGTAAATGACTGCGCTTTCTTGTTATTTCTAGTATAATAAAAGAGGAAACATTATAGGGGGGATATTATGGTAAAAAGATTGATCAGTGCAAGTTACAGTGAAGTCGCAAAAATGACAGCAGAGGAATTGAAACAGTCAATCAAAGCGAGTGAAGGTCGCACGATTCTTTCTGAAAACGTTGTTGTTGCATCGCCACAAGCAGGGGATATTAGTAATGCAGAGGTTGCAGCGGCATTTGGAGCAGATTTGATTTTATTGAATGCCTTTGATTGCTTTAATCCAATCGTACAAGGAATTCCAGGTATGTCCTTAGAAGAAGTTATGGCGTACTGGCAAAATCCAGAAACAAACAAAATCAATCCAATTCCGATTTTAAAAGAATTAGTTGGACGACCGATTGGAGTAAATTTAGAGCCTGTTGATGATTCATCAGCTATGTTTAGTGAAAAACTAACGATCAGTAATGGTCGTACAAGTTCAAAGGAAACGATTCAAAAAGCTGAAAAAATGGGTATCGATTTTATTTGCTTAACGGGTAACCCAGGAACCGGTGTAACAAATGCTGAGATTGCTAAAGCAGTTAAGGTGGCAAAAGAGAATTTTTCAGGTCTGGTGATTGCAGGCAAAATGCATAGTGCCGGATCGGATGAACCGGTTGTTTCGACAGAAGCAGTTGAAGCTTATGCAAAAGCTGGAGCAGATATTCTATTATTACCAGCGGTTGGAACGATTCAAGGATTTGCAGAAGAAGAGATGAAAGCAGCGGTTGCTATTGCTAAAAAATATGATTTATTGACAATGTCAGCAATTGGAACAAGTCAAGAAAGTGCTGATAAAGAGACGATTCGCCAAATTGCCTTAACCAATAAAATCTGCGGAGTAGATATACAACATATTGGAGATGCAGGCTATGGTGGTCTTGCACCAGTAGAAAATATTTATGAAATGTCCGTAACAATTCGTGGTATGCGTCATACGATCAACCGGATGGCTCGCTCAGTCAATAGATAGCACGAAAAGAGGGTGTGAAACAAAAGTAAACAAACTTTTGTTTCACACCCTAAATACAAATAAACGGCGGGAGCAAACGGTCCTCCATGCTTCGAGGATCGGAGTGAAACGAGAGCCATAGACGCAGAAGCAACCATTAGGCTTCTTATTTTTCGAGGTAAACACTTCTCTCCAGCCTTTTTATTATGCGTCTTGCCAAACTTGTTTTGCGGTCTCGACGACTAATCTTACTTTCGCCCATTGTTCATCTTCTGTTAGATGATTGCCTTCTTCTGTAGAAGCAAAACCACATTGAGGTGAAAGACAGAGATTTTCTAATGGGATATAAGCTGACGCTTCATTGATTCGTTTACTTAAACTTTCTTTTGATTCTAGTTCAGGAAATTTAGAAGTAACGAGTCCTAACACTACTTTTTTTGCGGGATCATTTTTATAGATTTGTGCCAACGGCTCAAATCCACCCGAACGATTATCGTCATATTCTAAGAAATAACCATCAATCGTCAACTGCGCTAAATACGGCGCAACATGATCATAGGGACCAGCAATTGCCCAGTCTGATTTATAATTACCGCGACAAACATGCATCGTAATTGTGAGATCTTTTGGTAAGTCTTGGAGCAACTGATTGACGACTGCAACACCTGCAACACATTGTTGCTGCCAGTGTTTGATTTCATCGTCAGTCTTAGCATTTTCAATAAAGCCGGTATACATGCCCCAAGAAGTATCATCTAACTGTAGGTAACGACAACCTAAATCATAGAACTTTAAAATCGTTTGGTGATAGGCTTTGGCTAAGTCATCAATAAAAACATTTTCATCTGTATAACTTGCATAGGTGAATGTATCACTTTTACGATTAAAAAGTAATGTCGGTGAAGGAATTGTAGCCTTAGCAAGAATTCCTTCTGGTGTATGTTCATTTAAAAAGGTAAAAGCTTCAAAAAAAGGATGTTCAGGGTTAAATGTTACTTTATCTGTAATTTGGTAAGAGGCAGCTCTTGTTTCTACTTGGTTAAACTGATACCCATGTTCAGGTGTAGTTTGTTCAACACCATTTAACCCCCATAGAAAATCTAAATGCCACCAACTACGACGGAATTCTCCATCTGTAACAGCTTTTAAACCATTTTTAACTTGTTGATCGATCAACTCAATAATGGCTTGATCTTCGATAGCTGTTAATTCTTGTGCAGAAATTGTCTGATTTGAAAAATTTTCGCGAGCCTCTTTTAATGCATCAGGGCGTAAAAAACTGCCGACCTGATCGAAACGAAACGGGATTTCTTTAATAGTTGTCATCGTGTTGCCTCCTTTTATTTTATGCATCTTGCCAAATAGTTTCAGCAATGTTTTTAACAAGTTCGATTTTTTTCCATTGATCTTCTTCAGTTAAATGATTTCCTTCGTGCGTAGAAGCAAAGCCGCATTGTGGCGATAGGCAAATTTGATCTAGCGGCACATATTTACTAGCTTCGTTGATTCGTTCACCGATTGTAGTAGGGTCTTCCAAATCGCCATTTTTTGTTGTGATCAAGCCTAAAACGATTCGTTGCTCTTTTAGTTCTTTAAGCGGTTCAAAACCGCCCGAACGTTCATCGTCGTATTCTAAGAAAAAGCCATCAAAAGCTTTAATAGAAAAAAGGTTTTTTGCAATTTTTTCGTAAGAACCGTTATAAAGCCAATGAGATTGGAAATTTCCTTTACAAAAATGGAAAGTGACCGCAAGATCTGCTGGTTTATTCGCTAAGCATTTCTCAGTGACTTCTTGGAAATCATTTAGTAGCTGATCCGCATCCAAGCCATTCTTTTTAATTAGATCCCGGAACCGTTCGTCAAACAACCCGCCCCAACTGGTGTCGTCTAATTGCAAGTAGCGACAGCCAGCATCGTAAAAGGCTTGGATTGCCTCTTGATAAGTCTTGATCAAATCTTGTTTGAACGTTTCTAAAGAAGTATAAATAGGGTTCTCGTTATATTGTTTTGATAAAATCAGAGAATCTAGGAAAATCATGTTAGGACCAGGAATTGTTTGTTTAGCTAATGCTGGTGCTGCATGTTTTTGTGTGAAGCGGAAATGGTCAAGAAAAGGATGAGTGGGTGAAAAAGACAATGGTCCACTAACATATGTTCCTTGAGCATCTGTTGTTATGCCAAAAGCCGTGGTTTGAAAATCGTAAACAGTAATCCCATTTAAGCCTGCAATAAAATCTAAATGCCACCAACGTCGCCGAAATTCACCATCCGTTACAGCATGAAGTCCGACTGCTTTTTGTTTTTCAATCAACTCGATAATGGTTTGATCTTCTACTTCAATTAAAGCATCTTTGGAAATCGAACCATCAGCAAATGCAGCTCGTGCATTCTTTAAGGATTCAGGTCGCAGAAAGCTTCCAACGATATCGTAGCGATAAGGGATTTTTTGGTTGTTATTAGACATAATTGTTCCTCCATTTTTTAGTCAGATTTAATAAAAAAGTACAAAAAAAGCCCAATACTTTTTTGCAAAAGTAAAGGACGACTGAGCGTGTTACCACCTTTAATTCAAAAATCTCTTACAAGATTTTCCTCTGTAGGTACAGATCATGCATCTATACCTTGACGCTGTAATGGGCGTTCCCAATATTGGCTGTGCAGTGTTGACCAATATTCACTAAAAGACCATCTTCCTATTTTTTCAAATTATCTCTTTTCAGCTACCGAGACTCTCTCATCAATTCTCTAAAAATAGTACTCTTCTTTTCATCGTTTTTTAATTTATTCATCATTAATGAAAGTATAGGCTAGAGAATAATGTTTGTCAACAACGGATTCTTGTTTTTTATAATTCTTGTTTTTTTGATATTTATATAAATTTATAATGAAAATATTGATCTGTTTTATTAAATAGTTTAGAGTCTTTATTTGTTATACTAGGCAAAGGAATAAACTACTAGTATAATAAAAGCATAAGTTGTAGAGGAGAGAACACATGAAGAAAAATTTTATTGATGTTAAAGATGATTTTATTGCTCTCATAAATAGACAAAAAAAATTAGCTGCAATCATTTTAGCTGTAATCATTTTAGCAATTATAAGTTTAGTTGTAGCAGTTCCAAGAATGCAGGCTCATATTCGCGCATCAGAAATTAAATCCCTTGTTAGTGAAGATAAGCTAGCGAAAAAAGCCAGCTATTTAGATAGTCAAACAGCTGATCAGGATATCAGTGATAAAACGGCGATGACGGTTTTGTTTTCAACACCAAGCGGAAAGACCTATACTCAAATCATTGATGTCTTGAAGGACAGTAAACAAATGAAAGATTTCAATCATAGTATCTATATTTATCCAATCGTTTATGATGCAGAGAAAATCGAAAAAAAATATAATATTAAAAAAGATGACGTAACAATTATTTTCTTTGAAAACGGCAAGGAAAAAAATAGAATTCCAGTTGATAAAAATCTAGACATCAAAACAATGCTTATTCCGTCTTTAAATCAGTTGCCATTATCTAGTGTTGGACAAAGTGTTCAACCACCAGCAACAGCAACAAAGACGTCAAATTCTGAAACCCCAGCAACAACTCAAGCAACCATAGACGAGCAAGGTGTTGGTCAATCTTCAGAAGCCGATTCAGTAGCGCAATAACTCAAATAGTAGAAAGAAGGACTTGATATGAAAGAATTAATTCTATTCATTTTAGTGGGACTTTTTATAGTAACATCTAGATTACAGCGTGTACCTGTAAGACGTGATCAACGTGACAACTTTTAAGTGGCGGAGTTTGGCGACTGATTTATTACGAAAGAGGACTCAGCCTAAAACTGAGTCCTCTTTCAAACATAATCAATCAAAAAAAGTGCGAGTAAACAAAGAGATTCGCTTGATCCCTTTTGATCAGTTTCGTCAGGAGTCTTTAAAATGGTATCAAGATCCTGAAAGTATGTACAATATAGTTGGATCAAAAATTGCCTATACAAAAAAACAAATTCAACAAATGTATGAATGGCAAAATGAACATGGCTTACTCTATTATATAGAATACAATAATGGGGAGCACCTGCAAATAATAGGGGATGTTTGGTTAGCACATGATGACTATGCGATCGTGATCGATCAAGCCTTTCGCAATCGTCATATTGGCCGAAGGGTTACGAAATACTTTATTTATAAAGCCAAAAAACTGGGGAGAAACTATATTACTGTGAGTGAAATCTTTAATTGGAATAAAGCCTCTCAGAAAATGTTTACTAGTCTAAACTTTTATCCTTTTAAAGAAAATAAAGATAGTTGGAGTTATCGTAGACGACTAAAAACAGACACGATAGAAAAAGAGATTTCAAAATAATCGTTCTTTTAAACATTTTTAGACTTGACGAACAAATTCTTTATAGTGTAAACTGACTTTATTACAAAACTATAGGAGTGATTACATGAACCGACTGTCAAAACCAATCAACCAATTGAATAATTCATGGCAAAACTGGCGTAGATAGTTGTATGTATGAGACTCTCATAGATACAACTTTAGAAGACAAATTCTAAATTTTGTATCTATGTCGGTGTATTCAAGATGAATTTTTGACCGCATAGATGTTAGTCTATGCGGTTTTTGTTGAAAAACAATGACTGCTCCTTTTTAGGATTTGTCGTTGTTTTTTTGTTTGAATTTGTTTAAGCGAAAAGAACACTGGATGGAGGCTGAATGGTTCTCTATCTACGCGGGTGAGTCTTTCAGGAAAAAGATAAATTATGAATGAGGTAAAAAGCACCTCAGTCCTAATTTCCTATTTTCCTGTCAGAGCAGGCGAGCCTGCTTCGCTTTTAAATTAGGAGGAAACGTTATGAGAAAAAATCGTTTATCGGTCGTTGTCGTCATTATTGTTGTTTTTTTAATTGGTTCGTTCTTTGTAGAAAAAAAAGAATCGGCGAAAGAGAAGTTACCAACTGTGGGGGTCTTACAGTTTGTTAGTCATCCTGCTTTAGATCAGATTTATAAAGGGATTCAAGCTGGATTGAAGGAAAAAGGGTATGAGGATGGAAAAAATATGACGATCGCTTTTCAAAATGGACAAGCAGATCAAAGTAAGTTAGCTACGATGAGTCAGCAATTGGTGCAAGAAAAAAAATCTGATGTTTTGATCGGGATTGCAACACCTGCGGCCCAAGCGCTAGCGAATACAACCACAGAAATCCCTATTGTTCTCGGTGCAATCACGGACCCAGTCAGTGCTGGACTTGTAAAAGATAACCAAAAGCCTGGTGGCAATATCACTGGAGTTAGTGATAAATCGCCAGTGGATGCTCAGTTTGATTTAGTGACTGAGATTTTGCCGAAGAGTAAAAAAGTCGGAATCTTATATGCCTCATCTGAAGAAAATTCTAAATATCAGGTTGAAGAAGCAAAAAACGTTGCAGAGAAAAAGGGAATGAGCGTAAAAACGTACGCAGTACCGTCAAGTAATGAAATTGCACAAACAGTTCAAGTAATGACGAGTGAAGTGGACTTTATTTATATTCCAACGGATAATACAATTGCAAATGCGATGCAAACTGTCGTCAATGAAGCTGATAAAACAAAAACACCGATCATTCCTTCTGTAGATACTATGGTAGAACAAGGTGGGCTGGCTACCGTAGGGATCAATCAATTTGACTTAGGTGTTCAAACTGGTAAAATGGCCGCGGATATCTTATCAGGAAAAGCCAAACCTGCAACGACTGCTATCTATACATTTAAAACAGGTGATATAATTGTTAATCAAAAACAAGCTGATAAATTAGGAATATCAATTCCAGAAAAAATCAAGTCAAAAGCGAAGAGCGTAGACTAAACAAAGGAGAGAATCAAATGATTGTTTCAGCAATTGGACAAGGAATGTTATGGGCAATACTAGGATTAGGTATTTTTATGACCTATCGAATTTTAAATTTTCCCGATATGACGACAGAAGGCTCATTTCCATTAGGAGGAGCCGTATGTGTCACAGCAATCACATCAGGAATTCATCCAATCATAGCTACGTTGTTGGGTGTTTTAGCTGGGATGTGTGCGGGCTTGGTAACAGGACTACTATTTACTAAAGGGAAAATCCCAGTGATTTTGGCAGGTATTTTGGTGATGTCCGGGTTGAATTCGGTTATTCTTTATGTGATGCAGACACCAAATTTATCTTTACTGAACAAGCCAAAGATTCAAGATTTCTTTTTACAACTAAATTTGCCTAACTACTATGATATTGTCTTTTTAGGTGTGATATTTTTAGCAATCATCATTAGCTTATTATTGTTTTTCTTTAATACAAATTTAGGACAAGCCTATATTGCAACGGGAGATAATGAGCATATGGCGCGTTCGATCGGGATCAAGACAGATTCCATGAAAATATTAGGTTTGACATTATCTAATGGTGTGATTGCTCTGTCAGGAGCGTTGATTGCCCAAAATGATGGTTATGCGGACGTTAACAAAGGGACTGGTGTGATTGTTATTGGATTAGCGTCAATCATTATTGGTGAAGTGTTGTTTGGTGAATTGACTTTTGCAGAACGTTTAGTCGCTATCGTGGTCGGGAGTATCATCTATCAACTGCTGATCTTACTAGTCATCAAGTTAGGGTTTGACACTACGTACTTAAAAGTCTTTTCAGCTGTGATTTTAGCCGCATGCTTAATGATTCCTCAGTTAAAAAAGGCTCTGAATCTACACTTTTTGCCATCAAAGGAGGATGAAAGATGAGTACGGTTTTAGAACTTAAACATGCAACAAAACGGATCGACAATGGTTTAAATGAAACAAAAACTATCTTGAATAATGTCAATTTAACGATTACTCAAGGAGAATTTGTGACTGTCTTAGGTGGTAATGGAGCAGGAAAAAGCACTTTATTCAATAGTATTGCTGGCACCACTTCTTTGAGCGAAGGAGAGTTATTGATCAACGAGCAAAATATTACAACTTTTTCTGAAGAAAAGCGGGCCAAATATTTATCTCGTGTGTTTCAAGACCCCAAAATGGGTACGGCGCCTAGAATGACTGTTGCTGAGAACTTATTATTAGCACTTTATCGTGGGAAAAAACGTGGGTTGCGTTTACGTAAGATCAATGAGGAAAGAGCATTTTTTACCAAAATTTGTAGCGAGGTCGGTAATGGCTTGGAAAACCATTTAGATACCCCAACAGGGAATTTATCAGGCGGGCAAAGACAAGCTTTAAGTTTATTAATGGCAACACTGACTAAGCCTGAGCTGTTACTTTTAGATGAGCATACAGCGGCTTTAGATCCTAAAACGTCGAAACAATTGATGCGATTGACGGATCAAAGAATCAAAGAAGGGCAGTTGACCTGTTTAATGATTACCCATCGGATGGAAGATGCGTTGCATTATGGGAATCGGCTGATTGTTTTACAAAAGGGCCAAATCGTTAAAGATCTAAACAAGGAAGAAAAAGAAAAATTAAGCTTGCAGGATTTGTTGTTGTTTTTTGAAGAAGAGACAGAAGAAATTTCGCTAGATTAATCTAAAAACTCGATCAAGGCTGTTTGTTTACTTGATCGAGTTTTTAAGTTAAGTTTTTTTAAAGCCAGCTCTATTTTTGTCTAGTACATTTTTCAATAATCGTTCGACGATTCCAGTGACCATAAAGCCAGCGGCAATCGCGCCAGCAGTCATGATTACTTTGATGATTGAATGGAACCCTAAAACATAATCACCTAAAACAATGCTTCTGACCGCTTGATAGGCAGGACCACCTGGTACTAATGGAACAAGGCTGGGAATATTAAAAATCGTCATCGGCATCTTTTTTTTACGAGAAAAATAAATACTTAACAACCCAATTCCGATTGCGCCTAAAAAGTTAGCAAAGATCGCTCCTGCTTCTAAGTTTTTCGTAGACCAATAAATCATCCAGCCTACAGCACCTGTGATACCACAAGCATTTAAAAGCTTTCTGGGAACATTTGTTACAATGCCAAAGGTAACGGTACTTAAATAACTAAATAAACAATGTATGAGTACTTCCACGTTCAATTCTCCTTACATAAATAATTTAAAAACGATGGCAATTCCGATGCCGATTGATCCAGCAACAAATATTGCTTCAGTGGCTCGTGCTGTTCCACTTAAAAGATGTCCTGCTAGTATGTCTCTAAAAGAGTTTGTAATAGCTACACCAGGGACAAGAGGCATCACGGCCCCAATAATGATATTATCAATATTGCCTGCTAAGTGGAATTTGACTGCTAGATAAGCAAGTAGCCCAATGGTAAAAGCAGCAAGAAAGTCATCAAAAAATTTGATGTTCAGCCATTCTTTTGTGAAGTACGCCACGCTATATCCAATCATACCAATCAAAAATGTAGCAAGAAAGTCATGCCAATTGCCACCAAAAATGTACATCAGAGTGCAGCTGACAAGACCTGCTGCAAGAATTTGTAGTGAAACGGAATACGTTGGTGCTTCATGATTGATATTTGTGAGCTTGTGATTAAGTTCTACTAATGAGATTTCTTTATCCGCGAATTTTCGCGAAAGGTTATTAACGATAGCAACTTTTTCTAAATTAATACTCCGTTCTGTAACATTTTCTAATTGAGTATAATTACTAGAGCGAAAGCCCATAAAAAGACCAGTAGCGGTTACATAACTAACACTTTCTTTTTGACCAGCATTTTCCGCAATCCGGTTCATTGTATCTTCAACTCGGTAAACTTCAGAACCACTTTCTGTCATGATCTTGCCAGCCATCAAACATGTATCTAAGATAAGTTGTGTATTTGTTTGTTTATTTTCCTCCATGGAACAAAACTCCTTACATTAAATTCGCAGTAAAATTAGTGTATCATTTTTTTGAGATGTTTGAAATGAATAAAATCATTCGAAGATAAAAAAAGAAGCTAAGCTAATTTTAGAATTTCCTTAGAATTATAAAGAAACACTAAAAAATTGTTGGAAACTTCACAGATACCTAAAACATCCTTGCTTTTTCTAAGCAAAAGTCCTATCCTTATAGGTAACAAACCAAAGGGGTCTAGATATTATGGATAAGCAATGGTCACTTTATTCAGTAAGCAGTCTGATTTTACTTATATTGTTAAAAAGAACGTTCGATCAAGGACATCTAGGATTAAGTGCTATTTTACTTTTTCTCTTACTGATTCAAGTGACAGGAACCATTATCTGTGTTCATCAAAAAAGACATAAAAAAGAAATCCCATCTTCTAAATAAGAAGTGGGATTTTTTTATGGAGTTGATAGCTTAAATCAAGTCAAAATGTTTTAAGGCATGGACAATTCCGCCTTCAGTATTTTTCTTAGTAATAAAGCTAGATCGTTCTTTGAGTTCCTTACGTGCATTGCCCATAGCAATTTTATTGTCGCATGCTTCAAATAACGCAAGATCGTTGATTCCGTCACCAAAAGCAAACGTAGGAACGTTTGGTAAGTCGAGGGTTTTGAACAGGTTTTGAACGCCAGTTCCTTTAGAAACGCCCTTTCTAACTGTATCGATAGAGTAGGGGCCATTACGATAAAAGGTCATTTCTGGAAAATTCTTTAAATAGTGCTCATCGCCATCCTCTGAGAGAACTAACATCATATTAACCGTTTTATCTTTCAAACTAGAATGATCGATTACAGGTGCTTGGGAATGGATAAAGGCATACGCATTTGTGACTATGTCATTATGACCAGAACACCAAATTTGTTGATCATTATAAAAGGATAATTCATGACCAAGACTTTTGGCCTGTTCATACATTTTTAAACATTCTTCATAAGTAAATTCATCGGAATAGACTTTTTTTCCCTCAACTTGAATAAATTGCCCATTCATTACGATGGCTGAATCAATTCCGCTAGCTTTCATAATGTGTTCGATTTCTACTACTGTCCGACCGGTTGCGATCAAGGGTAGGATATTGTTATTTTTTAATGCTTGAATAGCATTTGTGATCTCTGGTGTAATTTGTGATTTGTGATCCAATAATGTACCATCTAAATCAAAAAAAGTGACTGCCTGGATATTTTTCATGAATTTTCAACGTCCTTTCATCCCTAATAGTATCAAAGATTGAACAAAAGACAAAGCTTTTTTGAAGAAAGATAGAAGTTATTGGAGCTAGCCGATTTTTAGAGTATAATATAAATGACGTTAAACTTGAAGGAAAGAGGCGAGTAAAATAATGAATGTATTAATGATAGAAGATAATGAGTCTGTTTCAGAAATGATGCAAATGTTTTTTTTAAATGAGGGCTGGGAGGCTACGTTTAAATATGATGGGAAAGAAGGACTTGATGCCTTCTTAGAAAACCCAGAAAAATGGGATATGATCACACTTGATTTGAATTTACCGACGATGGATGGTATGGCAGTTTGCCGTGAGGTTCGGAAAGTGTCAAATACAGTGCCAATCATTATGTTGACAGCAAGAGATTCCGAAAGTGATCAAGTGATCGGTTTGGAGATGGGAGCAGATGACTACGTCACCAAACCATTCAGCCCATTGACATTGATTGCCCGAATCAAAGCGCTCCATCGCCGTTCTGAAATCGGGGAGCATGCGGTAGAAGGATCAGAACGTTCAGACGATCAATTTGATGTGGAGACAGATCATTTCAAGATGAATACTAAAACTAGAGAAGCGTATCTGGATGACAAACTAATTGGCGGATTGACACCAAAAGAATTCGATTTGCTTTATACGTTAGCGAAAAAGCCAAGACAAGTATTTTCACGTGAGCAGTTACTGGAAATGGTTTGGGATTATCAATATTTTGGTGATGAACGGACTGTGGATGCTCACATTAAAAAGTTACGTCAAAAAATTGAAAAGGTTGGACCACAGGTTATTCAAACAGTTTGGGGCGTAGGGTATAAATTTGACGATTCTGGAGTAGCATAGATGAAATATTTATATCAACAATTATTAGCTTTTTGGGGTGTGATCATTCTAATCATATTGATCGTGGGGACATCTTTCACTCAATTGACTAAAAAGACGATGCAGGATACAAATTATGAACAGCTGAGAGGATATGCTCAATCGGCTTGGAAGACAAAAGATTCTATTAATCGTTATCCTGGGATGACCGATCAAGAGTTATTAAATATGTCATTTAATCTATCTGAGAGTGCCTTAAGCAATCAAGATGTTCAGTTCGTTTTTATCGACCACGATATGTCAATTCAATATCCAGTAAACACCAAAAAGAAATTAGATTATTCATTGATTGAAAGTAACTGGAATAAATTAATGCAAGGTGAGCAAGAATACATCACGATTAACAAAGATATTTATGGAAACAAAAATATGTCTTCTTATGTAATGATACCTGTTACTCAGACTAACACACAAACAAATGAAAACACTATTGTTGGAGCATTGATAGTGACACAACCAGCAAAAAATGTTTCGGATAGTGTTGATGCAATAACGGGCAATTTATTTAAAGGTTTTATTATATCTAGCATTGTCGGGTTGATACTTAGTTATTTCTTTGCTAGTTTCCAAGTGAAGCGAATCAATCGAATGAGAAAAGCAACGAAAGAAATCACGAGCGGTAATTTTGATATTAAATTGGTTACGCATGACAAAGATGAATTCGATGATTTAGCAGAAGATTTTAACAAAATGGCTGAGTCTTTAAAGGAATCTAGAGAAGAAATTGATCGACAAGAAGATCGGCGTCGCCAATTTATGGCGGATGCTTCCCATGAGATGAGAACGCCACTCACAACCATTAATGGCTTGTTGGAGGGGCTGCAATATAATGCAATTCCGGAAAGCCAAAGAGAAAATGCCATTAAATTGATGCAAAATGAAACTTCACGGTTAATTCGCTTAGTCAATGAAAACTTAGATTATGAAAAAATCAGAACAAATCAAATTAGTATTGTGGTCAAAAAGTTTGATGCAACTGAAACGTTGAAGAATATCCTGACGCAGTTAGAAGGGAAAGCTGAATCAGCGAATGATCAGTTGATATTAGAAGCCGATGAAGCAATCGATGTTTATGCGGATTATGATCGTTTTGTTCAAATCATGGTTAATATTATTCAAAATGCGATTCAATTTACGCAAGATGGAGAAATTCGGGTTCACTTGCAAAAAGGATACTTGGAGACGATCATTACGATTTCAGACACTGGAATAGGCATGACGGAGGAACAAGTCCAAAACATTTGGGATCGATATTACAAAGTTGATCCTTCTCGCAAGAATACAAAATATGGTGAGTCCGGTTTAGGGCTATCTATCGTTCAACAATTGGTTCGTCTGCACAAAGGGAAGATCAGTGTAGAAAGTCAGGAAGGTCAAGGAACTAGTTTTACTATTTCATTTCCTGATGTTGAAATAGAAGATGAAACCTAGAAAAAGCGCCAATCAAACAGAAAATGTTTGATTGGCGCTTTTTTAAGCTGTTTTAATGATTTTATCCATATATGGACTTTCAGCAATTTGAATATCATTCGTTAAAACTAAAATCGCTTTTTGTTTTTCTTTTGCGATTTTTTGAAGTAAGGGTAGTAGCTCTTGTCTTTGACTAATCGTTAGTTTTTGGAAGATATCATCAATAATAATGATATCTTTTTCTAGTAGTAATAATTGAATCAACTGGAGTTTGATTTGTTCGAAAGTATTTAATTGATCCTCTGATTTGTTTAATACACTTGCTGGAAGAGAAACGTAGGTGAATAAATCGTTCAGTCGTTTCTTTTTGTCCTTTTCCTTGATTGAAGTTCCTACAAATAAATTATCTCTAATCGAAAGATAAGGCAAAAAGATATTTTCAGATAGAATAAAGCCAATCGCCATGGCCTGTTTCATATCAAATGTTTTATCAATTAAAAAATAAAAATCAGCTTGGATACTACTTTGATCTTCTAAAACGACCGTCATATGTTGCTGTTGAAATAGCTCTTTGAAACTGTCTTCAGTCCAATTATTTGCTAAAGGAAAATTCATGTACTCACATCCTAAATACTTTTTTCGATTGTTTTGAAAGAAGAGAAGTGGAAATTAAGGTGCTCAACGCTGTAATCGATAGTACTAAGAAAGAACTCTTTGAGAACGCTCTAAAAATTGCAGCACCAGGTAAGTTGCTTATTCGTAAGGACAGAAAGTGCGTGTCGGCAGTTGAATCTATTAGTTGACTGCTCGGCGTACTCTCAATTATCATCTTAGAGGAGAAAAGTGTCACTCTCTTAATACCTAGTTCATTAGCGAGGATGGGTCTGGCTTGGATTAAAATGTATTCATATGTATGTTGGCAGACACCAAGAAAAACAGCAGTAACAAGTATGCCAAATGCGATTGGAATAATACTCTCTAAAATGGATTGCTTCATGACGAAACCATTTGAAAATCCCATAATACGCCATTTCATCATATCTTGTTTTTTTAATTTCAATGAAATAAAGAGTAATAGTGTAATCAAAATTGTCCACAGAACTAACGTAACAACATATAAAGAAGTATATAGTTGCATAATTTTTTGATAATTGAAGTGGTAATCAGTGTTGTTGATTACGGTACTGACTTGGTTGTACAATGATCTTTCTAGATCCTTAAGATTCAGAATACTCGTTAATAGAAATAGAAAAAGAGCCGAGCAGACACCAATACTAAAAGAAATTTTTTTATGATAAGAAACGCTGGCAAAAGCGTAACGGATGTTTTTCAACTAGGTTCACCTCACTAAACTAAGTATAAAAGAAGAATATGAATAAATTATGAATAAGATATAAAAAAGCTTGAGTAATTTACTCAAGCTTTCGTGATTATTTACCAGATTTTAAATAGTCTTGGTAAGTTTCAGTATGGTATTTATCAACGGTAGAAGTATTGTTGTTTTTACTGTAAACACTTGTGGATTTATTGCCTTTTTCATCTTCAATTTTTTCTAATTGTTTCAATTGATCTTTGTAATTGTAATCATCCGGATTGACTGGTGTTAATCCGCTATTTGTATAGAAACGTAGCAAATCACCGTTTGTCGTTTGATCAGACATTGATAACTGTAAATTAGCTTGTTCTTTCAATGCTTTAGCTTCTTGTTTTTCCTGCTCAGTGGGTTCTTCTAGCAGACGACCAGTAGCAGTTTCATAGATACTAGAGCCTAACATTGTATATTTAGGTGAAACGTAATTACCATTTCTAAATGCAACCAGTTGTGAATTGTCTTTAGAGAATAAATCTTGACCCATTTGAATGTAGTTTTTCGTGTCAACACCCATTAAATGTAATAGGGTAGGTAACGCATCGATTTGACCACCATACGTATGATTGATTCCGCCATTTGTTTGACCTGGAATATGAATCATATAAGGAACGCGCTGCATGCTTGAATTGTCAAAGTCATTCCAAGTTGATTTTGATTTCCCAAGTAATTCCGCTAAGTTCTGGTTTCTAGAAGTCGAAACGCCGTAGTGATCACCATAAAGGACGATTACAGAGTTTTCATACAGACCAGAAGCTTTTAAATAATTAAAGAATTCTTCAACGGCTTTATCAAGATAGTTCGCTGTAGCAAAATAGCCGTTGATTGTTTCATCAGATGTTTGAGCAATCGGGAATCCAGCTTCATCATTCGTAAATTGAGAATATGGATAGTGATTTGAAACAGCAATAAATTTAGAGTAAAACGGTTGTTGCAAGTGTTCCAAATATTGAGCCGATTGTTGGAAGAACGGTTTATCATGCAGGCCGTATTGGAATGAATTATCTTCATTAACATCGTAGTAATTAGCATCAAAGAAATAATTATAACCTAAATGCTTGTATGTTTCGTTACGGTTCCAGAAGTTACCAGCATTCCCATGGAAGACAGCACTTGTATAACCGGCTTCTTGACCTAAAATAGCAGGAGCTGCTTCAAAGGTATTTTTACCACCAACTTGAGTGAATAATGAACCTTGATCTAAACCAAATAACGAATTTTCAAACATGGTTTCAGCATCACTTGTTTTTCCTTGACCCACTTGGTGGAAGAAATTATCAAAACTATAGGTACTGTTACTGTGATATAAGCTATTGATAAATGGTGTTACAACATGCTCAACACCTTTTTCATCTTTCAATTTGTAATCAATCAAAAATTGTTGGAAACTTTCTAAGTGAATATAAATCACATTTTTTCCTTTAGCCATACCAAATGTATCAGGGTTTGGTGCGGCATAATGACCTTTGACGTAATCTGAAACAGCGTCCATATCATTTTCACTAGCTTCTGCTCGAACTTGGTTCGTTTGGTAGGTAGTAACACCATCATAAACTGTAAAAGCGTTTAAGCCTAAGAACTTAACGATATAATCACGAGAGAACTGGCGACCCAATAATTGAGGACGAGCTGTTTCGGCTAATGTTAAGTTTGCGACAAAAAACAAAGCAGATAACATACTAATTGAAACGGCAACACGTGCTCTGACAGGACGTTCATCCATTTTGATCTTTTTAGTTAGCAATAAAATACCAATTACAATGAAATCAAGCCAATAAAGGACATCGTAGGGTCTAAACAAACGTAAGGCACTTTCGCCAAGTCCGCTAGCAACCTTCCCAGCACCAAGCATTGTATTCACCGTAATAAAGTCAGTAAATTCTCTGTAATACACTACATTAGAGAATAGTAGTAACGTCAACAGAAAATACAAGACCATCATCGTAATATAGGAAGCTTTCTTTCTTCTTACATATAAAGCAATTGCCAATAAGAAAAACGTAGAAGCAATTGGGTTAATGAAGAGAATGAAATATTCAAAAGCATTCTCGATTCTTAAATGAAAATCAACTGTATAAGCAAAAATGTTTTTCAACCAAATCAACACAGCCACAAACCCAAAAAGTCCTAAACGCGTGTTTAAAAACTTAGGCATATGTATTTTTTTTATAATATTCAAAGTAAACGTATCCTTTCTAAAATCAGATCTAAGAGAAAGTAATTTGAAAAATCTCCATTAACTTTCTATACACTCTTCCAATTTTACTCTCTCTGTAATTCTATGTCAATTTAAATCAAGATTCTAGCTAGTAAAGTTAATAAAATTTTACTTTTCTTAAGATATCAGAAATTAGATAATTGATTCTAGCTAACGACAGGGATCGCTTTTTTTGATATACTAGCCAATGATGTGAATACAAGCAACCAAGCTAATTTTACTGGAAAATCAAATCTGAATTGAGGATGACATGAATGAATATAACCGTAACAAAAAAATCAGAGAAAAAATTTAAAGGAAGATATCCCCTTATTCAAAAAGAGGACCTTATTACTACGCCTAAATCATTTTCAGATGAATGGGTCACGTTTATTGATAGTAAAGGTCAATTTATTGCGACAGGCTATCTTGGTGAACAAAATAAAGGAATCGGCTGGTTAGTCAACTGGCAAGGAAATGTCGATGCAGATTTTTTAGGAAATCTATTTTTAAAAGCTAAAAGTCATCGAGTCGCATATGAACAAGATGAATCAACTTCAGCTTATCGCGTATTTAATGGAGAAGGGGATGGACTGGGGGGACTGATCATCGACCGTTATGATGATTTTGCCGTATTTTCTTGGTATAACGAAACCTTGTATCAAAAAAAAGCAGAAATTATTCGAGCGTTTAAAGCAAGTTTTCCAGAAATCAAAGGGGCATATGAAAAAGTGCGCTTTGCAACCAAATTTTTACCAGAATCACAAAAACTATTTGGAGACGATGCTCCTGAGCCACTATTGGTTGTTGAAAATGGGGTAACGTACGCTACTTATTTGAATGATGGTTTGATGACAGGGATTTTTCTGGATCAAAAAGAAGTGCGAGGGCGCCTGGTCGACGGGATCGCTGCTGGAAAAACGGTGTTGAACATGTTTAGCTATACAGGGGCATTCTCAGTTGCTAGTGCAATGGGCGGCTCAAGTACAACAACTAGTGTAGATTTAGCCAAACGTAGTTTACCAAAAACGAAAGAGCAGTTTGAAGTGAATCATTTAGCTGTGACAGATCAAAAAATCGTAGTAATGGATGTCTTCGATTATTTCAAATATGCTGTCCGAAAGCAATTAAGCTATGATGTGATCGTTCTTGATCCGCCAAGTTTTGCTCGTAATAAGAAAAAAGTGTTTTCTGTTGCTAAAAATTACGGTGACTTAGTCAAGGATTCTGTAGATATTTTGTCAGATAAAGGCTTATTGATCGCCTCAACGAATGCTGCGAATATCTCTCTGGAAAAATATAAAAAAATGATTGTTGCAGCATTAGAAGAAAAGCAGGTGAACTATCGATTTAAGGAAACGTATCAATTACCAAGTGATTTTAAAACGAATAAACATTTTGAAGAAGGGAACTACCTAAAAGTTTTCTTCATTGAAATAGAAAAATAAGGAAAAGAGCTTGTTCTGTAAAAAAAAGAACAAGCTCTTTTCTTTAGTGATAAAACATGTTTTGTGCAAATGGCACAATAAATTCTTTAAAACGTAGAGCAGCCGGTGAAAGAAAATGATCTTTTTTAGTTGCTAAATAAATATAGCGAGGGAAGAAGTTATCTTTCAAGGTAATGGTTTTAACATTATAGGCAGCGATCGAAGGGATTTTTGGCATTAAAGCAATTCCATAGTCATGCGCTACAAAACCAAGCATCGTATGATCTTCCTCGACTTCACAAACAATCGTCGGTGTAATCGCGGCCGCTGTTAACAACTTATCGAGATAAGGGCGCAAACCACTTCGTTCATTAAAATAAACAAAAGGATAATCACTTGTATCCTTTAAAGAAATCGTATCATTTATTGCTAAAGGGTGATTAATGGGGACAACTAAAACAATCTCTTGTTCAGTCAAAATCTCATAATTAAGTTGTTCATCTTCTTTTAGCTTAGAAGTAATTGCGATATCGACATCCTCTCTTAAAAGCAGATCAGTCATATCTGAGGAATTTCCCTGAAATAAATTGAAGCGAATTTGTTCATTGCCAGGATAAGCTGAAAATTCTTTCATTAACATAGGAGCTAAAAAAGAGCCAGCTGTATAGATAAAGCCAAAATCAATCAAGCCTTTGTCAGGACTGACCAATTCCTTTAAAGCTCGCTCACCTTTTGCTAGTTCTTCTAAAGCCGTTGAAACGTACGTATAGAAAAATTTTCCATATTTTGTTAGTTGGATATTTCTACCTCTTTTTTCAAATAACTGTGCATCTAATTCTTTTTCTAATTCTGACATAGAATGGCTTAAGTTTGGTTGTGTGGTATTTAATAACTTGGCCGCATGGGTCATGTGCTGAGTGTCTGCTAACATTCTAAAAAACTCTAATTGCCGCAAATTCATCTATAAAACTCCTTATTGGTCATTCATTTATAAACACAGTTTATCAATAAATTTAGAAATATGCATTATAAATGTAAAAATGAATTCGAGCAGAACTATAAAATATATTTATCTAAAACATAAAAAACATTCATTGGAATTTATCGGTTTGTTGGATTAGAATAAATTTATAGATATTGTGAATAAGGTAACAATAAAAAGCATTGTTTAAATTGTGTTTGTATTTTAGAAAAAGTACCTGTAATTAAAAGAATCAATCAATTTTTTCTACTGCTTTATCAAAAGGAAAATAGGGGAAATAGTTTGTGATAAAAACAGTACAATCAATTTTTTTCTATTTTCCTGTCAAGGCTGAACGAGCCCGCTACGCTTTTAAATTATCTAGCTTCAAGAGCTAGCCTTTCAGCTTTAAAACTATCTAGCTGCACAAATCAATCCTTAGGAAAATAGATAAATTGTCAGTGAAACAAAGAACGTTTCAATGTCAATTTCCTAATTTTCTACAGGATTAACCGATTTGTTTCGCTTTTAAAATTAGGAGGTAATCATGAATAATTATCAAGCAATCTTTGAACCGTTAACTGTTAAACGGATGACTTTAAAAAATCGTGTGGTGATGCCACCGATGGGGACGAATTTCGCCAATATGGATGGGACGTTCAGTATGCAGCATGTTTCTTATTATGAGCAACGTGCTAAGGGTGGAACGGGGTTGATCACGTTAGAAAATGTGTGTATCGATTATCCAATGGGCACTAATGGAGCTCGTCAATTAAGGATGGACAATGATCAATATATTTCAGGTCTGTGGCATTTTAATGAAAAAATGCATGCGTATGGAGCGTGTACTTCCGTTCAAATCAACCATGCTGGAGCTTCGGCTTATGGTCTACGATTAGATGGGGAACAACCAGTTTCAGCGTCGAATATTCCTTCAAAAAAAGGGAATCCAATCCCACGTCCGTTGACTGAAGAGGAAATTTATGAAATCGTGGAGCGATATTCGGATGGTGCTTTAAGAGCGCAACGTGCTGGCTTTGATTGTGTAGAAATTCACGCAGGACATTCTTATCTGCTAAGTCAGTTTTTATCTCCTTTATACAATAAACGGACGGATAAATTTGGCGGAAGCCCAGAAAATCGCGCTCGCTTAACCAAATTAGTTGTTGAAGCTGTTCGAAAAGCAGTGGGTCCTTTTTTCCCGATTTCGCTTCGTTTTAGTGCCGATGAGCTATTAGAAGGTGGGAATACCTTAGAAGATACGATTGAGATTTTAAGTTATTTTGCAGAAGAAGTCGATATTTTGAATGTTTCAGCTGCATTGAATGATAGCTTACAATATCAAATCGATAAAATGAACTTGGAAGATGGCTGGCGTGCTTACATGTCGAAAGCTGTTAAAGAACGTTTTCCAGATAAAGTTACTGTAACTTCTGGGAATATTCGTAGTCCTAAAAGAGCAACTGAAATTCTTGAATCAGGAGATGCTGATTTATTAGCGATGGGACGTGGTTTGATTGCTGAGCCTAACTGGGTCAATAAAGTTGCCAATGGCCAAGAAGATTTACTAAGAAAATGTATTTCCTGCAATATTGGGTGTGCTGACCATCGAATTGCTAAAGCTCGTCCGATGCGCTGTACAGTCAATCCTGATCTTCATTATGAAGATGACTACAAAATGAAGCCTGTTTTACATCCAACGAAAATGGTTGTAATTGGTGGCGGAACTACTGGACTTGAAGCTGCTGCTACAGCGGCGGAAGTTGGCGTAAGTGTTGAGCTATTTGAACAAAAAGACTATTTAGGTGGCTTAGGTCACGAAATTGCACGTTTCCCTGATAAGAAAAGAATCGATGATTTTATTACCTATGAAATCAATCGTTGTAAAGAGCTTGATAATTTAGCGATTCACCTAAATCATGCAGCAACGTTAGCTGATATTGAAGCAATTGGTCCAGATATTATCGTAAACGCGACTGGAGCAAAACCTTTATTACCACCAATTAATGGATTGAAAGAACAATTAGAGAATCCAAACAGAAAAATCTTTTCTATTTTTGATATTTTAGACGACATGTCTAAATTCCAAGAATTTGAAGGAAAAGAAATCGTCGTGATCGGAGGCGGCGCGGTTGGCTTAGATGTTGTCGAATATTATGCTGAACGTGGTGCAAAAAAAGTTAGTATTGTGGAAATGCAAGGTGAAATCGGGAAAGATCTAGATTTGATTACAAAGCTTGCGATGATGGAAATCGTCGAAAAATTCGATGTGGAAGTTCATGTAGAAACAAAATTAACCGAAGTAAAAGAAAATAGTTTCTTAGTTGAAAAAGATGGCGAAATGATTGAGTTGCCATTTGATTTAGGTTTCGTATGTCTTGGAATGCGTGCAGAAGCACCAATGATTCGTGAATTAGATCAGTATGCAAGAAAGAATGGGGCTGTCCTGCTAAATATGGGGGATAGTAAAGTAGCTAGACGAATCATGGAAGGAACAAGAGAAGCACGTGACATTTTAAAAACGATTGAAGTACTAGAAAACACTCGTACACAGAAAATGTTATTTGAACAAACAAAGAGTTTACAAGCAACACAAACTATATAAAGTGAGGGAAATGAAAATGACAGAAAGAATTGACGGACACACATTATTAATTAGTTTAATTGCAACACCAATTCGTCACAGTCTATCTCCGACAATGCATAATGAAGCTTTTGCTAAGTTAGGGTTAGATTATGCTTATATGGCGTTTGAAGTAGGAAATGAAGAGTTGAAAGATGCCGTTCAGGGAATTCGTGCATTAGGGATTCGTGGTTCAAATGTTTCAATGCCGAATAAACAAGCTATTATTCCTTATTTAGACGAACTTTCACCAGCAGCAAAATTAGTAGGTGCAGTTAATACTGTAACAAATAAAGATGGAAAAGGTCATTTAGTCGGACATGTAACCGATGGAACTGGTGCCATGCGTGCGTTGAAAGAAGAGGGCGTAGAAGTCAAAGCTCAAATCGTAACAATGACTGGAGCAGGTGGTGCAGGAACGGCAATTGCCATTCAAGCGGCCTTAGACGGTGCCAAAGAACTACGTATTTTCAACATAAATGATCAACACTATAAAAATGCAGAAGCAACAGTGAAGAAAATTAATGAGAATACCAACTGTACAGCAACCTTAACTGATTTAACTGATCAAGCAGCATTTAGGCAATCAATCAGCGAAAGTAGTATTTATATTGATGCGACAGGTGTTGGCATGAAACCTCTACAAGAAGAAAGCCTGATCAACGATCCAGAAGTGATTCGTCCAGATTTAGTTGTCTTTGATGTTGTCTACATTCCAAAAGAAACAAAATTATTAAAATTCGCTCGTGAACACGGTGCGAAGAAAACAATCAACGGTTTGGGCATGATGCTTTATCAAGGGGCAGAAGCATTCAAGCATTTCACTGGGGAAGATATGCCTGTTGACTATATTAAAGAACTACTATTTAAGGACTAACAGTTAGGAGAAAATGATGAAAAATAAATACACACCGACCGCCATAGGTCTATATATCAACTACATTGTCCATGGGATGGGCGTTATTATTATTTCTCAAAACCAAAATGCATTGATGACTCAATGGGATACAGATTTGATGGGGATTGCTAAAGTTATTTCGATGTTAGGGATTGGACGTTTGATTGCAATTATGATTTCAGGGCGACTATCGGACAAATTTGGGCGTAAACCATTTATTTACTTAGGAATGGTGACATATGCCGCTTACTTCTTTGGAATTTTATATAGTCCAAGTGTTGAGTTAGCGATGTTCTTTGCAGTTGTGGCTGGGATTTCTAATTCATTCTTAGATTCTGGGACTTATCCTGCTTTAATGGAATCATTTCCAAAAACTGCAGGAACTGCAACTGTACTATTAAAAGCATTTATTCAAGGAGGACAATTTGCTCTTCCATTGATCATTAAATTTTTAGCTTCAAATCACTTATGGTTTGGTTGGTCATTTATGATCGCTGCAATTTTACTTGGTGTGAATGCCATTTTCTTATGGAAACAACCATTTCCAGATGCAGATGCAAAACTAGCTGAAGAAACGGAAGAAGCAGTTGAGCAAGCACCAACCGTTAAGTTTAAATCTAAACCTAAGATGGCAATTGAAGGTGTTGCATTTGTTATTTATGGTTTTATCGCACAAGCGACGTTTTATTTAATCAGCCAATTTATCGGAACTTATGGTGAACAAGTGGCAGGGATGGCGCAAACGGATGCAGGTGTGTTAGTTTCATATTATTCGATTGGTTCATTATTATGTGTGGCGTTTACGGCAATTATGGCATCAAAAGTTCGTTCAGTTTATCTAGTGGTTATTTATACATTCGTTTCATTTTTAACGATTGCTGTAATGTGGTTGTTCCCGACACCATTAGTTTGTATGATTGGAGCAGCTTTAGTTGGTTTCTTTGCAGCAGGCGGCGTGTTACAATTAGGATTGACCGTTATGGGAGAAATGTTCCCAGCAGGAAAAGGAACCATCACAGGAATTTATTATACATTTGGTAGTATTGCATCATTTGTTATTCCTGTTGCAGCAGCACAAATTGCTAAAACCAACGTACGTGGTATCATGCTGTTTGATACGATCATAGCTGGTATCGGTTTTGTCTTAGCAGTTATTATATTTATTCGTTATCGTCAAACAATCGATACATCTAAATAGGGAGGATCCATCAAATGAATACAGTAACAGTTAAAAACGTGACTATTGGAAGTGGAAGTCCTAAAATCATTGTTCCTTTAGTGGGTAAAAATGAATCAGAATTAATAGAAGAAGCAAAACACTTATTAACGATTGATTGTGATCTTGTTGAATGGCGTGTTGATTTTTTTGATCAAGTAACTAATTTTGAAGCAACTGCTGAAATGTCAAAAAAAATTGCAGAAATTTTATCTGATAAACCAATACTTTTCACTTTTAGAACCAAACAAGAAGGTGGAGAACTTGCTTTTACAGATGAGCAATACTTTGGTTTATATAAAACGGTTATTGAACATGGGGCAATTGATTTATTAGATGTTGAGCTGTTTATGGATGATACTTTCGTTCAAGAGACGATTAAGAGAGCACATGAAAAAGCAATCAAAATCGTGATGTGTAATCATGATTTCGATCAAACACCTACTAAAGAAGAAATCGTATCAAGACTATGCATGATGATGCAGGAAAAAAATGCAGATATCTGCAAGATTGCGGTCATGCCACAATCTTCAAATGATGTGTTGACACTTTTAGAGGCAACGAATGAGATGAAAACGAAGCATGCAGATCGACCAATCGTAACAATGTCCATGGGGCAGCTGGGTATGGTTAGTCGCATGTGTGGCGAAGTTTTTGGTTCAGCAATGACATTTGGTGCGGCTAAAAAAGCATCGGCCCCAGGACAAGTGCCTGTAGAGGAATTACGTAAAATTCTTAAAACGTTAGCATTGTAAAAATCAGACTAGTTCGCAATGAGGAAACTTATTGGGCGCTAGTCTATTTTTCTTGCATCGATTGAATTCTTTGTTAAACTTGATTATGAGGTGAATAGCGTTGGCAAAAAAGAAAAAAATCCAAAAAACAAATGCAATACGAATTGTAGAACAGCAGAAAATTCCATATCAAGAATATGAGTTTGGATGGAGCGAGGATCATTTAAGTGCAAACAGTGTTGCTGAAAAGATCGGAATTGCAGACGGTAAAATTTTTAAAACATTGGTAACCATTGGCAATAAAACTGGTCCTGTTGTAGCAGTGATCCCTGGTAATAAGGAACTGAATTTAAAAAAATTAGCTAGTGCAAGTGGCAATAAAAAAGTGGATATGCTTCATTTGAGAGACTTAGAAGAAACAACTGGATACATTCGAGGCGGATGCTCACCAATTGGCATGAAAAAATTATTTCCAACTTATATTGCTGAAGAGGCAAGACAATTTGATACTATTATTGTGTCAGCAGGTAAAAGAGGTATGCAAATCGAATTGTCTCCGGCAGCGATTATTCAAGTTACAAAAGGGGAAATAGCAGATATAACAATGGAATAATTACTGATATTTTTGTAATGCTTGTTTGGCTAAAGTATCTGCACCTTTGTTTTGACTTTCAGGAAGCCATTTTACCAATAATAGCGGGAAACGGTTTTCTAATTGTTGAAAGGATTTAAGATAGGGCTGGAATAGTGGATTCTTAGCATGTTGCTTCTCAATTGTTTGTACCACGATCTTACTATCAGAGTGGATCAAAACCGTTTGATTATTTAATTTTTTTTCGATGACGAATTGCAGTGCTTGGATAAATACTTTAAATTCAGCTTCGTGGTTGGAACACTCACCAAGTGAAACATGCAGCTGCTCATGCAAATTTTCGCCGACAATAACGATCCCTCCGCCACTTGGGCCTGGATTTCCTTTTGTTGCAGCATCGACATATAATCGTAACATAAATATCTCCTTATTTTCTTTTCGTTCAAAGTTGAAGTATGTTACTATTATAACATATTGAATTTTTATTAAGGGGTCGCTACATGAAGAAAAAAGTCTATCATTGGCAACCAGAATTATCCACAGCGATAATTTATTGGTCCTGTACATTTGGCATTTTATTTTTAAGTTTAATCTTAACATTGGAGCATACTCGTCCTTATTTGACTAGTAATATCGTGTTAGGCATCTTCTTTTTCTTTACTTTATTAGGATGCAATCGTTATTTTATGATCGAGAATGAACAATTGATCGTGCATGCGTTATTGCCAATTAGACGGAAAAAAATAACATTGTCTGCAATCGAAATGATTCGAGTTGGACCTAAATGTATCGAAATAAGCTCAATTGAGTTTAAAGAAGGTACGCAACTATTTATCATGACGAAAAAAAATAAACACGCATTTATCCAGTCAATGAAACAACAATGCTCATTGACGGCCCAGATTATTGATGATCCATTATTGACTATTGGTAAACACTATTAAAAAAACAGCACTCTGCTAAGCAGAATGCTGTTTTTTCTATATTTTCTTCACATGAGCGGCTTGTAACCCTCGTGTGCCTTCCATTACTTCAAATTCTACGGCTTGATTTTCTTCTAATGACTTAAAGCCATCTTCTTCGATTGCTGTGAAATGAACAAAGATTTCTTCGTCCTCATTGTAACCAATAAAGCCGTAACCTTTTCTATTATCGAACCACTTGACGAACCCTTTTTCCATTCAAATCACGCTCCTTTATTTTCTAAAGTCTAGCATCATTATAAAGTGAAAAACGGAACTCGTCAATCTTTTGCAAAAAAGTTATTTTAATGATGGAAAAGCGCTGTGATACACGTTATAATAAGGAATAACTTAACAAATAGATTGGATAACTAAAAATAGTTCGGGAAAAGAGGTTTTTTATGAAGACAGATATAGAAATTTCAAAGGAAGTTGACTTATTGCCTATTAATAAAGTAGCAGAATCAATTGGTTTAACAGATGAAGATCTAGAATTATTCGGGAAATACAAAGCTAAAATCGATTTTCAAACCATTCAGCGTCTGGCAGATAATAATGAAGGTAAATTGATCCTAGTAACTTCGATCAACCCCACGCCGGCTGGTGAAGGGAAATCAACAGTCACCATTGGTTTAGGAGATGCATTGAATCATATTGGTAAGAAAACAGTCATCGCATTACGTGAACCTTCATTGGGACCTGTTATGGGTATCAAAGGCGGTGCAACAGGTGGAGGATACGCTCAAGTGTTGCCAATGGAAGATATCAATCTGCATTTTACTGGGGATATGCATGCGATCACAACAGCTAATAATGCGCTTTCTGCTTTATTAGATAATCATATCCAACAAGGGAATGAACTTGGGATCGACGCTAGAAGGGTCATTTGGAAACGAGTAGTTGACTTGAATGATCGTGCGTTGCGTCAAGTAATCGTAGGCTTAGGCGGTCCAGTCCAAGGAGTGCCTCGTGAAGACGGTTTTGATATTACTGTGGCAAGTGAGATCATGGCCATATTATGTTTAGCAATCGACTTAGAAGATCTGAAGTTTAGGCTAGGAAATATTGTTATAGGCTATACCTTTGATCGTGATCCTGTAACGGTTAGTGATTTAGGCGTTCAAGGTGCTTTAACCTTACTATTGAAAGACGCACTCAAACCTAATTTAGTTCAAACAATATATGGCACTGCAGCATTTGTCCATGGCGGTCCATTTGCAAATATCGCACATGGCTGTAATAGTATTTTAGCGACGAAAACAGCGTTGAAGCTGGGGGATTATGTTGTAACTGAAGCAGGTTTCGGAGCTGATCTGGGTGGAGAGAAATTCTTAGATATCAAGGTCCCAAATTTAAAGAAAGCACCCGATGCAGTGGTGATTGTCGCAACGATCCGTGCGCTGAAAATGCATGGCGGAGTAGCTAAAAATGCGTTAAATACAGAAAATATTTCAGCTTTAATTAAAGGATTTTCAAATTTACACAAGCATATTGAAAATATGCAAAGTTATGGCTTACCTGTAGTTGTGGCGATCAATGAATTTGTAACCGATACTGAAAACGAAATCGAAGCTTTACGTGAATTATGTGAAGCAATCAACGTCCCTGTTGAGTTAACAAGCGTTTGGGAAAAAGGAGCTGAAGGCGGTGTTGCCTTAGCTAAACGTGTTACGCAAGTTATTGCAGAGCAAACAGCAGATTTTAAAACCATTTATCAAATGGGCATGAACTTGGAAGATAAAATCAAAGCAATCGTGACCAAAATTTATGGTGGAGAGGATGTGTCTTTTTCCAAAAAGGCCCAAATTCAATTAGCAACTTTCGAAAAATATGGGTGGGATCGTTTGCCGGTCTGTATGGCTAAAACTCAATATTCCTTATCCGATGATCCTCAAAAATTAGGGCGCCCAGAAGCGTTTACGATAACGATTCGTGAGTTGGTCCCAAAAATTGGCGCTGGATTTATTGTTGCGTTAACAGGCGATGTTATGACAATGCCAGGCTTACCAAAGAAACCAGCTGCGTTAAATATGGATGTAGATAAAGACGGGAATGCCTTTGGATTATTTTAAAATTTAGTACGAATTAAACTGAAAAACAAAAGTCGATAGTTAGTGAGACTTTTGTTTTTTTGTCATTTCGATTATTTCCATTCAAGCCAACTTCTTTCTTCCAGTCAGACGCTTTTTGTTATATACTTTAGACTAGAGCTCGAGGAGGGATCAGCATGAAGATTCGTTGTACTAGAAATACCGGATTTTATGGAATGGGCAGTCCAATCGAGATTAGAAAAAACAATGAAAAGTGGTTTTATTTAAGCCAAAATGAAACAAAAGAAGTCGAATTAGAAGAAATAAAATGCACAATTCAGGCTAGGTTTTTCTTTTTGAAGAGTATGCCAATTACAGTAAGCAATCAGAATCAAACGATTGATTTAGAGATAACGATGAACCCAACTCTGATCTTGATTTATGTTATACTCTTTGTTGGCATGTTTTTAATTCCAGTTTTACAATTGAATATCGTTGGCGTTTTACTATTGCTTGTTCTTTATTTTGTGTTTATTTTTTCAATGTTGAATAAAGCTTATGTGATCAAGGAGAAGACCTAATGGGTGAAAGAGCTGAAGAATTTTTAAGTAGTTTTAACCGAATTGAAAAGTGGTTTCGTGAACAATTGAATAATCCGACCAATATGGGCTTTAGTGAGATGGTTCGCAGACTATCAAGAAAAAAAGACAGCCATATTCCGCTTTTTCAAGATGATTTACTGCAAATGGCACAATTAAGAAACGCCATCGTACATGAACAAATCTCAACTGATTTCGTGATAGCTGAACCGAATGAATGGGCAGTGAATCGTATGCAGGAAATTGAACAAGCGTTGATCAGTCCAGAAAAAGTGCTGCCGAAGTTTGCAAAAAAGGTAACCGGATTTGATATAAATATTTCAATTAAAGATATTTTAGCGATTGTGGCACGTAAACAGTATTCACAATTTCCAATTTATGATGCAGGTATCTTTAAGGGACTAATTACAGTTCGTGGACTAGGAATTTGGTTAGCCGTTGAAAGCTCTAAAGGAGATATCCAATTAGAAGGTAGAAAAGCAGCCGAACTTTTGGTAAGCAATTATAAAGGAAGTAACTATCAATTTGTCGGCAAAGACACAACTGTGTTTCAGGTTGAAGAACTGTTCGTAACGCAAGTCAGATTAGAAGCGATATTGATTACAAAAGATGGTAACCCTAATGGAAGCTTACTTGGAATTATTCGTCCGAGGGATTTATACAATAATTTAGAGAAGGAATGAAAGCCGTTGTTAGCAGTTTATCTGATTATTAGTGCAGTTTTGATCGGTTTAGATCAATGGGTAAAATATTTAACCGTAACAAATATTCCACTTGGAGAAACCAAAGAGTTTATCCCTGGCTTTATGTCGTTTACGTATCTTCGTAACACAGGAGCTGCTTGGAGTCTTTTAGAGGGAAAAATGTGGTTTTTTTATATTGTTACTGTGGTTGTCGTAGCCGTAGTTTTGTATATTTTAATCAAACATATTAATGGAAGTAAGTGGTTTACAATTGGGTTGAGTTTAGTTTTAGCAGGAGCCGTCGGCAATTTTATTGATCGTTTACGTTTAGGTTATGTTGTTGATATGTTCCAAACAGATTTTATCAGCTTTCCGATTTTCAATGTTGCTGACTCAGCGCTAGTTATTGGCGTGATATGTATTTTTATTTATCTGATTTTAGACGAAAAAGCAGCGAAGGATGGGAAAAATGGAACAAATTAATGTAAAAGTAAAACAAGAAAAAGGACGGATCGATAAAGTTTTGAGTGATTTATTGAAAGAGCACTCACGTTCTCAGATCCAGCAATGGTTAAAAGATCAAAATATAACGGTCAATGGTGAAGTGACTCGTCCAAATTATAAAGTAAAAGAAAACGATGAAATCAGCATCAATGTACCAGAACCAGTCGAACTTGACGTTGTGGCTGAAGATATCCCGATTGAAATCGTATACGAAGATGATGATGTGTTGGTAATCAATAAACCGCAAGGCATGGTTGTGCATCCATCTGCTGGACATCAAAATGGGACCCTGGTCAATGCGTTGTTATATCACATCAAGGATCTTTCTTCGATCAATGGGATTATTCGACCAGGAATCGTTCATCGGATTGACAAAGACACATCTGGTTTATTGATGGTAGCCAAAAATGATAAAGCTCATGAGGCATTAGCAGCACAGTTAAAGGATAAAACATCGATTAGAAAATATATTGCTTTAGTTCATGGTGAAATTACACACGATAAAGGTGAGATTGATGCACCGATCGGCCGTTCAAAAAATGATCGAAAAATGCAAGCAGTCATTGAAGGTGGAAAACCAGCTGTGACTCATTTTGAAGTCTTAGAACGATATGAGGGATATACATTAGTTCAATTACAATTAGAAACAGGACGCACTCATCAAATACGTGTTCACATGAAATATATTGGGTTTCCAGTTGCAGGCGATCCACTTTATGGACCAAGAAAAACATTAAAAGGCAACGGTCAATTTTTACATGCTGAGGTTTTAGGGTTCAAACATCCTACAACTGGCCAAATGATGGTCTTTGAAGCGCCACTACCAGAGCTTTTTGAAAAAACTTTAGATCAATTAAGAAATAATGATTGATTTATTTGAAAAGAAAAGGTACACTGTTTTGAGAAAGAAAATTAAATAAGCATCCTTTAAGAGTAGTCCCGTGAGGCTAAGAAGGAAACATGCAGAACAATATCTAGGTGCGCTTAGAAAGAATCTGTGTGAAATGAATAGTATCTTTGTATAGATAAATTCAATCCTCCTATCCGAATACGGGTGGGAGGGTTTTTGTTTGCTGTGAATCACTGCGATTGCTTTGCAGAGCAGATGATGAACAGTACTTGGCGAACGAAGTGAGCGAAGCTACTTTAGTAGTGAATCACCAAAAGTCTTAACTACTCAACACTAGGCAGAACTAACACCACATGAAAAAGAGCAAGTGTATCGCCTACACACTAGAAGAAGTTGCTCATAAAGCAACATTAAAAAGTACATTTTCAGGAGGAGTCAAACATGCAAAAAAAAGAAGTCGTTGACGCAGTAACGATGAAACGTGCACTTACAAGAATCACTTATGAAATTATTGAAAGAAACAAAGGAATCCAAGATATCGTATTGGTCGGTATCAAAACACGAGGAATCTACATCGCTCAACGAATTGCTGAACGTTTAAAACAATTAGAACAAATTGACGTTCCAGTCGGTGAGTTGGATATTACCTTATACCGAGATGATATGGACGGTCAATCGATGAAAGATCGTTCATTAGAAGAACCAGAACTTCACTCTTCTGACATTCCAGTTTCTTTAGAAGGCAAAGAAGTAATTCTGATCGATGATGTACTCTTTACAGGTCGGACAATCAGAGCAGCAATGGATGCAGTGATGGATCTTGGACGACCAAGAAAAATTTCATTAGCCGTTTTGGTAGACAGAGGTCACAGAGAACTTCCAATCAGAGCAGACTACGTAGGAAAAAATATTCCAACTTCTATGGCTGAAGAAATCATTGTTGAAGTAGAAGAAAAAGACGGAGCTGATCGGATTTTGATCGCCAGCATAGACGAATAGACAAATACATTAGTACAGATAGGATAGGTTGAGATGACAGAAAAAGAATTTCGCAATGAAGAAGCAGTATTAGATATTCACGATAAGCCCAAGACTGCACATTGGATCGGGTTAAGTTTACAGCATTTATTTACCATGTTTGGTGCAACAGTTTTAGTTCCGATTTTAGTAGGAATAGATCCAGGAATAGCTTTGGTCAGTTCAGGGCTTGGAACCATCGTTTACTTATTCGTAACGAAAGGTAAAATTCCAGCTTATTTGGGAAGTAGCTTTGCTTTTATTGCCGCTATGCAGATGTTGATGAAAAGTGACGGCTATCCAGCAATCGCACAAGGGGCAATGACAACAGGGTTGGTTTATCTGATTGTTTCCATTATCATCAGTAAAATAGGATCGGCTTGGCTAGACAAAATCTTGCCACCAATCGTTGTTGGACCTGTAGTGATGGTCATCGGCTTAGGGTTGGCTTCAAATGCTGCAAATAATGCTATGTACAACAATGGGGACTATGATTTCAAATTCATCGCGGTTGCGTTGATCACATTGGGGTTAACCATTTTCTATAACATGTTTTTCAAAGGATTTCTGGGGTTGATTCCAATCTTACTAGGAATCGTTAGTGGGTATTTAGTTGCTTTATTATTCGGGATTGTAGATGTTGAACCAATCAAACAAGCTGCGTGGTTTGCCATGCCAAACTTCGAGATTCCTTTTGTTCAATATCAACCAAAACTCCATTTGAATGCAATCACAACGATGGCGCCGATCGCATTCGTCACAATGACGGAACATATCGGACACTTAATGGTCTTAAATAAATTGACTAAACGCAACTTCTTTCAAGATCCTGGTTTATCCAAAACGTTGATGGGAGACGGAGCGGCGCAAATCGTAGCTGGTTTAGTCGGCGGACCACCTGTTACAAGTTATGGCGAAAATATCGGTGTTCTAGCAATCACTCGTGTTCATAGTGTGTTCGTGATTGCAGGAGCTGCAGTGTTCGCAGTGGGATTAGGTTTTGTAGGGAAATTAAGTGCAATCATTTTAAGTATCCCTGGTCCAGTTATCTCTGGTATCAGCTTTGTCTTATTCGGTGTCATTGCGGCAAGTGGGTTGAAAATCCTGATCGACAATCAAATCAACTTTGATAAGAAAAAGAATCTATTGATCGCCTCCGTGATCTTAGTCATTGGGATTGGCGGATTGGTCTTTAAATTGGATACCTTTGAATTGTCATCAATGGCATTAGCAACAGTCTTAGGAATCATTCTAAACTTGATTTTACCTGAAACAGCGCGCAGTGAAGAAAAGTAGTCTAACTAGGTAAAAAAGTGTGGAACGTTGTTACCATTGATATCTAGCTTCAAGAGCTAGCCTTTCAGCTTTTAAAACAAGGAGGAAAACGAATGATCATCACATCTGAACGTATCAGTTTAAAACATCTTTTAACAGTAGAAGTATTAAGTGACCAAGAAGTTATGGGCCTGATTCATCGTGCCCAAGAATTTAAACAAGGAGCGACTTGGCAACCTGAAAAAAAACAATACTTTGCGACAAACTTGTTCTTTGAAAATAGTACACGAACGCATAAGAGCTTTGATGTTGCCGAAAAAAAATTAGGGATTGAAGTTATTGAGTTTGAAGAAAGTATGAGCTCAGTCAAAAAAGGTGAAACACTTTATGATACAGTGCTGACAATGTCGGCAATCGGAGTTGATGTGGCAGTCATTCGTCATGGAGAAGAAAATTATTATGATGAACTGATTCAAAGTAAAACAATCCAATGTTCCATTATTAATGGTGGTGACGGCAGTGGTCAACATCCTACCCAATGCCTATTAGATTTAATGACAATATACGAGGAATTTGGATACTTTGAGGGATTGAAAATTGCAATCGTCGGGGATATTACACATTCTAGAGTAGCGAAATCAAACATGCAGATGTTAAAGAGACTTGGCGCAACGATCTTTTTCTCAGGACCAGAGGAATGGTACGATAAGCAATTTGAAGCTTATGGCCATTATATGCCGTTAGATGAAGTGGTCGAAACAGTTGATGTGATGATGTTGCTTAGAGTGCAACATGAACGCCATGATGGTTCAGAAATATTCTCAAAAGAAGAGTACCATCAGCAATATGGCCTAACGGTTGAGCGCGCAAAACGACTACAAAAACATGCGGTCATCATGCATCCTGCTCCTGTGAATCGTGATGTTGAGCTGGCTGATTCTTTAGTAGAAGGAATCCAATCTAGAATCATCCAACAGATGAGTAATGGTGTCTATATGAGAATGGCAATTTTAGAAGCAGTATTACAAGGAAAGGCATAGGTGAACAATATGAAAACACTTATCAAGAATGGGAAAATCATAAAAAAAGATAATCAATTGATTCCAGCAGAAATATGGATCGAAGAGGGCAAGATCAGAGCAATTGGAGAATTTTTTGAAGAAAGTACATTTGATAAAGTCTACGATGCCAAAGGTCAATTGATCGTACCAGGATTAGTGGATGTCCATGTTCATCTAAGAGAACCAGGGTTTACTTATAAAGAAACAATCGAAACGGGTAGTAAATCAGCAGCCAGAGGTGGATATACAACGGTTTGTGCAATGCCCAATTTAAATCCTGTTCCTGATACTGCAGAAAAATTAAAAGAAGTATACGAAATCATTGAAAAAAATGCTGTAGTGAAAGTGCTACAATATGCTCCAATCACAGAGGAATTACGCAGTGAAACATTGACCGACCAAAAAGCGTTAAAAGAAGTTGGCGCTTTCGCATTTACAAACGACGGTGTAGGCGTACAAACAGCAGGGATTATGTATCTTGCAATGAAAGAAGCAGCAGCACTTGATATGGCAATCGTGGCCCACACAGAAGATGAGTCACTACTTTTTGGCGGAGTCATGCACGAGGGTGAAATTTCTAAAAAGTTAGGTTTACCAGGGATTTTAAGTTCAACTGAAGCATCACAGATTGCTCGTGATGTTGTCTTAGCCGGTGAAACAGGTGTTCACTATCATGTCTGCCACGTTTCAACAAAAGAAAGTGTTCGTGTCATCCGTGATGCCAAACGAGCTGGGATTCACGTTACAGCAGAAGTTGCGCCACATCATTTGATTTTAGTTGATGAAAACATCCCTGAAGACAACGGTTTCTGGAAAATGAATCCGCCGCTTAGAGCAACATCTGATCGTGATGCACTAATCGAAGGGTTACTAGATGGTACGATCGATTGTATCGCAACGGATCATGCGCCACATGGACTAGAAGAAAAAAATCAAACATTCTTAAAAGCGCCCTTTGGTATAGTTGGGAGTGAAACAGCTTTTCAACTAATCTATACGAATTTTGTTGAAACAGGAAAATTCACCTTGGAACAAGTCATTGATTGGATGGCAACCAAACCCGCAGAAATTTTCGGTCTAGATGCAGGAACACTAACGATTGGTGCTCCGGCAGACATCGCTATTTTTGACTTAGAGCTAGAAGAAACAATCGACGATCAGGACTTTGAATCACTCGGTGTTAATACACCGTTTGTTGGTTGGAAAGTCAAAGGGAACACATTAATGACCTTTGTTGATGGACAATCAGCTTGGGCTAAGGGAGATGCATAAAGTTGAAACGACTATTGATACTAGAAGACGGAACCGTTTTTGAAGGAAAAGCCTTTGGTGCACAGGTCAACGTTGTTGGAGAGATTGTTTTTACAACAAGTATGACAGGCTACCAAGAAACGATCACTGACCAAAGTTTCAATGGTCAAATTATTACATTTACCTATCCGATGGTCGGAAACTATGGTGTCAATCGTGATGATTATGAATCAATTTCGCCTACTTGTAAAGGTGTGGTAGTGAAAGAACATGCACGTTTAGCTTCAAACTGGCGGGCACAGATGACGCTGGACGAATTTCTAAAAAGAAAAGGCATACCAGGGATTTCTGGAATCGACACTCGTGCATTGACTAGAAAACTCCGTTCTGTTGGAACCATGAAAGCTGGGTTTATCGATATTGATGACGATTTGACGCATGAATTTGATCAATTAAAAGCTACAGTCTTACCAAAAAATCAAGTAGCGCAAGTTTCGACAACCAAACCTTACCCAAGTCCTGGAATCGGTAGAAACGTGATCGTTGTTGATTTTGGTTTGAAGCATAGTATTTTAAGAGAATTATCAAAACGACATTGTAACTTGACCGTTTTACCGTATAACACTGATGCGGAAACGATTTTAGAACTTTCACCGGACGGTGTGATGTTGACAAATGGGCCAGGAGACCCCAAAGATGTGCCGGAAGCGATTAAAATGATTCAAGCAATCCAAGGAAAAGTCCCGATTTTCGGCATTTGCCTAGGGCATCAACTATTTGCTTTAGCTAACGGAGCAGATACCTATAAAATGAAGTTTGGTCATCGGGGCTTAAATCATCCGGTTCGAGAAATAGCAACTGGGAGAATCGATTTTACCTCACAAAATCATGGCTATGCAGTTGATGCTGCAACAGTTGATCCTGAGAAGTTGATGGTTACTCATGTAGAAGTGAATGATGGCTCAGTAGAAGGGGTTAGACATCGTCAATACCCGGCCTTTACTGTTCAATACCACCCAGATGCAGCACCAGGTCCACACGATGGTCTACATTTGTTTGACGAATTTATGGAATTAATGGATGCATGGAAGGAGCAGGACTAATGCCAAAAAGATCAGATATCAAGAAAATCATGGTAATCGGTTCTGGACCGATCATTATTGGGCAAGCTGCAGAATTTGATTATGCTGGCACACAGGCCTGTCTTGCTTTAAGAGAAGAAGGATACGAAGTCGTTTTGGTCAATTCAAATCCAGCAACGATCATGACAGATAAAGAAATTGCCGATCAAGTATATATTGAACCGATCACACTAGAATTTGTCTCTCGTATTCTACGAAAAGAACGGCCAGATGCATTACTACCTACTTTAGGCGGTCAAACGGGGTTAAATATGGCGATGGAACTTGCCGAATCCGGTATTTTGGCTGAACTGAATGTAGAATTACTAGGAACCAAATTAAATGCGATCGACCAAGCTGAAGATCGTGATTTGTTTAAACAATTAATGGAAGAGTTGGATCAACCGATTCCTGAAAGTGAAATCGTCAATACCGTAGAGCAAGCAGTAGACTTTGCCAATACGATCGGTTACCCGATCATTGTACGTCCTGCGTTTACTTTAGGTGGAACGGGCGGAGGAATGTGTGATAATGAAGAGGAATTACGGCTTATCGCTGAAAATGGGCTGAAATTATCGCCTGCAACACAGTGCTTGATTGAAAAGAGTATTGCTGGTTTTAAAGAAATCGAATATGAAGTGATGCGAGATTCTGCTGACAATGCGATCGTCGTTTGTAATATGGAAAACTTCGATCCAGTCGGGATCCATACAGGAGATTCGATTGTATTCGCACCAAGTCAAACTCTATCTGATCATGAATATCAAATGCTGCGTGATGCGTCCCTTAAAATCATTAGAGCGCTAAAAATAGAAGGGGGCTGTAATGTTCAGCTAGCACTAGATCCACACAGTTTTAATTATTATGTGATTGAAGTGAATCCAAGAGTCTCTAGATCGTCCGCCCTAGCCAGTAAAGCAACGGGCTACCCGATTGCTAAATTAGCAGCTAAAATTGCTGTAGGATTAACTTTGGATGAAATGAAAAATCCAGTTACAGGAACAACCTATGCAGAATTTGAGCCAGCATTAGATTACGTAGTGGCAAAAATTCCTCGCTGGCCTTTCGATAAATTTGAAAAAGGGGAACGTCGTTTAGGTACTCAAATGAAAGCGACAGGTGAGGTTATGGCCATCGGTCGTAATATCGAAGAATCGTTACTAAAAGCTGTTCGTTCACTAGAAATCGGTGCTTATCATAATGAATTAAAAGAAATAAAAGAAGTCAGCGATGAACTTTTGACAGAAAAAATCGTAAAAGCGCAAGATGACCGCTTATTTTATCTATCAGAAGCTATCAGACGAGGATTTACAATCGAAGAGTTGGCTATGTTAACTAAAATCGATTTGTTCTTCCTTGATAAATTAATTCATATCGTTGAGCTAGAGACAGCATTAGAAAGTAATTTCAAAGATAGCGAAACATTAAAAGAAGCAAAACAAAATGGGTTTACTGATCGAAAAATTGCTGATTTATGGCAAATAAGTGAACAAGAAGTTTCTGACTATCGTCATGAGCAAAAGATACTGCCAGTTTATAAGATGGTTGACACTTGCGCGGCTGAGTTTGAATCTAAAACTCCTTATTTTTACAGTACGTATGAATTCGAAAATGAAAGCATCCGTTCTGAAAAACCGTCTGTTTTGGTTTTAGGATCTGGTCCAATCAGAATCGGACAAGGAGTAGAATTCGATTATGCAACCGTTCATTCAGTAAAAGCAATCCAAGCAGCAGGGTATGAAGCAATCATTATGAATAGTAATCCTGAAACAGTTTCAACAGACTTCTCGATTTCGGATAAATTATATTTTGAGCCATTAACGCTTGAAGACGTGATGAATGTAATTGAGTTAGAGCAACCAACAGGCGTAATCGTTCAGTTTGGTGGTCAAACAGCAATCAACCTAGCAGAACCACTAGTTAAGCAAGGTGTAAAAATCTTAGGAACATCGATCGAAGATTTAGACAGAGCAGAAAATCGTGACTTATTTGAGCAAGCACTACAAGCGTTGGATATTCCACAACCACCTGGCGATACCGCTACGAGTGCTGAAGAAGCTGTGGCTGTTGCCAATAAAATCGGTTATCCAGTTTTAGTTCGACCAAGCTACGTTCTTGGTGGACGAGCAATGGAAATTGTTGAAAACCAAAAAGACTTGGAAGATTATATGCGAAATGCAGTAAAAGCTTCACCAGAGCATCCTGTCTTAGTTGACAGCTATTTATTAGGTAAAGAATGTGAAGTAGATGCGATTTGCGACGGTCAAACGGTCTTGATTCCTGGTATTATGGAACATATCGAACGTGCTGGCGTTCATTCCGGCGATTCAATGGCGGTGTACCCGCCACAAACTTTGTCGAATGACATTCAACAAACGATTGCCGATTATACAAAAAAATTAGCAATCGGATTGAACTGTATCGGTATGATGAATATCCAATTCGTGATCCATGAGGAAAAAGTCTATGTGATCGAGGTTAATCCACGTGCTAGTCGAACAGTACCATTTTTAAGCAAAATCACAGGAATTCCGATGGCTCAAGTCGCAACAAAAGCAATTCTTGGTGAAAAACTAACCGATCTAGGCTATCAAGATGGTTTATATCCTGAAAGTCAGCAAGTCCATATCAAAGCACCCGTATTTTCTTTCACTAAACTCCAAAAGGTCGATACTTATTTAGGGCCTGAAATGAAATCAACGGGTGAAGTAATGGGTTCTGATTATAGTCTAGAAAAAGCCTTATATAAAGCGTTTGAAGCATCAGGGTTACATTTGCCAAGTTTTGGTGCAGTCTTGTTTACCATAGCTGATGAAACAAAAGAAGAGGCGTTGGCATTAGCAAAACGATTTAATGAAATTGGCTATAGCTTGATCGCAACAAAAGGCACGGCTGAATTTTTAGCAGAAAATGGCTTCTTAGTTAAAACCGTTCTTAAAATCAATCAAGGTGGCGAAACGGTTCTTGATTTGATTCGTAGCGGGGAAGCCCAAGTTGTGGTAAATACGATGGATAAGAATCGTTCTGATTTAAATCAAGATGGATTTTTGATCAGACGTGAAGCAGTAGAACACGGTGTCCCATTGTTCACTTCTCTGGATACGGCAGAAGCCATCTTAAAAGTGTTGGAATCACGGTCATTTTCAACAGAGTCTATCTAAATTTAAAAGCCGAGAGACCTTCTCGGCTTTTATTACAATAAAGTCTTGAGAAGGAGTAGCATACATGAAACAGGAAATAATGACGATCGTTTCTCAAAAACAATTAGCACCAAGAATTTTTCAAATGACACTGACAGGTAAATTAGTTGATGAAATGGAAAAACCTGGGCAGTTTATTCATATAAAAGTACCTCGAGCAGATCTGCTTTTAAGAAGGCCAATCAGTATCAATCAAATTAACAAAGAGGCACAGACTTGTACAATTATTTATCGTACAGAGGGAGACGGCACGAAAGTTTTTTCTGAACTCAAAGCTGGGGACTTATTGGATGTGATGGGACCTTTAGGAAATGGTTTTGATGTTGATTGTCTGACAGCTGGTCAAAAAGCTTATGTAATCGGGGGCGGTATCGGAATTCCGCCTATGTATGAACTGTCAAAGCAATTGAAGCAAAAAGGGATCGAAGTCGTACATTTTCTCGGGTTTGCCTCTAAAGAAGTCGCTTATTTCCAAGAAGAATTTATGGCCTTAGGAGATACACGTTTTGCGACAGACGATGGTTCTTTTGGTGTTGAAGGAAATGTGGGAAACCTTTTAGTATCTGCTATAGAAAAAGAGCGACCTGATGCAGTTTATGCTTGTGGTGCTAATGGTATGTTAAAAATGATCGCACACGTTTTTTCTGATAACCCTAATGTGTTTCTTTCATTAGAGCAACGAATGGCTTGCGGTATGGGCGCTTGTTACGCCTGCGTCTGCCATGTGCCAGATGATGAAAGTGGCACTTCGAGTGTAAAAGTTTGTGATGAAGGGCCAATTTTTAGAGCCAGTGAGGTGGTTTTATGATGAACAATCCGTTAGCAATCAGTATTCCTGGATTAGAGTTAAAGAATCCCATCATTCCTGCTAGTGGCTGTTTTGGTTTTGGTGAAGAATATGCGAAGTATTATGATTTAGGCAAACTTGGTTCGATCATGATCAAAGCCACAACACCGCAAGCACGTTTTGGCAATGCAACACCTAGGGTAGCAGAAACACCGAGCGGTATGTTAAATGCGATTGGCCTACAAAACCCCGGTTTAGACGTTGTCATGAATACAAAACTTCCAGCTTTGGAAGCGTACGATGTACCAATCATTGCCAATGTTGCCGGGGCCTGTGAAGAAGACTATGTTGAGGTTTGCAGCAAAATTGGTGATGCTCCTAATGTAACAGCAATCGAGTTAAATATCTCATGTCCTAATGTAAAACATGGTGGAATTGCGTTTGGGACAGATCCAGATGTGGCATTTCAACTAACACAAGCTGTAAAAAAAGTGGCAAAAGTCCCAATTTACGTGAAACTTTCGCCAAACGTTACAGATATTGTTCCAGTTGCCCAAGCGATTGAAGCTGGCGGTGCAGATGGCTTCTCTATGATCAACACACTTTTAGGGATGCGAATCGATTTAAAAACACGTCGTCCGATTTTGGCCAATCAAACAGGAGGACTATCAGGACCTGCAATCAAACCTGTTGCGATTCGATTGATCAATCAGGTGTCACAAATCTCTAATTTACCGATCATCGGTATGGGTGGTGTTCAGACTGTGGATGATGTACTAGAAATGTTTATGGCTGGAGCAAGCGCAGTAGCTGTTGGAACAGCTAACTTTACTGATCCGTATATTTGTCCAAAACTAATCGAGGCATTGCCTAGCAGAATGGCAGATCTTGGGATCGAATCTTTGGAGCAACTAATAAAAGAAGTTAGGGAGGAAAAAAATAAATGAGTCAACGACCGATCATCGCACTAGATTTTCCTTCAAAAACAGAAGTAACAAATTTTTTACAGTTATTCCCTGCGGAAGAGTCATTATTTGTTAAAGTTGGGATGGAATTGTTTTATCAAGAAGGACCAGCAATTGTTCGTTGGTTAAAATCATTGGGCCATTCTGTCTTTCTAGATTTAAAATTGCATGACATTCCTAATACTGTGGAAAAATCAATGATTGGCCTAGCTAAACTGGGTGTTGACATGACGAACGTTCATGCAGCGGGCGGTATTAAAATGATGAAAGCTGCAAAAGTAGGACTAGAAAAAGGAACTTTGACAGGTGCTAAAGTTCCAATCTTAATTGCTGTAACCCAACTTACCTCAACAAGTGAACAAGACATGCAAGAAGAGCAATTAATTGATGTTTCATTAAATGAGAGTGTGATCCATTACGCCAAATGTACTGAACAAGCTGGTTTAGATGGTGTGGTTTGTTCAGCACTTGAAGCCCAAGCAATCCATCAAGCGACAAGTGAGTCGTTCATCTGCTTAACACCAGGAATTCGTCCAAGCGGGAGCGACGTAGGCGATCAACAACGTGTAGTAACACCAACCGATGCAAGAAAAATCGGTTCGACCTATATTGTCGTTGGGCGACCAATAACACAAGCTGAGGAGCCATACAAAGCGTACCAACAAATTAAAAATGAATGGAATGGAGAAACCAAATGACAGAATTAGCTAAAACGATTGCGAAAGATTTATTAGAAATCGAAGCGGTATTCTTAAGCCCGAACGAACCCTTTACTTGGGCCAGTGGAATCAAAAGCCCAATCTATTGTGATAACCGTATTACCATGAGTTATCCAGTTGTTCGTAAAGAAATCGCCAAAGGATTAGCAGAAAAAATCAGAGCAACTTATCCTGATGTTCAAGTCATTGCAGGAACAGCAACTGCTGGGATTCCTCATGCGGCGTGGGTTGCAGATATTTTAGACTTACCAATGGTCTATATCCGCAGTAAAGCCAAAGAACATGGGAAAGGCAACCAAATTGAAGGTCGGATTTTTAAAGGACAAAAAATGGTTGTGATCGAAGATTTGATTTCAACAGGCGGAAGCGTTTTAGAAGCAGCTAAGGCCGCAAAACGCGAAGGGGCAGATGTTTTAGGTGTTGCAGCGATCTTCACTTATGAGTTACCCAAAGGAAAACAAAAATTTGAAGAACAAAACATGGATTTAATTACGTTAACAAACTATTCAACATTGATTGATGCGGCTTTAGAATCCAATTATATTGAAGAAAAAGATGTTGTGCTATTAAAAGATTGGAAAAAAGATCCTGAAAATTGGCTAAATAAGTAGTTTCACGCATGAAAGTATAATTTTTGATCAGTTAGTCAAAGGTTATACTTTTTTTCTTGATTCAGTGAATTCTTCCTAAATATGCTATAATTTAAAAAAAATGTATGGAGTCGTTTTTGAAAATTGACTGTTAATCCTAAATAAGATACAGTTATTTTATTCAAGTAACAAAATTAGAAGGTGGGGTTTGATGAAAAATATTCGGAATATGGATGTAGAATGGGGATACGAAGGAGAGCTCGGACCCGAGCATTGGCATACCCTATGTGATTGGTTTTCAACTGGTGCAAAGTATCCTTACCAATCACCAATTAATTTATCAAAAAACTTAGTCAATGGTGTATCAACAAGTAGAGCGATTGATTTTTGTTATAAATCAGAAGAGTTTACAGAAAAAGAATTTAAAAATACATTTCATTTTGTTCCACCAAATACAGAAAGCTATATCATTTTTGAAGATGAAAAATACTATTTGACTGATATTCATTTTCATACGCCAAGTGAACATACCTTTGATGGCGAACACGCACCATTGGAATTTCATTTAGTTCATATGAATAATTCTGGTGATAACTTAGTTGTTGGTTGTTTATTTACAATTACAACAGAAGAAAATAAATTTTCAAAAAATAAAACAACGCTGAAATGGAAATCAGAAACCCATCAACAATGGTTTGATCCTTCAATTTTTTTACCTGAACAAAAATCACATTTTCATTATTTAGGTTCGTTGACAACACCACCGACCAAAGGACCGGTCCATTGGTTTGTATTTGATACGATTCAAAAAATGGATCAAGAGTTCTTTGAACGAATTGATGAAGGGATGTTACCGTTCAATAATCGCCCTACCCAAGCGTTAAACGGACGAAAAATCTATTTTTCCGAATAAGATGGAGGTCACCTATGAATATTCAACAGATGAAATATGTTGTAGCAGTTGCTAATAACGGCAGCTTTCGAGAAGCAGCGAAAAAGCTCTTTATCACGCAGCCAAGTCTTTCTAATGGGATTCGGGAATTAGAGGAAGAGATCGGGGTGACGTTGTTTATTCGTACGAACAAAGGGGCTTCTTTGACGGAAGAGGGACTGACATTCTTAGAACATGCAGAAAAAATATTGACTCAGATGGAAATGATTGAAAATCGTTATCAGGAAGTAACTAAAAGCGAACGTTTTTCAATTTCCTCTCAACACTATGATTTTTTAGGCGAAGTAATGGGCAGAGTGATTCAGCAATTCAAAGATCAGTACAAAAATTTCCGTGTTTTTGAGACAACAACACTAAAAGTCATTGAAGATGTGAAAAGCTATCATAGTGAGCTTGGGATTATTTATTTGAATAGCCAAAACCAATCTGGGATTGAGCGATATTTAGAGCAAGCCAATTTAACGTATGATGTGATGGGGAGCTTTAAAACGCACATTTTCCTTGGAAAAAACCATCCCTTAGCCCAGCAAAAAGAAATCCAACTGGAGCAACTATGCTGCTATCCTCAAGTGCGATTTACCCAAGAAGGCAGCAATTTCGCTTATTTTTCAGAGGATTTAATTGAAAATCAGGAGCAAGAAACAGTGATTTATACGAATGATCGTGGAACATTGATGAATTTGCTGGTTGAGACCGACGCTTATGCCTCTGGTTCTGGTGTGGTAACGGGTTTTACTAAAAAGGAAATACGCTTGGTTCCATTAGCAGAAAGTACCAATAATAAAATCTGTGTTCTTTACCAAAAAAATAAAACAATCAGCACAATTGGTCAGTATTTTATAAAAGAATTGAAACAATTATTTTGAAGTGAGTCAGGACTAACTATTTTTTATCGGATTATACTGCTATCTAACAAAATAGAAAAAAATGTAAAAGAGCATCTTGATTTATAGGGTGTTCTTTTTTGTTATAAATACCATCTATTAAGTCGTTTTTAATTATGGTGGAATTAAAAAAAGAAGGAGTTGTTTTTTTATGAGAAAATTTTCAATAGGAATGATGGAAAGAAGAGAGAATAAAATTGTTATGGATCAGGTCATCGGTAGGTCATTTGAAAAATCTGTGGGAAAAAGCGTACTGCAGCTTACTGATATGAAATCTGCCGTTTCAGGTGCCATATTTACTAGAAGACTATTTTGTAGATAAAAATCAAAAGTTAAGAATTTTAGCCAAATATCTGGATTTCATATAGAACGAAGAATGGAGTGAATAGATGAGGAAGTTATCAATTTCAACAATAGAAAAAAAGCGGAATAATATAATGTTAGATGATATTATCGGTACACCATTTGAGCGGACACCTGACGATGAGCTAATGGGATGCTCAATTAACATTCCCAATCCGGTAACCGCAACAACTATACTTACAGTCGTTACTATTACAATGATCAAGCGTTGTAAATAATGCTCAGCTAGATTATAGCACCAAACAATCAGTTCTTTGAACAGCTGATTGTTTGGTGCTAATTTTTTATTTGTGATCATTTATCACGTAATCTTGCAGGAGTTGGGAAACTTTTTCCATTTCGACCTGTGTACCAATTGAAACGCGCAGATAATGATTCAATCGCTCAATTTTTGGAAAGTAGCGAACAAATACGTCTTTTGTTTCTAAATAGTGATAAAGCTCGTTCATATTTAAATTCGGATGAGTTAGCAGCACAAAGTTTGTTTTTGAAACTAGGGTAGAAAAGCCAAAATTTGTTATGTTTTTAGAAAACCAGTCTCTAGTTGTACAAATTTTCTGTGTTATTTCCTTATAATATGCTGAATCTTCAACAGCTGCTACAGCTAATTTTTCAGCTAACATATCAACTGAATAAGGATTAAAGGATGATTTTATACTTTCCGCAATTTGTATATAGTCAGGGTTGCCAATGGCATAACCTACCCGTAATCCTGCTAAAGAACTTGATTTTGAGAATGTTTGGATAATGATCAGATTAGGGTAACTATCTAGAAGCGTGACAGCAGAGCACCCAGCAAAATCAATATAGGCTTCATCAATGATGACAATCACTTCTGGATTTTCTTTTAATAGATACTCGATTTCAGAAAGTGGTTTAAATAAACCTGTAGGTGCATTAGGATTTGCGATGATGATTCCGCCGTTTAACTGTTTATAATCATCAATAACTATTTCAAACTGATCATTTAACGGTAACTCTTTAAATGGAACTTGAAATAAATCAGCCCAAACTTTATAAAAACCATAAGTGATATCTGGAAATAAGAGCGGATCAGAGCTGTTAAAAAAGGCAAGAAAACAAAAAGCTAAGACCTCATCAGAACCGTTACCAATCAAAAAGTGTTCTGGAGATAATTGATGTTTGGCTCCTAAAGCGTTTTTCAAAGCAAGATTATCAATGGAGCTATACCGTTTTAATTGTTCCACATCGAAGTCTTTCAACGTAGCAGCAACTTTTGGAGCAGGGGGATAAGGATTTTCATTTGTGTTCAATTTGATCATAGCTGGATAATTTGGCTGTTCTCCTGGGACATAAGGTGTGATTTTTCTAAGACCTTTCATTTTGGTTCGCTCCCTTCATTTCTTTTAACTATAAAGAAGCATGAACGCTTTCGCAAGAGGAAAATGTGTATTTGGAAAGAAAAAACGAATTTTTTAAATAGAAATTTCATTTTAAGCGGAACTATGCTATGATAATTCCATTAAGAAAAATACAATGATACTGCTAGTGTTTCGATAATAATCGATTTTGCAGTTAGTAGATGAGCAAATAAGAGGAGATGGTTTGATGGATTTAACGAAACGCTTTAATAAACAAGTAGATAAAATTGCTGTTTCATTGATTCGCCAATTTGATGAACAAGTAACAAATATCGACGGCATTATAAAATTGACATTAGGAGAGCCGGATTTTAACACACCAGAACATGTAAAAACGGCTGCCCATGAGGCGATCGACCAAAATTTTTCTCATTATTCTGGTATGTCGGGATTAGCAGATGTTCGTGAAGCAGCTACTTTCTTTATGAAAGAAAAATATGGTGTCAATTATCAACCAACCTCTGAAGTTTTAGTGACTGTAGGTGCTACTGAGGCAATTTCAGCAAGTCTCTTATCTATTTTAGAACCAGGCGATAAGGTTTTGATGCCTGCACCGATCTATCCAGGGTATGAACCAGTGATTACGTTGGCTCAAGCAGAACCCGTTTATATTGACACGACTTCAAACCATTTCGTATTAACGCCTGAGATGATTGAAGCGGCAATGGTAGAACATGGTGAGCAAGTCAAAGCCATTATCCTAAATTACCCAAGTAATCCTACAGGTGTGACGTATAACCGTGAAGAAGTCAAAGCGATTGCAACTGTCTTAAAAAACTATCCGATTTTTGTAATAAGTGATGAAATCTATAGTGAATTGACATACGAAGATCAACATGTCTCTATTGCAGAATTTATTCCAGAACAAACAATTCTGATCAATGGATTATCAAAATCTCATGCAATGACTGGGTGGCGAATCGGTTTTATCTTTGGTCCTGAAAATTTAATAGCAGAAATCATCAAAGTGCATCAATATTTAGTAACAGCCGCTTCTACAATTTCACAGAAAGCCGCAGTTAGAGCTTTAGTAGAAGGGATGAATGATGCAGCCGCAATGAAAGAAGAATATCGTGAGCGTCGAGATTTTGTTTATGAACAAATGACTTCTTTGGGATTTGAAGTGGCTAGACCGAATGGAGCCTTTTATATTTTTGCTAAAATTCCGACAGGCTATGAACAAGATTCAATGAAATTCTGTGTGGATCTAGCTCAGCAACAAGCAATTGCGATCATTCCAGGTGTGGCGTTTGGTCAAGAAGCTGAAGGCTACGTCCGAATTAGTTATGCGGCAGATTTGGCTACCTTAAAAGAAGCAATGAAACGAATTGGTCAATATATTGAGATGAAAAAAGGTCGAGACAAAAGCGTTTAGCTCCGAGAACCAAGTAGGTACTGTGCAACATCAGCTCGTACCTCGCTGTGTTTTACAGCAATAAGAAGGAATTTACGAAAATTGCCAAGAATCACAGTGAGTTTGCGAACTGATGATGATTGGTACCTACTCGGTGTTCTTCAAATTTTTGTGAATTTCGGCTTATTTCCGAAGGAGCTGCTTTTTTTTCGCCGTTTATTTGGGATTAACAAGATGCTGTTAATCTGAAAAGACTTTTGTCCAAGACCCTTTTTTACTCTCAACAGAACCTTTACATTCCTTTACTCATTATTTACAAAACGTTGAAACAGAATTAACAGAGCGCTGTTAAACTAAGCTTGTAACTAATTGAAAAGGACGTGTAAAGATGAAGAAACGTTTAGTAGCAGCAATGATGTTAAGTGTAGGACTTTTGATCGCAGGGTGCGGTAATCAAGGAGCTGCAACTAGTGACAGTAGTAATAAATCTAAAGATAGTAGCACTAATAGTAATCAACCAGTTAAAATCGTTGCCGTAGGTTCGACGGCATTACAACCATTAGTCGATGCAGCGAAAGATCAATTTATTTCAGAAAATCCCAATTATACAATCTCTGTTCAAGGTGGAGGAAGCGGAACAGGACTTTCTCAAGTATCTGACGGTGCTGTAACCATTGGGAATTCTGATGTATTTGCCGAAGAAAAATCTGGTGTCGATGCGTCGAAACTAGTTGACCATCGTGTAGCGGTTGTAGGTATGGGACCAGTTGTAAATAAAGAAGTTGGGGTCAAAAATATCAGCAAGCAAGAGTTGATCGACATTTTTACTGGGAAAATAAAAAACTGGAAAGAGCTAGGCGGTAAGGATCAAGAGATTGCTGTGATCAATCGTCCAAGTGGCAGCGGTACACGCGCAACCTTCGAAAAATGGGGACTGGATGGGGCAACAGCTGTCCAATCACAGGAACAGGACTCATCAGGAACCGTACGTCAAATCGTTGCACAAACACCTGGAGCAATCAGCTATCTTGCGTTTTCATACATGGATGATTCAACGTTAGCCTTAAGTATTGATGATGTAAAACCAACAGAAGAGAATGTTGCAGACAATTCTTGGAAAATTTGGTCTTACGAGCATATGTATACTAAAGGTCAACCAGATGATGATGTAAAAGCATTCTTAGACTTCATGTTGACAGATGATGTTCAAGAAGGAGTAGTCAAAGAGTTAGGCTACTTACCAATAACTTCAATGAAAGTCGAACGAGACGTATCTGGAAGCATTACTAAAAAATAAATTCTTCCCCCTAAAAGAATCAAAAAGAGGCTTGACGTAAATAACGTCGGCCTCTTTTTGATTTGTCATTTTATTGGAAGTCTTACTGTAAAGGTTGAGCCTAAGCCTAAATGGCTATCGATCATAACGGTTCCACCTAATAGTTCGGTATAATTGTGGACAATTGATAATCCTAGACCAGTACCACCAGAATGACGACTTCTAGCTTTATCAACACGATAGAAACGTTCAAAAATACGTTCTTGATCTTCTAAACTAATCCCAATACCGCTATCATTTACTATAAAATAGAACATATCAGTAAAACCAAAATCAATCGTAATCGTCCCGTCAATTTGAGAATATTGAATAGCATTTTCGATCAAATTTTTAACGATGGGGTAGAAAAGTTCATATTTTGTAACATAGGTTATGGTTTCATCGCCAAGGATTTCGATTGTTAAATGTTTATCTTTGATCGTTTTACGATAAGAACGCAAAATTTCTTGAACAAAGGGATGCAAAGAAACTTCTTGATCATTATAAGAAATATTTTTTCCGTCCCGTGAAAGTTGCAAAATTTCTTGGATAAGTTGCTGTAGGCGTAAAGCGTCTTTTTGCATGATTTCCAAAAATTGGGTCAACGTTTCTGGATCTTCTTTGGCTCCATCTAATAAGGTTTCGGTAAATCCTAATAGAGAAGTCACAGGAGTTTTCAATTCATGGGAAACATTGCTAACAAAATCTTTTTGCATTTTTTCTAATTGTCTCACTCGAGTTAAATCATACGCAATACCTAAAACTTGGTAATCATTGCCATCTTCCTCTATAAAGCGTAAAGACATATCTAAAATGGTTTCATTTAATGATTCAGTCAGCTTGATTTCTTGATGAACAGAGCTTTTTTCTGTAATGACTTGATGAATCAAGTGGATCAATGAAGGCTCCTTGATGACATCGAAGTAATTTTTACCAACATCACTGTTCTCAATCATCAAAATATCGATCATTTTAGGATTGATCAGTTGTAGTTTTCCATCAACATCAATAATAAAGACACCGATCATCAATTCATCGAGTAACGCATGAAACTGTTCATCTGTGGATGTATAAGCTAAATAAGTTTGACTCATTTGTTGGCTTAGCAAGTTGACCGTTTGATACAATTCATTCCATTCAGGTGAATCTTGAATAATGGACCGAGCTTCATCGGGGTACTTGACGATTTTTTTCAGTACCGGTAAGACTGTGACCAGTGGTTCATTTTTCTGATGAAGTAGTAAAAAAACAAAAGCGGTAATAATCAAAAACAATAAACCGAAAGTGAATAAAATATAGCGTCGAAATGATTGAATACTATTAGAAAATTGCGCTGTTTCTTCAGACATGCGAATAATCCCGATTCGTTCACCATTTTTATCAACTGGCAATGCGAGATAAAGCAACTCTTGTTTTAACGTAATGCTTTTTCTTAAGGCCGAACCAAAATCAGCACCAGATAAAACGGCTTTTATCTCCGGTCGATCACTTCTTGATTCATGAAGTGCAGGATCGATACTGTCATAAAAAATATCTCCTTTAGCAGTCATCAACGTCAAGCGTTCATTTTTATCTGTTGAATAGTGTTCAATCAATTTTTCTTCCTGCTCAGAGAAGTGTTCTGTTAAAAATAAATTAGGGGAGAGTTGATCGAGAATCAAGGTTCCTTTTTTTTGTAAATATTCTTCTTGCTGAGATAATAATTCCTTTTTAAAAAAATAGTTTGTCAAAAAGATACTGCCGACAAACAACATGATCATCACAATACCGACTAGCCAATACTCGATTCGTTGGCGTTTTTTCATTTTTTAGGCTCCTGGAATCGATAACCAAATCCTCTGACTGTAACCAAGTATGCTGGTCTTTTAGGGTCGATCTCGATTTTATCTCTTAAATGGCTAATATGAACATCTACGATACGGCTCTGACCAGCAAAGTCATAGTTCCAAATTCGATCTAATAAAGTATCACGATCGATCACACGGTCTTTGCGCTTGATAAAGTAAACGAGTAACTCAAATTCTTTTGGTGTTAGCTCGATTTTTTTGCTTCGAACGGTCACCTCATAATTTTGTTCGTCTACATGAATATCGCCTAATACTAAAGGCGCTTTAACTGTTTCATTGAACTCTTCTGTTTTGTTTGAGACTGGTTTTAAGCGGCGAAAGATAGCTTTCATCCTGGCTAGTACTTCTCTAGGACTAAAGGGTTTTGTTAAATAGTCATCTGCTCCGATTTCTAAGCCGATGATTTTATCAACTTGATCATCTTTTGCAGTCAAGATTAAGATGGGGGTGTCGATTTTTTCGCGGCGCAAGGACTTTGTAATTTCTAAACCATCCATATTTGGCAACATCACATCTAAAATAATAAAATCAAATTGATTGGTTAACGCTAATTCATAACCGACGGCACCATCAACAGCGGACATTACTTCATAGCCGTCTTTTTCTAAGTTAAAAGTCAATAATGTTACAATCGACGGTTCATCATCGACAACGAGTACTTTTTTCATCTATTTGGCTCCTTATAATACGAAATAAACACAAGATTATTTTATCATAGATTTGCAGGTATCAAAAACTTTATGGAATGTTTCTAAAACTACTTTCAAAGCAAAAGAAATGGTATAATAATAAAGATTGAAATGAGGGAAGCGAATGATTGGGATTAGTGCGTGTCTTGGTGGTATTTGTTGTCGTTATGATGGGCAAGCAAAAGAGATTGTGGCCTTAAAAAAGTTAGTAGAAGATCAAAAAGCAATCCTTGTTTGTCCTGAAGTATTAGGTGGATTGCCAATTCCTAGAGAACCAGCTGAAATCATAGGTGGAGACGGTTTCGATGTTTGGAATGGTCAAGCGAAAGTTCTTACAAACACGGGAGCAGATGTGACTGACCTATTTAAACACGGGGCAATCATGGCCTATCAAAAACTAATTGAAAAAGAAGTTACAACGATCATTTTAAAAGAAAATAGTCCTTCCTGTGGAGGAAAAAGTATTTATGATGGTACATTTTCTGGAAATCATCGAAGTGGACCTGGCGTTGCAACGTCTTATTTTATTTCAAAAGGACTTGAGGTTATTTCAGAAAATGACTGGCAAACAGTGCTTGATCGTGAGGAAAGAAAATGTCAGAAAACGAAGTATTAAAGATTTTCGATGAAAACTATCGACAAATTGGCACGGAAACAAGGCAACGAATCCACTTATACGGTCTTTGGCATGAAACATTTCATTGTTGGTTTTATACAATAACAGATAATGAGCTTACGGTTTATTTTCAAAAACGTTCATCGACAAAGAAAGACTTCCCTAACCAACTGGATATCACAGCTGCTGGACATTTATTAGCACAAGAGACGGTAATCGATGGTTTTAGAGAAGTCAAAGAAGAATTAGGAATAGATGTTCCCATTGAAAAAGCCCATTTTCTTGGCGTATTTCCTGTGAAAATCAATTTAGGGCATTTTATTGATAATGAATTTACCAATGTCTATTTGATTGAACAAGAAATCTCTTTAGGAGAATTTCAATTACAAGAAGAAGAAGTGGCAAGTTTGTTTCCTGTTCCTTTGAAGATGTTAAAAAAATTACTCAATGATCCTAGTGCTAAAGCGATTTTAACAGGTTATCATCAAAAAAATAGTCAACAAGAAGTGATTGAAGAATGTTTTTCTAAAAAGGACTTTTGTGCCAATGCGCAAAGTTATTATGATCGATTAATAGAATCTTTTGAAAAAATCCTCGAAAATCAAATAAGAACTATTGACTAATCACTCTGAAATCGGTAACCTAAAAGGGATTGAAGATAGGAGTAATGACTATGGAAATTGAAAAAACCAATCGAATGAACGCGTTGTTTGAATTTTACTCCACTTTGTTGACAGAAAAACAAATGAATTATATGGAGATGTACTATGCCGATGATTTTTCATTAGGGGAAATTGCTGAAGAATATGAGATCAGCCGTCAAGCAGTGTACGATAATATTAAACGAACGGAAAAAATTTTAGAAGAATATGAAAGAAAACTTCATCTTTTTTCTGATTACGTGGTACGTGGTGAATTGCTGGACACATTAAAAAACTACGTGAAAGAAACCTATCCGAAAGATACAACGATCGCCCATTATATAGAACAAATACAAGAAGTAGAGGAATGAGATTATGGCTTTTGAAAGTTTAACAGACCGCCTGCAACAGGCAATGAGCAAATTACGTCGTAAAGGAAAAGTATCTGAAGCTGACGTAAAAGAAATGATGAGAGAAATTCGTTTGGCTTTGTTGGAAGCCGATGTAAATTTACAAGTAGTCAAAGATTTCACGAAACGTGTACGTGAACGCGCAGTTGGAGTAGAAGTTTTAGAAAGTTTATCACCAGCACAACAAATCGTCAAAATCGTGGATGAAGAATTAACAGCGACATTAGGGACAGAAACAGTTGGCTTAAACAAATCAGAGCGGATCCCAACAGTGATTATGATGGTTGGTTTGCAAGGGGCTGGTAAAACGACTTTTGGCGGTAAATTAGCCAATCACTTAATCAAAACTGAAAATGCGCGTCCTTTAATGATTGCGGCCGATGTCTATCGTCCAGCAGCAATCGATCAATTGAAAGTACTTGGTCAACAATTAGATGTTCCAGTTTTCGATATGGGAACAGACACAAGCCCGGTTGAAATTGTGCGTCAAGGGATGGCGTTAGCCAAAGAAAAGAAAAATGATTATATTTTGATTGATACGGCAGGTCGTTTGCATATTGACGAAACATTGATGGACGAATTAAAACAAATCAAAGAAATTGCCCAACCAGATGATATCTTGCTTGTTGTTGATGCAATGACTGGACAAGATGCAGTGAATGTTGCGGATAGCTTCAATCAACAATTAGGCATCACAGGTGTTGTCATCACAAAACTTGATGGAGACACACGTGGTGGTGCAGCACTATCAATCCGTTCGGTTACCGGTGCGCCAATCAAATTTATCGGTTCTGGTGAAAAACTGACTGATTTAGAAATTTTCCATCCAGATCGGATGTCTAGCCGTATTTTAGGTATGGGTGATATGTTAACACTGATCGAAAAAGCCCAACAAGATTATGATGAGAAAAAAGCTGAAGAACTTGCTGTAAAAATGAAGGAAAACAGCTTTGACTTCAATGATTTTATTGAACAATTAGATCAAGTGATGGGCATGGGACCAATCGAGGATCTATTGAAGATGATCCCTGGTATGAATAATATGCCTGGTTTAGAAAATGTTAAAGTCGATCCAAAAGATGTTGCTCGTAAAAAAGCCATGGTGCTTTCAATGACACCAGCTGAGCGAGAAAATCCAGACTTGCTAAATCCAAGTCGCCGTCGTCGGATCGCAGCTGGTTCAGGGAATAACGTAGTTGAAGTGAATCGCATGATCAAACAATTTAAAGAATCTAAAAAAATGATGCAACAAATGTCCAAAGGAAATATGGATATTCCAGGTATGGATCAAATGCTTGGTGGAGGCATCAAAGGGAAACTAGGAAAAATGGCCATGAACCGTATGGTGAAGAAAAACAAGAAGAAGAAAAAGAAGAAAAAATAAATCATAAAAAAGCTGGTCAGACTCTATTGATTCTGACCAGCTTTTTATGTTGTGACAAAACTATGAACTAATACTGCTATTACGATTTAGCTGTCGTTTTAGATTGATCCACTCATTGATTTCTTTTCTGAAAACAAGATAGCTACCAATCAAAGCCGTTAAAATACAATAAGTCAGTAAACTTGGAATAGGAGAACTAACTTCTTCGCCAAAATAGACCCCACTGCTAAAAACGAGAACCATCGGCACATAAAGTGTCATAGCGATAACGACCGGCACCTTTAGCTTATCAAATAGTAAATAGTTGCCTTTTTTCTCCAATGTAAGTTTTGGAAACAGAAATGAACCAAAAATGAATAGCAAAACTGATATAGTCAGGGCTAAGATAATTGGAAGGACTGAAATTGATTCTTTACTTACAGTGTAAACAAAAAATTTATTGGTGATATAGCGATCAATTGTTGCGTTGGTAAAATAGTACCATGCGTTTAGGACGCCTGTAATAAAGAATTCTAACGACGCACAGAATCCAAAGACCGTAAGCGGCCCTAAAATCATATTTCCTGTTACCAAGCCAATAAATGCAGAAAGGGAGAAATAAAGAATACAGGTTGTCCAACTAGCCAAAACATTTGCAGCTAAAGTCGGCAACCCAATATTGACATACTCAGTAGGAATACCTGTTGTAATAATCCCAACAAATACTATTTTTGCCAAAAGAACACTACTTAATAATGGGAGTGAAACAAGAGCAAACTTCGAGAAATAAATTCTACGTTTAGAAACACCTAAGGAAAATAAAAACTCGTTGAAAGCTGTTTTTAGATCAGTGAAAAACATCAGAAAGCCAGCTGTTGCTAACACTGCAATCAGAAGAATTGGATTCTCATTGAAATAGGCGGAAAAGTAAGGTTGATCAGAAACCGAAATGAGTTTTCCGTGTTCATCGTAGGAAGTTGTCTGATAAAATAAACTTAAACCTTCTTTTTTATCTAATGCTTGTCGTTCACCAAGTGATAAGCCGCTATATCTAGGCGAATCATCTTCTGATAGTTGTTGCAAATCTTTGATGTACTCTTCAGAATCGAAATAGGCATTCATTTCATGCCAACGCTTGACGTCACTGACTCCGTTATAACCATAAAATAAGATAATACAAAGACTTGTAATAAGTAGAGCAAGTCCATAACGCTTTTTTAAAATAGTCATTAATTGTTTATTCATACCATTTCTCCTTGTAATGAGTTATTCATTTCCTCATGAGTAAGGTTCGCTTCAAAGACATCTTCCAAGGTTAAAGGTAGCTCCTCGAATAAAACAGGTTGCTCTGCTTGAATCAAGGCTTTTAATTCCTCAGTATAGTGTTCAAAGATCGCTGTAACAACACGCCCTTGAAAATGCAACAAACGGCTGTTTTCTTTAACTACTTGAGGAACCTTTTTTGTTTTGAAAACCATCTGGATTTTACGAGCATGTTCTCTCAATGTCTCTAGATGATAATCAAGCTGAATTTGATTACTCTTCAAAATAAGTGCACGATCAATGATACTTTCCAGCTCATTTAAATTATGAGAAGAAATGATGATCGATCGACTATTTTCGCTAACAGCATCTAAAAGAAGGCCTAAAACATTTTTTTTGACAATAAAATCCAAGCCATCAAGAGGTTCATCTAATAAAAGATACTCTGCATTAGAACAAATAGCCAAAATCATTTTGTAAAGTCCTTGCATACCTTTAGACATCGAACGATATTTTAAATTAGGATTCAGATTATTTTTCTTTGTTAAGGTCAAATACTTTTCTTTGTTAAAACTGGCATAAGCATTTTGGTAGAAAACAAGCAATTTATTTAAGGTGTAACCAGAGAGGAAATTGTATTGTTCATCAATATAAAAGATTTTTTGTTTGAGTAATTTATTTTTCTGAATATCTTCTTGATCAATCATAATTTTCCCAGTATCCAACTCATAGTGACCTGATAGTGTTCTGAAAAAAGTGGTTTTACCAGAACCATTTTGTCCGATCAAACCAGTAATTTCTCCTTGGTAAAATGTTAAGTTGATGTCTTTCAAAATAACCCGATGATCGATAGTTTTTTCTAGATTTTCTATTTTCATGTCTATTCTCCCTTCAAGTGTTGATAGCTTTCGTCCAACCATTGATTTATTTCCTTTTTAGAAACATTTAAATAATGGGCTTCAATAATGAGCTCATTCAGCTTTTTTTTGATTTTTTGTATCTGATAATCATCTCGAAGTTCAGTATCAATCTTTTTAACATAAGTACCTTTACCTTTCACTGTGATGATGACTTCTTGGGCTTCTAATACTTTATACGCTTTACTGACTGTATTAGGATTCATCATAAGCAGGCGAGCCATTTCTCTAACAGAAGGGAGACGGTCTCCAGATTGAAGTGATCCGCTTAGGATATCTTCTTTAACTCCTAAAATAAGTTGTTCATAATAGGGTTTGCTACTTGTTTTATCAATAGAAACCATAAATAGCTCCTTTCTAAAGCGGTGTTTGTTGTGTACTAGTATACATAGTACAGTTAGGTTTGTAAACACTTTTTGTAAAAATTTGTTAAGATAAGGGGAGAGACAAAATCGGAATAATTGGAGGGAAACAGGTGAAACAGCGATGTTCTTGGGCAGAAGGAAATGAAAAAATGAAGCACTATCATGATACGATTTGGGGTGTTCCGTTATATGAGGATCAACGATTATTTAGAAAATTGATATTAGATATCAATCAAGCGGGGCTAAGTTGGCAAACTATTTTGAACAAAGAAAATTCTTTTGATGCGGCTTTTGATGGATTTGATCTAAAAAAAGTGGCAAATTATGATGAGAAAAAGATTGAGGAACTCATGGGAAATCCTGGGATTATCCGGAATCGTAGAAAAATTGAAGCGACAATTCATAATGCCCAAAAAGTTATTGAGATTCAAAACGAATTCGGTTCTTTTTCTGACTATTTATGGAATTTTAATGATCACAATGTGCTGATCCATTCCTATCAAACTCAAGAGGAGATTCCAACAACGAATGACCTGTCGGATAGAATAACAAAAGACTTGAAAAAAAGAGGGGTTAAGTTTGTCGGCAGCACGATTATTTATGCATTTTTGGAAGCAGTAGGAATCATTAATGATCATGTGGAAACTTGTTTTCGTTATGAAGAATTAACGCAAAAATAGCCTAAACCAAAACTAGTTGCTCATTTTGGTTTAGACTACTTTTAAGTCAATCAGCTATTCTTATCTAAAAAAACTAAGTAGGCATCAACAATCGTTTTGAAAAAGTTCATCGTATTTTCAGCAATCGTTCCATCTTCGTTGATCAAGTTGACAACGTTGCCGATGTAAGCTTCAGGTTGTTGGAGTGTTGGGACATTCAGAAAAACGAGTGATTGACGTAGGTGATGATTTGCACCAAATGCACTCAAAGCGCCAGGAGATACGCTGACAACTAAACCTGGCTTGCCATCCCAAACGTTTTGCCCATAGGGTCTTGAACCGACATCTAAAGCATTTTTTAAAACAGCAGGAACCGAGCGATTATATTCAGGCGTGACAAAAACTAGACCTGTTAATTGTTTTACTTCATCTCTAAATTTTGTCCAGGCAGCAGGCGGTGTTCCCTCATCATCCAAATCTTGATTGTACATTGTTAAGTCATGTAAATCGATAAAGATAGGTTCATATTCTTCTGGAAATAAACTAGAAAGAGCAACTGCTACAGCTTTACTATAAGAATCTTTTCTTAAGCTTCCGACAAAAAATCCAATTTTTTTCTTCATAAATCATTCCTCCAATTATTAAATAACGTTCTTTATCTAATTTTAGAACTAACTACCTTTTTTTACAAGAAAATAGGACTTTTGTTAGTAAGTACGACATAGTTACCTAGAAAAGAATAAGGGTGCTTCTACATCTACGGTTCTCGTTTCACTCCGATCCTAGAAGTATCGAGGCCGTTTGCTCCTACCGTTTACAAACACTAAAAATAAGCTATGAACAGATAAAGACAACTCTTTACTGTTCATAGCTTGTCTTTGTTAAGCAACGATTGATTGCCCCTGCCAAGGTATTTTAAGTATAGCATAAGAGTAGTAAAAATCAGTGTAACGAAGCTTTTTTTAAGGTGTCAAGAAAAAACTCTTTACAGCTCGTTCAATATCTGGTAAACTAACATTTGTGATTAAGTTAATGGAGGTGTAATATATAAAATGTCAGTAAAAATCCGTTTAAAACGCATGGGTTCTAAAAAGAGTCCTTTTTACCGTATTGTAGTTGCAGATTCTCGTTCTCCTCGTGATGGACGTTTCATCGAAACTGTTGGTACTTACAATCCTTTAAAAGATCCTGCAGAAGTAGTTTTAAAAGAAGATTTAGTTTTAGACTGGTTGTCTAAAGGCGCTCAGCCTTCAGATACAGTTCGTAACATCCTTTCAAAAGAAGGCGTTATGAAAAAACACCACGAAGCTAAACTTGAAAAGAAATAAGGTGACCAATTATGGCAGATGTGAAAGAGTTAGTCTTAACTATCGTTCGTCCATTAGTCAGTCAACCTGAGATGGTTAAGTTAGAAGTAGAAGAATCTGATGTTTTTCTAGAGTACAATTTGACTGTATCACCTGAAGATATTGGTCGTATCATTGGGAAACAAGGTCGTGTTGCGAAAGCAATTCGAACAATTGTTTACAGTGTGCGTGTGGATGGACCTAAAAAAGTTCGTTTAAATATCGTAGATGGTAAATAGCACAAAGATAAACACCCAATTTTTGGGTGTTTTTTTGTTTTGACCTATGAGCAATTATTCGCGATAATAATGCTATAAGCAATAAAAAACGAAAGGGTGGAGAGGCAGAGATGAGTGAACTAAAAAAATATCAAAAACATTTGCTACAAGGACTTGCAGAATATTTTGAACAGGCAAAGTTTGAAACAGGTGATATTTTTGTCCTTGGTTGTAGTAGTAGTGAGGTAAATGGTGGAATGATTGGCAAAAACTCTAGCTTGGAGATAGGCGTCCTAATTGTCTCGACAATCCAAGAGTTTTTGGCAAAAAGAGGGATTCATTTAGCTGTACAAGGGTGTGAGCATATTAATCGTTCTTTAGTGATTGAAAAAGAAGTAGCGAAGCACCATCATTTTGAGATTGTTTCGGTTGTGCCAGACCTACATGCTGGAGGAGCTGCTGCAGTATCAGCATACCAACGTTTTTCAAATCCAGTTGTTGTGGAAAAAATCGTTGCCTAAGGCGGAATTGATATTGGTGACACATCAATCGGGATGCATATCCAACATGTTCAAATTCCAGTTCGGACCTCAATTAAAGAGATTGGTGGAGCGCATACGACTTATTTACATACGAGACCTAAATTGATTGGTGGTACTCGTGCAGTTTATGAATAAAAAAGGGAAAGAGCAAACCTATAAATTGAAGGTTGCTCTTTCGCTTTTTTAGTGAGGTAGTTATTTTTTTCTATAGACTTTGATCTCAAAGATAGGTGTGTCAAAACTAATTTCAGCTTCATCGATCATCAAACCTAGTAGGTGATAATCTTCTTCTTCATGATGCGTCAGCCCTAATAATTCATCATAATACGATTCAATGCTTAGATCTCTAGGTGTGTTTAGCAATTCTAATAAATGTAGGACACTGTCAGGCTCTTGCTCAGTTTTCCCTTGGATTTCAACAGAAAAACCTTCAGATGTAAAGTTTACGCCGATCCGTATTTCTTCAATATCATTGGAAAAAAAGTAAGTTAATAACTCATCTACGATTCTCCTAGCTTTGTCTCTTTCTTGCATGTTGTTTCACCTTTCTAATCTGTAAAATATTATCAAGTAATGGTACCATGACCGCTGCTACAAAACCAGTAGAAAATCCATTATTATAAAGATTTAAGCCACCATGTAGATAGCTGACATTTGTAACTAATGACATATGTAAAAATCCAGCAATCAAGCCAAAGATAATACCATAAAATCCAGCAATTGGAGCCAACCCTGTAGCGAAGATCCCAGCAAGAACCACAGTGGTTTGATCGACTGCAAAAACAGAAGAGAATTGTGCTGTGAAAAAGACGCTGACTAACAATGGTAAGCTGTTGAGAATATGATTACCAAAAGCACTAAAACCAACTGCTGATAAAATTGCCCCAACAATTGGACCGTTAAGGGTAGAATGGCTAAGTTGAGTATACCCAACGAGCAACAACCCCATCAAGGCCATATTCATCATAGTTGCTCCGATTCCTGCAATAGAAATAAAATCAGTAATCAATTTACCAGAGGTTTTACTGATCTCCTTCATGCCCTTTAATGAAAAATGATTGACAACAAATCCAACAAAAAACATCAATAGAAATAAAAAAAGTAAGAAAAAAAGAAGTTTGGTATGAAAGGCAGTTGAAACCAAATTTTTTCCTTCGATTTTCCAACCAAACATCCGTAAGATACCAGTAAACATCATCGCAATAAGGCCGGATGTAAAACCAACATTATATAAGGAGAACCCTTGATGAAAGGTAAGAACGTGAGAAGCTAAAGGAGGTAAAATCAATCCAATAAAAACGCCTACGAAGCATCCTAAAGGAATCGATTGTACCAATGGCAAAGAGATTCCAAATGTTAAATAACTGATAATCGGAGAAAGAGCACTGCCAAACAAACTAACCACAATAAATTGAGAAAAAGGTTTTTTCACGATTTTGGCATAGCAAAGTCCACCAATAATAATTGGAATCGAATTATACAGATTTTTTCCAAAAAAAGAACAACCAGATACGGTAAATAATGCAGCAATCATCGGCCCGTTGATTGGAATTTTTTCTTTTTTAGCCAGAAGAACGCTAATTAGAGTGAGTAGACCGCTATTTACAAAGGCACTACCAAAGGTGCCAAGTTCAATATAATCAGTCAGTAGATTACTAGGGGAGGTCAAAATCCGTGTCATACCAGCCCATAAAGTAGTCACAGGTTCACTTAAAAAACCAATCATGATCAGAATTAAGCAATAGCCAATCAAAAAATAATAGCTTCTATTTTTTTCAGCCATATTCGATTGTTTTTTATCAGTATGTAAAAAAAGTGTTTGGCTGTTATTTTTAGCCATAAAAAATACCTCCGTTATTTGTCAATAGTGTAACTATAGCGTGTAAATAGTTCATCGGTCAATAACATTTTAGAAAAATCTGACAAATTATCATGTTTTTTTGATATAGCCATAATTATTGAGAAAATGAGTGACTAAAAGAGTGTAAAATAAAAGAATAAATAAAAAAATAAAATGATAAATTATCACATGGATAGCTTGATTTATGAAATAGTAAGAGTTTCCACTAAATAAGGAGTGATTATTTTTGGTTAGAAAAAAAGTATATAAAAAACAACATATTTTAGTAGCTGCCGAAGATTTGTTGATAGAAAAAGGTTTTTCTGCTATCACAGCAAGAAGTGTTGCCGAGTATATGGGGATTTCAACGCAACCAATTTATTTGGAATTTAAGAACATGGAAGAATTGAAGCTGACATTGTTAAAAACAGTGTATGAGGGTTTGGAAAGGGAATTTTTTTCTATTGTACGAACGTCAAACAGCCTAGCAAATTTTGGTATCAGCCATATTGAGTTGGCCAAAGCAAAAAGCAATTTGTACATAGCTTTATTTGTAGAGCAGCATTCATATGGCAAGGAGTTACACCAATTGTCTTTTAATTCCTTCAAGAAAATGATCCAAAGTGAAGCAGAGTATATTGATGTATCACAAGAGCAGCTAAAAAATGTTCATTTGAATTTATGGATAGTTGCTATTGGAATGGCAACGTTAAGTATTTCTGGAATACTCAACAAAACGGAAGAACAACTCATAGCTGTATTTACAGCTATCAAATTAAAGCGTAATGCGATCTAGATCTAAGGCACGAACTACTTATATCTAGTAAGTAAAATAGTTCGATCACTCAATAATAAACGAGAGTTCGAGAACATTCTAGGCCAAAAGTCTTAAACAGAGTTCATCTATTTGACCGATTCTTTTTTGTTATTTCATTGCTAAAATAAGCTTATCAAATGAAATTTGGAGGAATTATCGTGAAAATAATCAAAACAATCGTTGTACTTGCTTTACTAGGAGGAGTTGCTCTTTTTGGGGCTAAACTATATACGCAAAATCAATCGGACGAACTTTCTGGTACAATCGACCAATTAAACCCGCTCGTTACCAAAGGTGAAGTCTATGTTAAAACAAAAAAAGCCGATAGTATCAATAGCTACGGCATTACAACATATAAGCAACAAGCTGTAGATAAGGATGGTAAGAAAAAAGAACTAACGTTTACAGCAGATCACGAGTTGGTTACAGATCGCTACCTAAAAATATACAATAAAGGTGCACATGTTGAAACCTATGAAGAAGTTTCAGAAGAGGCTATACCAGAAAAGGCCCTACAACAACTAAAATAATAAAAGGACTGCTAGCTATACATTTGAATGTATAGCTGGCAGTCCTTTTTAGTAATCAATTCGTTCAAATAGCCTGAGGTATAAAGTCGATTGTACATAAATCGTTATGATGAAAATGAATTGTCGCTTGGATGCGCCCATCATCAATTAATTTTTGCGCAGTCTCTTTTACGTCTTCTTGGTCAAAATGCTGAAAATTGATTACGTTTGCTACGAAATGAGGAGCTTTCCGATTGGAAGCCTCAAGTATGAGCGTTTCAATTTGTGGATTAAACGTCATATGCTTTCACCTCTTTTGTCAACAGTACCACGTTATTTCAAAATTGGACAGTAATATTCTGTTAGATGAGGATAGGGAAAGAATTTCTTTCACAATCAATCTATATGTTGCTTATTTTTATAAGAAGCATAGGCGTTGTTACTCGTTAATAGCGTTAGCTTTTTATGAGATGATTCAGCTAATTTTTGTAATTCAAAAAGATTTTTTTTCTCAAAATGATGGTTCCAAATAAACATCATTTTTAATAGATGGATCGTAGGTTTATAATGAGCCGCTTCTTGGTTCATTTTTTGCTTTATAAAGCGATGAATAATACGATATAGACGAATGCGATAGGGAGGCAGTAATACAAAAATTATGTCTGCGGAGACTATCGCAGGCTTGATCCAATTTTTAGTTGTCGTGCCTTCGATGATCCAAGTATCCTGAGCTAGAATTTCTTGGAGCTGTCGGGAAGATTCTTCTACAGGATAAGGTCGGTCTCCGGCAGGTTGGCGATCCCAAATAAGATTGTCTAGCTCGTAGTAAGGGAGCGTCATTTTAGTGGATAATTGTTTTGCAAAAGTGGTTTTACCGCTGCCAACTGGTCCTGCGATCATTATTTTTTTCATGAGTAACCTCCAATCGGAAAGAAAAAAAGAACGGCAGTGGCACACCATTCTTTTAAATATTTATTTTTTTGCTTCTTGTAAAATGTTTATTTTTTCGATGCGGATATCTTTTTTAGGTTTATCTTGTTCAGCTGTCTCAGCAGCAGCGATTTTATCTACAACATCCATACCTTTAGTCACTTGACCGAAAACAGTATGTTTGCCATCTAGGTGAGGAGTACCGCCTTTTTTATACGCATCAATGATTTTTTCTGGATAGTAATCCTTCAATAAACCATCTGACATATCATCGCTATTTTGAACTATAAAGAATTGACTACCGTTTGTACCATTTCCTTGTGCATCTTTACCCGCATTAGCCATAGATAAGGCACCTCTGATATTATAAAGCTGATTAGAAATTTCATCATCAAACGAACCATTCCAAATACTTTCTCCGCCAGTACCATCCCCTTTAGGATCGCCACCTTGAATCATGAAGTTTTCGATAACACGATGGAAAAGGACATTATCATAATAGCCATCTTTAGCATGAGTAATGAAATTTTCAACAGTTTTTGGTGCTTGTTTTGGAAATAGTTTGATCTCAATTGATCCTTCAGTTGTGACCATTTCAACTAAATCTTCATCTTCGCTGACTGTTTCAGAGAGCTGTGGTAATTCCAACGCATTTAGATCAACAGATTCTGATGTTTTTGTTTCAGTAGCAGAAGAGTCTGCGGTTTTTTTCTCATTTTTAGGTCCACACGCTGCAAATAATACTAAAGTTGTCAGAAGTGCTGTGGCAGCTATGAATTTTTTTGTTTTCATAAAGTTAGATCTTCCTTTCAAAAATAGTTACATCTCATCATAACAAATCATCATTATAACTGCCAGTCCAAATCAAAAAATTTTAAGATTTAGAAAAGGTGTAGACCACTTTTTCTTATTCTGCTATAATGAAAATGGATACATTATAATCAATACAAATTTTAGGAGGCAGTAATCATGGGAAAATTAGGTATTTCGATTTATCCAGAAAGATCAACTTTTGAAAAGGACAAAGCATATCTAGACTTAGCACATAAATATGGATTTAAACGTGTTTTTACAAGTTTACTTCAAATTACAGAAGATAAAGAAAAGGTTTTAGCAGAGTTTAAAAAAGTTGTTGATTATGCTAATAGTCTGGGAATGGAAGTCATGGTTGATATTAATCCTGCCTTATTTGAACAATTAGAAATCTCTTATGATGACTTATCATTTTTTGATGAAATGGGCGCTTACGGGGTACGTTTAGATGTTGGATTTACTGGTGCTGAAGAGGCGCGCATGACACGTAATCCATATGGTATCAAAATCGAGATCAATATGAGCTCAGGTACGAACTATGTTGACAACATCATGAGCTATTCACCAAATACAGATAATTTATTAGGTTCGCATAATTTTTATCCACATCGTTATTCTGGTTTAGGGTATGATCATTTTGTTTACTGCTCTGAAAAATTTAGAAAATATAATTTAAATACGATGGCCTTTGTTAATTCTCATGATGCAACCTTTGGTCCTTGGCCAACGCAAGATGGTTTATGTTCTTTAGAAGATCATCGTGATTTAGAAATCGCCACTCAAGTGAAACATTTGGTGTTGACTGGCTTGATCGATGATATTTTAGTGGGAAATGCTTATGCATCAGAAGCGGAATTAAAAGCGATGGCTGAGGCCTTTAATGCAGAATATCCGTCTGTGAAAGTCGACGTTGTTAAAGATATCAGTGATGATGAAAGAGAAGTGTTATTCACAAGTCTTCATAGCTATCGCGGTGATCGTTCAGAATATATTTTACGTTCAACGATGACCCGAATTCACTTTAAAGATCGTGCTTTTCCTGCGCATAATACAAAAGACATGACAAAAGGGGATGTCTTGATCGACAATGTTGATTATGGACAATATAAAGGCGAAACACAAATCGCTTTAAAACCAATGAAGAATGATGGCCGAGTGAATGTTGTTGGCCGGATCTCTGATGATGAGCTATTCTTGTTGGATTTCTTAAAACCTTGGTCTAGTTTCAAATTAATCGAAAATAGTAAATAGAAAAAAATAAAGCCAAGTAAAAGTTTTACATGACCTTTACTTGGTTTTATTTTTTCTTCCTTAAAAATGTTCAGGTAAACTGTAAATCACAAACGTCTTCGTTAAAATAGAAAGAAACGAGGTGAGTCTTATGGAAAAAGAATTAAGTATTTTATTGGCAAAGCTTCAAGGCATCGCTCAAACGGGAAAAAAATATGGAAAAGATATTTTTGATCAAGAACGATATGAAGAACTTTCTCAAGTGACAAAACAGTTAATGAGTACGCTGTATCCAGGTTTATCAGATCAAGCATTAACGATTCTTGTTGATCAAGATGAAGGGTATGCAACACCCAAAGTCGATATTCGTGCAGTCGTTTTTAATCAAGCTGGAAAATTATTACTTGTAAAAGAAAAAAGTGATAACTGTTGGTCTTTACCGGGAGGTTGGGCAGATATTGGTTATTCGCCTAAGGAAATAGCTGAAAAGGAAACCATGGAAGAAGCTGGAATAACAGTAAAGGCAGAGCGATTGATTGCCGTATTAGATATGTCAAAACATAATTTTCCTCCCGCATTGACGTATGTTTATAAATTTTTCATTCGATGTGAAGCTGAAAATGAAATGCTAAAAACAGGCATAGAAACGAATGATGTTGGTTTCTTTTCATTACAAGAGATTTATTTATTGCCAATTTCTAAAGAACGGAACATTATAGACAATTTTGAGATGATTTTTGCAGACGAACAAACGAAAAAAAATGTCGTTATTTGTGATTAATATTGCGAAAAATTCAATAAAACATTATACTATTTAAGAATTTGAAAAAAGCTAGTATCATTTTTTGACCAAATAATGTGTTTTTTAATGATGCTTTTAAATGGGGAGTAATGGGATGAATCGCATAGTAAAAATTTTGATCGCTATCGTTGTTTTAATTGTCATTGTATTGACTGGAGCAGGCATGTATTTCTATAATTATGCTGTTGTGCCGTCGCAAAAAGATTTTTTAGCTGGGGATACGCCAGGAACAGATGTTGAAGTGAAAACGCCAGAAGAAAAATGGTTTAAAGAAGAAAAGAATCGTTCATACTGGGATTTAACCTCTAAGGATGGTTTGAAATTAAAAGCAATCTATTTGCCAGCAGAAGCAAAAACGGATAAAAATGTTATCATGGCGCATGGTTATATGGGTAGCGCCGAAACAATGGCCAGTTTCGCTAAAATGTATCATGATTGGGGCTATAATGTTTTAGTACCAGATGCTCGTGGACATGGCGAAAGCGAAGGGGATTATATTGGTTTTGGTTGGCCAGAGCGCAAAGATTATCTTCAATGGATCGATAAAGTGATCGCTGAGAATGGTAACGACGCGCAAATTACTTTATATGGGATCAGCATGGGCGGTGCCACTGTAATGATGACTAGTGGGGAAAAGCTGCCAAGCAATGTTAAAGCGATTGTTGAAGATTGCGGTTATTCTACTGTTAACGGAGAACTAGCTTATCAATTGAAGGATATGTTTAATTTACCGGCCTTTCCGTTGATCCCAGTGACAAGTCTGATTACTAAAATTCGTGCTGGTTATTTCTTTGGCGAAGCAAGTTCAGTTGCACAATTGAAGAAAAATAAAGTACCGATGTTGTTTATCCATGGCGATGCAGACAAGTTTGTTCCGTTTGAAATGTTAGATGAAGTATATGAAGCAACTGATGCACCTAAAGAGAAGTTTGTTGTAAAAGGGGCAGCTCATGCTAAAGCTTATACAGTCGATCCAAAAGCCTATAAAGAAAAAGTTGGCAGCTTTTTAACAACATACGTAGATTAACGATAATCGTCATCCAGTTGAAAATACTGGTGACGATTTTTTAGAGCAATAATCTATTTTCACAAATTTTATGATTTCACTATACAGCTGCCAGAATTCTTTGATATGATAATAAAAAGAAATGAGGTAAAATAGATGGAAGAACAAATCATTGACTATCTCCATTACTTACAAATAGAACGAGGACTTTCTCTCAATACAAGGAAGAGTTACGAACGAGACTTACATAAATACAGCACGTTTCTAAGCGAGCAAAAAATCGACGCTTGGCAAAAAATCGATCGTTACACAATTATGGAATACTTACAAATGCTGCATAATCAAAACAATTCCTCTGCAACGATCATTAGAATGATTTCAAGCTTACGGGGATTTCATCAATTTCTAAGGCAAGAACGGATCACAGATCATGATCCAATGCAACATATCGATTCACCTAAAAAGGCTCAAAAGCTACCTAGCACGCTATCTGTTGAAGAAGTCACTTTGCTGATTGAAACACCAGATACGTCCAAACCTTTAGGGATCCGGAATCGAACGATTTTAGAAGTAATGTATGCAACAGGGTTGCGGGTGAGTGAGTTAGTAGATTTGAAAATTGGAGACTTACATCTGTCGATTGGATTATTGCAGACCATTGGTAAAGGGGATAAAGAACGAATTATTCCACTAGGTGATTATGCGATCAAGTGGATCGAAAAATACTTAGAAGAAGCGCGTCCTGTTTTGATAAAGAAAAATCAAAATGAGACCCACTTATTTGTCAATCATCATGGAAGACCGTTGTCTCGCCAAGGAGTCTGGAAAAATTTGAACCAAATCGTTGTGGCAGCTGGAATTCATAAAAATATCACACCGCATACATTGCGCCATAGTTTTGCCACTCATCTGTTAGAAAATGGTGCTGATCTGAGAATTGTCCAGGAACTTTTAGGACATGCTGATATTTCTACAACACAAATCTATACACATATTACCAAGCAACGTATGGCAGATGTCTATAAACAGCATTTTCCAAGAGCCTAATGAGGCTAAAAAAGAAAGACGGTGAGATCATGTTAAACTATTATCGAAAAGAGCAACGTAAGATTGCAATGGGACTATTAAGCTTTCACCAAAAACTGACTGAATATCAGGCATTACTAAAAGAAATAGATATGTATGAAACAGAAAATGACTTACATCTGTTATTTTGGACGCCAGCTGGAGAACAAAATATTCAAGGAATTGTGGGGATCGAAGTAGAAACATCTGAAGCGATGATTTTACATGATATATCAATCAACCCTTCTTTTAGAGGCGAAAAGATTGGTTTCGAACTGTTAGACGAAATTGTTGAACTCTATCCGGACACAAAAATCTATGGCACATTGGCAACATCTGCCTATTTATCTAAATGGAAAGAACACAATGCGTGAATTTTGTGGTAAACTAAAGAGCTGAAAAAGAAAGTTGGATGATCTTGCAGGAAATTAATGTGAAATTGGATGTATTTGAAGGACCATTGGATCTTCTGTTGCATTTAATCCAAAAATTAGAAATCGATATTTATGACATTCCAATCGCTGCAGTAACGGAACAGTACATGAACTACATCCATACAATGAAAACCTTGGAATTAGAGATTGCTGGAGAATATATTGTGATGGCAGCAACATTGATGGCCATTAAAAGCAAAATGCTCTTGCCTAAACAAGAATTAGAACTGACAGAAGATGATGAAATCTTGGATGGAGAAGATCCGCGGGATGCATTAGTTGCTCAATTATTGGAATATCGTAAATTTAAATACGCAGCAGGACTCTTGCATGATAAAGAATCTGAACGAAGCCTTTATTATACAAAAGAACCAATGGATATCGATGAGTACAAAGAAGACAACCCATTATTAGAACCAAATCAATTGAATACAATTGATTTATTCTTAGCATTTCATTCAATGCTAGAAAAGAAAAAGAGTCGCCAGCCTGTTGAAACGACTGTTAGCGGAGACGATGTATCGATTGAAGAGAAAATTACAACGATTTCTCAAAGAATGTGCCAAATGGATTACAATACACCCATTCATTTTGAATCATTTTTCACTTCTTATTCAAAACAAGAGGTCGTTACGACTTTTATGGCATTGCTGGAATTAATGAAAAAAGGTATTATCCATGTAGAACAAGAGGACAATTATAGTACGATTTTATTATATAATAGGTCTGAAGAGATTGAATCAAGTACGGAGGAAACAATGTGACCACAGTCAGCCAAATTGAAGCGATTCTGTTTGTTGTTGGTGAAGAAGGGATTGGGCTAGAAGAATTATCCTATCTGCTAAACCTTTCCACGGCAAAAACCTATGAAGCCTTGACCACTTTAAAAGAACGCTATGAATCAGATAAACAATCTGCTTTAAATATTTTAGAAGTAGGAAATCATTTTATTCTATCTACCAAAAAAAACTTTGCTCCATTATTAAAAAAATATGCGCAGTCGCCGATTTCCAATGCGTTGTCTCAAGCAGCACTTGAAACGTTGTCGATCGTGGCCTACAAACAGCCAATTTCAAGAGTAGAAGTTGATGAGATCAGAGGCGTACAATCTGCTGGTTCGATGCAAAAATTAGTTGCTCGCCAATTGATTGAAGAAAAAGGGCGAGTAGATGGACCAGGTCGAGCTATTTTATATGGCACAACCGCTTATTTTATGGATTATTTTGGTTTAAGATCGCTAGAAGAATTACCTGATATTCATCAGATGGAAGAAGAAATCGCTGAAGAACTACCTTTAGACCTCTTTTTCGATCGTTACAAAGAACTCAATGAAGAAGAAATAACAACGGATACAACCAAATCGGAGGAAGAAAACTAGATGGAAAGACTTCAAAAAGTAATTGCGCATGCGGGGATTGCCTCTCGCAGAAAAGCAGAAGAATATATCGTTAATGGACGAGTTAAAGTAAATGGGAAAATCATTCGTGAATTAGGTACCCAAGTTGGAAAAAATGACAAGGTCGAAGTTGATGATGTGCCAATCTATAAAGAAGAGTATGGTTATTATCTTTTCTACAAGCCAAAAGGGGTAATTTCCGCTGTTTCTGATGATAAAGGGAGAAAAGTTGTAACAGATTTTTTCTCACACATCAAAGAACGGATTTATCCAGTTGGGCGATTAGACTATGACACATCAGGTCTATTGCTTTTGACGAATGATGGTGAGTTTTCTCAAAAATTGACCCATCCAAGTCATGAAATCGATAAGGTATATGTGGCAAAAGTAAAAGGCTTAGCCAAAAAACATGATTTGTTGCCACTAACCAGAGGGATGAAAATCGAAGGCTACAAGACTGCACCTGCGGCATTTGAGATTATATCTGTCGATTTAAAAACAAACACAAGTATTGTAGAACTGACAATTCATGAAGGACGCAATCATCAAGTAAAAAACATGTTGCAAGCAGTTGGTTACCCAGTTCAGAAACTAAAAAGAGAAAAGTATGGCGATTTGACTTTAAAAGGGCTACGCCCAGGGGAATATCGTAATCTTAATAAAAAAGAAATTAGCGTTTTGATGAATCAATCGAAGTAGTAGAAGAAATTGATTCTGTTTCTACTGTTTATAGTAACTAAAGGGTAAGATAAAAGTGTTTTTAGCTTTTATTTCACCCTTTTTTTTAACTTATTCATGTGAAGAACGTAACTATTGCTTTTTCATCTTTTAGATGTATAATAGGAGATGTACAAAAATTTAATAAAGGTTCGTCTTCAGGGGCAGGGTGAAATTCCCGACCGGTGGTTATAGTCCACGACCTACTTCATTTGAAGTGGCTGAATTGGTGAAATTCCAATACCGACAGTAAAGTCTGGATAAAGAAGATAGGGCTTATTTGAATTGGCATTTTTCAGATAAGATAACTCTACTCTATTTTCCCTGCTGGAAAATAGAGTTTTTGCTGTGAATCACTACGATTGGCCAAAGGACAGAGTAGATGATGAACACTACTGGACCAAGGAAAAGAGAAGTTGAAACGCCATACTTAACTAAAAACTAATGTTGGTTACTATCTCTTTCATTACGAAATACTGCAGTATCTTTGAACACAATCAAATAATGACCAATAATCTGGTATAACCAAGCAGTATGTAACGACAGAATTCCGATCGTTCAACCAAGTAACTTTTCACAGCAGAGCAAGAGCAATCACTGAAAAGTCAGTTTAAAGAAGTTCGTTTGAAGATGGGTCCTTAAACAGGAGGATTTCATATGCGAAACAACAAGGTACAAAAAATGGTAAGTGTAGCAATGTTAGCAGCAATCGGTGTGGTTTTACAATTTGTGGCGTTTCCGATCATACCATCACTAAGTTTTTTAAAAATCGATTTCAGCGACATTCCAGTTATGATCAGCATGTTTTTATTCGGACCATTAGCTGGAATCAGTACAGCTTTTATAAGATCTGTACTGCATCTATTCACAACAGGTGCATCACCACAAAATTTAGTTGGAGATGCGGCTAGCTTTTTTGCCACAACTGTCTTTACTTTACCGATGTATTACTTTTTCAAACGAGGAAGCGACAAGCTTTCAAATAAAGTTTTAGGCATTTCTACAGGAATAATCGCTTTAACAGTTTTCATGGGTGTAGCCAATTATTTTGTGATCACACCACTTTATTTGAAACTGTTCGGCGTATCAGCGGGACAATTTTTAGGAATGTCATTAGCAAAATACGTTACGATCGGTATTATTCCATTCAACTTGATCAAAGGCGCAATTGTGAGTGCTGTTTTCTTGATTCTTCATGCAAAACTTTTACCATGGCTTTCTAGAAAACAATATCAGTTGGGCAATAAAAAAACGATAACTAAATAATTGATTGATATAAACTAAAAAAATATAGAGCGGACGGCTTGTTCTGCTTTATATTTTTTTTTGAGCCATAATTGTCTGTTTTTAACATGATTTCTGATATTATAGATGAGACGAGAAAGAGGAGGACAGCAAATGAAAAAATGGCAGAAACGTTTCCTTTGGTTTGTCGGTGTACTGATAGCTTTGGTTTTAATTGGCTTATTTTACCTGAAAACCATTACATATACGCCTACAACAAACGCTTTAGAAGTTTCAAAAAAGGCGATAGACGAAAACGGTGTATTATTTTTTAAGGGGAATCAAGAAAAACCAGCCCTTATTTTTTATCAAGGAGCTTTAGTAGAAACTGCTAGTTATAGTATTTGGGCTGAAAAAGTAGCAGAGGCTGGTTTTCCGGTCTATCTTGTAAAAGAACCGTTAAATCTAGCTGTTTTAGGACAAAATAAAGCTGAACAAATCATAGAGGCTAATCATCTAAGTAAGTATGTTATCGGGGGACATTCCTTAGGAGGCGTGATGGCTAGTCGTTTTGTTGCCGAACGGAAGAATCAAGAGGCAGTGAAAGGTGTATTTTTTTTAGCAAGTTATCCTGATAAAAAGGGCAGTCTTTCAAATTTTGAAGGATCAGTCCTATCATTGACTGGATCTGAAGATGGTGTTTTAAATTGGCAAGCGTATGATCAAGCCAAAAAATATTTAGCCAAGCAAACAGTTTATGAAGAAATCAATGGAGGGAACCATGCTGGATTTGGTAGTTATGGTGAGCAAAAGGGCGATAATCCTGCTAAGATAAATAATGATGAACAACAAGATGAAGTTGCTCGTAAAGTAGTTGAGTGGCTGAATACAATCAATTGAATCCTAAAAGGAGAAGATCTTATTTTAAAACAAGGATCTTCTCCTTTTAGGATTTATAGATTTTTTATTTTTCTACAATCTCTATTGCACGAACGGGACATTTACGGTACGCTGTTAAAGCATTAGCTTGTTGACGTTCAGGAACAAACTCTTGAAAAGCCTCGCTATCATTTTTCAAGATGACGATGCCGTCATCATTATAATCAAAAATTTCTGGTGCATAAACTTGACATAAGCCACAAGCAATGCATTTTTCAGGAATTATTTTACATAACATATAAGCACATCCTATTCTGTCATTGAAAGAGGTGGAAATATGGAGCCTTCCTTTATTTTAGCTTTATTTCAACATGGATACAAGGTGCGTACCTCAACTTTGTATCATCTTTTAAAAGGAAAACGGACAAGTTCCGTTTTATTCTATGGGTTTCTTTATGAAAATTTGCGCTTCTTCCAGTTATTTCCTGAGCTGTCTGAAAAACAGTTTGATATCCTATTAGATAATTTGGTGAAGCAAAAGCTATTGTCTAAAACAAGTGATAGTGAGGTTCAGATCACGGCTAGAGGGTTACAAGCATTGACTCATGAAAAGGACCACTATTCTTGGATCGATAATTATCGCTTTGGTAAAACAGATGAAATGATTTGGCGTTTACTTCAATTTACTGTACAAGTCGTTTCTCATTTATCTTATAACAATAAAAATTATCTTCCACTTGAACAATCACCTTTATACCAAAAACAAATAAAAACGTATATAAGATCACTACCAAAAGCGCAATTGATTGAAACGGTCAAAAAGGAATGGACTCAAATTTTTTCTGCACTCCCTAAAGAAGAAGCGGATTTTTTTGCACAGCAATTTTCAGGCTATCAAACAATTGGGAAAACATCGTTTCAAGTAATGCCCAATCAAGAAACTGTCTTTAACCGATTTTTAATCAAAAAAGAAAAGCTGCATCATTTGATTGATACGATTTTATTGATGCCAGATGCTCCGTTCCTAAAAAAACTGCTCCTGCCATTGTTGAAACAAAATGAAAATAAAAGTATGAATGAAACGGCTCGATACTTGAAAATGCAACTTTCAGTAGAAGCATTAGCTGTACAAAGGAAAGTGAAACTGAGCACGATCAAGGATCATCTAATGGAGCTAGCTTTAACAAAGGATTTTCCATTTGAGCGCTTTATATCGCAGCAGACTTATGCTTGTTTAGGCGACTATTCAAAGCCTTATCAAGATTGGACCTATCGTTTGGTAAAACAAGAAAATCCAGAAGTGGACTATTTCGAGTTTCGTTTGTATCAAATTCAAAAATTAAGAGAAGAAAGAGAAGCTAGCCGAGGATGATCAATTTAGAACAAGTGCTGCAAACCAAATTCGGGTTCAATACATTTAAACCGGGACAAAAAGAAGTAATCGAGCAATTATTAAGAAACCAAGATACGTTGGCTGTCTTACCTACAGGAACAGGTAAATCGTTATGTTATCAATTTGTTGGACAGATACTAACGGGTTCAGTGCTGATTGTCTCGCCGTTACTTTCTTTGATGGAAGACCAAGTGATCCAGCTTCAAAAAAAAGGTGAAACAAGTGTGATAGCAATAAATAGTAGTTTGTCTTTTTCAGAAAAGCAATATGTCCTAAATCATTTAAGGGATTATAAGTATATTTTGATCAGTCCTGAAACGTTGACACAAAAAGAGGTTCGTACCAAAATAGCTCATTTAAAGATCGCCTTGTTTGTCGTTGACGAAGCGCACTGCGTTTCTCAATGGGGCGTTGATTTTAGACCAGAATATACCAAATTAGCTAAGATTCAAGCAGAGTGTGGCAATCCACTAACATTAGCATTAACTGCTACAGCAACGCCAGCAGTTAAAAAAGAAATTATCAATCAAGTTTTTAGCTATCGGACAAACGTTTCTGAAGTGATTTATTCTGTAAATCGACCTAATATTGGTTTGATTGTCAATCAGTGTACAGAAAAGAACGATACACTCATTTCTTATTTGACCCAGCTTAAAAATAAAGGGATCATTTATTGTGCAACTAGAAAAACAGCCGAAAAAATCAATCGTTTGATCAAAGAAGAAACTGATTTAACGTCAGCTTTTTATCATGGCGGGTTGACTGCAAATGAACGTAGTTTATTGCAACAGCAGTTTGTAGCAAATCAATTAGACGTTTTATGTGCTACGAATGCCTTTGGTATGGGGATCGATAAACCTGATGTGCGTTTTGTTATTCATTATGATTGCCCGGATAGCTTAGAGAATTATGTTCAAGAAATCGGGCGGGCGGGTCGAGATGGTCAAGCGAGTGTTGCAATTTTACTCTATCAAAAAGGGGATGAATCGATTCATTATTATTTCCAATCAGAAAGTAGACTAGATCGGACACTTTTAAATGAGTTCGCTACCAGACAATCAGAGAATCAGGAACATCTCTTGCCAGTATTAAATGAAATTCAGCAAAAATGGTTGCAAGGCTATTTAGAAAAAGACTATACAATTGAAGAGTTGAAACAAAGATTATTAAGAAAAGAGAAAGAAAGGCAACAACAATTAGCGGTTATGTTAAACTATATCAAAGAAGCAAAATGCCGTCGTGTATTCATTCAGCAGTATTTTTCAGAAAAAATCACGGAAAGCAGTCAAGAAATTTGTTGTGACCGTTGTGGCTTATCCTTTGACAAGTACAAAGCCCGAATAGTACAATCACCAGAAGAAAACGAAATCTCCAATCAGTGGGAGGACATTTTAATAAGATTATTTAAAGAATGAAAATAATCTTTTTTTAGACTGCAGTTGACAAAAAGCTGTGGTATAATAGCAAACGAGAGAATTTTAGGAGGAACGATACGTGAGTAAAAAAGATAAGAAAAAACCATCAGGTGCACGTGAACCTTGGGAGCAGTCAATTTATGAAACAGATAAAAATGCTGGGGGTTCCCGCTCAGAGAAACGTCAACAAAAAAAGGGCAACACGGTCTTTCTAACAATTTTAGTGATTCTTTTACTATTGATCATTGCTTTACCAGTTGGAACATACCTTTACGTGATGAGAGATAAACCAAATGACAATAAAAATGCTAGTCAGCCTTCATCATCGGTGGTGGTTCAATCTTCAACAAAAAATAGCACAACACAACCATCATCTTCAAGTGCTGATGCATCACAAGAACAGCCTGCATCTTCTTCTGATGTAACAAATGGTGACGGACAAAATAGTAGCAGTAGTAATGTGCCGCAAGAGTCAACACCTCAGTCAGTTGCAGAAGAGCCAGAATATACAGAAGTGTTGAATGGTGAAGGATTCCAACAAGTAGCAGCACGAAATGGGATTTCTATCGAACAATTGGAGCAGTTAAATGGGCGTTCTAGAAATGAAACCTTATTCCCAGGAGATAAACTGCGCGTGAAATAAACATTCGAGATAATAATTCTATTTTTGGTCTCGATTATTAAGGGTCTGCAACAAAACAACCAATGTTTTGTGCCAGACTCTTTTACTATGTGATAAACAAAGGAGTTCGTTATGAAAAAGATAAGCATTGCCATTGACGGCCCAGCATCTTCTGGGAAAAGTACGGTAGCTAAGATTTTAGCCAAAAAATTGAATTATATTTATTGTGATACTGGTGCTATGTATCGAGCATTGACCTATTTAGCAATCCAAAAAAATATCGATTTTGAAGATGAGAAAGCGCTGAGTGATTTATGTTTAGATCATACGATTTCATTCCAGCAAACCGAAAAAGATCAGCTAGTTTTTATTGATGGCCTTGAAGTCACTGAAGCAATCAGGCAACCTGATGTGACTAATTCGGTCTCAATCGTTGCCAAACACGGCGCTGTTAGGGAGAAGATGGTCGAATTACAGCAAATGATCGGTCGGACCGGTGGCGTTGTAATGGATGGTCGTGATATTGGGACAGCTGTATTACCTGAGGCAGAAGTAAAAATTTTCTTAGTTGCCAGTGTGGTTGAGCGTGCTGAAAGACGCTATAAGGAAAACCAACAAAAAGGGATCACAACAGACTTTGAAACGTTAAAAGAGGAAATCGAACACCGTGATTATTTGGATTCAACAAGGGAAGTTTCGCCTTTAAAACAAGCGGAAGATGCTGTGAAAATCGATACAACGGGTATGAGTATTGAAGAGGTTGTAAATGCAATTGAAAAGGTTATTTCAAAGAAAAACTAAACCTGTTATAAGCCAATTAGAATTGTTTTTAGGAAAGTATAACTGTGTTAAAGTGATACTTTCTTTGTCTTAAAGAAAGAAAATAACTTCTTATCTCAAATAAAAAAAAGAAAATGAGAGAAATCGCTTTATTTTTTCAGTAAAATCCCGTACTATTAAGGGAGTAGGTCAGTTTTTTACGAATTTTTTGGTGGCATAGGAGGATATATTCATGACAGAAGACAAAAAAGTGGAAATCAGCAATGAAACAATGGAAGATGCAATGAACAGTGTCCAAGAGGTAAGCGTCGGCGACATCGTTAAAGGTGAAGTGCTTGCGGTTGAGGACAAACAAGTCGTTGTTGGTATCGAAGGTGCAGGCGTTGAAGGCGTAGTACCAGCAAAAGAATTATCAACTACACAAGTAGAAGATATCAACGAATTAGTGAGTGTCGGTGACATTTTAGATTTAGTTGTCATCACATCGATTGGTAAAGATAAAGAAAATGGTAGCTATTTACTTTCAAAACGTCGTTTAGATGCTAAAAAAGTTTGGGAAGAAATCGAAGCCGATTTCAAAGCAGGCAAAATCATCGAAGCACCTGTTACAAACGTTGTAAAAGGCGGTTTAGTTGTTGATGTAGGTGTCCGCGGATTTGTTCCAGCATCAATGGTAGAAGACCATTTCGTTGCTGATTTTTCAGAATATAAAGGCCAAACATTGACGTTCAAAATCATCGAGATCGAGCCTTCAGAAAATCGCTTGATTTTATCGCATAAAGCAGTTGTTGCGGCTGAGAAAAATTCTAAGAAAAAAGATATCTTAGCTACTTTACATGATGGTGATATCGTTGACGGAAAAGTTGCTCGTTTAACTGATTTTGGTGCGTTTATTGACTTAGGCGGTATCGATGGATTAGTGCACGTTTCTGAAATTGCGCATCAACATGTGGGGAAACCAAGTGATGTGTTAACTGTAGGTGACGATGTAAAAGTTAAAATTCTTTCGATTAATCCAGATGAAGAACGTGTTTCTCTATCAATCAAAGAAACATTGGCTGGACCTTGGGAAGATATTGAAAACAAAGCAGCTGTTGGTTCTGTTCTTGATGGAACTGTCAAACGTTTAACTAGTTTCGGCGCGTTTGTTGAAGTATTTCCAGGTGTTGAAGGCTTAGTTCATATTTCTCAAATTTCGCATAAACATATTGCAACACCTCACGAAGTATTACAAGAAGGTGATGCAATCCAGGTGAAAGTATTGGAAGTTAATCCAGATGAACACCGGATTGCTTTAAGCATCAAAGCATTAGAAGCAAAACCAGAATCCCAAGAAGAACCAAAAGATGTTCAAGAATATGAGTTGCCAGAAGAAAATACTGGTTTCACAATGGGTGATATCTTAGGTGATGCATTAAAAGCACAAGATTCTGATTCAGAATAATGATATTTAAGATATAAGAGCGAGGGGAAACCTTCGTTCTTTTTTCGTTCCAATAATAAAAACCCTCACCAGTAAAGATTGTTTAGTGGCTGAGGGTTTTGTTATAAAATTAATTATAAATCACACGCAAATCAGCAGGGGTATGTTCCCCGCGATACTGTTTACGGAATTGGTGAGGGGATTGCCCCACTTTTTTCTTAAATAACTTACTAAAATAGGTAGAATCAATGTAACCAACCGTTCCAGAAATTTCAGTGATAGATTCTTCTGTCTTCATCAGTAATTGTTTGGCTTTTTCAACGCGATAGGCAGTCAGGTAATCAATAAAATTCATCCCCACAGCCTCTTTAAAAAATCGGCTGACATAATGACGATTTAAATGCATAATATCGGCTAAAGTTGTCAAGTTGATTTCTTCATCATAATGTTCATGAATGTAATCCAAAATTGTATTGATTTGCTCTTTTGCTAAAACAGTTGGTTTATTATTCAAGACATCCATCAAAGAAACTTGGTTAAGTGATTTTACACAACGATCGATCGCAAATTTTAACTCATTAAAATCAATGGGTGTCAATAAGTAATCGATTACACCACAACGTAAAGCTTGATGGATACTTTGGAAGTTATCTCGCTCGGTCATTATGATTACTTTAATATTCGGCAGTTGTTGAACTATTTTACGTTTTACGATGAATCCATCAATATCTAAATGATCAATTGCAATCAACAGAATTTCTGGCAAAAGCTTTTCGGCAATGGCTAAGGCTTCTTGTTCCGTTTCAGCTGGAGGTAATACTTTTATATTCATAAATGAATCGTTGATAGATTGTTGAAGTATTCGTTGTTCGTTTGGATCGTTGCTGACAATCAATAATCGGCACATAAATAAACCCTCTTTTCTTTGATGAGATAATAGTCCTTTTTGTTTGTGAAATTTTCTTTACTACTCTATGATACCTTGAATAAATTCAGCTTTCAAGTGTAATTGTTTGTGAAAAAAATTCGCGAATAGGTAAATTTTGTCCATAATCTTCTTAAAATATTCCCTAACAAATTGATTTAAATAGATTAAACTTAATTTGTAAGCGTTTAAGGCGCTAATAGAGAACGAACGACAAAAATAGAGGAGTGTTCAAAATGACTGAACTAAAAGTAAAAGAAATTGAAACACTAGTTGCAACTGCGAAAGAAGCACAAAGTAAATATGAAAACTATACTCAAGAACAAGTAGATGCGATCGTGAAAAATGTATACCAAAAGACACTTGATAATGCGGAAAAATTAGCTATTTCAGCTAACGAAGAAACTGGCTTTGGGAAAGTTTCAGATAAAATCATCAAAAATACATTTGCTAGTGAGCAAGTTTATGAAAGTATTAAAGATCTTGCAACTGTTGGTGTGATCAATCGTCGTAAAGAAGATAAAATTATTGAAATTGGTATTCCTTTAGGTGTAGTAGCAGGCTTGATTCCTTCAACAAATCCAACAGCTACAGTTATTTTTAAAGCATTGATTGCCTTAAAAACAAGAAATGCAATTATTTTTTCACCACATCCAAAAGCGTTGAAATCAATTTTGATGGCAGCAGAAATTATTGAGAAAGCAGCCGTTGAAGCTGGAGCGCCAGCTGGATTAGTTCAAGTGATCCAAGAACCTACATTGGAAGCAACAAGTGCTTTGATGAAACACGAGGATATTTCGTTGATCCTTGCTACAGGTGGTAAAGCAATGGTGCAGGCAGCTTATAGTTCAGGAAATCCGGCAATTGGAGTAGGTCCTGGAAACGTTCCAGTCTTGATTGATGCAACAGCGGATATTAAACATGCGATTGATTGCGTAGTTAGTAGTAAAACATTTGATAACGGAATCATTTGTGCCTCAGAGCAAGCGCTTGTAGTAGATAAATCCGTAAAAGCGGCCGTTATCGAAGAATTAAAGGCGAAGAAAGCTTATTTTATGAATGAAGAAGAATCGGCAAAAGTCAGCCAATTTATCTTAAGAGAAACAGGGACACTAAACCCAGATATCGTTGGGAAAAGTGCTTCAGACGTTGCAAAATTAGTGGGCATTTCTGTACCGGAAGAAACATCTATTTTAATTTCAGAACAGACTGAGATTGGGCACCATAATCCATATTCAAGAGAAAAATTAACGCCAATCTTAGGCTTGTTCACAGTTGACTCGTTTGAAACAGGCGTAGCAACGTGTAAGGCATTACTTGCGAATGAAGGAACAGGCCATACAGCGGTGATCCATACAACGAAAGATGCTAATGCCGAAATATTTGGATTAGAAATGAGAGCGTCTCGTATTCTAGTTAATACATTAGGGGCTTTAGGAGCAATTGGTGCAACAACAAAATTGGCGCCTTCGATGACCTTAGGCTGTGGCGCAATGGGCGGAAGTAGTACAACCGATAATGTAACAGCTCATCATTTGATGAATGTAAAACGTATCGCATATGGTGTCGAATAAGTTCTGAGCGAGTTATTTGAAATGAAATATCCTGTAATTGTCAAATCGTTTACGTGACAATTACAGGATTTATTTGTATTCAGTGCTTTAATTGACTTATTTCACTAGTTTTTCTTGCATCTTAGACAAGCTTTAGGTAAACTAGTAAAGATTGAAAACTTGTCAAGGAGGTAATTTGAATGGCAAATCCAACAATTGCAATTGTCGGTCGCCCGAATGTTGGGAAATCGACGATTTTTAACCGTATAGCTGGTGAGAGAATCTCTATTGTAGAAGATACACCAGGTGTAACAAGAGACCGTATTTATGCCACTGGAGAGTGGTTAGGACGTGAATTTAGTATTATTGATACAGGTGGTATCGATCTAAGTGACGAACCGTTTATGGAGCAAATCAAGCATCAAGCTGAAATTGCGATTGAAGAAGCAGATGTGATCGTATTTGTAGCGAGTGGTAGAGAAGGTGTTACGGATGCAGACGAATTAGTAGCAAAAATCTTATATCGCAGTAATAAGCCAGTGATCTTAGCTGTCAATAAAGTGGATAATCCAGAGATGAGAAATGAAATCTATGAATTTTATTCTTTAGGTTTAGGCGATCCATTCCCGATTTCAGGGAGTCATGGTTTGGGAATCGGTGATGTTTTAGACGAAGCAGTCAAACATTTTTCTACTGAAATCGAAGAAGAAGACGCAGATACGATCAAATTTAGTTTGATTGGACGTCCTAATGTTGGGAAATCTTCCTTGATCAATGCGATTCTTGGTGAAGACCGTGTCATTGTTTCAGAAATTGAAGGAACAACTCGTGATGCCATCGATACTCGTTTTGAATCTGAGAATGGACAAAAATTCTTGATGATCGATACAGCTGGTATGCGTAAACGAGGCAAAGTCTATGAATCAACAGAAAAATATAGTGTGATGCGTGCTATGCGTGCGATTGAACGTTCAGACATTGTTTTAATGGTTTTAAATGCTGAAGAAGGTATTCGTGAACAAGACAAGAAAGTTGCGGGATATGCACATGAAGCTGGTCGTGGGATCATTATCGTTGTGAATAAATGGGATACGATCGAAAAAGAAACAAATACGATGCGCGATTTTGAAGAAGAGATTCGCGAAGAGTTTCGTTATTTAGATTATGCGCCGATCATTTTTGTTTCGGCAGTAACGAAACAACGCTTGAATAAACTACCAGAATTGATTGAATTAGTCAGCATGAACCAAAATCTGCGGATTCCGTCTGCGCTATTGAACGATGTAGTGATGGATGCGATTGCGATCAATCCAACGCCAACAGATAAAGGCAAGCGTCTAAAAGTATTCTATGGTACTCAAGTAGCGATCAAACCGCCAACATTTGTCATTTTTGTAAATGAAGAAGAATTGATGCATTTTTCATATGCAAGATTTCTAGAGAATCAAATTCGTAAAGCCTTCACATTTGAAGGGACACCAATCAAAATTATCCCAAGAAGACGGAAGTAGCGCATTTTACCACACTTTTTTCAAATGTACAAATAAATTCATTGAGTTATAAAAAAAAATGATAGTTTTAGAAAAAACTGGTTAAAACGCATCAAAAACCTTGCTATTACAAGCTTCCTATGATATCGTGATAACAGAATATTGATCCAATTCAATATTTGTACGTGATTTTTGGACCACTCAAAAAGAAACGTAAATTCGATATCTTTTAGATATCCTATCCCTTGTGGAGGAGGTGAAATAATCCATGGCAAATAAAGCAGAATTAATCGAAAACGTTGCATCTTCAACTGGTTTAACTAAAAAAGACGCAACTGCAGCAGTGGATGCTGTATTTTCAACAATCCAAGAATCTCTTGCTAAAGGTGAAAAAGTTCAATTAATCGGTTTTGGTAACTTTGAAGTACGCGAACGTGCGGCTCGTAAAGGACGTAACCCACAAACTGGTAAAGAAATTCAAATCGCTGCAAGTAAAGTACCTGCGTTCAAACCAGGTAAAGCGTTGAAAGATGCTGTTAAATAAGACAGTTCTTAGAACCCTTGATTATTCAAGGGTTCTTTCTTTATGCAAAAAAGCCAATCAGCAAAGATTGGCTTAAGAGATAACAAATAATCAGCTATGTTAAAAAATGAAACATGAAACTATGAACAGTGTCGCGTGCTAATTATTCAAATCATGACTGAATCACTTTGTTTCTTCGAACAGCAGTATTCTAAGAACTGCGCTATTTTTCTTAGAGGTTGGCTATTTTTTGAAACAAACCCAGTATAAGCTATAAATAAGTTTTTTTTACATAAAAAAAGTAAAATATATCTGGTAATTTATGAATCAATAATGTCTGTTCTTTAAGAAAATTAAAAGAACAACTGTCTTTGATCAAGAATCATTGCTTTTCCAAAATAAAAATCATCCCTCTTTCTGTTTTCCCTTGACTAATGGTAAACTGTAAGAGAGGGGTGTTATCGATGGAACTTGTTTATAAGAAAAATCAGTTAGAGACCACAATCATCTATGGTGAAACATTTGCTTCCCAAATTAAATCAGCCTCAATTAAATCGAAACATCTTTTTTTGCTGACGAATCAGCGCTACTATGATTTATTTTCGGAAAAACTAATTCAGCTTTTTGATGACAAACAAGAAATAGATTGGTATATTTGTAAGAATGACGCTCATTGTAATAATCTGAAAGAGTTAGAGAGTCTCTTAACTTTTTTAGCTGATTTTGATCAGCAGCAAGACTTTCTTTTCTTAGGTGTTGGAAATGAAGGGGTTGTTCAATTAACGAACTTTTTGCATGAAACATCTGTATTGACTTCTGATTGTTGGCTTTTGCCATTATCTATTCAATCATTAAGCAAGAGTCTGATTCATGAAGTTCAAATAGAATTAAACAATCATCCTGTTTTACAAAGTTCCGTTTTGGCAGATAAAATACTTTACGATCATACATTAACAACGGATCATGGAGATGGGAAACTAGTTGATTTTCTTGTTTTTATCCGCTGTGGTTTGGTTTGCAGCCATGATTTTTTGAGAATGCTTTTTAAAAACTACAGCGATGCAACACGTTTGAATCAGCAGTCTTTTAATGGTATGTTGGATGAAATGATTCGCTATTATGAAAACGATGAACAAATGATCGATCAATTTGGGCGACTGTTTGAGCAAGGGTTTCTAGAAACAACGAATGGACATCTATTATCCAGTCATATGAAACGATTTTTAGGCTGTTTGCTCCAGTTGCTTTGGTCTCAAGAAGTGAATCAGTTTTCGTTTCATTATAAAAATTTCATAATCTGGTTGATTCGTCTAGGTTTCCCTGTCGATTTTCCAGAACAAATTTTGGTCAGTGACTATGTAGAAGGTGTTTTAAACTGTCTTGAGCGTGGAGAGAAGGCGGCTCTTTTAAAAGAAGTCGGGGAATTTGATCGAATGGAACAACCTAAAACAGAAGATTTATTAACAACTGTAGAAAAATATAAAACTATTTTAAAAGAAATTAGAGGGTAAATGATGACAACATATAGTGAGAAAATGCTACAAGCATTACATGAAGAAGAGTTGGCACAAGCGCAGTTGATGTTTGCAGAAGCTATTAGAAAAGATGATGATGATACGCTTGCGGATTTAGGGGAAGAATTATTGTCGCTTGGATTTTTGGAAGAAGCAAAACTAGTTTTTGACCATTTAATAACAATTTTTCCAGAGGCTGATGGCTTGAATCTTCCATTAGCTGAAATTGCGATTGAAAATAATTTGATCGATGATGCATTTGTCTATCTAGAAAAGGTAGGCAAAGATAGTGATAGCTATGTTCAAAGTCTATTAGTAACAGCTGATTTGTATCAGGTCATCGGAATTCCAGAAGTCAGTGAAGCAAAATTAAAAGAGGCACAACGATTGATGCCGGACGAACCATTGATTTTATTTGCTTTAGGTGAGTTGTATTTTTCTAATGGTCAGTTTCAAGAATCCGCTACAGCTTACCAAGAGCTACTTAACGGGCAAGTTACCGAAATCTCTAATGTCTCAATCAACGAACGTTTAGGTAGTACACTTAGCATGTCTGGCGATTTTGAAGGAGCGATCCCATTTTTAGAAAAGGCGTTGGAGGAAGGTCAGACAGATGATCGTTTATTCCAATTAGCGTTCACTTACTTGCAACTCCATGAAAATCAAAAAGCAATTGCTTTACTGCAACAATTAAGAGCGTTGAATCCACATTATCAGTCGCTGTATTTATCTTTGGGCGAAGCGTTGCAAGAAGAAGAACAACTTGAAGAAGCGCGTATTGTTCTAGCTGAAGGGATCAAAGAAAATCCATTTCAAGTGGATTTATATCAATTAGCTTCTGAAAATGCCTATCGATTGCATGATACAGAAAAGGCCGAAGCGCTATTAAAAGAAGCGTTGGAACTTGGCGAAAAAACGGATGAAACAAGACTTACGCTAAGTAATCTATATTTAAATGAACATAGATTTGATGAAGTGATCGATGTTGTTCAGCAAATGGAAGAACAAGGACATCCATATGGGGAATGGAACTTGGCACATGCCTATAATGAATTGGAAGAGTTTGATTTAGCAAAAGTACATTATGAGCAAGCGTACCAAGAACTTTCCCATGAGCCTGAATTTTTAAAAGAGTATGCTGTATTTCTACGTGAGGAAGGGCAACTAGAGAAAGCAAAAGAGTTATTGCAACACTATCTTCACCACGAACCTGGGGACAACGAAGCGCAATCCCTGTTAGATGATATTGAAGAAAGATAGGTGGTCATATGTTTGTCAATATCGCAGATAAAAAGGATTTTTTAGTTTGGTTAGTCAATAATATTTCCTTTAGCCAAAGAGAAGTATTGTGGATTTTAAACTATTTAATCAATCACGAAGCTATTTTAAATAATGTGCATTTTATTGAACAAGCGGATAAAGCTGTTCGTGGACTAAAAGTCACGTCAAAAGAAATCGATGATGAACCCATTCGTTTATTTCTTTCAGGAAAAGAATTTACGGATACTGATCAGATTTTCCATGAAATTCGGATGAATTGGAAAGAAGCACTCTATGTGGAATGTATCTTTGATGGGTCTTGGCAAAATAGCCAGTATTTGTCTATTTTAGAGGATAATCCTTATGCGCGCTGGAATGAACAGGTGAGTGAAGAAGTAATTGAAAGTATTAATACGTTTTTCGCTCATGAGGAAAAGCAAGCGAAAATTGATTTACTCTATCATCAAATCGATTTAGCTTTAGAAGATAAAAACCACGAAGCATTTTTAGAGTTAACAGGTGAATTAAACCGTTTGAAAAAATAAAAAAAAGTGGCCGAGAAAAAAGTGTGTAGCCCCGAGAACCAAGTCCATCAATTCTTAGTGTCATTGATGCTTAGAGATTGATGAGATTGGAACGTAGTGTAGTAGCTACCTTTTTCTCGTCGTTTATTCAACTTTAAAGAGCGAAACAAAACGGATCTTTCGTTTTGTCCCGCTCTATTTTTGACTTAGTTAAGCTGTTTTTTTCTTTTGAAGAGCATTTTTGTCGGTCTAGAATAGGTGAACCCTTCTCCGATCGCTTCGTGAACATTAATGACAGAAATAAACGCTTTTGCATCCAACTCATGAACGATTCGCTTGATTTCTATGATTTCACTAGGACTAACAACTACATAAAGGACTTTTTTCTCGACTTGAGAATAACCGCCTTGGCCTTCTAAATAGGTCACACCACGTTCTAATAAGGACATGATCACTTCTCCAATATCTTCTGAATGATCAGAGATCACTAAGATTCCTTTGGCAGCATAGGCACCATCTAAAACCGAATCGACAACTTTACTGAAAACAAATGAAACAATCAAGGTATACATCATTCGTTTTACATCAATATAGCTCAAAGACAGAATCAAAACGAGAATATCAAAAATCAGCAAGGAACGGCCCATACTGATGCCGTAATTTTTTTCCAAAATACGAGCGATCACATCGGTTCCGCCTGTCGTCCCGCCGACTCGATAGACTAATCCGCTACCGATACCAGCAGCTAATCCCGCTAATAAAGAAGCAATCAATAAATCATGGTCTAGATTCACTTCGATGGGGAATCGTTGCCATAACCATAAAAAGACAGATAAGGAAACGGTACCTAAAATTGTATAATAAAATGAATGCTTTCCTAAAACTTTTCCCCCAATCAAAATCAACGGAATATTGATGATCAAAGTGGAATAAGCGGGATCGATATAAAAAAGTGCCCGTAAAATCAAGGTGATCCCAGTTACTCCGCCTTCTGCTAAGTCATTTGCAATATTAAAGGTTACTAGGCCAAACCCATAAAGACAAGTACCTGCTAGAATCAACAGAACGTCTTTAACATAAAACTTTTTTTCTTCAATCATTGTACTCACTCCTCGTATTTTAAAAGCGTAGCGAAACGCTAAATTGTTGAAGGAACTGTTTCGCGAAGCTGGCTAAAACATACTGGGTTGATGCTGTATCATTGTATCATCAAGAACCCTTATCCAGTAATCACTTTATCATTCTCAATATAAAACAACAAGTAGAACCTTTTCAGATGGCGCAGTTTTTGATAAGATGTGTAATAGAAAGGTTGGGGTAAAATGAAAGACGAAAATCAATCTCTGCATTCCATGCAAGAAGAAGTGGATAACTATATCCAACAATTTAAAACGGGTTATTTTTCTCCATTAAGCCAGATGGCACGCTTAACAGAAGAAGTCGGGGAATTAGCTAGAGAGATCAATCATTATTATGGCGAAAAACCCAAGAAAATAGATGAAAAACCAAAAACGGTTTCAGAAGAGTTAGGGGATGTCTTGTTTGTCACGATGATCATGGCAAATTCTCTAGATATAGATTTAACAGAAGCATTTCAAAAAAATATGGAAAAATTCAATCAACGGGATAAATATCGTTTTGAGCGAAAGGACGGGCAAACAAATGATTAAAATTTTAGTCGCAGGATTTAAAGGGAAAATGGGGGCTACTGCAACCAAGATGGTTTTAGAGCACGTCGGATTTGAATTGGTTGGTGTGCTGGACCCATTTGAAGAAAAAGATAATCTCAATGAATTAGTTGAATATCCAAATAGTAATGTCCCGATTTTTAAAACAAAAGAAGAGGTTCTTTCTGTTCAGCCAGATGTTTGGATCGATTTCACGATTCCAAAAGTTGCTTATGAAAACACTCGATTTGCAATAGAGCATAAAATCGCGCCGGTTGTAGGAACGACTGGTTTAACGGAAGCGCAATTAGCAGAATTGACTGATTTATCAGATCGCTTGAAAGTTGGCGGCTTGATTGCGCCGAATTTTGCTGTGGGTGCTGTCTTGATGATGCAATTTGCTCAAAAAGCTGCTGAATATTTTCCAGATGTTGAAATCATCGAGTTGCATCATGATAATAAGTTAGATGCACCGAGCGGAACGGCAATCAAAACGGCCGAAATGATGAGTGAAGTGCGCTCGAAAAAAACACAAGGCCATCCAGAAGAAAAAGAGTTGATCGCTGGTGCACGCGGTGCTAATTTTGACGGGATGAAAATCCATAGCGTTCGCTTACCAGGCATGATAGCCCATCAACAAGTACAATTTGGTGGTGTTGGAGAAGGATTAACGATCAGACATGATTCCTATGACCGTAGTTCGTTTATGACAGGCGTTGCTTTGGGCTGTGAAAAGGTGGTTCACTTAGATAAATTAGTCTATGGACTGGAAAACTTATTATGAAATTAGAAATAATACCTGATGAATTTACCAAAGCAGCTGGAGTGCTACAAGAAATTCAAGCACATGGATTTGAAGCATATTTTGTTGGAGGCAGTGTTCGTGATGCTTTGTTGGATCAACCAATCCATGATGTGGATATAGCAACTAGCGCTTATCCGGAAGAAATCAAACAGATTTTTCATCGAACCATTGACGTAGGAATCGATCATGGGACTGTGCTTGTCTTAATCGGTGAAGAACAATATGAAATCACAACTTTTAGAACAGAATCAACCTATCAAGATTTTAGACGTCCCGACACAGTGACGTTTGTCCGTTCATTAAAAGAAGACATAAAGCGCAGAGATTTTACAATCAATGCATTGGCGATGGATGTGAATGGTGAAATCATTGATCTATTTTATGGTATGGACGATTTAGAAAAAAAAATTATTCGAGCCGTAGGAAATCCTAAAGAGCGATTTCATGAAGATGCTTTACGTATGATGCGAGGCTTGCGTTTTGCTAGTCAGTTAGATTTTACGATTGAAACTAATACATTGTCAGCAATGGAAGAATTTCATCCGTTATTAGGTAAAATTTCTGTAGAGCGGATTGCGGTGGAATTTATTAAACTATTGTTAGGAAAAAATCGACGTGCCGCTTTATTACCGTTTATTGAGACTGAATGTTATCAGTATTGTCCAGGTTTAAAAAAATCAGGGGAAGCATTACTGAACTTTTCAGATCTTCCAAATAAACAGATCGAAAGTGAAAGCCAAGCGTGGACCTTATTGATTCAAACGATGGGCTTAAAAGAAAATGATATTCGCGGCTTTCTAAAAGCTTGGAAGCAGTCTAATCAAATGATTCATGAAGTACAATCATTGATTTATGGGTTGAATCAGCGTCTCATTGGAGACTGGAAACGAATGGATTTGTTTAACTTGGGATTGGATGCGGTTTTGTCTATAGAAAAACTATTGTTTTATTTTGGTCAAAAGAGTACACTTGAAGAAGCGAAAGAAGGTTATTTAGATTTGCCGATTCATGATAGGAAGCAGCTAGCTCTAACTGGTAATGATTTATTGGCTTATTTTGATAAAAATCCTGGAAAATGGCTAGGAGATATGCTTAATATGCTTGAAATCGCTGTTGTGAACGGTCAAATAACCAATAATAAAGAAGCACTAATTGCATACGCAAAGGATAGGATTGATAAGGAGTGAAAGCCGTGAAAGAGTTTTCGAAAAAGTTTGTTGTTGGTTCAAACGATACTGCAAAAGAGATTGGATCTGGTGATTTAGAGGTTTTAGCTACCCCAGTGATGATTACAATGGTGGAAAATACGGCAAAAGAGTATTTGCATAAGCAATTAGCCCCAGAAGAAACCAGTGTTGGTACATTGATTGAAGCGAGACATTTGCGCCCTTCTATAGTTGGAGCCCAAATGACCGTTAAAGTTAAGGTCGCTTCACAGGAAAAAACAAAAATCAATTTTTCTTTCGAGGTATTTGACAATGAACAAGTCGTAGCCACAGGGATTCACCAAAGAGCTGTTATCTTAACAGATGTTTTTTTAGAAAAATTAGCTCATCCTAAGTAAAGAAGCTAATAGTGTGACCTAACATGAAAGTTATGCTAAACTTAACTTTGTAGAAATTATTTTAGATAAGGAGACTTATATTATGAGTAGAGAAATGACAGGATTGAAATTTTATTTTAGAAATGGTGAAACTTGGACGATCGGTCGCCGTTTTATCGGAGATTTATGGATCAAACAAATCACAACTAGTTTTGGTCGTATTCACGGAAGCGAATTTATGGAAATCCATCCATGTGAAGGCTTTAAAATCGAAATTTTCCAAGAAGGAGATCACGTTCAAACACATGATATCAACCTTGGTGGTCTTGAATTAGGGATGTTTGCTCGTGCTTTGAAATATGAAGATATTGAACGTATGGAAATTTTATACAAAACAGGTACACCAGATTTAGTTTACTTCCCATACAAAGATAAAACGGACGAAGGATTAGATAATGTTTATCAATCTACTAAAGTCAGCGAAAAAACGAAAAGCTTATATATCGTGATCGACCCAGAACAAACAGTTGATGATGTATATGGTGAAGAATTTTAATATGTAACTAATTGACCGTGGACTTCTTTTTAAAAGAATCTACGGTTTTTTGTGAGATTGGGCGAGGTGTATTGGATGAAAGCAATGGAACTATCTTGTAAAGAAAACCAAGCTGTTTTAACCTTAAATAAAGAAGTTGTGATACCAGTTAGAGAAAAAGGTCAGCTTTTGATCAAAGTTGCGGCAGCTGCTGTCAACCGGACAGATCTAGTCGCTAAAGAAACTGGAAATTTACCTAAAGGCAACGCTATTTTAGGTGTAGAAGTTTCTGGAATAGTAGTAGAGAGCGATACAGACCTTTTTCCATGTGGCAGTCGTGTGATGGGACTTGTCAATGGTGGTGGTTATGCGGAGTATGTCGTGATGAATGTGGGAAATGCCATGCCATTATCAGATCAGTTAACCTTTGAAGAAGGAGCGGCCATTCCGGAAGTTTTTCTTACAGCTTATCAAACACTATTTTGGCTTGGGAATTTGACTACTGCTCAAACCGTATTGATTCATGCCGGCGCTAGTGGCGTAGGGACAGCTGCGATTCAGTTAGCTAAACAATTAAGCTCCGCTAAAATAGCTGTCACGGCAAGTTCCGCAGAAAAACTCGCGTTATGTCGGAAACTGGGAGCAGATAGTTTAATTAACTATCGAGAAGAAGCGTTTAGTCAAAAAATCATAGAAGAGACAGGTGGTCGTGGTGCTGATTTGATTTTAGACTTTATCGGAGCTTCTTATTGGGAGCAAAATCTAGCCAGCATCGCTGTTGATGGGTACTTGATTCTAATTGGCATTTTAGGTGGGACAATTGTTAAAGACGTGAATCTGATGACGTTATTACAGAAAAGAATCACAGTCAAAGGCACGTTACTTACTCCTAGAAGTGATGCTTATAAGGCTAAACTAACAAAAGAGTTTGTAGCAAGGACAAATAAGTTATTTGCGGCAGGCAGGCTAAAGCCAATCATTGATTCTGTATTTCAACTTGAAAATGTGGAAAATGCACATCGCTATATGGAAAGTAATAAGAATAAAGGGAAGATCATTTTAAGCGTTAATTGAGGTTGAAAATAATCGAAGCAAGCCTTGGAAAAGGAAGATTGTGCAATTAAAAAGACCCCTGATTTTAAATTTAAAAGAAAAAAATGTTGACACTTAGTTTTAGTAGGTATATACTGAGAATAATTCTTAAATAAATCAGTTACGGAGTGATTCATATGACAACCATGAAGCATAACCAAATACAACTGAATAATTATTACTTTAGCTATTTTAGATGAGTTTGTATTCATGAACATTGTGGATGCAGACTAGCAAGTTTGTATCTATGATGGCTAGGGGATTTTGAGATGACTTTCAGCCGCGTAGATGATAAAATCTATAGTGGCTTTTATATTACCTATTTTTTGTGAGGTGTTCACTGTAGATTTTTCTGAAAATTTACGTGAATACCTTTTTTGTTTGACGAAAATCACTTTTTGAGGAGGAAATAAGATGAACAATAAGATCACAGGCCACACGAGATTGGCTGCACTATTTGCTACACCGATTCGTCACAGTGTTTCACCAATGATTCATAATACAGCTTTTCAAACACTAGGAATCGACGCGGTCTATCTTGCTTTTGAAGTGGGAACAGACGGATTAAAACAAGCAATCGATTCAATCAAGAACTTGGATATGATAGGGGCTAATCTATCAATGCCAAACAAAATATTAGCAGTGGAATATATGGATGAGCTAAGTGAAGCTGCCCGCTTGATCGGCGCTGTCAACACGATTACGAATGATCAAGGTAAGCTGACAGGACATAATACAGATGGCACCGGATTTATGAGAAGCTTGCAAGACATTGAAGTTGATCTTATTGGTAAAAAAATGACAATCATCGGTGCAGGTGGTGCAGCTACAGCCATTATTGTTCAAGCAGCATTAGATGGTGTTAAGGAAATCACTGTTTATAATCGAAAAGATGATTTCTACGATAAAATTAAAGAAAAATTAGCGTATATTTCTGAAAATACCAACTGTACAATTAACTTACATGACTTATCTGATGAAGCCGCTTTGGCTGAAGATGTAGCAGAAAGTGCCTTATTACTAAACGCAACTGGTGTCGGAATGAAGCCGTTAGAAGGTCAAACACCGATCCAAGATTTTTCGATCATTCGGCCAGACTTAGCTGTCTGCGATGTTATTTATACACCTAGAGAAACAGAATTTCTAAAACAAGCACGGTTACGTGGCGCTAAAACCAACAACGGTTTAGGCATGCTGCTATATCAAGGAGCTGCAGCATTTGAAAAATGGACAGGACAAGAAATGCCAATAGAAATCGTAAAACCAATTATTGAAAACAACTAAATTAGAATTGACTGAAGGAGAGAATATACATGATCGTAATTATGAAATCAGAAGCAACAAAGGCACAAATCAAATCGGTGATTGAACGAGTAAAAAAAGAGGGACTAGAAGTTCATCTAAGTGAAGGCAAAGAGCAAACCATCATTGGTTTGGTTGGTGACACAAGAAAAATGCAAGATGTAGCATTTAATAGTTACGATGGTGTTGAAAACGCAGTAAGAATTTCCTTAACATACAAATTAACAAGTCGGGAATTTCACCCAGAAAACACAGTTGTGGATGTTGATGGCATTAAGATAGGCGATGGAAGTATGACGATGATGGCTGGCCCTTGTTCGATTGAAAGTTTAGATCAAATCCGTGAATGTGCCAGAATTGCTAAAGCTGGCGGCGCAACGATTTTACGTGGTGGAGCATTTAAACCTAGAACCTCTCCATACGCGTTTCAAGGATTAGAAGAAGAAGGCTTGAAGTACATTCGTCAAGCAGCCGATGAATTTGACATGAAAGTTATTACAGAAGTCATGGATGAAGCGCATATTGATATGATTGCTCAATACAGTGATATTTTGCAAATTGGTGCGAGAAATATGCAAAACTTCAAATTATTACAAGCAGTTGGAAAAACAGGTAAACCAATTGGCTTAAAACGCGGTATTTCTGGTACAATTGATGAGTGGTTAAATGCTGCGGAGTACATTGCGGCACAAGGTAACTTCAATGTGATTTTCATTGAACGTGGGATTCGTACCTACGAAACAGCCACACGTAATACGTTAGATTTGAGTGCTGTACCACTAATTAAAAAGCTAAGCCATTTTCCAATTATTGTTGACCCTAGTCACGGAGTTGGGATTTGGGATCTAGTTCCTCCAATGGCACGAGCAGGAGTTGCTGCTGGTGCAGATGGATTAATCGTTGAAATCCATCCAGATCCAGTTAATGCGTGGTCTGATGGTCCACAATCACTAAACGAAAAAACTTACATGCGAATGATGCAAGAAGTTCATATTATGGAAAAAGCAATGAAAGAAATCAATGCTTTAGGAGAATAAAGGAACGAAAGTAGGGCATAGATAAAGGTTAGTATTTCTTTTTAATAAAAAATAGGAGTTGAAAAAATGAAACTCACGGTCAATTTACCAAACCATTCTTATGATTTAACCATTGAAAAAGGACTGTTGAAAGATATCGGTTCTTGGGTAAAAGCGTTATGGGCACCGCAAAAAGTTGTGATCATAACTGATACTAATGTTCAGCCTTTGTATGGTGAAGCCGTCTCCAAACGTTTACTAGAAGCTGGTTTTGAGCCTGCAACTTTTGTGATCGATGCAGGTGAACAAAGTAAAAGCCTGGCTGTCGCTGCTGAAATCTACGATTTTCTAGCAGATAAAGGATTGACTAGGAGTGATGGGATTATCGCCTTAGGTGGTGGCGTTGTGGGTGATTTAGCAGGTTTTGTTGCGTCAACATATATGCGTGGTTTGCATTTTTTACAAGTTCCAACGACGTTATTGGCACAAGTAGATAGTAGTATTGGTGGTAAAACAGCCGTCAATACGTCTAAAGCCAAAAATCTAGTCGGAACATTTGCTCAACCGGATGGCGTTTTAATTGATCCTGATACGTTGAACACATTAGAGGTTCGACGAGTGAGAGAAGGGATTGCTGAAATCATTAAATCAGCTGCGATTGCAGATAAGCATTTATGGCAAAAATTGGCTGACTTGACTGATGAGCATGATTTGATTTTACATGCAGTAGACATCATTGCTGCTTGCTGTAAAATAAAACGAAAAGTAGTAGAAGAAGATGAATTAGATAATGGTGTTCGTTTACTTCTCAATTTCGGGCATACGATCGGTCATGCATTAGAAAATACAGCTGGTTACGGTAACTTAACGCATGGTGAAGGGGTTGCAATCGGGATGAGCCAGATCACCAGAGTCGCTGAAAGTAAAAAATTAACGCCGAGCGGTACGACAGACCAACTGAATAAAATGATCCAAAAATTTCATTTGCCGATCACCTCAGAGTTGTGGGATCAAGAACAACTGTATAGTGCGTTGACACATGATAAAAAAGCGCGCGGCGGAAAAATCAATATTATTTTATTAGAAACGATCGGTCATGCAAAAATTGTTCGTATTCCAATCGAAGAAATGAAGAGTTATTTAGACTAACTAGCAACGAGTGTTAGCTTTTCTGTTTTCCAGGCGAGCTTAAACGGGCTTATTACGCTTTTACTTTGAAACATGCCAAGAAATACAACGAAGTAATGAGTTGATATTGATTGGTACAAGGTGACTGAAAGGAACGTTACTTCCATCAGTTATTAAGATGTTGAAAAGTGCAAGGTGAAGCAAAGCGGAACGTTGTTACCATATCTAGCTGCACGGGCTAGCTCTTCGGAAAAAAGATAAAATTGAATGTGGCAAAAAGCACCACAGTCAATTTTTCCTATTTTTCTGTCAGAGCTGAACGAGCCCGTTACGCTTTTAAAATTAGGAGGAAATCACATGCGTTTTATTACTGCGGGAGAATCACACGGACCAGAATTGACAGCAATTATCGAAGGCTTACCAGCAGGGTTGCCATTGTCACCTGAGGATATTAATATAGAGCTAGCAAGAAGACAAGGTGGATATGGTCGTGGCGGTAGAATGTTGATTGAAAAAGATCAAGTAAGAATCACTTCAGGCATTCGTCACGGAAAAACATTAGGTTCGCCAGTGACATTAGTGGTTGAGAACAAAGATTGGAAAAACTGGACATCGGTTATGTCGATCGAAAAAGTCACGGAAAAAGAGAAGAAGATTCGCCGCGTTAACAAACCACGTCCTGGTCATGCTGATTTGGTTGGCGGCATTAAATACCAGCATGATGATCTTAGAAATGTCTTAGAACGCTCCTCAGCACGCGAAACAACTATGCGTGTGGCAATTGGAGCCGTTGCTAAAAAACTGTTGAAAGAGCTAGATATCGAAGTAGCGGGGCATGTGGCCATATTAGGTGGAATCAAAGCTGAAATTCCAGATAATTTAACCGTTCAAGAAATTCAAGAACGTTCAGAAAAATCCGACGTTCGAGTTCTTGACCCTTCAGTTGAACAAGAAATTCGTGATCTGATAGATAAAACTAAGAAAAATGGTGATACGATCGGTGGAGTGGTCGAAGTTGTTGTCGGCGGTGTGCCGATTGGATTAGGCAGTTATGTCCAATGGGATCGCAAGTTAGATGCGAAAATTGCTCAAGCCGTTACCAGTATCAATGCTTTTAAAGGGGTTGAATTTGGGATTGGTTTTGAAATGGGCTTTAAACCAGGCAGCCAAGTTATGGATGAAATTGTCTGGGATCAAGCAACTGGGTATACAAGAACTTCAAACAATCTAGGTGGTTTTGAAGGTGGTATGACAAATGGAATGCCAATCGTTGTTAGAGGTGTTATGAAGCCGATTCCGACATTGTATAAACCTTTACAAAGTGTCAATATCGATACAAAAGAGCCGTACAAAGCAAGCGTAGAGCGTTCTGACAGTACTGCTGTGCCCGCTGCGAGTGTTGTTTGTGAAGCGGTTGTGGCAACAGAAGTTGCTCAAGCAATGTTGGAAAAATTTGGTAGCGATGCTTTTGAACAAATGAAAGCAGAAGTTGACTCTTACCGCCGCTATACTCAAACGTTTTAATTCAAATTAAAAAATGGAGAGTGAAGCGGAATGGATAAAAAGGTTTTGATCATTGGATTAGGCTTGATCGGCAGTTCAATTGCTTTATGTATAAAAAAAGAGCATCCAGCTGTAACGATCATCGGAATGGATAATCAAGAAAGTTCTGTAGACTTTGCGTTAAAGCGAAAAATCATTGACCAAAAAGAGAGCACAATTGAAACAGCAGCGATACAAGCAGATATTATTTTTTTATGTACGCCTGTTAAAAGTATGTTGAACCAACTAAAACTATTAGGAACCTTGTCATTAAAACCAGAGGTAATCATAACAGATGTTGGCAGTACGAAATTAGAAATTATTGAAACAGCTCAAGCAGCTGGGTTAAAAACGTTTATCGGTGGACATCCTATGGCAGGCTCACATAAATCTGGTGTGACGGCAGCGGATGAAAACTTATTTGAAAATGCGTATTATATTTTAACCGCTTCAGAAGATGGAACACAAAAGCAAGTCCAGCAATTACAAACCATTTTACAAGGAACACGAGCAAAATTTGTGGTTCTTACAGCAGAGGAACATGATCAAATTACAGGAATGCTCAGTCACTTACCACATATTATTGCAGCGGGTCTAGTCAACCAAAGTAAGGTTTTCAATGAAGAACATCCCCGCTCACGACAATTAGCGGCTGGCGGTTTTCGTGATATTACCCGGATCGCTTCTTCTGATCCGCAAATGTGGACTGATATTTTGCTGAGTAATAAAGAGGCGTTATTAACGTTGATGCATTCATGGCAAACTGAAATGGAACAAGTTTCCGATTGGATCCAAAATGAAAATAGTGAAGCGATTTATCAGTTTTTCTATGAAGCAAAAGAAACAAGAAATCAAATGCCTGTTCACAAAGAGGGCGCAATTCCAGCCTTCTATGATTTATTTGTTGACGTACCGGATGTCCCAGGTGTGATTGCAGAGATTACAGGTTTATTAGGTAAAGCAAACCTCTCGTTGATTAATTTGAAAATTCTTGAAACTCGGGAAGATATTTACGGCATTTTACAATTAACCTTTAAAAGGCAGGATGATTTAGAAAAAGCGAAAGTGACTATTGAAAAAGAGACAGAATATTTGTGCTATGAAAAATGAGATTTTGTACAGTAGTTGCTTTGAAACCTGCCGAGAAATACAAAGAAGTGATGAGTTTGTATTTCTTGGTACAAGGTGACTGAAAGGAACGTTGTTACCATGTGTTATCTAGCTTCAAGAGCTAGCTTCTCGAGAAAAAGATAAAAACTGAATGAGGCAAAAAGCACCTCAGTCATTTTTTCCTATTTTCCATTCGAGACTAAACGAGCTCGCTACGCTTTTAAATTTAGGAGGGATTTTTTGGATTTAGTTATTAATAAAATTGGTTTGAATGGGGTAATTGATATTCCTAGTGACAAATCGATTTCTCATAGAAGTATTATGTTTGGTGCTATTGCTGAAGGGCAGACGACGATTCGCAACTTTTTACGTGGTGATGATTGTTTAAGCACTTTAAAAGCTTTTCAAGATTTGGGGGTTAAAATTGAAGATGATGGGGAAGTTATAACCGTTCATGGTAATGGTTTCTCAGGGTTGAAACCTGCGAAGCAAGCAATTGATGTTGGAAATTCTGGGACTACGATTCGCTTGATTATGGGGATTTTGGCAGGAACATCGTTCACTACCGAATTGTTTGGTGATCATTCGATTGCTAAACGTCCTATGAATCGAGTAATGCTACCGATCAATCAAATGGGTGCTGTTTGTACAGGGCATGATGGGACAGAGTTTCCGCCGCTGACAGTGAAAGGTACAGAAAAACTAAGCCCTATTCATTATCAAATGCCTGTTGCGAGTGCTCAAGTTAAATCAGCGATTTTGTTTGCCGCTTTACAAGCTCATGGTGAATCCGTTATTGTAGAAAAAGAGAAGACGCGTGATCATACAGAAGATATGATTCGTCAATTTGGCGGTGATATTTCAGTTTCAGGAAAAGAAATTAGAATCAGTGGACCACAAAAGTTAGTTGGACAAGAAGTAGTGGTGCCAGGGGATATTTCTTCAGCGGCCTTCTTCCTTACGGCAGGACTGATCATTCCAGATAGCAAAATCATTTTAAAGAACGTTGGCTTAAACCCAACTCGTACGGGAATCATTGATGTTATTCAACAAATGGGTGGAAAGCTACTAGTACAAGAATCGGGTAGTGAAGCCAATAAAGCTGGAACTTTAACCGTTGAAACAAGTGATCTTAAAGGAATTGAAATCAGTGGAGAAATTATTCCAAGATTAATCGATGAACTACCGATCATTGCTTTATTAGCCACTCAGGCTGAGGGAACCACAATTATTCGTGACGCTGAAGAGTTGAAAGTAAAAGAAACGAATCGGATCGATGCAGTCGCAACTGAGTTAAACAAAATGGGAGCTAAAATCGAGC
>Ga0308156_1000268_pt1 | contig 137844 bp, 109 predicted proteins | sample PhyAR2_FD_201041 | JGI IMG/M metagenome (GOLD analysis project Ga0308156, IMG submission 201041) | Phyllosphere microbial communities from UC Gill Tract Community Farm, Albany, California, United States - DLSL A.R2 | ecosystem: Host-associated > Plants > Phyllosphere > Unclassified | place...
AACGTTTCGTTTTCGAGCCGAATACCGCCAATACATGGATCAGGGTACAGACCATGATCGAGAACTTCCTGAACCAGCAGTGGCAGGATGGCGCTTTGGCAGGAAGCAAGCCTGAAGAAGCCTATTACGTAAGCGTTGGTTTAAACAAAACCATGTCTGCCCAGGATATCCTTGAAGGAAGAATGAATATCGAGATCGGTATGGCTGCGGTACGTCCGGCAGAATTCATCGTGCTTCGTTTTTCACACAAATTACAGGAATCATAACATTAAACAAAATAACAATTAAATATAAATCATTATGAATACATATCCATTAGTAAAGTTTGCCTTTGAAGTAGATTGGGGCGGAACGAAGGTAGGTTTTCAGGAAGTATCGGGACTGAATGTAGAAGCAGGTCTTATCGAGTACAGAGATGGAGCAAGCCCGGATTTCAGCAAGAAGAAAATGCCTGGCTTAAGGGTTTACAGCAACCTTACTTTAAAGAGAGGAACTTTCAAACAAGACAACGAGTTTTTCGAATGGTTCCAGTCGATTCAGTTGAATACGGTAGAGCGCAGACCGATTACGATTTCTCTTTTGGATGAGAACGGAGAGCCTGCTGTTACGTGGAAAGTGAAAAATGCCTTCCCTCTGAAAATGCAGTCTACTGATCTGAAAGCAGAAGGCAATGAAGTGGCTATCGAAACCCTGGAACTGGCACACGAGGGATTAACTATTGAAAATAACTAATCATGGCTCTTTTATATCCTCCAACCAGTTTCTCTTTTATCGTTAACGGGATTTCAACAACAGAGGGTATTGACTCCAGATTTCAGTCTGTATCTGGTTTATCCACAGACATTCCAACCGAAGAATATGCCGAAGGTGGCGAGAACAGATTCGTTCATCAGCTTCCCCTAAGGCCGAAATATCCCAATTTAGTTTTAAAACGTGGGCTCCTGGTAAGTTCCGGACTGATAAGCTGGTGCAGAAATGCCATGGAAAACTTCGAATTTGAACCGCGGGATCTCATCGTTTCTCTTTACGGAGGGCTGCAGTCTACCGCACCCCTGATGGTCTGGAACGTCGTTGGAGCATACCCGGTAAGATGGGAAGTTTCAGAATTCAACGCGGAAGAAAGCAAATTGGCTATTGAAACGATAGAGCTGAAATACAGATATTTCACCATACCCACATCGTTAGCAAGTTTAGGCTTGTAATTTCTGAATCAAATCTAAGCGCACGAAAGCGTGTCGGCCTCAGGATAACTTTCAGCACAATATTTTGCAAAAATCAACAACGGATTGGTCTATCATAGGACTAACACCCTCTTTATGTGCTTAGATTTTTTTAAAAATAAATGTTAAATCATTGATTTTTAATATTTTAAAATTTAAAATCAATTAAAAACAAACAAAATGCCAATAGAAATAAAAGAGCTTCACATTAAAATAAATGTGGACGAGAAAACAGCAGCAGCGACCACCGCTTCATCAGCAGATGAAGCAAAGATCATGCGGGCTGTGAGTGAAAGTGTAGAGCAGGCCGTAAATATTCAACAACGTAAAAAAGAAAGATAATGAAAGGAGCACTTCAAAAACTTACGATCGGAACCTATGAAAATTCTGATTATGATAAGAGAATTGAAAATCATGCTTTTACAGCATTTATCAATCCTACAGGGTATTCCGTAACCTATAAAACAGAGCTTGAAACCCCGCTGTTACCAGGAGCTGCCAAAACCGATGCAAAATATGTCGCTTCGCCCTCAACCGATTTGCAATTAGAATTTCTATTTGACGGAACCGGCGTCACAGAAGCCTATACGGGGAATAAACTGATCAACAAAATCAAAGGAAAGGCATTTAAGAAAACATCCGTAAAAGATCAGGTTGATGCCTTTTATAAAGCTACGGGCCAGGTTGCAGGCCCTATTCATAAGCCTTACAACATTATTATCAACTGGGGCGATTTTGAATTTAAAGGTGTACTGGCAGAATTTACGGTAGAATATAAGTTGTTTGACAACGAAGGAAAACCGCTCAGGGCTATCGGAAAAGCAAAATTTAGTGAATCCATCAGCCCTAAGTTAGAGGCTGCAGAGAAGAAGAATACCTCACCCGACCTTACCCACAAAAGAACCGTACAGGCAGGAGATACCTTACCCTTAATGACCGAGAAAATCTATGGCGATTCCAAATACTATCTGGAGGTTGCGAAAGTAAACGGTCTGATCAATTTCAGGCAATTAATTCCCGGGCAGGAACTGTTTTTTCCGCCACTAGAAAAAGTTTCATAACATGAATAACAGCGGATATATACAAACAGCAAAAAATCCGGATCTGATTACTTTTAAAGTGATGTCCGGAGGTACGGAACTGCCCGGAAAATACGGAGTAAAAAGCATTGTCGTAGAAAAAGAGGTCAACAGGATCCCGTATGCCCGCATCGTGGTTTTAGACGGAAGCGTACCGGAGCAGGATTTCAAATTAAGCAATGAAGATTTATTAATCCCCGGGAAAGAAATTGAGATCACGGCAGGTTATCACTCTGAAGAAGAAACCATCTTTAAAGGGGTTGTGGTAAAACATAATATCAGAGTGAGAAACGGTTCTTCCTACCTCATCATCGAGTGCAGGGATAAGGCCGTAAAAATGACGCTGGGGAGAAAAAGCAAATATTTCTACGACAGCAAAGACAGCGACATCATGGAAGAGCTGATCGGGAACAGCGGCGCGACTGCCGAGGTAGAAGCCACCCAGAATTTACACAAAGAGCTGGTTCAGTACCAGGCTTCGGACTGGGATTTTATGCTGACCCGAGCACAGGCCAACGGAAAACTCTGCTTTGTGGAAGACGGAACCATAAAAGTCGCCAAACCCAATTTCAGTGGCGAAGCAGTGGAAACGGTAGTATACGGATCATCCGTCCATGAATTTGACGGTGAAATCGACGCCCGGGACCAGTTCAGCAAAATTACCGCTAAAACGTGGAGCTATACCGATCAGGAACTTACGGAGGCAGAAGCCAAAGATCCGGCCATCAAACTCAATGGGAATCTTTCTTCCGGAGATCTGGCAAAAGTTTTCGGAATTGAAGACTTACAGCTGAAGCACGGGGGAAATCTCACTCAGGGCGAATTACAGGAGTGGGGCGATGCCAAAGCAACTTTTCAGCAACTCGCCAAAACAAGGGGAAGGGTAAAATTTCAAGGGATCCCATCGGTAAAGCCGGGTGTTTCACTGACTCTTCAGGGAGTCGGAAACCGGTTCAACGGTAAAATATACGTTACAGGAGTACGTCACGAAATCATAGACGGAAACTGGCTGGTAGACGCACAGTTCGGCCTTTCTCCCACCTGGTTTTCAGAAACCTATGATGTGAGTGAAATGCCGGGTTCGGGAATTATTCCTGCCATCAGCGGACTGCACGTCGGGATCGTTTCACAGCTCGAATCGGATCCGGATGGTGAAGACCGGATTCTGGTGCAGATACCGATCATCAACAGCGAAGAAGAGGGAATTTGGTCAAGAATAGCCACTCTGGATGCCGGGGAAAACAGAGGATCGTTTTTCAGACCGGAAATCGGTGATGAAGTAATTATCGGATTTATCAATGATGATCCCAATGACGCCGTAGTCCTGGGAATGCTGAACAGCAGTACAAAGCCTGCGCCTATTGTCGCTTCGGATGACAATCATGAAAAAGGATTTGTGACCCGCAGCGAAATGAAAATGATCTTCAACGACGATAAAATTTCCTACACCCTGGAAACTCCGAAAGGTAAAAAAGTAACCGTAGACGAAGACGCGGATATCATCAAAATAGAAGATGAACATGCGAACAGCCTGACGCTTAATAAAGACGGAATCAGCATCGAAAGTTCGAAAGACATTAAAATCAAAGCAAAAGGCGACATCAGTATGGAAGGCGTCAACATCAATGTGAAAGCCAGTGCCCAGTTAAAAGCCGAAGGAAGCTCAGGTTCCGAATTGAAATCGGGAGCGGTAACGGTTGTAAAAGGATCTCAGGTAAAAATCAATTAATCATGAAACCGGCAGCAAGAATTACAGATATGCACACCTGTCCGATGGTGACAGGAAACGTTCCGCATGTGGGCGGGCCCATCATCCCTGCAGGAGAACCTACCGTACTTATCGGAGGAAAACCCGCTGCAAGAGTGGGAGACAAAGCCGTGTGCACCGGTCCGACGGATACCATTGCTTCAGGATCTTCAAGTGTTCTGATCGGTGGGAAACCGGCGGCCAGAATGGGAGATTCAACAGCTCATGGGGGTGTCATTTCCGCAGGCGAACCTACCGTTCTGATCGGTGGATAATATTTTAAATCAGCATAAATCATATTTAAATATAAACTGCCCGCAAACAGAATGAAAGTACCATAACAACAATTAAATCAATGTTTAAGATGCTTGATGTTACTATTAAATATAACCAATAACGTATGAAAATAAATACAGATTTTTTAGGAACAGGCTGGAGTTTTCCGCCTGAGTTTAATGAAACTGAAGGAAAACTGGCCATGACTTCAGATGTAGAGGATATTAACAACAGCCTCATAATTCTGCTGTCAACACGCCCGGGGGAACGCGTCATGCTCCCGAACTATGGGTGCGACCTGCAGGAAATGCTCTTTAAGCCGCTGGATATCACGCTGATCACTCAGATGAAAGGGATCATTGAGCGCGCCATTTTATATCACGAGCCCAGAATCAATATTCTGAGTATCGAGATTGATGCCCAGGAAGAGCTTGAAGGTGAAGTTCTGATACAGATTAACTACGAAGTAAGAAATACGAATACAAGAAGCAATATGGTTTTTCCTTTCTACAAAGGAGAAGCTACCGAAATATAATGAATGATGGGATGTCTGTAGCCATTTTAAATACAACCGAAACCTACATCAAGTATTGCATCTTACCATAGATAGATAAATATAAAAAAATGAAAAAAACAGATACATTTTCACATTATCGTGAAGGAAAATCACAAATGCAGCGCTTTTTAGCAGAGCTGGATCCGGGAAATCTGGAATTACACGATTTCGATTTGTTTGATTGGCTGTTATTCGCAAACAACTTTGCACAGCGTGTAAACTATTTCGATAAGAATGATAATACAACACCAAAAGGAAACTGGGGAAATTTCTTCCTGGGTGATGATGCCAATGCCATCCCGAGAAGGGAAAGCGTTGAGTATAAAAGTATGAAAAAACAGGTTACAGACCTTATTTCCCAATTTGAGCAGGACAGCAGCCTGACTCCTCATCTTACTTTATTTGTCTGCTTCCTGAAATTATTGGATTTCTCTAAAAAAGCCTTTAATAATTTAACCAAAAGACATCTGGATTTCTATTATAACGAAATTCTGCAGATTGAAAAAAATGATGCCCGGCCGGATAAAGCGTATGTGATTTTCGAGCTGGCCAAAAAAGCAATTCAGGAGAGAATTCCCGGCGGAACCCTCCTTGATGGCGGCAAAGATGCCGGCGGTAAAAAGCGCGTTTATAAAACAAATGAAGAGCTTATTGCCAACCAGGCGAAAGTGGCGGAGATCAAAAGTTTTTTGAATGATCCTAAAAAAAGGGAACTCAGGATGGCTCAGGTTGCCAATTCAGCCGACGGACTGGGAGATAAACTTCCTGAAGAAAGCAATTACTGGTGGCCATTCGGATACAACGCCGATGAAACAAATTCTGATAAATCAATGTATAAAGTATTGCCGGAAGCAAAGCTTGGATTTTCAGTGGCCTCTTCATTATTTGATTTGAAAGAAGGAGAAAGAACCGTCAATATAAAAATCCACTTTATTAAAAATTCGACCGGGAAACTGCAAAACCTGTCGGCAGCAGATCTTGAAAATAACATCAGGGTGCTGTGCAGCGGCGAAAAAGACTGGCTGTCCGGCATTGTGCTGAGCTGCCTGAGAAATGACGAAAATCAGCTGGAGCTTTCTTTTACTTTATCGAAGGATTTTCCGGCGGTGGTGCCTTATAACAAAGATGTTTTAATGCAGACTTTTCAGACCGGTTTTCCAGTGGTAAGATTCATCATTGAAGGTGAAAAATATTATGATGTGTATGAAGCATTTTCCGAAAAAATGGTGAAAAATGTAGAAGTATCCGTTGATGTAAAAGGAGTGAAATCGATACAGCTCGAAAACGACAGCAGTACGCTGAATGTTGAAAAACCTTATTACCCGTTCACGGCACAGCCTGTAAAAGGATCAAATTTCTACATTAAATGCCCTGAGATGTTCTCCAAAAAATGGCAGAACGCAGAGATTACCATCAACTGGAAAAATACCCCCGATTCGATAAAGGATCTGTACAGCGGATACATCATTCAGCCGAATCAAAATATCAGTTTAAATGTTTTCGAAGGCCTGAAAAACACTTCCATTGTTCGCTCCGATGCCTATTTCAGGGCAGATACAGCGCTCCTGGAAAGAGAAATCTGGCAGGAAAAAGGTAAGGATCTTGAATTATTCAAAAAATCGGAAAACGGCTATAAAACACAATTTTCGATCTTCAATACAAGCCATGAATCCGGGACTTCCGAGGCAATCAGATTAACGCTGAACCAATCGGCATTACAGGATGTTTATCCGAAATTGTACACCCTGGCATTATCCAGCAAACCGACAAGTGAAAAACTCATTCCGAACGAGCCGTACATTCCTTTCGCCGAAGATATCGAACTGAATTACAGCGCGAGTGAAACCGCCTATTCCTATTTAGGAAAAGATTCCGCGGGAGAAGCTTCCAAAAGCGAAGATCTGCAACTGTATCATGAAGATGCATTCGGACAGTATGAAAAAGATTTGGAAACCAGAAGTATAGTGCCTGTCCACCAAAACGGAGGTGAATTATATATCGGGCTGGAAGCTACGCCTCAGACAACCGTTTCCCTGCTGATCCAGATGCTGGAAGGCAGTGAAAATGCTCTGGCAGATCCATTCGATGAGAAAGAGTTTATCGAATGGCACATCCTGTCGGGTAATTCCTGGATCGATTTATCGAAAAGCATTTTGAAAAACGAAACACGGAAATTCCTGGAATCGGGCATTATAGAGTTTAAAATTCCGAAAGATATTCAGATGAATCATACAAGATTTACCGACGGATTGGTCTGGATCAGGGCAAAATCCAGGAGGAGTTATGATGCCGTCTGCAAAATCCAGGGAATCTATACACAGGCGGTGCTGACCACATTCGAAAATCAGGATAATGATCTGGCGCATCTGGAAAACGGTCTGGAGGCCAATACCATTTCCAAACTGATCACGAGGGTACCCCAGGTAAAAGAAGTGGAGCAGCCCTATAATTCCTTTGGCGGAAAATATAAGGAAGCCGATACGGAGTTTTACAGAAGGGTGAGCGAACGCCTGAGACACAAGCACAGAGCGATTACCCAGTGGGATTACGAGAGCCTGGTCCTGCAGGAATTTCCCGAAGTTTTTAAGGTAAAATGCTTAAATCACACCTCTGAAAATTCATATATGGCTCCGGGACACGTAACGATCATGGTGGTTCCGAACATCAGGAATAAAAATGCTTTCGACGTCTATCAGCCGAGGGTGAGCCGCGCAAGCCTGGGCAGGATTCAGAATTATGTCAATGAATTGAATACCATGCATGTAAAGGCACAGGTCATCAACCCGAATTACAAAGAAGCGAAAATACAGACCAAAGTGAAATTCTTTGAACCGTATGACGAAACATTTTACATGAAACAGCTGGATGAAGATATTAAAAAATACATATCGCCGTGGGCTTTTACAGAGGCTAAGGATATTGATTTTAATGTGGAACTGAATGTCAACCAACTGATTGCCTACCTGGAACAGCTGTATTATGTAGATTACATCGACGAGATCAAAATACTGGTGGACGATATTTTACAGAAAAAATCTCTAATAGAAGTAGATCCGAAATCAATTCTCGTATCTGCCAAACAACATCAAATTACGATTGCAGAACAAGTATGTATTTAATTATAAATAAGAAGAAACATCACCATGTCAGAAAATAAGCACATCAGTATACCCAAAAATGTAGAAACCGGAGATCAGAACGACTTTCAGTTTCTGCGAAGGACCGGTATTGAATACATAGAAAAATTAGGAGGGAAACTCTGGACAGATTATAATTCTCATGATCCCGGTATTACGACCTTAGAAGTTCTGAGCTACGCCATCACAGATCTCGGTATGAGAATGAACCTCAACATGGAAGATATCCTGGCTTCTAAAGACGCAGATTCAGATATCCATATCCAGTTTTTAAAAGCTACGGAAATTCTGCCTGCAAGACCTTTAACCGAACTTGATTACCGAAAGCTGTTCATCGACATCAACTTTACTTCCGGGCACAAAAGACCGATCCGCAACTGCTGGCTGGTGCCAAACAATGAATCATTGTATGTGGATTGTAAAACAGGCCAGCTGGATTTTAAACCGATCGGCGATAAAACGAAGAGCTTTGATATAAAAGGCTTGTATGACCTCTATGTAGACTACGCCGAAGACCTCGACGAAGAGACGGAAGGATGCGGGAAATCCAGTGTCAATCTTCAGATCCTGGACCGTTATCATGCCAACAGAAGTCTTTGCGAAGATCTGGCGGAAATAAAAGAAGTTGAAATTCAGAAAGTAGCGGTGTGCGCCCGTATCGGATTGGTAAACAAGGCCGATGAAGAGCTGGTGCATGCCAAAGTATTAAAAGCAATCCGCAATTACCTTTCGCCGGAAGTTCACTTTTATTCCTTAAAGCAAATGCTAGACAAAGGTTTGACGACCGATCAGATTTTCGAAGGCCCTCTTTTAGACAACGGTTTTATTGATACTGAAGAACTTAAAAACAGCCAACTGAGAAGAGAAGTACGTCTTTCTGACATCATCAGTGAAGTCATGAAAATTGACGGCGTAAAAGAAATCCACGAGATTTCCATTGCAGGCTGTGATCATGTGATCAAACAGACCAACGACTGGCTCATCTGCATTGAAAAAGGCAGAAAGCCCGAACTCTGTGAACTAAGTTCATTCAGCTACAGTAAAGGTTCGCTTCCTTTAAATATAAATGATAAAAAGGTCGGGGAATACCTGCAGAACCTTAAAAACGAAGAAGAAGTCCTGAGAGAAGATGCAAGGCAGAACAGAGAATTATCCCTGCCGAAGGGAACTTCTTATGATATCGCAAATTATGCGACGATTCTTGATGAATTTCCGGATACCTACGGCGTGGGAACTTCAGGAATCATCGGCCATAAAACGCCTGAAAGAGAAGCCCTGGCCAAACAGTTTAAGGGATATCTCCTGTTTTTTGATCAGATCCTGGCGGGTTATTTTAAGCATCTTGAAAAAGTAAAAGAAGTCTTAAGTGTACATGGAAATCTGAAAAGAACATACTTCACACAGACCCTGAAAAATATCAAGGGACTCGACGAACTGATACCTCATTATTCAGAAAATGATGATGAACTGACCGACGCTTTGTACGAAGAGCTGGACAACAGTGTCGAACGCCGGAATGAAGTGCTGGATCATCTCATTTCCCGTTTTGCAGAGACATTCAGCGACTATACCTTCCTGATGAAATCATTGTACGGAAATTCTGCCGATGAGATCGTTCTCAACAACAAACAGAACTTCCTGAACGAATATGCATCTTTAAGCAAAGACCGCGGGATCGGATACAATTATACATTGTTTGGCAATTCAGATCTCTGGAATACTGCCAATATTTCCGGGGCGCAGAAAAGAATATCGCGATTGTTGGGGATTAAAGACTACACACAAAGGAATTTATCCCAGTCACCGGTTTTAATTACGAAAACATTAAACGGCAATAAGCCAAGCTATACCTGGAAAGTAAAAGATGCCGACGGCAATATCATTTTATCATCCATCAAAAGCTATGAGATTGAGTATGCGGCCACTAAAAACCTCAATGAGGCGATTTACCAGATCATCCAGATTGATGAGGAGGATCTTAGCAATGTGCTTGAGAGCCTGGGAACATGTCAGGATAATACCTGTTTCGTCGGGAATATGAACATCCGGTTTTCGGGTGGCGGTAACTATTATTTTGATGTGGTGGATGATTCCCCGCAGAAAAATGTCATTGCCACACACAGGAGAACCAATCCGTACCCCAATCTGGGAGCTCTGAAAGAAGGAATGATTAAAGCCGTAAAATATTTTAAATATAACTTTACGGAAGAAGGTATGTTCCTGATAGAACATTTATTGTTAAAGCCTGCGGTAAAAGATTACAGGCTGATGGGCGGCATCGGGTGCATGGAGATCGACCGTACTTTCAAAGTGATGTACGATATCGAAGACTTAGCCGCCACAGATCCCGTGGAATATTCCGAAACCTTTATGCATTCGTGCGAAGAAGACTGCGAGACCGATGTTTTCGATCCTTATTCTTACCGGGTGAGCGTTGTTCTTCCGGGATATGCCTACCGTTTCCAGGATCCTGATTTCAGGCGTTATGCAGAAACTGTTATCAGGCAGGAAATTCCGGCGCATGTCTTAGCTAAAATATGTTGGGTAGGAGACCGTCTTACTGAAACGCAGACTGCCAAAAGCGACCTTTCCGAATTTGAAACAGCCTTTAAACAATTCCTTTCGGACAAATCGAAAAATAATACGGCCAATCTCGGAAACAGCATTCACGATGTACTGACTGCGCTTACCAATCTGAACAATATTTACCGGCCGGGAAGGCTCCTGGATTGTGAAAGGGACGATAATGACAGTTTAGACGGAAAAATCATACTAGGACAATCAAACTTATAAAAATTGATAAACAATGAATACTAAATTAGATAATGTAACGACCCAATATAGAAAGTTCAACGAAAATCAGGCGTTAACCGACGGGCAATTAAATGAATTTATAGATTATTTTGAAGATCAGGACAGGCTGTCGAGAACAAGATTGAGCGGAGTAGGGCTGGTCTGTGGTTTCAAACCGGTATCTTCAGATTCCGAGGCTGCTGTTGTTATTTCGCAGGGAGCCGGTGTGACGACAGACGGAGACCTGATAACACTCCGTCAGAAACTGGAAGAAACATCGGACGTCAACATAAGTTTTGATGCCCAAAGCTACACCTATTACAGAGATTACACCGACGAAGTGGAATACAAACATTTCCGTATCGGCGGTAACCAAATACCTCTCGCAGAACTCATTACCAGCGATGAATACGATAAATTGCCCAATAAAGAAGGATTTAACCCTGTAAAAAATCTCGGAAGCACGATTTATAATAAAGTGGTCATTTTGTACCTGGAAAGCTATTCGAATGATGAAACTCCCTGTCAGGATGCCGATTGCGACAATACGGGGGCTGAGCAGGTTTCCCTTCTCAAAGTTCTCTTAGCCGACTCAGAGGCGGTACTTAATCTCATCTCTGGCGGTGATGCAAAAGATACGATTTATAAATCGCATGACGCTTACCAGGTGCTGTTTGACCAGTTGCCAAAAATAGAGGCTAAAAGAGTGATCCTGGATGCAAGTGTCGTTCGCCCGTCAGATTTAAAGGCAAAATTTCAGAATGCCAATTCGGCTATTGCAGATCTGAGTAAAGGTTTTAATGCTATCGCCGGAACTTTCAAGATAGGCCTCAACTTCGGAGGGCAGGATCTTACCGGTAAACTGAATTCCTTATTGAATCCCGGCGGTGTGCTTAGGCTGGACGATTATCAGTACCGCTACGATCTCCTGAAAGATTTGATCGATACCTATAACGAAATCAAAGGACTTCTCCTGGATCTCAATGCCGAATGTTGCCCGGATATCAGTTCATTCCCGAAACACCTGCTTTTGGGCCGCGTGGGAGCGTCGCTCGAATTGGGAGAACGTACCCTTTACCGTCATGGTTTCTACCATTCACCGGTAGCGACTGCTGATGATGAAAATTTCGAAAGGCTCATCATGCTGGCCAACCGTTTTGTGCAGAAAATCAATGGATTTCAGTCGTATATCGGACCTGTAAAAATCACGCCTTCCCGTTTTTATGTAAATTTAGGCGAGAAAGCTATTCCGTACTATTACAATGTCGATAAATTGTTATTGAATAAATGGAATTATGAAAAAACAAAAACCGACAGGGAAACCTATAATTTAAGCTATCATACGGCAAATCTTGCCGGTGATGACTTTATTCAGAATCCGCTGAATTATAATATTGATGATCATGATTTTTACAGGATTGAAGGTCATCTGGATTTACCTTTTGAAACGGCGGTACAAAATATCAATGATCTTAAGGCACAGTACGGGCTGGCTTTTGACGTTGCCGTATTAATCCTGCAGAAAAGCGAAAAACCTGAAAGTATTCCGTCTGCCGAACCTAGAAAAGTGTCTATCGAAGACCTCAGAAAACAGCTGATATCCGTCTCTAAAGACATCAGCCGTGAAAAAGTCGACCCGAAAAGTGCTTTGCTGAACTTGTCAAAAATAGACAGTCAGCTCAGATTGCTGAATAAGGTAGATTTTAAAGCTGTTGCCGGATCGTCAGGAGAAGAAGTAACCGTGGTAAAAGAAGATGTCCGCAAGGAAGAAATTACCACAGAGCTTCTCAGTGAATTTTTAGAAAGAAAATCGGGACTTGAGCATTTGGCCGGTGTAAAACCTGGCGGAACCTTTATTCTGATCTGCGAATCGGATACGAACAACCAGGTGCTTGCGGATTTCTCGCTTCCATACCTGTGCTGTTCTAAGCAGAAACCAAATATTCCGCCTGTGGCTACTGATGAAAAAGCTTCGTGCATGATCGGTAAAACGGTCGTGATTCCTGTTTTGGATAATGATTACGATGCCGATAATGATATTTTAACGGTGATTAAAAAATCAAACCCGGCTCACGGAACGGTGGTTCTGAACAACGACAATACCTTCACGTACACCCACGACGGTTCTGAAAATCTTAAAGATTCATTCACTTACTGTGTGAACGACGGTAGAGACGACAGCAATATTGCGACTGTATTTATCGATATCAAATCGGCACCGGTAGCGGTAAATGATCATGCCTCAACAGTAGTCGGAGGTATTATAGATATTGCCGTTAAAGACAATGATTATGATTTAGGGAATACTCCGTTAAAAGTATTTATCAAAACCCAGCCATCAAACGGAACAGCATCGGTAAATCCTGACGGCACCATAAAATATACCCACACCAATCCGACAGGTCTTACGGATTCATTTACCTATTACATCAATGATGGTGAACTGGACAGTAATATCGCAACGGTGACGATTACCATAGCGCCGCCGCCATGTGATTCGGGAATGGATGTTGTGTTTATCTTCGATTACACCGGAAGTATGGGAACCCAGATTGAGGCTGCTAAAGCGGGTGCCTCCAATATCATCTCGACCATCCGAAGCCAGTCCGGTACAAATGCTTATCGATTAGGGATCGTATTGGCCGATGAATATGGCTCCGGAACAGTGTCAAACTACCATACTGCGGCAGCCTACACAAGCTTAAATCCTTCCCGAAAGTTCATCAATACAGGACTTAATTCAAAATACCAGTGGATAACGGCCATGGAAGTAATGGCGGATAATAATGAATCTACCTTTAAAGCTCAATTGGGCAAGATGAATAATTATAGCGGCGGAATGGCTCTGGGGTCAGGATATGGAGCTCCGGAACCGACCGATATGGCCCTAAGCAGAGTGGTGGAATATGATTTTGCCGGTAAATTCAGAAATGGTGTCGCCAAGTACGTTATTATCATCACCGATATCACTCCTGGTGGTAATGATGATACGGCAGACGCTACGGATATCAATGAAATCATCAGGCTGAAGAACAAATGCGTAGAAAAGTCGGTGAAAGTGATCGTATTGGGAGCAGGTGTGAATAGCCTGATCAACGGAAGATATGTCTGGAGAGAATTGGCCGACGGAACAGGAGGTTCATGGAACTCAAGTTATAATGCAAGTGCTATTGAAACAGCCATTAAAAACGGATGTGGCGGTAGCGATAAATAATAAGGTAAAATTCTGGTAACCGGGAATACTTTATTCTCAATAGCCAGCATAACTTCTCGGGCAGAAAAAGCTCTGCCTGAGAAGCTTATGGAAATTACCTTAATCAATCATTAAAAATGAATCATAATGAATAATCAATTAAGCAATATATCAACCCAATACCGCAAATTCAGCAAAGGACAATATGTAGAACATACCCAGTTCAACGAGTTCCTTGATTTTTTTGAAGACCAGGACCGCTTATCAAGGGTAATGCTTCAGGGCGTAGGGATCGTGTGCGGACTGAAACCGGAACTTGTCTATAAAGACCGGCTTCTTAACAGCATACGGATTTCTCAGGGCGTGGCCATCACAACGGATGGTGACCTGCTTACCTTAAATAAAATAAATAATGTAAGTAAAGAGCCATATGTAAGTGACTTGAAAACCATTGACTTAGATGGGATGAACTATACTCATTTTAAGGTTTATGATAATTTTAAAGTGAAATATCCTGCTTTTTACCAGGGTTCGGAACAGATCGATCTTTGGGAACTGGCAACGGCGGAGGAAGCGGGGTCTGATTTTCAGGCTATTACTACACTTACTGATGCAGATGATAAATATCTCCTGCTTTATTTAGAAAGCTACGAAAAAGAAGTAAAACCCTGCCGGGGTGTAGATTGTGATAATCACGGAATGCAACAGGTGAGGAACCTCAAGGTTTTGATTACCACAGAAGAAGGAATCAAATACATTGCCGGTAAAGACAAGATCCAGCCCCATCCTTTATTTTTAAAAGGGATCATGCAGGATGTCAAACTTGAACGCGTGATTGCAGAACGCCTTATTCTGGAAAACGACTCCGATACGAAGTTTTTCTTTTCAGACTTAAAAAGCCTCTATTCGGATATTCTCGAAAAGAATAATTATGGGGAAGAAGTTTTCAAAAAGGTCAATGCCATTTCTCAGCTGCTGGGAATCCCTGCGGTGAATCATGAAAGCTTCACCAGTGTACTGAAGCAGTGCCTTTCGCAAACAAAAGGGTTTCAGTACGTTTATGATGTTGTGAAAGACTTAACGGATACCTACTCAGAAATCATCCTGTCTTTGCCACAATCGTTTGCCAGGTGTTTTCCGGATTTTCTGTCTTTTCCCAAACACATCATGCTCGGAAAACTGATCCCGGATATTCAGCTAGATCCAAACAGGCATCGGTTTTACCATTCTCCTGTACTGGATGATGATAAAGCTATGCAGAAAGTGAAAGTGTTAATGAATCGCTTTAAGCAACAGGTTCAAAACTTCAGTTATTCAGGTGTTTTTGAGGTTGGATCTCAGATTAAAGTTACGCCGTCTCTTCAATCGGGAGCACTCGGCAGCAGAGCGATTCCTTTTTATTACAAAGTTTCGGAGGAATTTTTAAAAGCCTGGAATTTTGATAAAACCCGTTATCGCTCGTCCCGATATAACCTCGGTTACGATACCGGTCTGTTGTCATCGGATGCTCATATACAAAATCCTTTGAATTTTAATAAAGATAAAAATTCATTTTATAATATAGAGGGCCATATCGGTAAATCTTACCAGCGGGCTTTTGATGAGATTACAAAAATCCGGAATAATCAACAGCTTGATTTTGATATCATGGTGTTGTCTTTGGAAGAATTGGCGAACGATAAAGATATGTTTAAGGCGTATTTCAATGAATATCTGGAAAAGCACCAGGGCCTTGAGCATAAGCGTGGCGTAAAAGAAGGAGGTACGTTTGTCATCGTTTGCGAATCATTAAAAACACCTGTCGTTATCGCAGATTTTTCACTTCCTTACATTTGCTGTACACCGAAAATTGAAGTTAAACTCTCGTTGCCGGATTCTGTTTTCTGTTCAAAAGAAGATCGTGTACCTTTCACGGTATTCCCAATGAATGGAGACGTGAAAGCTGTTGTGGCTGAAGGGTTAAACGGAGGTGTTGAAGAAATAGACGGTAAATATTATTTCAATCCGTCGAAGGTGAGTCCCGGGCTCTATCATCAGGCCATCAGCTTTACGGTAAACGGGAAACCCACGGCATGCTCTGTTGAAGTGGTTCCGCAGTCGGATATTGATATCGCTGTGGATTCGAATACATTCCCGGAAGGAGAGATGATGGCAACGAAGGTTACTTTTACAGTTTCCGGATCAGGTTTCTCAGACTATACTTATACCTGGGATTTCTTCGACAGCGGAGAATGGGTGGTGGTAAACCCTGATAAGGACGGACATGTGTTCTACTCTTATTACGGGCTGATGCCGGACAGAATTCCGACCGTTAAAGTACAGGTGGACGGCAAAGGATGTACGCAGACCATTACGCTGAGCGACTGGTATGATGCGCCTGAAGTCCCGAAATTGGTGGTAGACGGCATCAATTTTTCAGACGGAGGAACGAATTGTTGTGAAGGCATTATTCCTGAAGTAGAGGCCAGTGCATCAGGTCCCAAGACCGTCATTCTAAAACAGGGAACTTTCGAATTGCTGGGAAGTGGTGAAGGGCCGTCATCGTTAATATATTCATGGGCGAAGCTTGAAGGTCCTCATGTTACTCTTTCCGGAGCCAACAAAGCGGATCTGAAGGTAACAGACCTGGTTGTGGGAGCGTATGTTTTCCAGCTTACCGTCGTGGATGTTGAAAGTGGCTTATTTGCCAGGTCAGAGCCGGTAAGCGTTAATGTGATTTACGAAGGTTAACCAAATTCTTTGTAAGAGGTCAAAAGGGATGATCATCCGTTCATCCCTTAGATTTAAAAAATATAATAACAATAAAAAATAATATAATGGCAGCAGCATGCAAAATTTCATTTAAGATAAAATACACATCTTCCATGCCGATTACCAAAGCGACTGCATTCTATAAATTGAAAAGCGCGCCAACGTTTACAGAATACAACATCCCTTCTCCGTTGCCGGTGAGCGATGTTACTTTGGTTCAGCTTCCTGAAATTGATGAACCGGGCGAATATGATCTGATGGTGGAACTCGCTGTGAATGGAGTTATTGCCAGAGGTGCGGCTTCTTTCCGGATTGGCAAGTGTAATCCGTTGGATTGTAAAGCTCCGCTGATCTCGAATGTATTTTTGGGGGAGAACGATCAGATCATTATGAATTATTCTGTGGATACGGAAAATCTTTATGCAATACAGTATCAGATATCAACAGACAGCAGCTTCAGCAATATTGTACAGCTGAAAGTGATCATGGGAAGCGATTACGATCCGGTACAGAATATTGAAATGAATGACGGAACGATTCCAAACAACACTTCGTTGTATATAAGGGCCAGAAAACACTGTTCCGAATCTGAAGTGTCGGAGTGGTCGAATGTCAAAGGGTTCAGGTCCGGAACATGGGTGGCGGAAAAAGTTCTTTATCCTTTTGTTGACGCATATTGCGTTTCGGGTGCATTTGAAGGGGTTGATCCTACGGATATTTCTGAATTTAAAGCCAGTATCTGCTTCATAAATGATAATCCTTTAATGAAGAAAGTCAGCCTTACGACTCCCGTTCCGCAGATAGGAAGTTACATTTATACTTTAGGGTCAACGCCTGAAAAGCCGGCAATACCAACAAACCTGGCAGACTTTGATGTTCCCGGCGGAGTAAGTATGGGATTTGCCCGGAGCGGGATAAGATGGATCAGGTTCCATAGTGCGGATCCTTCCGTGATTTATGATGTCAATCCGGCCACCGGCCAGATTACCGGACGTTCCGCTTACAGATGTTTATACTAATTATGGTTTAAAACAAATAAAATCCTCACTGTGAGGATTTTATTTGTTATCGTCTGTTGTTTTTGCGTCTCGTACTTATGATATTGAAAAGTTTGGCGACATCCTGAAGATGGATTTCGAAATCATCATAATATTCATTTAAAGAATGTAGGGTAATGATGCCTTTTTCAACATCGTGGTTGATGATTCTTTTTACCAGGATGCCTTTTTCTTTGTGAACGATCACGAAGTCCCATTTGTCATAATGGAGCTTGCTCATCCAGTAATCCTGCCTGATGTTCCTGCATAGAAGGATATCGCCTTCCAGGTAGCTTTCGTAGGATCCGTCGTCCATACTGTCGCCTTTTACTTCAAAGCACATATATTCACCGCGGTGTTCTACATCATCGGTGAAAGGTATTGTCGGAAGGCTTTCGATGTATTCTTCATCAGCAAATCTGCTCAGATAGCCCGCCTGTGCGTATTGGTTGGCAAGCGGCACATTCATTATTTTCAAATCTGAAAAAGTGAGCGGAGAGGCGCTGTCTTCATTTTGTTTCTTTTCTTGCTTTAAAAGTAAATTGGTCACAAAATACGCAGTAGTTTCCGGGATCTTTCGTTCGCCTTTTTCCCAATATTGTACTGCCCGGGTGCCTACTCCAATCGATTTTGCTATATCGGCCTGCTTCATATTGAGCTTCTTTCTGATTTCTTTGAATTCTAAATAGTTCATTTTTAATTTTTTACAGTTGTTTCACTAAAAAAAGTGAAAAATATTCATGATAATACTTTGAAAAGCGAACAATGTTCGTATATTTGTTTCGAAGTTAAAATGAAACACAGCAAATATACGAAATTATATTGATGGTTGAATTTTTATTTAATATTTAAAAACATTTTTAATATTAGGTAAATGTTTGTAATCAGTAAGTTAAATGCTGGTTTTATACTTAATGATTAGAAGGCTTCCCTTTTTATTGTATCAGGCGCCGATCGTAATAAAAATATCTTCTAATATTTTTTAAATGTAAAAAGTTCGCTTTTTTATACGGGTTGTTAAGATTTTTGTTCATATAAAATGATTAAAGTTCGTCTTGTTTCCTGCTTTATTTGAAAGGCAATATTTTGTTTTATTCGAATAATAAGTCTGGAAATGGAACTGACAAACACTGCTTGCAGATAAATCGTCACAGCTTCATTTAAGTGAGTGGACAAAATTCAAAAATAGTCCTTATCCGAGGACGATACAGCGTTCTTTTTAAAAAAATTACCCTCAGCAGCCGGATCCTGTAATCATTGTTGAAATGTCTTTTCATTAAATGGTCACCAACGGCTTCTGAATTGAAATTTAAGTAAGAGAAATATCAAAAATACGGTATTTACTTTTAGGAAAATCAAGACCGAATAATGTGATTAAACATCTTGCGAAGGCTTAAAGCCGGCCTTCATGGGTTTCTTATGGCCTTAACCGGCACTCAAAATAATAAGAAGCACAAAGATCTGTTTTAATTCAGAAATAAAAACTTTTAACATAAAAACTTTAACCAAAATGAAACGTAGCAAAGAATTAGTAGAAAAAAGAAAAGATTTTGTCATCGATTATGTAAAACGTAATCAGGACAAACAGATGAAAGTCATTGTCACCGAACTGACGGAAATGCTCTTTTTGTCCGAAAGAACAATTTATAATATTCTTCTCCAGGCATAGAAGCAACGCAGTATGAAAATCAACTGTTGCCATCGCGCACCACATCCATCTATAAATAGGTCTTTAAAAGCCGATCAGTGCTCATGATCAGTTCTTTATCATTCTAGTAACGAAACGCCCTGCGAGTATGCTTCAGGGATTCAGATTTATTTTACAGATTCATACAATAAGGTAAAAACGGTTTTAATTTTTAGTTCTATGCTTTAAAACAGTCCATGAATTTTGAGGAAAACCGTTCGCTCCTTCGCTAAAATAAAACTTAAAAAATAATCATTAAAAAACTCCGGAAACCATGAATAAAAAAAGAAGAAAGAAAATAAAAAGAAACAGAGAGAAAGTACAGAATCCCAGAAAAAACATCAGTGACCTTATTGATGAACTGGCTTATGCAGACGAAGCTGAAAACATGCTGAAAAGCAAAAAGTTTTTAGATGACCTATACATGCTCGATTTGGAGTAGCATACAACAGAAAGCTACGCCATCAGGCAATTTAATCCATAATATATAACTGAAAAGATGAATTTAGATAGTATAAAAGCTCTTTTAATCGGAACGGCCATCGCTTTTTCCGGCGGATTACTAAGAGTCTTAATTTCAATACAGAATAAAGAAAAAAAAAAGCCCTGGGAACACCTGATCACCCTGATGATCGTCGTTATCGTAGGTTTTACAATGAGCTACCTGATGAACAGGGCAGAACTGCATGACAAATGGTATTCGACAGGGATATTATTTGTGCTTGGCTATGGTTATGATAAATTTTTAAAGATGATCACCACCAATCTCCCAAACTGGATCGAGAAAGCCGTGAGCCTTTTCATTGAAACCCGATATGGCATCAGAACGGAAAGACCGGTTGAAAAGGAGGAAGCTCCCGTCATCAATCTTCCCGAAGACCAGATCGAAAAGTAATGGAAACGATGTTATAATACGAAACAAATGAAAAACAAAGCAGGATCAGCTGTTGAAGACTTGTTACTGCAACTACAGAATCCATTGCTGTGAAAATGAGGTTATCTCCTCAGAAAATATGATTTTTGAACCGGATAACCTGGAAATCGAAATAAGAAAATAAAACACTGGAGTGGCTCCATCATTACCTGTTTCTTATCGCTAAATGCCACTTCCGATTACTTACATTCTCTAAAAAATCTCCCGCACCGGGTTTGATTTTTTCACATTCAACAGGTGTATAAAACGCAATTATTCCAATTGCGTTTTGTATGCCTTTTAAACCAAAATGAAATTAAAAAAACTAAGTCAATGAAAACAGCAAAACCTGTAGAAGTAGACCCTAAAGTCCACCAAAGGCAAAGTAATAAACAAAAGCCGAAAGATGCGGTGGTTATACCGCTGTCTGAGGCTGAAATAACCAACACACAGATCCGAAAATCAGGAAACCCGGGAGTGAGTGCCGGATTTGAAAATCCAGGCAGCAGCACGCTTGGACTTAATGGTAAAGTAGCGGCTGTTCACGGATCGCAAACCATTTATGATCAGGGTTCTGACATAGCGTACGGGAAATTTACAGCAAATTTACAGCAGACCGGAGATCTCAGTAATCCCGAAACCAAAGAGATGGAAAAAAGCTATATGGCTACCCTGAATGCTAATCAGATGCAGGATTACAATGATACCAAATCCGGGACTTCTATCCCGAAAACGGTAGAAGAGCAGGCAGAAGTGCATCAGCAAAATAAAAAAACTCAGGAAGGAAAGGTTGCCCAACCGGAAACAGCCGGAAAACGTGAAAATCCTGCCGAAGCAAAACCAGCCTCAGAAATTAAAGATAATGCTGAAGAGCAAATCGCTGAAGCAGCACCATCTCCGAATGCCAAAAATAATCCTGAATTTACGGAATTAAGCGGGAAGATCGCAACAACGGCACAATCTCAGAAAAGCCACGAGCCCTCTCAAAAGGCAAGCAATGATGCTCAGGCTGCCGCTCCGTCACCTGCCAACGAACGGGAAAGTATGGCGCAGGCCGGCAAAGTAAACCATATGGATGCCCAAAAACCGGGAACATTCAGCAAAGAAGATTTTAAAGCTTTACTAAAACAAAAAATTGAAGGAATCAGGCTTCCTAAAGATGAAGCTGAAGCCGATGATTTCGAGAAAAATAACAACATACAACAAGTTAATACAAATGCGGTTGCTGACGTCAAAAATGAGAAAAATGCAGCTTCGGGGGATATTGCATCAGCGACCGCCGCAAAACCGAATGTCGAGGGTCAACCTGTCCGTTCCGTTGCCAAGATGCCGGCCCCTAATGCCGGTAAAGCCCCCATTATTCCGAATGCTGCCAAAGCAATGCCTAACAAAAGGGATTCTGCAAGCGTGGAGAAGTCGCTGCAGAAGGAAACCAATACCATTGACAGCGAGATGAAGACTCACGGAGTTACCGATAAAATGCTCGCAAACTCTAATGAACCTTCATTTACAGAAGCTTTAGGCGAAAAAAATAAAGCCAAAACAGAAAGTGCCGCCGCCACGGAGAAATTCAGGAATACGGAAAACAGCGAATTGTCTAAAACACGAGAACAGGCACAATCTCAGGCCATTCATCATATCGGCGGAATGCACAATGCCCGTAAAGGCGGATTGAATCATGCACACGGGGAGCAAAAGAACACCGCCACAAAAGATACCCAGAAACGAAAAGAAATAGCCGACCGTATCAACAGCATTTACAATACTTCTAAAACAGATGTAGACACGATTTTAAATACTCTTGATAAAGACGTCGCCGCGAAGTTTGATAAAGGAAGTAAAGATGCTAAAAGAGTTTTCGAAGATCATGTAGAAAGAAAAATGCAAGCATATAAGAAAGAACGGTATGGAGGATCCTGGCTAAGCTGGAAAAATATTAAAAGAGTGGGAGATGCCATTGTAGGCTTGCCTAAAGAAGTTAATGCTTTCTTTGTTACAGGGAAGCAGGAATATATTAAAACGATGGACCGCTATATTGACGACATTGCCACCTTTGTTACCAACCAGCTTAATGCCGCCAAAGCCCGAATTGCAAAAGGTAAAAAAGAAGTCCAGACGTATGTCAACAGTTTATCGCCAAGCTTACGTAAGATCGGTAAGGAAGCCATTGCTGAGATTCAGAATAAGTTCAATGCGCTGGAAGAAAGCGTCAACAGTAAGAAAGATGCGCTCATCGACGTACTGGCCAAAAAGTATGCTGAAAATATTGCCGGTATAGATGCAAGGATTGAAGAATTAAAATCTCAGAACAGCGGACTGGTGAGCAAGGCGCTGAATGCCCTTAGTGGTGTGTTTGCCTTTATCATTGAAATTAAAAACACGCTGACCAACTTATTATCAGGCATTGCAGATGTAGTCATGGCTATTATAGCCGATCCGATAGGTTTCTTTAAAAACCTTATTGCAGGGGTCGGGCAGGGATTTGCCAATTTCGGGGCTAATATCTGGACGCATCTTAAAACCGGATTATTTACCTGGCTGACCGGTGCTACGAAAGGTATCGATCTAACCATGCCGGAAGATATATTTTCCCTTAAAGGAATTTTCTCCATAACCACCCAGGTGCTTGGCCTGACCTGGAATGGCATCAGAGCTATCGGTTCACGGGTTATAGGAGAACCCGTGATGAAAGTTCTTGAAACCGGCTTCGAAATGGTACAGATCGTCCGTAAAGAAGGTGTTGCGGGACTTTGGGAACATCTGAAAGACCAGTTTGCCGACCTGAAAGCCACGATCATGGATACCATCATGGATATGATCCGGACCCAGGTGATCCAGGCAGGAATCAAATGGATTATGGGCTTACTGACTCCGGTAGGGGCATTCATTAAAGCGGCCATGGCCATTATTGATGTAGTGAAATTCTTTATCCAGCGTGCCGCACAGATCATGGAGCTGATAAAAGCCTTCATCGACAGTGTTGCAGCCATCGCCAGCGGAAATGTAGGTGCCGTTGTCAAATCCATAGAAAATGCTTTGGGTAAAGCAGTTCCTGTTTTAATTGGCTTTTTAGCTTCATTGCTTGGAATTGGCGGATTGGCAGATAAAGTTTTGGGCGTTATCCGTAATATCAGACAGCGTATTGAAAATGCCATTGTGAAGTTCTGGACTTTTGTAAAAGGGAAGGCGAAAGGTTTGCTTGGGAAAATTGGTGTTGGAAAAGATAAGGTAGATAAAAAAGATAAGGTATTTAGAAAACAAGAAGACCTACGTACTACAGCTGAAAAACAAAAAGATTTAGATGCGGGAATAAAAGAAGGAACTTCTTATTTAAAACAAAATAAACGTCTTAAAAAAGTAAATATTCTTAGTATATTTGACAAAATAATTGCTAAATATCATTTAGTAGACTTAAAACTTGTTGTCGACAGGCAGGAAAAAGATAATAAGTATTTAGTCCATATTCATGGAAAAGTAAATCCAGAAAAAGATGGTAATTTACTTGAAATTGAGTTGGAAGATGAACCAGTTGTAAAAGCAAGTAGTCTACCTGTTAAAGAAAATGATTTAATTAAAGCCAAATATGTCAAAGGTAAATTTTTAGCCGATATAAAAGAAATTCATGAACCGAACGAAAATAATAAAGAAGATTTTGTAAAGCATGAGTTTCGTTATAAAGGGTTAAGTAATGCTGTTGAGAAAAATACATTTAAACAGTTTTTAGCCAAATGGAAAAATGGAGATATTGAAAAGGTTAATGGAGAACGAAAATATCTGATGGAGAATAGGCCCAGTTATAAGGCTGGATTAGTAGAAAAAGTTTGGGCAATAGCTGAAAAGCAACGACCCGATAAAAGAGTTTTTGATCCAAACTTAAGACCACTAAAAGAATTGTTTTGGGATAGAAATAAAAGCAGATTTGATCAATGGCACATGGGACATAAACCAGAACATAAATATAGCGAATTAGTTGATGAATATATTTCCGGATATAAGTCTTATGAAGAGTTTTTATCAGAGTATAATAATGAGGAAAATTATTATCCTGAAGACCCTAAAGCAAATATGAGTCACAAATATGAATAATAACAAAATAAATAATTATGGAAATTGAATTACAAAGAAAATTAGGAGCGATGATTCGTGCTGATAAAGACATTAATAATGTTATTAAAACCCTTGATGAATACCCGACAGAAATTAATTTGGTTGATGGTACACCATTAAACCATGCTATAAATCGTGGTAGAAATGAAATTGTAAAATATTTAGTAGAAAGAGGGGCAAATGTTAATGCTCTATATGAGGGACATTATTCCCCTTTGATGTCTGCAGTTGGAAACAATAATTTGGAAATGGTAAAATTATTATTGGAAAATGGAGCTGATCTTAATTTAAAAGACAAACATGGTAACGACGCTCTATGGAAGGCTGTATTTAATTATAACTTAGAAATTGTTAAAATATTAGTAGAAGCGGGAGCAGACCCTTTCAAAGCAGACAATCCTGAAAATTATAGTAATTATAATCTTGCAATAGATCTACTGCCAGCAACAGAGGAAATCATAAATTATTTTAATAGTTTAAAATAATTGTTGCCAAACAAATATCTTTTATAGTTTATATATATCATAACAAGCGGAACTTTTGAAGTTTCGCTTGTTTTATAACAATCAAGGTCTGTTTTTTTAATAATAACTGCAATTAAGGTTATTGGTATAGTAGATTCTTATATTAAAAAAGTTATAACAAATGGGAAAGTATTTAATATAAGGACATACTCTACATTCAACGTCACATTGACCACACCATCAATAGTACATTGACCGCACTGTCAGGAAGGTGTTGACCGCCCAAGTGTGATACCCTTGACAGTACCATGCAATAGGTATTGAATATGAAATGGTAAAATCAATCAAAGTTTTTAGAGCTTCAATTTTAAGAATTTGTGATCGCGTCGGAAAATTTGTGCTTCTGTTCTGAAAAATCATCTTTTTTATTTAAGAAATTTCGCCATATATTAGTATTACCAAAGAATTAAAATCTTAATCCATGAAAAAAGCCATACTCATTTGTTTCCTCCTGTTCAATATTTCCATTCTAACCGCCCAAACTATAGAATCCGGAAGCCACCATACTGCGGTCTACATCAAAAGTGACGGAACCATCGAAGACAGAAGTCATGCGACGGTAGGGTATATCAAAAGCGACGGCACCATTGAAAATAAAAGCCACGGTACCATTGGGTATATTAAAAGTGACGGTACGATCGAAAACAGAAGCCATTCTACAGTGGGGTATGTTAAAAAAGAAGGAACCGTAGAAAACAGCAGTCATACAACGATTGGTTACATTAGAAATGACGGGACGGTGGAAGACAGCAGCCACAATACCATCGGCTATGCAAAAGATGTGAAGAAAGAATGGGCGGCGGTCGTTTTTTTCTTCTTTAAGGTGGATTAGCAGAAATTTTTCATTGCATTTTAGATAAAAATTAAGGCTCGGATTTATAATCTAAGCTTTTTTATATGGTAAGATCAGAGGTTTGCTCCGTTTATCCTGTTTGTTATTTCAACCTACTGCAACTACAGAATCCGTAGGGTAAAAAACTTTACCAGTAGGTAAAAAATTGTGACTTTTGAACAGTGAAAGTAATCTTCTTCAGCCGAATTATTAAGCTTAAAGATCACACATTTTTTTTACAAGGAAATCCAATCGTGAACTCATCAAACCTAAATTTAACCTAAATATAAACCAATGACAAATTCACAAAACAATTCTCAATCCGGTAAACAACCAACCGAAGCTGGACCTGACAACTCTCATCATGCAGATGAAAATATGCCTGTTGGCAACATTGAAACCAATATTTTGAACGACAATACAGTAGTAAACGATGAAAATATGGATAATGATATTCTATTAAAAGTTGAAACAATATCTGATTTACGGGAAAAAGAAGGATCTTATGAAAACCAGGAGATTATTCTGCTTGGTTATTATGTATCAGGCGACAAAAATCCGTTGATATATAAATTTACAACCCAGAACTTTTCCACATTAGTAGATGATGGAGGGGCGGTAATAAAGACAACACTAGGTTCCTGGATCGCACAATTTGTAGATACCCTTTCTGCAGAAGACTATGGTGCAAAAGGAGATGGTGTAGCAGACGATTCATTATACATTAATAAAGCTTTAGAGAATATACAAGTCAAATTTCTTTCATTTAGTAAAAAAACATATTTAATTGGGACTAGCATTAATTTATCGGATGGAAAATTGTTAATTGGTAATCTCGCTACTTTAAAAACAAATTCAAATATAAATTTAATATTATTAGAAGGAAACAATAGGATTGATAATTTAAATCTGGAAGGACCTGGCTATATAAATTTAAATAATTTATCTGTTGCAATTTCCGCTATCGGAACTAACAGTTCTAATTATATATCCAATATTACATTAAATAATGTAAGTATTAAATCATTCGCATATTACGGTATATTATTAGAATTTTGTAGAAATATCAATATAAAAGATCTTTATATTGAGGGTGTTGGATACGCAGGAATTATGGCATTCAGTGTAGAGAATGTAAATATTCAGAAAGGGTATGTGAAGAATATAACAGGTATGTCCACTTTAGGCTACGGTATTGCTTTTACAAGAAGAGCTACTGATTCATCTTTAATTATGTTCCCCAGATCAAAAAACTGTGCCGTAAAAGATTTTTTAGTTGAAAATAATCCTAAATGGGAAGGATTTGATACTCATGCAGGTGATAATATTAGTTTTATAAATTGTACAACTCTTAATTGTAAAGTAGGATTTGCTATCGTTCCCAGTCAATATCAAAACGTAGATGATCACGCACCCTTAAGCTGTAAAGTTACGGAATGTAGGATTGAAGGAATTGGTACAGGAGCAGGAATTGTAATTTCGGGCGCAATGGGTAGTAATGGAAATCCCCCTGTAGAATTTGCAACAGACTGTCTAATCACTAATAATTTAATTATTGGGGCAGGACAAGCAGGTAATAATATAGGAGGTAGTATTAAATTACAAGCTACTCAAAGTATTATTGTAGAAAGTAACAATTTAAGCTTATCTAGGGAGATCGGAATTAATTTATATGTTTATAATAGCTTTTTAAAAATTAGCAATAATATAATTTTAGATACGTATTCTGAAATGTACAGTTTGGCTCCATGCATAGCTATCAGAGGAAGTAATAATACAGGAGATATAACCAATAATAGTACGTTAAGAATGAATACCACTCTAGGTACTTATGTATCTGTACAAGGTATTGTATTACTAAGTAATATTACAAATTCTGTTAATGTAGGGGTAGGATATAATACTTGTATACTCGCATCTAATGAAGCTGTAGGTATAAATACCAAATATGTATCTTTAGGAGGAGATAGATATTTAATAACAAATAATGCAACTCCTGAAGGAGCTATTACAGCGCCCAGGGGTAGTTTATGTATTGTAGTTAATGGTACCAAAGGAAGTATATTATATCTTAAAGAAACAGCTACAGGAAACACGGGATGGAGTAATCTGACAAGTGTAGCGAATGCAACTGCAACTGTTTATGGACTAGTTAAACAATCTATCGCAATAGCAGATGTAGGATCACCTAATGGAGTAAAAGCTACAGCTTCTACAGCAACAGATGTAGCAGGAGTAGTAACAGATCTAAATGATTTAATATCGAAGTTCAATACAGTTGTTGAGCTTGTAAATGAAACTAAGAGCCAATTAAACGCCAGTTTTGCTGCAGATAGAATTTCAGGTCAGCAGAAAGACATTTAGATACAGCTAACCGCAGATCGCGCAGCTGGAATTCAATCCACATAAACAAACACCCACTGCAACTACAGAATCCACCCACCAAAAAACTTTGTTAAAGATTTAAAAATCATGAATTTTGAGCCATAAATCATAAGCAGCAAAGATTAATAAAACAAATGGAAAATAACGGAATAACCACGAAAGAAAAATTAAAAACCTATTTTGAGACAGGCAAATACCCGACAGAAGAACAGTTTGCGGAACTGATCGATTTTTTAAGCCTTAAAGAAGATGCTCTCAGCAATAAAGAACTGGTGACGCTCGCCAATAACCTTGCGGCCCTTGATAACGGATATATTCTTTATAATACCATTACGATTGAAGATGAGAAATTCCCGATCGTGGTAAGCTCAAAGGAAGGAGAAGAGCAGACTTTTACAATCGGTAAAACCGAAAACAAAGAACAAAAGCGCTATTTTCATGGCAGCGCGCCTTATAAGATCAGCACAAAAGAATTTCTCGTAAACGAATTGGAAGGACACAAATATTACTATCTGAACACTCAGATCGACGACGGCCACAACACCAACAGGCTGTTTGGAAATAATCTGCCCCCCATTCCGGAGAATTTTAGGCTGGGAACAGTAGAAAATAAAAAGATCTCCGTAAAAATAAGTAATGAGGATTTTGATCGTAAAATAAATAATGTACATACGAATCTTACTTTTGTTAATAAAACCGAAGCATTCATCGAATACGCATTATATGCGAACTACTGGTCCAATACCTATATCTCTGAAGATATAGTAACGGATCATTATGACATAGGAGATTTTTTAGTCTGCTTTTACAGAGCTGATCTCTCCGGGACCAATAAATCCATAGCATGCAGGATTTACGACACGGATAACGATACGCTGCTCATGACAGCCTCTTTGTTACAGGGCCAGAAAAATATCAATGTCCCGGCCGGAGGTGTCCTGTCAGGAATAAGAAATGCCAGGATCGAATGTGATTATGAAAGCTAAGTAATCTCATCTTAAAATAAGACTCACTGCAACTACAGAACAGACAAGGCAAAAAACTTTTACAACTAGAAAAAAAGTCTGAACTTTGAAATATCAAAAATAAAGGCAAAAAATCAGTCAAAATAAAAGCCGCTGCAACTACTGAACAGGCAAGGCAGAAAGCTTTTATAAGAACAAAAAAATACTGAACTTTGAGCATCAATTCAAAGGCTGGTAAAAGCCTTATCTAATGAAAAACCAAAAGGCTTTCAAGCCTTACAGGTAAACCATGACATCATAAAATAAATCCTCAGCCGGGTAAGATCCTCGATTACGGGACACCCTTTACTCCTGAAATACCGGGATTTTCTGAGCCGTATCAGTCAGAATCTCATCCGCGAAGTAAGATAACAGAAAGTCCTTCCGGGCAGACTTTTATTTTCTTTCAGAAGTTAGTTCACGCTTTAAAAAGTGGGAATTCCAGTCATAGGGAAGCTTTAAAAACAACAACGGTTACGACCGTTGGTAAGATTCCCGATCAGGAGCTGCTTTCCGGCTGAGGTTTATTTTTAATCATTAAATCATTTACACATTCAGACAACACTAAAACATCGCCGGTCGTGATCCCGTGATAACGGAAGACATCCGCTAAAACATCAGAATATTATGGAAGAAATAAACAAATTAACCCAGAGAGAGGAGCTGAAAACGTATTTTGAAACAGGTAAATATCCCACACAAAGTCAGTTTGGCAGATTCATCGATAATTATGTCCATCTGAATGAATTTAATTTCGGACTGGATGTAAAATCTACAGGAGATCATAAAACCAAAAACTATCATTTCTATGTTGCTGAAAAGCCTGCAGAAAATAATAGAGGCCATATCAATCTTGAAAATACGGACGGACGCGCGGCAGAGAAAATAGACGGCTACACGCATGTGTTGTCCAGGGATGTAAGGTATAAATGCCTCAATATAAAATTATCAAAAGAGCTGGATATCGATAAATACCGGCCGAAGATCATCATCGAACGCTATAAGCAGACAAAAAAACTCCAGAGCGGATCTGTAAAAAAAGCAGGTTTTTACCAGGAGCTTCCCGGCGATGCCGAATTGTGGGGCAGGCAGTCTGAATATCCTGTTCAGTCCAATGAAATGGTGCTTGATATTAATCCCATCAATTACTTCAGGCCCGGAAAAACTTACCGGAATTTTTACCCCGCAGGTACGCTCAACAGACCGGGCTCATTCAGGTATTCGGTGCATCACAGGAAACCGTTTTCACTGGTCCGGATACTTCTTGAAATCGATGTGAACGGAACCCGATTCAGATCCAATCCCGTTACGGTAAAAATTATTCTGGGAGAAGAAAATGATATAATCAATTACATGATCGATTAATTGAATTAAAACAAAAATCGATTAAGGTAGAACTCTGAATAGTATGGATTGAAATGACCCATATAAAAACTGATAACCATGAAGACAGAATTTTACTTCCATTACTTATACTCAGCTGTGAGCAGCTTTCCGGTTTAGGTTTACAGAATAAACCAGATAAATATACAATGCTAAACTTCTAAGAATGTAGGGCATTATATTAAAAAAACCGGGTAAGATACTCCGAAGCAGGATCCCTTTTACTTTTGAAATAGTGAAATTTTTTGATGCACAGCATCAGGATCTCATTCATGATGGATGATGATGGATCATAAGGTCCGTTATTTTCTTTCAAAAGGAGATCAATTCTTTAAAAAGTGGGAATTCCGGAAGGGGAAAGACTTTCAAAATGAGCGGTTTCAGCAGCTCCGGTAAGACTTTCTGTATGAGTTATAATGAATGAAGGTAATCATAATTAAATGTCTTCCAAAAATTATTTCAATAAAAATTTCTAATGACTGCAATGAAAAGTATTGCACAACCCAATAAAAAACAAGTTTTAATTTCAAACGGAAAAGACTGATGGAGGCAGAAAAACTACAAACATTATTTACTCATCTGGAAGAGGTGATTACCTGGAGGATCAACAATTCCTCGGCAGATTTCAGGACGGCAGCACCGGAATTTATAAACGATAACCATGAAAACTTTCCGTTAGGAGACTATATTTCACAAAAAGGACTTGTACACCAGGAAGTCATCATTCTTTTAATGGCTTTGCTGCCCAGGCTGGACCCCGCGTTACTGAAACGCATCTACCTGGAATTTCCGGGCAGCGCCATGTTTGATTTTTGCGCGCTTAACGAAAACGGAAGGCTCTTCTTTCCGACCGTTCAGATGGTTCAGTACATTTTAGGAGGCGAAAGTATTTCCGAAAGATTGAAGGCACTGGATTATTTAAATTCAGAATCTGTTTTGCTTAAAGATGAGATGATTGCTTTTGTCGGTACGGCCGGTGATCGTACACCGGTCAACAGCCCGATAAGTGTCCCTCAGGAAGCTTTTAATACCATGATTTTGGGAACGGAAGTATTGCCGCAAATGAGCAATGATTTCCCTGCAGAGCAGCTGCATACCAGCCGTTCATGGACGGATCTTATCCTTCCTCAGAATACCATGGATGAGCTTCAGGGTATTGAAGCCTGGTACAACAGCAGCCCGGTTCTTATGAAAGACTGGGGCATGCAGAAAAAACTCAAGCCCGGTTTCAGGGTCCTGTTTTACGGCGATCCGGGTACGGGAAAAACTTTGGCCGCCAGCCTTTTGGGGAAATACATCAAACGTCCTGTCTTCAGGGTAGATGTTTCGATGCTGGTGTCAAAATACATCGGGGAAACAGAAAAACAACTCTCCAAATTATTCGATAAAGCGGAAAACAAAAACTGGATCCTGTTTTTTGATGAGGCCGATGCTATTTTCGGAAAACGGACCAATGTAAAAGATGCTCATGATAAATACGCCAACCAGGAAGTTTCCTATCTCCTGCAGAGGATAGAAACGTTTTCCGGACTGATTATCCTGGCCTCCAACTTCAAAAATAATATGGATAAAGCCTTTACGCGACGCTTTCACAGCTGCATCAAATTCAATAATCCCAAGCATGAAGAGCGTCTGCGTATCTGGCAGCACAATTTACCCATACAGCTAAAACTCATCGATATTGATCTGGAACAGGTTGCCAGACGGTACGAACTTACAGGGTCAAATATTATGAATATCATTCAGGATGTCAGTTTAAAAGCCATTGCATTAAAGGATCCTGACTATAAAGTGAGTTCCGAGATGTTCCTGGAAAGCATCAGAAAAGAATACATGAAGGAAGATAAGATCTTCTCCTAGAAAAAAGATGCCACCCCACAGAATAATTCACTTTTTGATCTTTTGGAAAATGCTGTAAATCGCTGAGAAGTAATAAATTGTACTTGATTTTCTCTTCTAACTGGTTGATCGCTTCTTCTAACTGGTTGATTGCTTCTTCTAAACGGTTGATCGCTTCTTCTGAACGGTTGATTCTCTCTTCGGACTGCCTGATCGTCTCTTCGGATTGGTTGGTGGGCTCTTCGGACTGGTTGACGGGCTCTTCTGAACCCTTGACGGCTTCTTTGAAGAGGTTGACGGATCTAACGAACTGCCTAATGGGTTCAGCGGTATAAGGAAATGCTTTACTTCCACGTATCCGGGCTTCTGGGGAAAATGCATCCCTGATTTTTAAGCCTAAACAATATAGATAAAGGAAAGTCTTCGGAAGATCAAAATCAGCATCTGAAGATTTTCATCCATTAATCATTAAAACTAAAACTAATGAAAGCAAAAATTCTGCTCCTGATCATATTCAGCAGTCTTATCCTGGGCTGCTGCCGGAGCAAACAGAAAATAACTTCCGTTTTCAGGGAAGTCAAAAACGAAACGGAGAAGGTAAAGGCCGATTCGTCGAGCGTACAGCATACAGAAACCGTTCATGACGCGAGCGCTCAGGCCGAAGTCACTGAAAAGAAAGATGAAATATCCGGAGACCTGCTGATCAGCGGTAAGTCGGATCTGTCGAATCCCTTCGTTTTTCACAATGTGATAGGAAAGGATACGGTCCAGAGTATTTCCATTATGGGAAATGCGGAATATTCAATCAGTAATCGTTATGCAAAAGCATCGAACCAGCATTCTGAAAGCAAAAAGGAAAAATCTGCGGATATTCTTCAGCATACCGCTCAGAAGGCGGTATCCAAAGAAATGATCAAAGAAAAGAATTCGGTGGTTTCTCAGGAAACAAAGAAAATAAAAGTGAGCGGATTTGAAATCACTGCCTGGATTTTCCTTACGGTGATGGGCATCACTTTAATCCTCATGTTTTTCACCTATAAATATTTTAAGAAATGAAAACCTCACGAAAAGGGATCAGCCTGATTTTATCGTTTGAAGGATTCAGTGCCCAACCTTATTTAGATTCGGCGGGCATTCCGACTATCGGCTATGGAAACACGTATTATCCGGATGGTAAAAAAGTAACCCTTAAAGACCATGCGATCACCCGCGAAAAAGGAGCGGAATTGTTTTCATCCGTTTTACCGGTTTATGAGAAAATCGTCAGCCGCAAAATTAAGGTGTATCTTACACAAAATCAATTTGATGCGCTGGTTTCTCATACCTACAATACCGGAGGATCGGATACCCTGTTTTCTCTGATCAATAAAAAGGCGGATGCGGAAGCCATCAGAAGCTGGTTTACATCCAGATACATTACCGCCGGCGGAAAAATCCTGAACGGGCTTATAAGACGAAGAAAAGCAGAAGCCGATTTGTTTTTTGCGAAATAAGATCCTGCCGCTCCGGACCTCGGAAAGAAAGTTTTAACTCAAATAAAAATAATATGGAATAACTTAAAAAAGCAGAAGCAAATGAAAAAAATCAGACATTAATTAATTTAGAAAATTGTGATAACAAATGAAGAACTCAAACCTAATTTCAGATAATCATGGCAGTACCATTAACGACAATATTTAGCTGGTTTGAAAAAGGCGATACCCCTACGCAGTCTCAGTTTCAGGAAACTTTTTCGTCTTTCCGTCATGTAGCGGATAAGATCCGGATGGAAGAAGTGAATGGCCTCAATGAAGTTCTGCAAGCTATTCCGTCTGCAGATCACCTTACTGATGAAAACGCGCATCATGCCGTGCTGGCCAAACTCAACGCATCCAATCTGAGTCCGGACGATGTGGAAAAGTGGAAGGAAAAATTAAAAATCAATCTGGCAGCGACCGTCGACGGCGACGGAGTACCCGGAAATGTTTATACCAAGGCACAGATCACGGAAATGGTGAATATGCTGAAAGCAAGTGATAACGATTTGCTGGTACGTATTGGGAAGATCGATGAAATGCTGGCCTCGGATGATGTAAATCTCGATGAGCTCAGGGAGATCGTCGACTATATCAAAGCAAACAGGGAGCAGATCGAATGGCTGAGCGCAGCAATAGCAGAGGGAAGTTCGGATGACAAAATCAGGCTCCTGGGACTGTATTCCGGCTGGGGTTCGCTAATCTATCAGAATCAGTTTAATAATCAGGTCTACAGTAGAATTCAAAACCTGGAAGCTGCCGTAGACCCCGAAAAAAATACGCACCAGGAAAAGGTACGGGGCGACGCCGTGATCAAACATGATCTGGATACTTTAAACTTTGTGATCGATGCTTACGACACCGTTACCATGTTTACCGTACCGCTCAAGGTAAAAAGAATAGACCTTAAAAATATTCAGGTGCTGTTTGATTCAGTACCGCCAAATTTAATTCAGTTAACAATAAAAAAATTATAATTATGGATATCAAATACGCTTACTATCGTAGTTCCGTCGGATACAAAATCGAAGGAAAAACAGACAATGACATTTTAACAGCCGGTGGTAGTACACGGCCAATCAGTTCGTTCTGGTACGACGGAAACTTTAATCCTCTGGATTATGTGCCTAAAACCAGGACTTTAACCATCAACGGGACGTCTTATGATCTCTCGGCAAACCGTTCCATCAGCACGCCGGATACCATCACGCGTTTAAAAGGAGGAGCATCGGGCTCACTGGTTTCCGGTGATGTGACGCTTGCCGCAGGGGCCAATATGGCCGTCAGCCAAAGTGGCAATACGATCACTTTAGCCTCTTCGGATACTACGTACAGCGCAGGAAACGGTTTAACATTGTCCGGAACGACCTTTTCCTTACCGGTAGCGACTTCAGGAAGTGGAAATGTTGTAACAGGGATTGTACAGACCGCCAATGGGATCACCGTAAATTTGGCTTCTATGCCTACGTCGTCGGATCTGGCAAATTATGTTCCTCTATCCCAAAAAGGGGCAGCAAACGGAGTTGCCGCACTTGATGCGTCGGGGTTGGTACCGGCCTCTCAATTGCCATCGTACGTAGATGATGTACTCGAAGGTTATTATAGAACGGCAGACGGAAAGTTCTATAAGGAAGCTGCATATACCAACGTGATCAACGGGGAAACCGGTAAGATCTATGTATCCCTTGATACCAATAAAACATACCGTTGGACGGGAACAACTTTCGTCTATATCACTTCCGGAGCAGTCGATTCCGTGAACGGATTGACAGGGGTCGTTGTTTTAAATAAATCCCATGTAGGACTGGCAAATGCTGACAATACAGCGGATGCAGCAAAAAGTGTTCTGAGTGCAACAAAATTAACGACACCAAGGACGATCGGCGTTTCAGGTGTTACGGGAACGGCCCAGTCTTTTGACGGAAGTGCGAATATTGTCATCCCGATTACCGCGGTGCCTGCCACACTATTATCAGGTACGGCAGCGATCAACACCACAGGATCTGCCGCTAAGCTCACAACTCCAAGAACAATCTCGGCAACAGGTGACGGAACCTGGAGTGTTTCTTTTGACGGCTCCGTCAATGCAACTTCCGCACTTACCCTAGCTGCCACAGGAGTAGTGGCCGGTACTTATGACCAGGTGACGGTAGATGCCAAAGGTAGAGTGACTGCCGGAAGTAATATCGTAAGGTCTTATACGACTTCCATTGTAGGAACGGCAAGTATCGCACACAATTTGGGAACCAGAAATATCGAGGTCGCCATGTACGATACTGTTACGTTTTATAAAATAGACGGCAGAATAAAATTAACGGATCCGAACAAAATAGATGTTGAGTTTGATTCCGCTTTACCTAATACCGTATCCATTACCATAACCAGCAAAGACTTGTAACATGAGCGATATCAAATATGCACTTTATACCTCTTCAAAGGGCTTTAAAGTCGTAGGAGGTACAGCCGCTCAATTTTTAAAGGCTGATGGAACATTAGACAGTGTTCAATATATTCCTTTGTCACAGAAAAATGCGTCCAACGGTGTGCCGTCGCTGGATTCCACAGGTAAGATCTCCAATGGGCAAATTCCAGATAGATTGGTTAATAAAATTATTGCAATTGGCGGAGAAGCTGCCGACAAGGGTTTTACCGGATTATATGACCGAAACCAACTGGCATTGGCAGATAAGGAACATGATGTATCGGTTGTGATTAATGGAAGTGGTAGCTTTAGCGGAACGGAAGAAAGTTTTAAAAGCGGAATTTTCAATCAGAAACCAGGATTTGTATCTCTTATAAATTGTGATGCCACCACGGAGCTGATCATAACCATTAATTTTAGTTCTGTACTTTCAAATTATTCACGTGCACTTTGGCAGCCTTTTGTTCACACAAGATTTAATACGGAACGTTATTTTAGAGACATCACGGTGGAGGTGATGGATAATAATAATGTGTGGTATAGTCCTGCTAATTTTAGTGCTACTAATATTACGAATATTTTGAATTCCGGGCTGTATTTGTTTGCTGAATCTATAGTAGGCACTATTTCCGTTCGCGGGGTTAGATTTAAATTATCAAATCCGACGACAACAGATGGTTTGGTTTACCTTTCACAGATCGGATTCCGGCATTTGTCACATACTTTTGCTCCGCAATTTCCGCATCGTGGCGACGACAATATTTTTTTCGGTATTAATAATTTTACGAAATCTCCTACAGTTCCGGTGGCCACCCAAAGTAACCAAGCTGTAAACTTTGGTCAGCTTTCCAATTATTTCACGAAATCAGAATCATTAAGTCAGTTTGTTGGGAAAAGTGGGAATGAAACCATTTCAGGGACAAAAACTTTCACCAACAGCCCGGTTGTTCCTAATGCTTCATCGAATGGCCATGCCGTTAATTATGGTCAGATGGATTCGTTGTTGAATGCTACTTTAAGTGGTTTTGTACCTCTGGGATTGTTGGGTGTATTTAATGGAGTGGCTACACTTGATAGCGGAGGGAAAGTGCCGGCTTCCCAGTTACCACTTGCCAGCGATTCAACATTTGGTGCGGTAAAATTGGGGAGTAATGTATTCGTGAGTGGTGCTTCCAGTCCTTCTCCCGAGGTGGCGGGAAGAATTTATCCTGTCATGCAAAATTCGCAAAATCAATTGGTGGTTGTGGTACCCTGGACGTCGAGTACCTATACCCACCCTAATTCAGGAGTAACGGCGGGAACCTATCGATCGGTAACCGTGAATGCGCAGGGACACGTCACAGGCGGAACGAATCCAACGACATTAGCAGGTTATGGTATTACAGATGCCATGAGTACTTCACATCCGGCCAGTAACATTAACCAGATATGGATCAATACATGGAATGACATTGCTAATTACGGGATCAGGGTCAATCAGGAATTTACCTACAATTTAGGGACGGGACTGGTCATAGCAGATGATTATTTTGGAGGTGACTCCGGAATTGTAGACAGAAACCAGGAAAGATTTCTGACCGTGAAACGAAGTGAGTATTATATTTATGGATCCAGGCATGATGAATTTGACGGCTTAAATTATCATACTGAGCAAAGAGCCTTCGGGATGGGACGGGAAGCCAATGGTAAGGATAAACTCACGGTAGAGGGATCGGTAAAAGCCAGCAAGAATTTTAAATCTGAAGATGAAAAACCGGATACGATATTCATTCCTGATGGTAATATTGCTTCTTTGACCGATGAGATCATTAATGACCAATCCGGATATGCGGTCAGATTGGATCCTCATGAATATTATGTGCCGGGAGGAAGCGTTCTTAAAGTTGACGACAGAAACCGGTTGATCCATATTATCGGACAGGAGATTAAAATGGCTGTTGATTTTATGAAAATTCATCCGAAACAGCAGATTGTTATTTACAATTTTGACCAATCCGGAACGAATATGCCGGTAATGCTCATGGGTAAACAGATTGCCAATATTCCGGCATCTTGTTTCATCAGACTGTACGTGACAAAATCATTACGGGTAATCATAGAAAAGGAACAGTCCTGTAAATATTTATGATCAGATTAAAAATGGATGAATAAGTTTTTAACCATTCAATAAAAACAGAAGCCACAGCCGGAGGATGACATCTTCTGATTGTGGCTTCTTTTATTATTCAATTTAAAATTTTTTAGATGATTCTTTTCAGGAATACTTACTGATCAGTGCCTGTATGAAAGACCTACAAAGTAATTTTTCTCTGCATGATGCTGTAATCCGAAATTTAGTCCTGCATCGACTTTAAAATCTTTCGCTACTTCCATCTGAATGGCGGCATTTACATAATTTGAAAACTCATGTGCTTTAAAATCATAAGTATAGTACGTCTCCGCAATGCCATCAATGTTTTTGGCTAAAGGGTGGCTGAGGGTAAGCGTCTGTAAAAACTCAGTATGCATTTCCGGAAGATCCTGGTCTTTTAATTTGTCCAGCTCTACCTGAAATCCAAGATTCCAGTTGCCTGCAAACTGGTAAAGCATGGGAACGATCAGTCCGTATTCTATGCGGCTTTCCTCATCGTATTGAGAAGATGGAATTTTTATATAAGGCAAAACGGCCATTACAAAATTCCCTTTGTCATTTCCTGTGATATTTTGTTTTATCCTGAAGTTGATATCACCAAAACCTTGCGTAGTAGATATTTGTCCCGAATTCTTTTCGGTTTCTTTCTGAATTCCATAGGTTTGAAAACCAATCTGTATGGCGGTTGAACCTGTAATTCCAATCTTCACATTTCCCTGGTTGATTAATAAGGTCCTGGTATTCGTAAGATCAGAATTCTCATTTTTCAGCCTGAGAAGATCGGTTTCGTATTGAATGTGTCCGGCATCCACCGTGAAAGGAGATTCGGTAACATCCGGGCGGTCGGTTTCCATTTCCCGCATGAGTGCTTTCGGAACAGGATTAAACAAAGTATATTTTCTTGGTGATTCGTGCTGGGCATAGAAAAGGTTTGAAATGAAAAATACCGGGACAATAAGTTTCAGCAAATGGTAGTGATAAGTCATCGTTTTTTCGCAGGACAGTACAAAATGTATACTAATATTTAAAAAAAAGATGAAATGTGGTATTAAAATGAATAAATATAAATCCTGATATGGTGTCCGGAAGGTTGAGGTGAAATGTTTACTTTTGCATCAGTTTTAAATCATCGACTGTTTATTATGAATTATACTTCGTCAGAAAACGGCTACGGTCTCGTCTCTTCTTTTTCGGAACTTGTTTCATTCAATTTTCAGGGAAGTACCAATGCTGTTTGCTGGCAAAGAGATTTGGATGGTGATTTTGAGGAAATTGTTTCTAAACTCACCTTAAAAGAAAATATCACGGAAGTATGTATTGATGATCTTATGCAGCTGGATTTATCGGAAAAAGGAAATCTGGCCAGAGAAACTATCATCGGTGATCTGAAAATGCTTTCGGATTTTGGGGCAGCCCCATCGCTTAACCTTCTGAAAAACTATGACCGGGACGAAGAGTTTGACTTTATTTCCACAGATGTATATTCGTACCACGCAGATCGTTCACCGGTTGCGACCGATACTTTTCTATGTACCTATTTTGGTGCGGCGAGCGATTTTTTACCCAACGACCAATGCATACAGAAGATCCTGGTTCCCGAGATCCGTGAAAAGCTCCGCACTTTATGTGATGGTGACGATGAAGAATTTGAAACATTCCTGAGAGAGAATTATTTTGATCTTCATTACATGCCAAAACCGGATGCGAGGCCTGTTAATCTGGGAAAGAATAACCTCTGGCGACTGGCTGTAGATCATCCTGGGCAGAAAGTTTTACCCTGCGTCCACAGAGCACCGCTGGAAAACGAAGGAGAATACCGGCTTCTGTTGATTTGTTAGGATTTAAATTTCATTATTCAGGAAAGTATGACTATTCTGTGATCTCAATGATGTTGTTTTCCGGATCCAGAATGACACTTTCATAATATCCGTCTCCGGTGACTCTGGGTTCTCCAGCAACAGTGTAACCGTCTCTTCTTAAAGTTTCTGTCAGCTCATCCACTTTTTCCCTGCTTCCTGTGGAGAAGGCAAGATGGGTAAGACCATGTTTTTGAACCGTGTAAGAATGGTCACTTTCTTTAATATCAGGTCTTTTCATGATCTCAAGCCGACAGCTGTTGTCAAAATTTAAAAAATAAGATTCAAAGCTTTTCGTCGGGTTATTATATTTTTCATTCGAAACGGCTCCGAAATACTTCTCGTAGAATGCTCTGATCTTTTCCAGATCTTGCACCCAGATGGAAATGTGATCTATTTTCATTTAATTATTTTTTAGCAATTAATTTTCTGTTTAGCCATTTTCTTACCGGAATATCATAGACTTTCATCAGCAGATAAGCCAGAATAACAGAGGCCGCAACGGTAAGTATCCCTGTCATCCATGTTATGGGCTCACTCAATGTATGTTTCCCATTTACGACCCAGGCCATATAGACATTGACCAGCGGAAAATGAGTAATATAAAGAGGATAGGAGATCTCCCCGAAAAATTTGCATAAACGATTGGCTTTATCACCCATTACTTTTCCGCCGGCTCCCAGTAGAATGATCGCCGGAAAAAGAATCATCAGGGTAAGGCACTCATACAAAGCATTCCATTCATGATTATCATAGCCTCCAAGACGCGGAAATGCCAGGATAGCTACCAGTAAAATACCGGTGGTCAGGAATGCGTTCTTAGTGTATTTTAAAGTCATGACCTTTGCTAAAAACATTCCCATCAGAAAAGGAAATGTCAATCTTGTAAAACCTATTTTCAGCTGTGTGGCATCATCAATCGACCAGCCTCCGATGATGTCACCATGGGGATTCGTAAATGCATAATACAAGGTGAATCCTAAAGAAATGAAGACCAAAATTCCCAGTACCGTTTTAGAAACCTTTCTCAGGATCAGCGCATAGGCGATGTTGGCAATGTATTCGTAAAACAATGACCAGGACGGCCCGTTTAAAGGATGCATTTCACCCCAGCCGCGAATGTCGAGCGCTTTGGTGACAGGGAGAACGGTCATTCCGATGAGCATAACAAGGATAAGCTTCCAGACGGGGGTCGTGGAAATTCCGCCCCAGCCCAATCCTTCAGACTGCTGAAAATAAAAAAGACAGGCGCCGACCAGAGTTCCCATAATGATCATCGGCTGCAGTCGTACCAGGCGTCGGACAAAGAAATCCTTTGTTGTCATCTGGTTCCAGCGGTTGTCATAAGCATAGCTGATTACATAACCCGAAAGCATAAAGAAAAAGTCTACCGCCAGATAACCGTGATTAATGATCTGCTTTACATGATCTCCGTTAGAAAAGGTTTCAAAAATGTGAAAGATGACAACCACAATCGCGGCCACACCGCGCAGTCCGTCGAGAATTTCATAATGAGGTTTAGATTGGGAAATAGGTAAGGTCTGATCCATGAGTTTTTGTAAAATGTTCTGCAAAAATAAAAGGTGATCAATCAAAACGATTGTTGTATATTTTTTATTTATTGTCTTATATTTACTTTTATAAGAATTGATTCTAAATGAAGCAGAAATTGAAATATTATCCCAAACCGAAGGGCCGCACTTTTCAGATTGATCATGTACATGTAAAATGGGATCAGCAGGTTCCGCTCCATCAGCAGGAAACTTGGGAACTTTCCTATATAGTCACGGGAGGAGGGATCAGGACGATCGGTGAAAAAACGGAAACCTTTTCAAAAGGAGAGATTATCCTCATTCCGCCTAATATTCCGCATTGCTGGTCTTTTGATGAAGCGGTGCATGACGATGAAGGAAAAATTGAGAATATCACGATGATCTTTGATCATGACTTTATTGTAAACAGCAAAGACTTCTTCCCGGAATTATTCAACAGGATCTCTGAATTCCTGAATATTCAGGATGCCGTTTTTTTTAAAGACGATACTGTCAAGCGATTACAGATGATGATGACTTCTATAGCAAATCAGGATGAGGCAGGAAGAATCACAAGTTTTATCGAAATACTGCAACTGATCTCGAACAGCAAAGAAGTACAGGTCGTCGGAATGCCTGTTATAGAGAATCCGAAAGAAAGAAAATTCCAGGAAATCTATCTTTTTGTCTTAAGTAATTTTCAAAGGAATATCACACTGGAAGAAGTCTCAAAGCTGGCCGGAATGCAAAAATCTTCATTTTGTGTATTCTTTAAAAAAATGACAGGGAAATCGTTCTTCAGCTACCTGACAGAATTTCGAATTGAAAGTTCCTGCCAGATGTTACTGAAAACCAAATTATCGGTCGCTGAGATTTGTATTGCCTCGGGATTCAGTGATATACCTTATTACAACAGGGTTTTTAAGAAAATGAAAATGGTTTCCCCGACACGGTTCAGGAAAGATAATGCATCGGCAGAAAGCTCATCAGATGGATTTTAATTTTAAATATGAATGATAGGAATCTAAAACATCTTATCCATCCATTTTCTGGATTGTTCCATGCCTATTCCGAAGATAATATGCGAGCCGAACTCCCAGATCCACCATGATTTAGGCATTTCGGAGACCTTACCCTGAAGCTGAAGTGCAGGAACGACAGATCCGTGGGTAAGCATCCACACGCCGGCACCTGCGAGGATACCTTCACCTGAGGTCAGGTTTTTGTTTTTATGAGCGGCAAAAACGTACCCGACACCAATTAATGTCCCCAAAGTATAATGAATGATCTTCATCGACTGGAGGGTTTTTTCTGATGAAAGCGGTTTATGGGTAATATTGTAATACACTTTCTGTGCAAGAATGGCAGGTGGCATATTTTCCGGCTGCCGGCTTACGTCTGCACCCCGTAATTTGAGTTCATCAGATGTGGGAGGAAACTCTTTTTCGCCCAGCTTCTGCAATGGCGGTTCTGCCAATGACTTTATCCAGGAGGCCAGTAATCCCGCGGCAATTCCTTTTATACGAGTTTTGGTTAATGTATTCATTGTAAGGTTTTTAAAATTCAGATAAGGTAAAACAGGCGTCCGTACAAAACAGACGCCCATATTTGATGATTTACATAATGGTTGATCAATGAAATTACTTCTTCAGTACGGAAATTAATTTTTCTGCGGCACTTTCGGAAGAGGCACGATTTTGTCCTGTAATCAGCAATCCGTCCTGCACAACGTGTACGCCCCAGTCGTCGGTTTTGGTATACCGGCCACCCGATTTTTTCAGTTCGTCCTCAACGAGGAACGGAACCACATCCGTAAGCTGAACAGCTTCTTCTTCAGTATTCGAAAAACCTGTAACGTTTTTACCTTTTACGAATGGCTCACTGTTTTCAAGCGTTATATTTTTAAATACTCCCGGTGCATGGCAAACTGCTGCCACAGGCTTCTTACTGTTATAAAAATCAAGGATTAATTTTTGGGAATCTTTGTCTTCAGCTAAATCCCATAAAGGTCCGTGGCCGCCCGGATAGAAAACAGCATCAAAGTCATCTGCTTTCTGATCACTCAGTTTTTGGGTATTGGCAATAATGTCCTGTACTTCTTTATCCTGGTAATAGCGCTCGGTAGCAGGAGTCTGTGCATCAGGATCTTCGCTTTTCGGATCGATAGGTGCCTGTCCGCCTTTTGGTGTGGCAACGACAATGTCGAAACCCGCATCTTTCAGCGAATAATAAGGGGCTGCAAATTCTTCTACCCAAAATCCTGTTTTTTTACCTGTATTTCCCAGTTGGTCATGTGATGTAACTACAAATAGTACTTTCATTTTAATTATTTTAGTGTTGGTTGATTCAGTGATTTTTAAAATTATCTGACAGCATTCAATGATGAACATGCTGATTCTATCGGATGAATACATTAGGCTGTATCCGGATATCAGTATACAACTTTATTGCCAACAAGACTTGTAAGAGTAATAAATGTGGTATGAAGCCGAACGTAAAATATGTAAGGCATACGATTCGGTATTGTAACCGCAGTACTAAGGGTTTTGCATCATCAGTTCAATCATCACCATGATGGAAATAAACTTCTTGGAAGACTGGTATTTGGGATTTAGCTGTTCCCTGATTTCACCGATAGCGTTGCTCAGTTTATTGCTGACGGTTTTATTGGTTAATCCTAATGCTTCAGCGGTTTCATCTACAGACTTGTTCTTACGGATCCTCAGGTCGTAAACTTTCTGTTCGGTAAGCGGAAGCCTGGAAACCACTTCATCGATCATTGCAAACAGATCAGAAATTTCATGCTGTTCAAGGATTTCAAAATATTCGGTGTCGGTTATATCGGCCGGCGTTTCGGTGTCGTCAATACTTATGGTAGACCGGTCTTTCTTCTGGCTGTTGAAGTAATCAATCACCCTGAAATGCAGATGCTTGAGGAAATATCCTTTTGCGCTTTCATTTCCGTCGGTATGTATGCTTTCCGTGTTTTCAAGAATTTTGATCCAGAGATTCTGTAATAATTCTTCTGCCAGCTCCTTGTCTTTGGTTCTTACAAAAACAAAACGGTACAAATCATCCCAATACCTTTCGTAAAGCGTCATAAAAGCAGGCCGGTCGCCTGTTTTTATTTTTTTCAATAGTATGTGATCCGTCTGATTCATTGATGCAAAATTACTTAAAGGAAAATTAACTTTTTGTGAACATTAAGGAATGTAATATTAATTATTTCTGAAAATCAAACTTAAAAAGGAGGTTGAATTCCTGCGATCGGTTAACAAATGCTGAAAATTGTTAACAAGTTGATCCTAATGTGAATACAATGTTAAATCTGCTCTGGGGAAGTTTCCCGTTTCCGCTGTTTTATAGATGTAACGGCGAACGTTTATCAGGTATTTATGAAAAACATACAGTATAAAGAAATTCAGGCATTCGTTTTCAGGCTTTGGGAAAGGGAGGTAACTGAAGAAAAAATGACAGGGAAAGAAATAGAACTTTTAAACCGGTGGGAAACCATTGCAGGGAAAGAAATCGACCCCAATCACAGCAAAAAGTCAAAAGAAAAGGTTTTGTTTTCTTTAGAGCCGTATTTTATTCAAACCACCGCAGCGATTCATCATCCGAATATGTTTAAGAAATACCTGTTTCCTGTAGCCGCTGCTATTTTACTGCTCTTTACTGTAGGAGGTTTTTTTATGTATACTTTTTTTGTGAAACCCGATATCTATTTTGCAGACTCTGCAAATACGAAAGTACATCTTGCAGATGGTTCGGTAGTCCTGCTGCTTCCTGGATCACAGCTTACTGTAAAAAAATCTTTCCCTGCCGACACAAGAGTGGTGAAGTTGTCGGGAAATGCGGTTTTTTCAGTGGCAAAATCAAAAAAGCATCCTTTCATTGTACAGGCTGACGGTTTCAGTACGAGGGTGCTGGGAACTGTTTTTAAAATTACCCAGACCGGCAGCAGCAAAGCGGTAGATCTTTACGAAGGGAAAGTAGCCGTCTCATATGCGGGAACTCATTTGGCTTTTCTGAAGCCTAATCAGAAATGGACCAACTTCGGCATCGCCCGTACCGCCGCCGTGATTTCTTACAGGACAAAAAAAACATCGGAAAATACGTCAACATCTTTATTGTCATTAAGCTTTAATGATGTTATGCTGAAGGAAGTTGCTGAAGTTCTGCAGAAAAGCTATAAGGTCACTATTATTTATCCTAAAGAATTCGCCGACCGGAAAATAACGGCCGATTTTACAGGAGGAAATACGGATGAAAACGTTGAAGCGCTTGCCTTTATCCTCGGGCTGGAGGTGCAGAAGGAAAATCAGACCTACATCCTGAAAAATACTAAATAAAAAACGAATAATCAGATAAATAACAAAGAGAATACTGAACAATGAAAAGTTTGAAATGTAGTTTTACCATTGCTGCAATATTTTTTACAGCAGCGGCGGAGGCTCAGGAATTGTCACAGAAAGTGTCATTTTATGCTCCTGCAGGAAAGCCTCTAATTGAAGCACTTGAAGAATTTGCAGGTAAAACAGGAATGAGACTGGCTTATTCTAAGGCAGATATTAAAGAATTAAAAATTAAAACCATAAAATGTGAAAATATCCCTGTCGATCACTGTCTGAATGACATGATCCTCGGTCTTCCGGTGGTTTACCGTCTTCGGGGCGATCTTATTTCACTTAAATATAAATCACAAAATGCTTCTGCCTTCGGAAACGGAAAAATCTCCGGAAAGATCGTTGATGAGGTGGGAAATCCGGTAATTGGTGCAGAAATCAATATTGCAGGAAGGAAAACCGTGACGGACAACAACGGTGATTTCATCATAGAACTTCCTTCAGGAGTCTATACATTAACGGTAAAGTCGCCCAAATACAACACTTTGCGGGTAGAAAAGCTCTCCGTAAATAATAATGAAACCAATACCGTATCCTTCGCCATGCGCCAGGTTTCAGATAAGATCTCTGATATAAAAGAAGTCGTGATCACAGGGACCCGGAAAGCCGATACACAAGCCGGACTGCTGACCCAACAGAAAAAAGCGGCACAGATGAGCGACGGAATTTCTGCCGAACAGATTTCGAAGACACCGGATAATGACCTGGGAGCAACCCTGAAAAGAGTAACCGGAGTAACAACCATTGATAATAAATACGTAGTTGTACGCTCCATGGGCGAGCGTTGGAATACCGCCGCAATGGATGGCATTAATCTTCCGAGTACGGAAGCTTACAACCAGAATTTCTCCTTCGACATCATTCCGAATGCTATGGTGGAAAGTGTCGTGATCAGCAAAACGGCTACCCCGGATATGAATGCCAGCTTTGCCGGAGGATTCGTGGAAGTGCGCACCAAAGATATTCCCAATGAAGATTTTACCACCATAACATTGGGCACATCTTATAATGATATAGCTACTTTTAAAGAATTTCTGACCAGAAAAAGAGGTAAATACGATTATTTCGGATATGATGACGGTACCAGGGATTTTCCTATGGATCTGGAATTTACCGACTGGAACAATCCTCTGTTTTTTGAACAGTCCAAACGTTTTACCAATGATAATTTTACGAATTACAGGACCAAAGCAGACATGAATTCGAATATGCAGCTGGCACTGGGAAGGATCTTTAAACTGAAAAACAATAACAAATGGGGACTTGCAGGAGCACTCACCATCAGGAATGAGCAAAACAAACTGGATATCGACCACACGGGAAGAGGCGGGTGGCTCGATAATGCAGGATTGGTGAATAACTGGCAGGAATTAGGTGTTCCACCGGTAAAGTTTTTTGATTTTAAAAATAAAGGAGCCTCTTACAGTTACAATTCAACCATCGGTGCCATGCTGAATTTTGGATTGCAGCTGGGGAAAAGCAGATTGTCTTTCAGGAACTCATATACCCATATTTATGACCAGACCCTTACCAGAGTAACAGGATGGAATGAATATACCGGAGGCACCGGGCAGCCGGCCATGGCGGAAGCGTCCTATCATTATTTTTACAATGGCGTAATTCCCAATAATGATCCCTCGCAGCTAGCTTCTTTAGACAGACCGTACACGGATAATACGGATTATCCTGTATACCAGACGCTGCTGCAGAATAAGCTGGAAGGCAGCCACAAAATAAATGATGTTGAAATCAATTGGTTTGCGGCAAGAACAGGAGTCGTATCCGATACGAAGGATTATACCCAATATCAGACTTTCTATGATTTTGTGGGAAGTGAAATTTTAACTTATCATAAAATTTACAATTCAGGCAATAATTTTTCACGAGGATATATTGGAAACAATGAAACAGATTACAATTTCGGGACCTCGGTAAAATGGAAAATGGATGCCGGAGATTTTAAAACGGATGTAAAGGTCGGATATGCCGGAGCCCTGAAAAGCAATACCAACGAGCAGCAGAAGTTCTTCCTGAAAGTTGATGAAAACAGGGATGTTCCCAACAGTGAAAAGAACTACCTGCTGATGTACGGACTGCTTTCCAGTTGGTTTGACGGTTCTCATTATATACAGGGCGGAATAGGATGGCAGACGAAGCCATTATACAAAAATGACAGGTATGAAGGGGAAGTCAGCCAACATGCACCCTATATCATGTTTGATAACCGCTGGAAAAATAAATTAAGGCTGGTATGGGGTCTGAGGGCAGAATATTTCAGGTACGATCTGATCTCCCAGCAGCTCGATCCCTCCGATCCGCGAAATGTGAGTAAGGAACCGATCGAGGAAAAACCCTGGCAATGGATGCCGTCTGCAAACTTTACGTACAGTCCGACCAACAAGATCAACCTGAGGCTGGCGTACAACAGATCGGTGATCCGGCCGCAGTTTAACGAAAGAACAGGCTTACCTTACTTCGATCCTGTTGCCAACGGTTTAATTTATAACACTGAAATGACCTCGTCCGTGATCAATAATTATGATTTTAAATTTGAATGGTTCCCCGGGCTTGGCGAAATAATTTCTGCCGGATTATATTACAAAAACATCGACCGGCCGATAGAGCGTGAAGGCTATATCTCCAGTGAAGGGAATCTCTTTCTCTACAACGGAAATTCCAAGAACGCAAAACTGAAAGGCTTTGAGGTAGAAGTAAGAAAAAGCCTCGGTTTTATAAGAGAAAATGCATTGCTGCAGCATCTTTTCATCAGCGGAAATTTTACATATAACAACACAAAGGTGATTGCTTTTAAAGACAATTACAAAACAAGCGATACCGATGCCACGTATGAAGTTGAACGTCCGCTATACGGCCAGACGCCTTATGCATACAATCTGGGATTGTTATATGACGGAGACCGTTTGGGACTCAGCTTTTTATACAATGCCAAAGGCGACCAGTATATTACCGTAGGGTACGCTTACATCGGGGAAGAAATCCAGAGGCCTTATGCGGTGGCTGATGCTCAGATTTCTTATAAATTATTAAGAAACAAAAATTTGGAAGTCAAACTGAATGTCAGGAACCTGTTCAACAGGGTAAAAGAATTTTACAACAACTTCAATTCTTATTCTGTTTTCAAAGGCAGCGGAACTGATTATGAAACCCAGCGGGAAGCTCTGGAACTTCTGCCTGGAGCGACTGATAAATATGATAAAGATATAGACAGGGTATTATTCAGGGCTTATAACGGAAGGACATTCGGGCTAAGCGTGAATTATACTTTCTGAAATAAATGAATTCAAAGGAGAGCTCATGGAAATGTACAGGTTTTAGATCCTGATATTGAATCGATGATCCTACTGGTGGTGCGCAACACAGTAATGATTCAGCGAGATTAGATGCTGATATTTTCCCGGATATCAGTGATGGAAAACAGGGAAGGCTTCACGGTAGCTCCTCATATCGTGCAGTGTAAAAAAAACAACCAAATCGCAGAAATACAGAGGCGGGTATTTCTAAATATTTAAATACATCAGGCCTGGAAAAATATATAAGGCCTGATCTGTCAAAACTTTTAACAATGAGAAAATTAACTTTAATTGCAGTTACAGCTTTGTCTCTTACAGCTTGTCAGCACGAAACTTTAGCAGATTCTACATCTCCATTCGAAATGCAGTCTGCTTCAGCAGAATATTTAACAGCTTCTTCGCTTCCTGTGACCACAGTAACCGGGGCAATCACTACCAACACAACATGGAGTGGTGTAATCGAGCTTGATGGAATCGTAACCGTAAAAAGCGGGGCTACCCTTACCATCCAGCCTGGAACTTTCATTAAAGCAAAACCAACAGCCAACAACACGGCTACAGGAGTTTTGGTAATTTCAAGAGGAAGTAAGCTTAACGCTCAGGGAACTTCTTCACAGCCGATCATCTTCACGAGCTACAATTTGCTGGATGGTGACGAAAGCACTACAGCAAAACCCGGAGATTTCGGTGGGGTAATTATGCTGGGAGCTGCGCCTACCAACAAACCTACAACTACGGTAATTGAAGGTCTTTCAGGTGTTGATTATCAGTATGGAGGTTCTAATGCTTCTGATAACAGTGGTAGTTTAAAGTATGCCCGTATCGAATTTGCAGGATACGATCTTCTTGCTCCTAATTCAGGAAACGAAATCAACGGATTAACTTTAGGAGGAGTTGGAAGCGGTACTACTTTAGATCATATACAGGTGGCTTACGGGAAAGACGATTCTTTTGAATTCTTCGGAGGTACGGTAAATGCTTCAAACCTGATATCTTTCGCTGCTGATGACGATAACTTCGATTTCGATTTCGGATATTCGGGAACGATCAACTGTGCGCTGGCTTTGGCAGATCAGAATTCTACCCATAGTCAAAGTGGAGCAAATCCTGATTCTAACGGTATCGAGCTGGATAACGATGGTACAGGTTCTTCTGCATCACCTTTCACTCATCCGGTAATCAATAACCTTACCATTGTGGGTGCAGGTACTTCTTCTTTCGGTGCTTTGTATGAAAATGCAATCCATGTAAGAAGAAACGGGAAACTGACATTAAACAATGCTACGGTTACAGGATATCCTGTTGGGGTATTATTGGAAACGGTAAGTGGTGCTCCTGTGAATCTTTCAGACCTGAACTTTACCAACGTACAGGCTTTCGGATATTCATTCAACTATGCTTCACTGGTAGGTTCCAGCAAAACAGCACTTACAGTTCCCGGAGGTACAGCAACTACGCTTAACGGAGGAATGCCTCAGCCTTTCTTCAATACAGGTACTGTAGATCTTGGATCAAGAAATTGCGGAAATTTCTTTGCTTCATGGACTAAATATAACTTCTCAATAGTGGAATAATTTCACCGCAGGGAGCAGTAGGAAATGACTGCTTCCTGCCTTTTTTTAAATCTGATAAATATTTTCATAATGAAAAAGACAATTTTATTTTCTATCCTGCTTTTGCCACTGCTGGCCTATTCTCAGCTTCCTGTCTGGGTAAATTCTTTCGATACTCCTCAGGATTTACAGGGATGGACTTTCTATGACGGAAACAGCAATAACAATCAATGGCAGCAGGGAAATAATATTTTTTACAACGGAACAGCTTTGGCGTATGGCTCTGCCAGCGTGTTGAGGTATTCTATTAATTTGGTACCGTCCGGTACAGCCGCCAGTTTCTCTACGGAAAACGACTGGATCGTTTCTCCAGAAATAGACTTGACGGAAGCCTCAGGAACCATTACCCTGGCAGCCTACATCGGCAGACAGAGAACCACGCATACCATCGTTGGACGCGATTTATGGATCTTTGTGAGCACGCCTCAGAAACCAGTACCTACTTTGGCTGATTTTCAGGCAATGACCGTAGACGGAAACGGAAATAATCTATCAAGTCCGTATGCCATTATTGCCGGAAATACCAATAATCCATGGCCTTCCACAGATCTGAACCAGACTGCTGAATCTTTGGTAAATCTTTCCAGTTTCGCAGGAAAGAAAATCTATATCGGATTCTGGTCAAACCGAATTTCAACAGGTCTTAACGTACAGAATATCAACATAGACGAAATAGGAATTTATGCTTCCTCACTCGTATTAGGTACGAAGGAATCCAAAAATAAAAAAAACAGTACGAAAGTAATGGAGAATCCTGTATCAGCTTCTTTACAGCTGCAGCTCAATCCTGCTCTTAAAGAAAGTACAACTACAATAAGCATTTATAATATGGCGGGACAAAAGGTTTTAATGTCGGGATATTCGAAAAATATCAATGTTAACACTTTATCTGCCGGAACTTATCTTGCCACCGTATCGGATGGGAAAACTACTGAAAATCTGAAGTTTATAAAAAAATAACAGTTTCTCACCAGGAGAAAACCATGAAAACTCAAACTAAACATTTCTTACGTAAATTTTTATAATTAGGTAATTGCCCAATGCTTTCGATGTTTTGGGCAGTTTTTCTAAAACTGATGACGAATTAATGATAAATAAGATGAAACACATTCCAGCACTTTTATTATTCACTGTATTTTTTTCATGTACGGATAATAATACTCTTGAGACCTATGATAAAGATCAGATCGCCGCTGAAGTCAATATAAAAGGATTTTCAAAACCGGACATCATCCAGATAAGAATGAACGGCAAACCGGTTTCCATCAACGGAGCATCTTCTTACACCGATAAAATAGAAACCCGGATCAATTTCGTGCTGGATAAAGGTGAATCCGACGAACTCGGAATTTATAATAGTCAGACAGGAAATCAGATTGCCAGGTACTCTATTGATTATGATAATGCCCAGAAGTATAAAAACCTGAATTTTTTTAATCTGCCCGGAATTTTTTTGCAGGCTTATGCCGTAAAGCCATCGGTAAATTTAGGAAAGGTAGGCTTTGAATTTATCTTTCCCAACCTCGGCGAGTTTTCAGGATCCAATGGCGAAGGGGTAAAAGGGATATTGAAAAGAGAAAACGGACTCGTACTTGCCGAATTCGAAAGCATTGGAAAAAAGAATTTTACCAGTGTTAAGATTTATAATTATTTCAGCGCCACAGCTCCGGTTTACCTGGAACTCTACAAACCCGGAACAACAGAACCTTACACCGGATCGACCATTATAAAAGCCACCTTAAAGCAGGATATTGGTGCCAACATGATCGTACTTCAGGAAAAAATGGAAAATGGTGTTATGGTCGTGAAAGGTGACATTGATGTAGCTGATTATTTATAAGGATAATGATTTATGAAGGATTTTTTTAAAATTCAGTTTTTGCTTTTAATGCTGGGGTCCGTTTTTGCGGTCTCCTGCAACCGTACTGATGATGACGCACCTGAATTCGAGGAAGACACTGTGGAATACACGAATCTTTGGATCCGGGACAGTATGCGGCGCTATTACTACTGGGCCGACCAAATGCCTGTAAAGCCCGATTATCATCTTCCTGCAAAAGACTTTTTTAAAAGTTTGCTGTCTCCTCAGGATCGTTTTTCATTCGCTGTCAATACGGCAGATGCGTTTTCTTATCCAAGATCAGTAAGGAATATGTTCGGTTTCGATTATGCGATTTTACAGTCAGCCGATGGGAAGGTGCAAACGGTCATCAAACTGGTTTTAAAAAATTCTCCAGCTTCAAATGCCGGGCTGGAACGCGGAATGCTGATTAAAAAAATAAACGGTAAGGAAATTACGGCATCAAACGCAGAACAGCTTGCCGGGGATATTCCCGGACATACCGTTTTGGAGCTTTCGGTCGGAAACTGGCAGAACGGTTCTTTAACCAATGAAAAAGAAATAACGGTATATTACGGTTATTCGCTCGCTCAGCCTTTGATATCCAAAATATTTGAGCAGAATGGCAAAAAAACAGGGTATCTTTACATCTATGATTTTCCGGACGGAATGGCCTCGGCTTTGAATCAGAAGTTTACAGAGTTTAAATCTTCAGGAATCCAGGAACTTATTCTGGACCTTCGTTACAATTACGGCGGTTCAGTTTCTTCGGCTGCGGCACTGTGTTCGATGATTCCGGCGGGAATTTCTTCGGGCTCACCTTTTATCACTTATAAAGGCAACAAGAATGGAGGCGAAGTACAACGGTCTTTTTCCCAGCAAATTGCCTATGATCCCGGTGCGATGCCTTTCAGTTCGCTGCACGCCCATTCTTTAGGTTTAAATAAAGTATATGTTTTAACCTCAAAAAGCACGGCTTCCGCAGCCGAAATCGTGATCAATAATCTGAAGCCTTATATGGAAGTCATCCAGATCGGGGAGGTGACTTTGGGAAAAGATATGGCTGGATTTCCCATCGAAGACAGGCGGAAACCGAAAAAAATTACCTGGCAGCTTCATCCTGTGATTTACAAAGTTTTTAATGCTGACGGAAACGGTGGTTATGTAAACGGAATCAGTCCGCAATTTGCTGTCAATGAATTTAATACACTGCCTTTACTTCCCTTAGGTGATCCGGATGAAACCTTAATTTTCTATGTTCTGGGAAAAATTTATTCCAAACAGGCCAATATGGTAATGGATAATCACTTTAGTATATTGTTTCAGAGTGACAGTCCGGCAGCAGCATTTTCAAGGTTGAATCTAAACAGATAGTCATGCAGGGAATAGAACAGAAAATCCACACCAGTCTTATCGAACGGATGAAATATTATTCGGACCTTGTAAAAAACTGTGAACATCATTCTCTAATGGATACGAATGATCCACAACTGATGATGACTCAGCTGAATGAGCTTTATGAAGATTATTTAAACAAAAAAAGAAATCTTGAGAAAAGCATAAAAATCTACAGGGAATTCTACCAGGGACAGCAGAAAATCCTGACCCCTAAAATCCGTCAGCTGAAAAGAATCCGTAAATAATGATCACAACGAATTACAGAAAAAGCCTGCCTAAGCAAGCTTTTGTATTAAATTATTATTGGTAATCCGTATATTATGATACGATCTTATCGGCAACGAAATCAGGTTTCAGGGAAAGGGCAACTCTTTTTCCGGCAGTATCACAAAAATCAAGTCCCGAATAATCCGGATTCAGGCCGGCAATATACGGAACAGCCATAATGAAAAGATTTTCCGTGGTTTTCCCATAATAATCAACCGCCTGAAAAGAATCGTTGATATTCAATCCGTCCACCCTCAGGTAATAATGATCAGGATCCGTTTTGAGGATTTTTGTATGGTCTTTTTCAAATTGCTCCCGTCCCGCATTCGTATCTTTAAATTTCAGATATCCTGAACTGATCAATCCTTCTTCACGCAAAGTTTTGAAAGGAATATCATTAAAATTGACGGGTTGCTGACCGATAGCGTCAACATACATTTTGTAGTGATCGGATTTTTTGTCACCGGTATGAGAATCGGTGTAATGGTATAGAACGCCTTCATCATCAGGTTCCACATAACTTTCGTCATCCACGCTTACAAGGCTGATCAATCCCTTATTGTACAAGGCAATAATTTCCCGGTAAGAAGATTGAGGAAGAGAAGCAATGATCACAGAAATCAAAGGAAGCAAAGTTTTTCGCATCCGGATCATATCTTCTGCGGCAAAGTGTTTCGCAGGATAATTTATGGCATAGCTAAAAGCGGCAAGCGTTTCTTTCCAGGCGATGGTCTGGTGTCTTTCGATTGATTTTTGTGCTTCGTAATATTCTGCTTTGAAAAGCTCAAAACTGTCGAGCTCCTCCCGGATACTGAGCATTTTTTTTACAAATTCTTCAATACTGAGGTCTTTGATCTCCTGATAGAATTTTTCATTTTTCTTACGCAGGGGTTGCTTAAAATTTCGCTCGAATACGTAATCCAGATCTACAAAGCCGCCATGGTTTTTTTTATAATCATAAATTTCTTCCTGAGACATAATCCAGCCTTCTGAAAAAGCACTTCCTTCCGAGTGGAAACGTAGCGCGGGAAGATATCCTCTTTTTGAAAACAAAGTGAGTGAGAAATCACGGCTTTCTTCGTTTAATGTATACAAAATTTGATGATCGTTTTCAGTGAATTTCCCGTTGAGACGCGCCAGGGTTTTGATGGCATCTACGGCGGTCAGCGAAGTACCGCGTATCGCTACGGAATAATTGGTGGGACCGGAGAATTTTGAGGGCGGATAAGGAGAATCATACCAGCCTTGTACATGCTGTTCATATTTTTTTGGCCAGTGATGTCCCGTGCATAAGATCGTTGCGGAGCATTCGTAGACTTCATCATGATCGGTAACAATTTCAAATGAATCTCCTTTTTTGCGGATATCGGTAACTGTAGTCTCTGTACATACTTTTACGTGGATTCCCATTTTACCTGCGTTTCTGATCAGTATTTTAAATTGTTCCTCCATGTAATCGCCCAGTATAAGCCTGGGAATTACTTTATATTCATTAATGTTATGATAATCAGAAAATTCGGAGTGATGAGGATAAGGTTTTCTTTTGATAAAGGATGAAAAACTTTCGGGCAGCTCAGGAAGTTCATTGGATGAAACATTGGCCACATGCTCGTCGGAAGCTCCTTCGTGGCTGTAAGGCATTCCTGCTCCAAGCCGCTTGCCCTTCTCAAAAATATACAAATTTTGCGGGATAACGTTTTCTGAAAGAAGATGTTTTACAACAAATAATGCTGCAGGCCCACCCCCAACAATTCCGATACTGTCGATTTTTTCCATATCTATACTTCGATTTTTTGCAGTGATTGCTGTATAAAACCAGCTATAGCGAAATAATTTAAACCGGTTTATGACCACAGTCATGATATTGTCTTCAAAGCGTATGCCAGCACCCCAATATGCTGATTTCTGTGGTACTTATTGTAGGAAGTCTGTTATATATTCAGATTTAATCTTAAATAATTTCATCACATCGTACGTGCAAATTCTTCCGCAAATAGTCTGACCTGAAGAGGCCTTTTCTTTTTATCAACTTCCAGTCTGTTGTAAAATCCTGTTTTTACGATTACCATTTTCTTTTCCGGGATCATGATGATAAACTGTCCCAGGAAGCCGTAAAAAAAGCGGTATTTCAAGGGCGTTTCATCATCTGCCCATATCGTAAAGCAGAAGGCGTCATTCACTTTTGTGGGAGTAAGCATTCTCTTGCAGTAATCTTCGCTGATGAGTTGCCTGCCTTTCCAGGAGCCGTTCTGCATAATAAGTTGTCCGATCTTTGCAAAATCTCTCGGAGTGGCATGAATACAGCAGAAAGCTTTCTCAATTCCCTTTTTGTCGATGCTCCATGTGGCAGGAAATTCCATCCCAAGCGGCTGCCATATTTTTTCAGACAGATAAGTAGCCAGATCTTTCCCGGTTACTTTTCTTAATGCCAGGCCTAAGAGTTGTGCGGCAACACTTTGATATTCATAATTTTCACCGGGCATTTCTTTAAAATCGATTTCAAAAGCCTGCTTCTCAAGATCTTCGACGAAGTATTGCTTAGAATTTTCAGAAAAAGGGTGGTGGTATTCTTCTTTCCAGTCAAGGCCCGTCTGCATCGTCATTAAGTGGTGTAAGGTGAGGTGCTTTCCATAAAAACTATTTTTATAGTGTGGAAATATGGATGAGAGCAGCTGGTGTTCAGACTGCAGATAACCGTCGTCGATGGCGCATCCGACCAGTATCGACAGCATGCCTTTAGCCATTGAAAAAGAATTCATCTGTGAAGAAGAATGGTGATCTTTCCAATATTCTTCGTGAATTAATTTGTAGTCTCGAATAACAATAAGCGAAGATGCTCTTGTTTTTTTTAGCTCTTTAACAATAGTTTCAGAAAGTCTGTTTGAATTATAATCAGCTGATTTTTGCCACGGATCGGGATTGAGGTTAGGAATGCTTCTTGAAGAAAATTTTTCTGCATCGTCACCGGAAGGCGTTAAGGGACCTTTTTTCATGTTCAGCGCAAAAGCTTTAAATATAAAATCATAGCCGGACAGATAGATAGCAGCCACAAGAGCCGAAGTGGTGATTACAAATGCAGACAATACTTTTTTCATAATTATAAAGTGAAAAGCGATCTTTGGTTACGGTACAGATGGCTTTTATCCTTATTCAAAGCCTATGCCGTTGGTTTTATCAACTATGAATTTTAGAAATGTGAATGATTCAATAAAGTATTGAAATGAAGATCGAATCGGAGGTGCCCTTAGAAGACAAAGGATGATTATAATTTTGACATTCTCAACGATAAATGCTTATTGCTTTATTATTTTTTCGATATTCGACTTTGCCATGCGTAAGGCTTCTTCAGCTTCCTCGTAAAGAACTTTCATGGAGATCTGGAAGCCGTTGCTCATAAAATAAGTAACCTTGCTTTCCGTGTCAAAACTCAGAAAATTAATTTGTTCAGCATTGATAATAAGAGGAAAACCTAAAACCTTTGCACCGTCCACAGAGTTGGGTTTACCGATCCTGATGATGACTGAGGCTTTAATATAAATTAATCCCTCTTGAGTCGTCTTTATGGTGTAAGCCACTTTTTATTTTTTGCTAAAATACTAAAACATCAGATAAAGACGGGGGAATGTGGTATGTGATATAAATTAAGAATTATTTATACATAAATTTTATAATAGATAATTTTTTTAAACCAATTAAGTTTAACCAATACATTTTCATGGCTTTTTTAGCGCTCTGTACTGATTGGGAGACATCGCGTTGGCCGATTTAAAATACTTGCCAAAATGTGAATTATCTGTAAATCCAAGTTCGTAAGAAATTTCCGTTACCGATAAAGTAGTGTGGAGCAGAAGTCTTTCCGCTTCAAGGATCACCCTGTTTCTGATGTAATTTCCGGCACTCATGGCAAGCTGATCTTTTACCAATGTATTCAGATAATTGGGCGTGAGGTTCAGCTTTTCAGCGTACGGCGCCGTAGTCTTAAATTCTTTATAAAACAGGTTGACAAGTTCTGAGAATTTTTCTACGGTTTCCTTTTTGTGATCGGCCGGTGCGGGAAGTTCATTTTGCCCGGCTGAAGCTCTGATGAACTGCAATATGAATATTTTCAGCTGCATGCAAATGATTTCCTTGCCATACAGCCTGTTTCCTGAATATTCCTTTTTAATGTTTTGTAAACTCTCATGGAATTCCTTTTTAAACGAAGCATTCATTTCGGTAATCGGTGGCAGATCTGCCAAGGCCGTGTCACTGCGAATAAGTTTATTTCCCGTATAGATATAATTGTAGAAAGATTTGGTAAACAAAATGGCGTACCCTTCAGGTTCGGAAGACGGATTAAAATAATACACCTGATTGTAATTTAAGAAAAGCATCCGGTTTTCACCCAGTTCATAAAGCTGGTTATCGATCACTACGGATCCCGATGCTTCTTTGAACATAAAGATTCCGTAAAACCGGTTTCGCCAGTGTTTTTTCAGATCAAATCTGGTAAACAATTCTGCAACAGGCCCAATCAACAGGTCGTTTTTCAGGCGATGTTTTTTTTCCAGATGGTGCAGCTGCAGTGTTTTAATGTTCTGTTTCAAAATATAAGGCTTTCCGTTATCATCTAAATATATAAAAAATACCGCAAATCTCTTCTGCGGTATTTTAGTCTTGTTTAAATTTTAACGTGCTGCTTTTTCGGGGATTTTTTTCATTTTGCCTGTATTGATGACCTTTTTATCCACATAATCAGAATTCATCGCCCGCAGTACGGCAAGATAGCTTACCCCGAAGTCAAGCTCGTCGCCCACATTTACCTCTTTATTTTCATCGGTAATATTTAAAATCATCATGTCTGAGCTGGCTCCCAGGATTTCAATACCTTCACCAAGAGGGTAGACCTGTTTTACATCGATGTCTAAAACCCCAAGATCCACAATTGCCCTGCATGACGTTTTACCCCTGTCATTCTGGTCATATTCCGGACTTTCACCCGTAAGGTTTTTACCTACTTTTCCTGTGGGAACCATCGGTTTTTCATTTACTTCGATCACTTCTGCCGTTAGGGTAAAAACATCACGTTGCATCCCTGTAATATAATGATCATTAAATACATCGGTTCCGAAAAACAGGCTTTCACCCACCCTGAAATGGTTGATTCCTTCAGGAACATTCCCGTCTTTTAGCAGCGGAATGGTAACGGAAGACCCGGCACTGATATAAGGAATTTTCTTTTTAAAATGAGCCTCTGCATCCCGTCTGTATCGGATGAGGCTGTTGAGCTTTTCACGGTCAGGAAGGATCCCGTTAAGGCATTTCAGGTTGGTTCCGATTCCTGAAACCTCGATGTTGGGAAGCTTGATGACTTCAGCATAAAAATCAATCAGTGAGTCAGCCATGATTCCTTCACGCAGCTCGCCCATCTCGATCATGATGACGATTCGGTGAGTTATGTCTTGTTTAAAGGCTTCTTCCGATAATGCTTTAATGGTTTCCACTTCAGAATTGAAGCTGACATCGGCATATTTCACAATGCTTGCTGCAAGACGTTTTGCAGGAGGTTTGATATAGACCGTTTTGGTTTCCGGGGACAGCGCTTTGATCTTTTTCAGATTGCTGAGACGCGAATCACAGACATCATTGTCGATCACGGAGAGGAGGCTTTTCAGAAAGATCTCATTTCCGCAGAGAAGTTTGGCAACGACGGCCCATTCAATGTCGTGGCGGTCGAAAAGCTGGTTGAGAAAATTATAATTATGGGTTAGTTTTTGTTTATTTAAAGTGATATAAGACATATTATTTTTTTAATCGCATTTCAAGATATTTGGTTTTGAATCCCAGCTTTTCGTAAAGATGACGGGCCGGGTTTTCACTTTCGCAGTGGAGTGCGATATCTCCTTCTGCGGTTTCAATTACTTTTTCCATGATATTTTTTCCGATTCCCTGGCCTCTGGCCTGTTTGTCGGTGGCAATGTAAACCAGTATGTTCTCAGGAATATATCCGCTCATCCCTGTTTTATTGACTACACAGACACCTTTTAATTCCTGTGTATGCTGATCTTTGGCTGTTACGATAAGTCCACCGGGTTTACTGTCTTTTCCCAGGGCATAGTCAATGGCTTTTATAATATCAGACTGGTCATCTCCGTATTGCTCGAGATGTTCAAAAAGAAATCCGGAAATTTTTTTAATATCGGTGGTTTCGTTTGATGGTTTTGGTTTGTATATTTCTATTGTTATCATATTTATTCTGTTATCCCGGAAAGGGTAGGGTAATATCATATCCGCTGGGTTCCGGGTCCTGCGGTGTGGCTTCATCATCCTTAAAAAAGAGCAAAGGAACAGAAGTGTTGTTTATGATCTGTTTAAAGAAATTCTCTGCGAAGAAAGATTTCCAGCCCTCTTCGTCCTGATAATTCAGAATGATCAGATCAAATTTATCATCTTTAGAGGCTTTTGAAATTTCAACGGCCTTGTGATGATTGCTTACCACGAAAGAAGAATGGTGCATGGCTTCGTCTCCGCGCAGAGATTCCCTGGCTTTGATGAAAGCCTTCCGTACATCGCGGAAATGTTCATTGTCTGAAATGCCGAGAAGACCTATAAATCCCTTATTTTTTTCTGCAATAAGCTTTGAAATCTGAAGTTTTTCATCAAGCTTATTGGTAACCCTTACCGGAACGAGGATTTTTTCAAAAGTATACTGATGAGAATCTTCAGGCATGAGAAGAACAGAGCACTTGACCCCTGTAAGTATCTGATACGATGATGATCCCAAAATGAGCTCCCGAAGGCCTTGTTTTCCGGATGTGCCGGCAATGACAAGATCAACCGATTCGCTATCTATGATTTTGTTGATGCTGTTGACGATAGAGTCGTTGCCAATGATTTTGATAAAACTGACATCATTATATTTTACCTGAAGATTATTTTTCATAAGGCGCAGGCTGTTTTCCGCTTCCTTGTAATGTTTTCTTACGGTTTCTTCTCCTACCATCTGCCTTCCTGTTCTGTCGATGACATAAAAATGGGTCAGATTATGGAAAAGGATGACCCGTGCGTGGTGACGTCTGGCCATATGAACGGCAAGCAGTACTGCGCTGTCTGCTTTTTCACTGAAATCTACAGCAACGAGTATTGTTTTAATTCTGATCTGTTTTTCCATATCATTGTGATTTAGAATACAAAATTACGGACAACCCATAACTTTTCGTGTCACAAATCATTGTTATTATGGTATATTTTACATTGTTTTCGATAAAAATTTCACAAAAATTTAAATTTTTTATAAAAAAAATCAGTGAAAAAATAAATGTCAAATTTTGGTTTTTCTAGAACTTTTAAAGGTGAAATTCCTTAAAAATCATCAGCCGATAAAAAAATATGAAAAAAATATTCAGCGCATAATACTGTGCTGAAAAGTAGAGTTATTTTATTTTTATATATTTTTTTAAAACAAATCCGTTAAAAATTAATTTATGTAAATATTTGATAGTCAATTATTTGAAAATTTCCATTTTCAACTCAATAAAATTTACTTCATCACTTGTTGAATTATTAATTTTCCGATTATTAAATTATTTGGTTATTTAAGTGAATTTTAATTGTTTAAAGCTTTTAAAATCTGAATATATTTTAGTAAATTTGAATTCAATAAAAGGTGATATAAAAAACCGGAAAAATAATCCTCTGTCTTTTTTGATATAGGAAATGATAACTAATTATTTTAATTTTACTATTCTAAATTTGAGTCGTAACGCTTATCTTTAGGTGCTAAATTTTTTTTATTATGAACATAAAACTATTATTATCCGGAATCTTATTACTGTCACTTTTAACGGCTTGTTCGGACAGAAGTGAAGAGGCAGACTCTTCCCCTGTTCAGACAAAAAGTTCCAAAATTTTCATGAAAACAGGTGAAGAAAACAGCGGAACGACAGCGAAAGTAGTAGTGGACTCAATGAAAACCAACGAAATTATCAATGCAACACAAGAAATCTCAGGCGGAATTTCCTCACAACAGGGAGACAATTCAGGAGAAACAATTGACCCGACAAAACCGGACAGGCCTAAGTAAGCTCATTATTGAGATCACGGCTTCTGTTTTTGTAATTATTTCTGCTATATTGCCTTTTCTGAACAATATAGTGGGGTATTTCATGGATGTGAGTGTGCAGCTTGATAACAACGCCGGGGTAAGAAGTCTCGATCTGGATTCTGCAATCTATTTCCTGTCGATACCGGTTTGTATGATACTGTTGGCGTTGGGCGGTCTGTTCAGAGCTAACAGGTTTACTTTTTATGCCGCATTAATATCCGGCTATTTTCACTTAAGCACGTATGTGAAATTTGTGTTTTTCAATCAAAACAAAATTTCTGCTATCGCCGATCTTGCTATTGTAAGTCTGCTTTTGGTGATTATAGTCCTTGTATTTCTGCTGGACAGGTACTACAGGAAAATTTATCTTCTGGATAAATTCAATAACAGTACATTAGAGAGGTTTTCTTCCATATTATTTAAACGATTAGGTAAAAATGAGTAGTCACAGAGATAGATTAAAGATTCTTGTTGCTCTCTCGGATAAATTATGGGAAGATTACGACAATGCAGTAATATCTGAAGAGGAATACATACGAAAAATGAATCTTGTAAAGAAAGAGATTAACAATGGTTTTATCAAAACCCTTGAGGATCTTGAGGTTTTCACCAATGAGCTTGGGTATCTTGTGATGTCTGTGCCTACGAAAAGCTTCATTTACGGCTCGGAAAAAATAATCATCAACAAAAACTGATTATTTTACCGTTGTCTTCATGGCTGAAAGAATTTCATTCAGCATTTTGTTTTGTTCCGAAATGGCTTTACTGTATTTCTGTTCGATTTTATTAATCTGGCTTTGTAAGAACATCAAACTTTTGTCCTGGGTATTGTACTGGGCAAAAAGGTTCGCAAGCAGATCTCCGATTTTATCATTAATATCATTCGCATAAAGATCATCATTCTGATGGTCTTTTTCATTTTGTGCTGTTTCCGTCAGCAATTCACCTTCACCGGTAATCAGCCAGATGAGGTTATCATTCAGTTCCGGATATATTTTTAAAATTCTGGCAAGTTTGTCTACGCCAAGGTCGCTTTTTAGACCAGCTCCCTTAAAATTCGATGCCGCTATTCCGGTTTCTCTGTAAAAAGACTCCTTTTTAATGCCGTTTTTTTCAAGAAAAATGAAAATTCTTTCTTTTGTGGTCTGAATTTTGTCCATAAATATTTTTTATAGTCGGAATTTAGTCTATATTTGCAAATATAAAACAAAATTACAGAATATCAGTATAAATGAAAAATTATATGCAGTCGGCCAATGACTATTATAGTCATTTTGTACAGCCAAATGATTTTGTTGAGTTTAAATCAGGATTTTTCCTCTCGGAAGGGATTTATAAAATATCCGTTGAAGAGCAGTGCTCCTGGCTTTTACAGATCATCTGTTTTCAGCCTAAATCATCAGAAGGAGAACTTTTGGAATTTTGGACACTGAAAAGAAATGAAGGACTACAATATCTGCTGCAGTGCAAAGACAGCCAAAGCAATATAATTTTTGAAAAGCCTTTTATCTCGCCTGATTTCTTATTTGAGGAAATCGTGATCTGGAAAATTGGCAATTACCTGATCCTGCCGAGTGAATATAATGAATTTGTAAAGCAGATCAGAAATGAAACAGGTACAGAACTTTATCAGAATATCGACAGTAAAACAAAATTGAATTAAAAACCTTTATAATTTATAAACTAAATCTCATGAGTATTATTAAACGAAACAAAAAAAGAAACTCTGCGAATACGCTTTACGATGCATATAAAGCAGCTGAAGATTTATACGAATATAAGCAAGGGTATAAATTGACAAAAGGAATTTTTGATGTATCCAGTGAAGAAGACTGCACGTGGCTACTTGAAATTATTTTAAACGAACAACCGAATTTATCCTGTGAGATCCAGCACTGGCATTTTAAGAGAGTGGAGGGTAATACCTTCACGCTGTATTGCAAGGATGAAGACGGAAATGTGCTTACGGAAGTAAACGATATATCAATACGTTTTTATTTCGACGATCTCTTTTTAATTGTAAAGAAAAATCTTCTGTGCCTGCCTATTGAATACAAAATGTACGCATAGAAAATCTATCATATATTAATATTTTTTGTTTAAGTGCTGATTCATTTATTATTGAATGACAGCACTTAACTTTTTTACCGTATGAGCAGAAAAATATCCCAATGCTCCGTTGCTGATGTTGCTCGGCGGATTCGCTGGCGTAGTTCCTCCACCGGGACCGCTTCCTGAAAGCTGAAGAAGAGCAGAATAAAAGGTAAATATATTCTGATCGATACACTGCATTTCTACATTGATCGTGTCTCCCGCTGCAACTTTTATATCTCCCGGATCCGTGTCATCGTTCGGCAGCAGCAAAGGCCTCTGGTTCGGCAATCCATTATTTACATTATCGGAAAACTCTGAAAAAAACTTCTGCGAACTGTCATTTACGGTATACACAAACAGATAACGGTTGCCTAAAGCCGGCGGATCTGTGAACACCGGTAAAAGCGTATAGGTAGTTTCGCTTCCGATGGAGAAAGAATCCTGCTCAAGACCATTGAAGTCAACCGGCTGGGGCATTGTGCTGTTGGCGGTATATACATTTCCATCAACACTTACGCTTAGAGTATAAGTTTTTCCAGGTTCTCCCGTAAAGGTCTGTGCCTCATAATTTCCTCCCCCGATATGCTGAAGGGTTTCCTTGTGTCCCGCATTGTCGCTGAGGGTTACCTGCGCATTGTCGACCGAAGGATACTGGTTGTATTCCGTAAACGCTACGGACTTGGTAATTCTTACAAAATAGGGTCCCGGCTCATCAGTAATGTTTCCTTCAATAACGATTTTTCCGCTTTGATCCTCCAGGTCGAGGTCGATCTCTTTTTTACACGATATCAAACTGAGGGCTGATAATATAATGATAAACGTCTTTTTCATGATTAAAATTTAAAGTTATAAGTGATGTTGGGAACCCATCTGAATAATGAGGTTTGTACAGCTCTGGTCGTCCCGGGTTTGTCGGGATTATTTTCAAAATTGATGATGTAGGCATTTTCACGGCCGTATACATTATAAACGCCGAATGACCACGAACCTTTAAAACGCCTGTTACTGGCCGGTTCATACGTCGCATTAAGGTCCATTCGGTGATAGGCCGGCATTCGGTCTGCATTTCTGTTGCTGTACTGAAATATAGTCTGCCCGTTGAGCTCATATTTTCCTGTGGGAAAAGTCACCGCATAACCGGTACTGTAAAGAAATAATCCTGAAAAAGACCATTTCGGATTCAGCTGATAAGTGGCAACCACGGAAATGTCGTGTGTCTTATCCAGTCTGGCATTATACCATTGATCGTCATTAATTCCATTGATTTTTCTTTCCGTTTTGGAGAGCGTATAGGAAATCCAGCCGGTGAGTTTTCCGCTTTTTTTCTTGGCAATGATCTCAAGACCATAGGCTCTTCCTTTTCCGAAAAGAAGTTCGCTTTCGACATCGCTGCCGGTGTCAAACGTTATTTCGGCACCATTCTTATAGTCGATCTGGTTCTGCATCGATTTATAATAAACCTCTGCATTCAGCTCAAAATTATTATTGCTGAAATTCCTGCTGTATCCAACGCTTATCTGATCAGCTATTTCAGGCTTTACCGTAAGGCTGCTTCCGATCCACTGATCGGTAGGATTTCCGCTTCCGCTGGTGCTCAGCAAATGCAGATTCTGTGTATTCCTGGAATATCCTCCTTTGATGCTGCTGACTTCATTAAGCCGGTAATTGGCCGTGATTCTGGGCTCAAGATTGATATAGGTTTTCCCGAATTTTCCTTTTTCGATAAATTCCGAATTTGTTAAAATACCATTTTCATAAGTATTAAAGGTGTCGCCGCCCAATACACTGAACAGCGCAAGCCTTAAACCGTAATTAACCGTAAAACTTTCAGAGACTTTGTAATCGTCATTGATATACAGTGCATTTTCCCATGAATATCTCGGGTTCCGTGGATAGCTGCTGACACTTGTTCCCGAAGCACTGCTTGGGGTGATCGTATGGTAAACAGACTGAAGACCAAACTTTACAGAATGATTGTTGCCTGCAAACCAGCTAAAATCCTGCTTAAGATTCCAGTCTTCGATTTTGGAAGAAATGCCAAAAGTATTATTGTTACTGCTTAAACTTACATTATAGTTGTAATTGCTGTAAATCAAAGACGTATTGGAAAACAATTTGCTGTTGATGATGCTGTTCCACCGGAGGGTAGTCGTGGTATTTCCCCAATCAGTTGAAAAGGTATTTCCCAATCCTAAGACGTCTCTCCCGAAATATCCCGATAAATAAAGCCGGTTATTGTCGTTGATCTGATAATTAGCCTTTAAATTCAGATCATAAAAATAAAGCTTATTGTTTTTAAAATCGTCGGTCGTTTTCAGGAAAAGATCGGCGTACGTTCTTCTTCCCGACACGATGAATGAAGACTTTTCTTTCTGAATCGGTCCCTCCACACTCAGTCTGCTGCTGATCAGTCCTACACCGCCGTTGATGTTATAATCTTTGTTGTTTCCGTCTTTCATCTTGACATCCAGTACGGAAGACAGTCTTCCGCCGTACTGGGCAGGGCTGTTCCCTTTGATGATGCTTACATCCTTCAGTGCGTCACTGTTGAAAGTACTGAAAAACCCCAGAAGATGCGAAGCATTATATACCGAAGCCTCATCCAGGAGAATCAGGTTCTGGTCGGTGGCGCCGCCTCTTACACTGAAACCGCTGTTTCCTTCGCCGGTGCTTTTAATACCGGGCAAAAGCTGTATCGTCTTCATAATGTCTTTCTCACCAAATAAGACAGGAAGTTTTTCGATATTTTTTATACTTAAAGTTTCCGTACCCATCTGGGCAGAGGTCAGGTTTTTGTCCTTTTTTACACCCGAGATTACTACTTCATCTATTTTCGCAACCCTTTCTTCCTCCTGCGGACTCAGTTGCAGATCCTGCTTTATATTGTCCTCAACCGTAATGCTTTGCCGGAAATCTTTGAATCCGGGATAAGAAATAATGAGGTGATAATCCCCTTTGGGAAGTGACAGAGAATAAAAGCCATATTCGTTGGACACTACAGAAACGGTAGGGTCCTCGGCTATTTTTACGGCAACGCCAATCTGGAGCTCTCCGGTTTTTAAATCTTTTACGGTACCGCTTACCGAATATCGCTGCTGGGCAAAAACGGCTGTGCTTAAACAAATTGCAGCTGCTGAAGCGGCAGTTTTAAATGAAAATATCTTCATTTGGTTTTTTTTGATGAAAATAAATTGAAATTTGACGCTGCTAAAAGTACAATTTTTCGGCGGACCAACCTATCGATCCGTCAATACTTTCAGCTTTCATAAGCCTTTCTGCAAAGAAAAACAAGGTTATTTCAGATGGGTGTTGATAAAATCGGCCAGCATTTTGGTATTGCCGCCATAGTGATGATCACCGGCAATATGTTTCATCTGATAATTGCTTTTTAGACTTATCTGCTGATAAGGAAAATGCGCAAATTCGAAATCACTGAGAATGACCATTAACGGAACCCCGGTCATCTTATTGATCTCCGGAATCACCGGTAAACTTCCCTTAGGTTCCTCCCCGAAATATTCCTCCAGATGTATTTTAAAATCATTGCTTTTTGAAGGCCCGATGATGAATACTTTTTGAATTTTATCCTTCAGTTCACTTGAAAACCTGTTGTATACAAAAGGGGTGACATCGGCTCCAAATGAAAATCCTACAATGATTACATGCTGGTTCTTTCTCCCTTTAAGCTGTTCATTAATATAGTTTTCGATATCGGATGAGGTTTGCTGCGGTGTTTTTTTATTCCAGAAATACGTCTTCGTATTCAAAGCAAAAACATCATAGCCGAAATGATGGAGGTTTTCTCCGAAGTTTTTCGAGAACGTATTAAAACCGGCGTCCCCGCTGATATAGAAAATGATCGGCTTATCGGTATGATCGTTCCATTGGGTGATCTTAAAATCTTGATCGGATTGGCATCCCACTAAACTCACCACGAAGGATACGCAGATGATCCTAAAAATTAAGGTTAAAAATTTTTTCACGGCTTCATTATTTTATTTAAAACGGCTGGCAGCTGAAGTAAGTCCAGATCGTTGTCGTATATAAGATATTTGTTTTCCCACAGACCTGCATATTTTTCTTTAAAATTTCTGAGGGTCTGATAATGTTTAAAGCTTCCCACGCGCTGGTAGGCAAATTTCAGGATTTCTTCAGCCGTGTTGTTGGGTTCTTCTATTCCTGCCATGGGGGTCATTCCCATGTTGATGAACTTGAGGTCTTTGCTTTTGGCGTATTCCACAAGCTTTACGATCAGGGCATCGGTACTTCCGCCGGGAGCATTTTCAGTTTTCCGGATCATATCGTAGCTGCATTCGTCAGGAGCACAGAAGGGGATGATATTAAGGAAAGCAATGCATTTCCCGTCAGGGTCGGAGATTGTTATGAGATCCTGGTTTTTTACAACCTCCCGCTCGTACATTCCCTCGGCAAAAACAATTTCTTTTTTGTCGAATTCCTTCAGCCATTCGTTGGAAACATATTCCACCTGATCCAGTGTTTTTTCATCATGCGGAGCATATTTTACCGCTGTGACATATCCTGATTTCTGGAGCGCATTGATTCCGTTTCTCACCGATTTTCTCTCTTTTCCCGTAAGACTGAAATTCTCTGCATCAAGAATGGCATCCTGGCCGATGTAAAGTTTCTGCTTATGAAGCGGATCAAAATAAATAAGACTGCTTTCCCCGACACGGTAATAAGAGGTTTTAAGGCTGTGGTGACGGCAATATTTTTCAAACTCCAGAATAAGATTGGTCTTATCATTCTCTGCACACACAGGATCTTCCAGCACCACCGCAAATCCATTGGCCGTTTTGTAAGAAAGAAAGCCTTCCTTGTTTTCATTAAAGAAAAACTGTTTATCCCAGGTCAGTTTAAAATAATCCAATGAAGAAACGCCGTATTCCCTTACCAGGTTTTCTGCATCGATATGGTCTTGCGTGTCATTTTGCTTTTTGTAGGCATTGGTTTTATAGAACGAAAAAATAAGAACCAGCCATGAAATGACACCCAGGATATAATTAAGCTGCTGAAAATCCCTGGCAAAGCCCGTTCTGGGAACCAGGCCGGAATCCTTAAAAAGAAGAAAGGTGTGTAAGGTATAGTATAAAGCCTGCTGTTTCGTAAAGTCGATCCCGAAATGAGATTTACTGATAAAATAAAACGCAAGGTAATTGAAAATAAAGATGGCGGCAAAAATCCCAAGAAACCAACCGAATCCTCGCTGAAGCGAAAACCTGCTGGTCCGGAATGTATATTCTTTACGGCTGTAAAACAGTAAGCCAAGCGTAAACAGTGCAAATAAGGCTTCTTCATAATCCAAAGCTTTGGCGATATTGAAAACCACGGAAGTGATAGCAAGACCCACTGCAAAATACCATGCTCTTTTGGTTCCTTTAAAAAGATTGGCAGAAGTCACCAATAGCAAAACGCCCGCAATAAGTGTAAGCATTTTTGAAAGATGAATAAAATCTAGTGATAAATAATTCTTGACCAGATCCAGCCGGTTGGCCAATGCCGGGGTAATAACGGAAAGTATGTTGATGACACCCAGCAGGAAAATCATGAGTACAGGCAACAGCCGGGCAAACAGCTTTCTGCCGCTCCAAAGAAATGCCGCCACACCCAGGATCAGCGGGAACCAGAACTCAAAGAAACGGTAAAGAAGCGTGATTCCCAATCCTTGTGAATGCTCGTATCCGAAAGCCGCAAGAATATATGTAAGCGAAAATTCCACAGCCCCCAGTCCTCTTAAAAAAGGAGATACGATCATCAGTAACACGGAAATAACGTATGAAATAGCCGCCGCAGAAAAAGATTCTTTTACGCCGAAGGCATACATGGCAATCAGCAGATGAAAAACCCCGCAAAATTCTATGGCAACCGAAACAGCGATGGTATAGCGGAAATTTTTCCTGTCAACCTCACTGCTGAAAATTTCTTCCGATGAGCTGATGATTTTAGGGAATTTCTTTTCAGTATAACGGTAGAGCCTGTTTTTTCTTTTAAATGAAATAAAGACTCCGTACAGCAAAGAAAGAACGAGAACCAAAACAAGTATTCCGATCCAGCTGTTTCCAAAATTTTTATGAATCGATACCGCATAGAACAGCAGTGGAATTCCAACGATGACCACCGTCAGCAGACCCACAAAGCCATAGATGGCACTGGCCTGGTGAACTTTTGAAGATTTGTAGCCGAGAATTCTTATATTTCTGGGAAGATAGGCCAGTGAACTTACGCCGCCGGCCGGAAGGAAAACACTTAAAAAGTTCCTTTTCAGAAACAGTCCGATGGCATCGGAAATACTGATATTCAGCCCGACACTTCTGAAACTGGTTACATACATTAATCCCTGGAGAAAAATATAGATAAGAGATAAAACAATTCCGGCGAGAATCCACATGGGATCGGAGTTCTTCAGTTGGGGCCCGATAGAGGCCAGTTCATGCCTTTCACTTCTGAAAAAAACAAATGCCAGAAGAAGAACAACGATAGCAAGGATCTCTTTCCAGCGGATTTGCCTGAACACTCCTGATATTTTAAGCGTTTTCATACCGGTTTAATTTCATTTAGCTTTTAACCAAAAATAATTAAAAGTTCCGGATTGCAAATAGGTATGCTCGGTAATTTTAATATTTAAAAAATCTAATGAATGTTTTGTTAAAATTTATTGATCGTCAAAACCGGATAAATATTATTTTAATGATGGTTAAATGTGGTATATGTTGAATAAATTTTATTTTTTAACTGATTTAAATGAATATTTGATGATCTTTAATTATTAAGGAATAAACAATTTTTTCCGCATTATTTTTTTCATCATAAGCATTTACGTAATTTTATTCTCTGTATAACAGAATTTATATAATATCATTACAATGGAAGGATATAATTACGGGATGATCGGCCTCGGAGTGATGGGGAGAAATCTTCTCTACAACATTGCTGATAACGGATTCTCAGTGGCAGGTTTCGACCTCGATCAGGAAAAAGTAAACCAGCTGCACAGCGATGCAACTTCAGAAATGAAAATCACAGGAACAGGATCGATGCAGGAATTTGTCGCTGCGCTGGAAACACCGAGGAAAATTATTCTGATGGTTCCTGCGGGAAAACCTGTAGACGCTGTTCTGGATAGCATTTCACCACTCCTCACCAGGGGAGATATCGTTATTGATGCCGGAAATTCTTATTTTCAGGATACCAACAGAAGGGTGGCCGATATGGCAGTAAAAGGTCTGCATTTTATGGGAATGGGGGTGTCAGGTGGTGAAAAAGGAGCCCGTACAGGTCCCAGCATTATGCCCGGTGGCGATGCCGAAGCCTTCAGCCTTCTGAAGCCCATGCTCGAAGCCATTGCTGCAAAAGTAGACCATGAGCCATGTACCGCATATATGGGAAAAGGATCCGCTGGGAATTACGTGAAAATGGTGCATAACGGAATCGAATATGCCATTATGCAGCTCATCAGCGAAGCCTATGATCTTCTTAAAAGAGGAGCAGGTCTCAATAACGATGATCTTTACGAAGTATTCAAAGAATGGAATAACGGTGAGATGAATTCTTTCCTTATCGAAATTACCAGGGATATATTCAAACAGAAAGATACTTTAACAAACAGTGATCTTTTAGATCAGATCCTCGACAAAGCCGGCGCAAAAGGCACCGGAAAATGGACCTCCGAGCAGGCCATGGAAATAGGAGTGTCGATCCCCACCATCGATATTGCGGTTACTTCCAGGATTTTATCAGCCTATAAAGAAGAAAGAATCCAGGCTTCAGAGATATATTCCGAAAAAGAAATCACAAACCCTGAAGACAAAGAATTGTTTATCCGTGAGGTAGGAGATGCCCTTTATTTGGCCACCCTCATCAGCTACGCACAGGGCTTGGCTTTATTGATAAAAGCTTCGGAAGAATATCAGTTTGAAATTCCTTTAAAAGATGTCGTAAAAATCTGGAGAGGAGGATGCATCATCCGTTCTTTACTGTTAGAGAAATTTTATGCCGCCTACACCGAAAATCCTGAACTGACCAATATTTTACTGGATAAAGAAATCTCTTTACTGGTAAAATCTAAAATAAAATCATTACGCAAAACGTCATCATACGCAGTTCTGAACGGGATTCCGAGTCTCGGTCTGCAGACAGCTCTGGGATATTTTGATGCTTATACCACCAGATCTCTGCCTGTCAATCTTATCCAGGCACAGAGAGATTACTTCGGAGCACACACGTATCAGAGAATCGACAGGGAAGGGGTCTTCCATACTTCATGGAACAGTACAAATCAATAAATTTCGGAAAAATGAACGACAATAAAAGCCTGAGACCTACGACCGTAATTATCTTCGGGGCAACAGGCGATCTTGCAAAAAGAAAACTATTTCCGGCATTTTATAACTTATATATCGACGGAAGAATGCCTAAAGGATTCAATATTCTCGCTTTAGGCAGGGCAGACAATAAAGATGAAGATTTTAAGAACTATGTGAAGGAAAATCTTGAAAGCTTTTCAAGAAAGAAACTGACCCAGGAAGACTGGGCGGGTTTCCAGGCACATATTACGTATTTCAGACATCAGCTGGATGAAGAAAATTCATACAATGACCTTCAGAAGAAACTCGATGATTTCGATAAGATTTACGGAACAAGGGCCAACAGGTTATTCTACCTCTCTATCGGACCCAATTTCATATCTACGATCTCCAATCATATCAAAAGCAGCTCACTGGCTTCGGATCCTAAAAAAGACCGCATCATTATCGAAAAACCTTTCGGACATGATAAGCAGTCGGCAATAGAACTCAATAACCTCCTTTCCGAAACCTTTGAAGAAGAACAGATCTACCGTATCGACCATTATTTAGGCAAAGAAACGGTGCAGAATATTCTCGCCTTCAGATTTGGAAATTCCATATTCGAGCCGCTTTGGGATTCCAAGCATATTGAATCGGTTCAGATTACCGTGGCCGAAGAAGTCGGTGTAGAGACAAGAGGAAGCTTCTATGAACAGACCGGCGCATTGAGAGATATGATCCAGAATCACCTGCTGCAGATCCTCTGCATGGTAGCCATGGAACCACCTGCATCACTGGGATCCGGTGAAATCCGTGATCGCAAGGTAGATGTGCTCAAGTCGATCCGCAGAATTCCGGCAGATAAAGTTGATCACTATGCAGTAAGAGGGCAGTACGGAAGAAATGTAGTGAATGGCGTAGAGTCTAAGGGCTATCGCCAGGAAAATGGTATCGCACCCGACTCCAACACGGAAACCTTTGCGGCAGTCAAGTTTTATCTCGATAATGAGCGTTGGCAGGGTGTTCCTTTCTACGTTCGCACCGGGAAAAAAATGAAAGAGAAACACTCTTATATTACCATTCAGTTTAAGCCCCTTCCGCATTCCACTTTCTCAGATACCCAACATTTGCTGTCGGCCAACAGGCTGGTCATTAATATTCAGCCGCTCATGGATATCAGGTTGCAATTTATGGCCAAAAAACCGGGACTTTCATTGGCTCTTGAGCCCGTAGAAATGATTTTCGATTATTTCGTATGCCAGGAAGATACGCCGGAAGCGTATGAAACTTTACTGTTGGATGCTCTTTTGGGTGATTTAACCTTATTTATGCGTTCCGACCAGGTAGAAGAAGCCTGGGACGTAGTGAAAACCATTCAGGAAGCATGGGCCAATAATAAAGATGCCTCGTTTCCGAACTATAAAGCTGGAACATGGGGCCCTGATGAAAGCTTTGCACTCGTTGAAAGACAGGGACACAGCTGGTGGTAAAATTGTTTAATATAAAAACTGAAAATGAATATCACAGTATTTGATGATTTAGATACATTATATAAAGAAGCCGCCGATACTTTTGCAGAACTCGCCGGAAAATCAATACAGAAAAAAGGAAGTTTTACCGTTGCACTCAGCGGAGGTTCCTCTCCAAAAGCTATTTTTAAATTGCTCGCCACAGAAGAATATGCCACGAGAATCGACTGGAACAAGATCGATTTCTTTTGGGTTGATGAAAGATGGGTGCCGTTAAATGACGACAAAAGCAACGCGAAAATGACTTTTGAAACATTGCTTGATAGAGTGCCGGTAGACCGTGGTCGTGTTTTTCCAATGTATAAAGACAATGTTCTTCCGGAAGATTTTGCAAAGGAATATGAAGCACAGATCCGAAATGTTCTTGGAGATGAGGGAATTTTTGATTTTATCCTTCTGGGGATGGGAGACGATGGCCATACAGCATCATTATTTCCGGGTGAAAAAATTCTGCATGAAAAGGATAAATGGGTCGATGCCTATTACCTGAAACCCCAGGAAATGTTCAGAATCACACTCACCGCACCGATCATCAATAAGGCGGAAAATATATTAGCTGTTGCATTTGGCGAAACCAAAAGACATGCCCTGAATGAAATCCTCAACGGAGCCTACAACCCGGAATTATATCCGATGCAGCTTATCGAGAAAAAAGAAAATTTCAGGTTTTTTACCGATCATAAAGCGATGGGAAATTAAAATGTAAATAATCGGGCTGTCTCAAAACTGAGACAGCCCGATTTTATTTTTATTCTGAAAAACCGCTATCCGGTTTATCCACGATTTTGATGTAGCTGTTCTTTATTAAATCAGTGGGATAAATATGCTGATCCCCATTAGCACTCTTAACAACAATAGCCGGTTGTTCATCATTTAAGCATCGATCAATCTGCTGTTGCATTTCCTGCAGTTTTCCCGGTTCTACAGGTAAATGATACTCTCCGGTAGAGTGTCTGATAACAATGATTTTTTCGCCCATGCGCTTATTTTTTTAGTTAATATTGATTCTCTTTCAAAGTTAATTCTTTCCCGGTAACTTCGGAACATACATTTTAATAAGGTATAGTTATCAGGTTGTTTTCTGCTGAGCCGGATAACACCGGAACTCTGTAAAAGCATATTCTTGCCAGATAAGTTTACGTTAAGGCCAGGCAAGTTTACTTTTTTGCTTGGAAAGTTTATATTCTTGCATAGAAAGTTTACTTTCTTGTATGGAAATTTTACTTTCTCGTATGGAAAGTTTATGTTTTTGCATCTGCAATTAATATTCTCGCGCCTGTAAACTATATTCTTGCTCCTGTAGATTATATTTTTACACCTGCAAACCATATTCTTCCACCTGTAAACCATACTCTTACATCTTTACATCATATTCTCAAACCTACAGCTGATATTCCTGCAGTATCATCACGAAATCCCAAAACCGGCATTACACTTTTGTGGTATTTTTAATAAATCCGTTAAAATTTTTAGTTAAAACAGGTAACTTTATGCTATAAAATAAGTAATTATGAAAGCATTAATTAAAAAAATGAAATATGGACTGGCAATGATCCTGTTCCTTTTTGCCGGTGGAAGTTTATCTTCTCAAAACTATGTAGGGAAGATCATCGATCAGCTGCGGGGCCAGTCTTTCTCGCTGTATGACAACGGCCTGATCGTTCAGGATGGAAATCCGGGAAACAGAGGCTTCGCCCAACGTGACCCTTCCGGAATGATGTTCCTCAGGCTGCCCGCTGTCAATCCCTACAGAAATGCCTACTTCCTCGATTATCGCGGAAACTTTATCGAAATCGATTATTCATTAGGCAGCAGAGTGATTGGTAAATACGATTTTCAGCCCCCGGCACCTCCTGTTGTAAATTATCAGCCCCCGCAGTTCAATCCCAATATAGGAATTATGACGGCCAGTGGAAATGTGACACCCATTCCGGTCAGTCTCGTGAATCGGGATCAGCCGTTTGGTGATGTGATGATGACCTCGGAGCAGGCTGCTCTTAATTGCTATAATCAGTCACTTACCTCAAGTAATCAGCTCAGTCAAAATGCATTCGGTGACTGTATGATCGCCAATATGACCGGAAAAAGAGAAAACGAAGTATATGAATGCGTTAAGAATTCCGCAACCGTTGAAGAGCAGACCTTATGTATGGTCTCCGTCATGGGAGGAAGCAGGGAACAGCAATATGCGCAGATGCTTACCAAATGCTACAAGGAATTCGGTGCCGACTACAGTAAATATCCTCTGTGCCTCGCAGGTGAAGTTTCAGACCCCGATCTGCAGAAACTTGTGTCCTGCGTAAAAGAGCAGGCGCAAACCGGTCAGGTTAATTTTATGAATACCGCCATGTGTTATGGAGCAGATAAGTTTAATCTGAATACGGAAGCAACCATCGCCGTTCAGTGTGCCGCAACATCCGGCGGCCAGCCCTATGTGTTTGTAGGATGTGCCGGCGGCCAGCTTACTGCAATGGAGCTGAATAAATGCCTGACCAAAGGCGTCGGCGGAGACAGCGGATGTTTCGGAAAAAACAATACCATCGTGAAAACCCTCAATTCTTTAGGAAATGAAATCAGCAAACAGTTTGGCCCCAACAATGATCTGGTGAAGAATTTCAATAATGCGGTACAGGACTTTTCAACAGGACCCGGGTATAACCATGAGGCAGTTAAATTACTCAGAAACACAGGAAATGAACTGAGTAAAGCCGGAGGAAATATCGAAAGAGAAGTGAAGAAAGTTCTCCCAAGGATAAAATGGTAAATAAATCATCAGTCTGATATCATTCAAATCATATAAAAAAATAAAGATCATCTTTTTTTAACAGCCTTCCATGACCGGATTATGGAAGGTTTTCATTAAATTTGTTAGTGTTCTCAAAAAAATAATCACCACTCACAAATGTTTATGAACATAAAGAAAACTTCTGTGTCGCTTTTTTTGATGCTTTCAGCAAAAATATTCTGTCAGCAGTTTTCTTTACAGGATTGCATAGAAAAAGCACATCAGAACAATACAGTCGTAAAGCTCGCCGCGCAGTCCCTGGAAACCAGGCAAAAGCTTTTTAAATCCACCCAGAATAACGGACTTCCCAAGCTCGATCTCCTCGCAGGATACAACTATATCGGCGAACCGCTGAGGGTAAATCTCCAGCAGGTAAAAGACGGTATCGTGGAAGGCTCGGCCAATCAGGCGGTCTATTCGGCCAATACCGCTTATCAGCAGGTGACCGGAAACCAGCTGTCACAGCAGGTGCAGGATGTCATTTACCAAACCTCAAAAGACATCATCAGTGCCGTATATCCCAATTACAATCCTGAAATTACCAAACAAAGCTACTTCCTGGCCGGACTGGTCGTACGCCAGCCGATTTATCTCGGAGGGAAGCTGAAATCATCCCGCAAACTTTCTGAAGAGCAAATGAAAAGCGGTGAAGCCAACCTTCAGTCATCAAAAGATATTACCACCTACAATATTGCATTACAATATATTCAGGTTATGTATCTCAATTCAATGATAGAGAAACAAAAGAACAGCCTGGAATCTTTGCAGAAAAATGAAACCTATGCCGGTAATCTCCTGAAAGCTGAAATTATCCCTCCCTATCAGAAAAACTGGGCCGATATTGCCAAAGCTCATGGCGAAATAAACTTAAAGAGTTTGGTCATGGAAAAAGAGAATGCTTTATATATCCTGAAAGACATGATGGGAATTTCTCTTGACGAACCTGTAGAAATCAATGAAAAGCTAAATGAAACGACAGAAATTCCTGTTTTTATGTCATCTGGAAATAATGCAGATGTCAAACTTCTCCAAAGTAAAAAAGCCGAAGCCGAAACCGGACTGGATATCACCAGATCTTTATCCAGACCCAATCTCTTTGCGATAGGAAATGTTCAGTTTTTCCGGAAAGATCTTCCCGTTATCACCCCTCCGTGGCTCGTCGGGCTGGAGCTGCAATGGACACTTTTTGATCCGGAACGCCGCTCCAGGAATCTCGCCTCCGAATCCCTGGTTAAAGAAGCAGACCTTTTGATCGAACAAAAACAGAAGTCTGTGAATCTTGCCACTAAAATTGCTGAGAATAAGCTGGTAAGCCTTAAAGAACAGAGTGAAACTTTTGATGCTTCCCGGAAACAGGCGTATGCGACGACGGAAATGGTAAGAAAAAGAATGGAAAACAGCCTTTCATCCGTAAAAGATGTGAATGATGCTTTACAGCTGCAGTACGAAACCGAAAAGCTGTATTATACATCACTGGTAGCGTATCAGACTGCGCTGGCCACCTATTTTTACATCACAGGAAATCCTGAAAATATCACTAGTTATATTCCATAAATGGTCATGATTAAATGATCTTTAGCTAAAACAATAAATCATAAACCGGATCTGATCCGAAGAATAACCAACCGACCGATGAAAAATTTTATAAAAAACTACTGGGCTGTCTTTATACCAATCATAGTACTTGCAGCAGCACTTTTTTATCTTTTTAAAGAGAAGCCTTCCGAAAACCAGAAAGATGCCGTCATCGGAATGGTAGACGCTGAATTTGTCGATGTTTCGGCTTCCCTTCCCGGCCGTGTCCTGGATATTCCGGTAAGGGAAGGTGATGAGGTAAAGGAAGGACAGGTCGTAGCCCAGATGAAAACTTCTGAAATTGAAACCATCCAGTCACAGGTTGCCGATGCCGTTGAAATAGCCCGCAACCAGCTGGATAAAGTCGACCGTGGCGTAGAGCCTGAAGTACTGGCTTCAGCAAAAAATCTTCAGCAGATTGCCCAACAGCAGATGAATCTGATGTCTAAAACGTATAGCCGTTTCCAGAATCTGTATTCGGAAGGCGTCGTTTCCGGACAGGAGCGTGACGTGATTTATTTTAAATACAAAGCCGCCCAGAAAGAACTTGAAACCGCCAATCTGAATGTACAACTCTTACAAAGAGGAAGTAATAAAGAACTGAAGAACTCTGCACAGGCCATTCTTAACCAGACTCAGAATGCTGAAAAACTGACTCAGGAAATCAAAGACAATGCTTCTCTGAAAGCACCGGTCTCGGGAAGAATATCAACTATTGTTTCCAATAAAGGTGAAATGGTCAATGCGGGATATCCGATGATGACCATTCAGAAGGATGATTCGTACTTTGTAAAGTTTAACCTGCGGCAAAATCAGATGTCGGCCATAGAAAAAGGAAGTGCGGTTACGATGAAGATTCCCGGATGTGTTCCGGAAACGGTGAAAGGAAAAGTTTCAGAACTGGCTCCTGCACTGGGTTATGCCGACTGGGTTCCTGAAAAGCAGAACGGAGAATTTGAACTCCGTACGTTTCAGATCAAAGTGAAGCCTGAAAATCCGGATGCCGTAAAGGGATTACGTTCAGGAATGACGGCACAGCTTATTTTACCCTAATTAAATTTAACTCCTTGAAAAAAATCAGCATCATCATGGTACGGGAATGGAAACGGATCTTTTCGATTCCGAATTTCTATGTGGTTTTGCTGGTGATTCCGCCGATTATTTTTCTGTTTTACGGATTTATTTACCAGAAACAGTTTGCCCGGGAACTTCCGATGGCGGTTTGGGATGAGGACCGGTCATCGGTATCAAGAACGCTGACCGATATGATGGAGCAGAATGAGAACATTCATTTCACGAATGTGGTGTTCAGCAATGCTGAAATCGAAAAACTGATGAAGGAAGGAAAGATCTTCGGAGCCGTTCATTTCCTTAAAAATATGGAGTCGGATGCCAAGAAAAACCATCAGTCGAATATCACCTTATACACCAACGGCGCTTACCTGGTTCCTGCCAAAATGATTTATAAAGGAGCCGCCGAGATTATCATTAAGGCAGGTCTTGCCGTAGTTCTTCAAAAAGCGGAAAAACAGGGAATGCCTGCCGATAAAGCCAACACTCTTGTTCAGCCAATCAAGCTGAATACGACCGTACTTTACAATCCGGAATTCAATTACCAGATGTATCTGACGCCCGGACTGGTAACGGTAGGACTTCAGATGGCTCTGATCGTTGCTTCGGTACTGATTCTTAACCTTGAATTTAAGAAAAATACCATCGGCAGTCTGCTCAGAATTTCCACTTCGTCTTCGCAGATCGTTATCGGGAAAATGCTGGCTCACCTTTGTATTGCCTGGCTTTTGTTTATCATGATCAGTTTTGTGGTGTTTCCGGTTTTTGATTTGGGGAAGCCACAGACGGATTTCAGCTTTTTTGTTCTGTATACTTTGCTGGCTTTGGCCTGTATCGGAATCGGGATGATGCTTTCTGCGATTTCTGATAATTTGCTGTTTGTGGTGGATGTGGCGTTGTTTTTCACTTCTCCGGCTTTTGTGTTCAGTGGTTTTACATTTCCCCGATGGGCTATGCCGTGGTATGATCAGGTCTACGCTGATATTATGCCTTATACTCATTTTCTGGACGGATTTATCAAGCTTTACTTTATGGAACTTCCCATTGGATATGCTTTTCCTGAAATGATCAGACTTTGTGTTTTCATTGGGATCACATTTCCGGTTGCGGTTGTTGTTTTCCAGAAGAAGATTAATCAATATTTAAAAAACATTCAGCATTGAAAGAAATTTTTGACATATTGAAAAGGGAAGTGAGAAATATCTCAAAGGATTCGAGTCTGTTTCTGATTCTGCTTATTGCTCCCGTGTTGTACGCATTTATGTACGGCAGTATCTACCTGAATAAAGGCGAAGAAAAGGTAAAGCTCGCCCTGATCGATGAAGACGGAACAGCAGTTTCCCGGTTACTGACCGAGCAGCTGAATTCAACACCGATGATTGAAATTATTCCCAGCTCAGATATTTCCGAAGCTCAGGAAAAAATGTACCAGGGTGAGGTCGAGGGATATTTTTATATTCAGAAAGACCTTGAAAAATATATTCTTTCACAGAAGCAGGCTAATGTGAATCTGGTTCTGAATGCATCGCGTTTCCTGCCTTCCAGTGATTTGCTGAGTACCGTGACGAAAGTCTGCCTTACCGTTGGAGCTGGTGTACGGAAAACCTACTTTAACAGGCAGGGGATGAACGAAGATGAATCGATGAAAATGACCAATCCTATTAATATGGATTACCGCCCGCTTTATAATTCAAGTATGACGTATGGGGCTTTCCTTTTGCCGGGATTACTGGCTATTATCCTTCAGCAGACGCTTCTGATCGGGGTAGCTGCCGGTTTTACCTCAGAAAGGGAGGAGAAAAAGCTTCGTGATCTTTATGAAATCTCAGGATGTAGCATCTCTAAGATGATCTTCGGCAAAGAAATGCTGTATTTCTGTGTTTTCATGATCTTCGGGGTGTTTTTTGCGGTTGTCAATTTTTCAGTTTTTGGCGTGACCATAAGAGGAAGCTTTCCTGATCTGACATTTATTACGGCGATCTTTATTGCTGCGGTCATTATACTGGGAATGCTGATTGGCAGTTTTTTTAAAAGTAAGCTTTTTGCATTTCAGGTGTTGGTTTTTTCCTCTTATCCGATATTTCTGGTGACGGGATATTCCATGCCTTACCAGTCACTGCCTAGAGGGATTCAGGTATTCTCGGATCTTTTGCCGACTTCTCCGTTTCTGAAGGTGTATATTTCCATTGTTCAGACGGGCGGAACAGTTTTAGATAATATGGGTTCGGTTGTTCATCTTTTGATATTGCTGATTGCTCTTTTGCTCTTTCTGATGTTAAGGATTAAATATCTTGTCAGTAAAGCTTAAATGTCGTCTGTCTTCAATGATACTGTTTTAAAAGTTTGCTTGCTGTTTGTATCAATATTTTCAAGTTGATCACACTTAGGCGGCTAAGTGGATGTCAATTAGGATGCTAAGTGGAAACTCAATAGCAGGCTAAGGGAGACACACTTCTATGCGGAACATTAGACCTGCTTTTACTAACATCATTAAGAAATTGTTCAGTGAATAGCTTTTAATAATATCCTAACACTTTCATCCAGAGTCCGCCCAGTCCCATGTAGATAATAAGCAGGACAATTCCGATTTCTAATCCGCGGAGCCACCATGATTTAAGGTCTACATATCCGCTTCCGAAAAATACGGGTGCCGGGCCATGGCCGTAGTGGGTGAGTACTCCATAGATGGATCCCAGGAACCCCAGCATCATAGCGAGCAGCATCGGAGGAATTCCAACAGCGATGCCTACACTGAGCAAAGCGGCATACATAGCGGCAACATGGGCCGTGGCACTGGCAAAAATATAATGGCTGAAAAAATAGACCAGGATGATCACGGGAAAAGCTACTGTCCAGGTCATTCCGCCAATTTCAGCTTTGATGAGGTTGCTGAACCATCCGATAAATCCAAGTTCATTCAGTGAGCTGGCCATCATCACAAGCACGGCAAACCAGACAATGGTATCCCAGGCCCCTTTTTCAGACTTTACATCTTCCCAGGTGAGTACGGAAGTGAGCAAAAGCAAAGTAAGCCCGATGAAGGCTGTTGTGGTAGCATCAATAGAAAGACTTCCTCCGAAAATCCAGAGAGCGAGTAATATAAAGAAGGCGAGAAGCATCAGCCATTCGTTTTTGGTGATAGGGCCCATTTCTTTAAGTTTTTCAGCGGCCATTCTCGGAGCGTCACCGGTTTTCTTTAATTCCGGCGGGTATAATTTATACAAAACCAGAGGAACAATAAAAAATGCGGCCAGTCCCGGAATGAAACCTGCGGCGGCCCATGACATCCAGGTAATGTCAATGCCTAAATTGGCGGCAAATTTCTGGCACATCGGGTTGCTGGCGGTGCCCGTAAGGAACATGGAGGAAGAGATGAGGTTCATGTAATAACTGTTTAGGGTTAAATAAGAGCCCAGTTTCCTATGGGTTTCCGGTTTCTCCGGGACTGAGTCGAAGCTGATCGCCATCGATTTCATGATCGGATAAATGATACCGCCGCCTCTTGCCGTGTTGCTCGGGATAGCAGGAGCTAAACAGACGTCTGCCAGCCCGAGTCCGTACGCAAGTCCCAGGGAACTTTTACCGAAAATCCTGATGAATAAAAAAGCGATGCGGTTTCCCAGACCGGTTTTAATAAATCCCCTGGCGATAAAGAATGAGATACCGATCAACCAGATGACTTTATCTCCGAATCCCGACAGTGCTTTGGTGATTGATTTTCCGGCATCTCCCGCAGCGACGACCTGGGTAAGTGCGGTGAAGCCGATTGCCATCATACACATGGTTCCCATAGGTGCGGCTTTAAGGATAATTCCTAAAATAGTGGCTGCAAAAATGGCAAACAGATGCCATGCATTTTCGGTAACTCCTTCAGGAACGGGGATAAACCATAGAACAAGTCCCGCAGCAAAGGTGATCGCAATATTTTTAATGTTTATTTCTTTCATGATAATGGGTTTTAAATGGTTTAGAATCTGCTCTGAACCTGAATAATGAAAAGATTGTTATTGTACTGTGTGGTATTTTCGACCTGGTATTTGTAGCGGTCAAGCTGCATCCCCAGCTGTATTCTTGCGCCGTAGTTTTTCAGGAATTCAAGACCGAACATCGGGGTGATCGTCTGTCTGGGATTAGAATTCAGCCTGAAGTTGGTGTCTAAATATTCATACCGGCAGGAAAGCTCAAAGGCACTTAAGTTTCTGTGATTAACTTCATATCTTAGGTTGGGAAGGAAATAGGCTCCGCGAATTAAGTATTCATCGGGATTCTGTGGCCTTGTTTCGGGATTGGCGGCAAAGTAAAGAACATGGTTTGTAGCCTGTTTGGCTTCAAGCTGCATATCCAGACTCCATCTCGGATTAAAATTAACCAGTGAACTCACATCGACCCCTACCGCATAGATTTTTTTACCGAAGACTTCACCGGTGCCACCGTTTAAACCAAAATTCAGATGGTATTTTTCTGATAAACCGAAAACCAGCCGGCTTGAATACTGCTTACCGTTGTCATTGTCATTGATCTGGTTTTTACAGTTGCCATTAACGACAGAAACAGAATATTGAAACGGAATTTCACCCAGGTTAAGCTGTCCGGTTGCGGAAAGACCGATCTGAAAGCTCGTCCAGCCCAGTTTTCCGAATTCGGTATATTGATTGGACCAGTCCAGTGATTTGATGATATCGATAGGGTAGGTTTCCTCAATTCCGAACCACGGACGGAACTGCCCCGCGGTAAAGGCGAGTTTGGGATTAAAAGTATATTTCAGGTAAGCATTTTCCAGGACTCTCGATTTGGGATCATTCTTGAAATCGGCGAGATTGGCCAGGACTACCACTTCCGTGCGTTTGCTGATCTGGGCACGCAGTTGAACCCGCATATATTTAATCATGAAATTATTATCCGTACCGGTGTGGTCTGAGTGATGGAGACCGTTTACATCCACGTCTTCCGTTGTACCCACCAGGTAGCGGGCCTGGAATAATCCTTTGATCTGAAGCTGCGGATATTTTACGTCTTCCTTGTCAGGAGTACTATACAGGGAATCCGGTTTCTGCGCGGTAGTCAGGCTGAAAAGTATGATGAATAGAGGCAATAATGCCTTTTTTAGAAAAAACATATACAATGTATTTTGGTGAGAGAGGTTTCCAGGAATTAATTCAGTGCTAAAAATTTAAATGGCTTTGCTTCTTTAAAGCCTGGATTTGCTTTTCCGTTGTAGGTCTGAAAGTTGCTCAGATCAAGCTTCATGGTTTTTCCTTTGCTGCTGAGGTCAAATTCATTGAGATTAACCCAAAATGTATTTGGGGTAAAAACGGTTTCAAAATAATAGGTAAGGTTTTTCTGGTCGGCAACGGAGCGCCATCGGGTAGATGAAATATTCGGCTCTGTCTCTGAAGAGATGCCGTACGGAACGGAACAGTTTCTGATGACGCTGAACACACTGGCTACCGCAGTTCTGGTGTCTGCCGTTTTAGGAATGGCATCGATGTAATAGGAGGCCCTCACAAAGCGGTCGGCGGCACGGTTGGTTCCCGGCAGCATTACGGTTCCGGGAATTCCTTTCCAGTAGTTGTTAAGGGCCAGCTGCTGATCGAACACCGGAGAATTGGTCATTACCGTATAATCCGGTGAATGATGGATGACCAGTTTTCCGTTGATGTATTCAAAAACGGCACTGTCTCCGGACGCATCGGAGATGGACAAATGTACAGTAGTGAATTTTTCGGTTCCGGGAATGTAGTCGCTGACGATGACAAAGTTTTCTTTTCTTGCATCTTCCACCGCTTCTTTTACGGTTCCGAAATTATCGAGGAAATACTGTGCCCATAAAGAAATGGCAATTCCTTTTTGTTTGCCTTTGGGATCAAATTTGGGATATTGAGATTCGCCGAGCCATAAAAGATTGGCGACAAGACCTTTTTCGTTCATGCCGTCGCAGGTGGCGATGTCCCATGAGGTGCTGACCACGCTTCCGTATTTAGATTTCCATTTCAGGGAGAGCGGACCTACGGCGCCACTTCGATCTGTTCCTTTGGGGAGAATCCAGATGTTGGCGGGGATTTCATCACGCCAGTCCATGGAGCGGGCGGTGAGAATGGTATTTTCGGGACCTTTATAAACGACCCTTGTGCAGGCATCGGAATGGGTCCGCAGCCCTGCAGAAAGAGCGACCAGTAAAAGACTCAAGGAAATTTTTTTCATGATATAGTATTAGGTGATGTTCAAAGATTAATTATTATTACAAATAAGTCTTTTAACGTTGAAATAAATTTAAAGAAATTATTTCTTAATTATTGATTTTATTGTCATAAATCTTTAATTATCTTCAAAATTTCCAGCTAATCATGAAATTTTAGATAAAGAATAAAGGGAATATTATAAAAGGGGGTGATCTTAAATGCCGATCAAATAAGATAAGCACTAATTGGTCTGTATATGAGTTCAGCCATCGGTGAGACCTTCCGTCAGGTTATGAATAACGAGACGGCTGTCATCTTCTGTGCTGACCAAACCCTATATACAGGCGGAATTAATTAAGTTCATAATTGAAGATAATCAGACTTAGCATAAAGTGGATGTAATTCTGATCGGCTTCTTTTCTGTTGATGAGTTTGTTTTTATAATCGTAAGAGTTTAGCACTCTGGATAATTGCTGATACTGTTCGAATTTGTCATCTTTGATTTTTACTCTCAGATTTCCGTCTCTTCTTTTAATAAGTTCATCATCCAGTGTTCTCAGCTTGAAAATAACTTCGCATAATTTAGGATTGAAATTCATTTTTCCGGTATATCTTTCAATGATATTAACCTTAAATGCATCGAATTTTATGGTGTTAAAGACAAGATTGGAGCCAGACTCTTGTGTGTTGAGCTCAAGCGTATAATTCATAAATTTAAATTTAGTACAAATGTAATCAGAAGCTGAAAAAATTCAAAATAAATAGAACAACTAATATACCATTTATAGCAATTTATTTTTATTATGCCTTTTCCGGCAGCAAATGTGGGGATAAATTATTTACTGGCGAATTTTTTAACCCTGATTTTCTTTTCTTTCACTTTTATAATGAATACGTTGAGCTGGCTTATTTTTCCGGGTACCACTTCAAAATCCTGCATTGTATTTTCGCAATAGGTATTGGAAGGCAATGAGTTTTCGTTGAGCTTTATTTTGTAGGTGCCGGATTCTATAAAAGATACGATTTCACCATTATCATCCGTGATGCAATGTCTTACGAGCTGTTCGCCTTTATAGATGTCGAAAGCGATTCCTCCGGATTTTGGTTCAAACTCAAGAGCTGTTTTTTTATCGAACTCGTACATTATCTTCCCCTGAACAGTACCGTTCTGATGCAGTGGAATCTGCAGGACATACTGGTGTGAAGTCACATCAAATTCAGATTCATTATAATACCATCCCTGCTGGACTACCGGTCTTAAGGTATATCGGTTGTAAGGAATCGCGCGGTATTCGATATTCCCGTCGTCGTCGGTCTTGAATGTAATGTCGTTGATCATGATAATGTAGCCCGGTGCTTTCTCATCGCCTTCATCGTAAGTATTGTTGTTATTGCGGTCATAATAGACAAAAGCGGTCAGGTTGCTTTTCTTTCCGGCATCCAGGTTATTGCTTCGTAAATTAATGGTAACGCCGGCTTCGACGGTGAGAAGGTTGTTGGTGAAATTATTCAGGGAGTAACTGAACCAGGAAGAATTGAGGTAGAATCCGTAGCGTTCCTTTGAAAATTTCACATTAACAAACCCTGAAGGCGACTTCCCGTAGAGCGTATCATCGGTATACGATAAGCCTGAATTAATGCTCAGCTTCCCCTTCAGCATGGTATTGGTTATAAATGCTGATGCCGAGGTTTTTTCGTAAATATCATTCACTCCTAATAATTTTGAAAAAGCATATTCTGAGAGATAATAGCTTCCATACTGGTAAATGAACTGGAAATTCAGCCATTTGTAGGCATAGGTTCCCGTAAATTTCATCTGATATTGGCTTTTGTCGGCATCCGGGTAATTCACCAATCCTGTTTCTATTCCGACGATCGAAGAATGCTTTCTGTCGTTACTCGACCAGCTGATGCGCTCGATCAGTCTTTTGGCTGTCATTTCTTTCAACTCCTTGTTTTCCGTAAGTCCGAAAAAAGTATTGTAGGTATTTGAATTTTCATTCTGATACTGAAAGCTGATGCCCAGACCGAAATTTTTTCTCTTTGGGAAATTAAATCCTGCTTCCAGCCTGCTGCTGTTGGTTTCGAGATTGTTGTTGTAAAAATAAAATTTAGGTGAAAAATTAGATACCATCATATTGGCATAAATGGAATTATCTTTAAAAATATTGCTGGAAATATTCTGTTGCACCTGGAATATTCCTCTCTGGTTGCCCGGATAATAATTGCTGCTGAATGAATAATTACCGCTGAGATTGATTTTATTGATGATCCCTGAATACTGCGTTTCCAAAGCCCCTGAAGGTTTTGTGATATTGAGGCTTTCGTAAGTGCTTAGTCCGCTGTACAATTTTCCGCTAACTTTCCATTCTTTGCTTAGGGAGTATTGGAAATTGGCCCCTAAAAGATTGTGCTTTGCCTTTTCGAAAGGATCATTTTTGAAGACATAGGCGGCTGAAACAATACGGCTTGCATTGCTTGCACCGAGGGTTCCCCGAACGTAAAAGCTATAACCCAATTTCAGGAAAGGAGTTCTTTCGATCAGGCTGAAGCTCTGGTCGATAAATCCGAATTCCAGCTTTTTGTTTTTATCGGATGAGGTGAAAGCGTATTCCGCGCCTCTTCCGTATAGTGAAAGTTCGATAATTTTACTGATATTTCCTACGGTAAATTCACTTTTTTCCCTTTTGTAAGTCACGAACGTGTTGTTGATGACAGGATCTTCCGGACCGTTTGTCTTGTAAATGTTTCCTCTTATGAAAACATATCCGGACGGAAGATTGAAGCCTCCTGAACCAATCATCTGGTATAGGAAAGATTCTCTTCCAAGATAACGGTAGCTTGCTGTAATGCTGTTTTTCGTATAGCTTAAAGTATTATTGTCCAAAGACTGATATCGCTGTGTAGACGAGTTATTCTGAATTGAAACCGTACTGTTCCCGAATATTTCCTTATCGGGATCCCGGAAGCCTACTATATTTACACTGAACTGAGGCGTTCTTACCAGATTGTTTGAAGGCCTGAACCTGTAAATGAAAACGGAGTCTTTCTGGATGGCAATACTTCCTTTCTTTTCAACAAAAAAGTTTCCCTGGTCTGCTTCAGGAATTTTAAATACAATAGTGACATCCTGCCTTTTATTTCCCAAATTAGAAACTCTTGCCCGTACCTCAATAGAATCATTTACATTGCTCATATAAATAACAGGGGTGTCGGTACTAATCGCCATTGAGTTGTTTTCAGCGATATGATGGGTAATTGTCTTGGTCACTAAGTTCTTATTCTGAAGGTCGGTAAGGTTAAAATCAATTTTACTTTCACCAAAACCGGCGTTGCTGTTGATAAGGATTTTTACAGGCAGATAAATATTTCCGCCCGGCTGAATATCAATATCCGAGATATTTCCTGAGATATTTCTGAATCCTGTGGGAACTATAATGTTTAATTTTCCGTTAAAACGGGTTTGAGAATCGTTTTTAATTTCGGCAACAGTGCTTATGATTCGATCTCTTCCCATAGTGGATTCCTCACGGATTTTCATGCTGAGGCCGTTCCCGGTCTGAGCAGAAACCAGCAATGAAAGAAAAGGAATGAGAAGGATGATGATTCTCCGAAAATGGTTAAAAGGCATTAGTTTTTTATTGAGGTGTTATCTCGTATTGAAGAGTCGCGGTATAGTCATCTGATTTTGCGCCGATGAAAATTTCATCATTATGGGTGGTTGAATATTTTACGTCGTAACTCACTGTATTTCCCTGAGTGGCGTTCCCTTTGGCAATGAGCTGGGACAACGGACTCAATGAGATAGGAAAAACATTGGTGTTGGCTGTTGCTGAAGAAAGTACCATTTTTACGGCATCTATGGGGATGGTATTGCCCAGGGATGAGGTAAACTGAGACTGTAAGGATTTCAGTTTGATCTGGTAATTCGTATTGCTTTTTACAATTAAAGCATTATTGTAAGTAACGCTTACGCCATTGGTATAATCATCCATGCTTTTGAATTCCAGCAACGCATTTTGTGCACTTGGCGCAAAGGTGAGTGACAATTCGGGAATATCCGTAGGTGGAATTCCGGAAAGTGTACCGATCTGCAATTCAAAATTGTGGCTCATCTTACCGATCACATTATTATACTGATCATACAAGGTAAATTCTACCGGAGCGTAGAATTTCATCCACGCCGGATAGCTCCCAAGATAGGCACCACCCATAACAGTAAGGCTGAACTTCAGCTGCAGATTGTAATATCCGTTAGGCTGGCTGGGCTGATTGTATAAGGGTGCATTGGAACTGGGAACCAGAAATACTTCCTGTCCTTCCTGAAGGAAAACATTCATAGGCATGCCAATCTGCGGGATAGAGGGCACCGGATCAGGATAAGCCTGTCCCGAAGAAGATACTGGATGTAACGATATTTTGTTGCCGGGGATGGTATAATTCCCGTCGGTAGATTTTATAGGTTGCTGCAATTTTGCGGACAGCCGCCATAAAGGAACATTGAAATTGCCGTTTCCGCTCAACATGGCGGTGTAGGCATAAGGATTTGTGTTTCCGTCGTACGAATTGATCTGAAGATAACTATTAACCCATGAATAGTAAGAAATCTGTGAATAGCAATATTGACATATTAATAAAAGTACGACTGAGATTGTTTTAATCATACATAAAATTTAACTCGCCGAGTTCAAGATTATTGTCTCCGTAATCGATCATTACGGATGCTGTATATTTTCCTTTCGGAAGATTGGCAGGAAGCAGGATATCCATCTCCCTTTTATTACCCGGCATGGTATAAAATATAATAGGATCTATGGAAATCTTCTTGCCATCTTCAGTATTGACCAGATCTGTATACACTTTGCCATCTGTCCAGATATTTCCCTGATTTTCAAAAAACAGATCGAGCTGTTTTTTTGTTTTATCAAAGGTAAGATTCTGAATTTCAATTTTTTTAGTCTTAGCAGCAGGCAGTTTATGGAAAATTTTTATTCCGGACCTTATGCTTACCTTGATTTTTGCCCCCTTACTGTCTACATCATCTACAGGATTCATCTGGCTTACATATAGAACAGCCGTATGCGCAGCTAATGTGTCAATAGGTTTATTGGGAACCGTAATGGTAACATCGATATCTTTTCTTTGTCCCGGAGCCAGTGAAAAATAGTTGTCTTCTTTTTTTACACTGATCCATCCTGCACAGGAATTTTTGAGTGTATTGGCAGCATACATCATATTTTCTCCTTTTTCATTGTATTCCCAGTCTCCGAGGCTCAACGCGAGATCGAGCGTGTTTTTGGTGCTTACGTTGGTAACGGTGATTTTCTGCGTATTACTGTTTCCGGCAGTTGATTCAAAATATATTCTCGGAGGAGATACGGAAACCCCTGTCTGCGCATAACCCTGAGATAAAAATGAAGCTAAAATAAAGAATAAAATAAGATGTATTTTGTAGGTCTTGTTCATCATGAAATTTAAGACTAAAACAGCAGAAAAAATGCCACAATTACTTGTAGCATTTTTATTTTTGTAAATGATCTACAATATTTATTATTGCGCGATAATAGTGTAGGTAAGCTCAGTAGAATATACTGTAGGATCCTGTCCTACAATATAATTGTCTAAATACGCGTTTCCTCCTGCACCTTTATATTCAATGCTGATTTGCTTATTAACACCTCCTGCTGCAGATGCAACCAACAGTGCATCGTTATTAGATAGAGTAGCAGCCTGAGAGTACTGCGCTCCGTTTACGGCGTTTGTACCTGCACTTGCTTTTACCTGAATACTACTGGCCTGAATATTTTTATTTCCGTTTTGTAAAGCTACACTAGCGCTTTTCACTTTCACCTGGAATCCACCGGTACTGTAGATTGTTAAGTGATCTGGATTTGGAGAAGATACACCGTTTGCGTAATCATCTTTAGTAACGTAGTCTAAGTTTACGATTTTTTGTGAACTGTTAACCACCAAAGTCTGGATTGGTTTTAATCTAACGTTTAAAGTAACGGTTTGTTGTGCCTTCATTGCTGCGAACCCTAACAAAGCAAATGAAGCTAAAATACACTTTTTCATAATACGATTATTGTTTTTAATATTAATTCAAAAATTATGGTGCAAATGTATTGACTAGATTTATTAGGATCTTTGTGAAAAAATACCAATCTTTTGTAATTTTTGTAGCTGAGAATAAGCAATATAGGAATATACTTTTATTGATAATTCAATAAAAAATATTTATGAAAATGGAAATAACTCCACAAAATGCGATTATTTTAAAATTAAATAATCATTAATTAAATATGTGTGTTAAATTAATAAAACTTTAAATCTATATTTTTTTTGTTTTTATTTGTTAATTTTTATTTAGTTAGACATCATTGTCAAGACATAATAGTCTTCTTCGGGCAACGTTGCCATATTTTTCTCACTGTCTTTCAGATGATGGTTAATTTCAAATATTTTTTCAATAACTCCCTTTTTGTATTTAAGAAGGTTGTAGGCTTTATCCTCATTCAGTGACTGATGTTTGTCATCACGATCTTTAAAGTCGCTAGAGTGATCATTGGTGTGCTGCATTTTTATTTCAAATCCTGAAGGACTTGAAATCATGACAAATCTTGATTCCTGATCGTCTTTTGTTGTATAGGAGTCCTTATCCGGAGAAGTGATGGCAAGCATCTGGACAGGAAATAACCTCACGTTTACAGTCGTTCCGTCGTTTTGGGCACGGAAGCAAGTGAAAGCAAGAAGACAGATTGTAATAATAAAATACTTGGTATACATTTCCTGATTTATCACCGTGTGGTTACATAATCAAATATACAAATATTTTTTAATTATCGCATTTCTGAAGGATTTTTTTCTGTGTGTTTTTTAAAAAAGTTGGTAAAGTTTCCTTCATCCGTGAATCCCAACTCGTACGCGACTTGTGAAACCGTAAGATTGGTATAGGTTAGCATTTTTTTAGACTCACTGATAAGTTTCTCAATAATAACATGTTTCGCACTTTTACCTAATACATACTCTGTCATTTCCGTCAGTTTTCGTGGGGTTATATTTAATTCGCTGGCGTAATGAGATACTTTTTTAGCTGTTTTGTAATCCCGCTGCAGAATGACCTTAAATCTGTTTACACAATAAAGATAATCAAATTTTATATCTTTTTTTACTTCTTCTGTAGGAATATGAAGAAAAGCATCAAGAATTAATCTTTCAATGGCATTATGAGCTGCGGAAACATACAGGCTTTTGTCTTTACGGCGGAAACTTTCCATCCTTTCCATAAAGACCACACGCATCTGTTCTATATTAATGAATGGCGCTACGAAAATATCGGAATTATAATTGAAAAAGAGTTGGGAGTTTAAAAACAAGCTGTCCTTGATCGATCTTTCATAAAAGCTTGAAGAAAATGCGATGATAAAAGTATCGTAACCCGGAGTACTCCCGAATTCAAAAGTTTTTTGGGGTCCAACAAATACGATATTTCCAGCAGTAATAGGGTGGGTATTATTTTCAACTTTCATTTCAATATCTTCCATGGCGATAAAAATGAAAAAGTATTCCAGGCTATTGAATTTTCTGTTGTTCTTATTTCTTTTGATGATTTGATCCAACCGATTTATACTGAAACCATTTTCCTTTAGCTGATTTGTAATGATATACATATTATTTTCTGCTGAATTAATAGCGCGCTAAGATAATTTTTTGCGGAGATTATATTGATATCATTTTATTAGATATAATTCTATAAAATTATTAAATAATATAGTATTTATTCCTTATATATAATGCGCTATCAATGCAAAGAATAACGATTGTTTTGTTTTTATAATAAAGATTAAAATTATAATTATTGTTATACAGTTCTACATATAATTTGAAAAACATGATGAAATCAAAATTCTTCACTAGGAAGCATTATAAAAAGTGAGATAATTTTCAGATTCTTAACATAAATTACGATTCCGGAAATGCATAAAAATTTTTCTATGATATTTTAAAAATGAATAAAATCTAAAAAAAGTAAATTTCAGTCTTGTCTTTTTTTATTGTAATGATAAAACCCATTATGTCTTAAGATTTTCAGATTGTTGCTCCTTTTATCACTGTTATATGATATTTAACAGCCTTTACCATGGCAATCCGTATTATCCCGGTACTTAGAATTATTGTAGTTATTGTATACATAATTTATTATCTTTGGGGTGTAAAAACAAGATATGTTAGAAGAGGCTAATAATGTATAACAATTTTACTTTTATTAAAACTGATTTTGATTTACGAAAAAAGCAGTCATAAATAATTATGCTGATAATGTGATCATTCTGTGGGATGCAGAATTTATTTTCCTAATAATGTGTTTTCGGCAGAATAATTGTTATAGGAAAGCATTAAAAAAATCCACAGTTAAAAGTGAGTTTACAAATTAATATTATAACCTTAAAAAATAATTTAGCTCTTTTTAAAAACAGAGTGCTATCTTTAGCTGATTAAATAACTATGAGTAAAAATATTATTAAATATCTTTTGTTGGTATCTATTACATTATTATCGTGTAAACCAAAGCAAAACATGGTATACATGTCGAAGGATAATATGGAAGAAGAAGTAGCGAAAGCCAAGTTTCAGGGTTTGCACATTCAGGAGGGAGACGTTCTCCTTATTCTTGTTTCTGCACTGGATGAAGCTGCGGTAAAACCTTTCAACCTTAATACCGCAAATAAAGTAGGCAGTGAAAGTACGAACGGCGTGAACCAATATGTACAGCCAAGCGAATATCTTGTAAATTCTGAAGGTTACATCAATTTTCCCGTAATAGGTGATGTATATACTAAAGGAATGACCCAAATTCAATTGAAACAGGATCTGGAAACTCGTTTAAAAAGATATCTTACAGATCCTTTGGTGACAATTACCCTGAAAAACTTTAATGTAAGCATATTAGGAGAGGTAAAACAACCCGGACAGAAAGAGAGTTTGTCACAGAAAATCAATGTATTCCAGGCGCTTGGCCTTGCTGGAGATATGACGGATTTCGGTGATCGTACACATGTGAAGCTTATAAGAACAACAGACGAAGGAAGTGATGAGATCGTTAATCTTGATCTTACCAGATCAGACATTGTAAGCTCTCCGTATTATTATATGAAGCAAAACGATATATTGTATGTTCAGCCTGATCATAATAAGCAGATCCAGGCAAATTCAAATCCGAACAGGGCCTTAACCTTCCAGATTATTGGTACATTGGTCACTGTAGCTACCTTAATTATTGCTTTAAAAAGATAACTGTAAATATGCAACAAATTGAACTTCAGGAAAAGGAGGAAACATTAGACATAAGGAAAGCAATTGCAAAATACCTCTATAAATGGCCTTGGTTTTTGGCATCAGTATTCGTTTTTTTAATATTCGCTTTTGGCTATTTAAGATACAGTGTTCCAAAATATCAGACAAAAACAACTTTAAAATTTGACAAAAAAGAAAATGATCTGACTTCAGCGCTTTCTGATCTCAGTAACCTTGGAATAGGCCTGGGAAATTCTGATGAGCTTAAAAGTGAAGCGGCGGTAGTCACATCAAGACCAATATTAATGCAGGTTGTAAAAAATCTGAATCTTAATGTTGAATATTACAATACAGGAGAAATTAAAGATTATCAACTCTTTACTAAAGTTCCTGTCGCGGGTAAAATTTTGAATTTTGATCCTAAATTTGTTTCATCCGAATATCATCTCACAAAAATTTCTGGAGACGATTTCACTATTGTAAATGAACATAATAGAAAATTTTCCGGAAAGTTCAATGCTCCTTTGAAGCTTGATTTTGGAACAGTGGTATTAACCAGAAATTCTCTTTATGAGGTGAAGCCGGGATATAAAATTGTCTTTTGGAGTCCTATTGAAAAAGTAAAGAAACTTGAAAAAACAATTCAGGTAAATTTACCAGATGAAAAAGCTATGTTGATGGACATAAGCTTAGTTGGGTCGGTACCAGAGAAGTCGGAAACAATTCTTAATGAAGTTACACGCCAATATAATTTAGACGGTCAGAGAGATAAAAACTTACAAGCTGAAAATACACAGAAGTTCATCGATAAGAGACTGGAGGTGATTACCCGTGATCTTTCTGGAGTTGAAAATCAAAAGGAAGATTTCCAAAACCGAAATCGTATTGTTGACCTTCAGGCGCAGGCTCAATTAGCGATGCAAAATACAAGTGAGAATACAAAGGCACTTTTACAACAGCAGGCTCAGCTTGATCTCTTAAATTCACTTACTACTGAGGCTTCTAAAGGCAATAATCAGTTAATGCCTTCAAATCTTGGCTTAAATCCTTCCCTTGAGCAATCTATTGCGCAATATAACCAAATTTTAATCAGTAGAAACAAGACGCTGAAACAGGCCACTAATGAAAACCCGGCCGTGGTAGAAATGAACAGGGAGATTGCATCATTAAAAGACATTATCAGGGATAATATCAGAGAACAGAAAGATGCAGTGAAAGCAACCATTTCACAATTACAAAATCAGATTACAACAACTAATACGATGATTGAAAAAGTACCGGGACAATCAAAAGTATACCGGGGGATCGAACGCCAGCAAAATCTTAAGGAACAGCTTTTTCTCTTTCTTCTTCAAAAAAGGGAAGAGAACGCAATCAATTTATCAGTTGATGTTCCTAAGGCTAAAATTGTGAATCCTGCCTTTACTGAAGATGAACCGGTTTCTCCTAAAAAAAATATTGTTATTCTCGGAGCGTTTTTTCTTGGTTTGATTATTCCTTTTGCTATTTTTTACCTAATATTCCTTTTAGATGATAAAATTTACAGTAGGGATGACATTAAAGAAAGATCTAATTTAGGTGTTTTGGTAGATATCCCTTCTTTAAAGGAAACAGATAATCACTTGGTACAGAAAAATGACTTTTCCGAACTGGCAGAAGCATTCAGAGTTTTGGTTTCAAATCTTAAATTTGTATTGCCGAAGAAAGATTCTGCAAAAATTATTATGGTTACTTCTTCTGTAAAAGGTGAAGGTAAAACCCTTGTTTCTGTTAACCTTGCTTTAACCATCGCCAATAAAAACGGAAGGGCTCTTTTGATCGGTTCAGATATACGGAATCCACAAATTCAGAGATATGATAGTGAACCTGTAAAAAGAAAAGGTCTTACAGAATTTTTATACGATGAATCCGTACATGTTGAAGAACTTATCCACAATTCATATACCAACCCTTATTGTGATGTAATCTATGCGGGAACTATTCCTCCAAATCCTCAGGAACTTCTTTCGAATGGGAGATATCAAAAGCTCATCGCTCAAATGTCATCCATGTACGCTTATATCATTATAGACTCGGCACCACTCATGCTGGTTTCTGATACATTAAGTATAGCAGATGTTGCAGATGCTACATTATATGTTGTAAGATCAGGAGAATCAAAGAATATACTTATTGATTTTGCAAATGATCTTGTTAAAGATGGTAAGCTTACTAATGTATCTTTCATTGTAAATGATGTTACCAAGAGAGCAGGAGGTTATGGCTATAATTATAGTTATGGATATGGCTACAGTCAGGATACCAACAAGAAAAAGTGGTGGAATAGAATTTTTAAAATTTAACGATGGGTAAAATTTTAATCACCGGGGGAGCAGGGTTCATAGGTTCCAACCTTACTGAGCATTTTTTAAATAAAGGCTTTGAAGTGGTTTGTCTTGATAATTTTTCCACGGGGCACCGCTATAATGTAGAGCCTTTTCTGGAAAACCCTAATTATGTATTGATCGAAGGAAGCATCTGCGATCTTGAAGTTTGCAGAACAGCAGTTGAAAACGCGGATTATGTTTTACATCAGGCTGCACTCGGTTCGGTTCCAAGATCAATCAACGATCCGATCACCAGCAATGAGGTAAATGTTTCGGGCTTTCTTAATATGCTCGTGGCTGCGAGAGATGCAAAGGTGAAGCGTTTTGTATACGCCGCATCATCATCAACGTATGGTGATTCAGCTTCTTTACCGAAAGTAGAAGATGTCATCGGCCGGCCTTTGTCTCCGTATGCGATTACCAAATATGTAAATGAATTGTATGCAGATGTTTTTTCAAGGACGTATGGTATAGAGTGTATAGGATTAAGGTATTTCAATGTTTTTGGAAGAAGACAAGACCCCAACGGTGCATATGCTGCAGTGATTCCTTTGTTTGTAAAGCAGTTAATGAATCATCAGTCTCCCAAGATCAACGGAACCGGGGATTATTCGAGAGACTTTACCTATATTGATAATGTGATTCAGATGAATGAACTGGCTATGCTTACTGACAATCCTGAAGCTATTAATACCGTTTATAATACGGCTGTAGGTGACCGGACAACACTGAATGACCTTGTGAACTATATTAAAAAATATTTAAGTGATTACGATGCAAAGATTGCTGACGTCGAAATTGTACATGGTCCGAACCGTGTAGGAGACATCCCACACTCGCTTGCTTCCATAGAAAAAGCTAAGACTCTTCTAGGATACAGGCCTACCCATCCTATTGAAAATGGTCTAAAAGAAGCCGTCAAATGGTATTGGGAAAATTTAAGATAACGATCAAATAGAATTTTTATGGGAAAACAATATAAAATCGCAGTTATTGGTCTTGGGTACGTAGGACTTCCTCTAGCGCGTTTATTTGCCACAAAATATCCGGTCGTAGGATTCGACATTAATGAGAGCAGAATTGGTGAGTTGAGATCAGGAAAAGATAGTACATTAGAAGTAGAAAGCGAAATTCTGAAATCGGTTTTAGTTGATGAAAATCCTTTCGGCAAAAAGAATAGTGGTTTTTTTACTTCGGCGGACCTTAAGGATATTAAAGATGCCAACGTCTATATAGTAACGGTTCCTACGCCTGTAGACAAACATAACCGTCCGGATCTTACCCCATTATATAAGTCGTCAGAAACAGTAGGTAAAGTGCTTTCTAAAGGCGATATTGTTATTTATGAATCTACAGTATATCCAGGGGTAACAGAAGAAGAATGTATTCCGGTTTTAGAAAAAATTTCTGGAATGAAATTTAACGAAGATTTTTTTGCAGGTTATTCCCCGGAACGTATTAATCCGGGAGATAAAGACCATACTGTAGAAAAAATTCTAAAAGTAACTTCCGGTTCTACCCCTGAGATTGGTCAGGTTGTAGACAATCTTTACAAATCAGTAATTGTAGCAGGTACTCATCTTGCTCCCACTATAAAAGTTGCCGAAGCCGCCAAAGTCATTGAAAACTCACAAAGAGATATCAATATTGCCTTTGTTAATGAACTGGCAAAAATTTTCAATTTACTTGAGATAGATACCCACGAAGTCCTAAAAGCTGCAGGAACAAAATGGAATTTTTTACATTTTAAACCAGGGCTGGTAGGCGGTCATTGTATCGGCGTAGATCCTTATTATCTTGCACAGAAGGCACAGGAAAATGGTTATCATCCTGAAATAATTCTGGCAGGGCGTCGTCTTAATGATTCTATGGGGCAATATGTGGCATCGCAGCTTGTAAAATGCATGATTAAGAAAAATCTAAACATCAATGGTGCAGAGGTATTAAATTTAGGAATAACCTTTAAAGAAAACTGCCCGGACGTCCGTAATACAAAAGCGGTAGATGTTATTCACGGGCTTGAAGATTATTCTTTGAAAGTCACTACTTATGATCCATTGGCTAATGCTAAAGAGGTTGAACATGAATATGGGCTAAATCTTGTCAAAAAAATGCCTGACCGAAAGTTTGATGCGATCATCCTTACTGTCGCCCATAATGAATTTATGAATCTGAATCTGAATGATTACCTGAAAGACGATGGTGTAATTTATGATGTAAAAGGAATTCTTGCAGAATGTGATTCCAGACTTTAAAGGGAATTATAGATATAAATATATTTAAATATTCATTTTATATTTCCTGAATTTACGTTTATCTAAATCTTAAAAGAAGTAAATTATTTAGATAATTTTGTATGTGAGAATGCTATTGACAGATTTTATTTTGTAAAGTTAATATTAAATTGATCATAATTCACTATGAAAGAATTTAATACATATTTAAATAAAAATACAGAATGTATAAAAGTGTATTTAAAAGAATAATCGATTTTCTGATAGCCCTTATTGGATTGATTATACTTTCACCTATATTTGTGATCGTTTTGATTATCTTGTATTTTCAAAATGATGGAAAGCCATTTTTTTTTCAGTCAAGACCCGGGATGCATGAAAAAATGTTTAATATCGTCAAGTTTAAAACCATGACGGACAAAAAGGACAGCCAGGGTAATCTTCTGCCGGACGCTGACAGGCTAACTTCCATAGGGAATTTCATTCGCCAGACTTCTCTGGATGAGATTCCGCAGCTTATCAATGTACTTAAAGGTGATATGTCGCTTATAGGACCCCGTCCGTTGCTGCCCCAGTATCTTCCGCTATACAATACCACCCAGAGACGTAGACATGAAGTACGCCCCGGAATAACAGGCTGGGCACAGGTAAACGGAAGAAATGCTATCTCATGGGCGAAAAAATTTGAATTAGACGTCTGGTATATTGACCATTTGTCTTTTATTCTCGATTGTAAAATCATACTTCTTACTTTTAAGAAAGTTTTTAAAAAAGAAGGGATTAATAAAGAAGGACAGGCCACCACTGAGGCATTTAACGGAAATAATTAAACAGATATCAATGTATTTTTACGGAGCAAGCGGTCATGGCAAGGTAGTTGCTGAAATTGCTGAAGAAAAAGGATACCACATTAAAGGGTTTATAGATGCAGATCGATCTAAAAAGACACTTCTTAATTATGAGGTCATTCACGAAGTGCCATCGGAAAATATAGACATCATCATTTCAATAGGAAATAATAGTATACGAAAGAATATTGTCGAACAGAATACGTTCTTTACGTATGTTACCTTACTTCATCCAAAATCATCGGTCTCCAGGAGGGTTGATATAGAAGAAGGAACAGTTGTAATGTCCGGGGTCAGTATAAACTCTTCAGTAAGTATAGGGAAACATTGCATCATCAATACCAACTCATCGGTAGATCATGATTGTGTCATTGAAGATTTTGTCCATATTTCGCCAAATGCGGCATTAGGCGGAAGTGTTTATGTTGGAGAGGGTACCCATATAGGCTTGGGGGCAAGTATCATCCAGGGAATACGGATAGGAAAATGGTGTAGTATTGGAGCGGGTGCAGTAATCATCAAAGATATACCTGATGGTGCCACAGTAGTTGGAAATCCTGGTAAAATTATAAAAATCACCGAATTATAAACAATTAAATAAAGTAAATTATGAACATTGAGGTATGGCTTTCTTCCCCTCACATGGGTGGCGGAGAAATCAAATATATCAACGAAGCATTTGATACGAATTGGATAGCTCCTTTGGGACCTAACGTAAACGGCTTTGAAAGTGATCTGGAAAATTTTCTGGGTCAGGAAGTAAAAGTCGCAGCACTTTCTTCAGGAACAGGTGCATTGCATCTGGCACTGATTGAATGTAATGTAGGCTATGGTGATGAAGTGATTTGCCAATCGCTAACATTTTCAGCATCTGCCAATCCTATTGTATATCTCGGAGCAACACCTGTTTTCATAGATTCTGAAAAAGATACATGGAATATATGCCCGGTAGCCTTAAGGGAAGCCGTAGAAGACCGAATTGCAAAAGGTAAGAAGCCAAAAGCCGTCATTGCTGTTAATCTATACGGAATGCCCGCAAAAATGGATGAGATCATGGCGATTTGCTCAGAATATGATATTCCCCTGATCGAAGATTCCGCAGAGTCACTTGGATCTAAATATAAGGGCAGAGCCTGCGGTACTTTCGGACGTTTCAGCATTTTATCTTTTAACGGAAACAAAATCATAACTACTTCCGGAGGAGGTGCGTTGGTATGCCATTCAAAAGAAGATAAAGACAGAGCCGTATTTCTTTCGACACAGGCGAGGGATAAAGCACCGCATTACCAGCATTCTGAAATAGGGTACAATTACAGAATGAGTAACATTTGTGCAGGAATTGGAAGAGGACAGATGGAAGTTCTGAACAGCAGAGTAGAAGGACGCAGAAAAATGCATGAGTTCTATGCTCAGATTTCAAAAGATCTGGAAGGTGTTGAGTTGTTTGGCGAGCCAAACGATGATTTTTACAGCAATCATTGGCTGTCAGTGATTACTATTGACGAAAAATTGGCATTAAAGAACAGAGAAGACCTTCGCCTGGCTTTTTTAGAAGATAAAATTGAATCAAGACCGATCTGGAAACCAATGCACATGCAGCCGGTATTCAAAGATGCGCCTTATTATGGAGGTGATTTTGCAGAAAAGCTCTTTGAAACAAGCCTGTGTCTTCCTTCCGGATCTAATCTGACTGATGAAGATAGAGGCAGAATTGAAAAAGTCATGCTGAATGTTCTTACTCAGAAGAAAAGTCTGGTATCACATTAAAAAAAATTGTTGATATTGATATATAGGCAATTCACATTTAAACTTACCAAAAAGATATCAGTAAACTACTGATAAAGGCTATTTACACACAGGATTGAGCAAAAAAATAAAAGCAGGAATTAGATTATTCCTGCTTCTTTTTATCTTGTTTGATAACAGCTAATGAAATTTCCTGTTGCCATTATTGTAGGTATTTTGACTAATCCCATGAAAGTTATTATAAGTGTAATACAGGTCCTTAAAATAAATATCTGTTTCTGCATCGATCCTTTCTGTAGCCGGGATATTTTTCTCCTTTTTTGAAGCACTATAAATGTATTTCTTTTTAGATGCTGCCTTTTTCTTTAAACAATGACAGTGAAGATGATCCTGTTTCTGATGATCTTCAAGTTCTAATATTCTGATTTCAGTATTTTCATACTTTTTGAATTTTTCGAAACCATTAATATCCAGTGTAAACCAAGGTTCGCCATGGTAAAAAAAATGATCGGTAATTTCCGGATTTGAGATATCTTTTTTTTCTAAAGGAGCAGAAGCGTAGTAGCCGCTACAATCTGTACATACGGCAACCTGTATTTTTATTGACATAACATTTTGATTTAAGTGATTACCTTTCCTATATCAGAAGTTGTGCCATTAGCGCAAATCTTAAATAAAAAAATAAAGCCCGGTATCGATAAGTCACCATTGTTTAATTACAAAGCAGATCATAGGTTTATTTAATTTTTGGTTATCATAAATTTTAATAGTGCTTTTTCGACATATTTCCTTTTTAGCACAAATTTTACGTCTTGCATATAAAAATGGTAAATAAAAAATCAAAATTTCAGAGAATTTTAACGTTAAAAAGTGTTTTTTTTACACTTTTTAATAAAAATTATAATCTTTTTTTTTAGCTTTCTTATCATAGTATTTTATAACAGATTTTCCATTAATTTTTTTTAACATTTTTTTTACAAAATGTTGTAAACTCACGTCTTAAGATTATTATAAGTGTACTTTTAATGATAACCTTATCATAAATTATATACAATTGTTATCATAAAAAATCGATATGTAAATGGTTGATATGTAGGTAATAGGAGTAAATTTATTTTTTTTATTCATTTGAATTTTTATATTTGTGATGTTACATAAATGTTAACAATTAAATGAGCCCCAACTTTATTCATACATATGTATCTGTAGATTGTGTAGTATTCGGATTTGATTACGAAAACCGCTTAAACATTTTGTTGGTTCAGCGTCATGTAGATGATATACCTTTAGAGAGACAGCGAAAATTACCAGGCAGTCTGATTTTTAGCGATGAGGATGTGGATGATGCGGCTCAGAGAGTACTTCATGAACTCACGGGAATCAAGAAGATGGTCCTGAAACAGTTTAAATGTTTTGCAGATCCCAGCCGTGCCAATAATGCACACGACATCAAATGGATGGGCAAAGAGTACAAGCATGATATAGACCGCATCATTACGGTAGCCTACCTTTCACTCTGTAAAATCGACCATAAAATTAACAGTACGAAATATGATACTGTAGACTGGTTTCCGATCGATGAGGTACCGCAGTTGCCATTCGATCACAACAAGATCATCAGTGAATCGCTCGTGGAAATCAGAAAATGGATAGAAACGGATTTCTCGATCATTTTTGAGCTGCTGCCGAAAAGATTTACCATCAGACAGCTATATCAGCTTTACAGCGCATTAAGTGAAAAATATATTGATATTAAAAATTTTCATAAAAAGATATCCTCCTTCAACTATATTGTTCCGTTGGATGAAATTGAAAAAAATGTGTCGCATCGGGCAGCAAGATATTATAAGTTCGATGCTAAAATTTACAAGAAAAACAATACTAAACTAATCAAATAACACGCTTCTATATAAATTATGTATTTACTAGGCTATGACATCGGCAGTTCTTCCGTAAAGGTTTGTCTCATCGAGGCATCCAGCGGAAAAGTGATTGCTTCAGAATTTTCCCCAAAAAAGGAAATGAAAATCACCGCTGTGAATCCCGGATGGGCAGAGCAGAATCCTGCAGACTGGTGGACGAATCTGAAACTTGCTCACGAAGCTGTCATGCATGAATCGGGAATACATGCAGAAGATATCAAAGGTATAGGAATCACATGGCAGATGCATGGCCTGATCCTGGTTGATAAAGATCAGAATTTATTAAGACCTTCGATCATCTGGTGCGACAGCCGCGCAGTGTCGTATGGTGAAAAAGCGTTTAAAGAAATCGGAGAAGAGAAATGTCTGTCGCATTTATTAAACTCACCGGGAAATTTCACCGCATCGAAATTAGCCTGGGTAAAAGACAACGAACCGGAAATTTTTGAAAAGATTGACAAGATAATGCTTCCGGGAGATTATATCGCCATGAAACTTTCCGGACAGATCGGAATGACGATAGAAGGGCTTTCCGAAGGTATTTTCTGGGATTTTAAAAACAACTGTATTTCGGAAGATGTAGTCGGCTATTACGGTATTCCTAAAAGCTTCTTCCCTGAGATTATCCCTACATTCGGAATTCAGGCTACGGTATCTGCAGACGCTGCTCAGGAATTGGGTTTAAAAGAAGGGACGCCGATTTCCTACAGAGCAGGAGATCAGCCGAACAATGCACTTTCACTGAATGTTTTTAACCCTGGAGAAATTGCTTCCACGGCCGGAACTTCAGGAGTAGTCTATGGAGTGCTCGATCAGCTCGAATATGATAAATTATCAAGAGTCAATACATTTGCCCACGTTAATTATACGCCCGAGCAAACAAGACTTGGTGTTTTGCTCTGCATCAACGGTACAGGAATTCTGAATTCATGGCTGAAACATAATTTTGCCACTTCATTGTCCTCGTACGGAGATATGAACGAACTGGCATCACTTTCACCGGTGGGTTCAAAAGGTCTTAGTATCGTGCCTTTCGGAAACGGAGCAGAAAGAGTATTGGAAAATAAAGAGACCAACTGCTCGATTCACGGAATCAATTTCAATATACATACAAAAGGGGATATTCTGCGCGCGGCGCAGGAAGGAATCGTATTTTCTTACGAGTACGGAATGAATATCATGAGAAGTATCGGAATGGATATTCAGGTGATTCGTGCGGGAAATGCCAATATGTTTTTAAGTTCAATTTTTCGCCAGTCGCTTTCCAGTGTCAGCAATGCGGTAATTGAGCTTTACGATACCGACGGAGCTGTGGGAGCTGCAAGAGCGGCGGGAATAGGAATAGGGTTTTATGCAGATTCCAAAGAAGCATTTGCATCACTCGAAAAAATTGCAGTGATAGAGCCTGAACATGAGAAACAAGAACAATATCTGGAAGCCTATACAAGATGGAAACATCATCTTAATGAAATAATATAAAACGAATCAGCGGAAAAAATTCCTTGGCACTTACTGATCTTTCTACATCAGTGAGAAGGGAATCACTACGCAAACTTTAAATAAAATAAATAAAAAATATGAACACTTTAACAGGTACGAAAGAGTTTTTTACAGGTATCGACAAAATTAAATTTGAAGGAAAGGAAAGCAGAAACCCAATGGCATTCCGCTATTATGATGCTGAAAAAATTGTCATGGGAAAACCTATGAAAGACTGGACGCGTTTTGCGATGGCATGGTGGCATACCTTATGTGCAAACGGCAGCGATCCATTCGGGGGGCCTACCATTCACCATCCTTGGGATATCGGAAACGATGCCGTTACGAGAGCCATGCACAAAATGGACGCAGGCTTTGAATTTATGTCTAAAATGGGATTCAGTTACTATTGTTTCCACGACATCGATCTGGTAGATCCTGCGGATAACTGGAAAGATTATGAGAAAAACCTTCAGGCCGTCGTAGAATATGCCAAGCAAAAGCAGGCAGAAACTGGCATCAAGCTTTTATGGGGAACAGCGAACGTTTTCACGCATGAAAGATACATGAACGGAGCTTCTACCAACCCAAATTTCGATGTACTGGCCTGCGCTGGTACTCAGGTGAAGAATTCAATCGACGCAACGATTGCTTTAGGTGGTGAAAACTACGTATTCTGGGGCGGTAGAGAAGGATATATGAGCCTTCTGAATACCGATATGAAACGTGAAAAAGATCACCTGGCGCGTTTCCTTTCCATGTCAAGAGATTATGCTCGTCAGCAAGGTTTTAAAGGAACTTTCCTGATCGAACCTAAACCGATGGAGCCTACAAAACACCAATACGACTACGATTCTGAAACGGTAATCGGCTTCCTGAGACATTACGGATTGGATAAAGATTTTAAATTAAATATCGAAGTAAACCACGCTACACTGGCAGGACACACTTTTGAGCATGAACTTCAGGTGGCAGTAGATGCCGGTCTTTTAGGAAGTATCGATGCCAACAGAGGGGATTACCAGAATGGCTGGGATACAGACCAGTTCCCGGTAGATTACCTGGAGATGGTTCAGGCTTGGCTTGTGCTTCTTCCTGCAGGAGGGTTAGGAAATGGAGGAGTTAATTTTGACGCAAAGATCAGAAGAAACTCTATCGATCCTGAAGACTTGTTTATCTCTCATATCTCAGGAATGGACGTATTTGCAAAAGGACTTTTGGCAGCAGCGGACATCCTTGAACAATCAGATTATAAAAAATTAAGAACAGATCGCTACGCTTCTTTTGACAACGGAAACGGAAAGGCATTCGAAGAAGGAAATCTTACCTTGGAGGATCTTCAGAGAATAGCACATGAAATCGGGGAACCACAGCCAAAAAGCGGAAAACAGGAATTGTTTGAAGCTATTGTGAACATGTATATCTAATCAATCCAAAAAAGGCTGCTAACACTAAGGATTTTAAGAATTATAATTATTAATGGCCTTTTTTCAACCCTAATATTTAAAAATAATAATTATGAACCGATTTTATTCAGCTAAAACCAATAAAGCGGCAGTGTTTTTTGCCATGGCTTTATTACCTTCCGGTTTAGTGTACTCTCAGGCTAAGAAAGATACTTTGGCTAAGGAGACCAAAATAGAGGAAGTTGTCATGATCGGATACGGTACCCAAAGGAAAGAAGCCGTAACCGGATCTGTGGCGACGGTAAAGGGAGACGCACTTCGCGAGGTACCTTCCGCCAATATTACGCAGGCATTACAAGGAAGAACAGCAGGTGTTGATATTTCTCAAACCTCCACCAAGCCAGGTGCTGCCATGCAGATCAGGATCAGAGGAACAAGATCATTAACAGGTGATAACAACCCGTTAATTGTTCTTGACGGAATTCCGTTTGTAGGATCTCTAAGTGACATTAGTGCGAGTGATATTAAAAGTCTTGATATCCTTAAAGATGCTTCTGCAACCGCTATTTATGGTTCAAGAGGAGCGAATGGGGTTATCCTTGTAACGACGAACAGAGGTTCAAAAGGACAAAAACCTAGGTTTACTTATAATACATTCACTGGAGTTCAGACCCTTTTCTCAAAGTATCCCATGATGGATGGGCCGCAATTTGCACAGCTCCGTGCTTATGCCACTCCCGCCGGAAACACTACACCGCTTTACACCAATGGTGCAGATGAAAGCAACAGCAATAATACAGATTGGCAAAGTTTATATTATAAACCTGCTATGATGACCAGTCATGACATCGGTGTTTCAGGAGGTACAGAAGGAGGTAACTATAACGTAGGATTATCTTATTATAAGCAGAATGCACTTGTTCCTCTACAGAGTTATGAAAGATTTGCTTTGCGTGCTGCAGTTGACCAGCAAGTAGGGAAAATATTCCGTTTTGGCTTTACTACAAATACGAATTACGCTATCTCCGAAGGAAATGGAGTGAATCCGGGAGCTGTACTAGGATATTCTCCACTGGTAGATCCTTACAAAGCTGACGGAACTCCTAAAACTCTTATGACAACGGCGGGTGGTATTGATCAGAGCTGGATTTATACCCGCCAGAACCTGGAAGCATTAAGAGATAAATATGTTGATGAAAGTAAAGCATTCGCATCTTATAACAACTTATATGGGGAAGTTAATCTTCCGTTGAACGGTTTAAAATACAGGTTGAATGTAGGTTTGGACTACCGTACGGCAAATAATGGAAATTATACAGGGGTCGGCGTATTCAGTACTAACCCGTCAGCTCCGTCAGCAGCAGGAAGAGGAAACAACCAGACTTACCATTGGGTTTTGGAAAATTTGCTGACTTATGATCGTACATTCGGTAAACATAAAATTAATGCAGTAGGATTGTATTCTGCCGAAGGAAACCGTTTGATAAGCTCTTACATGAGTGCAAAGAATGTTCCTGCTGATTTCTTCCAGTATTATAACTTGGGACAGTCTCCTCAAGCTGACATTACCGTAAGACCGGAAGATCAGAGCTATTCACAGACCGGATTGCTTTCTGCAATGGGAAGAGTGATGTATACCTATGATAACAAGTATATGTTGACGGCAACACTTCGTGCGGACGGATCTTCAAGGCTGGCTCCAGGTAACAAATGGCATACTTATCCTGCGATCTCAGTAGGATGGAATGTTACCAATGAATCTTTTATGCAAAACATAAAGGCATTAAACCTTCTTAAATTCAGAGCAGGATGGGGTCAAACCTCAAACCAGGCTGTGAATCCTTACTCTACAATGGGAAGAATGAATGTCGCTCCTTACAACTTTGGGGGAACGGGAAGTACAGGTGTTTATGGTGACCAGGCTCCGAATCCGGGATTGGGTTGGGAATATTCAAGAACACAAAACTATGGGATTGATTTCGGGTTATTCGCAAACAGGTTAACAGGTAGTGTTGAATATTACAAAACGCATACGGTGGACCTCCTTACTCAAAAAAGTCTGGCACCGTCAAGTGGTTGGGGATCAATAGTTCAGAATGTTGCAGAAACCGAAAATAAAGGTTTTGAAGTTTCTCTAAACGGATTGATTCTCGATAATCCTGATGGTTTTTCTTGGGAAGCCGGAGTGAATTTTTATACAAACAGAAATAAAATATTATCCCTTGCTTCAGGAACACAACGTGACGTAAATAATCTTTGGTTTGTTGGTCATAACATCAATTCTCTGTATGATTATCAGTACATTGGATTATGGCAGGCGGGAGATCCTTATCAGAATATTCTTGAGCCGGGAACAGCTGCCGATGTCATAGGATCAATCAAAGTTCTATATACCGGAGGCTATAACGCTGATGGCACGCCAACGAGAGCTATCAATGCCGATGACCGTCAGATTTTTGATACGGCTCCTAAATTTCAGGGAGGTTTTAATATGAGATTTTCATATAAGAATTTTGAACTCAGTACAGTGGGAGCATTTCAGCAAGGTGGTATTCTTGTAAGTACATTGTACGGATCTGCAAGTTATCTAAACAGACTTACAGGTAGAGGTAATAACGTTGATGTAGACTATTGGACAGAAAACAACACCGACGCTTATTTTCCACGTCCCGGAAGACACCTGAGTGGTGATAACCCTAAGTATTCTTCCACACTCGCTATGTTTGATGCTTCCTACCTCAAATTGCGTACCATTACATTAGGGTATAATATTGATAAAGAATTCCTGAAAGATTTAAAAATCAATAGCTTCAGAATCTATTTTACTGTAACAAATCCTCTCGTATTGTTTTCCCCGTACCACAAATTCTCAGGAATGGATCCGGAACCTAACTCTCTAGGGAATGAAAACCAGGCCGTAAGCGGATATCAAAGCCGTCAGCTTGTGATCGGAACAAACAATCCATCTACAAGGAACTATTTAATGGGACTTAACTTAACCTTCTAAACTGTAGAGTCATGATAAATATTAATAAAAAAATGATTTTGGGAGCCATCTTCCTGTCATTAACATTTACAGGTTGTAACGAAATTCTTGACGAGCAGCCAAGATCGGGATATAGTGTTGATTATTTCAATACACCCGATGGTGTAAAGCAGAGTTTTACTGCATTATACAGACAAATGAGACTTCTGTACGGAAATGGTTACTTTATGAGTAACTGTCAGAACGGAACAGACGAATCAACATGGGCACAAAGTGCTGACGGAAACTTTAAGGAACTTGACATGTCTGGTCAGGGAAATATTAATCCTAACACTTTTCCGACCAGTATGGTATGGGGAGCTGTGTTTCCTTATATCAATACGGCAAACGGAATTATCGAAAAGGGCCCTGGATTTGGTATTGCAGAATCTATGATCTCAGAAGCAAGATTTTTCAGAGGGTTTGATTATTTTATGCTTGTACAGACTTATGGAGGTGTTCCTTTAGATATGGGACAGGGAGAACTAAAATATAATACACTTCCTTCTACTTCATTTGTAAGAAATACTGTTCCGGAAGTTTATACTAAAGCAATATTTCCGGATCTTAAGATGGCCATAGATAATCTTCCTACTGCCCCACGTGTAACAGGAGGGGTAACGAAAAATGTAGCCAGACTTATGTTGGCCAAAGCCTATCTTACATACGGATGGTGGCTGCAGAATCCTAATAATATACCTACGTACCCGGAAACATCAAGAACCGATCCTAATGGACATAACGCACAGTGGTATTTTCAGCAAGCTTATGATCTCGCTTTAGAAGGAATCAACAATCCTAATGGTTATGCTCTACAGCCTACATTTTATGATGTCAATGTAGGTTCGAACGACAGAAATACGGAAAGTATGCTGTATGCAGACCATACGCAATCCAGCACGTATTATAACGAAAGTGATCCTGTAGGTTTCGGTTCAGGATGGGCTCCTGATAATTTTGCTGCATGGATGCAGACCTGGAATTATACAGCGATCAAAAGTAGCAAAACCACGGCTTGGAATCCTGCCACCGATATTGTTAGTTCAGTACAGCGTGAAGCAGCTCAGTCGCTGGGTCGTCCTTGGGTACGTATGTGTCCTACATTAGGCGTAATCAAAAATACATTCGCAGATAAAACCAATGACTCAAGATACGATGGTACTTTTGTAACCACATACCGTGGAAACTGGAACAAAAACGGAACAGGCCTTACTACGGTAGGAACACTTTACAATGCGAATAACTTACCGGTACAGCCGGGTGGAGCTATTTTAAGTTTCCTTAATGATGATTCACAAACCCCTTCATATCCTACCGGTGCAGGACAAAGCGGGGTAGGGGCCGGAACACTTGCTGGCAGGGCAGACTGGATAATTGCTCCTAATGGAATCAATAGAATCGTTTATCCTGGTTTATGGAAAATAGGAACCTACCGTACAGACGACCCGAACGGTCTTGGATATCCTAACGCAGGCCTTACCCGTCCTTTTTCAGTAGCTAAGTTCTCTGAATTCTACTTTATTGCAGCTGAAGCAGCAGTGAAGGGTGCTTCCGGAGCTATGAGCGCAAGAGATCTTATCAACGTTATCCGTGCAAGAGCAGGGAAATGGAAGTTTAACAATGCGCAAAATACTGCTTTTGTAGCAGATAATAGTGCAGCAATGATCTCTGCGACCCCTGCTACAATCACTATTGATTACATCCTTGCGGAAAGATCAAGAGAATACTATGGGGAATTCTACAGATGGTATGATTTGGTACGTACGCAGAAGTGGGCAGAATACGCAGCAACCTATCAGATTGGAGGTGCATCATATGGTGATCACACTCCGCAGACTGTAACAAGAAATATTCAGCCTTTCCATTATCTGAGACCAATTCCACAGGGACAGCTTGATGCGATGGAAGTGAGTGCAGATGTGAAAGCGAAATTCCAGAATCCTGGATACTAATTAATTTTATTCTTACATTCATATTAATAACAAAGTAGGTGTTCGTGAAAAAGCACCTGCTTTGTTTAATGAATAAAAATTGAAGATTATGGAAAAAACATGGCGTTGGTTTGGCAAAAAAGATAAAATAACATTGAAGACGCTCCGTCAGATCGGAGTGGAAGGAATTGTTTCAGCACTCCACGATATTCCCAACGGACAGGTCTGGAGTTTAGAGGCGGTCAATGATTATAAAAACTACATAGAAAGTCACGGTCTTCGCTGGTCTGTAGTGGAAAGTCTCCCTGTGAGTGAAGCCATTAAATACGGAGGTGAAGACCGCGACTTTTTAATAGAAAATTACATCACAAGTCTCGAAAACCTGGGCAAAGCCGGTGTAACAACTGTTTGTTACAACTTTATGCCGGTGCTCGACTGGGCCAGGACCGACCTTTTCCACGAATGGGAAGACGGTTCTTCATCCTTATATTTTGATAAAGCCAAATTCGCTTATTTTGAAATTCATATTTTAAAAAGAAAAGGGGCAGAGGGAGATTATATGCCGGAAATCCTTCAGAAAGTGGAAGAACTTAAAAATACCCTTACCGAAGAAGATAATAATAATTTGATTGATTCGGTGATTGTAAAAACCCAGGGATTCGTAAACGGAAATATTAAGGAAGGCGATCTGAACCCGGTAGAAAAGTTCAATAATTTATTGGCTTTGTACGATGGAATCGATAAAAATCAGCTTCGTGAAAACCTGAAATATTTCCTGGAAAAGATAATGCCGGTTTGTGAAAAGTGGGACATCCAGATGTGTGTGCATCCCGACGATCCGCCGTTTTCATTACTAGGCTTACCGAGAATTGTAACCAATGAAGAAGACATCGACTGGTTCCTGAATGCCGTAGACAATCCACATAACGGACTGACATTCTGTGCAGGATCTTTAAGCGCAAATCTTAATAACGATGTTCCAAAGCTTGCCAAGAAATTTGCACACCGCACGAAATTCGTTCACCTCAGAAGCACCAATGTTTTTGACAATGGCGATTTCATCGAAGCGCATCATTTAGGCGGAAGAGGAAAATTGATCGATGTTATAAGAGTTTTTGAAAAAGAAAATCCGGATTTACCAATGAGAATAGATCACGGAAGACTTTTAACCGAAGATATTGATAAAGGCTACAATCCTGGCTATTCGTTTTTAGGAAGAATGCTGGCTTTAGGTCAGATTGAAGGCGCAATGGCCGCCATTCAAAACGAAATGGCCAGACAAAATTAGCACTCGTTTTTAATCAATATCAATCATCATTTATCAATCATAAAAATGAACGAAATATTCAGCATAAAAGATAAAGTAGCCATTATTACGGGAGCTTCCGGTGTTTTAGGCGGAAGTCTGGCAAAAAGTTTCATCGATGCAGGGGCAAAAGTAGTGGCACTGGGCAGAAGCCAGGAAAAACTGGATGCCTTTGTTAAGGAATTAACGGTATCAGGCGGTGACGCATTCGCCGTTGAAGCCAATGTGATGGACATCCCAAGCCTTGAAGCAGCTTCAAAAAAGATTACAGAAAAATATGGCAAAATAGATATTCTTTTAAATATCGCAGGCGGAAATATCCCGTCGGCAACCTTATCTCCAGAGCAGTCATTTTTCGACATGAAAATAGAAGGCTGGAATGAGGTGACCGATCTGAACATCAACGGAACCGTTTATCCAAGCTATGTATTTGGAAAAGTGATGGCCGAACAGGGAATTGGAAGCATCGTAAACATTTCCTCCATGGCAGCTTATTCCGCGATTACAAGAGTAGCGGGATATTCGGCAGCAAAATCGGCGATTACCAATTTTACCCAATGGCTGGCTTCGGATGTTGCTTTGAAATTCGGCGATAAAATAAGAGTGAATGCAGTAGCACCGGGATTTTTCATCGGTGACCAGAACCGCGCAATTCTCCTGAACCCGGATGGCTCATTAACGGAGAGAAGTCAGAAAGTTATTGCCAAAACACCGATGCAGCGATTTGGCGAAGTAGAAGAACTGAACGGAGCTGTACAGTTCCTCTGTTCAGAAGCCGCAAGTTTTATTACCGGTGCCTTACTGCCTGTTGATGGCGGTTTCAGTGCTTTTAGCGGCGTTTAAGATAAAGTTATATTTTCTTCATATTTAAATAAACAAGATCTTAATCAACATAAGGTCTTGTTTTTAAAAAAAATAATTTTTGAATCATTAAAACCAGATAATGACTCATTCAAATAACAATAAAGAAGTTTTCGGAGCGTCATTTTTACTAGGATCCGCAAAAGCAGAAAATCTCTACTTCGGGTATGCGAAGGAAATGCCGATTATCGATTATCACAACCATTTGGAACCGGATGTTATCTCCAGGAATCTTAATTTCCGTTCTCCAACAGCAGTCTGGCTGGATGGCGACCATTACAAATGGCGCGCTATGAGGAATTTCGGTATTGATGAGCAATTCATTTCAGGAACTGCTTCAGATCTTGAAAAATTCAAAAAATGGGCTGAGGTTGTACCCTATACACTCCGCAACCCTTTATTTCACTGGACTCATCTGGAGTTAAAAAATCCTTTCGGAATCAGTGAGTATCTTTCACCAAAAAATGCCGATTCCATCTATTCACAGATGAGTGAGAGCCTGCAGACGGAAGATTTTCTGCCGCAGTCTATCATCCGGAACTTCAAAGTGGAAACATTATGCACCACCGACGATCCTGCCGACGATCTGGATTATCATAAAGCGCTTAAGAACAGTGACTTTGGGACATCGGTTTTACCGGCTTTCCGTCCGGATTCTTACATTAATATGGTTGATGCCTGCCAATATCTTAAAGCCGTCAAAAAGCTGGAAGATGTCACTAATACAGCAATACATTCAACGTCAGATTTGCTGGCAGCGCTTCAGTCGAGAATCAATTATTTCTCAGAAGCCGGGGCGAAAGTCGCCGATCACGGTTTTGAATATTTTCCTGATACCAATCTTTGGAACCAAAATCTTGAAAACGAATTTTCAGCATTTCTGAAAGGGAACCAACCTGCATTTTCAAATCCGGAAGCTTTGTGCGGTTATCTGCTGAAAGAGCTTTGTCCTATGTATCATGAAAAAGGCTGGGTACAGCAGTTTCATGTGGGCGCAACCAGAAATAATAATTCCGACATGCTCCGTAAAATCGGCGCCAATTCCGGATATGACGCTATTGGCGAACAATATTTTGCCCAAAAGATGAGCATTCTTTTAGATGAATTAAATGCTAAAGATCAACTCACTAAAACGATCATATACAATCTTAATCCTACGTTTAACGAAGTGCTGGCATCATTAGCGGGGAATTTCAACCAAAGCGGTATCAAATCTAAAGTGCAGTTTGGTGCAGCGTGGTGGTTTTTAGACCAGCTCGACGGAATGAAAAAGCAGATGAATACGCTGTCCAATATCGGACTGATCAGCACATTTGTGGGAATGCTTACCGATTCCAGAAGCTTTCTGTCATTCTCAAGACACGATTACTTCAGAAGGCTGCTCTGCAATATGTTTGGCAGCGAGATGGAAAAAGGACTGCTGCCTGACGACGAAGAATGGGTCGGAAAGATAATACAGGATATCTGTTATTACAATACCAAAAACTATTTCGGATTCTAATCGTTTGAAATAAATCTAATGAAAAGTAGTTATCCCGCAGAAGTTTACAATGCTTTTGCGGGTAAACGAAAACAAAATTAAAATTTAAAACAGAAAAAGCCAATGGCATCTTCAGAGAAAATATTATGTTTTGGAGAACTGCTGCTCCATTTTGCTCCTGATTCAGAAGGAAACTGGCTGAATGAACAGGCGATGAAAATTTTCATTGGTGGTGCAGAATATAATGTGGCTTCTGCACTTTCGCAATGGGAAAATCCAGTTAAATTACTTTCCGCTTTACCGGAAAATTTTGTCGGAAATCAATTGGAAATTCAACTTCAAAACAAAGGAATTGAGATTCTGGCAGAAAAAAATAATGGGAGAATCGGAACTTTTTACCTATCATCGGACGGTGATATGCAGAACGCTTCGGTAGTGTATGACCGCTTTCCATCCGTTTTTACACAGTCCGATTTTTCTCAGTTTAGTTTTGATGAAATTTTTTCTGAAGTTAAATGGCTTCACATCAGTACAATTACACCGGCATTGAGCGAAAACGCTTACCAAAAATGTCTTGATTTAATGAAGGAGGCGGTGAAAAGAAATATCACAGTCTCTTTGGATTTAAATTACCGTGCAGCACTTTGGAAAGACAAAAATCCATCTGAATTGATCAGAAAAATGATACCTTTTGTGAATGTTCTGATGGGAAATATCTGGTCGATTCAGCAATTCTTAGAAATCCCGATTGAATATGAACTGAACGGAGATTTTGATGACGAAAATCTTTTAAAGCAAGCCGAAAAATCAGCGTTGCAAATTCAGAAACAATTCCCGAATGTGGAAATGATAGCCAACACATTTCGTTTCACAAATGGTGAAAGAGTGAATTATTATGCGACTTTATTCACTGACCAGCTTTTGGTTTCGGAAAAATATCAATCCGATAAGATCGAGGAAAGAGTCGGAAGCGGCGATTCGTTTATGGCAGCTTTGATTCATGGAAAAATTAAACAAAATTCATCACAACAAATTTTAGACGATGCGACAAAAGTTGCTTTTAAAAAGCTATTTGTAAAAGGCGATACAATAGATGAAACCATAAAAATAGAATAAAAACAAACTTCACCCAAGCCCTGAAAGGGCGAGATAAATCAGCACAGGGTAAAGCCCTGTGAATAAAAAGGACAAATCACAATAGCCCTGAATGGGCGAAATAATTTGAATGAAAAAATGAATCCGATCATACAAAAAATAAAAGACCAGAAAGTCGTACCGTTGTTCTACAACGAATCTTTTGAGGTTTCAAAAAACACAGTGAAAGCGCTGTACGACGGTGGAATCCGCGTCATAGAATATACCAACCGCGGCGCGCAGGCTTTGGAAAATTTTACCAAACTTAAGGAAATTTCATCCACAGAATTCCCCGGACTTTTATTAGGAATCGGAACGGTGAAAAATACAAATGAAATGGACGATTACACCAATGCAAAAGCTGATTTCATCATTACACCGGTTATTAGCAGGAAGCTTATCAGACATTCGGTAAAGAAAAATGTGCTGCTGATTCCGGGATGTTTTACACCGTCGGATGTCAATCTGGCATTTCAGAGCGGACTTAATTTAGTTAAAATATTTCCTGCCGATGCTTTGGGTAAAAATTATATCAAATCCATCCAACCCGTTTTTCCGGGAATGAATTTTATGCCGACCGGTGGTGTAAATGCCGATGTTGAGGATATCAATGAATGGTTCAAAGGCGGTGCAATCGCTGTTGGATTGGGAAGTTCCCTGGTAAAATCAGATTTGAAAGAACAGGAACTCACCGAAAAAGTGAAAAATTTATTACAACAACTTAATCAAAACTAATGCAGGCTCCAAAAAACCGCAATATCAGATGGTTCATGCTGTCTCTGGTCTTTCTCGCGACGACCATCAATTATCTCGACCGTCAGGTAATGGGGTTGTTAAAACCTATCCTGGAAAAAGAATTCATATGGGATGAAAAAGACTACAGCTATATTGTCATGGCATTCACAGCAACGTATGCCATCGGATATCTGGCGATGGGAAGATTCATCGACAGGGTAGGGACCAAAATCGGATATGCCGTTTCTTTGATTGTATGGAGTCTTGCGTCTATCGGTCACGGATTTGTGAAAAGCACGGTTGGATTTATCATTGCGAGGAGCACATTGGGAATCAGTGAAGCAGGAAATTTTCCGGCTGCCATTAAATCTGTTGCGGAATGGTTTCCGAAAAAAGAACGCGCCTTAGCAACCGGAATTTTCAACTCAGGGGCAACAGTTGGAGCTATTTTAGCACCGCTTCTGGTTCCGTTTATTTTAGGACATTACGGCTGGAGAGAAACTTTTGTCTGGATTGGAGCATTAGGATTATTATGGATACTACTCTGGTGGAGATTCTATCAGATTCCCGAAAAAACAAAAAAACTGACTTCTGAAGAGCTTCAATATATCAAAAGTGATCAGGACGGAAAAACAAAAGAACAGTCAAGAATTCCGCTGTCAGAATTGCTGAAGTACAAAGTGACATGGTCATTCGCTATCGGGAAAATGCTTACCGACCCGATCTGGTATTTCTTTATGTTCTGGCTTCCTGCCTATTTTTCAGATGTTTTTAAAATGGATTTGACCAAACCTTCCATCCCGTTGATTATCATCTACAGCGGAACCACGATCGGAAGTATCGGTGGCGGCTATTTGTCTTCAGTTTTGATTAAAAAAGGCTGGGCCATCGGGAAAGCAAGAAGTTTTACCATGCTTTTATTTGCTTTAATGGTCGTTCCGGTCATGTTTTCAAAATATGTCGACAATATGTGGCTGATTACCATTATTATTGCCTTTGCTACAGCGGCACATCAGGGTTGGGGCGCCAATCTGATGACGACGGTGGGAGACAAATTACCCAATAATTATGTGAGTTCGGTCATTGGTTTTGGCGGAATGCTGGGTTCGGCAGCCGGAATTCTTTTTCCACTTTTTATCGGGATAGTTTTGGATACATTCAAAAAAGCAGGAAATATCAACGGAGGCTACAACATCATTTTCTTCATTGCAGGAATTTCGTATGTCGCCGCTTGGGGGATTATTTGGCTGATTAATAGAAATGCAACCGGGAATCCTATTTCAGAGAAGAAAATTTAAAAAATGAATATCAGGTTTTCCATATTAACCCTCTGTCTCTTCATAAGCGGATTTTCCTTTGCCCAGAAAGGCGGAAAATACAAGCTGTGGTACGGCAAACCTGCCAAACAGTGGGTGGAAGCATTGCCGATCGGAAACGGGCGGCTTGCAGCAATGGTTTTTGGAGATCCTGCTAAAGAAAAAATTCAGCTGAATGAAAGTACCTTCTGGTCCGGCGGCCCTTCGCGGAACGATAATCCTGACGGTCCGAAAGTCCTGGATTCTATCAGATATTACCTTTTTAACGGAAATTACAAATGTGCCCAGATTCTTGCGGATAAAGGTTTAACGGCAAAAACCCTTCACGGTTCAGCCTTCCAGAATATTGGTGATTTAATTCTTGACTTTAAAAATAGTAGTGATTTTAAAAATTACTACAGAGAATTAGATATTGAAAAAGCAATTACAACAACCACTTTCTCAGCCAACGGGATCAATTTTAAAAGAGAGGTTTTCGCTTCGATTCCTGATAATGTAATTGTTATCAAATTAAGTTCAGACAAAAAAAATGCACTGAGTTTTTCAGCTCAATTCAACAGCGAACTCAAAAAAAACAGCAAAGCAATTGATATTAACACATTGCAAATGGACGGTTTGTCTTCAACTTTAGACGGCGTTCAGGGGCAAGTCAGATTCAGTGCAATCGCAAAAATCCTTAATAAAGATGGCAAAACGGAAGTTTCAGAAAACAGTATTGCCGTAAGCAACGCCAGTGAGGTCACCATTCTGATTTCCATTGCAACCAATTTTACCGATTACAAAACTTTAAGCACCGACGAAGTTTTAAAAAGCAAAAAATACATTTCGGAAGCAGAACCTAAAAGCTTCAACACTTTACTTAAAAATCATCTGAATACCTATCAGAGCTATTTTAAAAGAGTTAATTTAGATTTAGGCACTTCCGATGCGGCAAAAAATCCCACCGATATCAGGATTAAAAACTTTGCCACCAGCAACGATCCGGAACTTATTGCATTATACTACCAGTTCGGACGTTATTTGCTGATTTCTTCATCACAGCCGGGCGGTCAGCCCGCCAATCTCCAGGGCATCTGGAACAATTCCAACAAACCGGCCTGGGACAGCAAATACACCATCAACATCAACACGGAAATGAATTACTGGCCGGCGGAAAAAACGAATCTTCCGGAAATGCACGAACCGCTGATCCAAATGGTAAAAGACCTGAGCGAATCCGGAAAGGAAACGGCAAAAACCATGTACAACAGCCGCGGCTGGGTCGCTCACCACAATACCGACCTCTGGAGAATTACCGGGGTGGTGGACTTTGCCAATGCCGGCATGTGGCCGATGGGCGGAGCCTGGCTTTCCCAGCACCTGTGGGACAAATACCTGTATAGCGGGGATCTGAATTACCTCAGATCGGTCTATCCGATTCTGAAATCCGCCGCACAATTCTACGAAGATTTTCTTATCGAAGAGCCTATGCATCACTGGTTGGTCGTAAGCCCGTCCATGTCTCCCGAAAATATTCCGAATGGACATCAGGGAAGTGCTTTGGCAGCTGGAAATACAATGGATAATCAACTGATGTTTGACCTTTTTAGCAAGACAAAAAAAGCAGCAGAAATTCTTAATGTAGATTCCGATAAAATAAAAGTTTGGAATAAAATTATCTCTAAATTACCGCCGATGCAGATCGGACATTACGGCCAGCTGCAGGAATGGATGGGCGATTGGGACGACCCGAAAGACAATCACCGCCACGTTTCTCATCTGTACGGATTATTTCCGTCCAATCAAATCAACCCGTTCACCACGCCGGAACTCACAGATGCTGCAAGAACCGTCCTCATCCATCGCGGCGACGTTTCCACAGGATGGAGTATGGGGTGGAAAGTGAATCTCTGGGCAAAACTGCTCGACGGAAATCATACTAATAAATTAATCAAAGACCAATTAACTTTGGTGGAAAAAGACGGCTGGGGAAGCAAAGGCGGAACCTACCCGAATCTGTTCGATGCCCATCCGCCGTTCCAGATCGACGGAAACTTCGGCTGTACCTCGGGAATCACCGAAATGCTGCTGCAGACGCAGAACGGTTTCATTGACATTCTTCCGGCACTTCCTGACGAATGGAAAAACGGCAACATCTCCGGACTGAAAACCTATGGCGGATTTGAAGTGAGCATCGTCTGGGAAAATCATAAAACTAAAGAAATTACCATACAATCAGCATTAGGCGGAAATTGCAGAATTAGGATTCCGGACGAAATGGAATTAAAAGGAAAAACAAAACTTAAAAAAGCGGAAGGCAAAAATTCGAACCCCTTTTTTGAAATACCGGAAATAAAAACACCGTTGATCTCAAAAGACGCAAAACTGAATCCCGTTGAAATGAAAAACCATGTAATTTATGATTTCCCGACAGAAGCCGGAAAAATCTATAAATTAAAAATGAAATAATCAATAGGAACGGGCTTTAGCCCGTTTACAAAAGATAAATACAGCAAATGGCTTTAGCTAAAATTTAAATAATAGCAATTCAAGTCCCGAAGGGACGGCTTAAATCAGAATAGGATGAAATCCTATGGAAACCGCAAATTAAAAAATAAAATCAACCCGAAGGGTTTAACAAAAATAGCCACAGGTGAAACCTGTGGAACAACGAAAAAACAAACAATGAATCCTGAAACGGTTCAAAATTTAAAACAAAAAATTAAGAAATTTATATATGAAAAAGAGACCGATGAATCCGAATTTTTTCAAGAACAAATTCAACTTATTGACGGCAGCGGCTTTCCTTACCGTAAGCCATTTCTCTGCCCAGACCTTTTCCGATTTCAACTACCGTGGAAACGATAAAATATACAACGATAATCCGTTGAAACCGGACGAATTCTATTCGCCGATCCTTCAGGGCTGTTACCCGGACCCGAGCATCACCAAAAAAGGAGACGACTATTATCTGGTGAATTCTTCATTTTCCATGTTTCCGGGAGTTCCGATCTTCACGTCGAAAGATATGGTCAACTGGAAACAGATCGGTCACGTACTGGATCGCCCGTCTCAGTTAAAAGTAGAAAAAGGAGGTGTTTCCCAGGGCATCTATGCACCGGACATTAAATACAACAAATACAACGATACGTTCTATATGATCACCACCCAGATCGCGGGCGGAGTGGGTAACATGGTCGTGAAAACAAAAGATCCGGCCAAAGGCTGGAGCGAAGTGCAGAAGCTGAATTTTGACGGGATCGATCCTGCGATCTTCTTTGACGACGATGGAAAAGCGTACATCGTTCACAATGATGCGCCGCCAAAGGGAACCGAACAGTATCAGGGGCACCGCGTTATCAAAATGTGGGATTACGATCTGGAAAAAGACCAGGTGGTAGCAGGCTCCGATAGAATTATTGTTAATGCCGGTGTCGATATTACCCAGAAACCGATCTGGATAGAAGGGCCGCATTTGTACAAATACAAAGGAAAATATTACCTGATGTGCGCGGAAGGCGGAACCGGAGGATGGCACAGCGAAGTGATCTTCATGGCCGATTCCCCGAAAGGACCGTTTGTTCCGGCTAAAAACAACCCGATCCTGACACAGCGTTACTTCCCGAAAGACCGCAAGGAAAAAGTAGACTGGGCGGGCCACGCCGACTTGGTGGAAGGACCGAACGGACAATGGTACGGCGTATTTCTGGCCATTCGTCCGAATGTCAACAACCGCGTGAACAAAGGCCGGGAAACCTTCCTGCTTCCGGTGGACTGGAGCGGAACCTATCCGGTGTTCCAGAACGGACTGGTGCCGATGAAGCCGAAATTAAAATTACCCGAAGGCACCCAGAACCAGACCGGGCAAAACGGATTCTTCCCGAACGGAAACTTCACCTACAACGATAAGCTGACCGATAAAAACCTGGATTACCGTTGGATCGCTATGCGCGGACCGCGTGAAAGCTTCATTACTTCTACGAAAAACGGGGTAAAAGTAAATCCGATGGAAACGAACATCAAAGCTCTGGCCCCGGTATCCGCTTTGTTCCACAGGCTGCAGCATGAAGACTTTGAAACCTCCGTAACCCTTGATTTCAAACCGAAGTCCGAAAAAGAACTGGCCGGAATTACCTGCTATCAAAGTGAAAGGTTCAACTATGTCTTCGGAATTACCAAAAAAGACAAAGACTATTACATCGTGCTGGAAAGAACTGAAAAAGGAGTTTCAAAACTGATTGCCAGCGAGAAAATTTCATTGTCAAAAGCCATTAAACTTCAGGTGGCGGGCGAAAATGATAACCTGAGCTTCAACTATGCATTGGATGGTAAAAACTTCAAAAACCTGGGCGGACCGGTTTCCGGAGACATCTTATCCACCGATGTGGCCGGCGGTTTCACCGGAAGCTTGATCGGGCTATACAGCACGTTGTCTAACGATATTGTACCGAATTAATCTGGCTCCATATCAATAGAAACGGGCTTCAGCCCGTTTGCAACTTACCAAACACCTAAACCACCAACCGTGAATATTAAAAAATCATTTTATATAGTTTCTTTTTGGGGATTTATCGGGCTGAATTCACTTTCAGCCCAGATAAACCCTTTTCAGAGAAAAGCGACAATAGAATTTACCAATCCCATCATCTGGGCCGACGCTCCGGACTTGTCCATCACCCGCAATGGCGATGATTTCTATCTGATCAGCACCACGATGCACCTCATGCCGGGCGCACCGGTGATGCATTCAAGAGACCTGGTGCACTGGGAAATGTCTAGCTACGTTTTTCAAACTCTGAATGACAATTCCAAATACGATCTGCTGAACGGAACCGTTTACGGTCGCGGGCAATGGGCATCGTCCATCCGGTATCACAAAGGAAAATACTATGTTCTGTTTTCCCCGAATGACGAGCCTTTCAGATCCTATTTCTATGTCACCGACAATCCCGAAAAAGGAAACTGGAAGCTGTTGACCAGAACAAGACATTTTCACGATGCGTCTTTGTTGTTTGACGATGACGACCGGGTGTATGTCTTCACTTCCAACAAAGTTTTTGAGCTGAGCCCGGATTTTAAAACCATCATCGGGAATCAGGACGGTACAGAGGTTTTTCAGAGAGATGAATCTGAAACAGGATTGCTGGAAGGCAACCAGATCATTAAAAAAGATGGGAAATATTACATGATGATGATTTCCTGGCCGAGAGGCGGGAAGCGTCGTCAGGAAGTATACAGGGCCGATAAAGTGACCGGGCCTTTTGAGAAGAAAGTCGTTCTCGAAGACAACTTTTTAGGATTTTCTTACGCCGGCCAAGGTGCTCTTATTAATGATAAAAACGGCAACTGGTATTCCCTGATCTTTCAGGACAGAAACGGGGTAGGACGGGTTCCGATTTTACTTCCCGTGAAATGGGAAGACGGCTGGCCGGTATTGGGTGACAACGGAAAAGTTCCTTTGAAAGGAGAAGTTCCGCTTCCGCCGTTCAGACCGAAAAACCATCTGGTAGAAAGCGACGAATTCTCCGATAAAAAAATGAAAATCCAATGGCAGTGGAACCACAATCCGGTGAATGAATCCTGGTCCTTATCCGATCGAAAAGGCTTTTTAAGACTGAAAACCAGCAGGGTAGTGGACAACCTTTATCTTGCACCGAATACATTGACGCAGAGAATGGAAGGCCCGAAATCCAGCGGAGTAGTAGCCTTGGATGTAAAAGGAATGAAAGATGGTGACGTGGCTGGGTTCAGTGCATTCAACGGAGATTCCGGGATCCTGTCTGTGGTGAAGGAAGGTGGCAAAAAATACATTGTATTTTCGACTAATGAAGTCAGCCTTGATAATAAAACAAAAGCAGTGACGGGCGTTAAAAAAGAAGAGAAAAAACGGGTTCTTCTGAACACTGACAAAGTTTTCCTGCGCATTGATGCCGATTTCAACTTAGGTAAAGATCTGGCGGATTTTTACTACAGTACTGACCAGAAAAACTGGACCGAAATGGCAAAAGATTACAAAATGATTTTTGATTACCGGAGATTGTTCATGGGCTCCAAATTTGCGATCTTCAATTATGCCACCAAAGATCCGGGCGGTTTTGTGGATGTCGATTTCTTCAGGGTCAATACAGATTTGAATAAGGCTGAGTAATCCGGGAAATTTAATGTTAATTTTAAATTCGCAAAACCCGGTAGCATCGGTAAAATTTGAACATAGTTTAATGAAATAAATACCACAATGTTAATCTATGCAAGAAAAAACATATAAATTTAACAGCCAGACATAATTTAGAGTCCTGTATGGGCGGTATAAATCAGCATATGGTTTAACCTTATGAAAATCCATAAAAAAATTAACTGCCCAGATATAATTTTAAAGCCCTGAAAGGGCGGCTTACATCAGCATAGGGTGTAAGCCCTATGACAAAAAACAGCATAACAAAACAAGCCCTGAAGGGGGCGACATCAATATACAGCCAAAAAAAATAACCCTTGCCGGTATTATTTTTTTGTCTAAATTAATAAGTGTAAAAATTACAAATAAAAACTCATGAAACTTACATCTCTACTCATTATAGGCGCATCACTAATCGTGGTGCCGATCAATGCTCAGAATACACAGAGACAGGCACCTGCGGGATTCGATGTGGCCAATGCAGGGATCCCCCACGGCAAAATCGACTCCATTCAATATCCTTCAAAAACAGTTGGGGTTACGCGAAAAGCATTGGTATACACGCCTCCGGGTTTCAAAAAGGGGACGAAATATCCGGTATTGTACCTGCTTCACGGAATCGGCGGGGACGAAAAAGAATGGTACAAGAACGGAACGCCGCAGATCATCCTGGATAACCTCTATGCACAGGGCAAACTTACCCCGATGATTGTAGTGCTGCCAAATGGAAGAGCGATGAAAGACGACCGCGCAACCGGCAACATCATGGCCAAAGACAAAGTGGAAGCATTCGCTACTTTTGAAAAGGATTTACTTAATGACCTAATCCCTTATGTAGAAAAGAAATTTCCGGTTAAAAAAGACCGTGAAAACAGAGCGATTGCCGGACTTTCGATGGGTGGCGGACAAACCCTGAACTTCGGGCTTGGAAACATCGACAAATTTGCCTGGGTAGGAGGGTTCTCATCTGCTCCGAATACAAAAGAACCGCAGAAGCTGCTTCCGGATCCCGCTAAAGCAAAGAATTTAAAGCTGCTCTGGATTTCCTGTGGTGATGCAGACGGACTGATGCCGTTCAGTAAAAGGACCCACGATTACCTGGCGCAGAATAAAATTCCGCATATTTTCTACATCGAACCGGGCGGCCACGATTTTAAAGTATGGAAAAACGATCTGTATATTTTCTCCCAGCTAATTTTCAAGCCGGTTGACAAAACCACCTTCTCCGATTTTACCGTATTGGGTCTTCCTGCAGAATCCAACATCAGGAATGCACAGTACCCGCAGATCATGCCCAACGGAAAGGCCATTTTCAGGGTAAAAGCACCGGAAGCACAGAAAGTCCAGATTGATCTTGGAAAAAAATACGATCTGACCAAAGATTCAGACGGCGTCTGGAAAACAACGACCGATTCTTTAAGCGAAGGATTTCATTACTATTCAATGGTAATCGACAATGTACTGGTGGCAGACCCTTCCAGCAAAACCTTTTACGGAATGGGAAGATACGCCAGCGGAATCGAGGTGCCTTTTGCAGGCGATGGCTATTATGCCATGAAAGACGTCCCGCATGGAGACATCAGGATTCAGAATCTTTTCTCGAAAGTAACTAATTCCTGGAGGAGGGTGTTTATTTATACGCCGCCGGGCTATGATAAAAATACTGCTGAATCGTATCCGGTGCTGTACATCCTGCACGGCGGCGGTGAGGACGAAAGCGGATGGGCCATGCAGGGAAAAACCAACCTGATTATGGATAACCTGATTGCCGAAGGCAAAGCCAAACCGATGATCGTTGTCATGCCGGACGCCAATATCGGACCTGCCGGATTTGGGAACTTCGGGGCGAGAAACCTGCAGATGTTTGATAGAGAACTGAAAGAATCCGTAATTCCGTTTACCGAAGCAAATTTCAGGGTGAAAAAAGATGCGGCGAACAGAGCGTTGGCCGGACTGTCCATGGGCGGGATTTACACATTGCATACGGGCGTTCAGAACTCAGAGATGTTTTCTTCTTTGGGCGTTTTCAGTTCGGGATGGATCCTGCCTTCGCTTCAGGAAGTAGCCGATAGCGAATATAAATTCATGACGGATAACAAGTCAAAAATCAATTCCAACCTGAAAAATTTCTGGATTTCCATGGGCGGAAAAGAAGACATCGCCTATAAAAACTGCCAGGTGATGATGAAAAAACTGGATGATCTGGGCATTAAATATACCTATTCCGAATATCCGGGCGGTCACACGTGGCCGGTTTGGCGGAATAACCTCTACAACTTTGCCCAGCTGCTTTTCAAATAAATCCGAAGACCAGCGTACATTTTTAAGGGAGCAATGCCGGACGACAGAGCCGCCGATGAAGCAGATTGTATGTACGCTTCATCAGATCAGCTTGCTGATCACTTCTTTGCTTCCTTACATGATACATCAGGAAAAGCAAACTTTGCGTTAACAAAAATCCGGAAAAGCAAATAAACTTTAAGTCTGTAAAATTTAGTCTTATTCCAAATCACAAAAAATGAAGTTTAACACAATAAAAACCAGGACATTTTTCCTTACGGTGATGATGCTCTCAGGAAATACCGATGCGCAATCCTATAAAAAAACGGATTCCGGATTGAGCCTTTCTGCGGGAAATCTGGCCATTGAGGTAAAATGGTATGGTGGGAACACGGTAAGGGTAATGAAATATCCAGTTGGGAAATCATTGGTGAAAAACAGCCTGGCAGTCATCCAAAAGGAACAGCAGACCCGGTTTTCGGTTTCCGAAAACAATGATGCTATTTTATTAAAATCGGATCATTTACAGCTTTCCATTGATGTTAAAACCGGGAAAATAAGTTACCGGTCACCTTCAGGACAGGAACTTTTGAAAGAAACCGGAAGTAATTTCAAGCCATTCAACGATGCCGGGAATCAAACCCTTTCTGTTTCACAGTTTTTTCAGCTGGAGAAAGAAGAGCCGATCTATGGCCTGGGAATTCTGCAGAACGGGAAAATGTCTCAGCGGAATACCAATGTTAAAATGATTCAGAACAACACCTGGGATTTTATTCCGTTCTTTCAGTCGGTGAAAGGATATGGCGTTTTCTGGGATAACGAATCGCCGACCCAATTTACCGATACGCCGCAGCAGACGTCTTTCTCTTCCGAGGTGGGCGAGGGCATTGATTATTATTTTATTTACGGAAAAAATGCCGACGGTGTTGTAGCCGGAATGCGGAACCTGACCGGGAATGTGCCGATGCTTCCGCTCTGGACTTACGGCTATTGGCAGAGCAAAGAGCGCTACAAAAGTCAGGATGAACTGGTAGATGTAGTGAAAAAATACAGGGAATTAAAAGTCCCTCTTGACGGAATCATCCAGGATTGGCAATATTGGGGAAATAATTACCAGTGGAATGCCATGGATTTCATCAGTCCTGATTTTCCCGATGCCCAAAAAATGATTCAGGATATTCATGATAGGAACGCACATCTTTCCGTTTCCATCTGGTCATCTTTTGGCCCGATGACGAATCCGTACCGGGAAATGGATCAGAAAGGAATGCTGTTCAACTTTAAAACGTGGCCGGAATCGGGACGTGATGTATGGCCGCCGGATATGAACTATCCTTCCGGGGTACGTGTCTACGATGCGTACAACCCCGAAACCCGGAATATATATTGGAAATATTTGAATAAGGGCCTTTTTAGCTTAGGAGTAGATTCCTGGTGGATGGATTCTACGGAACCCGACCACCTCAGCCAGAAACCGGAAGACCTCGATACCAAAACGTATTTAGGATCATTCAGAAAAGTGAGAAATGCCTATCCGTTAATGACGGTAGGCGGTGTTTATGATCATCAGCGCGAAACAACAGGCGATAAAAGGGTCTTTATTCTCACCAGATCAGCATTTGCCGGCCAGCAAAGATACGCAGCCAACACCTGGTCGGGTGATGTTAATTCTTCCTGGGAAATGTTGCGCAACCAGGTGCCGGCAGGTTTAAATTTCAGCCTGACGGGAAACCCGAATTTCAATTCCGATATCGGCGGTTTCTTTGCCGGTGTTTACAGAAGGAATGGCGGTGCGAGGAGCCCGGTGTTCCAGGAATTGTATGTTCGCTGGCTCCAGTACGGAACTTTCACTCCGATGATGCGTTCCCACGGAACCGATGTTCCCAGGGAAATTTACCAGTTCGGAAAAAAAGGTGATGTCGTGTATGATGCAATAGAAAAATTCATCAGGCTGCGGTACAGCATGCTGCCGTATATTTATTCCGTTTCCCATGACGTTTCCAAAAACAGCTCGAGTTTTCTCAGGGCATTGTCAATGGATTTTTCATCAGACAAAAAAACCTGGGATATCAATAATGAATATCTTTTCGGGAAGTCATTGCTGGTAGCACCCGTTCTCCATGCGCAGTACACCCCGGAAAAAATCGTAACCACCGATGAAAACCAAGGCTGGAATAAAGATAACGGTACAAAGAAAGAAAATCAGAATTCCGGGATCGATTTCACCCAAAATAAAACCATGCAGGTCTATCTTCCGGCAGGAGCCTACTGGTTCGACTTCTGGACGAATCAGAAGCACAGCGGCGGTCAGAAGATTGAAAAATCCGTTAATCTTCAGAGCATTCCATTGTATGTGAAAGCGGGAAGCATTATTCCGTTCGGTCCTGATGTACAATATGCAACGGAGAAAAAATGGGATCACCTTACCGTAAAAATCTATCCCGGAGCCGATGCCGATTTTGTTTTGTACGAAGACGAATTCGATAATTACAATTACGAAAAAGGAGCCTTTACTGAAATCCCTTTTCACTGGAATGAAAAATCAAAAACACTTATCGTTGAAGCCCGGAAAGGCAAATTTAACGGGATGATTGAAAAAAGAAATTTCAGTTTACTTCTTCCGGACGGTCAGCAAAAAACCGTGAGTTATTCCGGGAAAAAGATTAACGTAAGTTTTAAATAATCTTAAAGTATGACAATGAAATTTTTAAGTTTAACCATTATATTCGGATGCTTCCAGGCTGCATTTGCCCAGAATCCCATCATCCAGACCAAATTCACTGCCGACCCTGCGCCGATGGTTTACAAAGACACGGTTTTCCTTTATACCAGCCACGATGAAGACGATGCTTTCGGATTCAAAATGAAAAACTGGCTGCTGTATACATCTACGGATATGGTTAACTGGACCGATCATGGCGTTGTGGCTTCCCTGAAAGATTTTAAATGGACCGATCCCGAAAACGGAGCCTGGGCTCCCCAGGTCATTGAAAGAAACGGAAAATTCTATATGTATTGCCCGATGCCGGGACAACGCGGAATCGGCGTGTTGGTAGCGGATAGTCCGTACGGTCCTTTCAAAGATCCGATCGGAAAGCCGCTGGTTAAAAATTCCTCCGATGATATTGATCCGACTGTGCTGATCGATGATGACGGACAGGCCTATCTCTATTGGGGAAATCCCAACCTTTGGTACGTTAAGCTGAATGAAGATATGATTTCAATAAAAGGCGATGTTGTAAAAGATCCGTCCATTGCCAAAGTAAAAGGGGCAGCTGATCCATTTCATTACCAGGAAGGGCCGTGGGCATGGAAAAGAAACGAAAAATATTATATGGCATATGCCTCAACCTGTTGTCCCGAAGGAATCGGTTATGCCATGGGAAAATCCGCTACCGGACCCTGGGAATTCAAAGGAATGATCATGGACAGCGATAAACGTTCCAACGGAAACCATCCGGGAATCATCGATTACAAAGGCAAAACCTATGTTTTCGGATTCAATTACAACATCGGAAAACAGACCATGAGCAAACATTACGAACGCCGTTCGGTCTGTGTGAGTGAAATGAAATACAATGCCGACGGCACCATCCAAAAGCTGCCGTTCTGGAATCCTGAAGGCGTAAAAAGAATAGGAACCCTTAATCCGTACAACAGGGTAGAGGCCGAGACAATCGCTTTCAGCGAAGGTCTGAAAACCGAGAAAATGACCGAATGGGAAAGGAACAATCCTTATGATACCGGAAAGAAAATTACCGACCGGATTGTAGTTTCATCCATCAATAATGGCGATTACCTCAAAGTGCAGGGCGTGGATTTTTCCAAAGGAACCCAATCCGTGGAAGTCTCCGCAGCTGCTTTGTACGGCGGCAGTATAGAAATCCATACCGATGCTGTTGACGGACCGCTCTTAGGAACCGTCCGGGTAACCGGAAAAGCAGAAGGCGATCTTTTTAAAACAATCAAAACACCGGTAAAAAACATCAAGGGCATCCACGATCTCTATTTTGTTTTTAAAGGAGACAAAGACCTTTTCTATTTCGATTGGTGGAAATTTAATAAAAATTAATGTTGAATTCAGGAATATCAATAGAAATGGGCTTTAGCCCATTTAACACAGAGAATAACGCGTAGGGCTTTAGCCAAAACATATTGTTATGAGTTGTATTAATCATTGGTTAAAATTTTAAAAATGTTCAGATTTAAACTTTTTGTTCTCAGCTTTCTCATTGCCGGATGCTGTTTAAATGCACAAACAACCATCTGGTTAGACCAATTGGACCTGAGCGTTGCTACGCAGGGAAACGGGAAACCCGGAATCAATACGTCCGTGGACGGGAAAAAACTGACGATTGCCGGCAAAACGTTTGACCGGGGTTTCGGAACCCACGCCGAAAGTTCTTTGCTGATTAGATTAGACGGAAAAGCTACAAAATTTTCAGCATGGGTCGGGATCGACGATGAAATGAAAGGCCACGAGCCCGCAGTGGAATTTGAAATTTACGGCGATAACAAAAAGCTCTGGTCAAGCGGCATTATGCATCTGGGCGATAAGGCAAAGCCGGTTTCGGTATCTTTAAAAGGAATCAAACAGCTGGAACTGGTCGTTGCAGATGGCGGAAACGGCCCGTATTACGACCACGCCGACTGGGTGGATGCCCGGTTTGAAACCACCGGCGTTTCTACATTGGAAACCTTCAACCCGATTGCCTCGGAACCCTATATCTTAACCCCTAAACCTGCGGCTGTACCGAAGATCAATTCCGCAGGGATCTACGGCGTGCGTCCTGGTTCACCCTTCCTGTTCAGAATTGCGGCAACAGGAGACCGTCCGATGGCTTTTGCAGCGAAAAATCTTCCGAAAGGTTTAATAATAGATTCTCAAACCGGAATCATTACCGGAAAAATAGATACGAAAGGTACCTACGAAGTCCTTTTATCAGCAAAGAATGCTAAAGGCTCAGTTTCAAAAAAATTAAGAATAGAAAGCGGTGACAAAATAGCTTTGACACCAACCATGGGCTGGAACAGCTGGAACTGTTTCGGGCACGAAGTATCTGCCGACAAAGTAAAAAGGGCAGCGGATGCGTTAGTGAGAACCGGGCTGGTTAACCACGGCTGGAATTACATCAATGTCGATGATTCCTGGCAATACAACCGCGACGGGAAAGACCCGTCTTTCAAAGGGCAGTTCCGGGATAAGGACGGTTATATTTTAACCAACTCCAAATTTCCGGATGTGAAAAACCTGGGCGATTACATTCATGCCAACGGACTGAAAATGGGGATCTATTCCTCTCCGGGACCCTGGACCTGCGGCGGATGCACCGGAAGCTACGGCTACGAAAAGCAGGATGCCGAAAGCTACGCCAGATGGGGCGTCGATTACCTGAAATACGACTGGTGCAGCTACGGCGGCGTGATCGACGGTCTGCCGGATAACGATCCTAGCAAAGTTCCTTCACTGGCATTCAACGGCGGCGGCGATTTGGATAAAGGGGTAAAGCCATTTAAACTGATGGGCGACCTGCTCTACGGACAGCCGAGGGATATTGTCTACAACCTCTGCCAGTACGGGATGGGCGATGTCTGGAAATGGGGCGATGAAACCCACGCCCAGTCCTGGCGTACCACCAACGATATTACCGATACCTGGGCCAGCGTGAAAAGTATTGCGCTTGCGCAGGACAAAGCCGCTCCGTACGCAAAACCCGGCAACCGGAATGATCCGGATATGCTGGTCGTAGGCGTGGTCGGCTGGGGAAGTCCCCATCAGAGCAAGCTAAAACCCGATGAGCAGTATCTCCACATCAGCCTTTGGAGCATCTTTTCTGCCCCTTTGCTCATAGGCTGCGATCTTGAAAAGCTGGATGATTTTACCTTAAATCTTTTAACCAACGATGAGGTAATTGCCGTCAATCAGGACGCTTTGGGAAAACAGGGCATCTGCCTGGACACTGTTGGTGAACTAAAAATCTATGTCAAAGAACTTGAAGACGGCGGAAAAGCGGTGGCTTTTGCCAATTTCGGCAGGGAAAAAGTAAAGCTTGCCTACAAGGATTTCAAAAAATTGGATATTTTCGGAAATCAGACGGTGCGCGATCTGTGGAGACAGAAGGATGTTACGCAACTCAATACCGCTTCGGGAAACCTTGCTTTGGATATTCCGGCGCACGGCGTGGCTTATTATAAATTCATTTCAAAATAATTCAGTTAAAAATTCCAAATCAAAAAATGGATTGCATTATAGCTCATATCGAAAAAAACATTTTCTCAAAAGCAATTCTGATGATGCTTTTGCTGGGTTTTTCCAGTTGGTTTTCAGCGAATAATTGGGTGGTAAAATCTCCGGATGATAAAATTATCGTCCATGTTTTCAATTCAAATAATACCGAAAATGGAAATTGGTTTTTGAATGTGAAGTATAATAATAATGGAAAAATGACTGAAGCTATTTCAAAAATTGATTTGGGATTGATTCTTTCGGAAGGCAATTCTTTTAGTGAAATGAAATTATTAAAAATGTCGAAACCGCTTTTGATAAAGGAAAATTATTCGATGCCTCACGGGAAATCTTCACAGAGGCACAATGAAGGAAATGAAGTGGTGTTTACTTTTGAAAATAAAGAAAAGAAAAAGCTAAATCTTATTCTTCGTGTGTACAATGACGGCATTGCTTTCCGGTATTCGTTTTCAGAAAAAGGGAATTATACCGTGCTGGAGGAATTGACTTCCTATACTGTTGGAAAGGAAACCGCACGCTGGACCGAAAAATGGAATCCCGCCAATGAGGGCCTGTATTCCGCGATGGCCGGTGATAAAACGCAGCAGGAAGAATGGGGGTATCCGGCACTGTTCCAGACCAAAGAGAAGGACTGCTGGTTTTTACTGCACGAATCGGCTGTTGATGGAAATTACTGTGGTTCCAAACTGAGCAACAGATCCGATAAAAATACATATAAAATAACCTTTCCGGATCCGAAAGACGGCCGCGGAAAAGGAGAATCATTACCCAAAATTACCTTTCCCTGGAAATCGCCCTGGCGAGTGATCATTATCGGGAGTCTCAATGATATGGTCGCTTCCACATTGGTTGATGACGTGGCACCGCCTTCTGTCATCAAAAATACGGACTGGATAAAACCGGGAGCAGTTTCCTGGAACTACTGGTCGGATAACCACGGGACCAAAGACTTTAAAACGGTCTGCGAATTTGCCGATCTGGCTGTTGCCATGGACTGGCCGTACACTTTGTTGGACTGGGAATGGGATTCGATGGGCAACGGCGGAAATCTGGAAGATGCGTTACAATATATTTATTCTAGAGGCGTCAAACCGTTGATGTGGTACAATTCCGGCGGCGACCATACCTGGGTTGCGTCCACTCCGAAAGACCGGATGCTCAATCATGAAAATAGGGTAGAAGAATTTTCCAAACTTAAAAAGCTGGGTGTTGCCGGGGTGAAAGTCGATTTTTTCGAAAGTGAAAAACAGGAAATGATTCAATATTATCTGGATATTCTTGAAGATGCCGCGAAGTTTGATATGATGGTCTATTTCCACGGATGCCTGGTTCCGAGAGGCTGGGCCAGAACCTACCCAAATCTCATGACCTACGAAGCTGTTCGCGGTGCCGAATGGTACAACAACGGACCTGAATTTACCGCCACCGCGCCGGTTCACAATACCATTTTGCCTTTTACCAGAAATGTAGTAGGCTCCATGGATTACACGCCGGTCACTTTTACCAATTCACAGTTTCCGCACCTCACTTCCTATGGCCATGAGCTGGCGTTAAGCGTCATGTTTGAATCGGCACTGCAGCACTTTGCGGACCGGCCGGAAGGCTATTCTGACTTGCCGGATGCGCCGAAGCAATTTTTAAAACAAGTTCCGACGGCCTGGGATGAAACAAAACTGTTGCAGGGATTTCCCGGAAAAGAAGTCGTGATGGCCCGGAGAAAAAATAAAGACTGGTACATCGGCGGAATCAACGGCGAAAATGTTGAGAAAAACATCCTGATTACATTTGATTTTTTAGAAAAGAATAAAAAGTATAAGCTAAGGATTATAAAAGACGGAAAACACGACAAGCAACTGGTGACCGATGATCTGGTCATTGGAAGTGCAGATTCCGTTACCGTGAAAGAACTGAGGAGAGGCGGTTTTGCTGCCGTAATTTCACCCTTGTAAATGCAGCAAACTAATGTAAATAATAAAGAATAGGTCTGAATCAATAAAAAATCTGGTATCACGCAGGTTACGGTGATTACGCAGATCCGAAAATGATAAAAATCTGCTGAATCTGCTAAATCTGCGAGCGAATTTTTAAATACTCTAAAAATTTAAATATAATCTGAAAGTAATAAAATTAAAATAATAGGTAATGAATAATGTAAAAACAATACTAGCCCTGATAGCCTGCAGTCTGGGATCTGCGGTTTCTGCACAGAACCCGGTGATCCAGACGCATTTCACACCCGATCCCGCACCGATGATTTACAAAGGCAAGATGTACCTGTACACGGGAGACGACCAGCCGGGATTCGATTTTTATACGATGACCAAATGGCATGTCTATTCATCGGATGATATGGTGAACTGGACCGACCACGGGTCTCCGATTTCGCTCGAATCGTTCACTTGGGCAAGAGACCGGGCGTGGGCGGCACAATGTGTAGAGCGCAACGGCAAATTCTACTGGTACATCTGCGCGCAGACGGTAGATAACAATATGGCGATCGGGGTAGCCGTTTCAGATAGCCCAACCGGCCCATTCAAAGATGCGCTGGGAAAACCGTTGGTAACCACCGGAACCTGGGACAATATCGATCCGACGGCTTTTGTGGATGACGATGGACAGGCCTATCTCTATTGGGGAAACAGCAAATTGTTTTACGTTAAACTGAACAAAGACATGACCACCTATAACGGACCCATCACGGAAGTTCCACAGTCGGTGGAAGCTTTCGGCGGACTCAGGCGGCCCGGAAAAAGCGATGAAGTTTTGCAGAAACAGGAAAAATTCGACGATGTGTATGTGGAAGGTCCGTGGTTTTACAAACGGAACAAACAGTATTATATGATGTACGCGGGAATGACCAACAGAACGGAATGCCTGTCGTACGCAACCAGTGCTTCGCCTACCGGACCATGGAAATACCGTGGAAAAATCATGACCGATCAGCCGACCAATAGTTTTACCAATCACGGTGGAATCATCGATTATAAAGGAAAATCCTACCTGTTCTACCACAATGCTTTATTGCCGAACGGTGGAAGCTACGGGCGGGCAACAGCCATCGAAGAATTTAAATACAATGCCGATGGCAGCATCCCGAGAATCACCATCACCAAAGAAGGGGTAAATCCTGTAGGAACCTTGAATCCTTACCTGAAAAACGAAGCCGAAACCATGGCCTGGTCGGAAAAATGCAGCACTTCCGAAAATAAGAAAACCGGGGTCTATGTTTCCGATATCCGGACCGGAGGCTACATCAAAGTCAGGGCGGTGGATTTCGGAACCAGTGGGCCTGCCGAATTTTCAGCTTCGGTGGCTGCAGGAATCGACGGCGGGATCCTGGAAGTTCATCTGGATGAGGTAAAAGGAACCAAGATCGTCCAGATCGAAATCCCGAGAACAGGCGGCTGGGAAGACTTCAAAACCTTAACCGCAACCCTGTCAGAACAGGTTTCCGGTGTCCACGATGTCTATTTTGTCTTCCAGGGAAAAAACATCACCGCCGGAAGAAAGCTGTTCAACTTCGATTCCTGGAGCTTTAAGAAAAAGTAAAATTAAATATCAACGGAATAAAAATTCCCCTCCCTTGGACTATCGTGTGGACACAATTAAATTAATACTTTTGTTATTAAGATGGATACAAGAAATTTTAGAGACTTAGCAGATAAGCGTCTGGTTAAACGGGGGAATAAAATAATGGATGATTTATTTAGT